>Ga0209606_1000109_pt1 | contig 139506 bp, 106 predicted proteins | sample AD_UKC057_MetaG_FD_184412 | JGI IMG/M metagenome (GOLD analysis project Ga0209606, IMG submission 184412) | Active sludge microbial communities of municipal wastewater-treating anaerobic digesters from USA - AD_UKC057_MetaG (SPAdes) (version 2) | ecosystem: Engineered > Bioreactor > Anaerobic...
GTGGGCGCCACCGACAGCACGGACGACATCGCCTACTTCTCGAGCCGCGGTCCGGTCACGGTCGACGGCTCCGGCCGGATGAAGCCCAACGTCTCGGCGCCCGGCGACAACATCCGCTCGAGCACCTACGACGGCGGCTACCAGGGCGGCTGGAGCGGCACCAGCATGGCCGGCCCGCACGTCGCCGGCGAGGTCGCGCTGCTGATCTCCCACACCCCGGGCCTGGCCGGCCAGGTCGACCTGATCGAGGACATCATCGAGCAGACCTCGGTCCCCTTCACCACCAGCGAGGGCTGCGGCGGCGACCCCGGCAACGCGGTCCCGAACAACACCTACGGCTGGGGGCGGATCGATGCCCTCGCCGCCCACAACTACCCCCTCGACTTCACCCTTGCGGCGACCCCGGCCGTGAGCGTCTGCGCGCCGGACAGCGCGGTCGTCCAGATTGACGTCGGCCAGTACCAGGGCTTCTCCGAGCCGGTCGGTCTGTCCGTCACCGGTGCGCCCACCGGCGCGACCACCAGCTTCTCGGTCAACCCGGTGGTCCCTCCCGGCTCGAGCCAGCTCGAGATCGGCAACACCGGCGCAGTCGTCCCGGGCAGCTACCCGCTGCAGGTGACCGGCACCTCGAGCCCGAGCGGGATCGTCCACTCCTCGCCTGTGACCCTCGGGGTCTTCGACCAGCCGGCCGGGCCGGTGGCGCTGACCGCGCCGGCCAACGGCGCCACCAACCAACCGCTGCGGCCGACCTTCCAGTGGGCCGCGGCCAGCCAGGCCGCCGCCTACCGGCTCCAGGTGGCGACCGATCCGACCTTCAACAACGTGGTGCTCGACGTCAGCGACGCGACCGGCACCGCCTACACCCCGGGCGTCGACCTGGCGAGCAACACCCTCTACTACTGGCGGCTGCAGGCGCTCAACCCGTGCGCCTCAAGCGGGTGGTCGGCGACCTACCTCTTCTCCACCGTCGCCCTGCCCGGAGACTGCGGCCTCGGCACGGTGCCGGAGGTCCACTACCAGATCGATTTCGAGGCCGGCGCCGCCGGCTGGACCCACTCGGGCACCGGCGACAGCTGGGCGCTGTCGGGGGCGCGGGTGCACAGCGGCACCGCCGCCTTCCACGCGAATGATCCGTCCACGACCAGCGACCAGCGGCTGCTGTCGCCGCCGGTGGCCCTGCCCGCGGCCGGCTCGGCGCTCACCCTGCAGTTCTGGACCTGGCAGGAGATGGAGTCGGCGTGGAGCGACAGCTGCTGGGACGGCGGTCTGGTCGAGATCTCGGCCGACGGCGGCGGCACCTGGGCCCAGCTGCCGACGTCGGTCATGCTCACCGACCCCTACGACGGGCCGATCTACAGCCTGTCGGACCTCGAGGGTTGGTGCGGCGACCCGCAGGACTGGCTCAAGTCGGTGGTCGACCTCAGCTCCTTCGCCGGCCAGACGGTGCAGCTCCGTTTCCGCCTCGGCTCCGACTCCTCGGTCGGCCGCGAGGGCTGGTACATCGACGACCTCGTTGTCCAGTCCTGCGTCGCGGGCGGCGGGCTCCCGTTCTCCGACGGCTTCGAGAGCGGCGACACCGCGGCCTGGAGCGCGGCGGTGCCGTAGCGACATCTTCGAGCGCTGAGGTCATCAGAACCGCGGAGAGCGCAGAGAGCGCAAGGAGGGTCATCCAACCTCGCTGCATTCTTCCTCTGCGTGCTCCGCGATCTCTGCGGTTCAACTCGGGTGGGCGGCACTGAACTCATTTGAACCGCGGAGAACGCAGAGAGCGCAAAACGAGGTCCTCTGACCTCATCGCGTGATTCCTCTGCGTGCTCCGCGATCTCTGCGGTTCAACTCGGGTGGGCGGCAGCAAGCTCCTTTGAACCGCGAAGGGCGCAAAGAACGCAAAGCGAGGTCCTCTGACCTCATCGCATGCTTCCTTCGCGTCCTTCGCGTCTTTGCGGTTCAACTCCGGCGGCCGGGGGGTCCTCTCAGATCTTCCCCGTCCGCTGCGGTGCGGCCCCGACGAGCTTCGCCACGACCACGGGCGCCTCGGCGAGCGCCTCGTCGATCCCGATGGCGTCCGGGCCGCCGCGGACTGGAGCCGGCTTCGGCCAACCCTCCGGTGGTACATTCGTATGGAAGCTCGAGGGACAAGGCGATGGACCGACGCTCGCTCGCGCTCCCTACCCTGCTGGTCGTCGTGGCTGCGACGCTCCCTGCCGCCGAGCCGCGCTGGCAGGGGAAGGTCGACCCGTGGGTGCTCGACACGGCGCGCTCCGGCGACACCGAGTTCCTGGTCGTGCTCGCCGACCAGGCCGACCTCAGCGCCGCGCGGGAGCTGCCGACTAAGGCCGAGAAGGGCGCCTTCGTCTTCAACGCGCTGACCGCGGCCGCCGGCCGCAGCCAGGGGCCGGTGCTGGCCGCGCTCCAGGCGCGCGGGGCCGACGTGCAGCCGTTCTGGGTGGTCAACATGATCTGGGCGAGGGCCGACCTCGCCACGGTCGAGGCGATGGCGCGGCGCAGCGACGTCAGGAAGATCTTCGCCAATCCCGGAGTGCGCCTCGCCAGGCCGGTCGAGGCCGCGGGCGACGAGATCGACGGGCCGAAGACGGTCAGGTGGAACATCGCCCAGGTCAACGCCGACGACGTCTGGGCGGCCGGAACAACCGGCGCCGGCGCGGTGGTCGCCGGCCACGACACCGGCTGCATGTGGTACCACGCCGCCCTGGTCAACCAGTACCGGGGCGGACCCGGCGGCAGCCACGATTTCAACTGGCATGATGCCATCCATTCCGGCGGCGGCACTTGCGGCGCCGACTCCCCCTTCCCCTGCGACGACCACGGCCACGGCACCCTCACCATGGGGGTCGCGGTCGGCGACGACGGCGCCGGCAACCAGATCGGCATGGCGCCGGGCGCGAAGTGGATCGGCTGCCGCAGCATGGACCAGGGGCTCGGGACCCCGGCCGGCTACGCCGAGTGCTTCCAATGGTTCATCGCCCCGACCACGGTCGGCGGCGCCGACCCGAACCCGGCGATGGCCCCCGACGTGATCAACAACTCCTGGATCTGCCCGCCGAGCGAGGGCTGCACCGATCCCGACGTGCTGCTCGCCGTGGTCCGGGCGGTGCGCGCCGCCGGCATCGTCACCGTGCAATCGGCCGGCAACGACGGTCCCGGCTGCTCGAGCATCAGCTCTCCGGCGGCGATCTACGAGGAGTCGTTGACGGTGGGTGCGACCGACAGCACGGACGACATCGCCGACTTCTCGAGCCGCGGTCCGGTCACGGTCGACGGCTCCGACCGGATGAAGCCCGACGTCTCGGCGCCCGGAGTCAACATCCGATCGAGCACGCTCGACGGCTGGTATCAGAGCGGCTGGGACGGCACCAGCATGGCCGGACCGCACGTCGCCGGCGAGGTCGCGCTGCTCATCTCCCGCACCCCGGGCCAGGCCGGCCAGGTCGATCTAATCGAGGACATCATCGCGCAGACCGCGGTCCCGCGCACCACAACCGACGGCTGCGGCGGCGATCCTGCCAACGCGGTCCCCAACAACACCTACGGCTGGGGCCGCATCGACGCCTGGGCCGCGTACCGCTTCCCGCTCAACTTCACCCTCTCGGTGACGCCAGCGACTGTCGGCGTCTGCGCCCCGGACAGCGCCCTCCTCCAGCTCCGGGTCGGCCGGTTCCATGGCTTCGCCGAGCCGGTCACGCTTTCCGTCATCGGGACGCCGGCCGGCGCGACCACCGACTTCTCGACCAACCCGTTGACCCCTCCCGGCACCAGCCGGCTGACGATCGGCAACACCGGCACGGTCAGCCCCGGCAGCTACCCGCTGCAGCTTGCCGGCATCTCCAGCCCGAGCGGGATCGTCCACGAGGCCGCAGCGACGCTCGGGGTCTTTGACCAGCCAGCCGGGCCGGTGGCCCTGACCGCGCCCGCCGACGGCGCCACGAATCAACCACGCAGGCCGACCTTCGAGTGGGCCGCCGCCAGCCAGGGCGGCGCCTACCACCTCACCGTCGCCACCGATCCCGGCTTCGTCGATCTGGTGATCGATTCCAGCGGTATCGACGGCACCACCTTCACCCCGGACAGCCGTCTCGATGTCAGCACCGAGCACTGGTGGCGGGTGCAGGCCGGCAACGCCTGCGGCAACGGCGAGTGGTCCGCACCTCGGTCCTTCACCACCGAGGCCTTGCCGGGAGAGTGCGGTCCCGGCACGGTGCCGCTGCTCCACTTCGAGGACGACTTCGAGTCCGGCGCGCCGGGCTGGACCCATTCGGGCACCGGCGACTCGTGGTCGCTCATTGACACCCCCGTCGATCCGCCGCCACCCTCGGGCAGCCGCGTCTTCCATGCCCGAGATGCCGCATCGGTCACCGACCAGCGCCTGGCGTCGCCGCCGATCGTCCTGCCGCCGGCGGACCAGGCGCCGATCACCCTCCAGTTCTGGAGCTTCCAGTCGATCGAGACATCGGGGAGCGGTTGCTACGACGGCGGCATCCTCGAGATCTCGACCGACGGCGGCGCCACCTGGGCCCAGCTCACGCCGGTGCCCGACACCGATCGCTACGACGGCATGGTGTCCTCGGCCTTTGGCAACCCGCTGGCCGGCATGAATGCCTGGTGCGGCCAGCCCCACCCCTGGGACGAGGCGGTGTTCGATCTCGACGCCTACGCCGGCCAGACGGTGCGTCTCCGCTTCCGCCTCGGCACCGACTCTTCGGTGGGCCACGACGGCTGGGACATCGACGACGTCGTCGTCCAGTCCTGCGTGCAGGCCGAGCCCGGGCTGCTCTTCCGGCGGGTGCGCAAGCGGCTCGACCTCGTTCCGTAGCGTGACGCGGCGCCGCAGCGACATCGTCGAGCGGTGAGGTCATCGGAACCGCGAAGGGCGCAAAGAACGCAAAGCGAGGTCCTCAGACCTCATCGCATGGTTCCTTTGCGTCCTTCGCGTCTTTGCGGTTCAACTCTGGTGGGCGGCAGCAAGCTCGTCTGAACCGCGAAGGCCGCAAAGAACGCAAAGCGAGGTCCTCAGACCTCATCGCATGGTTCCTTTGCGTACTTCGCGTCTTCGCGGTTCAACTCGGGTGGGCGGCAGCAAGCTCGTCTGAACCGCGAAGGCCGCGAAGAGCGCAAAGCGAGGTCCTCTGACCTCATCGCATGGTTCCTTTGCGTCCTTCGCGTCTTTGCGGTTCAACTCGGGTGGGCGGTAGCAAGCTCGTCTGAACCGCGGAGAACGCAGAGAGCGCAGAGCGAGGTCCTCTGACCTCATCGCATGGTTCCTTTGCGTACTTCGCGACTTTGCGGTTCAATTCTGGTGGGCGGCAGCAAGCTCGTTTGAACCGCGGAGAACGCAGAGAGCGCAGAGCGAGGTCCTCTGACCTCATCGCATGGTTCCTTTGCGTACTTCGCGACTTTGCGGTTCAACTCGGGTGGGCGGCAGCAAGCTCGTTTGAACCGCGAAGGGCGCAAAGAACGCGAAGCGAGGTCCTCAGACCTCATCGCATGGTTCCTTTGCGTCCTTCGCGTCTTTGCGGTTCAACTCGGGTGGGCGGCAGCAAGCTCGTCTGAACCGCGAAGGCCGCAAAGAACGCGAAGCAAGGTCCTCTGACCTCATCGCATGATTCCTCTGCGTGCTCCGCGATCTCTGCGGTTCAACTCGGGTGGGCGGCAGCACGCTCGTTTGAACCGCGAAGGCCGCAAAGAACGCAAAGCGAGGTCCTCTGACCTCATCGCGTGATTCCTCTGCGTGCTCCGCGATCTCTGCGGTTCAACTCGGGTGGGCGGTAGCACGCTCGTCTGAACCGCGAAGGCCGCAAAGAACGCAAAGCGAGGTCCTCTGACCTCATCGCGTGATTCCTCTGCGTGCTCCGCGATCTCTGCGGTTCAACTCGGGTGGGCGGTAGCACGCTCGTCTGAACCGCGAAGGCTGCGAAGAGCGCAGAGCGAGGTCCTCAGACCTCATCGCATGGTTCCTTTGCGTCCTTCGCGTCTTTGCGGTTCAACTCTGGTGGGCGGCAGCAAGCTCGTCTGAACCGCGAAGGCCGCAAAGAACGCAAAGCGAGGTCCTCAGACCTCATCGCATGGTTCCTTTGCGTCCTGTTCAACTCGGGTGGGCGGCAGCACGCTCGTTTGAACCGCGAAGGGCGCAAAGAACGCGAAGCGAGGTCCTCTGACCTCATCGCATGGTTCCTTTGCGTCCTTCGCGTCTTTGCGGTTCAACTCCGGTGGGCGGGAGTCTTCGCGGCTCTTCCCCGTCCGCTACGGTGCGGTCCCGACGAGCTTCGCCACCACCTCGGGCGCTGCGGCGAGGGCCTCGTCGATCTTGCCGGCGTCCGGGCCGCCGGCCTGTGCCAGGTTGGGCCGGCCGCCGCCCCGCCCGCCGACGACGGGCGCCAGCTCGCGGATCAGGGCGCCGGCGTTGACCCGCCCGGCCAGGTCGTCGGTGACCGCCGCCAGCAGCGTTGCCTTGCCGTCCGACTCCATGCCGAGCACGACCACGCCGGTGCCCAGCTTCTGGCGCAGGGTATCCGCCAGGTTGCGCAGCTCGGAGGGTCCCATGGAAGGCACCCGCCGCGCGAGCACCGTGACCCCGGCGACCTCGCGGCGGACCTCGCCGCCGCCGGCGTCCCCGGACGCCAGCTGGTGCTTGAGCCGCCGCACCTCGTCCTCGAGCTCGGACATCCGCCGGTCCCGCTTGGCGAGCAGCTCGGGCAGCTGTTCGAAGGCGGCCTGGTAGTGCCCCGTCAGCCGCTCAGCGATCCGCTCGCGCGCCTGCAGCCGCTCGACCGCGCCGCGCCCGGTCACCGCCTCGATCCGGCGCACCCCCGCCGCCACGCCGCGCTCGGAGACGATCGCGAACAGCCCGATGTCGCCGGTGCGGTCGACGTGGCAGCCGCCGCACAGCTCGACCGAGACCGAGCCGTCGCCGACCGACACCACCCGCACCTCCTCCCCGTACTTCTCCCCGAACAGCGCCATCGCGCCGCGCCGCCGCGCCTTCTCGATCGGCATCAGCTGCTTGGTCACCGGCAGGTTGCGGACGATCTCGGCGTTGACCCGGCGCTCGATCTCGCGCAGCTGCTCGGCGGAGACCGGCTCGCCCCACGAGAAGTCGAAGCGCAGCCGCCCCGGGTCGACCAGCGAGCCCGCCTGCTGGGCGGCCTCGCCGAGCACGCCTCGCAGCGCGGCGTGCAGCAGGTGGGTGGCGGTGTGGTTGCGCTGGGTGTCGGCGCGAGGCCCCTGCTCGACCTGCGCCGCGACCTCGCTCCCTCTCGACAGCACCCCTTCCTCGACCGCGACGCGGTGCACGATCAGGCCCTCGATGGGCTTCTGGGTGTCGATCACCCGGGCCCGGCCGTCCTTCCAGCGCAGGGAGCCGCGGTCGGCCACCTGGCCCCCGGCCTCCGCGTAGAACGGGGTGGCGTCGAGCACCACCTCGCCCTGCTCGCCCGCTTCGAGCCGGTCCGCGAGCCCGCCGGGCGCGATCACCGCGGTCACCGTCGCGTTCGCCTCCAGGCGGTCGTAGCCGACGAAGCTGGAGGTCAGGCCGGCGTCGGCGAGGTCCTCGTACTCGGGCCGGAAGCGTGCCATCACGTCGCCCTTCCACGACGCCTGCCCGCGCTGCCGCTCCTCGGCGAGCGCCGCCGCGAAGCCCTCGTGGTCGAGGGACAGGCCTTCCTCCTGCGCGAACTCCTCGAGCAGCTCGACCGGAATGCCGTGGGTCTGGTAGAGATCGAAGATCAGGCCACCGCCGACCCGGTCGGCGCCGGTCCGCTTGAGGCGCTGGAGCTCGCGCTGGGCGAGGTCGGTGCCGCTGTTCAGGGTCCGGGCGAACCGCTCCTCCTCCTGGCGGAGCTGGGTCGCGACCACCGCGCTGCGCTCCACGAGCTCGGGGTAGACGTCGCCCATCAGTCGCACCACGGTCGGGACCAGCGTGTTGAGGAAGGCGCCGTCGAGGCCGAGCTGGCGGCCGTAGCGGAGGCCGCGGCGGATGATCCGCCGCAGCACGTAGCCGCGGCCCTCGTTGGACGGCACGACGCCGTCGGCCAGCAGGAAGGTGGCGGCGCGCAGGTGGTCGGCGATCACCCGGAACGCGGGCGCGAGCTCGCCGGACGGCTGGTAGCGGCGCTCGGCGAGATCGGCGACCGCGCCGATGATCGGCAGGAAGAGGTCGGTCTCGTAGTTGGAGTCGCAGCCCTGGAGCACGGCGGCGAAGCGCTCGAGCCCGGCGCCGGTGTCGATCGACGGCCGCGGCAGCGGGTGCATCTCGCCGGCCGCGTCGCGCTCGAACTGCATGAACACCAGGTTCCAGACCTCGACGATGTCGTCGCCCTCGCCGTTGACCAGCTCGCGGCGGCCTGCGGCCAGCGGGTCGGGCCCGCGGTCGTAGTGGATCTCGGAGCACGGGCCGCACGGCCCGGTCTCGCCCATCGCCCAGAAGTTCTCCTTCTCGCCGAAGCGCAGGATCCGGTCGCGAGGCGCCCCGGTCTCCTCCCACAGCGCGGCGGCGTCGTCATCGTCGGTGTAGACCGTGAACCAGAGCCGGTCGAGCGGCAGCCCGTAGACGTCGACCACCAGCTCCCAGGCGAAGCGGATGGCGTCCCGCTTGAAGTAGTCGCCGAACGAGAAGTTGCCCAGCATCTCGAAGAAGGTGTGGTGGCGCGCGGTGTAGCCGACGTTGTCGAGGTCGTTGTGCTTGCCGCCGGCGCGCACGCACTTCTGGGACGAGCAGGCGCGGCTGTAGGCACGCTGCTCGCGCCCCACGAACACGTCCTTGAACTGGTTCATGCCGGCGTTGGTGAACAGCAGGGTGGTGTCGCCGGCGGGCAAGAGGGGGGACGACGGCACGACCTGGTGGCCGTGCGACGCGAAGTACTCAAGGAACGCCGAACGGATCTCCCGACTGGTCATCGAGCGCATGGTCGTCATTCTCCCGGGACGCCGCCAGCTCGCGGACGGCGGCGATCGCTTCGTCGGCGGCAAAGCCGCGCGCGAGCAGGGAGCTTACCATCCGCGCCCGACGCTCGGATAGCCGCCACCAGCCGGCAGGTGCGCGGAGCTCGGCGCGGCGCAGCGCCGTGGCGAGGGCCGCGCGGAGCCCCACCCGGTCGAGCTGCGACGCCTCGCCGGCGAGGGCGCGGTCGACGCCACGCCGTCGCAGCTCGGCCTCGATGCGTCGCGGCCCCCACCCGTTCTCCGCCGACCGAACCTCCGCGAAACGGCTCGCCAAGCCCTGATCATCGACCAGGCCGAGCGAGCGGCAGCGGTCGAGCGCGCCCTCGATCTCGGCGGGAGAGAAGCCGCGGCGGCCCAGCTTCTCGGCGAGCTCGGCGCTGAAGTGGTCCCTTCGCGCCAGCATCCTCAACGCGGCCTGGTAGGCAGCGTCCGCCATCACCCGCAGTATCGCACCGCACCCTCCGCCCCTGCCACCCGTCCGCACTCCGTGCCCGCGCCCGTCTCCGTGCCCGTGCCCGTCTCCGGTCCGGCGCATCGAAGGTACCAGCGAGCCGCAGGAAGCGACCCGTTGACCGCCCCATCGGGACGCGGCGGCCACCCGCTCCCGCTCGCCACGGCCGAGCCGACCTGTCACGGCGAAGTCCCCAGGACGTAGCCGGAAAGGCGAAGCCGGGTTCCCGTTCCCGATTCCTGAACGAGGTTGACGCCGCGTGCGCGGCGACGACCCCCGGACAGTCCGCGTGGTCGCGGCGGTTGGACCCGGCCGGGGACCGGCTTTCTAGCTGCGCATCGCGTCGAGGTGGGGCAGGCCGGCGACGACGCGGGCGAGATCCAGCGGGGCCGGCTCCCGAACGATGCCGTCCTCCGGGCCACAGTCCGCCGCGTGCAGGCAGCTCCAACGTCGGGCGCACTCGGTGACCCGCTCCGGAGTGCCCAGGTCGGCCCACCCGCAGGGCGGGACCGGCAGCACGTGAAAGCGGCCCGCGGAGCGCTGGAACACCCGGCTCGAGAAGTCGACGTGGGGCAGCCTCGCGTAGAACCTCGGCATCAGGTCGTGACGGCGGTTGAGGAGGTCGCCTGAGATCAGCAGCTCAAAGCACTCGGCGAGCCACGCCAGTGTCCGCTTGAAGTGAGCCCTCAGCCCCGCCGCCGAGGCGACGAAGTTGAAGCTGTTCCAGAGCGCGCCGCTTGCCATCAGGTGCGCCGCCAGCTCCGGCTGCGGCTTCTCGACGAACGACTCCACGAGCTGGACGACGGCCTCGCCCGGCTGCGCGCCGAGGATCCAGCCGTAGTCGGGCGAAGGGTGGTCGGGCTGAATCCCGAGCACGATCAGGTGGTCGGGCTGGATCGCCACGCCGGCGACCGCCTTCCGCAGGCTCGCGGCATAGGCCGCCTCGTCCTCGACGAAGTGGTCGGATGGCGCCACCACGACCCGAGCGTCCGGGTCGCGGGAGAAGATCTGGGTGAGCGGCATCAGCACGCCGCAGGCGGTGCCGCGGTTGACCGGCTGCACGACGATGTTCTCCGGCTCGAGGTCGCCGAGCTCTCGCTGCCACCACCGGTGGTGCGTCGCGGCCACGACCACCATGATCCGCCGGCGGTCCACGACCGAGGCCAGACGCTCGATGGCCGACCGGAGCAGCGACCGGCTGCCGAGAAACGAGCAGAACTGCTTCGGGACCACCCTTCCCCGATCGTCACGGGTCAGGGAGTGGAGCCGCCGCCCCTCACCGGCGGCGAGCACGATTCCCCACGTCGCGTCGAGCTCATGCATGCGCCCTCCCTTCGCCGACCCGTCGGTGATGGCGGTCAGTGACGGAAGAGATATAATGCGATGAAGTCTCAAAGTCTCGTGACCGGGGTCACCCGGACCGCGCCGGCCCGGCGCCCGGCACCGCCCGGGACGCACGACCCCGAGGCTTGCCAGCGACAGGGCGGGGCCGGGGCGCCGCTTCAGGTGCGGCGGCGCGTTCCCACCGCCCGGGGAGCCGTTTCGCCGGAGAGGAGCTCGGCGCGGCCGGCCCGGCTGCCGGTGCCTGCGCTCAGCCTCCGCTCCCGCCCGCGCTCGCCGCTGTCCCGCCGCGCGTCAGGGGATCGAGCCCTTCAGCGGGTCGCCGTGCGAGTGCCCAAACCACATCTGGAAGTCGTCGACCAGGTTGTCGTAGCGGCGCTTCAGCGCGCTGAACATCTTGGCGTTGGCGACGGCCAGCGAGCACTGCTCGCCGATCGCCAGCATCAGCTGCTTCTCGTCCGACGAGAAATCGAACGGCAGGTGGGTGAACAGGTTGAGCACCCCGATCGCCTTGCCGCGCGTGGTCAGCGGCACCAGCAGGAGCGACGCGATGCCCTGGCGGGCGACCTCCTGCGGAAAGCGGACCCGCGGGTCGGAGCTGCCGTCGAGGATCTCCACGCACTCGCCGCCGAGCACGGCCGCCATCGCCTCCTCGGTCAGCAGCTCGGGCACCTTCTCGACGAAGCCGGGGTCGAGCCCGTACGCCGCCTTGGGCTCGAGCCTCGACCCTGGCGGATCGGCCCCGGTGATCACGCATCCCCGCGCGCGCAGGTCCTCGCAGACCACCTTGACGATCCCGTCGAGCACGTCGCTGAGCTGCAGCGTCGTCCGGATCGACTCGGTCACGTGGCTCAGGATCTGGCGGAACATGCTGTCGACGACGCCGCTCGCGCAGAACAGGGCCGCGACCTTGAACAGCTCGATCTCGTCAGCGGAGAACTCGCGCCGCGTGTCGGTGTAGAGCCGCATCACGCCGACCACCTGGCCGCGGCTCTCCAGGGGAAGGGTGAGCAGGGACACGATCCCTTCCTCGGCGAACGCGGCCGGGTGCTGGATCGCGGGATCGGTGCTGCAGTCCGCGTACCACACCACCTTCCCCTCGAGCACCTTCTGAACGCCGGAGTCGGTGTACACCGGCCCCTTGGCGAGGAACTTCTCGCTGAGGCCGTACGAGGCGACGCTCTCGAGCGTCTGCCGGTCGCGGCTGACGACGCGGAAGTGGCAGGCCTTGAGGTTGAACTCATGCACGATCGAGCGCGCTGCCGCCTCGAGCATCTTGGGCGTCTCGAGACGATCACTGAGCGCGTCCGCGATCACGCTGAACAGGTTGTGGCAATGGATGCACTTGCTCACGCTCACCCCCTCGAGGTGGACGCACGGTGCCGTCGGATGGACGACGGTGCCGAGCCGACTTCCGGTTCCACTGTCACAGACCGCCGATCGGGATCCCTCGCGCCGTGAACAGCTTCCGGGCGCGGGGGCAGCCTTGTTGTGTGACTCTAAGATCGCGTGCGGCTGATGTCAACACCGGGCGCCCGGCCACGATCGCGAGCGGCTCCGGCCGGGGTCGAGTCCAGACAACGACACCGCAAGATCGTGTGTCAGCCGGAAATGGTGGACCGGTTCTCCGTCGACAGCTTCTTGGATGACGACACGGTGCCTCCAAAAAGGGTCGTTCTCGACGTCGACACCACCGACGATGCCCTCCACGGCGAACAGGAGCGCGGTGAGTAATGGGGGCTAGTCCGCCTTGCCGAACTCGAACGGGGACTCCTCGGAAAACGGGTCGACCGTGGTGTCGACGCCGAGCTCGAGCACGCCGTCCATCTCCTCGCGCGAGATGTCGGAGGTCGACTGGATGCCCTGGATCTTGAGCTTGAACTCGTCCGGGTTGCTGGCGCGGCGCAGCGCCTCCTCGAGGGTGATCAGCCCGTTCTTGTACAGCAGGTAGAGCGACTGGTCGAAGGTCTGCATGCCGTACTGGCTGGTGCCCTGGTGGATGGCGTCGCGGATCAGCTTGGTCTTCTCCTTGTTCTCGATGCAGTCGCGGATGTAGGCGGTCGCGATCAGGACCTCGATCGCCGGCACCCGACCCAGCCCGTCGGCCCTCGGCAGCAGCCGCATCGAGATGATCGACTTGATGACCGCGGCGAGCTGGATCCGGATCTGCTTCTGCTGGTGGGGCGGGAACACGGCGATGATCCGGTTGACGGTCTCGGTGGCATCCAGGGTGTGGAGGGTGGACAGCACCAGGTGGCCGGTCTCGGCGGCGAGCAGGGCGGTCTCGATCGTCTCGTAGTCGCGCATCTCGCCGACCAGGATGACGTCCGGGTCCTGGCGCAGCGCCGACCTCAGCGCGACCGAGAAGCCGCGGGTGTCCACCTCGACCTCGCGCTGGTTGATGATCGACTTCTTGTCGCGGTGCAGGAACTCGATCGGGTCCTCGATGGTCATCACGTGCTCGATCCGGCGGGCGTTGATGTAGTCGATCATCGACGCCAGGGTCGTGGACTTTCCGGACCCGGTGGTGCCGGTGACGAGCACCAGGCCGCGCTGCTCCTCGGAGATCCGCTCGAGCACCGGCGGCAGCATCAGCTCCTTGAAGGTCAGAATGCGGGCCGGAATCAGGCGCAGCACCATCCCGACCGAACCCCGCTGCTGGAAGATCGCGCAGCGGAAGCGTCCCAGGCCGGGCACCGAGTAGGCGATGTCGATCTCGAGGTTCTGCTTGAACCGCTCCTTCTGGCGGGACGACATCATCGAGAACGCCATCGCGATGGTGTCCTCCTGCATCATCCGCTTGAACTCGGTCATCACCTGCAGCCGGCCATCGATCCGGAGCACAGGATGGGACCCGACCTTGAGGTGCGTGTCGGACGCCTTGCGCTCGACCGCGACCTTCAGGATGTCGTTGATGTGCATGGACTCACCTCCGTGCCCACATGGGTCACTTCGAGTGTACCTCCATGATACACCCCGGCGCGGCAAATCCCGCGAAGTCAGGACGCTGCGTGCGCGCCGTCGCTTTCGATACAATCGGACTGGAGGAGGCCGCCATGCTCCCTGTGCTGGACAACGACCGGATGCGGGAGGCGGACCGGCACACCATCGAGGACCTCGGTGTGCCCGGCATCGTGCTCATGGAGAACGCGGCCACCGGCGTGGTCGACGCCTTGCGCGAGCGCTTCCCGGACGCCACCAGCGTCCTCGTGCTGTGCGGGCCGGGGAACAACGGCGGCGACGGCCTTGCCGCGGCCCGCCACCTCGCGAACGGCGGCCACCGGGTCGAGGTGCTGCTGCTCGGCGACGAGGACCACCTCAGTCCGGACGCCGCGACCAACCTGCGCCTCGCGCGCGCCTTCGGCGTTCCGGTCGGGGCGGTTCCCGGCGACGACCTGGCGCCGCTCGACCGTGCGCTCGAGCTCGCTGCGCCCGACGTGATCATCGATGCCATGCTCGGCACCGGCCTCGACCGGGCGCTCTCCGGCCGGCTGGCCGCGGTCGCCGCCAGGCTGGCCGGCGCCGCGGTGCCGGTGCTCGCGGTCGACGTGCCGACCGGCCTCAACGGCTCCGCCTCCGAGGTCGCGGGCCCGGCGGTCAGCGCCGAGCTCACGGTCACCTTCGCGGCGCTCAAGCGCTGCCACGCGCTGCCGCCCGCTTGCCTCCACTGCGGGGAGGTGGCGGTGGTAGACATCGGCATCCCGCCGGCCGCGCTCGAGGCCGGCTGCGACCTCTGGTGGGTCGAGGCGGACGACGCGGCGCTGATGCTGCCCTCGCGCGCGCCTGACGCCCACAAGGGAGACTTCGGGCACCTGCTGATCGTGGCCGGCTCGATCGGCCGCGGCGGCGCGGTGTCGATGGCTGCCCGGTCGGCGGTGGTGGCCGGCGCCGGCCTGGTCACGATGGCGGTCCCCGAGCCCCTGGTCGCGGTGGTCGACGGCGCCTGCCTGGAGGCGATGACGCATCCGCTGGCCGCCGACCGCGACGGCGGGATCGCGGTCCCGGACGGCCTCGAGCCGCTGCTCGGCCGCTCGACCGCGGTCGCCGCCGGCCCCGGCATGGGCACCGGCGACGGCGCGGCGAAGACGCTCGACTGGCTGCTCGAGCACTGGCCGGGGCCGCTGCTGCTCGATGCCGACGCCATCAACCTGCTGGCCGGCCGCCCGGAGCGGCTCGCCGGGCGGGAGGCGCCCCCGGTGCTGACGCCCCATCCCGGCGAGCTGGCGCGGCTGCTCGGCCGGACGACGGCGGAGGTGGCCGCGCACCGCCTGGAGGCCGCGCGCGAGGCCGCCCGCCGCAGCGGCGCGGTGGTGGTGGCGAAGGGCTTCCGGTCGATCGTGGCGGCCCCTGACGGCCAGGCATGGATCAACCCGACCGGTGATGCCCACCTCGCCTCGGGGGGCTCGGGCGACGTGCTGACCGGCACCATCGCCGGTCTGCTCGCCCAGGGCGTGGACTCGGCGCGGGCGGCGCTCGTCGGCTGCTGGCTGCACGGCCGCGCCGGCGAGCTGGGTGGCGAGACGTTCCCGGCCGCGACCCCCGCTTCGAGCCTGCCCGATCTCATCGCCGCGGCGTGGCGCGAGCTGGCCGGGTCGTGATGCCGTCCGAGCCGGCTGTCTCGTCGTCCGCCGCGGCCACCGAGCGCGCCGGCGCGGCGCTGGCGACGCGGCTGCGGCCCGGCGACGTGGTGCTGCTGGAGGGCGACCTCGCGGCCGGCAAGACAACCCTGGTCCGCGGCCTGGCGGTCGGCCTCGGCGGGTCGGCCGAGGACGTGTCCTCGCCGTCGTTCGTGCTCGTCCAGACCTACCCGTGCGCGGCGTCCGGAGTCGTGCGCCTGCACCACGTCGATCTCTACCGGCTCGCCGACCGGCTGCCCGAGCTGCGGGCGCTGGGTCTCGAGGACCTTCTGTCCGACCCGGCCGCGGTCACCGCCGTCGAGTGGCCCAAGGACACGCTGGCGGCGTGGATCCCGCCCGCTTCCCGGGTGTGGCACGTGCGCCTCACTCTGCAGAAGGCCGGCGAGCGCCGGATTGAAATCACCCCGCCCGAGTGATGCCGCTTGGAGTGGCCATCCTGGCTGCCCTGTTCCGGGAACAGGGACGGGAACGGGATCGGGAACGGGCGCAGGGTGGGCGCGGGCCCTACCCCCTAGATCCCAGATTCAAGATCCTAGATCCTCGATCCTAGATCCTCAGTCTACGTGGCCAGCATCCCGCCGTCGATCGGGACCACCGCGCCGGTGATCCACGACGACTGGTCCGAGAGCAGGAAGACGATCAGCGAGGCCACGTCACCGGGCCGGCCGATGCGCCGCATGGGATGGATGCGGTCCATCGAGCGCACCTGCTCCGCGGTCAGCCCCCGGTCGGCGTGGATCGGGGTGTCGACGACCCCGGGCATGACGGCGTTGACCCGGATCGCCGGCGCCCACTCCAGGGCGAGCGACCGCGTCAGCTGGTTGAGCGCCGCCTTCGACGCGTTGTAGGCGGCCATGCCGGGAATCGGCTTCTCGGCGAGCGTCGACGAGACGTTGACGACCGCCGGCGACCGCCCGTCCCTGAGCAGCGGTCCGAGGGCGCGGCACAGCAGGTAGGGGCCGCGCGCGTTGACGGCGAAGGTGCGGTCCCAGGTGTCGGGGTCGGTGTCGTCGAGGGCCGCCATCGGCGCGACGCCGGCGCTGTTGACCAGGCCGTCGAGGCGGCCCCAGCGCCCGCGCACGTCGGCCGCCAGCCGCTCGGCGTCCGCCGGCACGGAGACGTCGCACGGAGCGGCCCAGGCGCGGCCGCCGAGGTTTGCGGCCGCGGCCGCGAGCGGCTGCGCGCGCCGCCCCACCAGGCACACCTCGGCCCCCGCCGCCACCAGCTCGCGCGCGGTCTCGAGCCCGATCCCCCTGCCCCCGCCCGTGACCACGAAGCATCCCTGCTTCAGCTCGGCCATGCCGCGACCTCCTCGGGTTCTCTCCCGACACCGATTATGATGGAGACAAGGTGTTGAGCAGCGACCTCTCGCCGCCCGCCAACGAGCGCTACCGCCGCCTCGTAGAACGCGTGGTTTCCGGGCACATTCCGCAGGGGCCCGACTTCGACGCGTGCCGGGCCGTGCTGCGCTCCTCCCCGTCCGGGGAGGAGGCCTTCACCGCGATGGCGATGCTGCTCGAGGGCGCCCTGGCCGACCCCGCCTTCGACATCGGCGACACCCAGCTCCTGGTGCCGCTGCTCAAGGAGCTCGCCCGCGGCGGCGTCCGCGCCGAGGACCTGCTGTGAGCACCGGCTGGCTGCTGCTCTCGCTCGTGGGACCGCCGGCGGCAGCGGCAGCGGCCTGGCTCGCCTGCCGCCGCCAGCCGGCTGGCCCGGCCGTCGCGATCGCGGCCAACGCCGTCGCCCCGGGCGCCGGGCTCGCCGCCCTCGGACGGCCGACCCTCGAGGTGGCGCTCGGGGTCCTCTTCGCCCAGGCCAGCCTGCTGGTGACCGGCGGGATCGCGCAGGCCGGCTTCCTGCTGCCGATCGCGGCGATTGGCGCCCTCTGGGCGTCGCTCCACACGCCGCTCAGCCCGCTCGCCCTCGCCGCGCGCGACCGGCCTCGCGACGCGTCCGTCCCGGGGCCGCGCGGCCTCGACGGCGACCGCCCCTCGCCCGCCGCGGCCTCGGCGGCCGGCGCGCAGGCGGAGCCGGCGGGTGAGGAGGCCGGCTTCTCGGTGATGGTGCGCTGCACCGAGTGCGGCGGCGCGGTCGCGGTGCCGGTGCTGGCGCACATGGCCCTGTGCCAGTTCTGCGGATCGCACCACCTGGTGGTCGGCCACGAGGACACCCTCCACGTCACCGTGCCGGAGAGGTTGACCGACGACGCGGCGCTGCGCGAGACGGTGCTCGACCACTACCGCTACCTGCGCTACCTCGAGCTCTACCGGTTGACCGTGGCCCCGCTCGAGACCGGGGCCACCGAGGCCACCGCCGACGGGGCGCTGATCACCCGGCCGGAAGCGGACGCGGCGGTGGCGGCGGCCGAGGCGGCGGCGTCCCGCCGGGCCGACACCTTTCGCGAGTCGCTGGCCGCGACGCTGTCGGTGCGCCGTCGGCAGCGCTTCCTCGCCCCGTACCGCCACGGCGTGGGGACCCTGTTCGAGGCCGCGTTCGGGCGCTCGCGTCCCGGCCTGGACAAGCGGCTCGAGTTCGCGATCGCCACCGTCGAGGCGTCGACCCTGGCGACCCGCGCGGCCGACCTCCCGAGCATGGGCCGGCTCAGCTACCTCAGGACGCTGCGCCCGGCAGCGACCTGCGATGGGTCGCTCCAGGCGCTGCCCCTCGAGGTCGATGAGGACGGCCTGCGGAAGGCGTTCGGCGACCTCGACCGCAAACAGCTGGTGCGCGACCTCGCGGTGATCCGGCTTGGCGTCGCCTTCACCCCCGAGGTCTCGGCGGTGATCTGGCGGCCGTGGTGGATCGCCGACGCCGAGGGGCCAGGGATCGACGAGACCCTGCTGGTGGACGGGGCGGCCGCGGCCGTGGTGGGCGCCGCGCCGGTGGTCGATCCCGCGGGCCTCGCGGAGCTCCCGCCGGCCGCGCGCAACCCGGGCACCGGCCTGCGCTTCACGCCGATGGAGTGCCCGACCTGCGGTCACGAGTTCCCGTTCGACGTCGACGCGGCGCTCCACTTCTGCGCCAACTGCCACCGCGTCTGCCGGGTCGAGGGCGAGCGCAAGCTGCACGTCGAGTACTCGTTCGGCACGCCTCCTTCCGGCCGGGCCTGCGAGCTGGCGCCGTTCTGGGTCTACCCGCTGCGGCTGCGCACCGGCGATGGCCGGACCATCACCAGCCTGGACCACCTCAGGGACGGCATCGACGGGCGGCTGGACCGGATCGAGGAGGACGAGGCCGGCACGAGGCACCTGGTGGCGGCGCCGGCCTTCCGCTGCATCAACTCGCGGCTGATGGGGGCTGCTTTCGAGCGGGTCTTCCACTACCTGGTCGACCACCCGCCCCGGCTCGTCCACGAGCGCTTTCCGCTGACCGAGCGGCCGCGGCCCTGGTCGGTCAACCTCGACGAGGGAGACGCGCGGCGGCTGCTGCCCCTCTACCTCGCGAACGCCTTCTCCGCCCGCGATCTGGCCCGCGCGAACGTCGGCCAGGTGTCGAGCTGGCTGTTCGAGGCCAGTCAGCAGGCGCCCGGAAGGCTCGCCTTCCTGCCGATCCCGCGGCCAGTCACCGAGCCCTTCCGCCGCTACGTCGGCCGCTACCACGCGCAGGCGCTCGAGCAGGCGCAGGCCCCCACCCACCCAGCATCCAGGGGCTAGGATCTGGGGGTTCGCTCCCCCGCGCGAATCCGTGCTTGTGCCCGTGTCCGGGCCCGACTGTGCCGGCGGACCGGTGCGCCGCCGTGCTAGGGGTCGATCCCGGGCCGAGGACTGGCTATCCTGGGAGCGACACACCAACCCGGAGGCAGCGGTGCTCAGCGACTCTCTCACCAAGGCCGGACGGCTGGTCGAGCTCCAGCTCGCGTTCTGGAAGAACCCGCGTCGCGCCCTCACGACCGCCGAGCTGGCGCGACGGGTCGGCGTCGCCCCGAGGACGATGCGCAAGTACCTCACCGAGCTCTCCTGCAGCGGGCGCCTTCCGATCACTCGCGAGGGCCGGGGGTGGCGGCTCGCCGAGCACGCGACCCTCGAGATCGCCCCGGTGCGCTTCCTGCTCGAGGAAGCGGTCGCCGTCTATCTTGCGGCCAGGCTGCTGGTCCAGCACGCCGACGAGCCGAACCCGGCGGTCGCCGGCGCGATCGCCAAGCTCGCAGTCGAGGTGCCCAAGGAGATGCGGGAGCCGCTGGACCTCCTGGCTCATCGCGTCCGCTCGTCGGGCCGCGAGGCGTTCGCCACCGTCTTTCGCACCCTGGCCTACGGCTGGGCGCTCCGCCAGGTCGTCCGCGTCCGCTACAGCCCGCGCTCGCGGCCCGCGCCCTACGAGTGCGACCTGTCGACCTACCTCCTCGAGCCGGCCGCCATCGGCTCGGCGCTCTATGCGGTCGGCCACGCCGATCCTCCCGGCGCCCTGCGGGTGCTGAAGGCGGAGCGGATCGTCGACGCGACGCTCACCGACCGGATCTTCGAGGCCCCGGCGCCCGACGACCTGCTCGCCCGCCTCGACACCGCCTGGGGGGTGTGGATCAGCGACGGTGAGCCGGCCGAGGTCGAGCTGCGCTTCGATGCCGAGGTCGCAGCCCGCGTCCGCGAGACCCGCTGGCATCCGACCCAGAGCCTCTCGCCGCTCCCCGGAGGCGGGTTGTCGATGACCCTTACCGTCTCCTCGACGACCGAAATCATCCCGTGGATCCTCGGCTGGGGCCCGCTGTGCGAGGTGATCCGGCCGGACGACCTACGGGCCCGGGTCGCCGCCGAGCTCGCCCGCGCGTCCGAACGCTATGCTGCGAGGTGACCCGCAATGACGGTCACCTTGCCCTTGCACGGGCTCCCGACGCGCCTCCCAGCTTGCACCCAAGTCCTCTGCGCACGAACGCGAAATCCCGATGAACGGCCCGTAGTGGGCCGCCTGCGGCCCGACAATGGGGATGCGACTTGATGCCGGAGGTGAGAAGGGACGTGACGAGTCACGACGCTCGTACTCACGATGGGGTCCGGGGTTCGAGACCGCGAGGCTGTACATCGTGCACGTCCCAAGCCAACTTACGGGCGCGTGCACGCGGGACTCGAGCCACGGCAGCGCGTGAGGGATAGCGGCGGACAATGGCGACTCGGACGGACTACTTCAAGTATTGGGGGAAGGCTAACCGGGCCCTCTCCGATTCCGGTCGACATCCGCTCGTGTATCACTGTCTCGACGTCGCAGCTGTTGGGGCGGTGCTCCTCTCGCGGCACCCCACCTTATTGGACCGCCTCGCCCGCCTGACCGAGATCCCTGCGCACAGTCTCCGGCCGTGGCTACTATGGCTCCTCTGCCAGCACGATATCGGCAAGATGGCCACTTCCTTCCAGAGGCTGCGTGAGGATCTCTGGCCACACCCGCTACCCCACCGCTACCGCTACGATGTTCGTCACGACACTCTGGGGTATCTGCTTTGGGAGCGGCGTCTCCTCGACAACCAGATGCCGTGGTCCGGGGCGGACGTCGACCTGCGCCAAGCAATGCTCGCACTTGCCAGAGCGGCGCACGGCCATCACGGACGGCCCCCTCAATCTGTCCCGTGGCAGACCACCTGGTTCCGAGAGGAGGACATTGCCGCCGCTTCGTATCTCCTCTCGGAGTTCTCCCTATTGGTCTTTCGCAGCGAACGCCCACCGGCGCTCGTTGTGGGCGACTCGAGCGAGTTCAGGAGGAAGGTGGCCATCGCCTCGTGGAGCATTGCTGGCTTTGCGGTGCTGGCCGACTGGCTGGGCTCGGATCGGGACGCGTTCCCCTTCGTCGCGGCCGAAATGCCGCTCCAACGCTACTGGGACTTCCACGCCGTGCCGGCAGCAGAAGAAGTCGTCAACCGATCGGCGATCATCCCGGTACCTGCGGCCCCCGCCGCGGTGTTCTCGTCACTCTTTCCCCAACATTTCGCGCCCACCCCACTTCAAAGCGCTGTCGAGGAGACCCCGCTGTCCGACGGCCCGCAGCTCATCATCATCGAGGACCTCACAGGGTCCGGCAAGACCGAGGCCGCACTGGAACTCGCCTCGCGACTCCTGGGGGGCGCGCTCGCCGAAAGCCTCTACTTCGCGCTTCCGACAACTGCAACGGCGGACGCGATGTACGCAAGGGTCAGTGGGGCTTACCGCCGGCTCTTTTGCACCGGAACCACCCCGAGCCTGGTACTGGCCCACTCACGCCGCGATCTGTCGACCGAGTTCCGGTCCTCCATCGGGCCCGAGGGTTCCACACAGCATTCCTCGTACTCGCTCGACGAGGACGCTGGGCCCGTGTGCTCGGCCTGGCTCGCGGACAGCCGCAAGAAGGCCCTCCTCGCACAGGTCGGTGTTGGGACGATTGACCAGGCTCTGTTGGCGACGCTCGGAGTGCGGCATCAGCCGCTGCGGATGTTTGGGTTGCTCGGCAAACTCATAGTGGTCGACGAGGTTCATGCCTGCGACGCGTACATGAACGAGCTCCTGTCGTGCCTGCTTAAGGTCCATGCCGCCGACGGTGGAAGTGCCGTGCTGATGTCAGCCACCCTTCCCCTCGACACCAGAACGAGACTAGTGCGGTCGTTCTGCGAGGGCGCGGGATTCGACGCGCCGGAAGTTCTGGAGGCACACTACCCGGCTCTCCTCCGCGTCGGCTCCGATGGTGTGTGGCATCGAAGGGTAGAGCCCCCGGCTTGGTGCCGCAGGGCTCTTGGCTTCCAGCTTGCTGACGACGAGCAGGAGGTCATGCGCTGGATTATCGATCGATCGAGCGCGGGGGCGTGTGTTTGTTGGGTGCGCAACACCGTTCGCGACGCGATCCGCGCCTTCGATGAACTTCGAGACGTGCTACCCGAGCACGTTCTGACCCTGTTCCACGCACGGTTCGCACTCGCCGACCGGCTTGCGATTGAGCGGCGGGTCGTTTCCGCCTTCGGGAAAACCAGTGATCCGGGCGAACGAAGGGGGCGGGTGGTGGTCGCAACGCAGGTTGTCGAGCAGTCCTTGGACCTCGACTTCGACGAGATAGTGACCGACCTCGCCCCCCTCGATCTGCTGTTGCAGCGCGCCGGGCGGCTTCGGCGCCATCCTCGAGGAAGAGCCGGCGAGCTCACGAGCGGCCAGGACCTCCGGGGGAAGCCGATACTTCAAGTCCTCTCGCCGTTCCCCACCGACGATCCACCCGCCAATTGGATCCGCGGGTCCCTCCCTGGAACCGCTGCGGTGTACCCGCACCACGGTCAGCTCTGGCTTACCGCCATGGTGATCGAGAGCCGCAGGGAGGTACAGCTACCGGACGACCTTCGGGACATCATCGAAGAGGTTTTCGGGGCCGACGCTCAAGACCGCATCCCGGAGAGTCTCGACAGGAGCGTGATCGACGTCGAGGGCAACCGTGCTGCCGACCGGGCTCTGGCCCGGCACAATGCAATCGAGGTTGACCTCGGGTACGGTGGCGGCTTCACCAGTTGGACAGATCTGGAGGACGCACGCACCCGCCTCGGGGCGCCCACCGTAACCCTCAGGCTCGCGCGATGGGACGGCCGCCACCTGTCGCCGTGGTATGGCGATCACCCTGGCGACTGGCGTTTGTCAGAGGTCTCGATAGGCCGCTCGTCGCTCGCGCGCATTTCGGAGCCGGACGATCCCGATCTGGCGGCCGCGATGAAAGATGCCACGGCGTCGTGGGGCGCGGCAGAAAAGTGGTATGTGCTGGTGCCGCTCGTGCGCAGGGGCGATGAAGTCTGGTCTGCGTCCGCCTTTGACGATCGGGACCGATCGGTCACCGTCACCTACCACCCCCTGCGGGGACTCGAGGTGGCGAGATGAGGACGATTCATAGCTGGGTTCGGGAGGGTATGGCATGAACCTGATCGAGGATGCGTGGATCCCGGTCGCGCGGAGAAGCGGTGAGCAGCTCCACATCGCGCCGTGGCAGTTGACCGACCGGGTGGCGCATGATCCGTTGGTGATGGTCGCGGCTCCGCGACCCGACTTCAACGGCGCACTGCTTGAGTTTCTCATAGGTCTCTTCCAGACCGAGACTGCACCGGACGGCGACCGCGAGTGGCTCGAGTGGCGCGATCGTCCGCCAAGCCCGGAGGAGCTTCGCAACGAGCTGAATTCCGCCCGCGATTTCTTCAACCTCGACGGGAACGGCCCGCGCTTCATGCAGTCGTTTGACCAATTCGATGGGCGAGACAGCGAGATTGCCGCGATCCTCATCGATACGCCCCGCGACAACACGATCGACCGGAACCACGACCTCTTCATCAGACGGGGAAGAGTGCGGGGGTTGTGCGCCGGCTGCACCGCTGCGGCTCTATACACAGCGCAAGCGTACTCACCCTCGGGGGGTCGCAACCACCGCACATCCCTTCGCGGCGGCGGACCGCTGTCGACGGTGGTGACACCGGATCCCGCATCCGACGCGCCGCTTCAAAGCCTATGGCACGCCTGCTGGCTCAACGTGCTCCCGCGGCCTGCCTTCTGGTCCCTGAGCGGAAATCCACGCCTCACATCTCCCGAGCGGACGTATCCGTGGCTGGCACCCACGCGAACCAGCGAAAACGGAGAGCAGACGACGCCGGACGACATGGCGCCGCCCCACGTGTTTTGGGGGATGCCTCGGCGAATAAGGCTGGACACAGATGAGCTTCGCGCCGGGCACTGCGATGTCTGCGGTCGCGATGGTGCCATCATCGTTCGGTTCTCACTGCGGCATGGCGGCATGAACTACCAGGGGCCGTGGCGACACCCCCTGACTCCGTACACCATCGGCGACGATGGAATGCCGGCGCCCTGCCACGTCCAGCGTGGCGGGATCGGGTATCGCCATTGGGCGAGCCTGACTCTCGGACATGTGCTGCAACGGAATCGACGAGAACCCGCGGCTGCGGTGGCGTCCAACATGCGCGACACGAGCCGCGTCCAGGAGCGTGCCAGTCTGCTGGCCTACGGCTACGACGTCGAGAATGCCAAGGTGCAGGGCTGGTACGAGTATCGAATGCCCGTCTATCACGTCGCGCACGACATTCTTCCCATCCTGAAGGAGCGAGCCGGTGGCATGATCCTCGCGGCGGATCTCGTCGCGAGAAACCTCGTCTCGGCTTTCAAAGCGGCGTGGCCGATAGACGGATTACCCGAGTTTGCGAGATCAGCGTTCTGGGGAGCCACCGAGACTTGCTTCTTCGATCACCTCGATCACCTGATACCTGCCCTCGGCGACGACACCGGGGAGGAGGCGGTGCTCAGCTCTTGGCACCAAGCCCTATGCCGAGCGTCTGAGGGTGTTTTCGAGCGCTGGGCGATGGCGCCGGAATTCGGGCAGGCCAATCCGGGCCGCACGGCCGGCGCGCTGCTCAAACTGAGGAAGTCAAACTGGGATCGGAAGATCCGAGACGCTTTGCTTCTGCGCGACACAGGCCGCAGGGCCAGGAACGGAGGTGCACCGTGAGTCCTCAATCCGAGACAGGCGAATCGGAGCCCATTTCGAAACGGCCAGAGGAAATTGTCCGCGACTGGTGGCGGGAGTGCATCGCCGCAGGGGCGGCGCCTGCTGGCCCCCGCGCCGAGCTTCGCAGGGCACGCACCCTCGACGAGGTGGTGTTCGTGCCGCTCTTCCACGACCTGCGTCGGCGACTCGCGTGGACGACCTGGACCAGGGTCGACAGGCTCGCGCTGGTGGCCGGGATCCTCTCGCGGGTGGCGGCGGACGACGTCTCGGTCGCCTTCCCGTCCCAGATGACGAAGCCTCGACCAGGATCCGCATCACCGCGGGTCGCGCCTGCCCGGTTCCGCCGGCTGCTCCGGATCGGCGACGAGCCCGGCGACGCGACCCACCTGTTCGAACTCATGCGGCGGGTCATCTCCCTCCTCGACGGGAACGCCAACGTGGCGGACCTCGCCATCAGCCTCTACTGGTGGAACGCAAGGACCCGAAGGAACTGGGCGCTCGCGTACTACGAGAAGGTCAACGAGCGTCCGGCGGGACAGTGAGAAAGGAGCACAGCATGGACAGGTTCATCCAGCTTCATCTGCTGACGGCGTACCCGCCGGCAAACCTGAATCGGGACGATCTCAATCGCCCGAAATCGACAATCTTCGGCGGCCACCCTCGACTGCGGGTCTCCTCACAGAGCCTGAAGCGCGCCTGGCGAACCTCGGAGGTCTTCCAGGAAACTCTGTCCGGGCACATGGGGCAGCGAACCAAGCGCATTGGCTACCAGGCCTACCAGAAGCTCGTCGAGCGGGGAGTGAAGCCCGGCGACGCCCGGCTGTGGGCCTGGCAGATCGCCCGGCAGTTCGGCAGGTCCAAAACCACGGAGGAGCGCGATGTCAGAGAGGCCGCGGACGACCTGCAGGCGAAGGAGCTGGACGCGCTTCTGCAGACCGAACAACTCGTGCATGTCGGTGCGGACGAGTTGAGGGCGATTGACAACCTGACCGCGACCCTGGCAGGCCGCGGCTCGGATCCAACCGAAGAGGAGCTGGAGCTGCTTCGTGAGAAGCCGGGCGCCGTCGACATCGCACTCTTCGGGCGCATGCTCGCCGCCAATCCCGCCTTCAATCAGGAGGCGGCCGCCCAGGTCGCTCACGCCATTTCGGTCAACGCGGTGCAGGTCGAGGACGACTTCTTCACCGCGGTGGACGACCTCAACCCCGGCACCGAGGACGTGGGCGCCGGCCACATGGGGGAAGTCGAGTTCGGCGCCGGCGTGTTTTACCTCTACGTCTGCGTGGACCGCCATCTGCTCATTGGGAACCTGAGCGACGATGAGGACTTGGCGAAGCGGTCTTTGCGCGCCCTCGTCCGGGCCGCGGCCACCGTAGCCCCGCGGGGTAAGCAAGCAACCTTCGCCTCGCGTGCATACGCGTCCTACGTCATGGCGGAGTCTGGCAACCAGCAGCCCAGGAGCCTCGCTGACGCTTATCTCGATCCGGTGCGAGCCAACCCGTTCCTCGAAAACTCGATCAAGGCGCTTGAAGAGCGGGTGTCGAAGATGGACTCAGTCTACGGGCCATGCGCCGACCGCCGAGCGTCGCTCAACACCGTCGCGGGCACCGGGAGCATGGAGGAGATCCTCCGGTTCGTCGCGGAGTGACGTCATGGACGACTTCCTCATCTTCCAGCTCGCTGGGCCTCTTGCCGCTTGGGGTGAGATTGCTGTGGGCGGGGACCGTGCAACCGCGGACAGGCCGACGCGATCGGCCGTGCTCGGGCTGGTTGCCGCAGCCGTCGGGGTGCCGCGCGACGACAATGCCCGGCAACTCGCCGTCTTCGATGGCTACCGCGTCGCCGTTCTGACGGTCAGCCCCGGTGATCTCGTGCGCGACTATCACACTACCCAGGTGCCGCCGCATTCAGCCCTCAGGGGACGGCCCATGCGGACCCGCCTGGATCAGCTCGAGGCGCTCGCTGCCCACCGGGTCGAAAGGGGCGCGGCCGGTGAGGCCATCCTCTCCTGCCGAGACTACCGCTGCGACGGCGCATGGCTCGTCGCGTTGACGGCCTCGCCCCAGGCGCCTTACCCGATGTCCGAACTCCGGGAGGCTCTCCTGTGTCCGCACTTCAGTCTCTACCTGGGCAGGAAGTCTTGCCCTCCGATGCGGCCGCTCTGCCCCCAAGTGATCTCTGCCCCCGATCTCGTCTCCGCGCTCGGTCAGGCGACGTTCCCGGAGTTGGGCAGGCCCCTCGCTGATGCCGACCTCTACTGGGAGCCCGGGATCGAGCCGGGCACGACCCCCCAGGATACCGCCCAGCGATGGGACGCCCCAGTGTCGCGAGAACGCTGGCAGTTTCGCCCGCGCCTCGAGCTCCACGCACGGCTCCACGAGGTGCCCCCATGTTCATGAGCAGATTGGGCATCTCGCCTCTGGCCACGACGGCCGACCTGACTCGGATCGCGGCTGGCGACGCGTACTCCGACCACCGGCTGCTCTGGTCATTCTTCCCGCGGTCGGATGACAGCCGTTCGTTCCTGTTCCGCAGGATTGCTCGCGGTGGTTGCCCCGCATTTCTCGTCGTGTCGCCCGACGCCCCGGCAGCCCCTTCCCCCGCGTGGATCATCGAGACGAAGCCCTACGACCCCCAGCTGACGGGAGGCCAGCAACTCATCTTCTCGCTGCGCGCCAACCCGGTTGTCAAGCGTCGCACCGAAGGCGAGAAGCAGGTCCGGCACGACGTGGTGATGGACGCCAAGACGAAGATTCAGGGAGATGCGCGCGTTGACCGCCCCACCCTGAATGAGCTCTCGCAGGCGGCGGGTCTGGAGTGGTTGCACGGGCGCGCCAACCGGGCGGGTTTCGCCTTCGAGGAGAATCATGTTGTCTGCACCGGGTATCGCCAACACCGGGTCTCCAAGCCGGGGCGCAGGATCAGCTTCAGCACGCTGGATTTTGACGGTGTGCTTACGGTGACGGATGCGGGACTGCTTCGACAGGCCTTGTTCAACGGGATCGGCCCGTCAAAGGCGTTCGGGTGCGGGCTGCTGTTGGTGCGGCGCGCAACCTGATATGGACAGCGCTCTGCCCCCGCTCAAGCCAATCCCCATGAAGGAGCGGCTCTCGTTCGTGTTCGTCGAAAAGGGGCGCGTGGACGTGCTGGACGGGGCGTTCGTGGTGGTTGACGAGGTCCATGGGGTACAAACCCATGTTCCCGTGGGAACGGTCGCGACGATCATGCTCGAGCCGGGATCGCGGATTTCCCATGCCGCTGCCGCGCTCGCGGCTCGGGTGGGTTGTCTCCTGCTCTGGGTTGGCGAGGGCGGGGTCCGCCTGTACGCGGCAGGCCAGCCCGGTGGCGCACGCAGCGACAAGCTGCTCTACCAGGCCAGGCTCGCCCTTGACGATACCCTTCGACTCAGGGTCGTTCGCAGGATGTACGAGGTGCGCTTCGGAGGACCTGCTCCGGCGCGCCGGAGTATTGAGCAACTGCGTGGCATCGAGGGAGCACGTGTCCGGAAGATGTACCACCACCTAGCTCAGCGCCACGGGCTGAAGTGGAACGCCAGGAGGTACGACACCGAGGAGTGGTCGTCCGCCGACCTCCTCAATCGGTGCCTGAGCGTTGCCACCGCGTGTCTCTACGGCGTCACGGAGGCGGCGGTGCTCGCCGCGGGTTACGCTCCGGCGATCGGATTCATCCACTGGGGGAAGCCCCTGTCGTTCGTTTATGACATCGCTGACCTCTTCAAGTTCGAAACCGTCGTGCCGGAGGCCTTTGCCGCGGCGAAGACGGGCAGCGACGAGCCGGAGCGTGAGGTCCGCTACCGATGTCGTGACACTTTTCGAGAAGTCAACTTGCTTGGGCGCATCATCCCGGCGATTGAGGAGGTCCTCGCGGCCGGAGAAATCGAACCACCGCAGCGCCCCGCGGACACGCTCGCTCCCGCCATCGTCGGCGGCAAGGGGCTCGGAGATGCTGGTCATCGTGGTTGAAGATGCACCGCCTCGCTTGCGGGGGCGCCTTGCCGTGTGGCTCCTCGAGGTTCGTGCGGGCGTCTACGTCGGCAGTCCGTCGCAACGCGTGCGCGGGATGATTTGGGACAATGTCACTGCAGGGATTGACGGTGGGAACGCGGTGATGGCGTGGACGACGAACACCGAGGCGGGGTTCGAATTCGACACCTGCGGCGAGAACCGGCGAGTCCCCTGCGATTTCGACGGCGTGAAGCTCGTCAAGTTTCTCGCTCCCCAGGCTGCACCAAGGTCAGAGGCTTCGGCCGATGGAGGATCTTTGACAACCGAGAATGTGGGCAACCCGCGCGGTAGCCGAAACCCGATCTCGTAAAGCTCGTTGCCGCAATGGTTGAGAGGTAGGGTGTTCCCCGCGCACGCGGGGCTGAACCGTTCACCGCCGCGGTCTGCGTCCTGACGGAGCGGTGTTCCCCGCGCACGCGGGGCTGAACCGATCGAGGGCGCGCACGCGGACTCGATCATGTAGTGTTCCCCGCGCACGCGGGGCTGAACCGGCTCCTATCTGTATCTCGGGTTCTACGACAACGTGTTCCCCGCGCACGCGGGGCTGAACCGCGGGAGCGCGAGCTGCTCCGCGAGAATTCCCGGTGTTCCCCGCGCACGCGGGGCTGAACCGAACGAGAACAGCTCCCGCCAGATCCAGGCAGCGTGTTCCCCGCGCACGCGGGGCTGAACCGTTGGCTGCTCATGATGAATCCTTTCTACCGTCGTGTTCCCCGCGCACGCGGGGCTGAACCGTCCTTCTCGTTCAGCATCGCCGGGTCGTAGATGTGTTCCCCGCGCACGCGGGGCTGAACCGGCGGCCTGGCCGACTGGGGTCGTGACCAGGAGGTGTTCCCCGCGCACGCGGGGCTGAACCGTTCTATAACAATACCTGCTACGGCGGGCACTAGTGTTCCCCGCGCACGCGGGGCTGAACCGATGCTGCTGAAGGGCATGATCCTTCACTTCTAGTGTTCCCCGCGCACGCGGGGCTGAACCGCTACTGCCACGGATCGGGGCCAATCCGTACACGTGTTCCCCGCGCACGCGGGGCTGAACCGGCCGAGATTCGCCGTCTCGACTCTCCCATCTCGTGTTCCCCGCGCACGCGGGGCTGAACCGGCGATCCGCGCGTCGGAACGGCAGAGGATGTTGTGTTCCCCGCGCACGCGGGGCTGAACCGACGGTGGAGGAATACCGGGAGAGGATCGAAGCGTGTTCCCCGCGCACGCGGGGCTGAACCGTCGACCTCCTACTTCTTCCCGCCGCTGATCTCGTGTTCCCCGCGCACGCGGGGCTGAACCGGGGCTGTACGTCGGCTATTCGCCGATCAACGTGTGTTCCCCGCGCACGCGGGGCTGAACCGTCCGAGATCGCGGCTGGGATCGCGCTGTACCTGTGTTCCCCGCGCACGCGGGGCTGAACCGTTGAGGCTGCTGGTGCGCCGGCTGCAGCTGCCGTGTTCCCCGCGCACGCGGGGCTGAACCGGCGTACCGGATCGCGAACCGCCCGCCGAGCTCGTGTTCCCCGCGCACGCGGGGCTGAACCGGACAACTACACGTCTATGCGGCAGTCGCTGTCGTGTTCCCCGCGCACGCGGGGCTGAACCGGCGTACCGGATCGCGAACCGCCCGCCGAGCTCGTGTTCCCCGCGCACGCGGGGCTGAACCGAACCTGGCAGATGCGCCGCTGGTTGGTGAGGGGTGTTCCCCGCGCACGCGGGGCTGAACCGTCGGATGGGTGGACGTGGTACGGCAGATCGTAGTGTTCCCCGCGCACGCGGGGCTGAACCGATCCCGGGCTCGACCTCCGGGGCGACGTCGTCGTGTTCCCCGCGCACGCGGGGCTGAACCGGCGGTCTTCCCGCTCGAGGTGGCCCCGGCGACGTGTTCCCCGCGCACGCGGGGCTGAACCGTAGGCATCCGAGTAGCCCTGAGCCGTGGTGAGGTGTTCCCCGCGCACGCGGGGCTGAACCGTTCTTGACAGCACGGACAACCAGCGTCGAGACGTGTTCCCCGCGCACGCGGGGCTGAACCGACGAAGATGTCGCCGCTCGCCGGCGTTCCGGAGTGTTCCCCGCGCACGCTGGGCTGAACCGACGACCGCCTTGGCCGGCAGGTCGTAGCCGGTGTGTTCCCCGCGCACGCGGGGCTGAACCGACGACCGCCTTGGCCGGCAGGTCGTAGCCGGTGTGTTCCCCGCGCACGCGGGGCTGAACCGGTCCGCGCCCGCTCCGGCAACCGCTGCGAGGGGTGTTCCCCGCGCACGCGGGGCTGAACCGCCAGCTTGAAACTCAATGGTGACGTTGCGGGCGTGTTCCCCGCGCACGCGGGGCTGAACCGGTTCCCCAGACGAGGACGACGACCCGGAAGAGGTGTTCCCCGCGCACGCGGGGCTGAACCGTCGTACGCCACGTCCGCGAGATTGGTGCTCGCGTGTTCCCCGCGCACGCGGGGCTGAACCGACCGTCCTGCTCATTGCCCCGGCCCTCCGATCGTGTTCCCCGCGCACGCGGGGCTGAACCGGTTCCGGGTTGCGGGCTCAGTCGTCCCACGGGGTGTTCCCCGCGCACGCGGGGCTGAAGCCCCGAACCCTCTCCGGAGCGCGGCGAAAGCCGGGTGTTCCCCGCGCACGCGGGGCTGAACCTGCCGCGAATTCGGTCCGCGTCACGGTCTGGGCGTGTTCCCCGCGCACGCGGGGCTGAACCGCCACCCTGGGTGCCGTTGCCGATTGGCTGGAAGTGTTCCCCGCGCACGCGGGGCTGAACCGGTCCGTTCCATGAGCGGTTGGACCGCTGAGTGGTGTTCCCCGCGCACGCGGGGCTGAACCGTAGGCGGCGTAGGCCTTCCACTCCCGGCTCTTGTGTTCCCCGCGCACGCGGGGCTGAACCGGGGTCTGCTGCCTGGTTGGTGCTGGTGATCGTGTGTTCCCCGCGCACGCGGGGCTGAGCTGTCTCGCAGAAAGCGGCCCGTCATGGGCCGCTTCGGGACCCATCATACCGATCAGAAATACGACAGGAGGTGGGGACGGCCGTGATCTGCTCGCGCTCCTCTTCGTTTCATGGTGTCTCCGCACGCCGGGGCAGGCCGTGCTCGCGTGGCCGGGGGCCGGCTCTGCCCGACCGGCTGGCCGTGGCCGGATTGCTCCTCGCCACGCTGATCGCGCTGCCGGTGGCCGCCGGCGAACTGATACGGGCCAAGTGGCACGCGCCGGACGGCACGACGGTCTGGGTGCGAGTCGACGTCGAGGGCGACGAGCTGCGGTTGCACGCGCAGCGCCCCATCGCCCCGGTCGGGTGGGCGGTGCTCTGCCTGACGCCGTCGAACCGGGTGCGCTGGGAGCTGTACGACGAGTGCCCCCCGGGCGCGCCGCGGCGGGCGGCCCGCGAGGGCGAGGCGTGGGTGTGGCAGGACTCGGAGTGGCGCCGCCTGCAGGTCGTGGTGCTGCCGGTGCGCGACGCCCCTCGCCGGACGGCGAGGAGGTGAGGCCCGGCCGGCCCGACCGCCAGCTCCGAGCCGGGGCCCGTTCCCGCTCCGGCTGCCGTACCCCGGGGGTGCCTGCCGGCGGCGCGACGGCGCTCTCGGGTCAGCCGGCCCCAATGCCGCGCTGCGGTGAGACGATCCCCCCGGTGGGCAATCCCGGGGCGCGTGCGGGCCCCCGTCAGGTCGAGATTCGTACAATCAAACTACACGAAAGGAACTAGTTATCCAAAATTGCCGCTTTGCGGCATCAACTCTTGACTTTCTTGCCGCAGCGCGTTATGTTCTGTCAAAACCCGGAGCCGCCTGGCGGCGCGAGAGCCCGGGGGACAGCTCGAACGACGTCGGAGCGCGGCAGAGAGGAACGCGATCATGGTGGCGAAGAAGAAGGCAAGCCAGCTGCAGGACGAGTTCAAGGCGTCGGCCCACCGGGTGTGGCTCGCCGGCCTCGGCGCGATGGCGATGGCCGAGGAGGAGAGCAACAAGCTGTTCAAGGCGCTGGTCGAGCGGGGCGAGGCGGCCGAGGAGCGCGGCAGGGAGACGGTGGAGAAGGCCAAGGGCACCGTGACCGGCGTGAGGTCGATGGCCGAGAGCTACTGGGAGACCTTCGAGCGCACCCTCGACGACCAGGTCACCTCGGTGATCCACCGCATCGGCGTGCCGACCAAGAACGAGATCGAGGAGCTCACCAAAAAGGTTGAGCAGCTGACGGCGAGCATCGAGAAGCTGCGCGGCAAGCCGGAAGCGGCCAAGCGGGCCCCGGCAGCCAAGAAGGAGCCCAGCTGACGGCCGGCCGCGCGCCGGCCTCCCGCAGCCCGGCCAGGCCCCGCCGCGCGCCTGAACGACGCCACGATCGATTGCGCGGCCGGGCCGCCTCCGCTACGCTCGGGGAGTGACCGGCACCGTCGCCATCGTCGAGGACGAGCAGAACATCCGCGACAACGTGGCTTTCGCGCTCCGGCGCGAGGGCTACAAGGTGGCCGCCTTCGCCGACGGCGCCGCCGCGTGGGAGTCGTTCCAGCGCGCCCTGCCGGACCTCGCCGTGCTCGACATCATCATGCCGCGGATGGACGGCCTCGAGCTCCTGCGCCGGATCCGGTCAGCGTCGGCGACGCTGCCGGTGGTGTTCCTGACCTCCCGCGACGAGGAGTTCGACCGCGTGCTCGGCCTCGAGCTCGGGGCCGACGACTACCTCTGCAAGCCGTTCTCGATGCGCGAGCTCATGGCCCGGATCAAGGTGCTGTTCCGCCGCCTCGCGCTCGCTTCCCAGCCCTCCGGGGACGCCGAGCAGCTGCTCGAGCTCGGCCGGCTCGTCCTCGACCTGCGCCGCTACACGGCGTCCTGGGACGGCGCGGCGGTGCCGCTGACGGTGACCGAGTTCATGATCCTCCACGCCCTCGCCAAGCGGCCCGGCCACGTCAAGACCCGGGACCAGCTGATGGACGAGGGCTACCCCCACGACACCTTCGTCTCCGACCGCACCATCGACTCCCACATCAAGAGGATGCGCAAGAAGTTCCTGGCGATCGACCCCGGGTTCGACCGCATCGACACGGTGTACGGCCTGGGCTATCGCTGGGCCGGGGCACCGCCGTGATCCCGCCGCGCGGCCTGCCGCCCGGGCCACGGCGGGCCGACGGCGTTTGCCCTCCCCATTCGCGGCCATGAGCGCCCTGTCCAGGCTGCCCGTCCGACTGCTCGCCTTCAACATCCTGCTGGTGTTCCTGCCTGCCGCCGGGATCCTCTTCCTCGACACCTACGAGCGCCATCTCCTCGACGCCCAGGAGCGGACCATGGCCCAGGAGGGCCGGCTGCTGGCGGCGGCGCTCGAGGCCTCCGGAGGCCTCGACGCCGGCCATGCCCGCGCCATCCTGGTGGAGCTCGGCCAGCGCCAGCTCGCGCGGCTGCGGGTGGTCGACGGGACGGGAGCCGTGCTCGCCGACTCGGCGCTCCTCGGACCGCGGCGGCCGCCGGCCGAACCGTCGGAGAGCCCGGCGGCGGCGCCGCCGGTGCCGCCGCAGCGCCGGCTGCTCTACCTGATCGGCTCCCTACCCTTCCGCCTGCTGCGGGGTGGGGGCGGCCTGCCGGAGGAGGCCCGGGAGCCGCTCGACGCCCAGACCGGGATCCTGTCCGGGTCCGAGGTCCAGGCGGCACTGGCAGGCCGCTACGGCGCCGCGACCCGGGTCCTCGGCGACGCCGCGCGGACCGTCATGCTGCACATCGCGATCCCGGTCCGGGTCGACAGCGAGGTGGTGGGGGCGGTGGTGGTTTCGCAGTCCACGGTGAGGATCATGGCGACGCTGTACGCGGTCCGCCTCGACGTCTTCAGGGTGTTCCTCGCCAGCCTCGCGGTGGCGGTGGTGCTGACCCTGATCGTGGCGACGACGATCGCCCGTCCGCTGGCCCGGCTCCGGCTGCGGGCGGGCGAGATCCTCGATCGCCGCGGCCGGCTCACCGGCGGCTTCGAGCCGAGCCGGCGCCGGGACGAGATCGGCGAGCTCGAGCGCGCCCTGGCCGAGCTCACCCGCCGGCTCGAGGAGCACCTGCGGCACACCGAGTCGTTCGCGGCCGACGTCTCGCACGAGTTCCGCAACCCGCTCGCCTCGATCCGCACCGCCACCGAGATGGCGCTCGAGGTGGAGGACCCGGCGCAGCGGCGGCGCTTCCTGGAGATGGCGCAGCGCGACGTGGCGCGCATGGAGCGGCTGCTCAGGGAGGCCCGCGAGATCTCGCGGATCGACGCCCACCTCGACGAGGAGGAGCGCTCGCCGGTGGCCCTGGGGCCCCTGCTCGGCGGCCTGGTCGAGAGCTTCCGGCTGCGCTCCGGCGCCACCGGCCCGCGTGTCGAGCTCGCGGCCGGTGGTGACGCCGGCCTCACCGTCCTCGGCTCGGCCGACCGGCTGACCCAGGTCTTCGAGAACCTGCTCGCCAACGCCGCCTCGTTCTCGCCGCCCGGTGGGGCGGTCGTCGTCGGCCTCCACGCGTCGGGCGGCCAGGCCGAGGTCGTGGTCGCCGACGAGGGGCCCGGCATCCCGGAGGAGCACCGGGACCGGATCTTCACCCGCTTCTTCTCGTGGCGGCCACAAGGCCAGGAGGGCGCCGGGCACACCGGGCTCGGCCTCGCGATCGTCCGCGCCATCGTCGAGGGCTACGGGGGCCAGGTCTCGTACCGCCCGCGCCGGCCCCGCGGGACCGAGTTCGTCGTCACGCTCCCGCTCGCCGCCAGATGACCGCCGGCCCGCCGTCACGGCGCTGCCGGGCGGCCTCGCGCCGGCCCGGCGCCCCTGATCGGCGGCCGCTCTCCGGTGCCGGGGCCCACCGAGCCCGCGGCTCATCCGGCACAATCGTTCCTGGTATGATGCGCGCTGGCCGTCGCTCCGGCCGGGCGCTGCCCGGCGGGGGGACGGTGGGAGGAATGGATGGCGGAGTTGCTCAAGGTCGAGGAGATCGCCCCGCAGTTCAAGCGCTATCTGGTGAGCGCCCCGCGGGTGGCGCGCAAGCACCGCGCCGGCCAGTTCGTGGTCGTCCTGCTGCACGACCATGGCGAGCGGATCCCGCTGACCATCGCCGACGCGGACCCCGAGGCCGGCACCATCACCCTCGTCGTGCAGGAGGTCGGCAAGACGACGATGGAGATGGGAACCATGAAGGCCGGGGACTCGATCGACGTCGTCGGGCCGCTCGGCACGCCCACCCACATCGAGAACTGGGGGACCTGCGTCTGCATCGGCGGCGGGGCCGGGATCGCCCCGATGCTGCCGATCGCCCGCGCCCTCAAGGACGCCGGCAACCGCGTGGTCTCGATCCTCGGCGGGCGGACCCAGGACCTGATCATCATGCGCCCCGAGATGGAGGCCGCGTCGCACGAGGTGATCTACACGACCGACGACGGCAGCTTCGGCAAGAAGGGGCTCGTCACCCATGCTCTCCAGGACCTCGTCGCCGAGCGGGGGAAGCCCGACGTCGTAATCGCGATCGGCCCGGCGATCATGATGAAGGCGGTCGCGGAGATGACCCGCCCGCTCGAGATCCCCACCATCGTGTCGCTGAACACGATCATGATCGACGGCACCGGGATGTGCGGCGGCTGCCGGGTCGCGGTCGGCGGCGAGAGCAAGTTCGTGTGCGTCGACGGGCCTGAGTTCGACGCCCACCAGGTCGACTTCGACCTGATGATGAAACGGCAACGGACCTACCTCAGCCAGGAGGCCGTGGCCCGCGAGCGCTACCTTCAGGAGCTGCACGCGTGCCGGGCGGTGCCAGGTGGAGCGGAGGTGGAGTGATGGCCCGCCCCCAGATCGAGAAGAAGGAGCGGATGAAGATCCCCAGGCAGCACATGCCTGCGCAGGACCCCAAGGAGCGGATCAAGAACTTCAACGAGGTCGCCCTCGGCTTCACTCCCGAGCTGGCCGTCGCCGAGGCCGACCGCTGCCTCGAGTGCAAGCAGCCGAAGTGCATCGATGGCTGCCCGGTCACGATCGACATCCCGGCCTTCATCGCCGCGATCCAGCAGGAGGACTTCGAGAGCGCGCTGGCGATCATCAAGAAGGACAACACCCTGCCGGCGATCTGCGGCCGCGTCTGCCCTCAGGAGGACCAGTGTGAGAAGGTCTGCGTGACCGGCAAGAAGGGCACGCCGGTCGCGATCGGCCGGCTCGAGCGGTTCGTCGCCGACTGGGAGCTCGAGCGCGGCGAGGTGCGGATGCCCGAGCGGGCGCCGAGCACCGGGTTCAGAGTCGCGGTGATCGGCTCCGGGCCCGCCGGGCTGGCGTGCGCCGCCGACCTCGCGATCCGCGGCCACTCGGTGACGGTCTTCGAGGCGCTTCACAAGCCCGGCGGGGTGCTGGTCTACGGGATCCCGGAGTTCCGGCTGCCGAAGCGGATCGTCCAGACCGAGATCGGCAACCTCGAGCGGCTCGGCGTCGAGGTCCGCTGCAACTGGGTGATCGGCAAGACCGCCACGATCGAGGAGCTGTTCGAGGAGCTTGGCTACGACGCTGCCTTCGTCGGCACCGGAGCGGGCCTCCCCTACTTCATGGGCATCCCGGGCGAGAACTTCATCGGCGTGTACTCGGCGAACGAGTTCCTGACCCGGGTCAACCTGATGAAGGCGTTCTCGTTCCCGGACTACGACACGCCGGTCAACCGCGTCGACCGGATCGCGGTGGTGGGCTCCGGCAACGTCGCGATGGACTGCCTCCGCACCGCGCTGCGGCTCGGCGCCAAGCACTCGATCTGCCTCTACCGGCGCACCCGCGCCGAGTCGCCGGCCCGGCTCGAGGAGCTGGAGCACGCCGAGGAGGAGGGCGTCGACTTCCGCTGGCTCACCGCCCCGGTGGAGATCTACGGCGACGACCAGGGCCACGTCACCGGCGTCAGGGTGATCAAGATGGAGCTCGGCGAGCCCGACAGCTCCGGCCGTCGGCGGCCGGTCCCGATCCAGGGCAGCGAGTACGACATCGAGCTCGACGCGATCGTGATGGGCATCGGGCAGGGGCCGAACCCCCTCCTCACCCACGCCACCGAGGGGCTCAAGCTCAACAAGTGGGGCAACATCGTGGTCGACGAGGCGACGATGAGGACGTCGATACCGGGCGTCTTCGCCGGCGGCGACATCGTGACCGGAGCGGCGACGGTGATCCTGGCGATGGGGGCCGGCAAGCAGGCGTCGGCCGGGATCGACAGGTACCTGCGAGAAGAGGTCAAGGTCCCGCGCAGCGCGCGGGAGTGAGGTGCGCGTCAAGGCGCCCCGGACCGCCGTCCGGGATCGCCGCGGCGCGCCGGCAAGCCCACGCGGGCGGGATGCGGAATTGTCGAGGGCGCGCTGGCCCTCGCGGAGGAACCGATGACAGCCAAGATCGTTCGCGGCGAGTACTTCCACGCGACCGTCAAGGACCGGCCCGGCGAAGGGTACCGCCTGCTCGCGCAGCTCGCCTCGTCGGGCGTCAACCTGCTCGCGTTCAGCGCGATACCGATCGGCCAGGACCAGACGCAGCTGGTGCTTTTCCCGGCCGACAAGATGCAGTTCCTGAAGGTCGCCGAGCGGTCCGGCTTCGAGATCTCGGGGCCCCATCACGCCCTGCTGATCCGCGGCGACGAGCGCCTGGGCGCGATCGCCGAGATCCACCGCAAGCTCTACGACGCGAACATCAACGTGTACGCGTCGAGCGGTGTGATCGCCGAGTGCGGTCGGTTCGGCTACATCGTCTACGTCAAGGAGCACGACTTCGAGGCCGCGGCGCGGGTCCTCGAGGCCTGATCCGGAGCGGACGTCGCGGGCCGGCTACCAGCTCTTGAGGACGTTGTCCTCGTACTCAAGCTCGAACCGGAGCTTGTGCTTCGCCTCCTCCTGGGCCAGCGCGCGGAAGACCGCGGCGTGGCTCGGGGGCGAGGCCGCGGCGAGGCCCGAGTACAGCCTGAACGCCGCCTTCTCAGCGTTCATGGCGAAGCGGAGCGCCTCCGGGTAGTCCATCCTGGGGGTCACCTCCGGGAGCTCCACGTAGTCGGCGACCTTGAGGTCGAGGATCTTCTCCTCCGCCACCGCCGGCAGCTCGCCGCGCTTGATCTTGAGCAGCCTCCGCTTGTGGCGTTTCTCCTCCTCGGCGAAGGACAGCAGCGCCTCGCGCATCTCCGGACGCGTCACCCGCTCCGCCATCGACGCGTACAGCGCCGCCGCCGCGTCCTCGCGCTGGATCGCAAAGTCCAGGATCTCCTCGATGGTGCGAAACTCCATGGCTTCCTCCCCCTCAGCGGCGCGCGCCGGATTATATCCCGGGACGGGCGGCCGACGGCGCGGACGCCGCGACGGCTCCGGCCGGCTTGAGCGCGGCGCGCGGGGTCTGCTAGGCTGCCACGGTCCGCAACGGCAGATTCCGCCAACAAGGGGTGCACGACGATGATCGTGGGAGTGCCGAAGGAGACCAGCGCCGGGGAGAGCAGGGTTTCCCTGACCCCTGCATTCGTCCCGTCCCTCACCCGCGCGGGCCTCGAGGTCCAGGTGCAGGCCAGCGCCGGGGCACCCGCAGGCTACGATGACGCCCTCTACGTCGAGAAGGGCGCACACGTCGTCCCGACCAGGGCGGCGGTGTTCGCCGCGGGCGACGTCATCCTCCAGGTGCGGACCGCGGCCACCAACCCGGAGGCCGGCGCCGACGACCTCGGCCTCTACCGCACGGGCCAGGCGGTGATCGGCACCTGCGACCCGCTCATCGCCCACGGCGCGGTGCGGTCGATCGCAGAGCGCGGGGTGAGCCTGTTCTCGCTCGAGCTGATGCCGCGGATCACCCGGGCCCAGAGCATGGACATCCTGTCGTCGATGGCGACGATCGCCGGCTACAAGGCGGTGCTCCTCGCCGCGGGCTCGTTGCCCAAGATGTTCCCCCTGATGATGACCGCAGCCGGGACCATCGCTCCGGCGAAGGTGTTCATCATCGGCGCCGGCGTCGCGGGGCTCCAGGCGATTGCTACCGCGCGCCGGCTCGGCGCGGTCGTCCACTCCTACGACGTGCGCCCGGCAGTCAGGGAGCAGGTCGAGAGCCTCGGCGCCAAGTTCGTCGAGCTCGCGCTCGAGACCGACGGTGCGGAAGGCGCGGGCGGCTACGCGAAGGCGCTCGGCGAGGACTTCTACCGCAAGCAGCGCGAGATGATGCTCAGGATCGTCGCCGAGAGCGACGTCGTCATCACGACCGCGGCCGTGCCCGGCAAGAAGGCCCCGATCCTGGTCACCGCGGAAATGGTGGAGGGCATGGCGCCCGGGTCGGTCATCGTCGACCTCGCGGCCGAGCGGGGCGGCAACTGCGAGCTGACCCGGCCGGGAGAGACCGCGGTCCACAACGGGGTCACGATCCTCGGCCCGCTCAACCTCCCGGCCACCGTCCCGCACCACGCCAGTCAGCTGTACGCCAAGAACATCACCACGTTCCTGCTCCACCTCCTGGACAAGGGCACGCTCAAGGTCGACCTCGGTGACGAGATCACGGCCGGGACCCTCGTCACCAGGGACGGCAAGGTCGTGAACCCGGCCGTGATCGGCGCGATGGGAGCCGCGAGCGAGAAAGGGGTGCCACGATGAGCGATCTCGTCATGCTGCTGACCGTCTTCATGCTGGCGGTGTTCGTCGGCATCGAGATCATCACCAAGGTCCCGCCGACGCTGCACACGCCCCTGATGTCGGGCTCCAACGCGATCTCCGGCATCACCATCGTCGGCGCCCTGGTCCTGGCCGGGGCGCTCGAGGGGAGCGAGCTCTTCCATCCGATCGGGAAGCCGATGGCGCTGGTGGCGGTGGTCCTGGCCACCATCAACGTGGTCGGCGGCTACCTGGTCACCCACCGCATGCTCAAGATGTTCCGCAGGAAGTAGGGGGACGTCATGAGCATCGAGCACGCCGTCAACGTCCTCTACCTGATCGCCTCCATTCTCTTCATCTACGACCTCAAGCTGCTCGCGCGCCCGCGCACGGCGGTGACCGGCAACTACCTCGGCATCCTGGGCATGGCGCTGGCGATCGTGGCGACGCTGATCGGCGGCCGCCACGACTGGGGCCTGCTCGTGCTCGGCGTCGCGATCGGATCCGTGATCGGCGTGGTGATCGCGCTCCGAGTCAAGATGACGGCCATGCCCGAGATGGTTGGCCTGCTCAACGGCTTCGGCGGCCTCGCGTCGGTGCTGGTCGCCGGGTCGGCCATGATGGCCGCGTTCGTCGCCTACTCCGGCGGCCCCACCCCTGCCGGCGGCGACCTCCAGATGAAGGTCGCCACCGTCGCGTCGGGGATCATCGGCTCGGTGACCTTCTTCGGCTCGTACGTGGCGTTCGGGAAGCTCGCCGAGTTCCTGTGTGTGAAGTGGAAGCTCAAGCCCTGGCAGAAGCTGGTCAAGTACGGCTACTCGACCGCCGTGGTCGCGGGGGCCCTCTGGTACGGGATCGCCCACTGGGACCCGCAGAGCACCGTCGAGGACGCCTACGCGCTCGTCTTCATCGCGAGCGGCATCGCCATCGGAGGGCTGCTGCTCCTCAAGAAGGACCGCTTCCCCGGCATGGGCGCGCTCAAGGTCGTGACCGCGGTCGCCGCCGTCGCGTTCGGCGTGCTGATGGTCCTCGAGCCCTCGAACATCCTGCTCTACTGGGCCCTGGTCGGCGTCAGCGGGGTGCTCGGCGTGCTCCTGACGATGTCGATCGGCGGCGCCGACATGCCGGTTGTGATCGCTCTCCTGAACTCCTACTCCGGCCTGGCGGCGACCGCCACCGGGTTCGTCATCAACAACAACGTGCTGATCATCTCGGGCGCGCTGGTGGGCGCGTCGGGCGTGATCCTCACCAACATCATGTGCAAGGCGATGAACCGCTCGCTGGCCAACGTGCTGTTCGGCACCGTCGGGCCGACCGGCGACACCCCGGACGCCGACGCGGTCTATCGCACCGTCAAGGCCGCCTCCGCCGAGGAGGTCGCGATGGTCCTCGACAGTGCGCAGCGCGTGGTGATCGTGCCGGGGTACGGCATGGCGGTCGCACAGGCCCAGCACGCGGTGCGCGACCTCGCCAACCAGCTCGAGTCGAGGGGCACCACCGTCGAGTACGCGATCCACCCGGTGGCGGGCCGGATGCCCGGCCACATGAACGTGCTGCTTGCCGAGGCCGACGTTCCCTACGACAAGCTGTTCGAGATGGATAGCATCAACCCGACCATGGCTCAGGTCGACGTGGCGATCGTGGTCGGCGCCAACGACGTCGTCAACCCGGTGGCGCGAACCGACCCGGGCAGCCCGATCGCCGGCATGCCGATCATCGATGTCGACAAGGCGCGAACCGTGGTGGTGATCAAGCGCAGCCTGAGCCCCGGCTTCGCCGGTATCCCGAATCCGCTGTTCGCCCTGGACAACACCCTGATGTTCTTCAACGACGGCAAGAAGGCGATCCTGGAGCTGCTGGCCGCCGTCAAGGACCTGTAGGAGCGGGTGGGGCATAGGCCCCTGGACGCGCTACCGGCTTCGAGTGTCGGGGTTGGCCGCTGCCCCACCCGCTCCTCGGGATGCGCCGGGCGCATCCTCGTGAATGATTCCATGCAGAACCAGCCTGGGCCCGCAGCCGTCGCCGTGAGCCCGACGCGCTGCAGACCCTTGCCTCCGGCCGCCTCCACGGACAGCCGTCCGGCTCGCTCCCGCACCGCGCCACGAGCTCAGTCCAGTCGATCTGTGCGCAGGCGAACCCCGCATCACTGGTGGCCCGATCGAAGCGCGAGGTGTACGCCATGAACAACCCGCGCGACGCTCCCGGGACCCAAGTCATAGGGTCGCAGGGGTTCCAGGCGATGGTGGACGGATCGACCTCGACCTCGATCCGCCCCGCCGCTCGCGACGGCGGCCTGCCGGGGTACCATCACCTGCGAGTGAGAGCCGCAATCTCCCTGCTGCTGTCGCTGGCTGCGGCCACCGCCGCGGCGGCGGCGAGAGTCGAGGTCGTCCTCGACGGGTCGCAGGAGATGTGGGCGGCGCTCGACGACGGCCGGCCGCGCTTCGTCGCCGCCCGCCTGGCGCTCGAAACGTGGTCGGTCGAGCGCGCCGCCGACCCCGTGGAGGCCGGGCTGCGGCTCGCCGGCGGAAGCGTGTCCATCCTCGACGACGCCAGCTGCGAGGACTCGACGATCGTGCTCCCGCCGGGACCGCCGGACCCCGCCGCCTGGCGGGTCGCTCTCGACGCCATCCGCCCGGCCGGCGCGCGGCCGCTGCTGCTCGCGGTGGCCGCGGCCGCGGCCGACCTCGGAGACACCAAGGACCTGCGCCGGATCGTGCTCGTCACCGCGGGCGAGGAGAGCTGCTTCGGCGACGAGCAGGCCGCGATCGCCGCCCTCGCGTCCGGGGTCGAGCTGCGCGTCGTCGGGGTCGGCCTCGCGACCGAAGCGGTCGAGCGCCTCGGCGCCGTGGCGCCCACCCGCAACGCCACCTCCACCGACGCCCTGCTCGCCGCCCTGCGCTGGGCGGTCGAGGGCCTTCCCGCCGCGCAGGCGGGCGACGCCGCGGTTCAGATTCGCGTGCCGGGGGCGACGCAGTACGAGATCGCCACTCTCGTCGACGAGATCGCGGGAGCTCGCCGCGAGCTGACCGCGGTCGGGCAGCACTTCGTCGGAACGGCCCCGCCGGGGCTCTACGGCCTCGAGCTGGCCGGCGGCGGGGCCGATCCGGTCCGGCTCGACGGCGTTGCCGTGCCGGCTGCGGGCGGTCTCGAGCTCTCGCTCGAGCTGCCGCCGGCCTTCCCCTACCTCGAGGTGATTCCCGACCGGCCAGCTGCGGGCGGCACCGCCTTCGCCGCCTTCGGCGGCGCGGCCGGCGGACAGCTCTGGGTGTCCCTCGCCGAGGCCGACGAGCCGGCCCCGGCCTGGGTCGACGCGCGGGCCGTGGACGGGCCCGCGGGCGTCGCGGAGCTGCGGGTGCCGGACCAGCCGGCGAAGCTCGAGGTCCGCCTCCACGAGTCGCTCGCCGCCGGGCCGAGCCGCGTCGTCGCCCGCGCCACCATCGAGAGCAGCGCGCCGGAGGTGACGCTCGAGGCCCCTCCCGAGGTCCGGCCCTTCGACCCGCTTCCGGCAGCGTGGACCGGGCCCGACAACCCGGGCGACCACCTGAGCCTGGTCAAAGGGGGCTGGCCATCGGCGGCCCACTCATCCTGCTCGCCGACCGCCGCCGGGAGCCCGGCGCCGCTCGTCGCGCCGGGCGAGGAGGGGCCGTGGGAGCTGCGCTATGTCAGCGGCCTGTCGGGACGGACGTGGGCCAGCGCGGCGGTCGAGGTCACGGCGGTCGTCGTCACCCTGAGTGCGCCCTCCGAGGTCGCGGCGGGCATGCCGTTCGAGGTCGCATGGGAAGGGCCGGCGGCCGCCGCGGACTACCTGGCGCTGACGACCGAGGCCAGCGCCGGTGGCGACTACATCAGCCTCCACCTCGCCACCAGCGGCAGCCCGGCCCGCTTCGTCGCGCCCTGGGAGCCGGGCGCCTTCGAGATCCGTTACGTCGAGGGCGACGGCAACCGCGTCCGCCGCCGCGCGCGCGTGTCGGTGGTCGCGTCCACAGTGGCCCTGAAGGCGCCGCGGCAGGTCGCCGCCGGCACCCGGTTCGACGTTCACTGGACCGGCCCCGGGCGGCCGGGCGACTTCCTCGCCGTGGCGGCCCGCGGCGCGGCGCCGCAGCAGCACGAGGACTGGTGCTACGCCTCGGCCGGCAGCCCGGTGAACCTCGCCGCCCCGTTCGAGGCGGGCGACTACGAGCTGCGCTACATCAGCGGCGCGGGGGCCGAGATCCTCGCCACCATCCCGATTGCGGTCAGGTAGCGGCCGCAACATCTCCGGGGGCCGGACCGCCCGCGAACCGATCGGCCCGCGAGCCGTACATCGAGCGACGCCGGCGCCGGCCGCGCGCCCGTCCCCTGGAATGGCCGGGCGGCGACTCCGGGTTGCCCACTCCGGAACGGAGGGTCCTCATGAAGCTTCGCGCCCTGCTGCTGCTCGCGCTCGCCCTGCCCGCCCTCGCGCCCGCCGCCGGGGACGAGGATCGGCCGCTGGCGTTGAGCGTCGAGGTCCGGCAGCTCGGCCGCGGCGCCGACGGCACGGTCGTCGGGATCGTCATCCAGGTCGCGCCCGAGGACCGGCCGCGGGTCGGCGAGCGGGGACGCGTCCTGGTCACCCTGCTCGACGGCGAGGACATCGTGGACCGGCATGCGGCGGTGGTCGCGGTCGGCAGCGACGGCTCCGCCACCCTCTACCGCGAGTGGCCGCCCGGCAGCTACGAGCTGCAGGTCGGCCTGGCCGCCGCCGAGCGGCCGAGCTCCGGCGTGTGGTTCGGCAACATCGCGGTCGAGGAGATGAGCGAGCCCTTCGTCGCCCCGGAGGAGGCCCCCCCGGACGCGGTCGCGCTCGAGCTGACCCCGCCGCGCACAGGCACCGTCCGCTTCCTGCCGCCCCCGGACATCGGCGGCATCGGAGCCCTCCAGCTCGAGGTGGAGGCGCCGGCGGAGACCGCCAGCGTCGAGTTCTTCCAGGACCAGCGCCCGCTCGGCCGCCGCAACCGCCCGCCGTGGACGGTCTCGGTGCCGCTCGGCGACGTCGTCCGCCGCACCACCGTCCGCGCGGTCGCCAGCGACCGCGGCGGTCGCTTCCTGGGCGAGGACGCGGTCGTCCTCAACAACCCCACCGGCCAGATCGGGGTCGAGATCCTGCTCGCCCCCGAGGGCTCGATGCGCGACGGCAAGCGCTTGGTCACGGTGTCCGTCACGGCGGCGAAGCAGATCCAGCAGGTGACGCTCAGCGTCGACGACGAGCAGGTGGCCCGCTGGGCCGAGTGCCCGTGCGTCGCCGAGGTCGACGCGGCGAGGCTGGCGCAGGCCAACATCGTGGTCGCCGACGTGGTCGGCGCCGGCGACGAGCGCGGCGAGGCCGTCCTCACCCTGGCCGCGGGCGGCGGCTTCGTGGGCTCGGTGCGGGTCGAGCTGGTCGAGCTGCCGATCGTGGTGCTCGACGACCGAGACCTGCCGGTCGTCGGCCTCGAGCAGGGCGACTTCGCGGTCTGGGAGGACGGCCAGCAGGTCGAGGTGGAGGGCTTCGGCACCACCGCCAACCTGCCGCTGTCGCTGGCGATCGCGGTCGACACCTCGGGTTCGATGGTCGAGGAGTTCGACGACGTGAAGAGCGCCGTGCAGGGGTTCGCCAACGCGCTGCTCGAGGACGACGACTCGGTGGTCCTGATCCGGTTCGCCTGGGACGCCGAGGTCGAGGTGGCGTGGACCGAGGACGTCCGCCAGGTCAAGGGCCGCCTCGACCGGTTCCAGCCCGATGGCGGCACCTCGCTGCACGACGCCGTGGTCCGGTCGCTCGAGCAGTTCCGCGGCCGCCGCGGACGGCAGGCGGTCGTCCTGCTGACCGACGGCGAGGACACCACCTCCCGCACCGGCTGGACCGTTGCCGAGCGCTTCGCCCACACCATGCGGGTGCCGATCTTCCCGATCGGGCTCGGGCTCGGCTCGCTCGACTTCAGCTCCCGCGGCGTGCTGAAGTCGCTGGCCGCGGAGACCGGGGGCGAGGCCTTCTTTCCGAAGTCCGTCGACCAGCTCCCCGCGGTCTACGAGCGGATCGCCGAGCTGCTGCGGTCGCAGTACCTGCTGTGGTACCAGTCCCCGTCGGACAAGCCCGTCGACCAGTTCCGCGAGGTCAAGGTCGAGGTGGCCAGGCCTGGCCTCATGGTGCAGACCATCCGCGGCTACTACCCCGGCAAGTGACCCTGCCCGGCTGCCTCGGCTGGCCGCGCCCCGCGGTGCTGCGTTCCTCGCCTTCCCCCGCGTCTGATGTCCTGGCCGCGCCCTACTTCTTCTTCAATCCGGATGCGTCAGCGACCCGTGGCGGGGGTCACTGGGGCCGACATCGGCGTCCAGTCACGGGGCGCTGAGGCATCCGGCTAGAACTGCCAGCCGATCCAGAAGTAGGTCTCGGTGTCGCCGAAGGTGTCCTTGAGGTCCCAGCGCTTCACCCAGTCCCAGTGGAACGGCAGGCCGAAGATGTTGACCGAGATGCCGAAGCCGTAGGACGCGACGCCGTCGGTCAGGCGGCCGTCCTCACCGGTGGTGACGATCTCGCCCGTGATCGGGTTGACGAACTGCTTCTCGCCGATGAACTGGCATCCCGGCTCACCGTTCCAGTTGTACTCGCTGCCGTCCTCGAAGTAGCTGTAGCAGGAGTAGCCGACATCGGCGAAGAACCGGCCGCGGATTTCGCCGATGGTCATGAACGCCAGGTCGAGCCGGTCGACCAGGGGGAAGCGCCACTCCAGATTGGCGAACGCGGCCTCGTTGCCGGCGATCGACCTGGTCGGGAAGCCGCGCACGGTGTCGAGACCGCCGAACGAGAAGATCGACGGCGCGTTGCCGTCGGCGTAGGCTCCCCACAGCCGGAAGGCGATCTCGTTGCGCCGCGACAGCGCGAAGTACTTGCGGTAGTCGACGATGCCCTGGGCGCTCAGGGTGCCGCCTTCGTCCAGGTCGGCCGCGTAGAGCAGGCGCAGCTCCCAGCGCGAGCCCTGGTGCGGGCCGTAGCTGTTCCACGCCGTCGTGTCGCCGACGATCGCACCGCTGACCAGCGGGGCCTGATCGTCGTAGGAGACGAAGTCGAGCTCGCCGTCGACGCCCGTCACTGGGTAGTCGACCGCCCGGTCGAAGTAGCCGGCCGACCCCTCGAGCCGGTAGTAGCGGGACAACGGGTACACGACGTCGAAGGTCGCCCCGGTCACCCGGTAGTACTGCTTCCGGCCGTAGAAGTCGTCCCGCAGCTCGTCGTATCCGGTGAGGTAGTAGCTGCGGTCGTCGTACAGCGTCGCCCCCCACTGGAGCCGCGGCTCGAGGTTGACGAATCCGATCTGAAAGTCCGAGAAGGTGTCGACGGAGCTGAACAGCGCGTAGAAGCGCCGGTCGCCGTACTGGTCGGACATCGTGATGTAGACCTGCGACAGGAAGTTCCCCTCCTGGTCGACGCCGACGATACCCCCCGCGTCCTCCACGAACATCTTTCGCCCCTTCACCTCCTTGGCGTCGGCCGGGTCCACCGAGATGCTGACCGCCGGGAGGAAGGGCTCCGGCTCGAAGTCCTCCACCGGGCTTTGCTCGACGCCCACCGGCTCGCCCTGGCCGGCGTCGGCGGCGTAGAGGTCCCAGCGCCCGCGGTGGTAGGCCTGGAAGCCGACCACCTCCCCCTCCAGGGTGGCGGCCGGCACCGGGTTGACGGCGCCGCCGTAGACGTAGGTGAGCCGCTCGAGCTCCCGGGTCTCGCCGTCGAGCTTGTAGATGTCGTAGATCCCGTCCTGGCGGTCGGAGGCGAAGTACAGCCGCTTGCCGTCCTCCGAGAACGCCGCACCCTCATCGTTGCCCGGCCCGAAGGTCAGCTGCTGGCGCTTGCTCGGGTCGTCGAGCGAGATCGCCACCAGCTTGCCGTAGTCCCCGATCTGCGAGGTGTAGACGAGGTGGGCGTCGCTCGGCCGGAAGGTCGGCGCCGAGTCGTACCACTCGTCGTTGGTGAGGTTGGTGACCTCGCCGGTCGCCCGGTCGAGCAGGAAGATGTCCCAGCTGCCCTCCCGGACGGCGCTGAAGGCGATGGTCGTGCCGTCCGGCGAGAACGCCGGCGTCGACGGCTGGTCGATCGGCAGCGGGATCTCGAATCGCTCCGCGATGCCGCCCTTTGCCGTGTCGAGCAGCAGCAGCGAGCGCGTCCTCTCGCTGCGCGCGAACACGGCCACCCGGTCGCCGTCCGGCGAGAACGCGAGGTCGCGGCCCTCCTTCGGCGCGGTGGTGAAGCCCTGGGCGATGAGGTACTCGTAGTCGGTCGTGTAGCCCTTGGTCAGGTTCTTGTACAGCTTGCGGTCCGGGATGCCGAAAAGCGCGACGTCGACGTCCTGCTTGGAGGTCGTGAAGGCGGCCACCAGGTCGTGCGACGGCGAGATCGCCGGCGACGCCTGGTGGGACCTGCCGGTCACGCCCTCGATGTAGAACGGCCGCCCATACTCGCGCGGCGTGCCGCGCCCGGCGGCGCCCTCGTACCGCACGCGGAGCCAGGCCTTGAAGCGGGCGTCAAACTCCTCGACGTCGATGTTGAACACGTTCTTGAGCGGCCGCTCGAGGCCGCCGCCGACGACGCCGCGGAAGGCGAACACGAAGTCGCGGACCCCGTCCTCGCCCCACTCCTCCTCGATGAACTGGAAGACCTTGTGCCCATACCGGTAGGCGAGGAACCCGCCCGGTGCCTGGTCGATCGGCGGCACCACGTCCGACAGCGCCGCGTCCCTCATGTACATCTCGTCGCGGCTGTCCTCGTCGTCGCCGAAGTACGACGCCATGCCCTCCATGAACCAGTTCGGCGGCCGCGCGTAGACGGCCCGGCCGCCGCGGCCCTGGAACAGGATCTCGTACTGGAAGATGTGGGTGAGCTCGTGCTGAATCAGCTGCTGCAGCTCGCGGTCCGCCAGGTCGACCGGCAGCACCATCCGGTTGCGAACCGGGGACGCGAAGGCGCCGATCCCCTCCGGCAGGAACCCGGCGTACACGTTGGTCTGCTCGAACTCGCCGTGGGTGGCGTAGGTGATCATCGGGATCGGCTCGAGAATCTGGAAGTTGAGCCGGCGCGCCAGATCGTCGTACGAGCTCTCGGCGAACGACGCGATCCTCTCCAGGCTGGGCTCGACCCGGTCGTAGTAGGAGATTCTGAAATGCGGCGTGTCGTACGTCTTCCAGTCGAAGACGTCGTAGCGGACCTTGTTCTTGCCGCCGATGTAGCTGTACTGGGCAGCCGCCGGCGCGGACACCAACAGCAGCGCGATGAGCACCCGGCACCACATCCTCATGACGACCTCCTTCCGGATCGCGCCACTGGGCAGCGCCTCCTCGCAGGGACGAGCTCGCGAGTCGTCTGCGGCCCGCCGCATCTCGGATCGCGCGCCGCGCTGCCGCGCACCGTCATCGCCTCAGTCGGTGTACAGGGTTCGCTTGGCGACGACGCTGCGCGGCACGAACACGCCAAGCAAACGGTTGTCGAGGTTGTACAGCTCCGCGAACATGTCCTGGGTCTGCTCGAGCTTGCGATCCGAGCGCTCCTTGAAGTCGGTGATCTGCTCGGACAGGACCTGCTCTCCGGTGTCCCCGTCGTAGACCGTCAGCAGGATGTCGAAGTTGAATCCGGTTTCTTCCACCAGCACCTGCCGGAAGTAGGTCTTGCCGTCGGTCGGCGAGACGTACTCCTCGGTGTTGTACCCGGCCCGGTCGAGGACCTTGACGTCGATCGACGCCGCCACGATGTAGTCGGCGTCGGTGGCCGCCCCGAGGTCGATCCAGAACTGGGGCATCTTGGCGAGCTGGAGCGGATCCGTGGTCGGCAGCTCGAGCCCATCGAGCGGCGGCACGACGTCGAGGCGGGTCTTCCGGCGCAGGACCTTGCGCAGGTAGTCGTCGAACTCGCGGCTCGCCTCGAGATCGGTGGAGCTCGCGCTGCCGCCTCCCCGCTGCTCGATCAGCACGGGTCCGATGTAGATCTTTTCCGAGCCGTCCAGCTTGAGGTCGGGCTCGATCCTCAGGTTGATCCTCATCTCCTTGGTCGCCGCGCCGGCTGCGGACGCCGCCACGAGCGCGGCCACGAACGCGCACGCCGCTGCCCTACTCATCGTCCGCCCCCTCGCCCGCCGCCGGCTCGTCGTGCGGCGCACCGGCGGCGCCCTCCCCTGCCGGCGCCGGAGCCGACGTCATCTGGCTCTCGTAGAACTCCTTGAACCTCGAGAAGTTCCGCCGCAGCACCTGATCGTTCGGGGCGACGCTCAGCGCCGCCTCGTAGGCGGTGAGCGCCTCCTCGAAGCGGCCGGAGGCCTCGAGCGAGACCGCGATGTTGTTGAGGATCCGCGGCTGGTTCGGCGTCAGGGCGTCCGCCCGCTCGAACCGGAACAACGCCTCGAGCCAGTAGCCCTGCCTCGCCGCGGTGTAGCCGCGCCGGACCTGCTCGCTGGCCTGCTTCGCCGCGCGGTCGGCGGCTTGCGCCGCAGTGGGGGCGAGGGCGAGCCCCGCGACGACGGCGGCGGCGATGCTGGTGACGATTCGGCGTGTCGTGGTGTCCAATGGTGCTCCCCTCGTGTGCTCGAATCGTGCCCGGGGCTTCTCGTCAGACGCCGCCTGGATAATACCCCGAGATCGTGCGGACCTTGAACTTCTTCTGGTGGAGGTCGACCTCGATCTTGCGCAGCTGGTCCGACGGCCGCTGCGAGCTCGAGGTGTAGGCGAGCAGGTACTGCGTGCGCAGCTCGCGATCGATCTCGGCGTAGATCCTCTCGAGGGCATCGTCGCTGGACACGAAGAACGACTGGCCGCCGGTGACCTCCGCCAGCCTCGACAGCTGCCAGCGGGGCACCACCTTGGTTGCGGGCAGATCGATGCCCACCGTGTAGATCGTGACTCCGGCGCGCTGGGCGTAGCCGATGACCTCCTCGAAGTCGTGGCTCGACGCGTTGTCCTCGCCGTCGGTGAGGACCACCATCGCCTTGCGGCCGCGGACTCCCGAGAACTGGAACAGGCCCATGATCACCGAGTCATACAGCGCGGTTTCGCGGTCCGCGAAGAACGCGAGCAGCGCGTTCTCGAGGGTTGCGAAGTCGGCGGTGAAGGCAGCGAGCAGATCGGGCCGGTCGGAGAAGGTCTCGATGAAGGCGCGATCCTGCGGCCGAAGCAGGTCTCGCAGGAAGCCCATCACCACCCTCTGGACCGTCGGCAGCGTGGTCGCCATCGAGCCCGAGGTGTCAACCACGATTCCGAGCCGCACCGGAAGATCGTGGTGCAGGGAGAAGTGGGAGATCACCTGCTCCACACCGTCCTCCCGGACGCGGAAGTCCTCCAGGACGAGGCTCTCCACCGGCTTGTCGTCCTTGTCAAACACCGTCACCGGGAGCTCGACCGCCGTCACCTCGACGACGGTGCCGAACTCCGGGGCGTTGACGAACTGAAGGTCCTCGGCCACCCTGCCGTCGGCCATGGTCGCGACGGCGCGCAGGTACCCGAAGTCGCCGCCGCCCTCGAGCGCCACCCAGGCCTCGAACGGCGGCTCCGAGAGGGTCGCGAGCAACCGGTCGCTCCAGTAGATCTCGACCTGGCTCAGCTCGGCGTCGCTTGGAACGTTGACGTCCACCGCCACCCGCACCTTGCCGGCGCTCGTGTCGCCCGGAGAGAGCGGCAGCAGTCGGACGTAGAAGCGCTCGCGGCCGACGTTGAGCGCGAGCTGATCGCGCGCGATCTCGTTGCCCGCTTCGTCGAAACCGATCGCGGCCACGGTGGTGAGCCGCGGCAGCGGCCCGAGGTCGAGGTCGACGTCGAACGGCGAGCGGTTCTTGACCAGGATCTCCTGGCCGTTGACGGTGAAGCGGACCCGGCGCACCTCCTCGCGGACCACCGCCTCGAAGCGGCGAACGCCGCTCACGGCATCGCCTTCCGGGCCGACCAGCTTGAGCAGCGGCTGCGCGGCCTCCGCGAGGTCGACGTCCAGCACCGCGTCCACCACGCCGGCCGCCTCCGGCGCCAGCGCGGCCACGACGCCCGGAGGCTCAGCGGTCGGCTCGGTGCTGGCCACAAACGAGCGCTCCGAGACGCCAGCCTTGTTCGAGTGGACGTCCTCCACCTTGAGCCGGAGGGTGTAGTCGCCGGGCCGGATGAAGCGCTCGAGCACCAGGCCGAGCGAGTCCTCCGCCGCCGGAATGGAGAAGACGTACCGGAAGCGGTCGACCATCTGCGACTGCCTGGAGACCTCGCCGATCACGTCGAGCTGGACGACCTCCAGGTCTCCGACCGGGGTGGTGCCGAGCCCCTCTCCGTTGACGCGGATCGAGAAACCCATGTGAACCAGCCCGCCCTCGGTGCCCCAGGAGTCCTCCCGCACCTCGAACTCGAGCGGCTCTGCCTTGTCGTCGACGAGGGCGGAGAACTCCATGAACCGGCTCGAGCCCGCCTCTTCGCCCTCCCGCTCGACCGGGCTGAACTGGGTCATCGCGCCGAGGTAGGTCGCGTCGCGTGCCCACATCTCGGCCAAGGCGATCAGGTTCATCAACGTGTCGCCGTCGGGGCAGCGGTAGCGGGGGCTGTCCATGACCGAGCCGCCGACGTAGGGGCCGCCCCGACTCTCGGCGCCGATCATGGTCGCGTAGAGCACCCGCCGGCCCTCGGACCCGTACCACATCCGGTAGCGTCCCGTGCCCCCGGACTGGTAGAACAGCACGACCACGTCCTCGCCGAGCCCCTCGATGTACGGCCAGCCCCAGATCTCGAGCGGGTTGAAGAACTCGGTGCACCTCGACACGAACCGGAAGGCTGGAGGCCCGTGGATCAGCAGCACCCTGGCCCGGTCCTCGGCGGTCGATTCGAACTCCGATCGCGCAAACACCAGCCGCTCCTCGTAGAGCCACCGGAAGGTCGAGCCGTAACCGGTCTGGCGGCCCCACAGCATCCACAGCCGGTCGGCGAACGCCTGCCGCTGCGCCTCGGTGTCGAGAGCCAGAAACGCCTGCTTCTGCTCGCGGGTGATCAGCGGGTAGACCTCCTCCTCGATCCAGACCCGCCAGTTCTCGGGCAGCTCCTTGACCGACCGGCGCTCCTGCTGGCGCTCCTGCTTGTCGCCTGGCCAGCCGGCCGCCGCCGGCAGCAGGGCGAGGCAGGTCGAAAGCAGCAGGGCGCCGAGGCCGCGGTTGCGGGCCTCCCGGCGCCTCCCGCCGTTCGTCGTCAGGCCTCTGGAAGCTGCCATCATTCGCGATCCCCATCCCGGCGGGCCGGCCGAGGCTGCCCGGACACGATCCGCAGTCCGGGGCCGGCCGCGGCCCGCGTCATCGGCTCCGGCTGCTGCCGCAGCCTGCCGTGTGCAACAGCCCCCCCCGCCGCAACCTTCCATCGCTCACCCTCAGAGGATACGCGGGCGGCGCTCCACGGTTCGCAGCTCTGGCGGATCTCGAGGCGCCGGCGCCGGGTGATCGGGTCAGGTCTGCAGGACGCCGACCTTGAAGGGCGCCAGCTCCACCCGGTGCGCCGCGGCGGCGAGGCTGCGGGCGACCACCTCGCGGGTCCGTCGGGGGTCGATGATCTCGTCGAGCCAGAGCCGGCCGGCGGCGTAGCGCGGGTCCATCGCCGAGGAGTAACGCTCCTGGATCTGGGCGAGCAGCGCCTTCCGCTCGCCCTCCGACACCTCGTCGCCCCGGTTCTTGAGCTGGATGGCGAGCAGGGTCTCCGATGCCTGCTGCCCGCCCATCACCGCGATCGAGGCCGACGGCCAGGCGTAGAAGAAGCGCGCCCCGTAAGCCCTGCCGCACATCGCGTAGTTGCCGGCGCCGAACGAGTTGCCGACAAAGATGGTGATCTTCGGGACCACCGAGTTCGCCACCACGTTGACCATCTTGGCGCCGTCCTTGATGATGCCCTCGCGCTCCGCCTTGGAGCCCACCATGAATCCGGTGACGTCCTGCAGGAACAGCAGCGGGACGCCCTTCTGGTTCATCAGCTCGATGAAGCGAGTGCCCTTGTCGGCGGCGTCCGAGTAGATCACGCCGCCGATCTGCATCTCTCGATCGGCGGCGGCGAGCCCGCGCTTGCGCTGGACGACCTGGCGCTGGTTCGCCACGATCCCGACCACCCAGCCCTCGATCCGGCCGGTGCCGCAGACCAGCGTCCTCCCGTAGGTGGCCTTGTACTCCGTGAGCTCCGACCCGTCGAGCAGCCGGGCCAGCAGCGAGTAGGTGTCGTACGGCCGGGTCCGGTCGACGGGCACGATGCCGAGCACCTCGTCGGGGTCGCAGGCCGGCGGTCGTGGATCCACCCGGTCGAACGGCGCCAGCGCCGGCCGGGCGAGCTCGCCGATCCGGGTCCGGATGTGGTCGATGGCCTCGCGGTCGTTCGGGAAGCGGTCGTCGACCACGCCCGAGATGTCGACCTGGACCTCGGCGCCACCGAGCGCCTCGTTGTCGATCTTCTCGCCGATCGCCGCCTGGACGAGGTGGGCCCCCGCCAGGAAGATCGTGCCGGTGCCCTCTACGATCAGGGCCTCGTCCGACATGATCGGCAGGTAGGCGCCGCCGGCGACGCACGACCCGAGGATGGCGGCGATCTGGTACACGCCCTCGGCCGACATTCGCGCGTTGTTGTAGAACACCCGCCCGAAGTGCTCCCGGTCCGGAAAGATCTCGTCCTGCATCGGCAGGAAGACGCCCGCGGAGTCAACCAGGTAGATGATCGGCAGCCGGTTCTCGATCGCGATCTCCTGCGCGCGGAGGATCTTCTTGCAGGTCATCGGGAACCAAGCGCCGGCCTTGACGGTGGCGTCGTTGGCGACCACCACGCACTCGCGGCCGCTGACCCTGCCGAGCCCGACCACCACCCCGGCCGCGGGGGCCCCGCCCCACTCCTCGTAGTGCCCCCAGGCCGCGAACGATCCGAGCTCGAGGAAGCTCGATCCCGGGTCGACGAGCGCCGCGACCCGCTCCCGAGCGAGCAGCTTGCCGAGCGATCGCTGGCGCTCGGCGGCGCGCTCCCCACCGCCCTCCGCGATCTTGCCGCGCTGTGCCTCGAGGATGCGCAGCTCGTTGAGCCAGTGGTCGCGGTTGGACTCGAAGGCAACGTCGCGTTTGACTGCTGGAGGAACGGCTTTCGGCATGGCGCGAGTGTAGCACCGCCCCCTCAGCCTGCCGCTCCCGGCGCTCTGCTACACTCGCGGCTCAGTCGGCTCTGAAGCTGATCGGGGTGGGACGGCGACGATGGCCAAGGTGAAGGCGCGGCGAACCAATCGAGAGGAGCTCCCCGGCATCGCGGTGCTGCGCGACTCCCTGGCTCCGAAGGTGGCGGCCTACCAGAGCCGTCCCTCGATCCTCGACCTCGACATGGACCTCGATCCTACCCTCGAGCACCTGATGAACCACGACCCGGACGGCTTCTTCACCGCCATCGACGGCGACGAGACGGTCGGCTTCTGCGCCGCCATCGTGCGCTCGCGGCAGTGCGTGCTGTCGGAGCTGTGGGTGCTGCCGCAGCACCAGGGCAAGGGCGCCGGGGAGCTGCTGCTGACGCGCGCCCTGGCTTATGGAGAGCGCTCCGGCGCCCGCTCGTACCTGGCCCTGGTGCCGGCGGAGCCGGCGATCCAGGGGCTGCTGCTGCGGCACTCGTTCCAGCCGCTGACCCCGGTCTACCAGTTCGCGGTCGCGTCCGCCGCCGCCGCCACCCTGGCGAGGGGGCTCGGCGCCCTGCTCGAGGGCAGGGACGCCGCCGCCGACCTGCTCGCCCGTCGCGGCCAGGCCGACATCGATCGCATCGACCGGGTGACCCGCGACCTGAGCCGCGAGGTCGACCACACCTACTGGCTCAAGCGGCGCGCGCTCGGAGTCGCGCTGGTGCGCCAGGGATCGCGGATCGCAGCCTACGGTTACGGCGGCAGAGACCAGGTGGGGCCGGCGGCCGGCTCATCGCGCGAAGCCGCAATGTGCGCCCTCGGGTGGGCGCTGCGGCTCGCGGCCGGCCAGGGCGCGGCCGAGCCGCTGGTTGTCCGCGTGCCGGCGCGCTTCGACGGCGCCGTCGAGGCGCTGCTCGAAGCCGGCGCCCGCATCCAGGCGACCCTGCTGCTGTACGGCATCAACGTCAACGCCGCCTTCGACCGCTGCCTGCTCGCCGCGCTGAACCTGCCATGACCGGCGGCCCCCTGCAGCGCCCACCTCGAGCCGACCGCCGCTACCGCGTCGACTACGCCGCCGAGCTCAACCCCGAGCAGCTGCGGGTGGTGATGCACCCGGGCGGGCCGATGCTGGCGCTGGCCGGGGCCGGGACCGGCAAGACCCGCACCCTGGTCTACCGGGCGTGCCGGCTGGTCGAGGACGGGGTGCCGGCGCCGCGGGTGCTGCTGCTGACCTTCACCAACAAGGCGGCGCGCGAAATGCTCGATCGGGTCGAGCGGATCACCCAGAGCGCGAGCGGCCGGGTGACGGGCGGCACCTTCCACTCGGTCGGCCACCGCATCCTGCGTCGCCACGCTTCCCTGGTCGGCTACAGCGATCGCTTCTCGATCCTCGACCGCGAGGATGCCGCCGACCTCATGGGCCAGGCCCTGGCCGACCTCAGCCCGGAGCTGCCCAGCCGGCGGACCCCGCGGCCGCGGCTGCTGCTCGACATCTACAGCCTGGTCATCAACACCGGGCGCGACCTCGAGCAGGCGCTGCTCGACCGCGCGCCGCAGTACTTCGACCAGGCCGAGGCCATCGCCGCGGTCTACCGCAGGTACCTCGAGCGCAAGCGGCAGGCCGACGCCATGGACTTCGACGACCTGCTGCTCAACTGGCTGCTGCTGCTGACCCGACAGCCGGCGGCGCGCCGCGAGCTCGTGCACCGCTTCGAGCACATCCTGGTCGACGAGTACCAGGACACCAACCGCCTCCAGGCCGACATCGTGGACGGGATGCTCGGCCCGGAGAAGAACGTCATGGTGGTCGGTGACGACGCCCAGTCGATCTACGGCTTCCGCGGCGCCGAGTTCGCCAACATCATCGGCTTCCCGGAGCGCCACCCGGAGTGCGAGATCTTCCGGCTCGAGACCAACTACCGCTCGACGCCAGAGGTCCTGCGCCTCGCCAACGCCTCGATCAGCCACAACCAGCACCAGTTCGCCAAGGAGCTGCGTGCGGTCCGGCCCGGCGGCGAGCTCCCTCAGCTGGTCTCGGTGCCGTCGCCCGAGGCCCAGGCGGCGTGGGTCGCCGACCGGCTCCTCGCGCTGCGCGAGGAGGGCGTCGACCTCGAGGAGATGGCGGTGCTCTACCGCAATCACTCCCACTCCCTCGACCTCCAGGTCGAGCTGACCCGGCGCAACATCCCCTACCGAGTCCGCTCCGGCGTCCGCTTCTTCGAGCAGCGGCACATCAAGGACGTGCTCGCCCACCTGCGCTTTGTCGACAACCCGCGCGACGAGATGGCCTTCGTGCGGATGGTCAAGCTGCGGCCGGGCTTCGGGCCGCGCCTCGCGGGCCGGCTCTGGGAGATGGTCGCGGGCGCCGACTCCCTGGCCAGGACGTGCAGCCTCGAGCCCGCCGCCGCCGGCCTGCGCGGCGCCGCCCGCACCGCGTTCGGCGAGCTGCAGCTGCTGCTCCAGGATCTCCAGGGCCGGGAGCTGTCAGCGCAGCCGGGCGAGGCGCTGCGGCTGGTGCTCGACCGGTTCTACCGCCAGTGGGCGCGCGAGAACCTGGAGAACGCCGGCTCGCGGATCGAGGACCTCGAGCAGCTGGCACTGTTCGCCGACAGCCATCCCGACCTCAACACCTTCCTCGCCGAGGTCACGCTGCTCAACGACCTGTCCGGGGAGGACAGCATCGGCGGCCGTGAGGACGAGATGGTGACGCTGTCGACGGCCCACCAGGCCAAAGGCCTGGAGTGGCGGGCGGTGTTCATCATCTGGCTCTCCGAGGGCCGCTTCCCGACGGTCCGCGCCGAGGACGAGGAGGAGGAGCGGCGGCTGTTCTACGTCGCCGCGACCCGGGCCAGGGACCTGCTGTTCCTGGTCCAGCCGAGGATTGCCCGCGACCGCTACCGGGTCGACGTCGTGATCGATCCCTCCCGCTTCGTCAGCGAGCTGCCGACCGAGGTCTTCGAGCGGGTCACGGTCGCCGACGCGCGGCCGCCGGACGGCCTCGACGCCCTCCCCGCCGGCGCTCGGTACCGGCTGCCGAGCTTCTTCGAAGATCCCCCGGACGATCAGGCGGAGGAGGACGAGGCGAACTAGCGGGGCCCCCCGCTTCCGCTTCCCCACCCGCTTCCGCGCCCGAATTCGATTCCCTTCCCGACCCGCTTCCTCTTCCGCCCTTGACACGGCGACCTGTGACGGCGAAGCCGGATCCCCGCCCGACACGCGATCATCACCGCTTGGAAGTGGTATCGTTTTCAAGAGACCCCTCGTGGAGCACGACGGTGAGCCGACTGATGAGTCGAGCGCCGCGGCGGAGACTGCCAGGCAACGAGCCCGCCAGATCGCGGGGCGGCTGGATGAGGTTCTGCGGGGCGCAGGAACCATGCGTGCCTGCGAGGTGTTGTGAGGTTGTGATACCTGGCACCGTGAGGAGGCGGGGGGTTCTGCCATGAATTCTCGACGCTGGTTGTCATTGTTCGCTATCCTGTTGTCGATAGCGTCTGTGGCCGTCACCTGGAATGGAAGAGACACAGAAGGGGAAGTTTCCACGGCTCTCGGGACTTTCACCATCCCGCCGAACAGAGAGGGTTTTGCAGGGACGCTGGAGACCCCCCGAGAGGTCGTCAAGGGCTTCCCGATGATCTTGGGCATCAAGGTGGAGAACGCCGCGTCGTACCCGATGGGTGTATCGCTTTTCGACCTCGCTCTTGGTGGTGGTATCACGAACGCATCGCTTTGGTTCGTGGGTGACGACGGTGACGAGTATCGTCTTTCGCGTGTCGTACAGGTCGGACCACCAAGCGGGTTAGGCGCTTATGAGCGATTCAAGGAGCCCGGCATATGGATCGACAGCGGCGAGTCGATCTCCATGTGGTTCGACGTCGTCCACGTGATGTCGACACCGCCTGGCACCCACTCATGGTCGCGACAAGAGGAGTTCAATCCAAGAGGGGTACTGCTCCAGGGAGACTGGGAATTTCTGCTTCGCGAGGAATACCTAAGAGTTGCTTACGGGCCCGCGTCAGTCACGGTGCGACTGCCCGACGATCAAGAAGCAGTCGTCCTCAACTCGATCGAGAGGGAGCTGAAGAGCGCGTGTTGGTTCCCAAACATCTTGACCTCCCGGTGGGCTCTCCCGACCTACGACCACTTGCCGCCAACCACTCGGCGAATCATGCGCTTGGTGGATGTTCTGCGCCAGGCGGTGGTCTCCCCCGAAGTTGGATTGCGAGCAATCCGGGACTCGAACGCCGAAGACTGGGACTACCTTCAGGACCTTGTGCGACAGGTGGAGTACGAATGCCTGCTGCAACTCGATCAGCCCACCGCGGCCGAGAAAGTCGCCGCGTCCCTCAGCAGCGGCAACATCCGACAGATCAAGGAACACCACGGGTTGATCGCGAACTTACGGAATGTGATGTCCAGGTAGACAGATAGGATCGCGCCTCTCGGCGGCAGTCACTCGCTTACGTGTTCCGGAAAAGCGGCGCCGATGCTCCCGACCGTGCCAGGTATCACAACCTCACAACGTGTGGGACTCTCCTCCTCGAAGGTGAGAGTCGAGGCCGCGAAAACAGATCGATGTCCACTCTCCCCCGCAGTTGGGGGACACCCGGTTTTCCGTGCCGTCCGAGCAGCGTGCAGGCCCTGGTGAGCACTGCCCACGAAACGTCGGCGTCCCTGTGCGGTGAGCGTCTCAAGCCGAATCCGGGCGCGGAAGCGTGCGCGGATGCGGGGGGATGTGGCCGCAGATGCCGGCGTTGCGACCGTTCCCAACCCCCTTGACAGCCTACAAGTCGAAAATTAGAATATGCTTGAATGGTTATTCAGTAGATCATTCACGCAAGGAGAGAGCCATGAGCATCATCAACCTGACCACCGACAACCTCGAAGCCACGATCGCGAGCAACGGCATCGTCATCATCGACTTCTGGGCCTCGTGGTGCGGTCCCTGCCGGGCCTTCAAGCCGACCTTCGAGGCCGCCGCCGACAAGCACGCCGACGTGACCTTCGCGTCGTGCAACACCGAGGAGCAGCCCGACCTGGCGGCGGCGTTCCAGATCCGGTCGATCCCGACCCTGGTCGTGTTCCGCGACGGCATCCCGATCTTCGGCCAGCCCGGAGCGCTCCCGGCCGCCGCCCTCGACGAGCTGCTCGCCAAGGTCCGCGAGCTCGACATGGACTCCGTGCGCGCCAAGGTGGCCGCCGCCGAGACCGCTGCCAGCGCGTGATTCGAGCGGCAGGCTCTCCCCAGAGCGCTCGCCCCCTCCGGCTTGCGCCGGCCGGGCCGCCCGGCTAGCCTCGACGGCGACGGACCGCGCAGCACCGACGGCGCGGCGTCGAGGTGCACCGAGGTGACAACCGACATCGCCGGCCTGCCGACCAACCTGCGCGAAGGACTGCGCCGTGCCGCCCTCGACGTCCCGCACCGCGGCATCGCCATCTTCGACGGCCGCGGCCGGTCCTGCGATCGCCGCAGCTACGGCGAGCTGTACCGGCTCGCCTGCGATTCGGCCGCGCGCTTCGCCGGCCTCGGCATCGGCCGCGACGAGCCGGTGCTGGTTGCGCTGCCGACCTCGTGGGAGTGGATGGAGGCCTGGTTCGGCCTGCTGCTGCGCGGCGCCTGGCCGGTGGCGAGCTCCGGCGCCGGGGCGATGGCGGCCGCCGAGGCCCAGTTCGAGAAGGTCGACAAGGTGATGGCGGCGATCGGCGCCCGCCACGTCGTGGCGAGCGACGCCTTCCAGGCGCAGGCCGCCGCGCAGGGCTTTGGCTTTGCCCGCGAGGGCGTGGTCACGTGCGAACGGCTGCACGCGGCGGCGCCCGCGGCCGGGGACGGCGCCCTCGGGCACAGCGATGGCGGCGACGTCGCCTTCCTGCAGCTGACCAGCGGATCGACCGGGGTGCCGCGAGCAGTCATGATCACGCACCAAGGCGCGATCCACAACCCGGTCGCGAGCGACGAGGCGATCGGGGCGCCCTTTGGCGAGCCGATGCACCGTCTCACGGAGTCGATGGTGTCGTGGCTGCCGCTCTACCATGACATGGGGCTGATCGGCTGCCTGATGCTGCCGTTGCTGTGCGGCCTCGACACCTGGCTACTGCGGCCCGAGACCTTCCTCGCCCGGCCCAGGCTGTGGCTGGAGCACCTCGGCAGTCACGGCGGATCATTCGCCCCGGCGCCGAACTTCGGCTACCAGCTGTGCGTGGAGCGGATCTCCGCGGACAAGCGGGAGGGGCTCGACCTCTCCCTGTGGCGGGCCGCGCTCACCGGCGCCGAGATGGTGCGGCCGGAGACCACCGGGGCGTTCTCGGCGGCGTTCGAGCCGCATGGCTTCCGGCCGGAGGCCTTCCGCCCCTGCTACGGGCTGGCCGAAGGCACGCTCGCGGTCACCTTCGATGTCGAGGGCTCGGGCGTCAGGACCCGGCCGGCGCCGCGCGGCACCGACGCCGGCTTCGCCATGACCGAGGTCGTCAGCACCGGGGTGCCAATCCGGGACACCAGGGTCCGGATCGCCGCCCCTGACGGCGGCGGCCTTCCGGAGGGCGAGATCGGCGAGGTCTGCATCAAGGGCCCGGGGGTGTTCCGCGGCTACTACGGCGCCCCCGAGGCCACCGCGGCGGTGCTCAGGGACGGCTGGTTCGCAACCGGCGATCTCGGCTTCCTCGAGGGCGGCGAGCTGTACCTGACCGGCCGCACCAAGGACCTGCTGATCGTCCACGGCCACAACATCATGCCCGACGAGATCGAGCGCATCGCCGACTCGGTGACCGGCGGCGGCGGCCTGATGCGGTCGGCGGCCTTCTCGGTGGCGCGCGGCGCCGCCGGCGAGCAGGCAGTGGTCGTGGTCGAGATCGCCGACCACGACCCCGGGCGACTCGCCGAGATCGGCCACGAGATCCGGGTCCGGATCGGGCGCGCAATGGGCCTGCCCGTGGCGGACCTGTTGTTCGTGCGCCGCGGGCGCATCCCGCGCACGACCAGCGGCAAGATGCAGCGCGGCGAGCTGCGGCAGCGCTACCTCGATGGTACGCTGGAGCGCCTGCACGTCCACGACCCGGCGGGGCGCGCCCCCGCCCAGGAGCCGAGCCGATGAGCATCACGGAGACCGCGCTGGCGGTCATCGCCAGGGTGAGCAAGGTCGACATCGCCGAAATCCGGCCCGACATGGACTTGGTCGCCGACCTCGGCTTCGACTCGGCGAAGGCCCTCGAGCTGCTGGTCGAGCTCGAGGAGGCGATCGGGATCGAGATCAGCGACGAGCAGGCGGCGGGCCTCAACTCGGTCGGCGACATCCTGGCGGTGGCGGAGACGATGCAGCCCCCCACCCAGCCACCCAGGATCTAGGATCTAGGATCTGGGGGATAGGGGGTAGGGGCCGCGCCCGCTTCCGCGCCCGCGTCCGATGCCCGCTCTCCTTGTTCCGTGTGCCTGCAGCTGTCCGTATTCGCGCGGGAGTCGGTTCTTTCCAGAATGGACGCTCCGGGCTGGCGCGAAGACTGACACGGAAGCTAACTCTCTCGGCGTCCGCATCGCCTCCTCGGTGGCACTACTCCGGCAGCGATCGTCAGAAGCGGAAAGGGGCGCTTGGGTGCTCGGGAACGAGACGGGAAACTGAAACGGAACCGGGGTCCGGGCGCGGAAGCATGAGTTCTCGGGAACGGGGACGGGACCGGGATCGGGAACGAAGCCGACAGCGGAGTCGGAAGCGGGCGCGGAAGCGGAAGCGGGCACGTTGTGCCCTGCGCGCTTCGAGCCTGTTATAGTCCCCGGCCGGGGGCGGCAGGGACCAGGATGCGCGAGGACACCCGACAGCGGATCAACGAGCTTCTGAACCAGCTCGTCGTGCTCCTCGCCTTCAGCATCCCCCTCTACCGGAAGTGGGTCTCGATCGCGGCCGCGCTCATCGTCATCCTGTGGCTCGCCGAAGGCCGTCTCGCGGACAAGCTCGCGGCCTTGAAGCGGCATCGGCTGACCGTGGCGGTGGCGGCATTCGTCGGCTTCGCCGCGCTGTCGCTCGCGTGGTCGGGGGACCCCGCGAGCGGGCTGGCCTACCTCGCCAAGTACCGCTACCTGCTGCTGGTCCCGATCATCGCCACCTCGCTGCGCGACGACTTCCGCGATCGGGTCGAGACCGCGTTCCTGATCGGAACCGCGCTCTCCCTGGCCGTCTCGTACGCCGTGTTCGCCGGCCTCGTCCGGTTTCGCGACGCCTACCCCGGGAATCCGGCCCCGAGCATGTCGCACCTCGACTACAGCATGGTGCTCGCGGTCGGCGGCCTGATCGCGCTGGCCCGGCTGCTCGAGGAAGAACGGCCGCTTCGCCAGCGGCTGGCCTGGGCCGCGCTGACGGCCTTCGTGGTGAGCGGCCTGCTGATCAACATCGGCCGCTCCGGACAGGTGGCATTCGTGGGTGCGGCGCTGGTCCTCACACCGGTCATCCTGGGCCGGCGGTCACGGCGGGCAGCGGCGGGCGGCCTGGCGGCGGTGGTGGTCGTCCTGGTGGCCGCCTACCTCGCCGTCGGGCCCTTTCGGTCCCGGGTCCTCGGCGGCGTCCGCGAGCTCGAGGCGGCGGTGGTGGAAGGGCGCTACGACAGCAACCAGGGCAAGCGGGTCGCGGGCGCCATCGTGGCCCTCGACATGGTCCGCGAGCGACCCCTGGTCGGCACCGGCGTCGGCGCCACCATGGAACGGTTCCGAGAGCTCCTGGACGAGCGCCACCCGGAGCTCGCCCCGGTCGTGTCCTGGTTTCCCCACTTCCACAACCAGTACCTGCAAACGGTGACCGAGACCGGCCTGGTCGGGCTGGCTTCCCTGATCGGCCTGATGGTGGTGCTCGCCCTCGGGCCGTCCGCCGGCGACCACGGGCGGCACCTCGGCGTGCTGCTCGCCGTCAGCTACCTGCTCGGCTTCCTCGGCGACCCGTTCCTGCGCAAGCAGCTGCCGCTCGTTCTGTTCGCCACCGTGGCGGGCCTCGCCTCCGCGCCGGCTCGCCGGCCGGAGCGGCAGGAGGCCGGCTCAGCCGCGGGCGGCGTCCCCTGACGGGCGGTCGCCGCCGGGCGCCCCGCGCCCCGGCTCCGCGAGCGCGAGGCGCCGGTACTCCTCACAGTCCTCGAGCAGGCTCTGCTTGGTCCCCACGCCCACCACGCGGCCGCCGCTGAGGACGAAGATCCGGGACGCGAGGTCGATCGTCGACAGCCGGTGCGCGATGATGAAGGTGATCTTGTCGCCGATGACGCTGCGCAGGCCGTCCTGGATGGCGGCCTCGGTCCGGTTGTCGAGCGCGCTCGTCGCCTCGTCGAGGATCAGGATGTCGGGCTCCTTGTAGAGCGCCCGGGCGATGGCGAGCCGCTGCCGCTGGCCGCCGGAGAGGTTGGTGCCGAACTCGTCGAGCACGGCGTCCACGCCGCCGGCCAGGCCGCTCACGAAGTCCCAGGCACCGGCGCGTTCGAGAGCGCCCCGGACGCGATCGCGATCGACCTCGGACCCGTAGGCCACGTTGGCGGCGACGGTGTCATTGAAGATGTAGACCCGCTGGGTCACGATCCCGACGCGATCACGCAGGTCGTGGAGGTCGAGGTCGCGGGCGTCGATGCCGTTGATCAGCACCTGCCCGGAGGTGGGGTCATAGAGGCGCAGGATGACGTTCACGAGGGAGGTCTTGCCGCCGCCGCTGTCGCCGACCAGCGCGACGGTCTCCCCCCGCCCGACCCGCAGTGACACGCCGCGCAGGGCCTCCACCTCCTGGTAGCACAGCCCGACGTCGCGGAGCTCGACCGAGCGAACCGGCCCCTCGAGCCGGCGCTCTCCGCTCGTAATCGACGGCGTGCGCTCCATCAGCGAGAAGATCCGCTCCGACGCCGCCACCGCATCGAACATGCCGTTGTAGGCCAGGGACATCCGCTTGACCGGCGTGTAGATCATGAACAGCGCCGCCGCGAACGAGGTGAACTGGCCGGCAGTCAGCTGGCCATCGATCACCTGCCTGCCCCCGAACCAGATCACGAGCGCCACCGCGATCGACCCGATGAACTCCATCAGCGGGCTCGTCAGCTCGCGCGTGCGCACTCCCCTCATGTTGATCCGCCGGAACTCGAGGGTGTCCCGCTCGAAGCGCTGCGCCTCGAAGCCCTCGGAGTGGTGGGCCTTGATGATCTCCATGTTGTTGAAGATCTCGGACAGGCGGGCCGTGATGTCGGCGTCCTTCTCCTGCGAGCGATGGGCCAGCTTCTTGACCCGGCGGGCGATCAGTAGCAGCGGGTAGGCGGCGGCCGGCAGCACGACCAGGCCGTAGAAGGCGAGCGTGGGGCTCTGGTAGATCGCGACGCAGATCAGGGCCGCGATCACCAGGGTCTCGCGGACGAGGACCGAGACCGACTGCGAGACCGCGTAGCGGATCCGGGCGATGTCGTTGGTCACCCGCGAGATCAGCTCGCCGCCACGGAAGCCGAAGAAGAACGCCAGGTCGAGGCCGAGCACGTGACCGAGCAGCCGGTTCCGGATCCTGCGCACGATGTCCTCGCCGATCCACGCGAGCTGGTAGGTCTGCGCGTAGCGGCCGATGCTCTGGATCAGGTAGAGGCCGACCACGATGACCGGCAGCACGACGAGGGCCTGCCGGTTCTTGTCGATGAAGATCTCGTCGAGGAAGTCGCGGATCAGGTAGGTGATGGCGCCGGTCGCGGCCGCCACCAGCACCGCGCCGACCCCGGCCTGCACGAAGCGCGGGACGTAGTCCTTGAAGTAAGGTCCAAAGCGCCGGAGGAACTCTCTCACGGCCGTCGTCTCACGCCGAGGGGGTGACGACCGCCTGGCCTTCCGACTGCTTGAGCCGGTGCAGGCCCTCCCAGGTGGTGTCGTCCTCGTCGAAGGCCGGCAGCTTCGGCTCGATGCCCCGGGCATGGTTGGCCTGCCAGCCCCAGAGGATGGCGAACTTCATGTAGGTGCTGTAGGCCTGAAGCATGCAGAAGATCAGGCCGCGGGCGCCGTCGGCGAAGCCGAGCTGGAAGACATAGGTCCGGATGAACCGCCACAGCGGGCGCGCCAGGACCTCGACCGCGCTGCAGCGAACGCCGTCCCGCCAGCACTGGGCAGCGCCCCAGTAGCCGTAGCGCGCGAGCCGGAACGCGTACTCGTCGAAGCTGCGGTCGACCATGTGGTGGTCGATCGACTGCTTGAGGATCGGCGCCGGTCCGGAGGTGTGCAGCAGCGAGTGGACGCGGCGATTCTCATAGAACGCCGTCCCCCGCCGGAACAGGCGGGCCACCCGATCGTGCTGCCACCCGGAGAATCGAATCCTCTTGCCGAGGAAGAACACGTTGCGGTTGATGGTGTAGGCGTCGTGATCCGGGCCGCGGGCCAGCAGCGCCTCGATCTCCCGCCTCAGGCCGGGGGTGCAGCGCTCGTCGGCATCGAGCAGGAAGACCCATTCGTGCCGGACATGCTGCAGCGCCCAGTTCTTCTGCGCTCCCGCGCCGAAGTAGGGCCGTTGGAAGAAGCGGACCTTGGGATGGGCGCGGGCGATCTCCGGCGTCCGGTCTGTGGAGTGGGAGTCGACCAGCACGATCTCATCGCACCAGCTCATCGACTCGATGCACTGGGCGATGTTGTGCTCCTCGTTGAACGAGGTAATGACCCCGGACAGCCCCGGCTGCGCCGGGCCGCTCTCGGCCGGTTGTGCCACGTCGGCTGCTGGCGACTTCATCGTCTCGAGTTCCGGGCAGGACGGCGGAGCAGCGCGTGCGGCTCCTCCTCCCTTTCGGAATGCTAACACACGAATCCGAGGTCCGCGGTCACAGCAGGCGGCGCCAGACCGGCGAGCGGGCCGTATCTTGAACGCCGCCCGAGGGTACAAGGTCAGGGATGCCGGGCGATATCGCCGCGACCATGGGCTGGCGCGGTTTCGGGTACGAGGCATGATGCAGGCGGCCGCACCACGACACGTGTTGCTCGTCGGCGCCCCGGACGGCGGCGCCGACCGCGTCGCTCCCCTGCTCCAGCGCGCCGACTTCGACGTTCACGCTGTCCGCCCGTCGGACATCGTTCTCGACCTCGTCCTGGGTACCGGGTTCGATCTCCTGGTCGTCGGCTACCCGGCGCCGGAGATCGACCTCGTCGGGCTGATTCGGGCGGTCCGCCTGACCGGCTCGGCCAGCCTCCGCGCCGGTTTCGTGCTGTTGGCCAAGCCGGGGTTTCTCGAGGCGGCGCAGGGGCTGCTGTCGATCGGCGCCAACCGCGCGGTCAGTCTGGCCTGGTCGGACGCGCGGCTGTGGTGCGCGATCGACGACCTGGTCCACGTCGCCCCCCGCGGTCCGCTGCAGGCGATGCTGTTCGCCGACGTCGATGCGAACGGCAGCCGCGATCACTGTCTGTACCGGACGGTCAACGTCTCGCGCACCGGCGTCCTGCTCCAGGGGGAGCGGCTGTTCGCGCCCGGCACTCCCTTCGACTTCGCCTTCCGGCTCCCATTTGAGGCCCGGCCGATTGGAGGCCGCGGCGAGGTCGTGCGCCAGTCCAGCCTCGATCGCGAGGGGATGGCGGGCCTCGGAGCGCGTTTCGTGGCCTTGCGGGACGGCGACGAGGCGCGGCTGCAGCGGTTCGTCCAGGACGGCCAGGGGTCCCCCGCCCACCCCAGAATCTAGGGTCTGGTCCCCCACCCTTTTCACTTTCGCTTCCGCGTCCGGGTCGTTCCCGTTCCCGATCCCGTTCCCGTTCCCGTTCCCGATCAGTCGGATCCCGCTTGCGCTGCCGCTCACACCGGTGGGACGTCGTGAGGCCAGGCTGTTGCCGCAGGTGTGTCATGCGGACGTCGGAAGCGGGCCCGGAAGGGGAAGCGGGCACGGGAACGGCCACGGAAACGGAGACGGATCGCGTGTCCTGCCAGCCAACTCGTCGCTTGGATCCCAGGACTGTCCCAGCGCGTTCAACGAATCAACGCGAGCGACAGCCACGGCCAGTAGGTGATCAGCAGGACGCAGACGAGCAGGATCCCGAGGAATGGCAGGGCCGCCCGGTAGAGCAGGACCACCGGCTTGTCGAAGCGGTAGCTGGCGATGAACAGGCTCATCCCGACCGGCGGCGTGCAGTAGCCGATCTGCATGTTGGCGAGGAAGATGATGCCGAGGTGGATCGGGTCCACCCCGTACCCGGCGGCCAATGGCAGCAGCAGCGGCACCACGATCACCAGCGCCGAGAAAATGTCGAGCAGGGTGCCGAGGACCAGCAGGAAGACGTTGAGCAGGATCAGGAAGGTCAGCTGGCTGGAGACGTGGGCGGTGACCGCCTCGAACAGCCGGGTCGGCACCTGGGCGTCGATCATGTAGTTGGTGGAGGCTAGCGACGCTCCGAGGATGATCAGGATTCCGCCCACCAGCACCATCGAGTCGCGCATGATCCCGGGCAGGCGGCGCAGCGGGATCTCGCGGTAGACCAGCACCTCGACCACCAGCACGTACACGGCCGTGACGGCGGCGGCCTCCGAGACCGCGAACACGCCGCTGTACACACCGCCCAGGACGATGACCGGCAGCGGCACCTCCCAGGCCGCCGCACGGAGCGCGGCGGCGGCCTCGCGAAGGTCGAAGGTCCTGCCCGGAGCGCGGGCGGCGGCCGACCGGTGGCCGACCCGGACCGCCCACAGCGACATCAGCACCAGCATCAGCACGCCGGGCATCAGGCCGGCGAGGAAGAGCTGGTCGATCGGCTGCGATGCGACGATGCCGTACAGGATGAGCGGCAGCGACGGGGCGAACAGCAGACCGAGGCTGCCGGAGGTCGTGACCAGGCCGAGGTTGAAGCGTTCGGGGTACCCGACCTGGTTGAGGGCGGGCAGCAGGAGCGCCCCGAGGGCCACGATCGTCACCCCGGAGGCCCCGGTGAAGGCGGTGAAGAGCGCGCAGGCGATCAGGGCGACCACCGCGAGCCCGCCCGGGAGCCAGCCAAAGAGGGCGTTGGACGTCCGCACCAGCCGCCGGGGCGCGCCGCTCTCGCCGAGCAGGTAGCCGGCGAAGGTGAACAGCGGAATCGCGAGCAGCACCGGCGTCTCGGCGATCCGGAAGATCTCCATCGCAACGATCATCGGGTCGACGCCGGAGCGCGCGAAGCCGAGCAGCGCGCCGGCGGCGATGACCGCGAACAGCGGCGCCCCGAGCACCGCGAGCGCCAGCAGCAGGAGCCCGGTCAGGATCATCCGGCGGCCCCCGGCCCGACCGCCTTTCGCCCGTGCGCCAGTGCGTACGCCAGGTACCTGAGCCCGATCACCCCGAAGGCCACCGGCAGCACCAGCTCGCAGACCCACAGCGGCACCGCGGCAAAGACCGTGACGCCACCTTCCCGGTCCCCCAGCAGCAGCCGGGTGGAGTGCCATGCCAGCGCCAGCGACACCGCGGCGGTGAACAGGTCGGTCACCACACGCACGGCGGACTTCCAGCGCCCGGGAAGGAACCGCGACACCGCGTCCACCGAGATCTGCTTGTCGAACCGGGTCGCCACCATGGCACCGATCATGCCGACCCACAGCACCACCACCCGCACCGCCGGATCGGCCCACAGCAGGCTGGTGTCGAGCAGGTTGCGGAGCGCGATCTGGGCCGCCGCCAGCACGATCAGCCCGGCCAGCATGACGACCAGCAGGCCGTCCTCGACGATCGCCAGGGCGCGCACCAGGCGCGCCACGACCGATGAGTGGTCGCCGGCCATCGCTCAGCCGCCGCCGGCGGTCGCCCCGCGACCGCTGCGGTGCCGCTTGAGGACCCCCTGGACCTCGCCGACCAGGGCGCGATCGTAGCGCTGCTCCCCGATCAGCGCCTGCGTCGCCTCGGCCGCGACGCTCGCCCAGCGGCGCCGCATCTCCTCGTTCGGCTCGACGAACGTCACCCCCTGCCGGATCAACGCCTGCCGCGCCTGCTCGGTGTCCTGTCGCGCCCGGCGATCGAGCCCGGACACCGTCTCGGTGAGAACCTCGCGCACCACCTCGCGGTCGGCGGGAGACATGCGCTCCATCGCCTCCCGCGTGAAGAGCAACGTCCCGTAGACGTAGGTGACCGGCAGGTCGGTGGTGTACGAGGCCTTGGTGAACCACTGCAGCGCCACCGCCCCGACCGGCGGCGCCGCGACGGTGTCGACGAGCCCGGTCTGGAGGCCGGTCAGGACATCGGCGATCGCCAGCGGCACCGGCGACAGCTTGGCCGCATCGGCGATCGCGCGGCTGATCGCATCGCCCTCGGGCATCCAGATCTTGCGGCCCGCGAGGTCGGCGAAGCTGCTCACCGGGCGGGTCGACATCAGGTAGACGAAACCGGTCTCGACGAAGCCGAAGGCCACCAGCCCCTTCTCCTCCAGCATGCCGAGCAGCCGCTGGTCGAACGCCGACCGCACCGCGTCGACCTCGGAGTAGTCGTGGAACAGCAGCGGCAGGTTGTAGATCTCGATGCTCGGCACGAGGTCGGTCAGGCTACCGACCAGTATCGCGCCGCCCTGGAGCTGGCCGATCCGCATCTTGCGCAGCACCGCCTGGTCGCTGCCCATGGTGCCGCCGGTGTAGTAGCGGATGCCGACCCGGCCCTCGGTGCGCCGGCTGACCTCGTCGGCGGCGCGGCGTGCCTCCACCATCCAGCTCGAGCCCTCGGGTGCGAGCGTCGCCACCTTGAGCTGGACCTGCTGCGCCGACGCCGCGGCTGCGGCGAGGAGAAGGGCCGAAAACGTCCAGAATCGCAGATTCCGCATCCCAATCACTCCCCGAAGTAGTCGTCGGACGAGTCGAGCAGCCGCTGAGCCCGCTCCTGGGCGAGCGTGTTGCTCAGGGTCAGGCCGGGCGCCTCCGGCGACGCGCCGAGGACCTCCCGGCACAGCCGGTCGTGGAGGTCGCGGTCGAAGGCCATCCGGGCGTACTCGCTCGCCAGCAGCACCTTGGCCATGAGGTCACGGCCGCCGGACAGCTCGATCGCCTGCTCGAAGTGCCGCCTCCCCTCCTCCGGCCGCCCCCCCAACGCCGCCGGCAGCAGGGTCTCGAGCACGCCGAGGTAGAGGTACGGAGTGCCCTTCCGGTAGGAGGGGTCGAGCTCGACGACACGCCGAATCAGCGCATCCACGCGCGCCTTGTCGGCCACCGCGGACCAGTCGTCGCGGTTGGCGGAGATCCAGGTCGCCCAAGCCGTAGCGCAGGCGAACGCGGCCGGCACGTCCTCGATCGCAAGCGCGCGGACCGCAGCCTCGAACTCGTCGTACGGGGCGGTCCAGGTCTCGCAGGTGGCACGGTGCTCGCGGCACAGCCCCCGCCACCCGTAGTCCCTGCCCTTGCGGGCCAGCCGTGCGGCGCGCTCCGGGTCGTCGACGAAGGCTCCCGCGTAGGTCGAGTAGAGCTCGGCTCCGGCGATCAGGAGCTTCGCGTTGTCAGGGTCCTCCGCGATCATCCCGTCGAGCAGCACCAAGTAGGCCGGGGCCGCCTGGCGGACGGTCTCGGGGTCATTCTGATCGACCAGCGCTCCGGCGACGCCGTCCGCCATCCGGCCGGTGGAGGATGAGACCACGGCCGAGCACGCCGAAAGCGCCAGCAGCGCCCCGAGCGCGGCGGCGGCGCGCCCCGCCCGCGCAAAGGCCCATGCTCCTGCCGAATCCACCTTCACGACGCACCTCAAGCGCAGCACCGGTCGAGGCTCATCCGATGGCCCGAAGGCCCCCGCACCACGATGCCCGATGGTCAGCGGCTCCCGAAGCCCCCGCGGAGCGTGCCCGCCGCACTGCCCAGCCTGGACAGGGCGAACGGCCGCACGCTCGTGTCCGAGGTGTTGGTGATCACCGTCCGCCCCTCGGCGTCGCGCGTCAGGCGAACCGGCGAGATCAGCCGTCCCTCGGACAATCGATAGGCCGTCCCGGTATACAACGACATGACCATGGCCACGTAATCCCGCGTCTCTCGGAAGGGCGGGATCCCGCGGTGGCGCTCCACCGCCCCCTCACCGGCGTTGTACGCCGCGAGCGCCAGCTGCAGGTTGCCCGAGTAGCGCTCGATGAGCCGATCCAGCTCCCGGATCCCTCCCTGGACGTTCTGCTCCGGATCGAAGGGGTTGTCGACCTCCAGCCGCCGCGCAGTGTCGGGCATCAGCTGCATCAGGCCGAGGGCCCCCTTGTGGCTGACCGCGCTCGGGTTGTAGCCGGACTCGACCCGCACCACGGCGTCGACCAGCTTGGGATCGAGGCCGTTCTCCGTGCTCAGACGCTGCACCAGCTCATAGAGGTCGGGCACCTTGATGACGGCCTGCGCGGGGCGCGGCGCATCGGTCGGCGCCGCCGCCATCGCGAGGGCGGCGGACCACACCACGGCCGCAACGGCTGCCGGAGTGACGACGAAGCGGACACCCATCCCCTGTATTATGACAAATCGTGCGGTGGAGGTGCAGGTGGACCCGGTGAGGGCCGACACACGCTGCCAGCCGTTCGTGTCCAAAATGCGCGCTGCGGGGCTGCCGGACGCGGCGATCGGCGGCTTTTGCCTGCACTTCGCCCGCTACCTCGGCGGCGGCCAGGCGACCGTCGCAGAAGACGACATCCGACCGGTCGAGGCGCTCCCCGACGCCGACTCGTTCGCCGGCCCGGCGGAGGCCGGTCGTGCGGCGCTCGGGCGCGTGGCCGTCATCAAGCTCAACGGCGGCCTCGGCACCGGCATGGGCCTCGAGCGCGCCAAGTCGCTGCTCGAGGTCCGCGGCGGGCTGACCTTCCTCGACCTGATCGCGCGCCAGGTCCTGAGCCTGCGCGAGCGAACCGGGGCCGCCGTGCCCCTGCTGATGATGGACAGCTTCCGCACCGCGGGCGACAGCGCCGCCATCCTCGAGCGGTACCCCGGGCTCGCCGTCGCTGGGTTGCCGCTCTCTTTCCTCCAGCACCGGATCCCCAAGGTGAGCGCCGACGGCGCGGGGCCCGCGGCATGGCCCGTCGATCCAGAGCTCGAGTGGTGCCCGCCGGGGCACGGCGACCTCTACCCGGCGCTCGCCACCTCGGGCGTCCTCGACCGCCTGCTCGAGCGCCGATTCGAGTTCGCCTTCGTGTCCAACGCGGACAACCTCGGAGCGGTCCTCGACCCGGCAATCCTCGGCCACGTCGTGGAGCGCCGGCTCGCGTTCCTCATGGAGGCCGCGGACCGCACCCCGGCCGACCGCAAGGGCGGCCACCTGTGCCGGCTTGCCGATGGCCGGCTCGCGCTGCGCGAGGCGGCCCAGTGCCCGCCGGACGAGGTCGGGGCGTTCCAGGACGTGGCCCGCCACCGCTTCTTCAACACCAACAACCTCTGGCTCCACCTGCCGTCGCTGCGAAGGACGCTCGACAAGCATGACGGCGTCATCCCCTTGCCCACGATCGTCAACCGCAAGTCCCTCGACCCGCGCGACCCCTCCTCACCCGCCGTGGTCCAGCTCGAGTCCGCGATGGGCGCGGCGATCTCGCTGCTCACGCCGAGCGAGGCGATCCGGGTGGCGCGGCGGCGCTTCTCGCCGGTCAAGAGCACCGATGACCTGCTGGCGGCGCGCTCGGACGCCTACCGGCTCGAGGCGGACTGGCGCCTCGCGCTCGACGTCTCGCGCAGCTCGCCGCCGGTGGTGTCGCTGGACCCGCGGTACTACACGCGGATCGACGACTTCGAGCGGCGCTTCCCCGCCGGGCCGCCGTCGCTGGTCGGCTGCGACGCGCTGACTGTGGAAGGCGACGTCACGTTCGGCCGCGGGGTGGTGGTGCAGGGGGACGCCCACCTCGTCGCGGCCGACGGGCCCCGGGAGGTTTCGGATCACGCCGTCCTCCACGGCGAGGTCCGGCTCTGACGGTCCGGGCTCGGGAAGCGGGTCTTCGGGCACGGATGCCTTGACACAGGAGGGTGGTGAGAAATGCGGGCTAGAATGCTGCCTGCCTCGAGCGGAGGAGCCCCCATGATCGAAGAGCGCAAGTCGCTTCCCGAGAACGCCTACCGCGAGCTCAAGCCGGGCGAGACCTACACCCCGGTGTTCCCCGAGGAGCGCGGGGTGCTCGAGGTCACCGTCCGTTCGGTGCTGTTCGGCCTCGCCATGGGCGTGCTGTTCTCGGCGGCCGCGGCCTACATCGCGCTCAAGCTCGGGCAGGGCATCGAGTCGGCAATCCCGATCTCGATTCTCGCGATCGGCTTCTCGGCCATGCTCGCCCGCCGGTCGACGCTGCTCGAGAACGTCAACATCCTGTCCATCGGCGCCACCTCGGGCATCCTGGTCGGGGGCTCGGTCTTCACCATGCCGGCGATCTTCGTGCTAGGGCTCGAGGGCCGTACCTCCTTCTTCCAGATCTTCATCGTGCCCTTCCTCGGCGCATGCCTCGGCGTGCTGTTCCTGATCCCGTTCCGCCGCTACTTCGTGGCCGAGATGCACGGCAAGCTGCCCTACCCTGAGGGCACCGCCATCACCGAAATCCTGATGACCGGCGAGCGCGGCGGCCAGCAGGCCAAGGTGCTGGTGACGGCGATGGGCATCGGGTTCGCCTTCGACCTCGTGGCCCTCACCTTCACGGCCTGGCGCGACATCTTCACGACGGCGCTGATCCGCGCCCTCGACCCGCTCACGCACAAGGTCAAGGCGGTTTTCGCCCTCAACACCTCGGCGGCGGTGCTCGGGCTCGGCTACATCATCGGCGTGCGCTACTCCTCGATCATCTGCGCCGGCTCGTTCCTCTCCTACTTCGTGCTGGTGCCGCTGGTGGCATGGATCGGCGCCAACCTGCCCGGCGTCCTGGGCGGCGGCTCGGCTCCGATCGCCGAGCTCGGGGCCGAGGACCTGTTCTTCGAGTACGTGCGCTTCATCGGCATCGGCGGCATCTTCATGGCCGGCATCATCTCGATCGTCAAGATGTCGCCGGTGATGGTGCAGGCGCTGCGCACGGCCTTCTCGGAGATCCGGAAGATGGCGTCGGGCGGCCTCCGAGCCGAGGGCCGGCGCACCGACTCCGACATGCCGATGGGCCTGGTGGCCGTGCTGCTCGCGGCCGTGGCCCTGTTCACCTGGCTCTACTTCAGGTTCTCGGTGCTGGCCTCACAGCCGGAGGCCGCCCGGCTCGCGACCTACGCCCTGGTGCTGACGCTGGTGGTGTCCTTCCTGTTCGCCGCGGTCTCGGCGTGGGCGATCGCCATGATCTCGGTGACGCCGATCTCCGGGATGACCCTGACCACGCTCATCCTGTCGGCGATCGTCCTCGCCAAGCTCGGCCTGTCCGGCCCGGACGGCATGCTCGCCACCCTGCTGATCGGCGGCGTGGTCTGCACCGCGCTGTCGATGACCGGGACCCTGGTCACCGAGTTCAAGATCAGCTACTGGCTCGGCGCCACGCCGCGCCGCATCCAGTGGTCCAACATCCTGGCCGCCGCGGTGGCGTCGATCACGGTGACCGGGGCGATCATGCTGTTCGCCTCGACCAAGGGCTACCTGCCGTCGGCCGCGCACCCCAACCCGATGCCGGCGCCCCAGGCCAACGCGATGGCCGCGGTCATCCAGAGCGTGATGGCCTCGGCCGAGGCGCCGTGGCTGCTCTACGGCGTCGGCGCGGTGATCGCCCTGATCGTGGAGATGCTGGGCGTGTCGGCGCTCGCCTTCGCCCTCGGCATGTACCTGCCGATCGAGCTCAACACCCCGATCCTGTTCGGGGCGCTGGTGGCGGCATGGGTGCGGCGGCGGGCGCCGACGGAGGAGGCGCGGCGCGCCCGCTCGAACCGCGGCACCCTGATCGCCTCCGGGCTGATCGCTGGCGGGGCGCTCGCCGGGGTCGCCGACGGCATCCTGAGCTGGATCGCCGACGCCCGCGGGGCGACCATCCCCTCGTTCGGCAACCTCGGCGGCCTCGGCAACTGGCTCGGACTGCTCCTGTTCTGCGCGCTCGCCGGCTACGTGATCTGGGATGCGGCGCGGGCGCGCGACGAGGAGGGCGCCGGCCCCGAGATCTCGATTTAGGATCGTGCGGGACATGGGCCCCAGCGCGCGTTCCGCGCAGCAAGGTCTGGCGTCTGCCCCTGTCCCTCACGATCCTAAGTGGATGCGCTGCGCGCATCTTGAAGCAGGCAATGACAGACTGGCCGTGCTCTTGAATCGAACTGACCGATGGAGGCGTGTCGTCGCGTGTCAGCTACTGGGGCCAACGCCCCGCGCCGGTCACACCTCCGATGATCCACCTTTGGACTTCCTCCCGGCCGGCATGATGCGCGGCAGGAGCTTGTCTCGCCGAGGTGGCCATTGCCGCCGTCCTCTTCACCGTGCCAGCCCCAAGGATTTGCGCGGTGCTGGTTCGACGCCGCGGCCGCTGGAGTTGACAGTGCGGCGGGCCGTTGGTAGATTACCGCTCCCGCTGAGCGGGAGTAACTCAGTGGTAGAGTGCAACCTTGCCAAGGTTGACGTCGCGGGTTCAAATCCCGTCTCCCGCTCCAGCCGCCCACCCGCCCCTCAACTCTCTCAGGTCGGCCTCCAGTGAGCAAGGAACGTCTCGGGACGAGGTCGCCGCCGCACTCCGGTGTCACCGTGTGGCCGACCCGAGACAGTTGAGATTGAAGAAGACAAACGAACCGGCGACGGCCACGGCTGACCCGAGACAGCTGAAATGAAGATAACAGAGACGAAAGCAACACCAGTCGCCGTGTCGATCTGACACAATCGCAGGCGATGAAGCAACGGATCGTGCCGGTGCTGGTGCTTGTGGCAGGCCTCCTGATGGCCTTCCATCCCACGATCCTGTCCGGCTTCGCGCGCCTGCAGACCGACCTCGGCGACACCCGTCTCAACAACTACCTCCTCGAGCACGGCTGGCGTTGGCTGTCCGGCGAGCCAGGCGTCCGGCTCTGGCACCCGCCGTTCTTCTACCCGGCGCCGAACGTGCTGGCCTACAGCGATCTCCTGCTCACCTTCGGGCCGCTCTACTGGCCGTGGCGCGCCCTCGGCCTCGGCGAGGTGGCGAGCTTTCAGCTCTGGATGATCGGGCTCGCGGTCGCGAACTTCGCGGTCGCCTACCTCTTTCTGCGTCGCGCCATCGGCCTCGACCGCCTCGGTGCGGCGCTGGGGTCGTTCGTGATCTCCTTCGCCGCCTCCCGAGTCGGCCAGCTCGGCCACCAGCAGATGCTCGCTGTGTTCTTCGTCCTCGGCGCACTGTGGGCGATCTGCTCGATGATCCGGACCGCGACCGCCGGCGAGGATCGGGGCCGCGGCCGCTTGGCCCCACTCGCGTTCGGCGGTTGCCTTGTCGCCCAGCTCTATGGCAGCTACTACAACCTCGCGTTCTCACTCGCCGCCCTGACCTTGGCGGTGCTCGCCGCGTTCGCCGTTCCGGGCTGGCGGCGGGCGCTGCTCGCCGTCGCCGACCTGCACTGGAGGGCAATCGCCGCTGCCGGGTGCCTGGCCGTGATCCTCGCGCTTCCCGCAGCGGTCCACTACCTGGAGGCCGCAGGAACGCTGCGTCCGCGGCCGGCGGTGGCTGCGCTCGGGGCGCTGCCCCGGCTCGCGTCGTACGTGTTCGTCGACGAGCATTCGTGGTGCTATGGCTGGATGGACGGCCTGGCCCCCTTCCGGAGCCTGCCGGTGCGGCATGAGCACGCGGTGGGCCTCGGCTTCCTCACCACCGGCATCCTGCTCCTGGTGGCGTGGCGCACTCGGACCCACGCCGCGGTCCGGCTGGCGGCTGCGGTCGTCCTCGGGCTCGGTCTCCTCGTCACCATGTTCCCGGGCGGTCATCAGCTGTGGACGACCCTCTACCGCGCGTTTCCGCCATTCCAGGGACTACGTGCGGTGAGCCGCATCGGGATGCTGCTTTCCATCCCGGCCGGGATCTCCGTCGGCTGGCTGGTGAGCCATCGCGGAGCAGGGACGCGCGCCAGGCTCGTCATCGCGGTCGCCATCCTCGCCTGCCTGGAGCAGGGCGTGACCACGCGGTCGGTGGAGGTCGCCGCCGTCGAGGCGCACGTCGACGAGCTCGCGGCACTGGTGGACCGCTCGGCCGAGGCCGTTCTGGTCGTTCCACTCGGCCCCGTGCAAGGGGGCTGGCCACAGCACCACCTCCACGCGATGTGGGCCGCCCGACGGGCTGGCGTCGCGACAATCAACGGCTACACAGGCAATCGGCCACCCGGGTGGGACTTCGGGGATCTCAGGATCCCCCGCGGGGAGGGCCTCGACGAGGTCCGGCGCCGCCTCGACAGCTGGGCCGGCACCATGGGCCTCGATCCTGCGCGCGTCCAGATCCTGGTCGTGGGCGGCACTCGCGTCCAGCCAGAGCCCTGAACGGAGGTCGCGGATCGTGGGCGGCCGCGAAGGCCGAGGCAGCCCACCCGGACGTCGCCCGGCTTCCTTGACCCTCTCCGCCTGCTGGTCTAGACTCTGCATCCCTGGCGGCGACGTGGCCAAGTGGTAAGGCAGGGGCCTGCAAAGCCCTTATCCCCGGTTCGAATCCGGGCGTCGCCTCCATCCCTTCTTCCCGCTTCCGCGCCCGCTTCCGACCCGTTCCCAACCTGCCGCGGGCACCCGGCGTTGAGGCTGTGAGGCTGTGAGGCTGTGGGGCATTGAGGCAGTGGCGCTCCTGCCCGCCTCTGCTGCCGCTCGTGTCACGGCGTAGCCGGAGGCGAAGCCGGATCCGCACGGGCTTCCGACTGCCAACGAGCTACCACGACTGGCCGAGCTGCCGGAGCCTCTCCTGGGCCGTTTGGTGCCCGCCGCGCGCCGCCCGCTGGAAGTGCTCGATCGCCCTCGCCTGGTCGGCCGGCACGCCGATCCCCTCCTGGTACACCCGGCCGAGATTCCACTCCCCCCAGGCGTAGCCCTGCGCCGCGGCCTGGCGGTACCAGAAGTGTGCCTGCTCAATATCCCGGGTCACGCCCCACCCCTGCTCGTACAGGTAGCCCAGGTTGTTCTGGCCGTCCGCGTACCCGAGCTTCGCCGAGCGCTCGTAGCAGCGGAAGGCCTCGGCGAGGTCGACCGCGACGCCGAGCCCGACCTGGTACATCCAGCCGAGGCGGTCGAGCGCCACCGGGTTATCCTGCGCCGCCGCGAGCCGGCACAGTCGGAGCGCTTCGTCGAGATCTTTCTCGACCCCCTGGCCTTCTCCATAGCGGAAGCAGAGATTGGCCTGGGCGTAGCTCTCGCCCTGCGCCGCCGCCTTCTTGAACCAACCGACGGCCTTGGCGTCGTCCACGGCGATGCCGCCGCGGCCGGCGCCGAGGAAGGCTCCGTAGTTTGTCTGCGCGATCGGCCTCCCGGCCTCGGCGGCCTGCCGGTAGAAGCGCACGGCCGCCGCGTCGTCCGGCGTCGTGCCGCGGCCGTACTCGAACGCGAGCCCGGCCCTCTCCGCCGCCTCGGCGTGGCCGAGACCGGCCGCCTCGACGTAGAGCTCGAGGGCGCGCGCCGGGTCCTTCGGCTCGAGGCGCGCCGCCTCCTCGAAGCGCTCGCCCGCGACGTCGCGGCCGAACCCGGCGCCCGTCGGGGGCCTTCCCTCGGCGGCTCGCGTCCCCGTCGCGAACACCACCGCGTCCATCCTCGGGGTCGGCTGTCCCCGAGCCTCGACCGGCTCGGCGTCGATGCGCCCGTCGCCCCGCACCGCGGTGACGCGCCAGGTCCCGACGCCGATGGTGTCCTCGCCAAAGCTGTAGCTCAGCTCGACCCGGTCGCCGACCGCCGGAGCTGCCTCGCGATCGAGCTGGATCGTGACCTCGTCGCCCCGGACCTCTGTGACCTTCCCCGGCACGCCCGAGCTCGCCTCGCCGGGAATCTCGACATCGGGTCCCTCCTCTGTGTCGGGGCGGTGCGACGAGCTGATGACGGCGGGCATTCCCGCCTCCGGCGGCGGGCCGTAGCTCGCCTCGCGAACCGCCGTGACCTGGCCGCCGCCCAGCACTCCGGTGACCCGCCAGCGGCCGATCGCCGTCGCATTGCCGACCGCATCACGCCGGTTCATCACCGTGACGGCGTCGCCGACCGCCGGGGCGGGACCGCCGGTGACCGCGACCTGGATGATGTCGCCCCGGACCGACACCACCGCGCCCTCGGTGTCGGCGTCGACCGTTCCCGCGACGAGGGCCGCCAGCGCCACCGCAACCGTCGTCAAGTGTCTGCCGCTCATCGTGGCCCCTCCCGCCTGCCATGTTCGCCGGGTCCACTACCAGCTGAGGCCGCGGCTTTGCAGCTCGGCTTGCGCTCGTCTTCCGCCCGCGCGCGCGCTCTCCCGGAGCAGCTGATCGGCCTTCTCCTGCTGGCCGTACAGCGATCCGAGGATGCCGGCGAGGTCGGTCAGCGGCTCCTGGTCTGGGAACTCGCGATGCTCGGCGGCCAGACGGTACCAGCGCTCGGCCGCGGCGAGGTCGACCTGAGTGCCGCTGCCGATCAGATACCTGTGGCCGACGATCGGGTACGCCGGTGGGTAGCCGTCCTCGGCGAGGCCGAGGTAGATCTGGAAGGACTCGTTCCGCGCGGCCTCCTGCTCCACCGCACCGAGCATCGTCGCCCGGTTCTCGAGCATGCCGGCGAGCTCGCGCCGGGCATCGAAGTGGTCCTCCTGAGCGGCCGCCCGGACGAGCTCGAAGGCGCGGCCCCAGTCCTGCGGCACGCCCCAGCCGTACTGGCAGTGCTTCGCCAGCCTGAGCTGCGCGCCCCGGCAGCCGGACGACGCGGCCTTCTCGAGCCACGCCAACCAGGCCGGCGCGTCGAGCACGGTCACGCGGGCGGCGAGGCCCACGGTCGCCTCGGCCCGCGCCTCCACCGGCCGCGCCGTGATCGCCCACAGCCGCTCGGCGCCGGACGCCGCGCGCAGGCTCTCGCGGATGTTGTCGATGCACCACAGGCCGTATGGGATCTCGTCGCCGTCCGGCGTCGCGTAGAGGATCTCCACACGCGAGCCCATGTCGTACGAGCCGCCGGCAAGCTCGAGGCCGAGTTGCCCGCCCGCGGCGACTGCCACCGTGCCACGGGCACTCTCCGCGGCGGTCGCGGCTCCGACGCACAGCAGGACGAGGCCAGGCACGAGCAGGACGGCGGCGATCACGGTCGAGCGCAGCTTCATGGCCCCCCTCCCTTCCGGCACAGGGTGCCGCCGTAGGTGTGCACTGGAGTCACCACCCCGGTGCCTGGCCAGCAGCCCGAGGCGGGGTCCTGCGCGCCGGCCTGGATGGCGGTGACCGGGTAGATGTTGTTGGCGATGTTGAGCCACAGCGCGCCCGCGGCGTCCTCGCAGATGACGCCGCCGAGCCCGCCGTAAGGCGGCGGGTTCCAGAGGTCGTAGACCACGGTCACCGCCGGGCCGGGGCAGGCCGGCGGCGCCGGCGGCGGGAGCGGCGTTGCGGCCGGGATCGCTGCACCCACGCACGGCGCCGCGAAGGGCTCCACCTGGCCGATCATCTCGCGGGCGAGGGCGAGGCCGAGCTGCTCGTCCCAGCCTTCCTCGTAGAGCTCGACTCGAACCTTGCGGGTCCGGCTGAACAGCTTCCAGTGGCTCGGGATCATCATCGGCTCCTCGCCCCGCCGCATGCGCTCCGAGTTGGCCGCGTAGGAGTCGTAGTAGCTGTCCTCCGTGCAGTAGTCCCCCTGGGCGCGCCCCTCGCCCCCGGTTGCTCCTGCGGGAACCCAGTGCACCTCGATGAACCGGTCCGGCACCGCGCAGATCGGACTTGCGTTCGGCACGTGGTAGCTGCACTCGACGACGCAGCGCAAGCCCGTCCCCCTCACCTGGCCGCTGCCCGGCGCCAGGGTCCACCACATGTTCGCGCAGGCGTTGATGCCCGGCACGGCGTGCTTGTAGAGGGTCTGCGGGCAGCTCAACAGCGGCTGCTCGCCGGCCGGCGGCGCGCCGGTCGGGGGCGGCGGCACCGGCGGCGGCACAGGGGTGGCCGGCGGCAGGTAGGGCCCGTGGATCGCGAGCGTGACCACGGCGCCCGCGTCGATCGTCGCTCCGGCGGGCGGCGACTGCTGCTGGACCGTTCCCTCGGCCTCCGGGCTCGGCGCCGGCGATCCCGGCGCGAGCTCGGCCCCGAGCCCGAGCGACGCGAGCCGCTGCCGCGCCTCGCCGAGCGCGAGCCCGATCAGGCCGGGCACGGTCCGCAGGTCGACGAAGCCCGAGTGGACCCGCAGGGCAATCCGGCCGCCCGGTGCCACCGTCGCTCCGGCGGGCGGCTCCTGGGCCTCGACCGCGCCGGCCAGCGCCGGGCTCGGCGCCGGGCTGCCCGGTATCAGGTCCACCGAGGCCGCGTCGATGCCGGCCGCCGCCAGCCGCGCCTTGGCCTCGCGGGTGGACAGCCCGACCAGGCCGGGGATGGTGGCGGTTGCGACGAAGGGCGAGCGCACCCGGATCGCCACCGCCGCGCCCGGCTCGAGCGGCGCGCCGGCGGCCGGCTCCTGCGCCTCGACGGTGTCGCTCTCCGCCGGCGAGCGCGCCGGCGCGCCCGGCCGCAGGGCGGCGACCAGCCCCAGCGCCTCGAGCCGGCGCTTCGCCTCGGGCCGGCTCAGGCCGACCACGTCGGGTGCGGCGATCGCCGGCGCCACGTAGGGAGCGTGCACGATCAGGGTCAGGGCCTGGCCGCGCCGCAGGTGCTGCGAGGCCGGCGGCTGCTGCCGCTCGACGGTCCCCTCGGCCGCGGGCGACGGCGCCGGCGAGCCGGGGGCGAGCGTGACCGAGAAGCCGGCGCCTTGAACCTCGGCCCGGGCCGCGGCGAGCGGCACGCCGCCGAGCTCGCGGACCGCGCCGTAGCGGCCGCGGCAGGGCTCGATCGAGCGCTCCTCGAGCCTCGCCAGCACGTACTCCTCGAGGGTGCAGTGGTCGACCGAGTCGAGCTCGCGGCGCAGCGCCGACCACACCCTGGCCTCGGACGAGGCGCCGCTGCCGTAGTCGGCGGTCGCGTGGCTCGACACCACCCGGCCGGTCGTCCCGCCGCCGCCGATCTTGCGGCCGAGCTCGTCGTAGCGGAAGTCGACGCCGGGCACCGCGTTCTCGGGCGGCTCGGCCACCGCCAGCCACTCGCGCACGAGGCTCGCCACCTCGGGCTGGCGGTCGGGGTCGAGGCGCGACGGATCGGAGGTGTCGACCCGCGGCACCGGCGGCACCACGACTGTCGTCGCGGTCCCCTCTCCCGTGCCGGTGCCCGTCCCCGTCTCCGTGCCCGTCACCGTCTCCGTGCCCGCGCCCGTGCCCGTCACCGTCTCCGTGCCCGCGCCCTCCCCACCCTCCGGCCTCCCCGCCGGGCCCGGCCCGCCGTAGGGCTCGGCGGCGTAGATCGCGTAGCCGTACGAGCGGAGGCTCAGCTTCGCGCCGCTGCTCCACGGGTGCGGATCGTCGGAGAGCCGGTAGAAGACCGGGATCACCCACAGGGTCGCCGGGTCGTGCAGGTGGCTGGCGAGCGTGCGCGGCGGATCGCCGAAGACGTCGTCGCGCTCGACACCGTCGAGCTCCAGGCGGATCGTGCAGCTGCCCTCGGTGGCCTCTGTATCGTAGGTCGGGTTGCCCTCCCACTGGGTCCACACCCACTGTGCCCCGCCGCAATCGGCGAAGCGGTACTCCACCGCATCCCAGAGCGGCGGAATCGACGTGCCCTCGACGAGGTGGCGGTCCGGTGGTGCCGTCGTGGTGGTCACCAGCCGATGCACGCCGGCGGTGAAGACGAGCGGGAAGGAGTCGTCCGGGGCCTCGAGAACCTCGAGCCGGAGGTCGAGACCGCCGACCTTCTCGTGCTCGGGATCGAGCGCCGGCGGGAAGCGCACGCTCAGCCGGCTCGCGGCGCGCTGCTCGGGCTTGTCCGGCCTGGTCTGCCAGCTCGCGCGCAGCTCGACCGCCACCGCCGAGCCGGAGACCTGCGGCCGGCCGATGCGCAGCACCCCGGTGTAGGTGCCGCCGGGAAGCGCGAGCTCGGCGACGTCCTCGGCCACGAAGCCGGCGAACGCGAGGCGCGCAGCGCCCACCTCGAACGTACCCTCGTCCCGCCACTCGCCGTCGAGGTACGGCGTCGCCTCGCCCTGGCCGAGCACGCCGGAACCCGCCATCCGGACGTCCACCGTCTGCACCGTGTAGCGGCCCGGGCCCTTGCGCGCCCTCGCCGGGTCCGGGTCGTCGCGCGGGCTCCAGAGGTCGAGCGCCACCGCGAGACGGCCGGGCGAGCCGTCGGCGGCGAACGGCACGGTGAGCTCGGGCGCGCCGGGAGTCCCCCGGTCCCGGAACTCGCCCCCGGCCACCCGGTCGCCGTTGGGTCCGAGGATCCGCCAGTTGAAGAACTGGTCCTCGCCGATCGGCTCGCCGAGGTCGCGCGCCGGGGTGAAGAAGACGACGATCCGGTCGCTCGTCAGCACCGGCGTGCGCTCCGGGTCGCAGTGCGCGAACGCCTGCTCGATCGCGAGCCCCTCCGGCGCGTCGGAGCGCAGCGCGCAGACCGCCACGACCGCCTCGCCGGGGGTGAGCGCGCGGGTGAAGTGGAGCGGCACCTCGAGCTCCCGTTCGGGCGGGGTGACCGCCTCGTGGTGCGCCTCAACCCGCAGCAGCAGCCGGCCGTCCTCCTCGGGCTCGCCGGTGGCGCCCGCCGCGGTGGTGTCGAAGACCAGTGTCACGACCTTCGAGTGCTCGCCCGGTGCGAACTCGAGCTCCGGCCCGCCCTCCCAGCGGAGGTTGGTGATGAAGGCCGGCTGCTCGGCCACCGACACGGTGAAGCGCTGCCCCTGCCCGTCCTGGGCGCCGCGGTCCGACCAGCGGTGGACGACCAGCTCGAGGCGCACGCCCTGCTGGTTTCCCGCGACCGGCAGGGCCGCCGGGAGCGGCAGCGCTTCCTCCCACGCCGGCGGCCCCGGCTCGCCGGCCCCCGCCGCGTCCTGGGCGGCCGCCGGCAGCCCCCACAGGGCGGCGGCGGCCAGGCACCCGAGGACGAGGTCGCGGGCTCTCACCGCCGCATCCAGAACATCAGCCAGGGCCCCGGGTTGTCCTGGTCCTCGAGCTCGGCGCGGACGATCACGCGGTCGTAGATCGCCTTCATCTCGGCCTGCACCGCGGCGCGGTCGGCGTCGGTCATCTCGTCGGCGGGCGGGTAGCGCTGCTGCAGCTCCTGCTGCTTCGCGGCGATCTCGTCGAGCAGCCGCTGCCGCCGCCGGCGGTCGGCGTCGATCCCCCGCCGCAGCTCGGCCAGGTGCTCCTCGGCCGTCAGCCGCTGGTCGACCAGCCGCGTCCGGCCGCTCTCGTCGGCGACCTCCACGATCCGCGCCGGCGGCTGCAGCATGGCCCTGGCCCCGACCGAGTCGTAGATGTCCGCAGCGGCGACCGTGGTGGCGATGCGGCGGGCGTCGGTGCGCACCGCCCGGATGGCGTCCTCGTCGCCGGTCGCCAGCGTCCGCTCGTGCTCGCGCTGCCACACCGCCGCCGTCTCGGCGAGGATGCGCGGTCCCATCTCCTGCATCCACGCGGCGAGCGCCGTGGCGTTGGCCGCCTTCGCCTCCGGGCTGTCGCCGCCGATCAGGGCCCACGGGTCCGGGTTGGCGCCCTTCTGCTTCATGTCAGCGAGGAGCCGCACCATCGGCAGGTCGTCGGCGGTGAAGATCGACCGCCGGGCGGCCGCCAGCGCCTCGCCGTCGAGCCCGCCGGCCGCCGCCGCCGCCTCGAGGCGCTCCCGCTCCCCGCCGCCGCCCGCGGCCACCAGCGCCTCGACGTCCTTGGCGATCTGGGCGTGGTAGCTGGCGTCCGGCCCGCTGTCCTGGCGCCACTGCATGCGGTTGTTGTAGAGCGCGTTGCCGAGGCCGTCGTGCCCCATCAGGTAGGCGTCGACCAGGCGCAGGAAGTACTTGCTGTCCTTGAGCACGCCGTCGAGCTGCCGCACCCGCTGCTCGGTCGTCATCCGGGCGAGGCTGTCGGGCGTGCTCCGCGGGTCGCTGAGGAAACCGAGGTGGCGCGCCATGTCGATCGCCAGGCCGTAGCCCTCGCGGGGCTCCGCCCGGGTCCAGCGGCGGATCGCCGCCGCATCGCCCCACAGCGGCTTGCCGCTGTAGGCGTAGTTGTTCATCGCCCACTTGCCGCCACCCTCGGAGTAGAAGCGGGTAGCGTCCTTGCGCTTGACCGCGGCGTCGATGATCAGGGTGCCGTATGGGGTGTCCGCCGCGTCGAGCCGGCCCGCCGGCTGGACGAAGGTCTCCGTGTCCATCGACGAGCGCACCTCCTGAGTCGCGAGCGGGAAGGCGTGCTCCGTGAAGTAGGCGAGGATCTTCTTCTTGATGTCGTTGTCGTCGGCGCCGGGGGCCACGAACAGGGTGAAGTCGATGTCGCCGAAGATGCCCTGGTACTCGGGGTTGCCCTCGGCGGCGCCGCCCTGGACAATCGCCACCACCTTGTCGGCGAGGCCGGAGGTCGCCATGAAGTCGTTGATCAGCGACTGCACCAGCTCGATCCGCCGCGCGTCGACCTCGCGGGCGATGGCGTCGACCTCGGCCGCCCGCTCGGGGTCGTTCTTCTTGGCCCGCTTCAGGGCGTTGCGCACGGTGACGATGTCGAGCTCCTGCCCGAGCAGCCGGCGGCGCAGGTCCGCCGGGTCGCCCGCGTCGACGAGCCGCTTGAGGTCGTCGACGGCAACCGTCTCGCTGCGCAGCCGTGACAGCGCCTCGGCGGCGGCGGCGGCGCGGGCCGCGGCGCGCTCCGGATCGGAGCCGTCCTCGACGTCGCGGGCGCGGCTGCGCGCCTCGGCCTCGGCGACCGAGGCGGCGATCCGACCCGCCGCCTCCTCGACCTCGTCGTCGGCCTCGAGCCGGCGCTCGTCCGAGTCGTTCGCGACCGCGGCGAGCGCGGCGAGCTCCTCGCGCAGCGCGACCAGCCGCGGCGCCGCCTCGCGCTCGGCGATCTGGCGCACGACCAGCTCGCGCTGGAAGTCGGAGTCCGGATCGTCGCCGATCTGGTCGAGGCTGCGCAGCAGCGGCTCGATCTCGGACCGGTGCCAGTCCTCCAGCTCGGCGGCCTTGCGGCCCAGCGCCTCCTGTAGGGCCGCGTCGCTGGCGCGGGCGAGCACCTGCTCCGGCGTGCCGATCAGCGGCCGCGCCCGGACGTTCTGCACCGTGTCCCTGGCGGCCTCGTACACGAGGTCGATGGCAGCCTCGATCTCGCCCTCGCTGAAGACGGCCTGCGCGTTCGCCAGCACCTGCGCCGCGCTCGACTTGGCGGCGCCCTCGAGGCCGCTCTGGAAGGTGTTGAACACCCCCTCCTCGCTGAACAGCTCGGCCCACGGGTTGAGCTGCTCGTAGAGCTTCTCCCCGATGTCCACGGAGCCGTCACCGGGGAAGCGCCGGCCGACCCAGCCCGACAGGTTGGCGACGATGCTGTCGGCAAGCGCGTCGGTGGCGAGCGACATCACCGTGTCGCGAACCGCCGACTGGTAGAGCCCGGTGTAGACGACCACTAGCTCGCGGCGGGTGGCCTCGGACTCGAAGGCGTGGGCGACGCCGGACAGGTCGACGGTGGCGGGCTCGATGCCGAGCAGCGTCCGGCGCTGCGCCTCCAGCGCCTCGAGCGCGCGGGTCTGCTGCGCCGCCGCCTCGTAGCTCCCCGTCAGGGCGTCGGCCGCGAGGCGCGCGTGGGCGGCCCGCACCGCCAGGTCGGCCGACTCGAGGTCCTGCCGGCTCTGCGCCGCGGTCAGTTCGGTCCTGCCCGCCGGGGTGAGGCCGCGTCGCGCGGGGTCCCGCTGCCGCGCCACCACCAGCCGCTTCTCGAGCTCGCCCTCGGCAAAGCGGATGCGCCGGTACGCGTTCGCGTACTCGCTCGAGCCGTCGAGCAGCTGGAGGTGGTCCGAGGCGTGGATGTCGGGCCACTCCGCCGCCAGCCGACGGTAGTCGAAGCCCACCGTTTCGAGCGCGTTGATCACCGTCTTGAGACTCTGCTGCTGCCGCACCCGCGCCGCGAGGTAGTCGTCCTGGTCCTCGATGTTGCCGTAAAGATAGTCGATCGTCTGGGTGACCGCGGCCGGGAGGTTGTAGACCCGCCACAGGTCGCCGAGCACCGGCATGCTGTCGAGCAGCCCGTCGGACGAGGCCACCAGCGCGGGCGGCGGCTGTCCCGGCTTGAAGATCTCGTCGAAGGACGCACGGGTCAGCGCGAGGTCAGGGTTGTCGACCGGCAGGCCGCGCAGCGCCGCCACCCGCACCGCCGCGAGCCGCGCGTTGGCCTCGAGCTCGAAGGCGGCGGCGTGGAGAAGCAGCGCGGCGCGCTGCGACGCGACATCGCAGAAGGGCTCGAAGAGCCACGGCAGCCCGCCGTTGGTCACCGAGATGAGGTCGGCGTCCTCGAGCAGCGCGCGCAGGGTCGTCGGCGCGCGCCGGCCGGCCGGCGAGGCCATCGGGTCGCCGCGGCCGAGCGCCTCGAGGTAGGGCGCCGCGTCGGTCGAGCCGCGGACGTGCTCGCGCAGATCGGCGAGCAGCGCCCGCTTGCGCGCGAGCTCCGCGCTCTGCTCGGCGTGCTGCTCCCAGGCCTTCTCGACCGAGGTCTTGACCTCGCCCCCGAACAGCCCGACCGCCGGCTTGAAGGCGACCTCGATCAGCGCGTCCTGGATCGGCGTCGTGATGGTGACGCTCAGGCTGTCACCGAGCAGCTTCTGGGTGATGGCGACGACGGCCAGCGCCTTGAGGCTCGGCTCGGCGCCCTTCAGGCTGTCGGCCGTCGCCAGGCCGCCGGCGGTGACGACGCCCTGCCGCCAGGCCGCGGACAGGGTCTCGCCGAGACCGAGCAGCACCGACACCTGGCGGCGGTGCGCGGCCTCGAGCGCCAACTGCTTGCGCTCGAGCACCAACTCGGCCCGCTCCGCCCGCAGCCGGAAGATCTCGACCCGCGCGCCCTCGCTCAGCGGCTGCGCGGCGAGCACTGCCGCCGTGCCGCGGTCGAGCCCGGCCGCGAGCGCGCCGTCGAGCAGGGCGTCGAGCTCGCGGCTCGCGAGCCCGTCCTCCTCGCGCTCGAGCATGGCCGAGAGGATGTCGAGGGTGGTCGTGGTCTCGGGCGCGAGCCAGGCGTACTCCTCCTCGAGCAGCAGGCTCGACAGGAAAGCTCCGGCGAGCTCGGCGACCGGGTCCTCGGCCGCTGCCGTGACGACCGTCCAGCCGCCGCACTCGGGCTCGAGGTCGTCGACCGCGGCCCAGGCGAAGTCCCCCGCCACCGCGCTCCACGCCCGGTCGTTGAGGTTGCTCCAGAACTCGCGCCGGTCCTTCGCCAGAGCGCAGAAGACCTGCTCGCGGCGCGCCGCGAGGCAGCCCATCCGGGCGCGGAAGAAGCCGAGGGCGTCGCCGCGGCCGGTGTCCGACAGCGCCGGGTAGACGGCCTCGGCGACCTGGTAGTACGAGGCGGCCGCGGCGCGGAGGGCCTCCTCGGCCTCGGTCTGCTCCCACAACCGCCAGTAGTACTCGACGAGCGTGTCGAGCACCTCCTGCTCAGCCCGGTCGGCGTGGTAGGCGGCCTCGGCGGCGTGCCACAGCGCGCCCAGGTAGGATCCGGCCTGATAGTCCGCGACCAGCTTCGCGCTCGACTCCTCGACCAGGCGCAGCACCCCGAGCACCGCCAGCCGTGCCCGCTCCCGGGCCTCCCGGGTGGCGAGGCGCAGCTCGTGGATCTCGTCGGCGCGGGCGTCGAAGGCATGCGCGGCCTCGGCGAGGCGGGGACGCAGCGGCTCGGGCAGCAGGCCGGAGATCTCGCCCCGGAGCTTGAGCGGCAGCTCCTCACACGCGGCGACGGAGCTACCGGTTGACGCGAAGGTCGCCTCGAAGCTCGCGACCGCAGCCGACTCGCCGTGCCCGGCAGTGTCCACGGCGGAGACAGGCTGCGCTGCGGTGAGCAGCGCGAGCACGAAGATCTGGGGCACGGCCACACCGAAAGCGCCGCGGATTGCCGGTGCCCGTTGCGCTCGGCCTCGTGTCACTCGCGAACCCCCTTGGTAGAGCAGGAGGTGGGGCTGTGTCGGTGGTGATCGTAGCACGCCCGCCGCAGACTGCGGCTGCCGCCGGGATTCAAGCCGGCAGCGGGACCGGTGGACGCCCTGCTCGCCCCCTCAGCCGATGCGCACGACCGGCATGACGAAGGGCATCACGAAACCGGCCAGCGCGATCGCGAGCAGGAGAACGACCAGCAGCAGCACCGCGAGCTGCACGACGAAGCGGCCGGCTTCTGCGGTGGCGATGAGCTCGGCGGCAACCACCGCTGCGATGCACGCCACCAGGAGGACCGCGAGGGCCACGGACCCGGTCAGCGCCAGCGCGACGACCGCCAGCATCGACTGCTCACCGCCGCCCATGCCGGTCTCCTGGACAAGCGCCGTCAGCACCGCGCGGCTGAATGCCAGCGCTGCGAGGGCGACGGCGACAACCCCGCACACCAACACGCCGGTGATCTTCGTGCGAACGCTCATCTCGTTGCCTCCACTCACCGCGTCACGACGGCGGCGGCACGTCCAGCTGTGGCTTCATGGTGTACGGCCTCACGCGGCGGCTCGTCGGGGCCGCTCGGTTCCCGCGCGCGGCGGAACCGGGGCGTCCAGTGACACGCCGCAGTACGGGCAGAACGCGAGCCCACGCCGGATCGAGGTCGGGCCGCCCGAGTAGATCGCGATCCAGCCCCACTGGCCGCCGCAGCTCGGGCAGCGCACGCCGAACATCACCGCGGCGTACAGCACGAGAAACAGGGCGGGGATGCACAGGTAGGCGACGAGGAAGAGCCAGTCTGCCTGCAGCGAAACCGCGGCCAGGCCTGCCGCGACCCCCACCGCCAGCACCACGAGGAAGAGCGCCAGGAAGCGGCGCTTGCGACGGTTGAAGAACTCGCGATGCGTCATCACCGCTCCTCCGGGCTGCGGCGAGCGGCGCCAGGGACACCCCCGCCGCGTTGCCATCGCGTCACGCCGATTCGACTCGCACCGGCCTTGCGGGCCGCCGCACACTCAGGGTGACAGGTCGCCGCGACGGTGGACGGGCGCCTCGCGGCGTCTACTTCTTCGTCTTCTTGCTCGGCTTCTTCGGTGCCTTGGTCGTTCCCAGGGCGCTCGCCAGGGCCGCGCCGAAGCCGGTCATCGCCGGCTCCGCCGATGCGGCCTCCATGTGGTCGGAGTACTCGGCCCGCTCCTGGTCCCGCGCGTGCGCCTTCACCGACAGGCTCATTCGCTGGCGGGTCGGGTCGATCGACAGGATCTTGGCGGCGACCGCCTCGCCCGGCTTGAAGACGGCGCCCGGGTCGTGGCCGCGCTCGATGCCGAGCTCCGACATCGGGATCAGGGCGCTCAAGCCCGGTTCGAGCTCGACGAACACGCCGAAGTCCGCCACCTTCTCGATCTTGCCCTGGACCACCTGGCCCTCCTGGTAGCGCATCTCGATGCGCTGCCAGGGGTCGCGGTCGGGGAGCTGGCGCAGGGTCAGGCTGATGCGGCGGGCGGTCGTGTCGACCTCCCGCACCCAGCCCTGGACCGTCGCGCCAACGGCGAGCTCGGGGGAGCCGAGCTCCATCCCAGGCGGCAGCTGGCTGACGTGGAGCAGGCCGTCGAGCCCCGGCTCGAGCTCGATGAAGACGCCGAAGTCGGCCTTGCGGACCACCCGTCCCTCGAAGGGCCCCTTGGCCGGGAACCTGGACGCGACATCCTCCCAGGGGTCCTTCAGCAGCTGCTTGATGCTCAGCGAGATGCGGTTCTTCTCGCGGTCGAGCTCGAGGACCTTGACCCGCACCGGATCGCCCGGGGCCAGCGCCTCCCGGGGATGGGCAACCCGGCCGTGCGCGATCTCGGTGACGTGCACCAGCCCGTCGACCCCGCCGAGGTCGACGAATGCCCCGAAGTCAGTCAGCGAGCGCACCCGACCCTCGACGACCGACCCCTCGGCGAGCCGCTCCCAGGCCTCGCCGCGCCGCCGCTCCTTGTCCTCGCGCAGCACCGCGGCGCGCGACACCACCAGCTTGCGGTCGTCGGCGTCGTACTCGAGCACCTTGAAGCGGTAGGTCTGCCCCAGGTAGACGTCGAGGTCATCGGTCCGGTGGTCCTCGATCTGCGACACCGGGCAGAAGCCCCGCACCCCGGCCACCGTCACGTCGAAGCCGCCCTTGCGGCGGCCAACCACCTTGCCCTCGAGCGGCTCGCCCGTCGCCACCGCCTCGGCCAGCTTCTCCTTGAGCCGGCGCTCGATGGCGAGGTGGCGGGACACCCGCACCTCGTCCCCGACCGAGACCACGATCACCTCGACCGGGTCGCCGGTGCCGAGCTCGTCGAGCTCCTCGCGGGCGAGCACGGCCTCGGACTTGCCGCTGATGTCCACCAGAGCCACGTCGCCGTGGACCGCGGCGATGGTTCCCTCGATGACGTCCCCGACCTGGACGTTGTCGGCGGCAAAGCTCTCCAGCAGGGCTTCCTGGAACTCGTTGTTCTTGGTGGGTTTTTCGCTCATCGCAGGCCTCACACCTCGGGGAGCGCGCATGCGCACGCGGAGAGGAAGGATAGCACATGAGCCACCGATCATAGGGGATAGGATCTGGGATTTGGGGGCTGGCCGCCGCCCGAATCAGTCTCCGTGCCCGTACCCGTGCCCGTGCCCGAGATGGCGCTCGTGCGCCGGGCGGCCGATTCGCAAGCGGAAACGGAGACGTATACGGAGACGGGCACGACTCGGTAAGAACGCGGCGCGAGCCCCTCGCCCGTCCGGGAACGGGCACGGGAACGGGATCGGGAACGGGGCTGCGCTCCACCGCTGCAGCCAAAGCCACGCTCCCCGACACGGCGACCGGCCGCCGGGAGCTGCGATCGTGGCTCCGCGCTCAGGCGTCGGCGCGCCAGACGATGCGGCCGCCGACGATGGTCACCGCCGGGGCGCCCCGCAGCTTGAGCCCGCCAAACGGCGTGTTCCGCGCCTTTGACCGGAAGGACTTCGGGTCGACGGTGATGCGGCGCCGCAGGTCGAGGATCGTGACGTCGGCGGGCGAGCCCGGCTTGAGCGTGCCGCCCGGCAGCCGGAACGCCTGCGCCGGGCCCAGCGAGAACAGCCGCACCAGCCGCCCAATGCCGATCACCTTGCCGTGCACCAGCCGGTCGATGGCCAGGCTGACGGCCGTTTCCAGGCCGACGGCGCCGAACGGCGCCTCCGAGAAGTCGAGCTCCTTCTCGTCGCGGTGGCGGGGCTCGTGGTCGGAGGTGATCGCGTCCACGGTCCCGTCGTAAAGCGCCTGCTTGACGGCATCCACGTGGTCCGAGGAACGGAGCGGCGGATTGACCTTCCAGTCGGGGTTGTAGGTCGCACCCGCCACGTCGTCGTCGCTCAGCGCGAAGTGGTGGGCAGCCACCTCGCAGGTCACCGCCAGGCCCTCGGCCTTCGCGGCGCGGACCCGCGCCAGTGCGCCTGCGGTCGACAGGTGGCGCAGGTGGAGGCGGCCCGAGGTGATGCGGGCGAGCGCGAGGTCGCGAGCGACCACCACCTCCTCGGCCGCTGCCGGCATCCCGCGCAGCCCGATCCGCGTCGCCACCACGCCCTCGTGCATGAGGCCGCCGTCGGACAGGCTGGCGTCCTCGGCGTGGACGACCACCGGAATCGAGAAGCTGCGGGCGTACTCGAGGGCGCGACGCATCAGCTGCGCGTTGGCCACCGGCCCCGGGTCGCCGACCGCCACCGCCCCCGCCCGAACCATCTCGCCGATCTCCGCGAGCTCCGCCCCGCCCAGCCCCCGCGACACCGCGCCGACCGGGTAGACGCGCGCGAGGTCGACATCCTGCGCGCGCTCGAGGATGAGCTGGGTCACCGAGGGCTCGTCGTTGACCGGCTTGGTGGCGGCGGAGCAGCAGACGGCGGTGAAGCCGCCGGCCACAGCGGCGCGGCAGCCGGTCGCGATCGTCTCCCGCTGCTCGTAGCCCGGCTCGCAGAGGTGCACGTTGAGGTCGATGAAGCCCGGCGCGACGACCAACCCGGCGGCGTCAAGGACCGGCGTCTCCGACTTGACCCGGATCCGCTCGCCGATACGCGCGACCTGTCCGTCCTTGAGCAGGACGTCCATGCCCTGGTCGAGGTTCTGCGAGGGATCGACAACCCGCCCGTTACGAATCAACAGTCGCTGCACCGCGACCTCCGGCAAGCAAGTAGAGGATCGCCATCCGCACGGCGACCCCATTGGTCACCTGATCCAGGATGAGGGAGCGCTCACCGTCCGCGACCTCGGAGTCGATCTCGACCCCGCGGTTCATCGGCCCCGGGTGCATCACCACCGCGTGCGGCGCGGCGAGGGCCAGCCTCTCCTCGGTCAGCGCGAAGAAGTCGTAGTACTCTCGCGCCGACGGGAAGTTGATCGCGGCCTGGCGCTCCTTCTGGATCCTGAGCATCATCACCACATCGGCGCCCTCGAGCGCGGGCTCCAGGCGCAGGAAGGTCGACGCCCCCAGCTCCTCGACCCCGACCGGCAGCAGCGAGGCCGGGGCGGCGAACCGCAGCTTGGCGCCCATCTTGTTGAGCAGAAACGCGTTGGAGCGGGCGACCCGGGAGTGCCGGATGTCGCCCGCGATCACCACGTTCAAGCCTTCGAGGCGGCCGAAGTGCCGGCGCATGGTGAAGGCGTCGAGCAGGGCCTGGGTCGGGTGCTCGTTGATGCCGTCGCCGGCGTTGATGATCGAGGCCGGAACCTCCTCGGCGAGCCGGTGGGGCGCACCGGTGTTGGGGTGGCGGATCACGATGTAGTCGGGCGCCATCGCCATCAGGTTGCGGGCGGTGTCGACCAGGGTCTCGCCCTTGGACACCGAGGAGGTCGAGGACGAGAAGTTGAGGGTGTCGGCCGACAGCCGCTTCTCCGCCATCTCGAACGAGAAGCGGGTCCGCGTCGACGGCTCCATGAACAGGTTGACCACGGTGGCGCCGCGCAGCACCGGCACCTTCTTGATCGGGCGGCGGGCCACCTCGAGCAGCTCCTCGGCGGTATCGAGGATGAGCTGGATCTCGGACGGCTCGAGCGGCGCGATGCCCACCACGTCCTTTCGCTTCAGCTCGGAGGCCGACTCAACCGGCATGTCCCGCCTCCTTTCCAACCCACACTCCATCATCGCCGTCGACCTCGGAGAGGTGCACCTGCACGTCCTCCTCGCGGGTCGTCTCGAGCACGCGGCCGACGTAATCGGGGGCGATCGGCAGCTCGCGGTGACCGCGATCCACGAGCACCGCCAGCCGCACCGCTTGCGGCCGGCCCCAGTCGACCAGAGTGCCGAGGGCGGCGCGGATGGTCCGTCCGGTGTAGAGCACGTCGTCGACCAGGATGACGACCAGGTCGTCGATCGGCACCGGCAGGACCGTCTCCTTGAGCAGCGGCTGGCGATGGGCCGGCCGCCACGGACCGACGTCGTCCCGGTAGAGGGTGATGTCCAGCCTCCCTACCGGGACGTCGGCGCCGGTCGTGGCAGAGATCCTCTCGGCCAGCCGGCGGGCGAGCGGGATGCCGCGGGTGTGGATCCCGACCAGCAGCAGCTCCTTGCCGTTGTTCTCCACGATCTCGGCCGCCATCCGGGAGATCGTCCGCTCGATCTCCGCCGCGTCCATGATCTGGATCCGTCGTGCGCGTGCGGCGCGCTTGTCTGCCATGTCTCCCCCGTCTGCGGGCTCGCCTGCAAAAAGCACCTTCCCGGCGGGAAGGCGCGCCCTAGGTCCTTGGGGATGCCGCGAGCATCGGGCGCATGCTAGCACACGCCCCCTGCGGCCGCGACGCGGGCTCGGTCGCGGACCGCAGGCGGTCAAGGAACCGTCGCCGACCAGGCCGAGGTGTCGCCGGACTCGAAGCCGTCAGAGAAGAGCAGCCCAAGCGAGCGCAGCTTGGCGACAAAGGCGTCTTGATCCCCGTTGTGGGAGACGTCTGGTCCGACCATCACCGGAAGAGTGGCTTCGGTCGACTTGGTCCATCCGGTGACGTAAACACTGCCTGCGCCGTCAATGGCCACAGCGGTCGCAAAATCTCCAAGCTCCCCGCCGATGTAGCCGCAGAAATCGAGCGCCGTGCCGCCGGCGTTGACCTTGGCCACGAAGGCGTCGCGGCTTCCGTTGAACGTGAGATCCGGGCCGACCGTGACCGGGAAGCTCTCCTCGGTGGAGTCGGTGATACCCGTGACGTAGGCCTGTCCGGCCGCGTCCACGGCAATGCCCCGGCCGGCCTCCTCCGTCCCCCACCCCCCGATGTAACCGCAGTAGTCAAGAGCAGTGCCCGTGGCGTTGACCTTGGCCACGAAGGCGTCAAAGTCCCAGTAGTAGGGCTGCCCGTTGTACGTGAGGTCCGGGCCGACCGTGACCGGGAAGGTCGCCTCGGAGGAGGAGGTTTCACCAGTCACATAGGCGTTGCCGGCGGCGTCGGTGGCGATGCTCCTCCCCCACTCGTTCCAGAACCCGCCGATGTAGCCGCAGTAGTCCAAGCCGGTCCCGGCGGCGTTGACCTTGGCCACGAAGGCGTCATATGAGCCGTTGTGCGTGAGATCTGGGCCCACCGTCACCGGGAAACCCACAGGGGATTGGGTCATTCCCGTGACGAAGGCACTCCCATCGTCGCCGCACGTGATGCCGATGCCTTCGTCGTCGGTCAATCCGCCGATGTACCCGCAGTAGTCCAGGCCGGTCCCGGCGGCGTTGACCTTGGCAACGAAGGCGTCCCAGCCGTCGGAAACGTCGTTGTAGCTGAGGTCCGGGCCGACCGCCACCGGGAAGGTCGCCTCGGTGGATCGGGTGCGACCCGTGACGTAGGCGTTCCCGCTGCCGTCGAGGGCGATGTCAGCACCCCAGTCCGAGCTCGATCCGCCGATGTAGCCGCAGTACTCCAACGTCGTGCCGGCGGCGTTGACTTTCGCCACGAAGGCGTCGTGGCCCTGGGGGTCGTTGTCGGTGAGGTCCGGGCCGACGGTCACCGGAAAGGTCGCCTCGGTCGAAGAAGTCCTGCCGGTGACGTAGGCGTTGCCGGCAGCATCCGCGGCGATGCCCTCGCCGAAATCTTTGCTGTCCCCCCCGATGTAGCCGCAGTAGTCCAGCGCGGTGCCGGCGGCGTTGACCCTGGCGACGAAGGCGTCTTCAACGTAGCCGTCGTTGTGGCTGAGATCCGGTCCGACCGCCACCGGGAAGGTCGACTCGCTCGAGGTTGTGGTACCTGTGACGTAGGCGTTGCCGGCGGCGTCGAGAGCGATGTCGTAGCCAATGTCGTCATCAGATCCGCCGATGTAGCCGCAGTAGACCAGGGTCACCGGGTCGATCACCAGCTCGCGGGAGGGGTCGTGCTCGCCGAGCCGAAAGCGGTAGCCCTGCCGGCCGTCCTCAGCGCCGAGCTCGAGCTCGAAGGCCGCCGCGACCTCCACGCGCCGACCGTCCACCTCCTGGTACGCAACCGGCGCCTGCTCGCGAATGTCTCCGAGCGGGGTCTCGGCCACCAGCCCGCCGTCCGGCTCGAGCCGCACCGCGCTCGCCCCGCGGTAGGCGAGACGGATCACGGCCGAGTCGGCTCCAGGACGCACCACGAAGCTCGACTTCAGCTCCCCGGCCGTGCCCCCCACCACCAGGTCCACCCCTGGCCACGGCTCGCGATAGACCACGGTGCCGTAGCTCGGCAGCCCGGTCCGCCAGTCCTTCTTGGGCCCCTTGAAGTAGCTCACCTTGGTCGGCAGCAGGTCCTCCCCGACCGGCCGCCGGGGCGTGGCCCCCACCAGGTCGAGGGCCACGACCCAGCTGCCCGCGGCAGCATTCGGCTCGTCGGTGCGTGTCGAGTGCAACTGGTAAGCGATCCCTCGATCGCTCAGCCAGATGTTGGCCTCGCGCCCCCGCACCGCGTACCCCATCGCCCCGTCGGCCGACACCTGCTCCGGCACGAACAGCAGCGGCAACCGGTCGACCATCTCGACCACTAGCCGCCGCTGCCCCTCACCGTCCGGGTTGCCCATTGGTTCAGCCGCCGCCGCAGGCCACGCTGCAGCGACCAGCGCCGCCACCAGGACCGAGGAGAACCGCGCCCCCCGCGCTGCGAAGCCCTTCGTCATCACGACCTCCGCCTCTGCACCCCTGAGGTGCGGGCTCAAACGAAGCGTCTCTCCCCGAGGCCCCGACCGGTCGGCCGCTTCGAGAGCGCAGCCTGGTTGACTTCAATCTCGGTCCGATCCGGGCAGAAGTCAATGAATGGGCCTTCCGCACGCCATGCCGTATGATGCTGGCTCCGCCATGGCAGACGACCCCGCCGCCACGCGAACCTCAGACCGCCTGCAGGTGCTGGCGGCCGCCTTCCTGTTCTCGACCGGGGGCGCCGCCATCGGGGGAGGGGCCCGACTCACTCTCCCGGCGGGGTTCGCCTTAGGGTCGCCCGGTCGTGCCGGTGCGAGCGTCTCAGGGCTTCGTCGGCGCAGTCTAGGGCTTCGCGGTGCCGGCGCCCGCGTTCGCCGGTCGCCCCCTACGGCACCGTCGCGCTCCAGTCCGAGGTGTCGCCGGACTCGAAGCCGTCGGAGAAGAGCATGCAGTCCTGAAACACAGCGAGACCAGCCTGCCGGTCGGCGACGTACACGTACCCGCCCGTTACTGCTACATCGACGGCCCCGCCAGACGTGTCGAAGAACCCCACCTCCATCGGCGCCGACGGTGTGCTCACGTCGATCACGCGGAGACCTGAGTACTGGTCTCCAACGTACGCGTAGCTGCCTGAAACCGCGAGGTCACGCGCCGAATCAGGAGTGTCGACAGACCCCACCTCCACCGGCGTCGATGGCATGCTCACGTCGATCAACCGAAGGCCATCGATGTCGTAGGCGACATACGCGTAGCTGCCCGACACCGCGACGCCTCGCGCACATTCCGGTGTGTAGATAAACCCCACCTCCACCGGCGTCGACGGCGTGCTCACATCAATCACGCGAAGCCCCCCATAGCAGTCTGCGACGTACGCGTAGCTGCCTGAAACCGTGACGTCAAGCGCCCAATGAGGAGTCTCGACAAACGCCACCGCCACCGGCGTCGATGGCATGCTCACGTCGATCACTCGAAGGCCATTGATGGCGTCGGCGACGTAGGCGTAGCCGCCAGACACTGCGACGTCCCCGGCGAAGCCGGGCGTGTTGACGAAGGCCACCTCGTCGGGAGCATTCGGGTTCGAGACGTCGATCACACGAAGCCCCGCCCCGCCGTCCGCCACGTAGGCGTAGCTGCCCAACACCGCGACATTCATAGTGGTGCCTGTCGTGTCGAGGAATCCGACCTCCCCTGGAATCGACGGTGTGCTGACGTCGATCACTCGAAGCCCCTGATCGCCGTCCGAGACGTAGGCGTAGCTGCCCGAGACTGCCACGCCCATGGCATCTCCGGGAGTGTCCACCGACCCCACCAACTCCGGGCAGTCGGCGAGCGCACGCGAGACAAGAACACACACACCGATCGCGACGAGCGCCACCACGTGGGCCACGCGCTGCTGCCGGTTCATGGGTTACCCCTTTCTGTAGGCTGTTCCGATGCACCTAATCTGTTCCCCGGAAAGGGGTTTGTCAACAGAACGATGGGTGAGCGAGCCCCGTTAGCCCGGGGCACCTGCAGCATTTCCGACTCGTCGGGGTGTCAGTTCACGTCACGCCGGTCCCGCCCCGACTCCCGCAGCGCCCTCTCGGCGGCATCCATCACCTCGCGGTGCCGGCGCTCGAGCTCAGGCGCCGGGGCGAAGCTCCTTCCGGTAACGCCAGTTGAGCAGGAAGAGCACGCCGGTCACCACCAGGGGCCCCGCTATCAGGAGCAGCGGCACCCATCCGAAGAAAGGCTTGTTCCACGCCCAGCTGACCCACAGCGCCGCCAACGCGACGAACAGCACTCCTCCGATCCATTCGCGGCGCCAGGAGACGACAAGCACCGCGATCAGGAGGAAGGTCGGGATGAGGTGGATGAGGAGGGCAACCGCCGTCTGCCAGAAGCCTGCGCCTCCGCCGAAGACGTCCGCGGCGAAGATGCTGATGAACGCAGCATATACGATGCAGAGCGCTCGCGGTGTCCAGTACAGCAGCCATAGAGCGGGCTGCTCCGATGAGGAGGGCAACCGCCGTCGTCCAGAAGCCATGGTTACCTCCGCGCTTTGGCACAGAATAGCACTGAGGGAACCGCCCACACGCCCAACAATCTCGCCAAGGGCCCTCTAATCTACGGTGGGCCGCCCCTGCCGCGACTGCTCGAGCGCCCGGTCGGTGGCGTCCATTGCTTCGCGGTGCCGGCGCTCGAGCTCGTCGTGCTCTTCGTGAAAGCGGCGCGTCTCGCCGGCCAGGAAGAGAGCTCCCATGATGCCGACGGCGGCGAAGTCGAGCACCAGCAGGACGACGGCTAGGGCGGTCATGGGGTCCGGCTCGAGGGCAGCAGGGTCGGCCTCGATCTGGTCGCCGCGCCACGGTTCCGGGTCGAGGTCGCGGCCTTCGGCGAGCTCCTCAAGGGGGGCGGATCATAGACCCTAGATAGACCCTCACGTTCGAAGGTCATTAGAATCCACTCCGAAACACTCGGAATCTCCCAAGGTCACGAGGTCATACGGTTTCCGGGGCAATTCGCGGTCCCGTCGAGGGTTACAGCTTCGGGGCGTCGCTGTAAGTCTCTCGGCGATCGGGGCTTGCGGGTTGGGCGGTGTCATGCCGTATGATGCTGGCTCCGCCATGGCAGACGACCCCGTTGCCACGCGAACCTCCGACCGCCTGCAGGTGCTGGCGGCCGCCTTCCTGTTCTCGACCGGAGGCGCCGCCATCAAGGCCTGCTCCCTGACCGGCTGGCAGGTCGCAGCCATCCGTGCCGGCATCGCTGCCGTGGCACTCCTGCTCCTGCTGCCCGCCACCCGCCGCGGCTGGTCGCTGCGGCTGCTCCCGGTCGCCGCCGCCTTCTCCGCCACCACGGTCCTGTTCGCGGTCTGCAACAAGCTGACGACCGCCGCCAGCACGATCTTCCTGCAAGCGACCGCGCCGCTCTACATCGTGCTCCTCGGACCGTTGCTGCTGCGCGAGCGGATCCGCCGCAGCGACCTCGCCTTCATGGCGGCGCTGGCCGCCGGCATGGTGCTCTTCTTCGTCGGCGACCAACCTGCCGCCGACACCGCGCCGCAGCCGGTGCTGGGCAACATCCTGGCGGCCGCCGCCGGCCTGTCGTGGGGGCTCACCATCATTGGCCTGCGCTGGCTCGGCCGGCACGCGGGGCCCGGCGAGGATCCGTCGGCGGCGGCGGTCGTGGCCGGCAATCTGCTCGCCTGCCTGATCGCGCTGCCGTTCGCCCTGCCGGTCGCCGCCTTCCGCCCGACCGACTGGCTGCTGGTCATCTTCCTCGGCGTGTTCCAGATCGCCGTCGCCTACGTCTTCCTGACCCGCGGCGTGCGCCGGGTCACGGCCCTAGAGGTGTCGCTGCTGCTGCTGCTCGAGCCGGTTCTCAACCCGCTGTGGGCGCTGCTCGTTCACGGCGAGCGGCCGGGGCCGTGGGCGGCGGTCGGCGGCGCGATCATCATCCTGGCGACCGCGGTCAACACCCTCGCCCAGGGACGGCGCGACGCCTAGTCCCCCTTGAGCCAGAAGGACTGCGAGCGGATGGGGGCGTGCCCTGCGCGCGCTACCGGCGGCCGTGGCTCACGGTGACCACGGTGTGAATGCCGCCGCGCAGGCGGTAGTCGAGCACCACCTCCATCCAGCGCGGCGCGCAGCAGGCCACCAGGTCGTCGAGGATGCGGTGGGCGGCGTGCTCCTGATAGATGCCGACGCTGCGGAAGCTGGTCAGGTAGTACTTGAAGGACTTCAGCTCGACGCAGGAGTCGGCCGGCAGGTAGCGGACAGTGAGGGTCCCGAAGTCGGGCAGACCCGAGTACGGGCAGACGGCGGTGAACTCGTCGGTCGAGATCTCGACCAGGGCCTCGCGGCCGGCGTACTCGAACGGGAAGGTCTCCAGCACCTCCGGCGTCAGCGCCTCGAGCCCCACGAAGGGGAATCGCCGTCCCTCGCCCTCGACCATGCGCCAGGATGGTAGCAGACGCGGCCGCCGCCGCTCACGCCGAGGCGGAGCGGAACTCGCCCGCCCGCCGGTCCTTCACCACCCCGGGGAAGCTGAGGATCCGGTTGTGGATGACCGCGTAGACGCCCGCCGGGAGGAGGCGCGCCGCCATCAACGCCTCGGTCACGTTCTGCTGGGCGTCGGAGTCGCGGAACTCGTACGGCCGCATCGCGCCGGTCAGGATGACCGGGATCGCCAGCGCATCGAGCCCGGCGTGCAGGTGGTCGCCGGTCTTGCCCAGGGTGTCGGTGCCGTGGACCACGATCACCGCATCCGAGGTGGGCAGCGCGTCCCGGACCGCCTCCAGGATCCGGCCTCGGTCCTCCTCGGTCATGTCGAGGGAGTCCTTGCGCATCACCGACACGTGCCGGATGAAGAGGTCCGGCAGCCGCAGCGAGGCCAGGATCTCGTCGAGGTTGGTGCCCTCGATCTCGAGGTTGCCGCCGTACTCGTCGTAGGTCTTGTCGATGGTCCCGCCGGTGGTCAGGATCGTGATCTTCACGCGTCGCACTCCCATCTCCGAGGGTCATCAGCGCCCGGGCAACGGCGGGCCCCGGTCAGAACAGCCCGACGCCCCACAGGTCGTGCAGGTGGAGGACTCCCTCGACCCTGCCGTCCGGGCCGCACACCATCAACGACGTGATCCGCCGCTCCTCGAGCAGCCGCAGCGCGGCCGACGCGAGCTCGCCGGCACCGATGGCCACGCCGCCCGGGTGCATCACCTCGGCCGCCGCGTGGTCGAGCGGGGCCGTATCGCGCTCCATCAGCCGCCGCAGGTCGCCGTCGGTGATCACCCCGAGCAGCCGGCCGTCGCCGTCCTGCACCGTGGCGACGCCGAGGCCCTTGCGGCTCATCTCGTAGATCACGTCCTTCATCGGGGTATCAGGCGCCACCCGCGGGACGTCCGCGCCGTGGTGCATCAGGTCGCCCACCTTGAGGAAGCGCTTGCCGAGCTTGCCGCCCGGATGCAGCAGCGCGAAGTCCTCCTCGCGAAACCCCTTGCGCACCGACACTGCCATCGCCAGCGCGTCGCCGAGGGCCAGGCTGGCGGTGGTCGACGCGGTCGGCGCCAGGTTGAGCGGGCAGGCCTCGCGGCGCACGCCGAGGTCGAGGTGCAGGTCGGCCGCCTGGGCGAGCGGCGAGTCCGGGTACGAGGTGAAGGCGATCAGCGGGATGGCCTGTCGCTTGAGGAACTCGACCAAGCGCAGGATCTCCTCGGTGGTCCCGGAGTGCGAGATCGCGACCACCAGGTCGCCCGCGACCACCATCCCGAGGTCGCCGTGAATGGCGTCCGCCGGGTGCAGGTGGAGCGCCGGCGTGCCCGTCGAGCGCATGGTGGCCGCCAGCTTGTGGCAGATGATCCCCGACTTGCCCATGCCCGTCCACACCACCCGGCCGGTGCAGGCGACGACCATGTTGACCGCCCGCTCGAAGTCCTCACCGATCAGGTCGGCCAGCCGGCGAATGGCCTCGGCCTCGGTCTCCAGGACCTGGCGGGCGACAGTCAACGTCACGGCGCCGCCCCCCGGACCGCGGCCGTCACGGCCTCGAGCTGTTCAACCAGCGTGTCGAACTCCTCCAGCGAGAGCTGGGTGGAGGCGTCGGACAGGGCGTCGTGCGGGCTCGGGTGGACCTCGATGAAGAAACCGTCGACCCCGGCCGCGGCCGCCGCCCTCGCGAGCTGGGGGTGGAACTCCCGCGTGCCGCCGGTCGTGAGCCCGAGGCCGCCCGGAAGCTGCAGCGAGTGGGTGACGTCGAACACCACCGGTGCGAAGCGGCGGATCATCGGGAAGGCGCGCATGTCGACGACCAGGTTGTGGTAGCCGAAGCTGGTGCCGCGCTCGGTGACCGTCACCCGCTCGTTGCCGGTGGAGCGGACCTTGTCGACCGCGTTGGCCATGTCGTCGGGGGCCATGAACTGGCCCTTCTTGATGTTCACCGCGGCGCCGCTGCCGCCGCACGCCAGCAGCAGGTCGGTCTGCCGGCACAGGAAGGCCGGGACCTGGAGGACGTCGGCCACTGCCGCCGCCCGGTCGGCCTGCCCGGGCTCGTGGACGTCGGTGAGCACCGGCAGCCCGGTCTCCTCCTTGACCCGCCGCAGGATGGCGAGGCCTTCGTCGATCCCGGGGCCCCGGAACGAGGTCAGCGAGGACCGGTTGGCCTTGTCGAACGACGCCTTGAAGAGCAGGGGAAGAGCGCGGTGGGCCGCGATCGCGGCGAGCCGGCTCGCGAGCTCGACGGTAGCCGCCTCGGACTCGATAACGCACGGCCCGGCGATGTAGACGGGACGGCTACCGCCCCCGATCGGGATGCCGGGCGCGATCTGGAAAGGTGCTGCAACCATCGCGGCAAGTGTAGCGCATGGCAGGCCGCGAGGACGCGGCCAGGGGCCGGGATCTGGGGGCTAGGGTCCAGCCCCTCCCACCCGCTTCCGCTTCCGCGCCCCCGCCCGCTCGTTCGCTCCGTCGTCGAGAACGCTCCGCGCCGATTCTCTGGAGGCGCTCCCCAAGGTGACTCGCGGCCGGCGGTCGCGGTGACCAGCCGTCACCAGCGGGTGGCCGTAGGCCGCAAGCTACTGCGGCCACGGGAACGGGAGCGGGAACGGGAGTTGAGCTGTCCCCCAGCTCCCAGATCCTATCCCCTGGGTGGCGGGGGCGCCTCACGCCTGGACCGCGGGCTCCTCCACGGCCGGCGCCTTCGCGACGGTCCCCGCCGGCTCCGCGGCCTCCCCGCCCACCCTCTGCTTGCGGTACTCGATGGCGGCCGCGATGAACGACTTGAAGATCGGGTGCGGTCGGTACGGCCGCGACTTGAACTCGGGGTGGAACTGGCAGGCCAGGAACCACGGGTGGCCGGGCAGCTCCACGACCTCGACGAACATCCGGTCGGGCGACTTGCCGCTCACCATCAGGCCCTTCTCCTCGAACAGCGGGACGTACTCGGGGTTGACCTCGTAGCGGTGGCGGTGCCGCTCCCAGACCTCGTCGGCGGCGTAGGTCTTCCAGGCCAGCGAGCCCGGCTTGAGCCGGCACGGGTACTTGCCGAGCCGCATCGTGCCGCCCATCTGGTCCACTCCGACCAGCTCGCGCATCTTGTAGATGACCTTGTAGGGCGGCTGGGCCACGAACTCGGTCGAGTGGGCGCCGGCGAGCCCGCACACGTTGCGGGCGAACTCGATCATCGCGGTCTGCAGGCCGAGGCAGATGCCGAAGTAGGGGATCCTGCGGCCGCGCGCGAACTCGATCGCCCGGATCATCCCCTCGATCCCGCGCTTGCCGAAGCCTCCCGGCACCAGGATCGCGTCGACCTCGAACAGCTGCTCCGGGTAGCCGGAGCCCTCGAGCGACTCGGAGTCGATGAACATCAGGTTGACCTTGACGCCGTTGGCGAGGCCGCCGTGGCCGAGGGCCTCGTTGAGCGACTTGTAGGAGTCGGCGAGGTCGACGTACTTGCCGACGATCCCGATCGACACCTCGTCCTTCGCGGTGCGGATCGCGTCCACGACCTCGCGCCAGCGGGCGAGGTCCTTGTTGCCCCGGGGAAGGCCGAGCATCTCGAGCACGATCTCGTCGAGCCCCTCGGCCGCGAGCTTCAGCGGCACCTCGTAGATGGTGTCGACGTCCTGCGCCGGGATCACCGCCCGCGACTCGACGTTGCAGAAGAGCGCGATCTTGTCGCGCAGGTCGGAGGGCAGCGGCCGGTCGACCCGGGCCAGCAGGATGTCGGGCTGGATCCCGATCTGCAGCAGCTCCTTCACCGAGTGCTGGGTCGGCTTGGTCTTGAGCTCGTCCGAGCCCTTGATGTACGGCACCAGGGTGAGGTGGATGTTGAGCACGTTGCCGCGGCCGAGGTCGGACCGGAACTGGCGGATCGCCTCGAGGAACGGCAGCGACTCGATGTCGCCCACGGTGCCGCCGATCTCGACGATCACGAAGTCGACGTCGCCGCCCACCGCCCGGATGTTGGCCTTGATCTCGTCGGTGATGTGCGGGATCACCTGCACGGTCTTGCCGAGGTAGTCGCCGCGGCGCTCCTTCTCGATCACCGATGCATAGATCTTGCCGGTCGTGAAGTTGTTCTTCTTGGACATCGAGACGCTCGTGAAGCGCTCGTAGTGGCCGAGGTCGAGGTCGGTCTCGGCGCCGTCGTCGGTGACGAAGACCTCGCCGTGCTGGAAGGGCGACATGGTCCCGGGATCGACGTTGACGTAGGGGTCGATCTTCAACATGGTGACGGTGTAGCCGTGGGCCTCCATCAGGGAGGCCAGCGACGCAGCCGAGATGCCCTTGCCGAGGCCGGACACCACGCCGCCGGTGACGAAGACGTACTTCGTTGCCATGCCTGTCGCCCCTCCCTACGGTTGGCGAGACGAGAGAACGCGCTCGAGCTCGGCGAGGTCCTCCGGGGTGTCCACCCCGAACGCCGGCCGCGGCGCGTCCAGGACCAGGATCTCCATCCCGTTCTCGAGGGCGCGCAGCTGCTCCAGCCCCTCCGCCCGCTCCAGCGGCGACGGCGGCAGCTCCACGAACGACGCCAGCGCGCCGCGGCGGAAGCCGTAGATCCCGAGGTGAAGCCGCCACAGCCGCGCCGCCGCCTCCAGGTCACGCGGGTACGGCAGCGGCGAGCGCGAGAAGCAGAGCGCCCGCCCGGTCACGGTGCGCACCACCTTGACCGCGTTCGGGTCCGAGACCCGCCCCGCGTCGAGCGGCCGGCACAGGGTCGCGATCCCGACCTTCGGCGCCGCCACCATCCCGGCCACCAGGGCATCGATGTTGTCGGCGGCGATCAGCGGCTCATCGCCCTGGACGTTGACCACGATCTCCCACCCCTGCCGGCCCAGCACCGCTTGCGCCACCCGATCCGTGCCGGACGCGCACGCGCCGGTCATCACGACCTCCGCGCCCGCGGCTGCGGCGGCTGCCCCGACCCGCTCGTCGTCGGTCGCCACGATCACCGCGTCGATCGAACGCGCCTCGGCCGCCCGCCGGACCACGTGCACGATCATCGGCTCGCCCGCCAGCAGGGCCAGCGGCTTGCCGGGGAACCGCGTCGATCCCCAGCGTGCGGGGATCGCCGCGATCACGAGTCGGTCGCCGTGTGCCATCCTGTAGGTCGATGCTAGGGACGCCGGGATCCGATGTCAAGGTCACGGACTGAATTCCTACAATTGTTTGATTGCTTTCCTGTTTCTTGACCTTCGGCCTAGATCAAGCTCCTGAATCTGGTCGTTGTCATCTCCGCCAGCCGCACGGCCCAACAACGGCCTGTTGAGGCGACTCTATCCTCATGATCGCCGCCCCGCCGCGCCGCGCGGCCACGCATGCCGGTTGATTCCGAGCTCGAGGTTTGTTACAAACGATCGTATGAATCTGACGACACGAGCTAGGCTGATCGAGGCGGCCTCGACCCTCTTCGCCGAACGTGGGTATGGCGGCGCCTCGGTGCGCGACATCTGCGACCTCGCCCGGGTCAACCCCGGGGCGGTGTCCTACCACTTTGGCGGCAAGCGCCAGCTCTACCGGACCGCGCTCCGCCAGGCCGCCCAGCGCCTCGCACGGGTGGAGGCGCCGCCTGCGAGCGCCGATGTCCAACTGCCGCACCCGCCCGACCTGACGGCTGTGGTGCGCAGGACGTTCCACCGACTCGGCGAGGACCCGGTGGCGACGCGGCTGCTGCTGCGCGACCTCGCCGAGGGCGGCAGCCTGGCCGTGGAGGCCCTCGAGCCGACCCTGCGCGGCGCCCTCGACGGCCTGCGGGCCGCCACCGGCCACACCGACGACCCGCGCGCCTCGGCCGAGGTGCGGGTGCTGTTCCTCGAGCTCGCCGCCCCGGTGTTCCTGCTCGCCGCGGCGTGGCCCGCGATCGCGCGCACGCTCGAGCTGGCCGACGTCGAGCGCGAGGAGCTGCTCGACGACCTGACCCGCCGCACCCTCGGCAGGACGGGCTACGCCACCTCCTCGACGGCGTGAGTGAGCACCACGCCGCGCGCGGCGAGGTAGCTGATGATCGAGTCGAAGCAGGCCTGGTTCCTGCCCAGGTCCTCCGGCGGCACCACCCCCGGTTGGCGATGGAGCCCGCTCGCGAGGGCGTTGACCGCGGCGGTGCAGGTGTAGCCGGTGGTCCGGGCCATCGACGACACGCCGCGCTCGCGATCGTAGCGGTCGACGAGGTCCCAGCGGTGGCGGACCGCCGCGCCCGCCACGGTGCCCTCGACCTCGACCCGCATCACGGTGATGTCCTCCTCCCCTTCCGACGGCTGCCAGGCGTCCGCGAGCAGCCGCGCGGTGACGTCGAGGGGACGCACCCGCACGCCGGCGACCTCGAGCGGCCGCTCGGCGAAGAAGCCGCTGTCCCGGAGCATGCGCATCATCTCGGCGTGGCCGGGGTAGCGCATGGTCTTCTCCTTCATCGTCGGCACCGTGCTCGTCCGCAGCAGCGTCCGCAGGCCGTCGGTGTTGAAGGCCTCTAGCGTCCCGACGGCCGGCAGGTCGAGCAGCTCGAGCTCGGACAGCGCCGGCCGCGACACGACGTGCCCGTTGACCACCAGCCGCGCCGGCCGGGTGTACTCGGCGATGACGTCGATCGGCGAGAACACCGACCGGTACTCGTACGGCCAGTGGCGCACGACCGGCAGCCCGCCCACCCAGCACGAGAAGCTCTCGACCTCGTCCCAGGTCGCCTCGCAGTGTCCGAGGATCATGTTGGAGAGCCCGGGAGCGACGCCGCAGTCGACGACCGCGACCACGCCCCGACGCGTCGCCACCTTGTTGAGCTCGAATGGGTCCTGCTCGAAGAACGAGATGTCGACGGTGTTGACGCCGGCCTCGATGACCGACCGCAGGGTCGCGTAGCCCATCGGCCCCGGCACCGCGCCGACCGCGAGGTCGTGCCCGTCCACCGTCGCGGCGACCACCTCGGGCCGCGAGAGGTCGGCCTCGACCACCCGCACTCCGGCCGCCCCGGACAGCCGCCCGAGCGCGTCCGGCGAGGAGTCCGCCACCGTCACCTCCCATCCCTGATGCTCCGCGAGGTCCCTCGCGATGGCGTTCCCGACCCGACCCGCACCGAGCACGACGATCCTCATGAGCGCCTCCCGTCCCGACGAGCGCGCGCCAGCTTAGCAGCCCCAGGGCAACGCCGTCGCCAGGAAGCGCAGCGGCCACTCGGCCGCCTCGCCGGCATAGTGGACGCCGACCCGCGGGCCGCGGCGGATCCGGCGCGGGCCGACCCGCAACCCGTCGTCGCACAGCCAGAGCCCGCTCGGCCGATCACAGACGTCGATCCCGTCATCGTCGAGCGAGATCGCGAGTGCCTGGCCGAGCTTGCCCGGCCCATCGGCGAGCGCGCGGTCCGCGATGGCCGGTCCCCGCCGGCGGCGAGCGAGGTCGCGGCCGAGCACGACGGCGCCGCCGCGCAGCAGCACCGCCTGCCCTGCCCCGCCGCCGACCGTCACCAGGTTGAGGCAGTGGTGCAGGCCGTACACCAGGAAGACATAGGCGTGGCCGGCTTCGCCCCACATGGTCGCCACCCGAGGCGTCCGGCGGCCGCCGAAGGTGTGGGCAGCCGGATCGGTCGGCCCCAGGTAGGCCTCGACCTCGTGCAGGCGCACCGCGACCGTGCCTTCCCTGGTCCGCCTCACCAGCAGCTTGCCGAGCAGGTCACGCGCCACCCGGACGGTCGGGCGCTGATAGAATTCGCGTCCCAGCACTGTGGCTGTGGTCAGCGCTCGTCGGCCGAGGAGGTTGCCAGGCATGAGCTCAACCATCTGCGTCACCGGCGGTGCCGGTTTCATCGGCAGCCACGTCGCCGAGGCCCTGGTCGCCAGCGGTCATCGGGTGATCATACTCGACGATCTGTCGAGCGGCCGGCGCGAGAACGTGCCGGCGGGCGCCGAGCTCGCGGTGCTCGACGTGCGCAGCCGTGAGGCCGCTGACCTGGTGGTCGCCCGCGGCGTCGAGATTCTCGTCCACCACGCCGCGCAGATGGACGTCCGCCGGTCGGTCGAGGACCCACGCTTCGACGCCGACGTCAACATCCTCGGCCTGCTCAACCTGCTCGAGGCGGCGCGGCGCGGGCGAGTCCGCCAGGTCGTGCTCGCCTCGACCGGCGGCGCGATCTACGGCGAGCAGGATGCCTTCCCGGCCGGCGAGGACCACCCGGTGCGGCCGCTGTCCCCGTACGGCGTCGCCAAGCTCGCCAGCGAGCGCTACCTGTACTTCTACCACCAGCAGTACGGGCTCGACGCGACCTGCCTGCGCTATGCCAACGTCTACGGCCCCCGCCAGAACCCGCACGGCGAGGCCGGGGTGGTCGCGATCTTCCTCCACCGCCTGCTCGCCGGCCAACAGCCGGTGATCAACGGCGACGGCCTGCAGACCCGGGACTACGTCTTCGTCGGCGACGTCGTCAACGCCAACCTCGCCGCCATCGGCCGACCGGCCTTCGGCATCTTCAACGTCGGCACCGGCATCGAGACCGACGTCAACACGCTGTTCGCCCACCTCCACCGGGCGATCGGCAGCGGGCCGGCGGCGGTCCACGGCCCGGGCAAGCCGGGCGAGCAGCTTCGCTCCTCGATCAGCTCGGCCCTGCTCGAGCGCGAGCTCGGGGTCGTGATCGCGACCCCGCTCGCCGACGGCCTCGCCCGCACCGCGGTCTGGTTCCGGGATCACGCGGCGCGCGGCTGACTGCTCTCACTCGCTTCCGCGCCCGGGGAAGCTGCCATGACCGGGCGGCGCCGCGAGCCGAACGGTCCCCGTTCCCACGCCTCCCTCGTGATGGTGTATGGTCGGCGTTGAGGCACTCCGTGGATCAGCCGGTGATGCGCTACTCGCTGTCGAGCGGCCGGCGGCCGCTGCCGAACCGCTCCGGCTGCTACGTGACCGCCGGCATCCTCGCCGTCATCGCTCTGGTCGCCGTTCTCGAGCTCACCCGCGGCGGGACGCCGCCGCCTGCCGCGGCCTCGCCCACCCCGACCGTCGCACCACCCGCCACGCCTGCCCCGAGCGCCACCCCGCCCCGGCCCGAGGAGCACGCCTCGGACTGGGTCACCGCGGTGGCGCCGACGACGACCCCGACGCCGTGGCTGCCGGCGGCGCCGGCCGCGCCCCGGCGCAGGGGGCCGAGCCCGACCCCCTCGGCGGCGAGCTGCCTCAGCGCCACCTACGAGGCCGAGCAGTCCCTGGCCTCGTGGGGAAACGTGCTGATCACCGTCCGGGCCACCAACCGCTGCCGCCGGGTGCTGCAGCCGACCGACGTGATGTTCCGGGTCTCGGGCTTTCGCGACGGCGACCTCATCCAGACCGCCCAGGGGAGCCCGTTCGAGGAGATCTGGCCGGGCCGCTCGACCGACTTCGGCATCGGGCTGCCCGGTTCGCTCGACTGGTACGACCGGATCACGGTCGAGATCATCGACTCGAAGCGTTAGGGCAGAGGCCCCAACGCGATGCCGGGTCCAGGCGTGTCCGACCTCTGCCCTCACGCTTCGAGACGGACGCGCTGCGCGCATTCTCGTGCACAGCTTGCGGCCAACATCGCAGTGCGATGCAGGACCAGGAAGACTCCATCAACGATTCGGCCGTCGCAGGCCGCGACGTCGAAGCATCTCACCCCACCCCGGAGACGATTCCGGCACGCAGGAAGATACCGTCCGGGGTAGCATGAGCCGGGGAGAATCGCCATGGATGGTCTGTCTGCCGATGAGCTGGTCCAGCTGATCCTGCGGGTCTTCAAGCCCGCCTCCCGCGACCGACGGCTGGCGGTCCTGATCGACCTGCCGGACCGTGCGCTGCCGGACCGTGACGAGTGGCGCGCCCGCCGCGCCCTGGCGGCCGGCTGGGTCCGCGCGCTGGCGGCGGCCCGCGACACCTGCGGGCTCGAGGTTGAGCTCTTCGCCTACCGCAACGTGCGCTCCAACAACGCCGAGCTCCCGGCCATGGCCTGGCCGGTCGATCCCGGCCGCCTGCCCGCGACCGCCGACGAGCTCGCCGACGAGCGATCGCTGCCCCTGGACGATGTGCTCGCGGGCCACCGCCTGGTCATGGCGCCCACCGAGCTGTCGGCCACCGCGCCGCTCAAGCGCCTTGCGCCGCGGCTCGGTTTCCGGGCGGCGACCATGCCGGGCTTCACGGCGGCGATGGTGCCGGCGCTCCGCCTCGACTACGGCGAGGTGGACCGGAGGGTGCGCCTCCTCAAGGGGCTGCTCGACCGCGCCGAGGCTGCCGACCTCGCGTTCCTGGTCGACGGATCGCGGCGCGCCGAGCTCCACATCGACCTCCGCCACCGGGCGGCCCACGCCTCGAGCGGGCTGCTGCACGAGCCCGGCATCGCCGGCAACCTCCCCTCGGGCGAGGCCTACATCGTGCCCTACGAGGGCGAGCATCCCGGCGACCCGAGCCGGACCTCCGGCGAGCTGCCGATCCAGCTCGGCGACGACGTGGTCATCTACCGGATGGAGGCCAACCAGGCAGTCGCCGTCCAGGGCGACGGCCTCATTGCGGACACCGCCCGGCGAACCCTGGCGGCCGAGCCGGCCACCGGCAACCTCGCCGAGCTCGGGCTCGGGGTGCTGGCCGAGCTCGGGGTGCGGCCGATCGGCCAGCTCCTGCTCGACGAGAAGCTCGGCCTGCACCTCGCGTTCGGCCGCAGCGACCACTTCGGCGGCCGGGTCGGGCCCTCCGACTTCAGCCGGCCCGAGGCCGTGATCCACCAGGACCACGTGTTCCTGCCCGAGCTGCAGCCGCGAGTCGAGTCGGCGCTGGTCGAGCTTGTGATGCCGGACGGCGCCCGCCTCGAGCTGATGCGAGACGGGCACTACACGGTGTCTTTCGACGGGGGGTCATGACCAGCGAGCGGCCGGCCATCGGATCGACACGCGCGGGCGAGCCCGCCCGCGGCCTCAGCCGGCCATCGCGCCCAGCACGAGCACGATCAGGAAGACGGCGCCCACTACCAGCGGGAGCAGGACGCTCTGCCCTGCCGGCCGCACCTCGCCCGGTTCATCTCTCAGGTCCACTCGCCCCTCCGCGCGGTCGACGTCGTCCGGCGACTGGTCACGCCCACGCGCCCGGCCACGCTCGTCGGCGCATGATACGTCACCTTGTTCGGATCGCAAACCGGCCATCGATCGGACTCCCTCGGACGGCTCGAGGCTGGCCCCACGGCTGTGCCGCAGTGCGCTCGCGGCCCCATCCGCCTGGGACCATCGTCACGGTAGATTGTGGCAAGGATGTGGCAGGTCAATCGCCGCGGCGAAGCGGGAGCAGGAGGCCGAGGGCGAGCAGCGGCGCCGCCACCATCCAAGGGCCGCCGAAGACGACCAGGATCGCCCCCGTGACCAGGCAGAAGCCGCCGAACACCGTCGCCCGCATCCCGCGCAGCGGCGGCAGCGGCTGGCGGCGGTTCTGCTGTTCCAGGTAACGCACCGTCTCGCTGACCAGGGCCGGGATCCGCAGGGCGGCGTCGAGGAGCTCCGGCGCGAGGTCCCTCGCCTCGCGGACCAGCCGCTGCGGCGAGAGCTGCTGGCGGAAGATGCGGCCGATGTGGCGGGCCGAAACCTCGGTGACGTTGAACTCGCGGTCGAGCAGGTAGCCGACGCCCTCGTAGGTGACCAGCGCCTTGACCATGAGGACCATCTCGACCGGGAAGTACAGGTTGTGGCGGGCGCCGAGGCGGGTCGCCTCGAGGATCAGCAGCGCCAGCGAGAAGTTCTCGAAGGTGGCATCGCGCCGCCAGCGCCGGCACAGCTCCCGCACCGCCCGCCGGAAGGCCAGGGCGTCGGCGCCGCGCTCGGGATGGGCGACGTCGGCGAGGTGGCGCGCGGCGGAGTCGAAGTTCTCCATCACCAGGCTGTGGTACAGGTTCATCAGGTTGTGGCGGAGCGCCGGGTCGATCCGCCCCACCATCCCCAGGTCGATGAAGCCGATCTTCCGGTCGGGCAGGACGAGCAGGTTTCCGGGATGGAGATCGGCGTGGAAGAAGCCGTCCTCGTACAGCATGCGAATGATGGCGGTGGCGCCGAGGTCGATCAGGCTGCGGCGCTCGTCGAGCGTCATCGCCGCGACCGCCTCGGAGCTCGGCTCGACCCCTTCCAGGAAGTCCATGCACAGCACATCGGTGCCCGAGAACTCGTGGTACACGGCCGGGAAGACGATGTCCGGCATGTCCGAGAAGTTGGCCCGGAAGGTCTGGGCGTTCTCCGCCTCCCGCACCATGTCGGCCTCGTCCAGGGTGTAGTCGCAGAACTCGTCGATGATGCGGCGCGGCTGGTAGCGCGGCACGATCACCTCGAGCACGACCCCGACCAGGCGCAGAAGCTCCATGTCGCGGTAGAGCAGCTCGCGGATGCCGGGCTTGACGACCTTCAGCAGCACCTGCTCGCCGCTGTGAGTGCGCGCGCGGTGGCTCTGCGCGATCGACGCCGACCCCAGCGGCTCCGGGTCGACCTCGGCGAACATGTCGTCGAGCGGCCGGCCCAGGTCGGCCTCGATCACCTCGGCGATCGCGTCGAATGACACCGGCGGCAGGTGGCTGAGCAGGCCGCGCAGCTCGACGGTCACCACCTCGGGCAGGATGTCGAGGCGCAGGCTGAGAATCTGCCCGAGCTTGATGTACGTCGGGCCGAGGATCTCGAGCCGCCGCCGGAGCTGGGCCGGGAACGGCAGCGCCGCGATCTCACGGCTGATGAACCGGCGGCTGATCCACGCCGCGATCCGATGCAGGGTGAAGAGCATCCCGCGGGCGCCGCGCTGCCGGCGGTCGGCCACCCGGCTCGCGTAGCCGCCGAGCAGCAGCAGCACGAAATGGCGCAGCGTGGTCCGGCCGCGCCGGGCGAGCGCGGGCATGCCGCCGGCGGCCCGTCGCCGCGCGCGGCGACGGCTCGACCCGGACCGCGACGCCGGCCCGGCTACGGTGGCAGGGCTGCTCTCCACTATCCCATTCGGCGGGCTCGTCCCGCGACGTCCTCCACGCTGCCCGTCGTGTCCAGCTGCCTCAGGGTCAGGGACGGAATCGCCGCTCGGAGATTCCGTTTCTTCGCAGCGCGAGAAGCCATTCTATCCCGAACCCCGGCGGCGTGCTCGGCGCGCCGAGCGCGGATATGACGAAACAGCGGCACGTGCCCGTTCCCGTGCCCGTTCCCGTGCCCGCCCGTTTGCTCCGCCCTCGAGAGCGCTTCGCGCCGATTCTCTGAAAGCGCTCCCCGAGGGAGCCACCTTTTGAGCTGGCGTTCGGGAACGGGAACGGGAACGGGAACGGATTCGCAGCGGGTGGGGGGTGCTGGATCCTATGCCCGAGATCCTATCCCCTGGTTCTGTGGGGGCGGGATAGTATGGAGCCCGGAGGTGGCCATGATCGCGATCCATGATCACGGGGCGGTGCGAGAGCTGCAGCTGTCGCGGCCGCCGGTGAACGCCCTCGACTCGGAGCTCCTGTCGGCCCTGATCGAGGCGATCGGCGCAGCCTCGAGCGAGGGAGCTGGCGCGCTCGTCATCTCCGGGTCGCAGGGGATGTTCACGGCCGGCCTCGACATTCCCGCCCTGCTCCGGCTGGACCGCGCCGAGCTGTCGGCCGCGCTCGGCGTCTTCTTCGACGCGATGGAGGCGCTGGCGGCGAGCCCGGTCCCGGTGGCGGCGGCGATCACCGGCCACAGCCCGGCCGGCGGCTTCGTGCTGGCCATGTTCTGCGACTGGAGGGTGATGGCCGACGGACCGTTCGGCATCGGCCTCAACGAGGTCCGGGTCGGGATCCCGATGCCGTGGACCGTGGCCGAGAGCGTGGAGCGCCTCGTCGGCCCCCGCCGAGCCGCCGAGCTGTGCACCACCGGCCGCCTGCTGAGCCCGGCGGAGGCGCTGCGGATCGGCGCGGTCGACGCGGTCGTGCCGCCCGGCGAGGTGGTGGCAGAGGCCTGCCGGTGGTGCGGCGAGCTGGTGACGCTGCCGGCGCGGGCGCTGCGCCTGACCAGGGAGGCGGTGCGTTCGGAGCTCGTCGAGCTGGTCCGCAGCAACCGCGCCCGTGACCGCGAGCGGCTGCTCACCGAGTGGTTCCGGCCGGAAACCCAGGAGGCGCTCAACCGGATGGTGGCCCGGATCAAGGGGGCCCCCACCCGGCCAGGATCTGGGATCTAGGGGATAGAATCTCGCCCCCACCCACGCGCGTCCGCGCCCGAGCAGCCTGCCCTGAGCGAGCGGCGCTGCAGCGCCGCGAGTCGAAGGGTCCCCGGCGTCCCGGTGGGCACCGTCCTCCCCCGAGGTCAGCTCGCCCCCGCCAGTGACGACTTCGTTCACCACACCGCCGCCTCCGCAGTGCTTCCCGTTCCCGTCCCCGTTCCCGTTCCCGTTGCGGGTAAGGCCATTTGTCCAGGCCACTTGCACTCGCCGCGGGGACCGGACGGGGCCACCAGCGGCAGCGACCGCGCGGGAATCGGACATCGTCATCCGCGCCTGGCATCGGAGTTGCTAACCTGGAGCGTGGGCCCGGCCGTTGGGGCCGCCCAAGAAGGAGGATGCCATGCGACTCGCGCTGACTCGGACCGGGATCCTCGCGGTGCTGATCGTGACCGCCGCCGCCGTGACGGCCGAGGCCCAGGGGAACTGGCGACCGGGAGACTTCGGCTCGGCCCGCTTCCGGCTCGGCCTGTTCGAGCCCGAGGGCGACTCCGCATACTGGGACGACACCTTCAGCGTCTTCACCGGCGCGGCCGGCGACTTCCAGGACCTGACGATCGGGCTTGACTACCTGTGGCGAACCTCGGCCCGTACCGGCATCCAGTTCGGCACCAGCTTCTACGGTGGGGAGACGACCCAGGCCTACCTCGACTACGTCGACCTCGACGGCTGGGACATCTCCCACGTCACGTCGCTGGACACCTGGGACGTCAGCGCGGCGTACGTGGTGCGCTTCGGCGACGGCGGCTCGGCGGTCATCCCCTACCTGGGGGCCGGCGGCGGCTTCATCTTCTGGACCCTCGAGGAGGCCGGCGACTTCATCGACTTCGCGAGCCCCGACCAGGAGGTCTACTTCGGCATCTATCAGGCCGAGGGGTGGACCTGGGAGGCGTTCGGCCTGGTCGGCGTCGACATCCCGGTCGGGTACAGCTGGTCGTTCTTCGGCGAGGGGCGCTACCGGTATGCCGACGACGAGCTCGGCGACGACTTCGGCGGCTTCGGCACGCTCGACCTCTCCGGCTGGGAGCTCGCGCTCGGCCTGGCTTGGAACTTCTGACGATCGAGGCGGCGGCCCACGGCCGCACGTGGCGCCGCCGCCGACGCCCGCCGTCCCCACCCGACAGCGGATCCACGTATAATCTGCCGACCGCGCCGAGTCCCGCCGGGGACTACCGGAGCGGCTCGACGGGTTGTCTCTCGATGACGGCCCGCCGGAGGGTGCCCACATGCGTCAACCCGATGGAAGCTCGACCGTGCTCACGACCAGGCTCGACGCGATGCTGGGCTGGGTGCGCAAGAACAGCCTGTGGCCGCTCCCTTTCGGCACCGCCTGCTGCGCGATCGAGTTCATGTCGACGATCTCGTCACACTACGACATCTCGCGCTTCGGGGCCGAGGTGGTGCGCTTCTCCCCCCGCCAGGCGGACCTGATGATCGTCGCCGGGACGATCACCGACAAGATGGCGCCGGTGGTCAAGCGCGTCTACGACCAGATGGCCGAGCCGAAGTACGTGATCTCGATGGGCGCCTGCGCGTGCACCGGCGGCTTCTACCGCGCCTACCACGTGGTCCAGGGCGTCGACGAGTTCGTCCCGGTCGACATCTACGTTCCAGGCTGTCCCCCCACCCCGGAGGCGCTGATCCACGGCATCCTGCGCCTCCAGGAGATGATCCAGCGCGGAGAAACCCACTATGACCGTCTCAAGTCTGCAAGCGCCGGCCCCGCCGCACCCTCTGTCTGACCTCCTGCCCCAGGAGGTCGGGGTCCGGCAGGCCGCCGACGGCCACACCGAGCTCGCGGTCGACCGCGGGCAGCTGATCGAGGTGCTGCGGACCCTCAAGGAGTCGCCGGCGACGTCGTGCGACCTCCTGCTCGATGTCTGCGCGGTGGACTACCCGGAGCGGGCGGCGCGGTTCGACGTCGTCTACCACCTGACCAGCCTCGGCACCGGGCAACGCTTCCGGGTCAAGGTGGCAGTGGGAGAGGACGACCCGGTGGTGCCCACCGCCTACGGACTGTGGCGGGCGGCGGACTGGTTCGAGCGCGAGGCCTTCGACATGATGGGCATCCGGTTCGAGGGCCACCCCAACCTGCGCCGGATCCTGACCCACGAGGCGTTCCAGGGCCACCCGCTGCGCAAGGACTACGATCCCGGCCAGCGCTGGATGCTGACCGGGGACGAGACCATGGTCCCGAGCTGGGTGAAGGACGCCCACGAGGACGACGGCGAGTTCGAGACCGCGGTGCTCAACCTCGGCCCCCAGCACCCTGCGACCCACGGCACGCTGCGCACCGTCGTGCGCCTCGACGGCGAGGTCATCACCAAGGCGGAGTGCGAGATCGGCTACCTCCACCGCTGCTTCGAGAAGATGTCGGAGACCCACGGCTGGAACCAAGTGATCCCCTACACCGACCGCCTCAACTACTGCTCCAGCCACATCAACGGCGCCGGCTTCGCGCTCGCCGTCGAGCGGATGCTCGGGATCGAGGCGCCGCCGCGGGCCCAGGCCATCCACGTCATCCTCTCCGAGCTGTCGCGGATCATGGACCACGGGGTGTGCCTGGGAGCGTACCTGGTCGACGTCGGCGCGCTCACCAACTTCTGGTACTTCTACCAGGTCCGCGAGGAGATCTACGGCCTGATCGAGGCGTGCGCGGGCGGCCGCCTGACGCTCAGCTACTCGCGGATCGGCGGCCTGGCCCACGACGTGCCGGCCGACTTCGCCGACCGCGTCCGCTTCCTGCTCGGCTACATCCCGAAGTTCATCGACGATGTCGATAAGCTGGTGACCGCCAACCGGATCTTCCGCGACCGCACCGAGGGCGTCGGCGCGATCTCGGCCGAGGAGGCGGTCGCCTGGGGCTGGACCGGCCCCTGCCTGCGCGCGAGCGGCGTCCCGTACGACGTGCGCAAGGCCCACCCCTACCACGGCTACGACCAGTACACGTTCGAGGTCCCGGTCGCCTCGACCGGCGACTGCTACGCCCGCTACCTGGTGCGGATCGAGGAGATGCGGCAGAGCCTGCGGATCATCGAGCAGGCGCTGGCTACCCTCCCGTCGGGCCCGTTCATCACCGACAACCACCATGTCGCGCTGCCGCCCAAGCAGAAGGTCTTCACCGAGATGGAGGCCCTGATATGGCACTTCAAGCTGATCTATGAGGGGATCAAGGTGCCGCCCGGCGACGCCTACGCGTGCGTCGAGGGCGGCAACGGCGAGCTCGGCTACTACATCGTGGCGGACGGCAGCGGACGGCCCTACCGGGTCAAGGTCCGGCCGCCGTGCTTCGCCATCTTCCAGGCGTTCCCGCACATGCTCGAGGGCCACCTGGTACCGGACTTCATCGCGATCCAGAGCAGCCTCAACATCATCGCCGGGGAGCTCGACCGATGAAGAACGTCCCCACCGTCAACGTCGATCGCCCGCGCCAGTCCCTGGTCGAGCGGACCTACCTGATCCCGATCTTCAAGGGCCTCGGGGTCACCATCCGTCACTTCCTGCGCAACTTCTTTGGCCAGCGCGACGTGGCGACCATCCAGTACCCGGAGGTCAAGCGCCAGTACTCGGAGCGGCTGCGCGGCCGCCACATCCTCACCACCAAGCCGGACGGCTCGCTGCGCTGCGTCGCCTGCTACATGTGCGAGACCGCCTGCCCGGCCGAGTGCATCCACATCGTCGCCGAGGAGGACCCCACCGCCACCGTCGAGTGGGAGAAGCGGCCGCTGGTCTACGAGATCGACCTCCTGCGCTGCGTTTTCTGCGGCTACTGCGTCGACGCCTGCCCCAAGGAGGCGATCATCATGAGCCGCGTGCACGAGATGGCCTTCACCACGCGCGAGGAGGCAGTGGTCGGGATCGACGAGCTGCGCCAGAAGGGCCCGATCGAGAGCGAGGACATCGGCTACCGGCCGTACTTCTGAGGCCACCCCCTCCCAGCCAGGGGATAGGATCTGGGATCCAGGGGATAGGGCCCCTCGCGTCCTCGTTCACGATGCTCACTCCCGCTTCCGCTGGTGTCCCGGCACAGTCCGCAGGACCAAGCCGAATCCGAGTCTGTGCTCCACCGCGCAGGACCGTTCTTCAGGTCCACCACAGAGGCACCAAGAGGAGCCGTTGATGGCGGCGAACTCGCCGAGGAGACCCCGCAGGCGAGACTCTCATGGTCGCTTGCCGCCTTCATCGTCTTCCGATTCGTTCAGTGGACGTCCGGCACCTGCTTCTCCAGCCCTCCTCATGTGCGGTATCCTCGGTCGGGAGGTCTCGAACGTGCATCCGGAGCGCAGCCTGGCCGAGCGGCTCGCCGAGCTGCTGTCGGCTCGCCAGGAGATCCTGGAGGCGTACCTCTTCGGGTCCCGCGCCGGAGGTCTCGGCCAGCCACACAGCGACATTGACGTCGCCGTCTTCATCGACCTCGATCGGGTCGAAACGGACCCCTTCGGATACCGTTCTCAGCTGACCGCGGCTCTGATGAGCGGCCTCGGCACCAACGCCGTCGACGTGGTGATCCTCAACAGCGCCCCGCCGCTCCTCTACTATCGCGTGCTGCGCGACGGGTTGCGACTGTTGTCGAGAGACCTCCGCGCGACAACGACTCGCGAGGGTCGCGCCCTCTCGCGCCACTGTGACTTCGTTCCCCAGCTGGCCAAGATCGACGCGATCCTGAAGACTCGTGGGCGGTTCGTGGAGAGATGACCATGGGGCCCGGCCAGATCGACGTCCTCATCATCCGCCGGCACCTGGCCGCGCTCCGGGCGTCGCTTCAGGTGCTCGCGGCGCACCGCGGTCTCTCCCTGGACGAACTCGACGCCAACACCGAAGCTCGTTGGATCGTCGAACGCGGCCTCCAGCTGTGCGCCCAGAATGTGCTCGACATCGCGACCCACATCGCAGCCGGGCGGGGCCGCGATGTGCCGGACTACGCGAGCGCGATCGACGAACTCGGACGCCTCGGCGTTCTCGACCGCCGGTTCGCGTCCGGGTTTCGCAGCGTCGCGGGTTTCCGAAACGTCGTCGTGCACGGCTATCTGGATATCGAACTCGAGATCCTCACCGCGCTCCTGAACGAGCGCCTCCGCGACTTCGAGTCCTTTGCGGCTCAGGTCGAGGCGTACCTCGACACCCTCTGAGACCGGCCTACTCATCCCATCTGGCACTGGCGACAGACATCCGGTCAGCGCTGGCGGGCGGGTTGGCGCAGGGCGCGCATGATCACGAGCTGGAGCACGACGATCGCGGCGCAGGCGACGACCGGGACCAGCATCCCCTGGCGGAGGCTCGACGCCGCGGCGATCCGGCCGGTGAGCCAGGGCGCGGTCATCCCGCCCGACAGCGCGACGACGAAGGCGACACTGAACGCGGTGCCGGTGAAGGCCGGGAAGGCCTCGCCGACGACCGCCAGGGTGGAGGGAAAGACCGCCGCAAAGCCGAGGCCGAGCAGGATCGCTCCGGCACAGGCGACGAGCGGAGACGAAGCGGCGACCACGATCAGGGCAGCGACGAGCGATAGCACCGCGCTGCCGAGGACGAGCCGCGCGATGCCCAGCCGGCCGACGATGCGGCTCGACAGGAAGCGCCCGGCCATGAGGGCGGCCCAGTAGCCTGCCAGGACGAGGGAGGCCGCGGCCGGAGCGAAGCCGATGCTCTCGCCGAGATACGTGGAGATCCACCCGCCGACCGTGAACTCGTTGGCCGACTGGAAGAAGAGCAGGAACGCGCACAGCCAGAGCAGCGGGTTGCCCACGACCTGGGCCGCCTGGGCGAGCGGGAAGCCCTGCTCGTGCTTGGGACGGGGAAAGCGGAGCGCGGCGTACATCACGGCCGGAACCAGGCTGAGCACTGCGGCGATGGTGAGGATGGTGCGCAGGCCGAGGTGCTCGAGCAGGGCGCCGATCAGGAACGGCATGGTCAGGGCGCCGAAGCCGAAGAAGATCCCGATGATATTGAGGGCCGCGCCCCGGCGTTCGGGGTTGAGATCGCTGGTCAGGGCATTGGCGCCGCCGTTGATCCCGCCACCGGCGAAGCCGAGCACGGCCACCGCGGCCAGGACCGCGGGGTAGGACGCCGCGGTTGACAGCAGCACGAGCGACGCCGCGACGAAAACGGCGCACACCAGCAGGAAGGCCTTGAAGCCGAAGCGGTCGACCACCGGGCCGAACGCCAGCGACATGATCAGCATCGCCAGGTTCATCACCAGGAAGAGGTTGCCCGCCTCGGCCTTGTCGAGCGCGATGGTCGCGAACAGGCTCGGCAGGATCGCACCCAGGATCGCCATCACGATCCCGAACACGAACATTCCGGCGCAGAGCGAGGCCATCAGTCCGGTGACGCGTGGGCGGTGCTCGTCGCTCATCTCCCCTCCTCCGACGGCGGCTACGGCTGCGCCTTCATGGAACGCGCGAAGTAGAACTCGGTGAACGCCTGGTACACCCGGTGCATGTGGTCGGGTCCGATGCCCGCGACGTTGGGCGACACGAAGGTCGGCGGCACGCCGCCCTTGGCGGCCAGGCAGGCCGCGGTCTCGGCGACCAGGCTCATCGCGACTGCGACCGCCGCGACCGTCGAGCCGGCAGCCACCGGCTCCCGCTGGCCGACGTCCACCAGCGCGTCCTCGGGCGGCACGCAGTTGTCGATCGCGATGTCGGCGACGTCCGGCAGCATTTTGCCCGAAGGGTGGGTCCGCCTGGCGATCGCGGCGTTGGCGAGCGACGACACGCAGATGACGGTCAGCCCCTTGGCCTTGGCCGCCAGCGCAACCTCGATCCCGGCGGCGTTGAGCCCGCCGTGCGAGAACACGACCATGCAGTCGCGCGGCTCGAGCGGGTAGCTCCTGAGGAACACCTCGGCGTAGCCCGGCTGCCGCTCGAGCCACAGCAGCTCGCGCGCGCCGCCCGGTCCGATGACGTTGAACCACATCAGGCGCGGGTCGTAGAGCGGGAAGAAGCCGACGAAGCTGCCGTAGCGCGGAAAGACGTCGAGCACCGGGATGACCGAGTGGCCGCTCCCGTAGAGGTAGACCCGCCCGCCGTCCGTGATCGACTCGGCCATGGCCGCGCCGGCGGCCCGGATCTTGGCGATCTGCGAAGTCTCGATCCTCTCGATGACGGACTGGATGCGACTCAGGTACTCGCTGGCTGACATGACACTCCCTCCTCAGTCCTGCGCTCTCCGCGTTGACCGTCGGCGACTTGCTGGGTCCCCTCGATGCCACCGCACGCGGCAGCGATGCCTCATGGCCAGACCCGCACCGAGTCCCAGGCTAGCTTGGCGGCGCCATACAGCCCGGCATCCTCGCCGAGGCCGCTCGGCTCGATCCTCACCGCGGCGGCGGCCAGCGGCTGGGCCCAGCGCGCAACCCGAGAGCGCACCGGCCCGAGCAGCCGCAGGTCGGACTGGAACAGCCCGCCCCCCAGGACCACGATCTCCGGGTTGAGGATGCTGACGATGTTGGCGATGCCCATAGCCATGGCCTCGACGGCGTGGTCGAGGACCTCCAGGGCGAGTGCGTCCCCCGAGTCGGCCGCCCGGAACACGGCTTCGGCGGTGACCTCGCCGCCGCTCGAGGCGGCGATCGCCGACTGCCGGCCCTGCTCGAGAGCGCGCCGCGCGAGGAGGCCGACCGCGGTGCCTGAGGCCTCGCATTCGAAGCAGCCCCGCTCGCCGTACTCGGGCCGGAAGCGCGGGTCAATGGCGAACCAGCCGACGGCGCCGGCAACATCGCCACTGCCGCGCACCAGCCGTCCGTCGACCAGGATGCCGGCGCCGATGCCGGTGCCGAAGGCAACGAACGCGACGTCGCGCAGGCCCTTCGCCACGCCGCACCACTGCTCGCCGAGCACATAGGCGGCACGGTCGCTGTCGAGAACCAGCGGCAACGAGGTGCGCTCCCCGAGCCTGGCGGCGAGCGGGAAGTGGTCCCAGCCCGCGATGTTCGGCGCCCACACCTCGCCCGTGCCGTGGAAGACCACGCCGGGGATCACGATGCCGGCGGCTGCCACCGGGTGGCCGGAGTCCGCGGGCTCGAGCTCCTCTGCGACGGCCGCCAGCTCGGCGATGGCCGCGGCGATCTGGCCGACCGGGGCCTCCGGTCCGCTGCGATCGATCGGGAGCTTCGTCTTGGACAGCATCCCACCGTCCGCCGTGAACAGGGCCGCCGCAATCTTGGTCCCGCCGACGTCGACCCCGACGCAGAAGCCCGCCTCGCGACGCCGGTGTGCCTCTCGTTCCATCGCCCACCCTACCTGACGAGCAGGACCACGACCTGCTGCGGGTCCAGTCTCTGCTCGACGATGAGCCTCCCATCCTCCAGGTCGGGGGCGACCGTCTGACCGGTCTCGAGGTTGCGGACCGAGGCACCCTGCCCCGTCGCGGCCATCGCGAATCGGGCCGACGTCGCCGCCTGACCCCGGTTGAATCCGAACAGCAGCCGGTAGCCGTCACCTTCAAGGAGCCGCGCCTCGACCAGGACCTCTGGCACGGACGACTGGACCTCGACCGGCCTGGCCACCCCGAGCCACTGCGCCAACCCGGTCAACAGCTCGGCGTTGTTGGGGTTCCCGAAGTGGTGGAACGCCGCGCCCACGAACGAGCCGACGATGATCGCAGCGCCCTTGCCGTGCGGCGCGTGGACCATGGCCGGCCGACCATCCGCGGTCTCGGCGAGGACCTCGCTCCGCTCTCCGAACACGTCGAAGCTCTCCTCGAAAAAGACCGTGTCCAGCCGGTCTCCCGGTGCGAGGCGCGGCAGCGCCGGGTGGGCCTTCGCGATCGTGATCGCGGAGGTCTTGCGCAGGGGCACGACCTGCGCCTCCCGGCAGCCGACTGCCTGGTCGAGCCCGCCGCCCGGGATGACGTCGCTCGAGAACCCGCGCTCGTCGATCCAGCCGAAGCGGGCCTCGGCCAGCATGACGCCGCCGCTCTCCACGAACTCGAGGAGCTTCGCCTGATGCTCCGCCGCCATCTGCACCGGGTACGGCACGACCACCAGCTTGTAGCCGGCGAGCCCGCCGCCGGCGAGGTCGCGCACGTGCACGAAGTCCACGGTGTAGCCCGCGTCGAAGAAGGCGCGGTGGATGCCCTGCAGCGACTCGGCCAGGGTGTTGCGGCCGATCGGTTGGCCTTCGCCCGTGAACTGCTGCTGGCCGCCGACCATGTGCGAGAGCGGGTTGTAGAGCACGGCGATCTCGGAGCGCGGCGGCGTCGCGCCGAGGAAGAGCTCCATGTTGTTGGTGACGACGCGGGCAACCTTCCCCGCTGCCTCTGCCCGCTCGGTGACCTTGCCGTCGAGGTCGACCAGGCCGTAGCCGCCCGACTCGTAGCCCGAGCTCATCGGGTAGTAGGCGTAGATGTTGACGGCGCGCGCGCCGTAAGCGATGGCGGTCCACATCCAGTCGCGGAGGTCGGCCCCCACCACCGGCACGCTCAGCTTCATCCCGAACACCCCGTAGCCGGCCTGCAGCTCGCCGATGTAGAACCCGCCGTTGCTGACCGTCATGGACCGGGTGAAGTCGTGGCCGGACGCCCGGAAGTGCGGCGACCACGGCTCGATGGTCCACGCGTGCTTGGGGTAGATCGACGCGCCGTAGTAGTCGACGACGTCGGCCATCTTGCGGTCGTCGGGCGTGCCGTTCCACTCCGGGCGGCTGAACAGCCCGGGGATCGCCGAGTGGCTGGTGACCACGCCCTCCGGGACCACCGCCTTGACGGCGGCCGCCTTGGCGGCGAGGTCCTCGGCCAGCTTGTCGGAGATGAACTCCTTCCAGTCGATGTAGTCGGTGTAGGTGAGGATGGTCCCGAAACGCGGCGGCTCGACCTCGTCCCAGGTCGAGAAGGTCCGGTACCACGCCCGGTTGAGCGCCTCGAGCGTGCCGTACTTCGCCTGCAGCCAGCCCCGGAACCTGGCCATGGTCGACGGGCAGTAGCAGAACTGCATGTAGTCGCCGCTGCCCAGGTGATAGACCTCGGCCCAGTTGATGATGTGCGGCTCGCTCCACAGGTCCCAGCCGTAGAAGGCGGGCTTGTCGGCGACCGCGCGGGCGGCGGCGGTGAAGAACGCGAGCACCTTGTCCCGGACCCCGGGATGGTCGAAGCAGTAGCCGGGCGAGGACTGGGATTTGACGGCAAGCCCGTTGGACGCAACGAAGCTCGCGTCCGGGTGCGCGGCGCCGACCCAGTCCGGCGCCGAGTCCATGTAGACCTGGACGATGAGCTTGAGGCCGACCTCGTGAGCCAGGTCGGCGATGGTCTCCAGCGCTGCGAAGTCGTAGGTGCCTGGCGCGGCCTCCGCGGCCGTCCACTCGATCCAGCAGCGCACCGTGTTGAACCCCAACGACTTGATCTGCTGGAGGTCCTTGCGCCACAGCTCGACCTTCCCGGGCGTGACCTTCTCCAGCATCGGCGCACGCGCCGTGCCACCGGCGTACCACACCGACATCGGGAAGAACCCCCGGTGCGCAGGCGGCGGCGAGGGTTCAGTTGGCGGCGGGGCGAGCAGCAGGAGGCCTGCAGTGATCACCCCTAGGGCCACGGCGTGCTTCAGAGCTCGTCTCATGGTCGTCCCCCCGGCAGAGTATATCGGTGCCGTCATCGTCCGGTTCCGCTTCCGCTTCCGCGCCCGTCCCCTGCCCGTCTCCGTCTCCATGAGGCAGTGAGGCTGTGGGGCAGTGAGACGGAAAGAGGACCGGCCATCTCCGCACCGCATCACTGCCCCAGCGCCCCAGCTCGGGCGGCGGGACGGGTCTCGCTCGCAGACTCGAGCCGAAAACCCCGCCGACTCGCCCGGTCCCATCACCGGTCGGGGGCGCAAGCACGGACTCGGAAGCGGACGCGGGCGCGGAAGCGGAAGTGGGCGGGGGCCCTATCCCAAAAAATCCCGGATCCTATCCCCTGGCCCGCAGGTGATACCATGGAGTTCCGGACCGCTGTTCGTCAGAGGAGGGATTCGGATGGCGCCAAAGCAGCCGCGGGTTGAGCGCGACGACCTCGACTACGAGCACCTCCGCCTCGAGCACCAGACCCACGAGAAACGGCTCGAGGAGCTCAACAAGAAGGCCTGGCTGACGCCCGAAGAGGAGCTGGAGGCGAAACAGCTCAAGAAGCTCAAGCTGCGCCTCAAGGACCAGATGGAACAACTTCGCCGCTCGGGCGCGTAGCCGGCCCGCACGGATCGTCACATGATCGCACCGGAGGGCTGGCCCTTCGTCCTGATTTCGTTGTGCGCCGCAGCGGCTGCGGGCGCTCTCGGCTGGCTGCCGCTTGCCGTGGCCTTCACCGCCTGCTGCGCCTTCTGCCTGTTCTTCTTCCGCGACCCGCGCCGGGCGTGCGCGCTCGCCGCCGACATCGCCTGCTCGCCGGCCGACGGCAAGGTGATCGCGTGCGGCGCCGCGCCCGAGGGCACTGCGCCGGACGGCCTGCCGATCCGGGTGAGCGTCTTCATGTCGGTCTTCAGCGTCCACGTCAACCGGGCACCGATTAACGCCACCCTCGTCGACTACCGGTACAACCCAGGACGGACCCTTGCGGCCTACAGCGACAAGGCGTCGCTGGTCAACGAGCAGAACCTTTCGCTGTGGGAGGGCCCGGCCGGGCGCATCGGCCTCAAGCAGATCGCCGGCGTCATCGCCCGCCGGATCGTCTTCGACCACGAGCCGGGGGCTGCGGTGCGGCGCGGTGACCGGATCGGGCTGATCCGCTTCGGCTCGCGCGTCGACGTCTTCCTGCCGGCTGACGCCGAGGTCCTGGTGGGTGTCGGCGACCGGGTGCGCGCCGGGTCGAGCCCGCTGGCGCGGCTGGGGGCGGCGTGAGACGTCCGCGCATCATCCGCCGCAAGGGCAGGGTCGGGCTGCGGCGCGGCATCTTCCTGCTCCCGTCCCTGTTCACGGTCGCCAACATCTTCTGCGGCTTCTTCTCGGCCGTCGAGGCGAGCCGCGGCCGGATGGAGCTCGCGGCCGTCTTCATCCTGGTGGCGACCGTGGCCGACATCCTCGACGGCAGGATCGCCCGCCTCACCGGCGCCTCCTCGAGCTTCGGCGAGGTCTTCGACTCGCTGGCCGACGTGGTGTCGTTCGGAATGGCGCCGGCCCTGCTCGTCTTCCACTGGGGCCTCTGGCAGACGCCCCGTGTCGGCATCGCGGCATCGTTCCTGATCCTGGTCGCGGTCGCCATCCGGCTCGCCCGGTTCACGTCGTCGCCTCATGATCTGCACGACTTCGCCGGGCTGCCGAGCCCGGCCGGCGCCGGGTCGATCGCGCTGTTCGTGCTGGTTTCGCCGTCGCCGGTCAAGCACCCTGGGTTCGTCCCGGTGGTCGGCGTGTTCGCCGTGTGCCTCGCCCTGCTGATGGTGTCCAACCTGCCCTACCGATCGTTCAAAGATGTCGACCTTCGCCGCCGCTGGCCGGCGACCTCAATCTTCATCATCGCCCTCGCCTTCTCGCTGATCACCCTGACGCCGCACGTGCTGTCCGTGATGGCGGCGACTTACGTCCTGTCTGCGCCGGTGGCGGTGCTGACCAAGCGCCTTCGGCGTCGCCCGTCTGCCGCCCCGTCCGCCGAGCACCGGCTCGAACAGGAACAACATGCCGAAGATCCAGATCATTGACCCCCTGACCCTGCTCGGACGCGAGGCGTTGCAGCTGCTGGGGGACGACCCCCTGCTGGCCGCTGACCTCGCATATCACCACACCGCGGACGACGACGAGCACCAGATCGCCGAGCTCGCCGGCGAGCTGGCCCTGGTGCCGCCGATCGATGACGCGGATGATCTCGCCGGCGCGGACGCGGTGCTGATCGCGAGCGGCGCGGCGACGGTTCGGCTGGGGCACGTCAGCCGGTTCTGCGCGGATCACCCCGACACGCCGATCGTGGTCATGGGGCGGCTGCCGGGCGACTGGGAGGGGCTGCAGCCGGCGGCGGGCGCCGTCCCCGGCCGCGCCGCCACCCATCTCCGCGTCGCCCATCCCGCCCTGGTGGCGCTGTGGACGCTGGCCGATGCACTCGATCACCTCGAGCCGGTGCAGGCCGTGGTCGCGGCCCTCGACCCGGTCTCGTCGGGGGGATCCGACGACGTGGAGCGGCTTGCCAGGCAGGCTGCGCAACGGCTGCAGGGCGCGACGGTCGACGAGCTGATCGGGGACCGCGTGCGCGCCTTCAACCTGGTCGCCGTCGATGACGACGACCTCAACCGGGACGCCGCGCTGCTGCTGCCCAACCTCGAGGTCGCGGCGAGCCGGCTGGCGACCGGCTGCTTCCACGGGCATGTCGCCCACCTCGGGATCTCATTCCGGGCCGGCATCGAGGAGCGCGACGTCCTCGACGCCCTCCGCGAGGATGAGCGGATCGCCGATCCGGACCTGCCCCTCAGCCTCGATGCGTGCGTCGAGAGCGGCCTGATCGCGCTGTCGATGCCCCGGCTGTCGCGCGATGGGCGGCTGCTCGTGGTCACCGCGATGGTCGACGGCCTGCGGGTCGGCGGCGCTGCGACGTCGCTCCAGATCCTGCGCTCGTTGCTGTAGCCCCCTCCCACCCAGGGGATAGGATCTTGGGGATAGGATCTAGGCCCGCGCCCGCGACCGAGTTCGTTCCCGTTCCCGTTCCCGTTCCCGTTCCCGACGAGGACCGTCCAGACGACACAACCGTCACCCCAGCATCCGGCGCCATGAATCGCCACTCGCTCAGACGAGCTGCCTGGCGCTTCCGCCTCCAACCCCGGACGGGCCATTCCCCTGTTCCCGGGGGCGGGGCGCGAGATCCTAGATCCTAGACCCCAGATCCTGGTCTCGTCCTCCGTGACCTCCGGCACCCGCCGGGTTAAGATAGTCGTCCGGGCCGAGGCCCGAATTCTGTTCAGGAGGCCGCGATGAGCAGCCCACTCGAGAGCCTGGAGCCGAAACTCCTCTGGACGCACTTCGACGCCATCCGAGCGATCCCCCGCCCGTCCAAGCACGAAGAGCGGATCGCCGCGCACGTGGAAGCCTGGGCCCGCGGTCGCGGGTTCGAGGTCCGGCGAGACGAGATCGGAAACGTGGCGGTGCGGGTCCCGGCGACCCCCGGCCACGAGGGGGCACCGACGGTCGTCCTCCAGGGCCACCTCGACATGGTGTGTGAGAAGAACTCCGACGTCGACCGCGACTTCATGAGCCAGGGCATCGACGTCGCCGTCGACGGTGACTGGGTGGTGGCCCGCGGCACGACGCTGGGCGCCGACAACGGCATCGGCGTCGCAACGGCGATGGCCCTGGCGGAGGACCCGTCGGTCACTCACGGCCCGCTCGAGCTCCTGTGCACGATCGACGAGGAGACCGGCCTGACCGGTGCCAAGAAGCTCGACCCGTCGCTGCTCAGCGGCCGCATTATGCTCAACCTCGACACCGAGGAGGACGGTGCCGTCTACATCGGCTGCGCCGGCGGCGTCGACACCACCGGCGAGGTCAAGCTGTCGCGGCGGCGCGGGCTGCTCGGGTCGATGCCGGTGCGGATCGCCGTGCTCGGCCTGCGCGGCGGCCACTCCGGCCTCAACATCATCGAGAACCGCGGCAACGCGATCCGCCTCGCGGTGCGAACCGTGCTCGCGGCGATCGCCGCCGACATCGAGATCGACCTGGTGTCGATCGACGGCGGCTCCAAGCACAACGCGATCCCGCGCGAGGCCTTCGTCGTGGTGAGGATCGACGACTCCCAGCTCGACCGGCTGCGCGGCGTCGTCGCTACCTGCCTGGCCGCCTTCCGGGAGGAGTTCGCGGCCACCGACCCCGACCTCGCGGTCACGGTCGAGCCGATCGAGGACAGCAACGGTGTGTTGCGGCCGCTCAACGTCCACACCCGCGACCGGCTGCTGCACCTTCTCGACGCGCTGCCCCATGGTGTGCTGGCGATGTCCCGCGCGGTCCCCGGCCTGGTCGAGACCTCGAGCAACCTGGCCGTCGTGACGACCGGCGGCAGCGCGGCGCGGATCGTGACCTCGCAGCGGTCGTCGGTGATGCCCGCCCTGTACGCGACCCAGCGCCAGGTGCGATCGGTTCTCGAGCTCGCCGGTGCGGCGGTCTTCAGCAACGATCCCTATCCGGGATGGAAGCCCAACCCGGACTCGCCGATCGTTCGCAAGGCGATCGACGTGTACCGCGCCCTCTTCGGGAGCGAGCCGGCGGTGAAGGCGATCCACGCCGGGCTGGAGTGCGGGCTGCTGATCGAGAAGATCCCCGACATGGACGCGGTGTCGATCGGCCCGGAGATCCGGGGCGCCCACTCGCCGGAGGAGCGGGTGCAAATCTCGTCGGTGCAGAAGTTCTACCGGCACACCGCGGCGATCCTGAAGGATCTGGCCTGAGGCCCTCGCCGCCACCCGACAGGGGATAGGATCTAGGATCTGGGGGAGTGGGCCCCGCCCGCTCCCGTTCCCGTGCCCGTTCCCGTTCCCGCACGGGGGACGGCCGGGCAATCACCACAACGGCACCAAGAGAATGCCTCCAAAGCTCTCTTGGCGTCTCTGTGTCTTCGCGGTTCCCGTGGCACGCCCGCTCTTGTCACGGCAGAGCCAGAGGCGAAGCCGGATCCGCGCCCGCTTCCGCTTCCGCGCCCGATTCGGGTGAACCGCGGAGTGAGTGGAGAGCACATTCGGGCGGCCGCGCAGGCCGATCGAGCTGTCTCCGCCCCCCGTGCGCTCTCTGCGGTTCGCCCGCGAAATGCTGCATCGCACCTGACCGCATGCACCCGGCCAGGGTGCAAGAGCCTCGGGTCAGCCCCCGCACTCCCCGAATCGGGAGCGGAAGCGGGCCCGGAAGCGGGGGTGGTGACTCCCTGACCCCCTCACCACAGCCCGACCGCGTGTGACCCGCCCATAATGGGAGAGTGATTCGACCCACTGCCGACGACCCGCGCCTCGTCCTGGTTTCACTCGGCGTCGCCACCGGCGTCAGCCAGGCGCTGCTGCTGCGCGAGGCGATGGCGGCCATCGGCGGCTCCGAGCTGGCGTGGGGCACGGTGATGTCGCTGTGGCTCGTCGGCATGGCGATCGGGTCGCGGCTCGGCGTCCGGCTGGGCGGGAGATCGCTCGGACACGCGCTGGTCCCGGCAACCCTGCTGCTGACCGGCCTCGGCGTCGTGCTGTTCCGGGCGGCGCCCGCGCTGACCGGCGCGGCCGGCGGCGAGACCGTCACCACCCTGCGGGCAGCCTGGCTGTGGGCCGTGGCGGTGGTCCCGCCGGCGCTGGCCGGCGGCCTCGCGTTCCCGATCCTCGCCGGCCGGCTCGGCCCTGGTGGCGCCGGCCGCGGCTACGGACTGGAGGCCGCCGGCGCGCTGCTCGGCGGCCTCGCGCTCAGCCTCGCCCTGGCGCCGCTCGGGACCGCCGCCGCGCTGTGCCTGACCGCCGCCGCGGTCGTTGTCGTCGGCCCGTGGCCGCGCGCCAGGACGGCCTCAATCATTCTCGCCGCAGCTCTGGCGGCCGCCGCCGCCGTCACCGGCGACCTCCTCGCGACCGCCGGGTGGCGCTGGGCCAGCCACCCCGGCGAGCTCGGCGACTGGCGCGAGACGCGCCAGCAGCGTCTCGAGGTGTCGAGGGGCTCGCCGGCGGCGCTTTACGCCGACGGCCGCCTGGCCGCGAGCTACCCCGACCCCTTCACCACGGTGCCCACCGGCCACCTGCTGATGCTGCTGCACCCCAGGCCCGAGCGCGTGCTGGCGATCGGCTGCCTGGCCGATGGCGCCATCGCCACCATGGCCCGCCATCCGGCAGGCGAGATCCTGGTTGTCGAGGGCGATCCCCAGCTCCCGCCGCGCCTGCGCGAGTGGTACGGCCCGTCAATGACCGCCGTGCTCGCCGATCCGCGGGTGCGGGTGCTCCCCACCGACCCGCTGCGCGCGCTCGAGCGCTCCGGGCCGTGCGACCTGATCGTGCTTCGCGACGGCAACCCGATCACGGTCCGTCACAACCGCACCCGCACCGTCGAGTTCTTCGAGCGCTGCCGTGCCCGGCTCGCCGCCGACGGCGCGCTCGTGGTTCGATTGGACGCGTCGGACACCTACCTCGGCGGAGCGGCGGGCCGCCTGCTCGCGGTGACGACGAGCTCGCTGCGCCGGGTCTTCCCGAAGGTGGTGGCGGTGCCCGGCGAGAACATCCTGCTGGTCGCCGGCGGACCCGCGATGGACGCCACCGTCGATCCGGGCGAGCTCCAGCGGCGCTGGCGGGGCCGCGGGATCGAGGACGAGCGGTTCGCGCCGGAGATGCTGGAGCTGCTCGTCGATCCCCGCCGGGCGGCCGACCTGCAACGCGCTGTCGACGGCGCCGCCGCGCCGTTGAACACGATGGAGCACCCGCGGGCGGTGCTGCTCGCGGCCGGGCTCCACGAAGCGCGGGGCCGGCCCTCGCTGCTCGATGTCTCGCGGGCGCTGGAGGGCCGCCCGGCCACCCCGCTCGGCATCGCGCTGCTCGCGGCGGTGGCCGCGGTGCTCGCGCTGTCGGCGGGCCGCCGGCAGGCGGCCGTCACCACCGCCGCCGTGGTCGGCGCCTGCTCGATGGGGTGGTGGCTGCTGCTGATCGCCGCCTGGCAGTCAACGCTGGGATCGGTCTACGCCGAGGTCGGCGCGCTCAACGCTGCATTCATGGCCGGCCTGGCCGCCGGGTCGCTCGCCGCCGCGCGCTGGCCGCGGCCCGCCTCCCGCCTCCCGCTCGTGCTCGCTGCCGGCTGCGCCCTGTCGGGCCTGCTCGCGGCCGGCGCCGCCTTCCGCCTGCCCGCGCTCACGGTGCCGGTCCTGCTGGCGGCCGGCGGGGCGCTCACCGGCGCCGCCTTCGCCGGCGTCGCCGAGCTCGCCGGCCGGGGCGAGACCCGGCGCGGAGCCGGGCTGGCCTTCGCCGCCGACGAGGCGGGCGCGGCGGCCGCGGCGCTCGTGGTGGGCATCCTCGCGCTGCCCTGGGCCGGCATGACCGCCACCGCGCTAGGCCTCACCCTGCTCGGCCTCGCCGCTGTGCCAGGGGCCTGGCGGCCCAGGGGATAGGATCTAGGATCTGGGATCTCGGGCCCCCGCCCGCTTCCGCTTCCGCGCCCGCATCCGGTTCCGTCTCCGTGCCGGTTCTCGAAACTGACGAGCCGGACAGCCAACAGCCACAGTGCCGGCGGCCCATCACCAGCAATCGCGAACCGACGTGTCGGGCACCTACCGGAAATCCGGCTTGCCGGAATCCTGGAATTCTGGTATTCTCTGAGCATGAACATGACTCGTCTCGGCAAGAAGGGCCAAGTGTCGATCCCCAAGGCCGTGCTCGACCGTCTCGGCCTCGAGCCCGAAACCGTCCTGCTCGTGGAGTCGACCGCGGACGGCGCAATCGTCCTGCGGCCAGCCGCCGTCTACCCCGTTGAGGTCTACAGCGAGGCGAGGGTGCGCGAGTTCCTCGACGAGGACCGGATGACCACCGCCGAGGCCGCCCGCGTCCGCAAGCGCACCGGGAAGCGATAGGTGCGTCTCTTCCTCGACGCCAACGTGCTGTTCGCCGCGGCCTACTCGCCGGAAGGGCGGTCAGCGGGGCTGTTCGTGCTGGCCGGCGCGGGGGCGTGCTCTCTCTCGAGCTCGCGGCACGCGATCGACGAGTGCTTCCGGAATCTCGCGCTCAAGGCGCCGCAGACCGTGGCTGCGTTGGGGCGCCTCCTCGAGCTCCTCGAAGTCGTTCCAGAAGCCGGCCCGGGGGTCGTGGCCTGGGCTGCGCGGCACGGCCTTCCGGCCAACGACGCACCCATCCTGGCCGCTGCCAGCGCCGCCGGAGTCGATTTCCTGGTCACCGGCGATCGAACCCACTTCGGCCACCTGTTCGGCACCACGGTCGGCCGCGTCACGGTGGTGCCACCAAGCGACGCTCTCGTCCGTGTGCTCGAAGGCAGACCCGAACGATAGCTGGTTCGCGCGCCGGCAGACCTGACTCCCGGCGATCGAACACCGTCCGCCTTTGGTTTGCCGCGATTCCGCCCCACGTCCGCCGGATCGCCCCGTTGCCATGGTGCAAGGAGGCATCACCATGCGGGACGGACGCCGGCAGCTGGTCGTGATCGGGGCCGGGTTCGCCGGCCTCGCCTGCGCGCGGGCCGCCGCCCAGCGTGGCGTCGAGGTCGCGGTCCTGGAGGCGCAGCCCGCACCCGGTCACCGGGTCTCCACCACCGGCATCCTGGTCAAGGAGGCGGCCGACGCCTGGGACGTCCCGCGCAGCCTGACCCGCAAGATCCACGGCGTGCGGCTCTACTCGCCTTCGCTCGACTGGGTGGACCTCGAGCGATCCGGCTACTACTTCCTGGCGACCGAGACCGCCGACCTGCTGGCCTGGTGGGCGCGCGAGGCGGCCCGCCACGGGGTGGAGGTGCGGTGGGACGAGCGGTTCTCGGGCAGCCAGGACCTCCCGGACGGCACACTCTGGCTGCTCGGCCAGGGCTACGGGTGCGAGTTCCTGGTTGGGGCCGACGGCGCCCGCTCGGCCGTGGCCCGCGATCGCGGGCTGGACGCCAACCGGGAGCTCCTGCACGGCCTCGAGCTCGAGTGCCTGGGCCTGGGCGGGGTCGCCGAGGACCGGATCCACGTCTTCCTCGACTCCGAGCTGGCGCCGGGCTACATCGCCTGGATCGTGCCCGGCACCTCCTGCTACCAGGTGGGGCTCGCCTGCCGCCACCCCCAGCGGCCCGACCCCGAGCGGCTGGTCGCGGCGCTGTCGCGCCGTTTCGACACCCGCGACATGACCGTGCTCGGCCACCGCAGCGGCTGGATCCCGGTCGGCGGCCCGTTGCGCCGGATCGGCGATGCGCGCAGCCTGCTCGTCGGCGACGCCGCCGGCTGGGTGTCGCCGCTGACCGCGGGCGGCATCCACACCGCGATCGAGTGGGGCCGCCTCGCCGGCATTGCGGTCGCCGACCACCTGCTCGATGGCGGCCCGCTCCCCCACCTCGCGCTGCGCCGCTCGCTCCCCTCCTTTCACTGCAAGCGGTGGCTGCGCTGGGCCATCGACCTCGAGCTGCCCAACCCGCTCTACGACCGGCTTCTCGCCAGCCCGCTGATGCGGCAGGTGGCGCGCCTGGTCTTCTTCCACCACCGCGGCGTCATGTCGCGCGACGCCTGGCGGGAGTGGCTCGGCAGCAGCCGCGCCCGGTTGGAGAGGGCCGGAGCGAAGATCTAGAGCCGGCGCCCCCTCCCCTTCCGCGCCCAGGGCTGTCTCCATGAGGCAGTGAGGTATTGCGGCAATGCGGCAGTGAGAGGACCGACCATTGCCTCAGTGCTTCAATGCCTCGGTGCCCCTCCACAGGCACGAGGAGGAAGTACGTGCCAGACACCATCCTGGCTGCCTAGGTGGCAGGCAGGTGCCAACCCCAAACCCCTGTTCCCCGACCCCTGGGTGGGCGGGGGCGTGATATACTCCAGCCAACGACACAGGTCATGAACGAGACGGGAGCTGGGCCGTGAGGCTTCGTTCCACCGGGCTTTGAGGGAGCCCGGGGGAGGAAGCGGGACTACCCGAGGGAGGCGACTCGAGCTGGCAGTTGCACAAACGTGCCGATCGAGGAGGAGACGGGCTCCGGGTGGTCGTCAGGCAATGGCTCAGATAACGCAATCGAACAGCGATCAGGCGGCTGCGCGGCGGTGGGGCTCGACAGCCTTCGGCAGGTTCCTCCGGAGCTTGCCGAAGGAGACGGACGCCGCGGCTGCAAGCCCCTGCCCCGCCGGCCCGACAGCGATTGCGGCGAGGGGCTCGACGCCCCTTGCCGCCGGGCTCGGCGTGGGGGATTGGAGGACATGATGAGTCGAGTCACGTCGTGCATTCTGAGTCTCGGTGTGATCCTGATTCCTGTCGCAGTTCTGGTGGCGGACGACACCGACATGACGACGTCGCTGTCCGGTCCAGCCGCGCTAACCCCGGGCGAGGTCGCGACCTTCACCATGACCTACACCAACAATGGTCCTGCACAGGCGCTCAGCGCAATTCCGGAGCTCTACATCCCAGTCGACATGGCCAACCTGACGCAGGAGCAGTACGACTTCATCCAGGAGTCGACCGTTCAGTTCGATGACCAGGGCAACATTGTCGGCACCAACGATACTCTGGGCAACGTGGCCCTCCTGTTCATCGAGGACGGTTTCTGTGAAGACCTGCAATTCCAGGTCAATGAGAACCCTCCGGTCAGCGGGCAGTACATAATTCTCGACGCTGGTGCCAGCGGTTCCTTCACCGTCGACATTCCGACTCCCGATGTCGTCAAGGTACCGAAGCTGGTGATCACCGAGCCGGCTAACCTCGCCCAGGAGTGGACTCGCATTGCGCGCAACGCGGCCGGCGATACTGCCGAAACCCTGATGCGCGCCTCGGAGCTCAATCTCTACACACGCGGTTCCAGCTGCGACGACAATGATGTCCCGCCCGGCACGAACGACCCTTGCGAGTTCATCGAAGACTGCTTCGGCCCCCGACTGTCAGCGATTGAGCCGATCGAGGCCGAGTTCGCCATCGTCGACGACGGAGCCGTATCAGGAACTCCGCCGGATCCACTGCTCGGCTGCGGGCCACTGGTCAACGCGGACGAGATCGCGGGCAGGATTGCGCTCGTTCGCCGCGGCGAGTGCTACTTCTCTGAGAAGGCGGGGTACATTCAAGATGCCGGTGGTGTCGGCGTCATCGTGATCAACAACGGCAATTGCAACGACATAACCACGAGCCCCGACTGCATCATGGTTGGGATGGGCGCCAACCCTACAGGCTCTGGAGGGCTGTACCATATCCCTATTGTTCAGATCTCGCAGGCCGACGGCGACGAACTCATCACGGCGATCCAGAGCGGCACGACGGTGCACGGCGGGATGGGCGCGTACGAGTCCGACTCCGTCATCTATGACACCAACACCTGGTTCGCCGGTAGCCAGCGGGACACCGACCCCCTCAACGACTACATGTTGAACGAGTTCCCGGTGGAGATCGTTCCGACCGAGTTCGTGTCGGCGTTCCCGGCCGCGGCCTACGCCGCCGGCCTCGAGGGGGCGTTCTTCCAGACCGACGTCGACATCAACAACAAGGGCGCCGAGGAGGCGTCGTTCACCCTGATCTGGCTGCCGCGCGGCGCCGACAACTCCACCCCCGTGGAGTCCGACCCGGTCGTGCTCGCGCCCGGCCAGAGCGTGCAGTACGAGAACGTGCTCAACGCCGTGTTCGGCCTCGAGCCCGACGTCGTCGGCGCGATCGCGATGATTGCCGACAGCCCGGACGTGATCGGCATGAGCCGCACCTACAACGTGCCGAGCGCCAAGATCGCCGGCACCTTCGGCCAGGGCCTGCCGGCCATCACGACGGATCAGCTGATCGGCTTCGGGGAGACCCGGCGCATCATCTTCATGAGCGAGAACGACGACATCCGGGCCAACGTCGGCTGCGCCAACGCGCTGCCCGTCCCAGTCCACATCGACCTCGTGATGTACGACGCCGCCGGCACCCTGCTCGAGACCCGGACCATGGACCTCGCGCCGTGGTCGAACAACCAGATCAACCGGATCTTCCGCAACTACTCGCCGGTCAACGGCTACGTCGACGTGTCGACCTCGACCGAGGGCGGCGCGTTCTACTGCTACGGCTCGGTGCTCGACAACTCAACCTCCGACCCGACCACGGTGCTGCCGCAGGTGCCGTCGGATGCGACCACCTTCATCCCGGCCGCTGCGCTGGCCGCCGGCCTCGAGGGCGCGTTCTTCTCAACCGACGTCGACCTCAACAACGCCGGCGCCGCGAACGCCACCTACCAGTTCGGCTGGCTGCCGCGCGGCGCTGACAACACGACCCCGACGATGTCGGATCCGTTCACCCTCGCGGCGGGCGCTTCCGTCCGCTACGAGAACGTGCTCAACGCGGTGTTCGGCGCCGAGCCGGACGTGGTGGGAGCGCTGGTCCTGACCGCCGACACCCCGGACCTGCTCGCGATGAGCCGCACCTACAACA
>Ga0209606_1000118_pt1 | contig 133845 bp, 119 predicted proteins | sample AD_UKC057_MetaG_FD_184412 | JGI IMG/M metagenome (GOLD analysis project Ga0209606, IMG submission 184412) | Active sludge microbial communities of municipal wastewater-treating anaerobic digesters from USA - AD_UKC057_MetaG (SPAdes) (version 2) | ecosystem: Engineered > Bioreactor > Anaerobic...
CCGTATCATAATCTTGTGTTCCATCTGTGGGGTACCTCCTCATTGTCATTGATTCGAACCGTCGAGGGTTCTTTGGCTATGATGGTACCCCATTTTCTTGTGTTGACACAAAGAAAGATACATTACCATTAGGACACTAACAAAGAAAGAACACCATTACGCGTATATAATATATCGCGGCGGCATTAAGGAGTGCGTTCTTCATGTAAAGCGCCTTTCTCTCCTGCTCATACCCATTAACGCACAAAATGTTTTCAATTCATACAGGTTCTTTCTTCTATAATGTTATTAACCCTTATTGTCGTATCGGTAACTTATCGGTAACTTTTTGAAGGGTGTTATATTTGAAATTATTGAGAAATAGTGGCGGAGAGGGTGGGATTCGAACCCCTGTAAGTAGTTGATTTTACAGGCCTTTCCGGTATGCTTACGGACTTCATACGGACTTTGTTCATTAAAATCCGATTCGGACCCGATACGGACCGGATTTTATTTTTAAATGTCAATAATATCAATAAGTTAGATTCGGAGAGGGTGGGATTCGAACCCACGGTACGCTTATTAGACGTACAGCCGATTTCGAGTCGGCCCCGTTATGACCGCTTCGGTACCTCTCCTTCCCGCCTTAGTTGAAAAAATCTTTGCAGAATGGCCTGGCATTTCTCCTGGAGTACACCGCTTTGTATCTCCAGCTTATGGTTGAGCGGCAGAGCGTTCACATCTATGACGGAACCGAGTGCGCCCCCCTTCTCGTCGTAGCAGCCGAATACTACGCGCCTGATCCGCGCCTCGATAATTGCGCCGGCGCACATGATGCAGGGCTCCATCGAAACGTAGAGGGTGCAACCCGTGAGACGGTAATTGTTCAGCATGTCAGCCGCCATGTGGATCGCGAGTATCTCCGCATGGGAAGTTGGCCTGTTGGACCGGATCGTCAGGTTGTGCGCCTTTGCTATAACCTTGTTCTGCGGCGATACGATAACAGCGCCGACGGGGACTTCCTCCTCGGTAAAAGCCCTCTCTGCTTCTCGCAGGCACATCTCCATGAAATGCAGATCATCCATGCCAACAATATACCTGCGATAAGGGACAAAATCAATTGTAATTCCCTCTTGAAGGAAATATGAAAAGGGTTTATAACGTTTGAAGAGAAGTGAAAGATGTATAGGAAATCGATGCCCCGAAGAGAGGTTGACATTATTCCTTCGGAACTCCGTGCGATTGAGGATCATAAGTATTTTCTTTCCCAGGAAGAGGGCAGGGAGATTTCGATCGAAGAAGCGATAGTAGATTTTCTTATAAATTATGAGGATGATTATCTGAAGTGCAAACAGAGTGAGGACACGGCGCAGCAGAACGATGAGATCATGAAATATAAATGGATCGAATCGGAGCGTGAAGGCCGTGACATCGGTGAAGAGACGGCAGCAATGGAATGGGTCGAAAAATACGGTTCTATCTGGCGGAGCGAGAGGGAATCCCTTGAGAGATATGGTTTCCTTGAGACGGATCTGGTTGTTGAAGGCAGGGAAGGGATCCTGATCGACATGATGAAATTGTCCGACATAGCTTACAAAAATCATTGCGAGCTTTATATCCACAAAGAGAGGATGAGATATTATAACTTCATGTTATTCGGGAAGAAGGAATACCTGAGTGTTAAATCGATCCTTTGCCCCAAATATATTGAGGCGGCCAGGGGCGAGAGGGTCGAGTTCATCGCCACCGGCGACGGGGCTTTGACCGCACTGCCGGAAGCCCGGCGTCTGATCAATAATTCCGCGCTTTAAGTCCGGATCTTCTGCTAAGATGAGCATCCGCGTTGGGTTATCTCCGAATAACCAACAACCAAACATCAATCACTAATTAATACCCAATGACCGAATACTTAAACAGGAAAACCTTGTTCGCTTAATGAACTACCCCGCAGCGAGCTGCGAGGTATCAGAGGATAGAGACGGCATGATCATGCCCCTCACCCTGACCCTCTCCCGCAGGGGGAGAGGGGACTATGAGGAAGTCCCGCGGGGGGGGAGAGGGAACAGTGTTACCCCGCAGCACGCTGCGGGAAATCATCCAGATTGAATATCGGGTATTGGTGATTAATTGGAGCCCAGCACTATTCCTTGAAACACAGGGTGCAGTGAGGATTTGATCTTTTCTTTCATCTCCATCACATAAGGCGGGCGCACCTCATCCTTCCAGCGGGGGTAGCCTCCCGCCCAAACATAGTCAAGCAATTTATGGAGCTGCTGTTTGCTGAACAGGTATCCACTAATCCCCGCAACTCCTGATGGCGTTTCGACGACCACCGGCAATATCGAGGGGGCCGAATAGCGCCTGACCGCTGTTTCCACGATATCCCGGGTCTTGTAGCCTTCGGGGTTCTGTTTGAAATTTTCCTGCCTGTGCGGGAAAGGAAATCTGCTGTAGATATCGCCTATAAACCCCCAGAGCTCAACTCCGGCTATAGCTCCCATGAGATTGCCTATTACGCTGTGTTCCAGAATATACCCGTCAAGGGTAGCTGTTTTTTTGTCGGGTGTTTCAGCGGCGATATCGATTATGCACCGGCAGAAATCTCTCGCAAAGAAGAAATGGTCTTCAAGGAGAAGCATATCGGTCTCGATGTTGAAGAATCCGAAGGCTACCTCGCCGTGGCTGAGGGAATCAAAAGTGAGCGGCATTTAATGAATATAACAGAAGACGGATAAGATGGCAAGGAGCGGAAAAACAGCTCACGCCTTACAGGTGTTTTGCTCTCGGCGCCATGCTGTATTATAAACGTGGATGAGGGCGTTGACCTCATCGTCAGGTGTCGGAAGTGTCAGCGCCTTGTTCTTCGCAGCCTCAGACATGGATCTCCTGAGAGGCGCATCGGTGATGAGCCTTAAGGCCTGCCTGCAGAGATCGTCAGGGTCATGGAGGTTATAGAGAAGGCCACAGCGTGCGGCGCCATTGCCGTTGTGGATGAGCTGCCTGGTGCTGGGAATGTCCGATGCAAGCAAGGGCCTTCCTGCCGAGATGGCCTCAAGGAGAACATTTGAGAGTCCTTCTGAAAAAGAACAGTTGAGAACGACGTCTGCACCTTCATAGGCGGACCGCATCGCTGCAGGTGGTACAGATTGGATCCAGCGGGCGAAATCGTTGCTGCGGTCTACCTCCCGTTTAAAAAGCCCCCCATAATCGGCATCGAGTATATGGCCGGAAAAGACGATCTTTGCTGCGGGGTTGGTCTGATGCACCTTTTGAAAAGCCCTGAGGCATTCGAGGTTTCCTTTGACCGGGCGGATTCCTGCGGGCAGGAAGAAAAGAACGTCTTCGGGTGCGCATCTCCCTTGGACGCGGAGGTCAAAGGTATGATCGCCGGGCTCGGAAGGCGCTTTAGGGATATAAAAGATGCGGTCAACGAGCTGCGGGAGGTACTGTTCCAGGTGTTCAATGATAACGGTGCTTTGTGTGCCGATTGCATGAGCACTCCGGCATACTTTTATTATGATATCCCGTCTTGCCTGTGTTGCCCCTTCCAGATCTGCGTCCGTGCCCGGGAGGGAGACCACAATAGACAGGCCTTCGCATACCCGCGCAATGCGGGGATCCAGCAGTAAGACCCCGGAATGAAAAGCGTGATAGGCGTGGACGATGTCAGGCTTGAAGCGCTCTATGAGGCCAAGAAGGCCTGCAACGTTGAGGTTGCGGGTGGCTGACACTTGTACAATATGCCCTTTCTTCACCAGGGATTGCCGCCAGCGTTCCGTTGTTGTTGCATTCCCTGTTATGGAAGGAAAGGCGGTAGGAGACAGTATTAATATGCGTGATCCTTTTTTCAACCGTTTACCTCCGGAAACGGGATAAGTATAACACCGATTCGCGATAAAGCGAGAAGAAATTCTTCGCTCAGGAGCACTCGCAGTTCCTCTTCCCTGTCCATTGTGGAGAATGAGGAAAAGGGCCCCCGGGCGCGGTGATCTGTCGATGTCCGCCCCGGGTGGACCATGATCTCCGCCAGTCCCTGCCCAAGCTCTTCGAGGAGCCTTTGCATGCGCGGCAGCGTGGATCTTCCCTTAAGATAAAGGCCCCGGAAATGATCGGTTGTCTTCAACCCCGCATCTTCGATGCAGGGCCGGGCAGACCTGGCAAGGCTGCTGAAGGTCCTTGATTCTTCGATGAGGCCGCCGTCAATATCGTCCTCCCGGGCAGCAGGCCCCGGTTCATCGGGGATGCGTATCCAGGGGATGTTGTGCCGTCTGGCTGCTTCGCATACTGCCCTCGTTGCAGCGGGAAAGACATGGACGTGTTGGTGGCTGTCGATATGGGTGAGGCGCAGGCCTGCACCCTTCAGAAGTTCTATCTGTTTATCCAGCTCCCGGGCGATTTCCTCTTCAAGGACGACGCTGTGGTGCATTAGCAATCGATGAGTTGCAGCCTTTTTCAAAAAATATCCGTCCGCGCCGGCGAGCACGCTGAGGCCGGCTGAAAGCGGTCTCCCCTCGGACAGGTTGCAGTGGATGCCGAAGGAGACCTTTGAATGGTCAAGCGAGCGGATACGCTGCAGCGCGTCACCGAGAGCGGGGCCGTTGGCAAGGATGCTTACGCTCGTTACCGTTCCGGCGCAGGCAGCCTCGATGATGCCTTCATTGCGCCCCTCATCTGCCCCGAGGTCGTCTGCATTGATAATAACCTTTTTCATAGCGGGCGCAATTTTCCTGAACGAATGAAGAGGTTGCGAAAAATGTAGCCCCCATGGCCGACCTCTTTGAAATCGGCGACGCCTTTCTCGCGGAGCCTGAGGAAATGATCGAAGAGCCCCGGTTCCAATGCCTCGTATTCTTCCTTGGTGAAATTTCGCTCCGTTTCCTTTACAACATCTACTTCGTAAAAAAAGCTCCTCAGCCTGTCAAGCACAGCGCGGGTGTTGGCGAGAGAGATAGCAATAAGCCACATTCTCCCGCTCTCCGGCTTGAGAAATCGTCCGACCCCTTCTATTACAGAAAAGATATGCTCTGTACCGTCCGGCCCTCCATAGCGGGGCCCGAACGGCCTTGGGCCGGGTGTTTGCGGAGGCGTGGCAATGATGACGTCGAATTTATCGATCCCGATCGAGGCGAATAACGGCGTATCGAGCGTTTCGTACCATGAACCTGCGGCGACCCGCACCTTTTTTTCAACATTGTTCCTCAATGCGTTGGCGAGGGTGGCATCGAGGGCTTCAGGATTCAGGTCTGTTGAGATGACGATCCCGGCTCCAAGTTTTGCCGCCGCTACCGAAAGGATGCCCGATCCGCAGCCGAGGTCGAGGACATTTTCGCCGGGCCTGATGTCAAGGATTTGCGCAAGCGCGATGCTCGAAGGTGTCGGGGGATGGATGCCGTCCGGTGTTTCAATCTCAACGGGACCTGTTAAAAGACCGATAGCAAGCAGGGTGTTTTTCTTCATGGGCTTCCCTTTGTAGCGCTTAAGCGCGGAATTGAGCATGCGGTTTACGAGCTCAGGGTAGCTTATGCCGGCCCATCCTGCGGATGTGGCCATCGCCTCATAGGGTTCAAGGCTCGGAGTGGTATTTGCCTCAAGAAAAAAGAAGGTTCCTGCCGGCGAGAGCCTGACATCAAAACGCGCGTAATCCCTCAGTCCAAGGGTTTCAAATGCAAGCTTTGCGAGTGGCCTGAGCATGTCAGCGAGGTTCGCCGGCAATTCAGACTGCAGAGAGTTTTTGCTGTCCGCAGTCTGTTCCTGTAGTTTGAATTCTTCTGTGAGGAATGAGCCGCGATCTTCTGTCAGCCATTCGAGGGGCGGCAGGACTTCCAGTCCTTCCGGGCCGTCAAGTACCGATACCGCAAGCTCTCTCCCGGGTATGTATCTTTCTATAATGACCGGTTGTGAAAGGTCATCGAGGAGTTTCAGGGCCTGGCGGGATGCCTCTTCCACAGTGCTCACGCGGCTTATACAGCGGCTCATGTGCTCAAAGGCTGTTTTGATGACGAAGGGGGGCGTGAGCCATTCCGGGACCGTAAATTCCTGCGAAGCAACGATGATGCCGGGCGGAGTGGGGATGCCTGCGGCGGCAAGCCTTCTTTTTGCGCCGGCCTTGTCGTCTGCGGCAAGGCACGCATGAGCGCTGGAACCGACTATTCTCGCACCTTTTGCCTCAAGTAGCAGGCGTACGAGAGGGCGAAATAAGCCCTTGCCGTGATATGTATCGGTGTGGTCGATAACAAGGTCGCAACTCCCTGCGAGAGATGATGCGTGAAACTCCACTTCCTCTGAGTTTACAAGCAACGGTTCGTGACCCAAAGCTATGAGTCCGCCGGCGAGCGCCTCCGCGCAGCGGCAGGGTGATCCGACGGTATGAATGATCGCGATACGCATGAATGGCTGTTAGATATGGTATTGTAGCATAGTCTGCAGCAACGGAGCATAAAAATATAGTGAAGCGTCAGATGATTATTTATCCATTTACAAAAACCTGCTTCGCTGTTATGATGAGTTTTGGGGTGCAGAATGGTTATTCTCGGCATAGATCCGGGCCTTGCACATACGGGGTTCGGCGCGGTGAAATTCAGCGGGAAGAAGAGGTCGCTTCTTGCCTGCGGGTACATCAAAACCTCGCCGGGCGAGACCGTTGCAAGAAGACTTTTCCAGATCCACTCTGACATGGGCAAGCTCGTGAAAAAGGTAAAGCCTGATTTTGTTGCCATAGAGAACATATTTTCATTGGTGAGGTACCCGAAAGCTGGTATATTACTGGGAGGGGTGCTTGGCGTTATTTATATTACCGTTCAGCAGAGCAATATAGCGGTGGTGGAGATGACGCCGAAAGAGATAAAGAATTCACTTGTAGGATATGGCAGCGCCAGGAAGATGCAGGTAAAGCAAGCGGTTCAGTCCCTGCTTGGCGTCGATGACATACGGTCATTTCACGCAGCCGATGCCCTTGCGGTGGCGCTGGCGGCCTTTTACCGGAACACAACGGGAGGGAAAGGATGATATCCTATCTTGAAGGGATACTGAAGGGCGTTTACGATGAGCGGGTCACCTTACTGGTGGGCGGGATCGGGTATGACGTGCTGATCCCATCTTATGTCATGAATGAAATACTGAGAACGAAGAAGCCGGACGATGAGCTGAGCCTCTATATCTCCTATCACCAGACAGAGAGGCAGCCCAAGCCGGTCCTCGTAGGTTTCGGGAGCGAGCTCGACAGAGAATTCTTCGAACGCTTCATATCTGTCGAGGACATAGGGCCGATGGCCGCCGTAAAAGCGCTGACAAAACCGGTCCGGGAGATCGCGCGGGATATCGAGGAGCGAGACATAAAGGCATTGAGGCAGTTGAAAGGGATTGGGGAGAGGAAGGCGGAGAAGATCGTGGCAACGCTGAAGGGCAAGGTCGCGAAGTACGCACTGATGCGCGAGGTCCATGTGCCCGTGAGGATCATGGAGGATTTCAGAAAAGAGGTTGAGAACGTGCTCATAACACAACTGGGGCACAAGATGTTGGAGGCGAGGCAATTGATAGAGGATGCGCTCAAGAGAAACCCGCAGATAAACTCTGCAGAGGAACTCTTTGAAGAGGTATACAGGGGACAGAAGGCATGATCCACGAAGAAGATAACCTGTCCGAGATATTAAAAAAGGAGAGCGCCCTCGACAATGAGCAGGCCGTGACGCTCCGTCCGAAAAGGCTTGACGAGTATATCGGCCAGGACAAGATCGTGGAGACCCTTAAGATCGCCATCGAAGCGGCGCTGCAAAGGGGCGAACCGCTGGAGCATATCCTTTTGAACGGCCCCCCGGGGCTCGGAAAGACGACCCTCGCGCACATCATTGCCAACGAAATGGGGTCGCGGATCATTACCTCATCGGGACCGGCCCTTGAAAAGGGCGGCGACCTGATGGGCCTTTTGACCAACATGGAGGGGGGGGACGTATTTTTTATCGATGAGATACACCGGATACCGAAGATCGTGGAGGAATTTCTATACCCTGCAATGGAGGATTTTGCCGTTGACTTCATCTTCGACAAGGGTGTCCACGCGAGGACCCACCGGTTCAGGCTTGAACAGTTTACCCTCATCGGCGCCACGACGCGGTCAGGCCTGCTATCCTCACCGCTCCGGGAGCGCTTTGGCATCGTCAGGGACCTTGACTTCTACAACGAAGGAGACCTGGTAAAGATTATCAGGCGCTCGGCCTCGATACTGGGGGTGACCGTAGAGGAAGGCGGGGCATACGAGATGGCAAAGCGCGCCAGAGGCACCCCAAGGGTTGCGAACCGGCTGCTGAAACGCGTCCGCGACTACGCCCAGGTGAGGGCCAAGGGGGTGATAACGCGGGATGTCGCCGTCGACGCCCTTGAACTGGAGGGCATTGACGAATGCGGCCTCGGAGAGGTCGACAGAAGATTGCTCCAGACGATCATCATTAACTATAAGGGCGGGCCTGTCGGTATCGAGGCCCTCGCGGCAACGCTCCAGCTCGAATCGGACGTCCTCATAGAGGTCGTCGAGCCATACCTGCTAAAGATTGGGTTCGTCACACGAACCTCGCAGGGAAGGAAGGCATCGGAGAAGGCCTTCTCCCACCTCAATATGGCCGTGAAAGGAAAGGCGGAGACGCCAGGGCTGTTTTAACTGCCGGCTCACGGCAAGATCTGTTCACCGTTTAAAGAGGGAAATTACAAGGCTAGCTTTTCAAATGTCAATTGATTGCCCCTGGCTCCCCCTCACCCTGACCCTCTCCCGCAAAGGGGAGAGGGGACTTTGAGGAACTTCCGTAAGGGGAGAGGGGATGTTGTTGCCAGGTGCCCCCTGGGCCTATGCAAGCCGGTAATGTCCCGCTGCCCGAATAACATTTTCTTGACAAATTAAAACAATTGTATTAAACAAATGATTGAAACAAATGTATTATTCAAGGCGGGCACGTTAATGCGCAAGCAGAATTACGAAACGCGAGACACGAAAGAGAGGATACTGGAGGCCGCGGGCGAGATCTTTGTCGCCCACGGCTTCCAGAGCGCCACCGTCCGCGAGATATGCGGGAAGGCCGGCGTCAACGTCGCCGCCATCAATTATCATTTCCGGGACAAGGAGGGCCTCTATCTGGCCACCCTTCGGTACTGCAGGGAGATATCCTTTAAGAAATATCCCGTATATCCGGACGTAAAGGAATCGGAGCCCCCCGAAAAAAGGCTGAGGTCGTTCATCCATTCCTTCGTGTTCAGGGTCCTCGAAGAAGGCAAGACCTCGCGGTTCGCGAAGCTTGTGGCCAAGGAATACGTGCAGCCGACAAATGCGCTGGACGTCCTCGTGAAGGAGACGATGCGCCCGGCCTTTACGCGGCTTTTCGCCATCGTCAGGCAGCTCGCGGGAAAAGGCGCCGACGATAAAACGGTAAGGTATTGCTGCATGAGCATCATCGGCCAGTTCCTCTTTTTCCTCTATGCGCGGCCGGTCATGAAAAGGCTTTTCAAAAAGGCCTCCTTCAGGCCGGAAGAGATCGCGGCGATAGCAGAGCATATCACGCTGTTCTCTTTGCGCGCCATCAGGGGCCTGAAAGGATGAAAGGGTAGAATGAGCATGAGATCGCAGACCAGGCGTGACGTTATTCTTATGATCTTTATCATCCTCGGGCATGTCCTGATCCCGGCTTTCGCATGGGCAGACAGCCACGGTAAAGCGGATAGGCTCACCCTCGCGGCAGTTATCGGTTATGCCCTGAAGAAGAATCCCGGGCTTCGCATATCCGACAAGGACATCATCGCCGAGACGTACGGAATTGACAAGGCGAAGGCAGAGATGATGCCGAGGATCGACTTCGGAAGCGGCGCCGCCCGTTACCGCTACGCCGCGCCCCTCACGCCTATCGTGATCAGCGGCCCCGTTGGCCCCGGGACCGATTTTCCCGATTTCGAGAGGAACATCTATGGCGTGGGCGGATATTTCAGGTTCCCAATCTTCAAAGGCGGCAGGCTTGTCCGAGGCGTGCAGGTCGCGGAGATGAAGAGGTCCGTCGCGCAGGATAATTATTCGACGACGAAGCAGGATCTCGTCTATAACCTCACGAGCGTTTTTTACAAGATCTCGCAGCTCGAGAGGCTGCTCGAGGCGAACGAGGCAACGGTGAAGCAGCTTGAGGCGCACAAGCGCAACGTGGAAAGCTATCTCAGGGCGGGCACGGTGCCGAAGCTCGACCTTTTGAAGGCCGACGTTGAGCTGTCGCACGCGCAGGAGAGGAGGCTGCTTGTAAAGAACAGCCTGGAAAGCACGTATGAGCTCCTGAAAACGCTCATGGGCATCGACGATATGTTGTCAGAGATCGCCATAGACCTTGGGCCTCAGCCGAAAGAGGCCGCCATGGCCCCTGAGCTTGATGAAAGCATACGGAAGGCTTTCTCGCAGAGGCCCGAATACATCGCGGTCATGAAAAAGAAAAAGATCTCCGAGGAGAAGGTAAAGATCGCCTGGGGCAAAAGACTGCCCGATGTCTATGCGGCAGGGGAATACAGCGGAAGGTCAGGTGACAGCCTCTCCTTTAAAGAGAACTGGAGCTTCGGGCTGAAGATGGTTCTGCCCGTCTTTGACGGGGGGCTTATCCGGTCGGAGATCGATAAGGAGAGGAACGAGCTGGAGAGGGTCAAGGAGGAAGAGCGCCTTTTGAGGATCGCCATAGCAAGGGAAGTGCGGGACGCGCACCTGGGCATTGCGAACGCGGAAGAGAGGATCGCGGTCACCGGGAAGGCAATTGAAAGCGCAAAAGAGTCTCTCCGGGTAGAGCTTCTCAAATATGACGCCGGCTCCGGCACGGGCACCGACGTCATCGACGCCCAGACGGCACTCCTGAGAGCGGAAACAGACCTTTACCAGGCGCTGTACGATAAGGAGACGGCGCTGGCGCTGTTGAGAAAGGCAACGGGGGAAGGAGGAGACAACCTGCAATGAAAAAAAAGATATTACTTATCGTCGGGATACTGGTCGTGGCGATCGCCGTGATCGTGGTCGTCAGCCATCTCAGGGACAGGAAGGACGACAACGTGATAGCCCTTTCCGGCAACGTTGAGGTTACGGAGGCCAACATTGGCTTCAAGATACCGGGGAGGCTCGCGGAGCGCCCCGTTGACGAAGGGCAAAGAGTGAAAAAGGGCGACCTGCTGGCAAGGCTTGACAGCGCGGAGCCGGAGAGCATTGTAAGGCAGAACAGGGCCGCCCTGGAGGAGGCGGAAACAAAGCTCGCAGAGCTTAAGGCCGGCTCGCGGAAACAGGAAATAGGACAGGCCGCGGCAAACGTGGACGCTCATGAGGCGGAGCTTCTGAGGATCAGGAAGGACTATGAGCGTGCGGAGCTCCTCTATAAGAACGGCGCCATATCCGCCGCACAGTATGACGCGGCAAAGAGCTCTTACGACAGCCGGGCGGCGATGGTGAACAACGCCCGGGAGGCATTGAGCCTCGTAAAAGAGGGGCCGCGCAAGGAAGACATAAGAATGGCAGAGCACCGGGTGGCGCAATTGAGCGCGGCGCTCGCGACATCGGAAGAGAGGCTGAAGGACACCGTGCTCTATGCCCCGTTCGAGGGTGTTATCCTGCGGAAGAACGCTGAGCTCGGCGAGACCGTGGCGCAGGGGACCCCCGTCTTCATATTGGGCGACCTTGACAATCCGTGGATCAAGGTCTATGTGAAGGAGGACAAGCTGGGCCTTGTCAAGCCGGGCCAGAAGGCGAAGGTGACGACCGATACGTTCAAGGGAAAATCCTACGAAGGGACGGTCTCGTATGTTTCTTCCGAGGCGGAGTTCACGCCGAAGACGGTGCAGACGCAGGAAGAGCGGGTGAAGCTCGTGTTTGGCGTGAAGGTGAGCGTAAAGAACGAGAACTGGGAACTGAAGCCCGGTATGCCTGCGGATGTGCAGATAGAAGTGAAGGGGCCGTGATGCAAGACCCAGCCGGGGCCTTCCCGCTGCTTCGATCCCATGGATAGCCAGACTGCCATCAGAATAACAGGCCTTACAAAATCTTTCGAAGACAACATCGCCGTCGATGATCTCCATCTGGAGGTCCGGCGGGGAGAGCTTTTCGGGCTTGTGGGCCCCGACGGAGCGGGGAAGACGACGATCATGAGGCTCCTTACGGCGGTCATGCCGCCCGATTCGGGGGAGGCGTTGGTCGCGGGCTATTCGATACTGCGCGAAGGGGAAAGGATCAAGGAGAGGATAGGGTACATGTCTCAGCGGTTCGGGCTTTACGAAGACCTTACCGTTATGGAGAACATCATCTTCTACGCCGACCTCTACGAGGTCCCGAAAAAGGAGAGGCCTGCCCGCATAGAAAGGCTCCTGGGGTTCAGCAACCTCACGCCCTTCAAGGAGCGCCTCGCGGGAAAGCTTTCCGGCGGCATGAAGCAGAAGCTCGGGCTTGCCTGCGCGCTTATTCACACTCCCGAGGTGCTGTTCCTCGACGAGCCGACGAACGGCGTCGATCCCGTGTCGCGGAGGGACTTCTGGAGGATCCTTTACGACCTGCTGAAGGAGCAGGTGACGATCTTTGTCTCCACGGCATACCTCGATGAGGCGGAGCGCTGTAAGAGGATCGGGCTCATCAACAAGGGAAGGCTGATCATGACGGACAACCCGGCAGTGATCAAAAGGTCCGTTCCCCTTGACATGGTGGAGATCTGGGCGCCCGATGCGAGGAAAGCGGCGGAGGCGGCAAGGGGAATGGCCGGCGTAAAAGAGGCGAGCGCCTACGGGAACAGGTTTCACGTAGCCCTCGCGGAAGGGGGATCGGCGGACGCGGTCGTTGCCGGACTGAAGGAGAAGGGGATAGCGGTGATTGACCACAGGTCTGTGCTGCCCTCCCTCGAGGATATCTTTATTAGTATAGTGAGGAGTTCGGGGTGATGGGTTCGGGGAGGGAAGAAAAGGGCCCTCACGGCGATATCGCCGTTGACATTGAGAATCTGACGCGCACATTCGGCGACTTCGTCGCAGTGGACCATGTGAGCCTCACCGTGAAAAGAGGCGAGATCTTCGGTTTTCTTGGCCCCAACGGCGCGGGAAAATCAACGACGATAAAGATGCTCTGCGGCCTCCTCATGCCGAGCGGCGGCTCGGGGTCGGTCGGCGGCTACGACATTATAAGGCAGTCGGAGGAGATAAAGAGGACGATCGGCTACATGTCCCAGAGATTTTCTCTCTACGACGACCTCACCGTGGAGGAGAACATCGATTTTTTCAGCGGGATCTACGGCGTACCCGCCGAAAGGAAGGAGAAGCGCAAGGAACGGGTGCTGGAGATGGCCGAGCTGAGGCGAAGGAGGACAGACCTTACCAGGACCCTTCCAGGGGGCATCAAACAGAGGCTCGCCCTTGGGTGCGCGATCCTTCATGAGCCCCCGATCATATTTCTCGACGAGCCCACGTCCGGCGTTGACCCTGTCTCGAGGAGGAATTTCTGGGACCTTATCTACGGGATGTCAAGGGCCGGCACAACAACCTTCGTCACGACCCATTATATGGACGAGGCGGAATACTGCGACAGGCTGGGTCTTATATACAGGGGGCGACTCATCGCGCTGGGCGCTCCCGCAGAGCTGAAGGCAGATCACATGAAGCGCGACGTCATCGAGATAGAGACAGACAGGACCATCGAGGCCATGGATGCCCTTCACGCCCACAACATCGAGTCGGCGATCTTCGGGAGCTCGCTCCATGCGACGGTCAAGGACGGGGACAAGGCAATACCTTTTATCAGGGGCATACTTGGCGATGCACGCATTGAGTTCAGGGGCGTCGGGAAGATAACCCCATCTCTGGAAGATGTCTTTGTGAACCTGATCGAGGAGGCGTGATGGGCGGGAGCGCGGCAGGGGGTATTCCATGAGGCTCATGCGGGTCAGCGCCATCGCGAAAAAGGAGGGCATACAGATCATCCGCGATCCTTACAGCCTCGCCATGGCATTTCTCATGCCCGTTATGCTCCTCTTTATCTTCGGGTATGCGATCACGCTCGATGTGGATAACCTGCCGACCGTCGTCTACGACCGGGACAAGAGCAGCACGAGCCGTGGCCTCGTCGCGCAGTTCAGGGAGTCTCGTTACTTCACGGTCGTAGCCTATGCGGAGGATCATGCCGATATCGACCGGTACATCGACAGGGGCAGGGCGAAGGTAGCCATATCCATCCCGGAAGATTTTTCGAAGAACATGGCGACAGGGAGGGATGCGACGATCCAGGTCGCGGTCGACGGAAGCGACTCGAATACCGCCACGATCGCCCTGGGATATATTGCTGCGATCTCGGACCTGTATTCACAGAGGACCTGCAAGGCCCTCGCGGCCCCTGCCATAGATCCGCGTGTACGGGTCTGGTATAACCCTGAGCTGAGGTCGAGAAACTTCATCATGCCGGGCCTCATAGCGGTGGTCATGGCGATTATCGCCGCACTGCTCAGCTCCCTCACCATTTCAAGAGAATGGGAGAGGGGGACCATGGAACAGCTCATATCGACGCCGGTGAAGCCGCACGAACTGATAATCGGGAAGCTCTCCGCCTACTTTGTGATCGGTTTCGTGGACGTTCTCGTGGCAGCGCTTATCGGCATCCACCTCTTCGACGTCCCTCTCAAAGGCAGCCCCCTCCTGCTCATGATGTGCTCGAGCCTGTTCCTCTTCGGAGGCTTAAGTCTTGGCATATTCATATCGGCAGCGGCAAAGTCGCAGCTTCTGGCAAGCCAGGTCTCCCTGATCACCTCCTACCTGCCTGCGCTTTTGCTTTCCGGCTTCATGTTCTCCATATCGAATATGCCCGCGCCGCTTCAGCTGATCTCGCACATCGTCCCTGCAAGGTATTTCGTTGCCATGCTGAAGTCGATTTACCTGAAGGGAGGCACCCTGAAGCTGCTCATCTTCGAGACGGCGGCCCTCGCGGTCTTCGGCATCCTCACATTCATGATCGCGAACAAAAAGTTCCGCAAAAGGATCGACTGATGTTCGAGCGGATAAAGCGGATGATGATAAAGGAGTTCCACCAGATCTTCAGGGACAAGAGGATGAGGCCGGTTCTCTTCCTGACCCCCATCCTTCAGCTGATCATCTTCGGTTACGCCATTACCACGGATGTCAACTGCGTCAGCCTGGCGGTGTATGACCTGGACAGGTCTTATGAGAGCCGGGAGCTTGCAAGGAGGTTTGAGGCATCGGGATATTTCGAGGTCCTCCGTCACATTGAAAGGGCTGAAGAGGTCCGGGACCTGCTCGACAGGGGAAAGGTGCTCTCGGTGCTCCAGATAGACCGGGGTTTTTCGTCAGACATAAAGAAGGGGAGTCAGGCAGCGGTACAGGTGCTGTTCGACGGGACAGACTCCAACACCGCGCTCGTCGCAATGAGCTACGCCAACGCGATCATTGCGCGATACGCGAAAGGCCTCGGCGCCCCGCATATGAGGCCGCCGGCGGCAAAGCTCGATGTGCTGGCCAGGGCGTGGTACAACCCGGCCCTGAGGAGCAGGGACTACAACGTGCCTGGCGTCATCGCCATCATGATCATGCTTATCTGCCTGCTCCTTACGTCCATGGCGGTTGTGCGCGAGCGGGAGATCGGGACAATGGAGCAGCTGATGGTGACGCCGCTTAAGCCGGCGGAGATGATACTCGGCAAGACGATACCCTTTGCCCTGATAGGCTTCTTCGATATGTTCCTCGTCACCATCGTCGGCGTCTTCTGGTTTTCCATCCCCATACAGGGCTCGCTCCTGCTTCTTGTGCTCTGCACTGCGATCTATCTTTTGTCGGTGCTGGGCATCGGCCTTTTCATCTCAACGGTGTCGAAGACGCAGCAGCAGGCAATGATGGGGACGTTCCTCTTTTTCGCGCCCGCTATACTTCTCTCAGGTCTCATGTTCCCCATAGAGAATATGCCAGCCGCGGTCCAGTACGGAACGTACCTGAACCCTCTCAGGTATTTCCTCATCATCATAAGGGGCATCTTCCTGAAGGGGAACGGGATAGGCATCCTATGGCCCCAGATGCTTGCGCTCTTTGCCCTCGGCGCGGCGGTGATGACAATAAGCGTCCTGAGGTTCAAGAAAAGGTTGGGATAAAGATGTTCCCTTTCCCCTTGTAAGAGAGGGTCATAGTAACACCGTTCCCTCTCCCCTTGCAAGAGAGGGTCATAGTAACACCGTTCCCTCTCCCCTTGCAAGAGAGGGTCAGGGTGAGGGGGTTGATTGCTGCAAGCTGTGCCTCTATTCTTCTTGATTTTAACCGGTGACTATATTAAGTTGTTCTCGATGCTTACAAAAGAACAGGGGAGATGAGCCATGGCAAATGTAGGGGTTATCGGGCTCCAGTGGGGCGATGAAGGGAAAGGGAAGGTCATCGATTATCTGAGCGATTATGCCGATGTGATCGTACGCTTCCAGGGAGGCCCCAACGCAGGCCATACCATTGTCGCCAATGGACAGAAGGTCATTCTCCACCTTATCCCCTCAGGAATACTCCGCGAGGATAAATACTGCGTGATAGGGAACGGCGTGGTGCTTGACCCTTCAGTGCTAGAACAGGAGATCACGGAGTTGAAAGGGCTAGGGTTCATCAAAGACGACAAGAAGTTTTTCATAAGCGGCCTTGCCCATGTCATCATGCCCTATCACAAGAAGCTCGACGCCCTTAAGGAATCAAAAGGAACGAAGAAGATAGGGACAACGGGCAGGGGGATAGGGCCCGCGTACGAGGACAAATCAAGCAGGCTGGGGATCAGGGTCATCGACCTTCTCGACAAAAAGGTCTTCGCAGAGAAGGTGAAGCAGAATCTTGAGGTGAAGAACCATCTCATTAAGAAATATTACAAGGAAGAGGGATTTAAACAGAGGCAGGTCGTAAAGGATTATAGCCGGTATGTGAAGCTGCTGCGGAGATACACCGCTGACACCGTCTCATTTCTTCATAAATGCCTGGAGAGGAAGAAGGCCATACTCTTCGAGGGCGCCCAGGGAACGTACCTGGATGTTGACCACGGAACATATCCCTATGTGACATCTTCGAACACCATGTCGGGGAACATGTCCTGCGGTTCAGGGCTGCCGCCGACATGCATAGACCGCATTGTGGGGATCACAAAGGCATACACGACGAGGGTGGGCGAGGGGCCTTTTCCGACAGAGCTGACAGGCGCCGAAGGCGAGCTAATGAGAAAGATAGGCGATGAGTTCGGGGCAACAACAGGAAGACCCAGACGATGCGGTTGGTTTGATGCTGTCATCGTGAAAAGGGCGGTGAAACTGAACGGCGTAACAGGGTTGTCCCTCATGAAGCTCGATGTCCTTGATTCCTTCGAAAAGATCAACGTCTGCACATCATACAAGATCGGCAAACGTTTCCACTCCCAGCCGCCCATGGATATCAGGGACTACTACCGGTGCGAACCGCAGTACGAGCAGCTCGACGGATGGATGCAGCCCATCCGCGGCATCAGGCAGTATGAGGATCTCCCTGAAAATGCGAAACAATACCTCAGGAAGATCGAAGTGCTGACGGGCGCCAGCATCGACATCATATCGACAGGGCCCGAAAGGGAAAGCACGATCATCCTGCGAAACCCCTTCGCAAGTTGAAAGCGAAGTGCGGTCTGCGAGCCACGGCAATAGAGCATGGGCGATAAATTTATTGACTTAAGGTTGCTTTTTGGGTTTAAATTAATGGTTTAATTACAGTAAATAAGGCAGAGTTTTGCATAAGGAGGGAGGGAAAAATGAATGACAGCAGTAATCGTAAGAGAAGGCGAATCCTTTGAAAGCGCTTTAAAGAGATTTAAAAAGCAGTGCGAAAAGACAGGGATCCTCTCAGAGATCAAAAAGAGAGAGCATTTCGAAAAACCAAGCGTTAAGAGAAAAAAGAAGATACTGGCAGCAAAGAAAAGGGCCTTGAAAAAGATGAAAAGGTCGATGGACAAAGGCCTCTATTGATAATTGCGATGGAACAGAGATTGAAAATAGAGGAAAGGCTTAAAGAGGCGTTAAAACAAAAGGACAGCTTAAGAGTATCCGTTCTGCGGATGCTCTTAGCTGCCATTAAAAATAAAGAAGTCGAAAAGATCAGGGCTTTAACGGAAGACGAATTCTTTGCAATCGTCAAAACATCCATCAAACAACATTTAGATTCCATTGAAGGATTTACAAAAGGCCAGAGGCTTGACCTTGTCGAGAAGGAAGAAAAGGAACTGCAGATCCTCAAAGAGTTCCTGCCCGCTCAGCTTACAGAAGAAGAGGTGGCGGCAGGAATAGATGAGGCTATCAATGCAGTTGAAGCGAAAGGCCAGAAAGACATGGGGAAGGTCATCAAATTCCTTATGGAAAAATATCCAGGGAGGGTTGACGGAAAAGTGCTTAGCGCCATGGTGCTTAAAAGACTATCTTCACGATAGGTAGTCGAAGCTATCGATGGTTGATAAAACCCTACAATACCTTGATTTTTTAAAACTCCTCACTATTGTTGTCCGGTATTCCTCAACACCTTTTACGAAAGACCTTATTGCCGGCGTCAGACCCCTGAAAACAGCCGCAGAGATAATTGAAAGGCAGGAAAAGATCGATGCCCTCCTTGAGGTTATCAAGTGGGACGGCAGGGTGCCCTTTTCGGATGTTCCCGATATAGAGGATATCGTGAAGATGGTTTCTATCAGGGATTCTGTCCTGGAGGCGCAGGAACTTCTTTTAACGGCAGGGTTTATAGGGGCCTGCGATGATATTCTTTCCTTTCTAAAAAGAACGCAAAACAAGAAACCTTTTATAATGGAAGTCCTCGCATGGATGAAGCGCCTGACAGCGCTCAAGACGAAGATATCCAGGGCGATCAATATTGAGGGATACATCGAAGACAGCGCTTCCTACGAACTATCGAAGATACGGGCTGACCTCTTCATACTCCGGGAAAAGATGCGAAAGCACCTCGAGAAGATTATGGAAAAAGAGCATGTGCGCCCGATCATACAGGATTTCTACATATCCCTTCGGAACAACAGGTACGTGATCCCACTGAAGCCGAATTTCAACGAAGTCTTAAAGGGAATAGTCCACGACTATTCACATTCGCTGAAGACCTCTTTTGTAGAACCCGTTGAGTGCGTGGAACTTAATAACAGCATCAACATACTCATTGAGGAAGAAAAGGAGGAAGAAAAGAGAATACTGAGAGACCTCACGGAGTCTGTCAGGGAATCTGCCCTGGATCTGAAGGAGAACCTTGCTGCGATACGGGAATTGGATTTTTATCATGCGATCGCGCTTTTTTCAATCGAATACGGTTGTACGCGGCCCGAGGTGACGGAAAAGGCCGGAGGCATTGATATTAAAAATGCCGTAAACCCCTTTATCGTTATGTCGAAAAGGAGCCAGACGGTACCTGTTGACATAACGATGGGGAGAGAAAAGAAGGTGATGATCATAAGCGGGCCGAACGCGGGGGGAAAGACGGCAGCCCTGAAGACGATAGGGCTTTTGTCTGTTATGGCAAAGAGCGGCCTGTACATACCGGCGTCTGGCGTTCCCGTTGTCCCTTTGTTTTCAAACATCTTTGCGCTCATCGGCGACGAGCAGGACATTTCCATGGAGTTAAGCAGCTTTACGGCACACATGTATGCGATCAAGGACCTTTACGGCTATGCCGACGAGAATGCCCTTGTCCTTATAGACGAGATCGGCGGAGCCACTGAACCGCAGGAGGCATCTGCCATAGCGATGGGCGTCATCGACGCATTTATGGAAAAAGGGTGCAGCGTGGTTGTGACCACCCATCTCAATCTTTTAAAGGCATATGGATACATGCACGACTTTGCGATCAACGTCGCAACGGCATTTGATATGGACAGCTCACGGCCCCTCTATAAGCTGCTTTACGGGACGGCAGGATATAGCAACGCGATCCATGTGGCAAAGAACATTGATGTACCGCCGAAGATCATCGAGAAGAGCTACGAATATCTGGGCAAGCAGGAATTCATGCTGAACAGCCTTGTCAGCTCTCTTGAAACTGAAAAGAAGAACATCATCGAGGAAAGGAAAAGGCTGTCGGACCTGAAAGAGGAATTCAGGAAGAGGCTTTCTTTGCTGAAGGATAAAAAGGAAGAGTATCTCCAGAAAGTAGAGGAAAAATGCCGGAACCTGCTCTCGGAGATGGAAATTGAGATAGAAGAGATCAAAAAAGAGGTTGCAAAAAAAGAAAGAGCGGCTATAACAAAAAGTAAGGGGAAATTGAAAAACCTTAGAAAAAGATTTCTAAGGGAAGAGATTCCTGAAGAAGAGAAGATATCCATAGGGGACTTTGTAAAAGTCAAAACCCTTGGAAGCAGTGGATTTGTCATCGATGAAGACCGGGAAGGCGAATCATGCGAGGTAGTGATAGGTAATGTCAGGACAAAGATAAAAAAGGCCTACCTCCACAAGATAGCCCCCGAGGGAAGAACCATCCGGAAAGATCCCGTTCAGGTAAACGTCCAGAAAATAGAAACCCCACAACTGAACATAATGGGCATGCGGGTCGAAGAGGCATTAAAGGAACTGGATACCTTTATCGACCGGGCGGTTGTCCAGGGCGTATCGTCGGTAAAGATCGTCCATGGTATAGGAACAGGCAGGCTCATGCAGGCCGTAAGAAGCCACCTCTCGAATACCGGGTACAACGCAAAGGTGCACGGTGATGAAAAAAATGCAGGCATTACAATAGTCGAGCTGACATGAAGAGCACACTTGAAGAGCTGCTGGCGAGAATCAACATCCTCGATGTAGTCTCCCAATATGTAAAATTAAGAAAAGCTGGTAAAGATTACATGGGTTTATGCCCATTTCATAAAGAAAAAACACCTTCATTTACTGTAAGTATAGAAAAACAAATATATTATTGCTTTGGTTGCCGTGAAGGTGGGAACGCGATCAACTTCGTGATGAAATACGAAAATCTGAGCTTCAAGGAAGCCCTGGAAAGTCTTGCGAAGGAATACGGCGTAGAGGTGCGAGGCGGGGGCGACCCCCGAAGGGCCAGCCATTTTGACGCCCTTGCGAGGCTGTCCGAATATTACTTCGATTGCCTCAAGGGTTCACGCGCAACGCTTCAATACCTCAACAGAAGGGGCATCGATGAAGAGACGATAAGAGAGTTCAGAATCGGCTACAGCGATCCCGCCGGCAGCAGGCTGAAATCCTTTCTGAAGAGTTCCGGCGTCCCCAACGATGTCTACCTGAGCACGGGCATCGTGCGAATGAAAGATAGGGACCTTTACGACATGTTCAGAGGGCGGGTGGTGATCCCCATCTTTGATGTGAATAAAAAGGTCATCGGGTTCGGCGGCAGGACCCTTGAGAAGGACGGCATGCCCAAGTATATCAACTCACCTGAATCGTCCGTCTTTTCAAAAAGGACAGCGTTGTTCGGCATCGATAAGACAAGGAAAGATATTGCCGAACAGAATGAGGTCTTTATCGTGGAAGGATATTTTGATTTCATATCCCTCTACAGGCATGGCTTCCGGAATGTCGTTGCAACGCTCGGAACCTCGGTGACAGAGCAGCAGGTCTCTAAATTGAGGAATTACACAAGCAACGTCAGTCTTATGCTTGACGGCGACGAGGCAGGAATAAAAAGCGCCTTGAGGCTCATCGGGATGTTTGCGGAGATGGACCTTAACGGCGCCATGGTCCTCCTTCCCGAAGGGCATGACCCCGACAGCTTTGTAAGAAAGGAAGGCGTCGAGGCCGTGAGGAGCGTTGTCAAGACAAAGAAGCCGATCCTCGATTATTACTTTGACTACAACATGAAGAAGGAGGGCATAAAGACGCTCGAGGGCAAGCAGTCGCTGATCAAGGCTGTTATGCCCTATATAGAGATGATCAACGACGGCGTGAAAAAAAGGCTCTATATTAAAAGGCTATCCGAGCTGACAGGAGTTGAGGAGACCTATTTCAAAGGCTATGACCAGGAGAGGGGAACCGGAACCGTACCGGACGGGATTGATCCGGTGAACATAATCGGAAAAAAGGTTGTCAGCGTCTTTATACACAATCCCGACCTGCTGGAATTTTTTAAGGGAAAGGAGGTGATAGAATACGTTCGGGATGAGGATGTAAAAGAGATACTGACAAAGATGCTTGATAGTTATGCCGAGACCAAGCAGCTGGAAATGAAGAGCTTTATCGAGGTCCTCGAAAAGGACACGTTGAAAGAATTTGTTCTCAGCGCGGCATTTGACAAGGCAGAGTATGACGCAGAGGAGCTGAAGACGGTGTTGTCCGATTATTTCAAACACCTTAAAAAACAGTTCATCAGAGATGAGTCCAAAAAGATCACGGAGCTACTGTCGGAAGCAGAAAAAAGGGGAGACGAGGGGGCTGTTATGAAGTTACTGGAAAAGAAGAGGCAGGTTCTAACAGTTATAAAAAATAATTTTTTATAGTGAGGTGGCCATGCCTGAGAAAGTGAGGAGGTTGTTTCCTTATGATGAGCAGCAGGAGAATAAGGAGTTTTATGTATTGATATCCAGCAGCGATAAGACGGAAAGTCTGCTGGACGATATTGAATTGTTTGACATAGAAGGAGAGGCCGTCGCCGGCGCCGTTGAAAACAGCAATGTAGACGAGGTATTAGGTGAAGAGCTTGACGACGACACCTACGGTGAGGAGCTGGTCAATCCCATACGACATTATATCAAAGAGATGGGGGGAATGTCGCTTCTGACGAGGGAAGGAGAAAAAGAGATCGCAAGGAAGATGGAAGAATCAAAAGAGAAGATCAAAGAGATCATCCTTTCTTTTCCAGGGACGGTAAAAGAACTCCTTAACGCCCTCGCAGCGCTCAAAACTTCAAAAACGACGGTAAAAGACATAACCCTTGAAGTGGATGACGAAGAAGATATGGATACCGAGCTGGAATTTCAGAAGGAGAGGGTCATAGCGCTCCTGGAGAAGCTGAAAGATGCCTATGCCAGGTCTTTACAGTGCAGCCCCAGGGTGAAAGAAAGGTACCGTCGGGAAGTCCAGGCGATTATCACAGAGATAAACCTGAGCAAAAATATCATCGATAAGATCATACAGAGAATGAAGCGCTACCTTGAGAGGATAGGAAAGATAGAGCAGGAAATCGAGAAATACGGAAGGCTCAAGGGGCGTGAAAAACAGAAAGGCCTGGCGCTCATGAATGCGCGAAAGGCGAAGCTTGAACAGGAGATGGGCATTACCGCAAGGGAGCTGAAGAGCAACGTTAAAGATATAGGAACTGCCGAGCTGGGTTTTGCCGGAGCGAAAAATGAGCTGGTAAAGGCGAATCTGAGGCTTGTCGTAAGTATAGCGAAGAGGTATGTCAACAGGGGGCTCTCGCTGCTTGATCTGATTCAGGAAGGGAACATCGGCCTCATGAAGGCGGTTGACAGGTTTGAATACAAGAGAGGCTATAAGTTCAGCACCTACGCAACGTGGTGGATACGGCAGTCCATTACGAGGGCGATCGCGGATCAGGCCCGGACGATACGAATCCCTGTCCACATGATAGAAACGATCAACAAGATCATCAGGGTCTCGAGGGGGCTCGTGCAGGAGCTGGGGCGGGAACCGTTCCCCGACGAGATAGCCGAGCGCATCGGTTTTTCGGCAGACAAAGTGAGAAAGGTTTTAAGGATTACCAAGGAGCCTATTTCGCTGGAAACCCCGATCAACGATGACGAAGATACCCACCTCGCCGATTTTATTGAAGACAAGGGCGCTCTGACGCCGCAGGATTCGGCAATATTCGATGATATGATGGAGCATCTGAACACGATACTCGCTACGTTGTCGCCGAGGGAAGAGAGGGTGGTGAGGATGCGTTTTGGCCTTGGCGAAAAATATGATCACACCCTTGAAGAGGTTGGCCAGGTTTTTGATGTGACACGGGAGAGGATCAGGCAGATAGAGGCAAAGGCGCTGAAAAAGCTGCGGCACCCGACAAGGTCGAAGCAGCTTAAGTGTTTTGTGGAGATATAATACCGGGACGCACGCAAGAAATGGCACCCGTCTCGTGGACCTGCTATTAAAGATATAGGTTCGACAGGCCCTATAAGGCTTATATCTGTCTTATGGGTTTTATTTCTGTTTTTTTACATAAAAATATCATTTTTAAATGGTTTTTAAATTGAAGGTGTTATTCTGAACAGCGCGTGATTAAAAGGTGGAATTTTTTCTTGACAAAAATTGACCATTTAAATATTGTATACAAAAATTTCCTTTAAAGATTCTCCAGGGAGGAACAAGCATGGATTTCAGATTATCCGAGGAGCAGGAATTTTTCAAGAAGACCGTTGCAGATACGATCGACAGGATGGTTGTTCCGAAGGCGCAGGAAATAGATGAAAAAGATGAGTTCCCCTGGGAGCTATGGAAAGAGTTCACGAAGCTCGGCTACGCGGGCTTGCGGTACCCGGAAGAGGTCGGCGGCCTGAACGCCGACAAGATCATGTGCATGACCTTTTACGAAGAGATCGCCAGGGGCTCCGTCGGTTTTGCACAGAGCGTCATCATGAACATCCTTATGGGCACCTATTTCCTTTACAGGTTTGGCAGCAACGAGATCAAGGAGCGCTGCGTTTACCCCGCAATCCGTGGAGAAAAGATCGCTACTATGTGCTTTACGGAGGACCAGTCCGGTTCTGACCTTGGCGCAACGAGGACAACAGCGGTAAGAGATGGAGATGGGTGGAGGATCAACGGCACCAAGATGTGGATAACAAACGGCCCGATCTGTGATTTCTGTACTGTCCTTGCAACAACGGATCCTTCAAAAGGTTTAAAGGGTTTGAATTTCTTTCTTGTTGAAAAAGGCACGCCCGGTTTTTCCAGCGGCCAGATTATCCACAAGCTTGGGTGCAGGGGTACGGTAACGGGGGAGCTCGTCTTTGATAACGTATGGGTCCCCTATGAAAATTTCCTTGGCGCTGAGCTTGGGAAAGGTGTTTATTACGTCAGCGATATTCTTGAAGAAGTGCGCCTTATGACAGCGGCGATGGCGCTTGGCATAGCGAGAGGGGCCTACAGTGAGGGCATTGAGTTTGCGAAAAAGAGAGTGGCCTTCGGCAAGCCTATCGGCAGCTTCCAGCTGATCCGTGCAAAGATCTCAGAGATGGATACGCTGATGAATGCAGCTCGTCTCATGATATATTACGGCGCCTGGCTTCTCGAGAACGGCATGGATGCCAGGGTGTTGGCAGCGGAGGCAAAGATCTTTGCAACAGAGGTGTGCGCAAAGGTTGTTGATGAGGTGACAAGGATCTATGGTGCAAATGCCTTTGCCTATGAATATACTCCCCAGAGGTATTTCAGAGATGCGAGATTCCTCCTCTATGGCGGGGGAACACAGGAGGTTCTGGCAGATTTTGTTGGCAGAACGATCCTCGGAAAGTTATAATAAATCCAAATAAAAAAGAGACACAAGAAAGGTAGACATAGTAGCCGCATGCGAGTGTCTTGGTTAGTAAGTACTTCGTAGCCCACCATCGGGTGCGAGGGTACCTGCTCTTGGAGGGGGCGATGTGAGCCCCAATAATAGAACAAGGAGGTAAAACTTGAATATCCTTATCTTTATCAAACAGGTAGCCGATACAGAGGCGCGAATCATCATCAAGAGTGACCACCAATCACTGGAGGTAGAGAATAAGTACAATATGAACTTTTTTGATGAGTTTGCCGTTGAGGAGGCGGTGAGAATAAAGGAAAAGAACAAGGACTCCCAGATCACGGTATGCACGATCGGTTCCCAGAAGGCCGTCGAGGCGTTAAGGACTGCCATAGCAATGGGCGCTGACAGGGCCTTTTTGCTGGACGGCAGCAAGGCGGCAATGAATGATCCCCTGGCGATCTCGAAAATACTTGCTGCGTTTGCCAAAAAGGAAGGTTTCGATATGATCCTTTGCGGAAGGCAGGCCATTGATGACGAGAGCGCGAATGTGGGCGCCATGGCGTCCGAGCTTCTCGGGGTACCCCATGTGAGCGCCATACTCAAGCTGGAGGTAAAGGACGACGGAAAGACCGTGAAGGTTGAAAATGAGATTGAGGGCGGGCGGGGGATATTTGAGGTTACGCTGCCTGCTTTATTCACAACCCAGAAAGGGCTGAACGAACCCCGGGTGCCTTTGATAACAGGCGTTATGAAGGCGATGAAGGCCTCAATCCCCCTCATCGATCCTGCAACGCTTGACATGCCGCAGGAGGCTTTTGCAGCGGATGCCTCAAAGGTAACGGTCCTTTCCTACGAATCGCCGCAGGAAAGGCCGCCGGTAAAGATCATTGAGGGTGAAACCCCGGAAGAAAAGGTAAGGAACCTCGTAAGGGCGTTGAAAGAAGACGCAAAGGTCCTGTAGGAAGGAGGGAAATGATGCCGAAAGATATCTTTGTATTCGTCGAATTGAAAGAAGGAACAGTGAGAAAGGTGTCCCTTGAGTTGCTGTCAAAGGGAAAGGAGATTGCCGATTGCTTTTCTTCCACCCTTTATGCGGTCCTTATCGGACATAACGTGAAAGGCATCGCGGCCTCGATACAGCCTTACTCGGACAAGGTCATTGTTGTAGATAACGAAGGCCTGGCGGACTACCGCTGGGATACCTATACGGGTGTTTTTGAGGCGCTTCTCGGGAAATACAAGCCTTACGTTGTCCTCGGAGGCTCCACAATAACAGGCAAGGACTTTTTCCCCAGGCTTGCGGCCAGATCCGGCGGCGCAATTGTGTCAGACGCGATCGGCATAGATCTTCATAATGGCGGCGTTAAGATCAAAAAGCCGCTCTTCGGCGGGAAGGTTATATCCTGGGTAACGTGCAGCGATGCTTCTGTGATATTTATAACCTTTAGGCCCAATTCGTTCGGCGTCGAGAAAAGGTTGCTGAGGGGGGAGGTCATAGAGGAAAAGGTCGAGGCCCCGAAAGACCCGAGGATGAATTTATTGGGCGCAGAAAAACACGTTTCGGAAGCGGTCGACCTGCAGGAGGCCGATTTTATAATATGCGGAGGCCGGGGCATGAAAGGGCCGGAAAATTTCCAGATCCTTGAAGAGATCGCCGGCATTATGGGCGGCAGGGTAGGGGCATCACGCGCTGTCGTTGACAGCAAATGGAGGGAATACGAAGACCAGGTCGGCAAGAGCGGCAAGACGGTATCGCCGAAGCTCTATATCGGCTGCGGGGTATCGGGGGCACTGCATCATACGATGGGGATGGATACCTCCAAGGCGATAGTGGCGATCAACAAAGATCCCAACGCGCCCATCTTTCACTATGCCGATTATGGGATCGTTGACGATGCCTTTGTCGTGTTGCCTGCTCTGAGGGAGGCGCTGAAAAAGACGAAGGAAGAGATCTGATATGGAGAAGATCGACGTTGTCATTGCGGGCGGCGGGCTTGCAGGGCTTGCCTGCGCTTACAGGCTCGCCGATGCAGGCCTGCAGGTTATTGTCGTGGAGCGGGGTGATTTTCCCGGCAGCAAGAACGTGACCGGCGGACGTCTTTACCTCAACCCGATAAGGCCGCTGGTCGGCGATATGCTCGACGATGCGCCTTTCGAGAGAAAGGTGGTGAGGGAGCGCTGGAGCCTTCTCGGAAAAGGCAACTCCCTGAATATCGATTTCACGGGAGAGGGGTTCCGGAGCGAAGACCACAGCTACACTATTCTCCGCGCCCGTTTTGACAGATGGCTTGCGGACAAACTTATGGCCAAAGGCGTTTTTGTTATCCCCAAGTACAGAGTGGATGACCTTCTCTGGGATGGGGACAGCGTGGCCGGCATCAAGGCCGGCAGTGAGGAGATTGCGGCCCATATCGTTGTTGCGGCTGACGGCGTCCTCTCCTTCATGGCGGAAAAGGCTGGATTGAGGCCGAAGATGGCCCCGAAGAATTACGCCGTGGGGATGAAAGAGGTGATCGGGCTCTCAGAAGAGAAGATCAACGACAGGTTCAACGTCGAAGGCGGCGAGGGATGCGCCCACCTCTTTCTCGGGGATGTGACGAAGGGCATCTTCGGGGGAGGGTTTCTCTATACCAACCGCGATACCGTTTCCATCGGCATCGTCGCCGGGATCCAGGGGCTGATGAAAAAAACTCCTCCCGTGGAGGCGCATACTTTGATGGACGCCTTTAAGGAAAGATACGAGATCAAAAGGCTCCTCGACGGCGGAAATCTTGTCGAGTACTCTGCGCATATTATACCCGAAGGCGGCCATAATGGCATCTCGAAACTTTACGGGAACGGCATCGTTGTCGCAGGCGACGCAGCGGGATTTGCCCTGAACATGGGAGTGACGGTGAGGGGCATGGAGTTTGCGATTGCATCGGGGGTCATCGCGGCGGAGACGATCATCGCCGCAAAAGATGCGAACGATTTTACTGCAAAGACCCTTGCCGGTTATGAGAAGCGATTGGAGGAGACATTTGTGCTTAAGGACCTCGTTTCCTGCCGGGAGATGCCTGAGTTTCTCGATAACGAGTCGTTCTTCAGCTACTACCCGGAAAATTTCCCTAGGTTCATTGAAAAGATCATGTGGTTCGGGGAATGGCCAAAAGGGAAGATAGGCGCCGCCCTCTGGAAGGAACTGAAAGGGTCGGGCATGTTGAGTCTCAGGAGGCTCAAAGAGTTATACAATATCAGGAAGATCTGAGGTGCATGAGATGAGGATTGACGAAAAACTCGCCCTTGATGCCTTTAAGACGGATAAAGATAGCCATATTATCATTCGCCACGAGATATGCCGGGAGAAATGCAAGACGAAATACTGCCTCTTTGTGTGTCCGGGCCACCTCTACTCATACAACGAAGAGTTGGATGAGATCGTTGTCGAGTTCGCCGGGTGTCTTGAGTGCGGCACCTGCATGGTTGCCTGCCAGGAGGGCGCCATAGAGTGGGCTTACCCTAAAGGGGAATACGGCGTCCAGTATCGATACGGCTAAACCATTAATCCTATTTCGCAACAACATCCCCTCTCCCCTTGCAGGAGAACAGCAGCGTCCCCTCTCCCCTTTGCGGGAGAGGGAGTGACAGGAAAGGCACACTGGATAGTTTTGAAGTGTCCCCTCTCCCCTTTGCGAAAGAGGGTCATACCAAACAGCGTCCCCTCTCCCCCTGCGGGAGAGGGTCAGGGAGAGGGGGGAATGACACAATCGGGGATCCCTCTCACCACGGTGGTTTGCTCCGGGATATTGCTGCGCCATGCTCCCATTAGGCTTAGGCTGTTTTATTTGAATTATGTTATGATATCCATTCCATGAACATCGTTGTTGCAAAAGGGCTGACAAAGGACTACAACGGGCTCAGGGCAGTCAACGGCGTCGACTTCGAGATCCGACGGGGAGAGTGCTTCGGTTTCCTCGGCCCCAACGGCGCAGGTAAGACGACGGTCATGCGCGTGCTCTACTGTTTCATTGAGCCAACCTCCGGCGATATCGAGGTCTTCGGCATCAATGTAAAAGACAAACCAGCACTCATAAAGTCGCAACTGGGGGTGATGCCTCAGGATGAGAACCTCGACCTTGAGCTCTCAGTGATAGAGAATCTGATCGTCTACGCAAGGTATTTTGATATGCCGAAACGAAAGGCGATGAGCGTTGCTAACGAGCTTCTTTCTTACGTGGAACTGAGCGGGAAGGCAAGAGCAAACATAAAGAGCCTGTCGGGAGGGATGAAGAGAAGCCTCCTTCTTGCAAGGGCCTTGTTGAACAATCCGGCGATCCTCATTCTCGATGAGCCGACAACAGGGCTTGACCCCCATACGAGGCAGGCGGTTTGGAAGAAATTAAATGACCTTAAGGTGCGCGAAACGACCCTGATCCTCACGACACACTATATGGAGGAGGCCGACAGGCTCTGTGACAGGGTTGCGATCATGGACCAGGGCAAGATCATCGCCGTCGATTCTCCCGGACATCTGAAAGAAATGCACGGCGGGAATCTGGAAGAGGTCTACCTGAAGCTTACAGGGAGGCCGCTTGAAGATTAAAAGGGCGATGCGTGTATGGCAAAGGCATTTTGCCGTCTATACGAAACTGTACAAATCAAGCATAGCGCTTAATTTTATTGAGCCTGTTCTTTACCTCGTCGCCCTTGGTTTCGGGCTCGGCGCCTTTGTTAAGGAGGTTCACGGAAAGACTTATATACAGTTCATTGCCCCGGGCATCATTGCCTCGTCTTCGATGTTTGCCGCGACATACGAGTCCACATATGGCACCTATGTAAGGATGACCTTTCAGAAGACCTTTGATGCAATCCTTGCCACCCCGGTGAATATCGACGACCTTGTGGCAGGAGAGCTCATATGGGCTGCGACAAAAAGCGTTTTTTACGGCGCCATTATCATTGTGGCGATCAGCATTTTCGGCCTTGTGGAATCTCCTCTGGTGGTCATGCTCCTTCCGGTCCTTTTCGTGGGCGGCTTTATTTTTGCCGAGATATCAATGGTCTGTGTCGCCGTCGTGCCGGGGATAGACTCCCTAAACTACTATTATACGCTTTTTATGACGCCCATGTTCCTCTTCTCAGGCATCTTTTTTCCCCTTGACCCGCTGCCACCCTTCGTTACGCACATCGCTTATTTCACACCCCTCTTTCATCTTACGAATATCTGCAGGTCTTTTGCCGCCGGAAACTTCTTAGGGGTGACCGGCGACATCATATGGCTTTGCGTTGCCGCCCTTGTTCTGGTCCCATGGCCGTTCCGGCTGATGAAAAGAAGGATAGTGCGGTAGTAAAAGGTAAAAGGTGAAAGAGTCTCGTTTGTCGTATGTCGTGAGGCGTAAAAACTCGCTCATGGCTGATCGCTCATAGCTGATGGCTTCAGCCGATAGCTGCTTATTGCTTATTATGCACAAGGCAGCGCTCATTCATGCATTTCAGGATCGCCAGCGGCCTTGAGATTTTTTCCTCCAGTAAGGCAAGCCTTTTCTTTTTAAGGACCGTAAATACGCTCTTCGAAGAGTTGAGAAGGGCGCTAAGCTGGTCATCGTTGATGAAGATGTCTTTTGCGTCCTCGTACCGCGAGCCCATCTCCAATTCGCCTTTATAGGAGGCTATTACTACCCTTGACCCTGTATAGAACGGTAATGTCTGGTCGTAGGAGGCGTAATTGACGATGATGTCCTGGCCGGTCCTTCTCTGGTTGATGATCGTGGCGAACTCTTTCGTGGTATTCATCCTGTCAAGAACAGGGGTATTGAAGATGATGGCGGAAACCAGAAAGAGGGAAAAAAGGTTAAACAGGCAAAAGAGGATTGAGAACCTGTTAAGCCTTCGTACGATAAGGAGACAGAACAGAACAAAAGAAGAGAGGGACACGACAACGGAAAAACACCTGAGGTCCTTCATAATGGTCGGAGCTTCCTCTGACACATTATTGATATAGGCAATAAAGAGAGGATTCGAAGGCAGAAGGGCGGAAAGGGCAAAGACGGCGAAGATGACAATGTAGACCACTATTTCCAGCCGTTTTCTGATAAGGTCGCCCCAGCAAGCGTGGAACAGGTGGCCGATGAGGATCGAAAGGGCAGGGAAAGCGGGAAGGATATAGGGTGGAAGCTTTGAGCCCGACAGACTGAAGAAGGCAAAGACCACGAAGGTCCAGATCGCAAAGAACCTTAGTTCGCTGTTCCTCCAGGCATTGACGATGCTTCTTGGTATCAGCACAGACCAGGGCAAAAGGCCTGCGAACAGCACCGGAAAGAAATAATACACAGGACCGGACCGCTTATGTTTTGACGTGAAGAACCTGAGCACGTGCTGGTCGATAAAGAAAAAATAGAGGAACTCCTTCTCTTTGACCGCTATGGCAACGATCCAGGGCAAGGTGATGACGGCATAGATCGCGAGGCCCCGAAGGAGCTTCAACTCCCTGAGAAAGGCAAGGTTCCTTTCCGTAAAGAGAAATATGACAATGGTGATGCCAATCAGCACAACGCAAACAGGGCCCTTCGTGAGGGTCGCGAGCCCGAGGGCAATATAGAAGAGGGAGAGGAACCATGCCTTCCGCTCCCTGTAAAATCCTGTAAAGGATATGAGGGCACAAAAAAGCCAGAAGGTGAAGAACATGTCGATGGTTACAATCCGTGCCATTGCGAAAAAACCGAAAGATGACAGAAGGACTGCCGACGATATAAGCGCCGCCTCTTCGGAGAATCTTCGTCGAAGTGCAAGATAGAGGACCACGATGCAGAGAAAGGCAGAGAGCGCGTTAGGGAACCGGAAGGACCACTCGCTCACACCGAATATCTTATAGGATATCGCCACGGCCCAGTAGAATAGCGGGGGTTTTTCAAAATACCTCACGTGGTTTAAATGGGGGACCACCCAGTCGCCATCCTGGACCATCTCCCGGGGGATTTCGGCGTATCTTCCTTCATCAGGCTCTTTCAGCGAATAATCGCCGATACCGTGAAAAAGGAAGACATATGCGAGGAGGATAAGAACAACCGCACGTAGTATCTGTTTGCCGTTTCTCATTCAATCTTGCCTTTAGTGCTGCCGGCCCTGGTAGCGGGCAAGCACCATATCCGTGCCGCCTATTTTCTCTTCCAAAACTATGTCGGTGTTGACAAGTGCTTTCTGTACTTCGCCCATATCACGCTTGCGGGTTACCAGGTAGAATCCGTCGAAACGCTGCCTTAATTGGCCAAGCTCTTCAACCTTGTGTTCATCAATATGGACGGCCTTTCTTCCGATATAATATACGTAAACCCCTCTCATGCTGCCATAATAGACCCACTGCCCGCCTTTTTGCAAGTGATCCCTGACCTTTTCGCAGAAAGGCCGCGGCGATTTATAATAGTTCAGCTTTCCGTAGATCCATGCGTTGGCTGTCATGTATACTGCTGCGAGGAAGACGAAGAGAAGGCAGGCAATCGCCCCGGTCTTTTTCAGCAAGGCAGACCATGCAACTGCTATAGAGATGAGTATGGAGAGGGCGCCGATAAGCAGCCGCTCCGGATAGAACTCTTTGTACATGCCTGTCTTGACGGCGATGAGGACAATGCCCAGGGCAAGGAACAACGTTGCGAGCAGCGCAGACGCATAAGTAACATATTTTTTATTTTCCGTTGTAAACGCTCTTGCGGCCATCAGCGCCATAGCGGGCAGGAGGGGGAGCATATATTTGCTGATCTTTCCTGATGAAAGGGAAAAGAAGAGGAACATCCATAAAAACCAGATGAGAAAGAAGCGCATACTATGATCGCTTTTCCAGCCTTTTGCGGCAAGGTAGATGCCCATCGGAAAAAAAAGGCTCCAGGGAAAGAAATCCAGGGGCAGGGTGGTGAAATAATAGTAAATGGGGCGTTTGTGGCTCCAGGCATCAAAGAAACGGGTGATGTTCTGGCGGATAACATTCTCCTGGAGATAGGGGAAGCCCTCCTTTATATAAACCGACAAATACCACGGCACAGTGATCAGAAGGAATATGCAGACGCCGATGAGGGTTGCTTTGCCCCTGAAGATGCGGAAGTCTTTTTGCGACCAGCTGTAAATGAGAACAACGGGGAATATGAGGATGACTGCGAGGGGACCCTTGGTCATAAATGCGAGGGCGGCGAGCACATAAAAAAATACGTACGGGGTCTTCCCTTCCTGGTGATAAGACCGGAAAAAACATAAAAGACTGGATGCAACAAAGACGGCAAAGACCATGTCAAGCTGGAGATACCGTGCCTGCCAGTAGTAAAGGGGAGAGCTTATGAGTATAAGGGCGGAGAGGGCCGCCTCCTTGTCCCCGAAGGCCCTGCAGACAACTAAGAAGAGGAGAATAGCTGCAAAAAGGGCTGACAGCGCTGTCGGGATGCGCATTGATGCTTCATCCGTGATAGGGCTGAAGACCTTTGCCGAGAGATAGTTCAGGTAATAAAAGAGGGGAGGTTTTTCTCCGTAGGGCTTGCCGTTGAGGTGCGGGACAACCAGGTTGTCTTCAAGCTCTTTTACGATCTGCGCAAAATCACCTTCATCAGGAGCCCAGAAGTCCCTTGACTGTAAATTGAAGAAAAAGAGTATTGCAGAGGCAATGCAGATGGCCAGGAGAATCTTTTTCATACATGATTCTTTACGATTTTATCGAGGTCGTCCAGGGCGTCATCCATGCTGCGGGTGTTCAGTATGTATTCATCGGCGAGGGCGACCGGTACGGCAGCTCCGTAGGCGATCTCCCTCATGTCCCTGTCGTCGAAGGCGTCAGGCGAATCGTCGGACCTTCCCCGCGACATGATCCTTGCCAATCTCAATGCCCGTGGAGCCACAAAGGCGACCACTACGCAATTTGCCTTTTCTCTGATGAGCCCTACTTCCTGCAATGAGCGTATGCCTTCCATAAAGATGACAGGGCTTTTCGATCCCATCACGTGAGAGAGGACCAGCCGTGTAACGCCCATGCCGTCAGCGCCACGCAATTGCGTAGAGACCAGGGCGGTATTTTCCGCGTTTGATTCGAGCCCCTGTCTTTTCACCTCTTCCCGTACTACGTCGCCGGTGGCAAAGTAGGGGATCTGCCTGGATTCCGCGTAGTTTCTGGCGATATTTTTACCCGATGCCGGCATCCCTACAATGACAAAAAGGATCATTCGACCTCCCCTTCCAGCAAAGACGTATGCTCGACCATTATATAAATTCGAACCATATCTTAAAAAAAAGGGGGTAGACTATAAGCCGGGTTCTGTTTCCCGCCTTCAGCGGGACGGTGATCATTTCTCTTACCGGTCCAGGTTGCCCTGAGCCTGTTGCGGCCTACCCGGGTATTTGGACGGGCCATCCTTGTCGCGCCTGAGCGCGACACCCTTTTTGGCCTTGCATCGAATGGGGTTTACCAAACTGCCTGGTCGCCCAGACACTGGTGAGCTCTTACCTCACCTTTTCACCCTTACCCCGCCATGCGGCGAGGCGGTGTCTTTTCTGTGGCACTTTCCTTAGGGTTGCCCCCAGTCCCCGTTAGGGACCATCCTGCCCTTTGATGCCCGGACTTTCCTCCCCGTCAAGCGGAGCGATCACCCGTCTACCCCTTCTTTATTTAAAGCCTGCCGGCTTTACTGTCCTTTCCTCTCGCAACATGTGGAGCGATCACCCGTCTACCCCTCTTGCCCCTCTTCTTATCGCTTCTTTTGCAAGCTTGTCTGCTATTCCGTTTCTTTCTCTCGGTATATATTGTATCGTAAAGTAACGAAAGTTGCCTATAATATTTTTGATCGCTGCTACATAAGCCCTTAAAACATCGTTTTTGATCTTGAACTTTCCCATCACCTGGTTGGCAAGAAGAAGGGAGTCGGTGTAGACGGATGCCTCTATGATGCCCGCTTCTTTTGCCTTTTTCAAAGCGAAAAGAAGCGCTTCATATTCCGCCATATTGTTTGTCATATGGCCGAGGAAGAGGCTGTCGCGAAGAAGCTCCCTGTTCTCTTCATCGAATACCACAAGGCCGGCGCCAGATTGTCCGGGATTGCCGGAAGAAGCGCCGTCGATATACATGTGCCAGCGCATTATTCGTTTTCTGCGAAATAAAGGATTCGGTTGCAGCTCGGGCACTGTATAAGCTTTTTATTCTTTGTAACTTCTATAAAAAGCTGCGGCGGTATGTTCATGAAACATCCCATGCACACCCCGTTTTTGACATTTGTTACCGCTATGCCGCTGCGCTTTCCTTTAAGTATGTTGTATTTTGACGTCAGCTCGCTGCTCAAAACGGAAAGCAGGTTGTCTCTTTGTGTTTTTAACTCCCCAATGATCTCATCCATTGTTTTGATCTCTGCATCCAGCCTTATCTTTTCGGTTTCGATCTCTTTCCCTCGTTCCCGGAGCCTAACCTGCGATGACTCGTAATCCTTCTTCAGCTCCTCGGTCTTTTCCATAAGGGTGAGTATGTCTTCTTCTGTCTTGTCGTTTGTTGACTTTGCTGTCTCTATTTCCTTTAACAGCGCCTGGTATTCCTTATTTGTCTTGACCTCATAGAGCTTTGATTCAACCTTTTTTATCTTGTCCTTTTCGGCTTCCAGCTCTTTTTCCTTCTTTCTTCGTTCCTTTTCCAGCTCATCAAAAACCGCCTTTTCCCTTGCCAGTTTTTCTTTTAGCTGCTTCAGTTCCTCATCCATTTCTTTTAGCTTTTTCGGCGCTGTCTGTAGTTTTGTTTCCCTTTCTATAATCCTAAGTTCTATTTTTTGTGCCTCATAGAGGGTACTTAGTTCATGCTCCAAGAGCGACCTCCAAAATGTTAAAGGGGGTGAACTCGTGTTCACCCCCTTTCAAGATAGTTTTAATATATATTTTTAAATATTTTCGTTCCATATACGTTAATTGGGCCCACCTGGGTTCGAACCAGGGGCCTACCGGTTATGAGCCGGTGGCTCTTCCAGCTGAGCTATGGGCCCGATGTGCTATAGATTAAACAATAACAGCCTTTTTGTCAAGATTGCGAAGAAGTGGTTTACTTTTTTAGGGCAATTACATATAGTAGTGTATTTTAGAGGATTTTTATGAAAAGAGAGAAAAAAAGGGGCCTTATTCTCATTGTGATAGGCATATGCGTGCCCATTGTGTCGCTGCCCTTTGTAGCAGGCTTTGATCCTGGCAAAGGGATTATGAAAAATGTTTATGAAACGGGCATTCCCCTGCAGAAGGCGAACGAGGGAGCAGGAGAAACGAGCGTGGCTTCAGTCAAGGAAGAGGCAAAAAAAACGGAATCTCTCGCTGAGAGGCTTACTCCCCGCATGGTGCCGTTACGTTATATCCTTGCCCTCGGTGTTTTTCTTGTCTTCATCGGCATAGTGAAGTTAGACAAGGCGAGAAAGAGCATGTAAGGCGCCGGTTTCTCAAATATTTTCTCAAATTTTCATTCCATTTTCCTGTAATTCTTTATAAAATGTTACTTTGACAGTTAGACATCTTTTAAATAAATAAGGAGGGGAGTTATGGGTGAGCCTAAAGTAACAAAGGAAGAGCTTCTCGCGAAAGCCAGGAAACCAGCCCAGGACGCCATGAAGATGCACCCTTATTACAAAGGCAAGATCGAGGTGATACCGAAATGTGTTATCAGGGACGTCAACGATTTTGCCATATGGTATACCCCTGGTGTTGCTGAGCCATGCAAGGACATACAGCAGAACCCCCAGATGGTTTTCGAACATACAAATAAGGCGAACATGGTTGGGATCGTTACAGACGGGACCAGGGTGCTCGGTCTCGGCGACATAGGCCCCATGGCAGGCCTTCCCGTGATGGAAGGAAAGGCGCTCCTTTTCAAATACCTGGGCGGAGTGGATGCCTTCCCGATATGTCTCGACACAAAAGACCCTGATGAGTTCATCAAGACCGTTAAGTATCTATGCCCGAGCTTCGGAGGGATCAATCTTGAGGATATCGCGAACCCGAAGTGCTTCTATATACTTGAACGGCTGCGCGCAGAGGCGCCGATACCGGTGTGGCATGATGACCAGCAGGGGACCGCCGCGGTTACGCTGGCAGGGTTGTTCAATGCCCTGAAGGTCGTAGGGAAAAGGATCGAGGATGCGAAGATCACCATGATAGGGATAGGTGCGGCAAACGTGTGCATTACCAAAATGATCATAAAGGCGGGCGCTGATCCGAAGAAGTTCATCGTTGTAGACAGCAAAGGCATCCTCAGCAGAAAGAGGGACGATATCAAACCGACGCACAAGGAAAAGCTTGAATTCTGCCGGATAACGAATGCGGAGAACAGGGACGGCGGCATGGAAGAGGCGATAAAGGGCCAGGACGTAGTGATAGCCCTTTCGAAGCCCGGGCCTGATACAATCAAGAAAGAGTGGATAAGCACCATGGCGGACAATGGCATCGTCTTTGTATGCGCGAACCCCATTCCCGAAATGTGGCCATGGGATGCAAAGGAGGCCGGGGCAAAGGTAGTGGCTACGGGGCGAAGCGACTTTCCAAACCAGGTCAACAATTCTGTCGGATTCCCGGCGATCTTCAGGGGCACCCTTGATGTCATGGCGACAACGATCACCGACGAAATGTGCATTGCCGCCGCGGTTGAGCTCGCAAAATGCGCAGAGGACAAGGGTCTCCGTGAAGATTATCTCCTTCCCACGATGAATGAATGGGAGGTGTTTCCCCGGGAGGCTGTGGCGGTAGCAAAAAAGGCGATGGAACAAGGCGTTGCGCGCCTGAAGATTGATGAAAAAGAGCTTTTCAGGATGGCAGAGGCCAAGATCAGGAGAGCTCAGGAGGAAGTAGGCCTCCTGATGGAAAAAGGGATTATCGCGCCATATAAGGAGTAAACCATGAGAGAGATCCATACAGACAGCATCGTTTCTGCTGTGGAAAACCTGTTCATCGATGCCAATATCAATCTTTCCCAGGGTGTTTTTGATGCGCTGAGCCAGGCCATAGAGAAAGAGGAGTCTCCAGTGGGCAAAGAGGTGATCAGGGAGTTGATCAACAACGCCAATATCGCCAAAGCAGAGCGCATGCCCATATGCCAGGATACAGGTCTTGCAGTTACGTTCGTAGAGGTCGGCCAGGATGTACATGTCGTCGGCGGGGGCCTCGCAGAAGCGATTGCAGAAGGGGTGCGAAGGGCGTACAAAAATGGATACCTGAGAAAATCATGCTGCGATCCTTTCTCGAGAAAAAATACCGGCGATAACACGCCCCCCATTATCCACACCCATATCGTTCCCGGCGACAGGATAAAGATCGTCGCATTGCCGAAAGGCGGAGGAAGCGAAAACTACGGCGAGGTGCGGATGCTGGTGCCCTCCCAGGGCAAAGAAGGCGTGAAGGCGTTTGTCCTCGATATGGTGACGAAAGGAGGTCCAAACCCGTGCCCGCCGATCATCGTCGGAGTGGGGATAGGGGGCAATTTTGAGACCTCGGCCCTGCTCTCGAAAGAGGCGCTCATGGTGCCTATCGGCCAGAGGAATCCGGACCCCGCAACAGCCGCATTCGAACTGGAGATGCTTGATGCGATAAACAGGACGGGTATAGGGCCTCAGGGGTACGGCGGTACGATGACCGCCCTTGATGTCCACATAAAAATGCTGCCGTGTCATATCGCGTCATTGCCTGCTGCGGTGAACATCCAGTGCCACGCGCACCGGATCAAGGAAGTGGTCATATAGCGTGATTGAATGAGAGGTGCATATGGAGATAAAAAGGATTCAAACACCCCTTGACGATAGTGCCATAGAGAAGCTGAAGGCAGGGGAAAAGGTCTTCCTGAACGGTTTTATTTTTACCGCAAGGGACTCGGCGCATAAAAGGTTCTTCGAAGCGCTTGATAAGGGTGAAGAACTGCCATTCGATATGCGCAACCAGATCATCTATTATTGTGGACCCTCACCAGCCCCTCCCGGCAAGGCTATAGGCTCCTGCGGCCCGACGACAAGCGGGAGGATGGACGCATACGCGCCCCGATTGATCGCGCTTGGACTGAAAGGCATGATCGGTAAAGGAAAGCGCTCGCAGGCAGTGAAGGATTCATTAAAACAGCACAAGGCGGTCTATTTCGGTGCCACCGGCGGCGCCGGGGCGCTGCTTGCAAAGTGCATTGTTTCTTCGGAGATCGTTGCCTATGAAGACCTGGGCCCGGAAGGGGTAGTAAAATTGGGGGTAAAGGATCTGCCTCTTTTTGTGATCAACGATATGTACGGAAACGACCTCTATGAGGCGGGGATAGGGAAGTATCGAAGGTAGGCGGCTTATATTTTTTTTGACATTTTAGGACAAATATTTTAAAACAGAAAAAATTACAAGAGGATAAGATGCGAAAGATTCGTGTTGCTATAACCGGCGTCGGCAATTGCGCAAGTTCGCTCATTCAGGGATTGCATTACTATTCAAAAAAGAGGGACAGCAGCGCTATAGGGCTTATGCACTATGACATATGCGGCTATGAGCCGAAAGATATCAAGATCGTTGCCGCATTTGACATCGACAGGAGAAAGGTCGGCCAGCCTCTGGAAAAGGCCATATTTGCAGAACCTAACTGTACGAAAACAATTGAAGAGAAGATACCGTCTGCAGGCGTGTCGGTCTCAATGGGCCATATACTTGACGGCGTTTCCCCTCACATGCAGGACTATCCGCCGGAGAGAACCTTCATCCCATCAAAGGAGAGACCGGCTGATGTAGCCAGGATGTTGAAGGAGAATGAAGTTGACATACTGATAAATTATCTCCCTGTCGGTTCTGAAAAGGCTACCCGTCATTATGCGCAGAGCTGCCTCGAAAGCGGAACGAGCCTCATCAACTGTATCCCTGTTTTCATCGCCTCAGATTCTTCCTGGGCCGAGAAGTTCAGGAAGCGGGGCATACCCGTTGTAGGAGACGACGTAAAATCCCAGATCGGCGCGACGATCATTCACAGAAACCTCGTTAAGCTCTTCCATGACAGGGGCGTTGCGATCGACAGGACATACCAGTTGAACACCGGCGGCAACACGGACTTCCTCAATATGCTGAACAGGAAAAGGCTTGTTTCGAAAAAGATATCGAAAACAGAGGCGGTACAATCTATGCTTGACGTCCCTATGCCTCCTCAAAATATCCATATAGGACCTTCCGATTATGTCCCCTGGCAGAACGACAACAAGGTGTGCTTCATGAGAATTGAAGGGAGGATATTCGGCGACATACCGATCAACCTTGAGATGAGGTTGTCCGTAGAGGATTCGCCGAACAGCGCAGGCTGCATGGTCGATGCCATACGCTGCTGCAAGGTGGCAAGAGACCGGGGCGTCGGCGGCGTGCTCGAGTCAATATCGGCCTATACAATGAAACATCCTATCAGACAATACCCCGATGAAAGTGCAAGGGGAATGGTTGAAGAGTTCATAAGGGGAGACAGGGAAAGATAGGCACATCTTTTGATAAGCTCAAAGATAGGGCATTCGCTTGATCCTGCAATCTTAGCAGTTTATCGTTTTTTTTTCCGCGACAGAACGATTGATCCGAATGTGCTGACGCTCTGCGGGACCTTTTTCGGGTTCCTGTCGGCATTCTCTACTGCCTGTGGTTTTCTTATACCTGGCGGGACAGCCCTTCTGCTGGCAGGTTTTTTTGATCTCCTTGACGGCGCCGTAGCGAGGCATGCCGACAGGGTTTCTTCTTTCGGGGGGTTTTTAGACTCGGTCCTTGACCGCTATTCCGATCTCGCAGTGATGCTGGGCATCTTTATATTCTTTCTGAACGGCGGCGAGCGGACATATGCCGCTGCGACCTTTATCGCGGCGATAGGCATAGCGATTATACCCTATGCGCGGGCGAGGGCAGAGGCCGCTTCGATATCGTGTACGACGGGCTTAATGGAAAGGCCGGAGAGGATCCTGCTGCTGCTTATCGGCCTTTTTTTTAACATCCTGCAGTATGTCGTTATCATCCTTGCGGTATTGAGCCATATTACAGTGATCCAGAGGATCATGTACGTGAAGAGAAAGATCCTGCAGGAGAGAAATACGAGCACAAAATCCTAAGCATGAAGCGCTAAAGAATATCAAAACCCAAATATCGTTCCCCCTCACCCTGACCCTCTCCCGCAAGGGGAGAGGGGACTGTTGCAGTTCTCCCGCAAGGGAAGAGGACGGTGTTGTTATGACCCTCTCCCGCAAAGAGAGGGAGAATGCTGTTTCTTATACCGCCTGTGTCCTTACCATGATGCGCCAGGGGAGAGGGAACGGCGTTATCTTGCAGCAAGCTGCGGGGGATCATCGGGACCGAGGAAGGTCTGGATGCATTTTTTTCATCCGTCGAGGGTGCCGAGCGATGCGTGGCATGAATAATTGTTTAGGATTACAATATTCGGATTTAGGATTTTCCTACTTGTCGCTTTGCGAGGGATTTTTCACGATATGATATTGTAGATCTCTTCCTTTAATACGTCTTTCGCCATTTCTTTCGGGATACCCGTCTTTACCACCTTGCCTTTTGCAAAAAGTATGGCCTTGTTTGCCCCGAAGGCAATTCCTATGTCCGCTTCTTTGGCTTCGCCGGGTCCGTTTACTTCGCAGCCCATAATGGCGACGTTGAGGTGCTTGTCGAAGTGGTTCAGGTCTTTCTCGAATTCCCCTACGATCTCTGTGAGGTTGACCTTGCAGCGGCCGCAGGTGGGGCAGGATATCAAATTGATGCCCCTTTTCCTGAGGCCCAGATCACGAAGGATATGATAGGCGGCAATGACCTCATAGACGGGATTGCCGGTCAGGGAAACCCTCAGGGTATCGCCTATGCCTTCGTACAGCAAGATGCCGATTCCGATGGCAGATTTGATGACGCCGGAAAAGACCGGGCCTGCCTCGGTAACGCCTATGTGAAGGGGGTAATCGGAAAGCTTTGAGAATTTCTTATAGGCATCGATGGTTTGAAAGATATCCGATGCCTTTAATGACACCTTGAGCTCTGTCCATCCAACGTCTTCAAAGAGGCCGATATAATAGAGGGCGCTCTCCACCATCGCTTCCGCGTTAGGCTTATGATATTTCTTTAGTATCCTCTTTTCCATAGAGCCGATGTTCATCCCTATCCGCACAGGTGTTTTGGTCTCTTTAGCGCATAGGGCGATCTCTTTTACCTTCCTTGCGTTATTGATCGTACCCGGGTTGATCCTCACGCAATCGATCCCGACCCGCATGGCCTTCAGGGCTATTTTGTGGTTGAAGTGGATGTCGCCGATGATCGGGATATCAACCTCTTTCTTAAGAAAAGGTATGATCTTGCAGGTCTCTTCCTGCGGCAGCGCAATCCTTACCAGCTCGCAGCCGGCCTTTTTAAGCTCCCTTGTCTGATCCAGCGTTTCCTGGAAGTTTTCGGGATTTGTTTTTAGCATTGATTGAACAACGATGGGGCTGTCGCCGCCGATGAAGACATTCCCTATTTTGATCTTTTTGGTCTTTTTTCTTTTCATGGTATGAGAGTTCGTATTACAGATTATTTGCCAATGGATGAATTCTATACTTTATAACCGGGCATTGTCAATGACATGTATCATTTTAATGAGGTGTCGGGGGTGGAATGGGTCGGGTAAAAAGAATAGTGCTTCAGTTGGCCTCTTTAAGCCACTGTAACGACGCCACAAAGCGCAGGAGCACCATATTTGTATCCATTTAATATTAAAGATAATTTCAACTTTGTAACAGATTTCACTTGACTCTGTGTTGATGGTGATATAGTTATTTTGTCATTACCATAAAAAGTAATACGGCTTTAAATGTCTGAAACATTCAATATATCAGGAGGTGTTCTGTATGATGGATAGATGGACGTTTGGATTGACTATGCTTGTGGTAGGCATGGGAGGTACTATATGCACCCTTATTCTTTTCAGCCTCGTTATGTCTGCGCTGAAGAAACTATTCCCTTATAAAAAAGAAGAAGATGAAAAATAAAAGGAGGACTGAAACATGTTAGATGCGATGCTAAGCGGATTATCTGGACTTGTAGCCGGTTTTGTTCACCTCCACTGGTCCAATCTGGTAATGATGTGTATCGGAGGTATCCTCCTTTACCTTGGTATCAAGAAAGACTTTGAGCCCTTGCTCCTTGTGCCCATCGGCTTTGGGTGCATCATTGTGAACATTCCTTTGGCAGACCTCATGGAGAAGGGAGGTTTTCTGAGGACCATCTATGATTTTGGCGTTATTACCGAACTCTTTCCCCTGCTTATCTTTATAGGCATAGGCGCAATGACCGATTTCGGCCCTGTCCTGGAGAACCCTTACACGTTTATCCTCGGAGCAGCAGGGCAGTTCGGCATATTCCTGACATTGCTTCTTGCACTGGCATTGGGCTTTCCTTACAAAGATGCTGTGACGATAGGGATCATAGGGGCCTGTGACGGACCGACAGTTATATACGTCGCATCGCAGTACGCGCAGCATCTCCTCGGTCCTGTCTCTGTTGCAGCGTATTCTTATATGTCGCTTGTTCCTGTTTTGCAGCCCCCGATCATGAGGATGCTGACGACCAAGAAGGAGCGGGAAGTAGTCATGAAGACACACCAGAAGACAGTTTCGAAGATGACGAAGCTGCTTTTCCCTATAGTGATCACCGTGATCGGAGGGCTTATCGCTCCCCACGGACTGCCTTTGCTTGCGACTATAATGCTCGGTAATTTCATGAAAGAGTCAGGCGCTGTGGCAAGGCTCACAAAGGCATCAGAGAACGAGATAGCGAACATTGTGACGCTGCTCCTGGCTATCTCCATCGGAGCCACGATGAGCGGCCCTGTGTTTGTCAAGCCGACGACGATCATCATCCTTGCCCTTGGCTTGCTTGCCATATGTCTCGATACGGTGTGTGGGGTGCTTTTCGGAAAGATACTTTATGTGGTTACGGGAGGGAAGATAAACCCGCTCATAGGCGCGGCCGGGATCTCGGCGTTCCCCATGTCAGCCCGTGTGGTTCAAAGGGAAGGACAGAAGTACAACAAGAGGAGTTTTCTTCTGATGCACGCTATGGGAGCGAATGCAGGCGGACAGGTAGGCTCCGTAATGGCAGCGGCGGTCATGCTCTCCGTTCTGAAGGGTATGGGAGTAATCTAGGGGGTTCAAAAGAATTAAAGAAATAGAGGGCGGATGGTTACCCGCCCTTTTTCTTAAAAATTATCTATAGGTTTTAAAGGGGGTTGTATTATGGACTTTCTGCAAGTAGCGGCGAGTGTCATATTTATCCTGAGCATCATCCTCGTCATTACCGGCTGGATCGACAGCGTCCTCGCTGCTCTCCTCGGCATTCTTTTCATGATCTTTTTCGGGGTCATGACAGACGTCCAGGCATTCCAGATCGTTGACTGGAACGTGATCGTCATCCTTCTCAGCATATGGATCATCTCGGGGTTCTTCGGGAAATCCGGCGTGCCCGATTTTCTGTCGGCAATCATCCTCAAGATGTCAAAAGGCAACGTGGCCGTGTTTGTGACGGTTCTCGGCATGCTTGCAGGGTTTATATCGATGCTTATCGACAACGTGGTCGTTGTCTTAATGTTTGCGCCCGTCGTGTTTCACGCCTGCAGGCGTTTCAAGTTCGCCGCGTTCGCCCCTGTACTTTTTGTGGGCCTCTGCTCAAATTTTATGGGCACAGCGATGCTTCTGGGAGACCTGCCGCCTCAGATGCTGCACAGCGTATCGGGGATTGAGTTCGCTGGGTTCATATGGTTTCAGGGTCGCCCATCTTCGTTCTTTATATTGCTCATTTCATATATCTTTACCTGCGCCTATTTCTTCTGGTATTTTTCAAGAAAGTACAAAGGCGTCACAATGGATGTAGCATCCATGGCAGGAGAGAAGGCGCTCGATCACATCAAAGACAAGCCCTTTGCGATCATCGCCTGCGGGATCTTCGTTCTGACGATCATCGCCATGGCGCTGCGGCCGATCTTTGGCTACCATCTGGGTTTCATCGCATTATGGGGGGCTCTCGCATGCATCCTTGTATTCGAGATCTTCAAGAGCAGGTTTACCCTGGAGATACCTGATGTGGAGCAGATCCTTGCGGAGCTCGACTGGAGGGCGATCTTTTTCTACGTGGCGCTCTTTGCGCTGGTCGGCGGCCTGGAGCACTCCGGTGTCATAAAGTCCGTCTCGAACTTAATAACTCCACTTATCCAGAAGAGCCTTGTCGCCGGGAGCACGGTCCTGTATTGGGTTACCGCACCCATCGTGGGAATTGTGGAACACGATGCATATATCCTTACCATGCTTTACGTTATCAGAGACCTCGGAAAGGAAACAGGCATGAACCCCTGGCCTCTCTACTGGATGCTCCTGTGGGCAGGCACCTTGGGAAGCAACCTGACCATAGCAGGCGCACCGGCATTGTTCGTTGCAAAGAACCTCGGAGAGAAAGAAGACCAGAGAAAGGTAGGCCTGAAAGAATTTTTCGCAATAACCGTTCCCTATGTTATTATATCGCTCATATTCTGCTATATTCCTGCAATGCTCGTATGGGTCGTTCCTTTCAGTAAATAGGAGGAAGTTATGTCAATTTTAACGATCGCAAGGGAATACGGAAGCGGCGGGAAAGATATCGGCCGGAAAGTGGCTGAGCGCATGGGATATGATTATGTGGACAGGGGCCGCATCCTCGAAGATATGCGGAAGATCGGCACACAGTGGGAGGAGCTTGCAAAATATTTTGACGAGAACAAACCTGACGTGTGGGAACGCTTTAAATGGTCATTTCGGGGTTATGTGGCGCTTATCCAGTCGCATATCCTGCATTACGCCCTCCAGGACAACATGGTCATCATGGGAAGGGGCGGCAATTTCCTGCTCAAAGGCATTCCCCACGTGCTGCGAATACGAACAACGGCGTCCATAGAAAAGAGGATAGAGAAGGTGATGCAGTGGCAGGAGACAAACAGCGAGAACGCCGAATGGCTTATCAAGAGGGCGGACAAAGAGATGGCGGGCGCCGTATACCTCGTATACGGATTCGCCTGGGATGACCGTGCGCAGTATGACCTGTTATTCGATACCGGCCTTCAGAGCTATGATGAGATTGTCGATGTTATTGCAAAGGAGCTTCAGGCAAGGGAGTCGCTTAAGACCGACAAGGCGGTCAAGCTGCTTGCATTGAAGGCCCTCGCAGCAAAGATCAATGCCGATCTTGCGATAGACAACACGCTTCACATATCGTCCCTGGATGTAAAATTAAAGGAAGAGGGGCTTGTCGAATACGGACTCATTGTGAGCGGTGCCGTTCATACCAACAGTGACATACCGCGGATCAAGGATATTGTCGGCAGAGTTGCGGGCAGTACGCCGATCGAATATGATCTGCGCTTTCGCTGGCAATCAAGGATGGGCCCTCCGCAATTCAAATAGAAAAACCAGGTAAAGCTGACGCATCATATTTCTATTCTTGTCACGACGCCGTGAAGTTTATTGGAAGGGAGATCGTGGAACTGGACGAAAGGAGGGGCCAGCCTTTTCATCATGGAAAAGACCTTCCAGAAGAAATTTCTTGTCGTAATTTCCTCCAGCCCGTAGAAGATGCCTTTTTCGTTAATGCCCGCCTGTTTCAGTAATTGTTCGATGTCCACCATCTCCATGTATCCCAGTTGGATCTCAAAGGTCTTTAGTCCCGGAGCGAGGTCGTCCTTGAAAAAACTTTGCACGCCGAAGGGTTTGTCCATGGTGGTGATGGAGACAATGATATTGTTCTCATAGATGATATGGTTCATGAACATGGTATGAACGATATAAGAAGGCACTTTCCTCATATCCCTTGCAAAGAAGAGGGCCGTCCCTTTGATCTTATTCAGTGCCTGATAGACCTCATTGTAGCTGTAGAGAAAAACGTCGAAGTTGAGCGGGCGGATAGACCGGTAGAGCTTTCTTTGCCCTCCGGTATAGATCAAAATGATGAGAAGAGGCACGGCAGCTATGATCAACGACCAGTAGCCGCCGTAAGGTATCTTGTAGGTGTTTGAGGCAAGGAAGACAATGTCTGCGAGGGTGACAAGCAGGGCGATGACAGTTTTGAAGACATCTTTTTTCAGACAGAATATGGCGGTCATCATTATCCCTGTGATGGTCATGGTACCCGTGACAGCCAGACCGTATGCAGCGGCGAGCTGGTGCGACTCTCTGAAAAGAAACATAATGAACAGAACAGAGACGAGGAGGAACCAGTTCACAAACCCGATGTATATCTGTGATCTTAACTGCTTTGATGTATATTCGATCTTGCACAGCGGCATAAGGCGCGTTGTGATGCCCTGGTATACAACAGAGAACATTCCGCTGATCATTGCCTGGGAAGCGATGATCGTTGCGATGATGCTGAGGAGCAGAAAAGGAATATAGAGAAGGAACGACTGGCTGTATACCATTTTAAAAAGTAAATTTTCCTGCTTTCCGGCGGATTGAAGAAGGAAGGCTCCCTGCCCGAGATAGTTCAGCGCGAGGGCAAAAAATACAAAATACCAGCCCCTGATAATGGGCTTTCTTCCCAGATGTCCCATATCTGCATAGAGCGCCTCGCCGCCGGTAGCGCACAATATCACCTCGGAGAGCACAAAGAAACCTGCCAGTCCATTGTCATAGAGGAACCTGATCGCATAATAAGGACTAACAGCTTTCAGAACCGAAGGGGTGTGGCACATGGAGATGACGCCTGAAATGCCGATTGATACGAACCAAAGAAGCATGAGCGGTCCGAAGGCCCTGGCTACCTTCTCGGTGCCTTTTTTTTGAAATACAAAAAGAAGCAGGGCAATCGCCGCACCTATGCAGATCAGAATGATCTGTTTCGTCTCAGCGAACCCGGGAATAAGGAGTATCCCTTCCACGGCGCTGAGTATGCTGATCGCCGGCGTTATGACCCCGTCGCCTATGAGGAGAGAAATTCCGATGAAGGTCAGGATAGTTGCAAAGACCATCGATCTCCCTGTCTTGAGGAGCCTTATCAGGATCCCCCTGAGCACGATGGTGCCTCCTTCTCCTTTCTCGCCCAGACTCATGGCAAGCCAGGCGTACTCGATCGAAACGAGGACCGTAAGCGTCCATATTACAAGGGAGAGAACCCCCATTACATTGTCATGAGTGGGCTGGAGCAAAAGAAAGATAACGGTAAGGGTGTAGATCGGGCTTGTTCCGATATCACCGAATACAAGGCCGAGAGATTTTATTACCGAATTTAGCGCACCGGATATATCTCGCCGGTGCGAGGAGCTGGACGAGTCATCTAATTCCATTATTGTGTAGTATGTTAGAATGAATAAAGAACAAAATCAACTGTTTGTTAAGTTTTTTCAGTTTGCCATATTGCATTGATTGTGTTCATTTGTCGCAGTTTACTTCAGGGTTGATCTATAAACAGGTGAAATAATTGCGGCAGTATCTGATTTTGGTTGACACATTTCGTTGAATATATATTATAATTGTAAGCAGAATATGGTCATATAAAAGGGGAATCATGGAAAAACTCACCATCGTGACGAGGAGAAAGAAGGCACACCAACAGGATCAAGATGTGCAAGTTGATACTGTTGAATCTGCCCCGAAGGAACAGGAGATCCAGGAAATATCCAGTATTCCGGGATTTACGCTCCCGCCGAGCTTTCATGTCCATGATGGCGATAACCTTATCTTTAAGGAAGTCGCAGGCGACGAGGAACAGATCTTTTCCATAGAGCTGACGCCCCAGCAGTCTCAGGTCGTTCAGTCGATGAACCTGATCAAAGATCTGGTGAATGGAAAACACCAGGGCGTCAAAATATCGATGGAAGAGACCGGGGGCGGAAAGACCGCCTTCAATTTTCATTTCAAGCCTGTTTATACCACAAGGATGCTCAACTCCAAGGATGTGGCAACAATGCTCCAGATAAGCAGGAGCTTTCTCTATAAGCTTGTAAAGGTGAAGGCTATAAAGAGCTACAAGATCGGGAAGCTTAGACGATTCTTGCTTGAGGATGTTATAGATTACCTTAGCAGCAATGTACAGTTTTAGAGGAAACGGGAAGGGTTATCTCAGATGACGATAGAAGCAGTTGCAATGAAGTTTTTTGCAGCCATAGAAGGAGGTCAACTAAATGTACACCGATTATTGGGGCCTTAAAAAGCCGCCATTCGATAACGTACCGGATCCATCGATGTATGTTGAATCCCATGCGTCGGTTGAAAATACAATAGCCGAGACCCTCTTTGCGATCGAGGAGGGAAATGAGTGTCTTACTGTTATCGTCGGTGACGTGGGCCTCGGGAAAACCCTGTCGTTAAGGATGATCCTTGATTCGCTGGATCACAGCAAATACAAGATTGCCTTTGTCACGAACCCCGATATGTCTTTTGTACAGCTTTTGAAAGAGATCATAGGACAATTGACAGGAAAGCAGTGCGAAAGAAGAGGCAAGATCGATCTTTTGGAGACATTCAACAAACTTCTCTTCGAAACGATCGATGAAGGGAAAAAGGTGTTGATATTCATTGACGAGGCGAATGCCATATCCCCGGCAAACCTGGAAAGCCTGAGGCTTCTTACGAATATGCAGGATGACACCCGGAACCTCTTTACTATTGTCCTGGCGGGACAGATGGAACTGGCAAGCAGACTGGAGCACCCGAAGCGGGCAAACCTCTTCCAGCGTATCGGAACATACAACAGGATAAACAAGATAGAATCCGAAGAGCTGGTCAAGAACTATGTTGAAACACGGGTTAAACTGGCAGGGGGGACAGGAAGCCCTTTTACCGATGACGCCGTGCATTGGCTCTGGGAATACTCCGACCACGGGGTGCCCCGGCTTGTCAATAAGATTGCCAAGCTGTGCCTGAAGGCAGGCGAGACGAACCAGTTTGAGACCATTACCGGAGATGTTGTAAAGCAGATCGGCGAGCGCTTTGAAAAGTTGACCGGACCGGCCATTCAGAAACGGAAGAGCAGGGAGAGACCGACGCCACAGGTATCGCGGGAAGAGATTGTGACGGAGAAAGAGAGAAAGAAAAAGACGCCCCCGAAAGAAGCAAGGGCAGAACACGTTGCTCCTCCACCTCCGCCTCCACCCGAAACAAGGATAGAGGAGCCTCCTGTAGAAGTACCTCCTCCGACCGTCGAGCCGCCCCTACCGCCAGCCCCTCCGCCGCCGGTAGAGCCTCCTCCTCCGCCAAGGCCGACGGTATTAGAGCCTCCGCCTGTCGTCGAGCCGCCGCCACCGCCAGCCCCTCCGCCGCCGGTAGAGCCTCCTCCTCCGCCAATGCCGACGGTTGAGCCGCCGGTTCCTTCAGCTCCCGAGGCAGCTCCGGCACCGCCGGATGAGCCGGACGTGGCAACTATCGCAGGTTTCAAGATCAAGATCGACATCCCGCCCCATGTTCTTGAGCAGACCCAGTCTGCAAACACCGAACACAGAAGGAAGATCGCCGGCGTATTGGCCGCACAGACGCTTGAAAAGAACCCGCAGTTGACTGCTTCGCCGTCTGTTGATCCGGTATCGATATGGAGTGAGATCCTTAATGTGATACTGAAAAGGCTTGAGCCTTAAGGCTGCCGGTCGTCTTCAAGGCTTTTCAGCATCTGAAGTGCTTTTGAATTCTTTGGATTGATCGAGAGGATAAAGTATAATCTTTTTTTGATTTCTTCCGCCTTTTCGCCGGCGAGGTTTTCCTGGTTTTTTTCGTATTCCAAACGGGCAAGGTTAAAATGCGCCTCTTCCTGAAAGTTGTTCAGGGTAAGTGATCTTCTGTAAGCGGGTATAGCCTCGTCCTCCTTCCCCATTTCCTCATATATAGAGCCAAGGTTGTTCCATGCATCGGCGTTCTTTTCGTCAAGCTCCAAAACCCGCTTGAAGCATTCGAGCGATTTATTATATTCCCCATGTTGAATGTACAGGTTTCCGAGATTGAACAGGGCCTTGATGTGGTCCGGATCTATTACAAGAACTTCCCTGTATTGTTCCATCGCCTCGTCAAACATATCGTGTCTGTCGTACATAACAGCAAGGCAGAAATGAGGCGACGCGGTGCTGGGATCAACCTCGATAGCCTTTTTCCATAACGCAATCGCGGCGTTGTAATCGCCCTGGAGATCGGCTATGTTGGCAAGATTGACAAAGGCTTCAGGGTCATTGGGGTTGAGCTGGAGGGCCTTCTGAAACATCTGTTTGGCGCTCCCAAACCTCTCCATCTTTTCATAGACGTACCCCAGGTTGTTGTAAGCTTCGATGCTGTACGGTTCAAGCTGTACTACCTTGCTGAAATATTTCAGCGCCTTCTCGTACTCATTTCTATTGAGAAAGATAAAACCAAGGTTTACATAAGCATCAGTGAGCTTGTCGTCAAGCTGGATCGCCTTTTTGTAAGCAGCGATTGCTTTGTCGGATAAGGGTTCAAGGAGGTTCGTGTTGTATCCTTCCATGAACCAGTCTCGGGCAGTCTTTTTTGTTGCCATTGTCTCCCTTTATTCATCTATACAAAAGTGATTTAATAAGCATCATGTTAGCAAAGAGCCCCTGTGTTGTCAAGGCCAAAAGGGGCGAAAAGAGGAATGGGACAGAATGCTATAATACCCTGTGATCTTGGATAATCAGACCGCTATGACGGCTCAGCAACAGCTTGTTTTTTTGAAAAGAAGCGGCTAAGAAAATAGGTGATAACTAAAAGACCAACACCTGCCAGATCGGTATAAACGCCGGGTTTGATGAGCATTAGCGCGCCGGCTATGAGCAGGACCCTTATAGGCAATCCAACGGCCTTACCGAGAAGCCACCCCTGCATTCCGCAGGCGAGGGCAAAGGTGCCGAGAAGGGCAGTAACAGTCACGATTATAATGTCCGTCAGGCTGCCTATCAGGAGCATGGCGGGATTGAAGATGAACATGTAAGGGGCTATAAAGGCTGCTATGCCGAGCTTCATTGCCGTGAAGCCTACCCTGTTCGGGGATGCGTTCGCTATGGCGGCGCCTGCGTAGGCCGCGAGCGCAACAGGCGGCGTGATGGCCGAGATGCAGGCGAAGTAGAAGACGAAGAGGTGCGCAGCGATGGGTATCGCCCCGAGTTTGATAAGTCCAGTGGTGATAACAGCGGCGCATATCGCGTACGCTGCCGTTGTGGGCATACCCATCCCGAGAACGATGGCCACGACCATCGACAGGAACAGCGCGAGGGGTAGTATGCCCTTTGAATATTCGAGGAGGATCGTCGCGAATTTCAGTCCGATCCCTGTCTGGGATATGATGCCGATTACGATGCCGGCCGCGGCGCATGTCCCCGCCATCTCGATGGCGCCCTTTGCGCCGTTTGCGAGGGAGTCAATAATCTTCTTCAGGCCCATACGCGTCTCCCTGCTGGTCCAGCTTACGGCGACACACCCCACCACGGCCAAGGTGCCGGCCTTGATGATGGAGGCCATCTCGATCGCTATGTAATAGACGAGGACTGCCAGGGGAGCGAACATGTAAAGCCTTTTAAAAGTCTCTTTTTTGTTGGGGATCTGGTCAGGAGGAAGACCCACAAGGCCTGTCTTTGCCGCTTCAAAATCGACCATGAAGTAGACGGCAAGGTAGTACATCGCCGCAGGCAGTATGGCCGCCACAAGGACCTTAACGTAAGGCACCCCGAGGATCTCTGCCATGAGAAAGGCGCCTGCTCCCATTACCGGAGGCATTATCTGACCGCCCGTTGACGCTACGGCCTCGACGGCTCCGGCAAAGTGCGCTTTGTAGCCCATGCTTTTCATCATGGGGATGGTAAAGCTGCCCGTGCCGACAACGTTCGCGGCGGAGCTTCCCGACACGGTTCCGAAAAGCGAGCTAGAGATGATTGCGACCTTGGCGGGACCGCCACGGGCCCAGCCGACGACAGCATTGGCGAACTGGATAAAGTATGCGCCGACCCCCGAGCTCCTGAGAAAGGCGCCGAAGATGACGAATATATAGACATAGGCTGCGGACACAAATACAGGAAGGCCAAGGATCCCGTCGAGGCTGAAGAGGTAGGTGAAGATCCTTGGCCAGCTGTAGCCTTTATGGTAAAAAAGGCCCGGCAGGTGATTGCCGAAATATCCATAGAGGATGAAGACGGTGGCGATGATGGAGAGAGCGAGCCCCGTGGTCCTTCTTGTCATCTCCAGGATCCCCACAACGAACATGAGGGAGATGATCGTGTCCCAGGTAGTGGGCAAGACACCTACCCTGTAGATCCAATCGTCGAAATTGATCACCATGTAAACAAAGGGGATGATGATCATGAGGATAAAGATGTAATCGACGAAGTGAACCCTTTTGCTTGCTCCCTGCCATCCGGGGTAGAGGAGAAAGCAGAGGAAGGCGAGGAAGACAACGTGCATTCCTCTGAAGAACCAGGGGTCGATGGGATTGATGAGGAGGCAGTAGAGATGGAACAGCGAACATACTGCGCCAACGATATAGATCACCCATGATCCGAATTTTCCGAACTCCCGCGTCCGGATCAGATCAGCATCTTTTATTTTACCGAGGTCAATAGTCTTTTCTTTCGTCCCCATATCCCCGCCTTTTTCCGGTTTTTCTGGCTCAATTCTGCGGTCTCAGCTCCTTGGGAAGTTTGAGGCCGATCTCTTCATAATATTTGATCGCTCCCGGGTGGAGAGGGATCGGTGAATAGAGGATGTTCTTCGGCTCCACTTCCTGCGCGGATTTGTGGACGCTTACGAGGAGGGGCTTGTTCTTGAAGATCTCTTTTGTAAACTCGTAGACAAAATCGGCAGGCATATCTTTATGGGTGACCATGAAGTTCCAGACTGTCAACGTCGTAATATTGTTTGGTGCGCTCTTGTATGTGCCTTTCGGGATGATGCCTTTTGCAAAGTCAGGGTGCTTCTTGATGAACCTGTCGGCAACGTCTTCTTCTACGCCTATAACCACTATGTCGTGGGTTGTTTCGACGGCTGAGATGAGGCCCCAGGGCAGTCCGACGGATTGGCCGTTGGCATCGAGAAGCCCGTCTTTCAACTGGTTGTCAAGATCTGATGACGAGGCATTGATGATCCGTTTCGGTTTTACCCCTGCCTCCGCGATGATCATCGGCCAGTAAGTCGCAGGCGTCCCGCCGACGGGCCCGGTGCCGACTGATTTGCCGTTGAAATCTTTAATGCTCTTAACACCGCTCTTTTTCAATGCATACATCTGGAAGTAGGTTGTATACATTGGGAAGATCGCCCGGATGTTCTGGTGCTTCTTGCCTTTTGCCCAGCCTGTCCCTGTCCAGCCTTCATATGCCGGGGCTGCTGTGACCATACCGAAATCGAGCTGTTTGATTTCTACGAGCTGGGTATTGTGAACGGGGCCGCCTGTCGATTCAATAGAGGCAGGAATGCCGAGTTTTTCACCCATGACCTTAGCAGGACCTCCTGCCCAGATATAGTAAACACCACCGATGGGGGCTGCGCCGATCGTGACACCCTTTGTAGGCCAGCCCTTTTTATCCTGAGCGTCCGAGAAGGAAACAAGGCCAAGAATACAGACAATTGACACAAAGATAATAAATACCTTCTTCATAATAATACCCCCTCTGATTGTAATGACTTACTTTTTCTATTTCTATTACACAGCCTTGCAAAAATATTGTCAACAAAAAACTATTAAAGGGGCTCACGTCGCCCCCTCTTCGGGCAAAAGCCCGAAGAGACTCCCCCTCTCACCCAAGAATGGGCTATAGAATATTTTTATGGGGCTCACGTCGCCCCCTCTTCGGGCAAAAGCCCGAAGAGACTCCCCCTCTCACCCAAGAATGGGCTATAGAATATTTTTATGGGGCTCACGTCGCCCCCTCTTCGAACCAGCTGAAAGCTGATCGCTGATAGCCGGCAATATCCAGCACCTGGTTCGCCATGAGCCGCTTTCTTCCCCCTCAATTACATGGACGCGAGGATGCTCCGGAGTTCGGTGAAAGACTCCCGCGTGAAGGTCCTGTCACGAAAGTAGACCCCCTCAAAGGATCTGACAAAGGCAGAGGCCTGCTCGCGGAGCTTCTCGTCATCTATGCGCGAAACAAATTCTTCAAGACCTTGCGACGCCTCCTTGCGGTAGCCGTATTTTTCCATCTTTTGCAGGAAGGCAAAGAGAAGTTTTTTCTCCTTGGATTGCCTCGGTTTGAAAAGGAGCCGTATGATGACGGCTATTCCGGCGATCAACAGAGCGATGATGAGATATTTTGAGAGGGCATCCTTATCGAATTTAAATCTCAGGGATGGCCGCTTTATTCCTGTCCTGACTTTCCGGATGAAGGAGATCTGTTTTTCAAGGTTGTAGTTGATGATAAAGGCGTACCAGTAATAATTGACCGTATCCAGGAATACCCTTGCTTTGAGCAAGGAGCCGCCCTCCAGCGGGAAGGCAAAGTTTTCCAGAGATGCAGGCGTGGGGTCGTACCTGAGCCAGCCTTTTTGAGGAAGGAAGGTCTCTACCCAAACATGGGCATTTTTTTGCGGGATGAGATAGTATTGCCCAACGTCGTTGTAGTAGCCGCCCCGGTACCCCCCGATGACCCTTGAAGGAATCCCCGCGATGCGGAGCATGATCGCGAAGGTCGACGCAAAGTATTCGCAGTTACCGTACTTGCTGTCAAAAAGGAATGTTTCGAGAGGGTTTTTTGAGAGAGGGAGATTTTGCATGGAATATTTGAACTCCCCGTTGTGCAGAAATGCGTAAAGCGATCCTATCTTTTCAATCCGATCCTTGCCGTGGGTAATGGAATTGACAAGGTCGACTATCCTGGACGATATATTCTCGGGGACCTGCAGGTACCTCTCTTCATCTACGTTCTCGTCTTCGATCACATCGCCTATTATGGAAAGAACTTCATATCTCATCCTCCTGTCTATGTAGATTGATGAAGAGTAGCTGAGATCGTCGTATTTTTTGACGAACCGGGTAGATACGAACACTGGTTTGTCGAGGCCGAAGAGGTAAACGTTCCGGTAAGGCTCAAGATAGATCATCTGCCTGATCCTTTTACCTTCTATCCTGGTTTTGGTATTTGGTACGAAAAGGCGTTTCTCAAAGCTTCTCCATGAGGTCCCGTCGAAGTAGTCGAGGGCGATACCTCTCCAGTAGAGGACGTTTTCTTCGACCTTTTCCATATTGGCCCTGAATACGATGCTCGCGTCTTCCTGAATATTTGACACCTCGCCGAGCCTTACCCTGTCGGTGAACCCTGTTTTTGCCCTGTCGGGCCTGTTAAGAAAATCTAGAAGCGGATACTGGGTGCGGGGCAGAATAACGAACATCACAACGGAAAGCGGGATGGCAAGGAGGGGTATCCAGAGGCATTTTAATACCAGCTTTACTATTGACCCTTTCGAAAATTCCAATGAGCTGTCCTGCGCGTAATAGGTGAGCAGGACGAATGCAACGGAGAGGAGAAAGACGAGGGTGAGAAAATAGATGACAAAGTCCATGCCCAAGGTCATAAGCCCGAGGCCGGAAAGAAGGAAGAGGGCGATGGCGTATATCTGCATATAATCGCGTACCTGTTTTTTTTCAAGGAATTTGATCCCGAGCAGCAATAGAAGGGCTTCGAGGGTCTGTGTTATAAGCTCGTTTGAATCAAACTTATAGAAAAAGAAGAGGATAACGATGACGGAGAAAGCGGTGAGCGCCCTTCGCGGTATATAATAATTTTTCCTGTATTCAAAGTATAGAGAGGCAAGGAGCATGGCGACGAAGAAGGCGGAATAAGCGCTGTAAATGTGTTCGTAAATTCCTACGAAGGCTATAATGCCGATAAGGTAAGAGATGACGTTCACGGCATGCCCTATTTTCACCTGCTGAATGTTTTTCAAGATCATGCCGCTATACCCCCTGAATCCATAGGGGTTGTGCCGTTTTGCATTCCGCCGTTATAAAGTGCAAGCTCTTTCAGCATGCTGACCTTGTGTGTGTATGAGATGTCCGGCTCATAGAGCCTTCCGTTTATCTTTAATCCGATGGGTATATTCTTTTTCAGCAGCTGAACGATCGAATAGGCGATGCATGATATCTTTTCTTCCGTATCGGTGATGGCGACCTTGTCGAAGTCGATGACCACCGGTTGGTAGGTGAGGGTCGACAGCTCTTTTGTCTTTAATTTTCCAGTCTTAGCAGTTGCTTTCCAGTGGATATATTTAAGCGGGTCTCCGTGGACGTACTCCCTTATGGAGACGATGTCTGATTCAAAGCCGATCTTCTCAGATGCCTTTTCGCCTTTTATCTTTTTATCTTTTACATAGAGCGCATAAAGTTCGCAACGTTTCAGCTCGGGGAAGACGATTACGTCGATATTGCCCTCTATCTGGCGAAAGCGGGTAAAAAAATTGAACGGGAATACGGAATTGATCATTGCACCTTTCAGCTGATAGATCCCCCTCCCCGGGAAGGAGATGTTGATATACCTTATTGTTTTACTTTTTATGTCGGTAAAGGGAAAAAGGGTCTCGAAGATATCTGTCTTGAGGCGTATGAGAAATGCCGGCAGAAACCTTCTTCTGTTCTTTATCGTAACCTTTAAAGGAAATTTGTTTCGCGCATATATCTCCTGCGGAAAATTGATATCCAGCTCGATCTTTGAAAGGTTGTTCTTGCCGAATATGCCGGAAATGCTCATAAAGGCGAGAAGCGCCGATACGATCATGTAGATTAGGTTATTGCCGGTGTTTGCTGCGGCAAGGCCGAGGAATATTGTAAGGAGGATATAAAGAAACCCTGCCTTGGATATCTTGATTACAGGGGGGCCGGTATTCCGTCTACTAAAGATCTTATAATCTCCCGTTTATTAAGGTTCTCATACTCTTCTTTGAATATGACCCTGTGCGGAATGGTGTACTCTGCCAGCTCTTTGATGTCCTCGGGTATCACAAAATCTCTTCCGCGGAAATAGGCGTTCGTCTTGGCGGTGTTTGTGATCGTCAGGGCGCCCCTTGTCGAGAGGCCGGTTGCAAGATACCCGTTGCCCCTTGTCGCCTGTATGATTGAAAGGGTGTAGTCGAGGATCTTGTCGGATATGTATACCTTTTCCATGATCTCTTCCTGGATGTGCATCACCTCCTCATGGTTCATCACGGGCTCGATCAGGTAGATATCTTCCCGCCTGCTGCCGATCTTGAGGATCTCTTTTTCGGCATCCCGCGAGGGATAACCGATGCTGATCTTCATCATGAACCTGTCGAGCTGCGATTCGGGAAGGGGAAAGGTGCCGTATTGTTCGGCCGGGTTTTGCGTTGCGATAACACAGAAGAGCTTCGGAAGCTTGTAGGTCTTTCCTTCGATTGTGACCTGTTTTTCTTCCATGGCCTCGAGCAACGCGCTCTGGGTCTTCGGTGTTGCCCTGTTGATCTCGTCGCAGAGGACAATATTGTTGAAGATGGGGCCGGGATGAAACTCAAACTCTCCGGAGCTTTTGTTATAAATAGAGAGGCCGGTGATATCGGTTGGGAGAAGGTCGCTGGTGCACTGAATCCTGCCGAAGCTCAATCCAAGGGACTTCGCAATCCCGATCGCAAGTGTTGTTTTCCCGAGGCCGGGCAGGTCTTCTATAAGAAGGTGCCCCTTGGAAAAAAATGATATGAGAGAAAGGGCGAGGGCCCTTTCTTTGCCCTGCAGGTAGTCCGAGAGGGATTGCGTTATATATTCTATCTTGTTAAGCTCTTTTTCCATGTAATCTTTTGCGTATTGCTTCATAATAGTATCATATTTCCTTCATAAACGCTTTTCAAACAACCCACGTTTGACAACAGGAATGTTTTCGTATTCAATTATGTATGTCTATAATACCGGAATTCCCGAATTTCAAGGGCATTGAGCTCAAGGACCGGGAATTTCTCCACGATACGCTCTGGCGGTATAAGCCGCAGGCTTCTGAATACACCTTCACCAACCTTTTTATCTGGCGATCCCACTATGGGTTTGAATGGTCTGTATACAAAGACAGGCTGCTTGTCTTGTGCAAAGAGGACGGTGGCGGCATCTGCGGGCTTGAGCCTGTCGGTCCGCTGCCCAGGAGAGAGGTAGCTCTTATGTTCCTTGAGTGGATCAGGGAGCAAAGCGGGCAAAGAAGTGCCGGGATAGAGCGGGCGGAAAGAGATCTTGTTGCGGAGCTTGAAGGCACCGAAGGTGTTGTCTGTGAGCCTGCGCGCGATCATTTCGATTATATATACCTGAGAGAGGATCTGATCCGGCTGGCGGGGAACAGGTACCGTTCCAAGCGGAATCGCATAAATCAACTGCTTCGTTCTTACAGGACCTCATACAGCCATCTGCAGGAAAGACACATTCCGGAATGTCTTGAGCTGCAGGATAAGTGGTGTATGGAAAAACGCTGTGATGAAGATATGGACCTCCTTGGCGAATGGGAGGCAGTGAAGGAGATCCTGGTAAATTTCCGTGACCTGAAGGTGTATGGGGGTGTGCTTGAACTGGCCGGGAGGGTAAGGGCGTTTACAATAGGGGAGCTCTTGAACCCTGATACCGCCGTGGTGCACATTGAGAAGGCGGACCCTGAAATACCGGGCCTTTATCCGGCCATTAACCGGCAGTTCTGCGAAAAACAGTGGCAGAATATTACCTATATCAACAGGGAGCAGGATCTGGGGATACCAGGCCTCCGCGAGGCCAAGCTCTCCTATTGCCCGAATCATTTTGTTGAAAAATACTCCATCCGCCTGATATAGATAAAGTTAAAGGTCTTCGTAATTCGTGAATCGTAATTGGATGAACACTGTGAAAGGTGAAAGATGGATTATGAAAAGGAGATATTGTCCATGGAAAGTTTGTCAAAGGATGAGTTGATCCGTTATGCGCGTCAGATCATCATCCCCTCTATCGGGGTAGAAGGCCAGGAGAAGATAAAGCGGGCCAAGGTGTTCATAGCAGGTGCCGGGGGCCTCGGCTCCATTTCATCCTATTATCTTGCCGCCGCCGGTGTGGGCTGTCTGAGAATAGCAGACAGGGACAATGTGGACCTGAGCAATCTCAACCGCCAGATCCTGCATGCGTCGCGGGACGTAAACACTCCCAAAACGTCCTCGGCAGAGGCTAAGCTGCGCTCCCTCAATCCGAACGTTCTCATTGAAGCAGTACAGCAGGAGATAAACGCGGAAAACATCACGGAAATCGTAAGCGGTTGTTCGCTGATAGTTGACGCAACCGACAACATGGAAACGAGGAAGGCCCTCAATGGCGCTTCGGTGAAGATAAAGATACCCTTTGTTTACGGCGGTGTCGATGGTTTCAACGGCATGGCAACGACATTTATCCCGGGAGAGACGCCTTGCTTCGAGTGTATCTTTCCTTACGAAACAAAAAAAGGGGCGGCTCCCGGTGTTATAGGGCCGGCGCCCGGTATCGTAGGCTCACTCCAGGCTATGGAAGCGTTAAAGATCATACTGGGCATGAAAGGGCTCCTGGCAGGAAGATTGCTCTATTTCTCAGGCATTGAGATGAGCTTCCGTGAGATCGCCATAGAAAAGAACCCCGATTGCAGGATATGCAAGAAATAGCAGGTGCCGCAATAGCTTGTTTTTCGAACACTTACAGCCTGCAGCAGTCAGTTTAGTATACTGAACTTAAAAGTTAAATAAAAATTTACTTGACAACCACCGCGTGTATTTTGTTTAATTAAATAAACTTTTTGTAAGTATTTACTGTCATTATGAAAACTGACGAAGCAAGCATAGGGGAACGGATAAAAACGTTGAGACAGGCGAAGTCCCTTACCCAGGAAGAGCTTGCCACAAGGGCAGGCCTTACGAAAGGCTTTATTTCACAGGTTGAGAGGAATCTGACCTCCCTGTCCGTAGAGAGCCTCATAGGCATACTGGACGCGCTTGATGAGAAGCCGTCAAATTTTTTTAACGGCGCCTTTGATGAAAAGATCGTTTTCAGATTCAGAGACAGGGTTGAGCTGGAAAGGGAGGATGTGAAGAGTTTCCAGATACTCGTCCCGGCTGCACAGAACAGGCTCATGGATCCTGCACTGCTTGAACTTGATGTAGGAGAAAGGACGCCGGAAGAAGAGCCGCATGAGGGAGAGGAATTTGGCTTCGTCCTTGCCGGAGGCGTTGAGGTGTTGCTGGGTGGAAAGCCCCACAGGGTGAAGCGTGGTGAATGTTTTTATTTTAAGGCAACAAAAAGACATTGTATAGTGAACAGGCGAAAAAAGAAGTCGGTTGTGTTATGGGTATCTTCACCTCCATATTTTTAGTATCCTTAGGAGAGAAGAAGATCGGCGGCGTTATAGTAAGATATTAAGTGAAATTGGAGAATCCTAAAATGACACCTAAAAAGATCTTTTTCACAAAAGGGGTAGGCGTCCACAAAGATAAGTTATCGTCCTTTGAGGTCGCTTTAAGAAATGCAGGCATCCAGCATTGCAATCTTGTTTATGTGTCGAGTATATTCCCGCCGAAGTGTAAAGTGATATCAAAGGCCGCTGGCCTTAAACTCCTTGAACCGGGCGAGATCACCTATTGCGTAATGGCCCGAAATGAAACCAACGAGCCGAACCGCCTTGTTTCTGCGGCAATCGGCTTTGCCTGGCCTAAAGATTACTCCCAGTATGGCTATCTTTCCGAACACCATGCCTTCGGTGAAAAGGCGGTCGTATCCGGTGAATATGCCGAAGACCTTGCGGCAACGATGCTTGCAACCACGCTCGACATCCCCTTTGACCCGAACCAGGCATGGGATGAGCGCAAGCAGTTTTACAGGGCAAGCGGTCATATATTCAAGACAAAACATATCTGCCAGTCCGCGGAGGGGAATAAAGACGGCCTCTGGACCACGGTGCTGGCGTCAGCCGTTTTTGTCATGGATTAAGATGAAAAGCCATTCTTTGAGTTTCTGTGGGCTGCCCAATCGCAGTAGCGATTACGCACGCTCTTCCGTCGTTATACTGCCGGTCCCATTTGATAAGACGAGCACATGGATGAAGGGCGCCGACAAAGGCCCTGCGGCGATAATCGAGGCGTCCCGGTATCTTGAATTTTATGATATAGAGACGGACAGCAAGGTCCTGAAAAAGGGAATTTTTACTGCGCGGCCAATCCGCTCGGCGTCTTCTTCTGACTTGATAAGAAAGACCTCTTCGATGGTCTCTCAATACCTGAAAGACGGCAAGCTTGTCGTAACCCTGGGGGGTGAACATTCAGTCTCTATAGGCGTTATTAAATCCTACGCGGAACACTATAAGGATCTCAGCATATTGCACCTTGACGCACACGCAGACTCACGTGATTCCTATGAGGGAAGCCCTTATAATCATGCCTGCGTCATTGCACGGGCAAAGGAATCTTTAAGAAATATCGTTTCCGTGGGGATACGAAGCATGGATGCGTCAGAGCGCCCGGGCATTGACGAGAGGAGGACGTTCTTTGCGCACAGGATACACAATTCTGACGAATGGGTAGACGATGTGGTCCGCCTGCTTAGCGGGAGCGTGTACGTCACCATCGATCTCGACGTTTTTGATCCCGGCATCATGCCCGCAACGGGGACCCCGGAGCCGGGCGGCCTAAACTGGTACCAGGTCATAAAGCTTTTGTACTCCGTTGCGAGATCGAAGAGGGTTGTCGGATTCGATGTTGTCGAGCTTTGCCCGTCGCTTTTCAAGGCGCCTGATTTTCTCGCTGCAAAATTAATCTATACGCTTTTAAGCTACGTCTACGCAGGCACGAATCGGAAGATTGGAAAGAACAGATAAATTTTGACGAACGGGAGAACTGTTATATGAGCAATAAAAGGGACCGTGGGAGGATAATGATAATAGGCGCAGGCGGCGTGGCGACGGTTGCGGCCAACAAATGCGCACAGGTGCCCGAGGTGTTCAGGGAGATAATGGTCGCAAGCAGGACAATCTCAAAGTGCGAAGCTATCAGGCAAGATATCAGCCGGAGATACGGCAAAGACATAGAGACAGCGCAGGTAGATGCCGACAATGTTGCGGAACTAGCAGCCTTGATAGATACGTTCAGGCCCGACCTCGTCCTCAATCTCGCGCTCCCCTACCAGGATCTCCATGTCATGGATGCGTGCCTTGCGACAGGGGTCCATTACGTCGACACCGCGAACTATGAGCCGCCGGATGTTGCGCACTTTGAATACCGGTGGCAGTGGGCATACCGGGAAAGATTCAGGGAGAAAGGGATCATGGCAATCCTCGGCTCGGGGTTCGACCCAGGCGTGACGAACGTCTTTTCCGCTTATGCCCAGAAACACCTCCTCGACGAGATCAACTTCCTGGACATTCTGGACTGCAACGCCGGCAGCCACGGACACCCTTTCGCGACGAACTTTAACCCGGAGATCAACATCAGGGAGGTAACGCAGACCGTGCGCCATTGGGGGAACGGAAAATGGGTCGAAACGCCGGCGATCATCGAGGAAGGCAGCGTACATTTCGGCTTCGACTACCCGGTGGCAGGGATAAAGGAAAGCTATCTGCTTTACCACGAGGAGCTGGAATCCCTGGTGCTGAACATTAAAGGGCTGAAAAGGGCGCGTTTCTGGATGACCTTCTCAGGGAATTACCTCAACCACCTAAGGGTGCTTAGGAACGTGGGCATGACGCGGATAGACGAGGTCGACTATGAAGGTCATAAGATAGTCCCGGTTAAGTTCCTCAAAGCCCTGCTGCCCGAGCCCGCCTCGCTGGGCACGAAGTACACGGGCAAGACGGTGATCGGCAACATCATGACGGGGAAGAAGAACGGGAGGATGATCACCAGGTATATCTACAATGTCTGCGACCACGAGGAAGCCTTCAGGGAGACGGGAACGCAGGCGATCGCCTACACGACCGGCGTTCCTGCCATGATCGGGGCAATGATGGTGATGACGGGAGTCTGGCAGGGGCCGGGAGTGTGGAACATTGAGCAGCTTGACCCGGATAAGTTCATGGAGGCGCTCAACCAATACGGGCTGCCGTGGCAGATCGTTGAACATGAACCGCTGCCGGATAAGGTGTGAGATTTGGGCCCCTTCACCCTGTCTCTCTCCCGCCAGAGGAGAGGGAACTTTGTTGCCAGGTGCCGCCTGTGCTTTAGCCCTTTCCGCCAGGGGAGAGAATATTGTTACTATGATTTTTTCTCGCAGGGGAGAGGGAAGGTTTTTGCACCGAAGCGCTGCTTGAGTGAATCTGTTGCTTAAGTGTGTCTGTGGGGAAAGTCCGGCACCGATGGCGGAATACCGATGACTGTTAAAAGTAAGATCGAAGAGATAATTCGAGCAATAGGGGCGATGGATGTCGGTGCGGCGGAGGCCTATCACGCTTTGTCGGGCAGGTCGAGAAAAAAGGTGCTCGAAGCGCTGGACGGAGAGGGGCTCAGGTCGCTTACGCGGTTGATCAAAGAGGCGAAGAGAAATAGTTTCAATGCGGCGGAAAAAAGATTTTCTGCTGCTGCGAAGGGGGACATTGCAACCCCTGTATACCTGATTGACGAAACGCTTATAGAGGAGAACATGCGGGTCTTGCGGTACGTGAAGGACCGCGCTGGGTGCAGGATACTGCACGCGCTCAAGGCGTATGCCTCATTCGCCACATTCCCGGTGATGAGCAAATATCTCGACGGTGTCTGCGCGAGCGGGCTTAACGAAGCAAGGCTCGGCCGTGAAGAATTTGGGAAAGAGGTGCATACCTTCGCCGCAGCATATAGTGAAAAAGAGATCGGTCAGATAGTGAAACATTCCGATGTGGTCATATTCAATTCCTTTCACCAGCTCCGGGAATATGCTCATGAGATGAGGAAAAGGGGCCTTGAGACCGGCCTTAGGGTCAATCCCGGCCATTCCGAGGTGACAGCAAGGATGTATGATCCCTGTGCGCCCAATTCGAGGCTGGGAGTGGCCTGCAAGGCATTTAAAAGGGAATATCCCGGCCATAAGGAGATGATTGATGGCCTCCATTTCCATGCCATGTGCGAACAGAACTCGGATGTCCTTGAAAGGGTCCTCAAATCCTTTGAAGAGCTCTACGGGCAACACATTCATGGGCTGAGATGGGTAAACTTTGGAGGCGGCCACCACATAACCCGCGACAACTACGACATCGAGCGCCTCGTCAGGCTTATCAACAAGTTCAAAAAGCGATACGGTGCGCAGGTCTATCTCGAGCCCGGCGAGGCGAGCGTCCTGAACGCGGGGGTCCTGATCTCGACAGTCCTTGATATTGTAAAGAACAGGACGGAGATCGCGGTCATTGACGCATCGGCGGAGGCGCATATGCCCGATGTGCTCCTCATGCCCTACAGGCCGCATGTAATGGGATCGTCGCCGGCGGGCAGGAGGAGATATACGTACAGGCTTGCCGGACCGAGCTGCCTTGCGGGAGATGTCATGGGCGACTATTCCTTCAATGATCCACTGCAAAGAGGAGACAAGCTGGTCTTTACAGACATGGCGCTCTACAGCATCGTGAAGAACACCACCTTCAACGGGATAGGCCTTCCGGATATCGCGGTGATGCGCAAGGGCGGAAGGATAGACCTCGTAAGGTCCTTCGGCTACAGCGATTATCGCAACAGACAATCGTAGCAACCCGGCATTTAAGCAAACACTTTTTATATTGAATAAAAGACAAAAAAGATTAAGATTAAGAAAGACTAAAATTGCGGGGTGCATTAGATGGGATTAAGGTGTTTGATCGTTTTTTTTGTTCTAACAATATGTGCAGCGGGGTGCGCCCCGATGCAGCAGCGGGTTGACCTGACCTATGAGAGAGCCGTCAACGCCTCAGGCGGTTCAGGGGAGATATATATTGCGCAGCCAATGGCTCGCTACAGCGAAAAACCCTTAACACCGGGAAAACAGGTGCTCGGGAAGTCGGCGGAAGAGGATATCTTCACGCTGAACGATCCTCTGTATTGGCTGTTTTCTGCGCTCGCAGAAGAGCTGTCCGCCGCAGGGTACAAGGTGAAGACCTGCCAGGATCTTCCCGATAATGTCTCAAAAGGGGTAAAGGCTTCCATCGTGAAGCTGTCGGCGAGTCAATCTTTTAACATTCTGACGGTTTCAACCATTGCCGAGGTTAAGCTGGAGGCGCAGGTCTTTAAGAAGGGCAGGCTCAGCAAGACATTGTTTGCCGGGGCCCGGGATGAGTACGAGGGGGTGGAGCGTTCCTCCGAGCCGATACGGTTGTCCCTCGAAAAGACCCTTCAGGGCTCCCTGCAGCAGCTAATTCCGGATATTATAAAGAACCTTGAATGGGGAGCTTTTTAGCGGATGCGAGGCGAAAAGGCTTCAATTCCCGAAGGCTATGGCGTCACGGTAACGGTAAGGTTGTCGCTGTAAGAACCAGTAGATATGTTCTGCCCTGCCGGGATCCTTCCGTACATGGGGAGGGTTGCGGCCCAGGGCTGCGGCTTCCCGCCAGGCCTGTTTGCCTGGACCGTGCTTGTTCCCCCTGTTCCGTCGCCCCAGATGGCTGAGCGGGCCGATGTGGTGTATATGTTGTAGTTCATGACATCTGTGCCGGTCGTGTGCTTCATCTTGCGCGGGTTAAAGCTCCCCGAGGTCATGCTCTTGCCTATTGTGACCGTTGCCCTGCCTACATCTGAGGTGCAGCTCACATTTACCCTCCCTGAATCGCTGTCGAGGGGCGCCGTTCCGAATACGTCATAGGTGCCGAAGGAGATATTGGTCACTGACATGGTGCAAACTGCCCGGGCAGTCCCGGCAATGGAGAAAAGAACGCACAGGATGGCTATCGATCTCAGCAGACTCATTTGCCACTCATTATATCACAGGTTATCACCCCGAGGTCAATGATCACATCACCGCTCTCCGGTATTACAAGGTCAAAAGAGCATTTTTTATCCCTGTAATCGAAAGCGGCCCTGTATTGTCCTGGTTTTATATTCTCGAGGTAAAACTCACCGCCCTTGCCCGTGGGGAAGACAACCTCTTTTTCATCCACCTTCATGGTCACTTCCATAAATTCCGCAGGCCTGTCCTCGCCCTTGTCCTTTATGTGCAGCATGCCTGTGATAGCGTAGAATTTAGCGACATCGAACATTATGTGAGAGCCGCTCCGAAAGGGGGGAGAGACATACCTTGCCACGCTGGAGACTGTGTAATCCATGGGGATGTCCTTCTCGTCGATCGACACGCGGTTATCAAGAAAAGAATTGAGGTTCGGTACGAAGACCTTCCCCGACGCATTGGTCCTGCCTACTTCTTCGCTGTTCGCATAAACCCTGACCCCCTTCAGGCCGCCGGTTTGTACTACGCCGAAACTATCGTTGATGGGCCTGCTCAGCCCCAGGGTATTGCCTGTATAGGCGATGGACCCCGCAGCGTTGAATCGATACGCTTCTGTTTGCGTCCCGCCGGTATAGGTGCCCCTGTATTCTCCTGTGTATATTCCGTATCTCCCATTGTATTGAAAATAAGGGTTAACCGTGTTCGACACGGTCCCGTTCGATTCCGTCCTTTCGCCGTACACTTTGTATCCATACCCTTCTCCTACAGGGACATTCTTCGTGATCTGCATTATCTGGCTGTTCTTATCCTTGTCTTGCATGTGGCTGGCCGACATGGTGATATTGTTGTCGAAATAGTATGTAAGGCCGATATAGAACTGGTCTGAATTCCCTTCCTCCCGCACATGCTTATAAGATGAGAGGATCGTCGAGTTCCGAGTGATATTTCTCGAATATGTCGCCGTGTATGTTTTTGTGTCTTGCGCCTCGTACTTTTTGATCTTACTGAAATCCAGCGAAAGAGAACCGAAGGCATTTGTTCCGAAGCCTATGCCCGCCCCTATTTCATGCTGGGCCTTTGTGGTCTGGACATCATCGGCGACTGTCGTGTAGTGCCTTGAATACTGTTTGAGAAGGAGCCGCCAGTTGAAAACCTTGCCCTGGTACCCGTAATTCAAGAGCCCCGCGTTGCCTCCACCCAGATCCTGATCATGGCTCCCCGAAAAGGCAAAGACAAGCGTTCCCAACCGCCCGAGCAAAAGCGCGGCCTGAGGGCCCAGGACATATTTCCCCTGTCTCGCTTCCGAGCTGAATCCGATATTAAAGCCGTCGCTCACGCCATACCTGTGAAACGCTGAGAAGGCGAGGGCGTCATAGTCATCGCTCCTTACGCCGAATTGCTTCCTCGTAAAGCCGAGATTATAGCTGTACTCGTGGAGCCCCTTGCTCAGGAGGATATCGGTGAAATAAAAGGGAAGCCGGTACCGGGTCTCCCTTCCGAAGGCATCCTTTACCACTACTTCAAGGAACCGTGCGCCCCCATAGTAGTTGATGTTCTTGAGGGAAAACTGCCCCGGCGAGAACCTTTCCGTCATGACCTTTGTTCCGTCGAGGTAAACCTCAACATCTGAGGGCAGTGATGCAAGGCCCGTAAAATTGAATAAAGGGCGGTTTACAAAGTACGGGTCGATCTTATAGACCTTTGAAAAGCTGACGCCTCCGAGATTCAGACTGCTCCCGAGGTCACCTGAGAGGGCATAAAAATCCCCTGCCACAAAACGCTGCAAATCCTTTCTTCTGTCATAGGTGATGTTGCTCATGAGCCTCACGAAGTTTTCCTGCTCTTTGCTGTTCTGGTAGGTGAAGTTGGAAAGCAGAAGATAATCATTCCACCGCATACCGAGCTCGTTGGTCGCATTAAAGCTTTGAAACTCGAAGGAATCTGTTGAGTTATGGTCAAAACTATAATTGAGAAATGCGCCTGCATCCCTCGGATAATATACGTTCGGCTGTCTTTTCGGCATCAGGTTCACTGATCTCAGAGGGAGCAAATCGGGTCTTGCCATAATTTCAAGCGTCAGCGCCTTTTCATTGAAAAGAAACCTGACCCCCTCTATAGACATTAGCGACAGGAATGTTTCGCCGGTGATCTGGGTGATCTTTCCTTTGGGATCGCTGAAACCCATGGATCTGAGGTCTTCTATCCTGACGAGAAAATCCCCGTCCCCGGTCATGTTGACGAAAAACTCGCCCTTTGCCTCCTCGTTGAGGATGATGTTCACGATGATCGTTTCAGCGGCTTCGGAATGGAGAGGAAAGAGCAGAACGAGGCAGAGACAGAAGAAACCTATCCCGTATCCGTGATATTTGATCTTATTGCCCGCACATCGAAGCATCGACATTCAAGGTGTATTTCAAATTGAGCCTGTCCGTTTTGACCTCTGTATCGAAGGCGGCTGTCTTTACGCATGCGTCGGGCGGGATGGGCGCGGAATAAGTCCTTGATACGCCATTCAGGAGATACCAGCCGCTTAACTCCCTGGCAAATGTTTTCTCGCCTTTTTGGTCTTTGCCGAGGATGGTGACCGAATTTATGATCAAATGGACATTGCCCGCATTCCTGACCGCGATGGAGATGGTGCCCTTTGAGAGGCCGACGTTCTCAATGGCGCCCTTTGCCTCTTCCTTCACGGGCCTTACAAAGATCGGTACCCCGAACCGGATGGTCACCGCTACGGCAGTTCCTTCCGTCTTCTTCGGCTCCGGTATCTCTTCGATGAACAACCGGTAGGTCTTTTCCTTTGCCACGGCGGGTATCCTGATGCCGGCCCTGATAATGCGTTCGGACTTCGGGTCCACGGTCATGAGCCTCGGGAAGAAGATGATGTCCTGTGTTTCATTGTAGACGTCCTTGCCTTCACTATCCTGCGTCCATTCGAAGGCCTTCATCTGGCATTGCAGTTTTACATCAGACTCATTGAACACGGTAACAACACCGCTTTTTGCCTTTGCATCAAGGTCCAGGCGTATTGGGCTGACCCTGAACTCCCCGCTATAGGAGATATCATGAAAGAAAAGGGACCACGACAGGAGAAGCAGGAAAAACGATATAATACGACAGGCCATCAGGGACTATATAACACAAACACCAGAGTCTTTACAACGATGATTTACGAAAGGCCGCGGCATTTTATGCCGGAGCTGCGGCAGCCCTGTGGTTAAGGCGAAGATCCTCCTGGCTGCATATGTCGCCACACATACAAGACCCTATATGATTTAATAATTATATGATAGTCAAATAAAACAATATGTTAAGGATATATTATGAGATTTTTATTGAATAATGGTATGTAGAAATTCTATTTCACTGAGAATTTTTATTCCAATCTTTTTTGCTTTATCGAGCTTTGAGCCGGCTTCTTCTCCTGCAACAAGGTGGGTAACATTCCGGCTGACTGCATTCGTCGTTTTTCCTCCGAGCTCCTCGACCTTTTGCCGAGCCTCATCCCTGGACATGTCTTTAAGTGTGCCGGTAAAGAGGAAAAGGGTGCCGTCAAGCTTCCCTTTGCCCTGCGCTCCGTATTCTATTGTGACGCCGCCCGCGAGTATCCTGCCGATGGTTTCCCTGTTCTTTGTATCTTTAAAAAAGGACACGATGCTGCTTGCGACCTCGGGACCTATCTCGGGGACCTTAAGGAGCGTCTCCACATCCGCCTTCGTCAATCCCCGAATATCTTTGAAGCGTTCGGCAAGGAGGCCTGAGATATGCTCTCCCACGTGGCGTATGCCGAGCCCGTAGATGAACCTTGCGAAGGGACGCCTGCGTGATGCGTCTATCGCGTCAAGGATGTTTTGTGCAGACCTTTCGGCCATCCTTTCGAGGCCGAGAAGCTCTTCCTTCTTCAGATAATAAAGGTCCGAGACATCGCTTATGACCTTTTTGTCGACCAGTTGCTCGACAAGCTTTGTGCCGAGTCCGTCGATGTCCATAGCCCTTTTCGACGAAAAATGCTCTATGCTGCCCTTTATCTGTGCAGGGCAATTGATGTTGACGCAGCGCCTGATCGCCTCGCCCGGTGGCCTTACGACGTCTTCGCCGCAGACAGGGCACTGTACTGGCATAGAGAAAGGTCTTTCGTGGCCTCGCCGTTCTTCTTTGATTACCCTTACTACCTCGGGGATTACGTCGCCTGCCCGTGATACCATGACCGTGTCCCCTATCATGATGTCTTTGCGCTGTATCTCGTCTTCATTGTGGAGGGTTGCCCGTGAGACCTCTGCGCCACCGATCATGACGGGCTTGAGGATCGCCACAGGGGTGAGGGCGCCGGTCCTCCCCACGCTGACCTCGATATCCTCGACGATGGTAGTCTCCTCTCGGGCCTCGAACTTGAAGGCGATAGCCCATCGGGGCGATCGCGATACGGCCCCCAGCTGTTCCTGGTAATCAATCCGGTTCACCTTTATAACGGTGCCGTCGATCTCGTAGGGGATCTGCTCTCTTAAGCCCTTGATATATGAATAATGCGACATGATATCGTCAATACTTCTGCATAGCTTTATAAAAGGGTTTACGCGGAATCCCCATTGCTTCAGGTGGTCAAGAAATTCAACGTGCGTTTGAAAGCGGATATTCGAGATTTGGCCGGGCGCGTAGCAGAATATGCTTAGTTTCCTCCCTGCTGTTATCCTCGGGTCAAGCTGCCTGATGGATCCGCTTGCGGCATTCCTTGGGTTTGCAAAGAGCGGCTCGCCGGCCTCCTCCCGCTTTTTGTTCAGTGCCTGGAACTCTTTTCTTCCCATGTAAACTTCGCCCCTTACCTCAAGGCGCTCCGGCAGGACGCTGCCGGGCGCAGGGATGAGCCGCATAGGGATGGCGTTGATGGTGCGGAGGTTTTGAGTGACATCCTCTCCGAAGAACCCGTCGCCGCGTGTCGATCCCAACGTAAACTCTCCGTTGATGTAGACAAGCTCCACGGCAAGTCCGTCGATCTTAACCTCCATCGCGTAGTCCACGTCTTCGGTATTGAGGATCTTTTTGACCCGCCTGTCAAAATCAAGGACCTCTTCAGCGGTCATGGCGTTTGCAAGGCTCAGCATGGGGACGGCGTGGGGAACGGTATCGAATTCGTCGAGGGGTTGAGCCCCCACCCGCTGTGTGGGTGAACTGGAGGAGACGAGGTCGGGATATTGACCTTCGAGATCTTGAAGCTCTCTCATAAGTGCATCGTATTCTGCGTCTGAGATGACAGGGTCGTCGAGGACATAATAGCGGTGGTTGTGGTACTCGATCTCCCGCCTGAGCTCCTCTAATCTGTTTTCCGCATTTTCTCTGTCCATTTTTTCCTTATTTTTGTCTCAACAAGGGTCTTTTATCAAATAAATAACGCCGTGTCAGGTTTTTCCTGCTGCAAACCTTTTGGTTACCTACAGTATCCTTGGTATATTCGGCCTTTCCCTGTGTTCTAAGGGGGCTTTGCGAGGGGCAAGGCTTTTTAGAGAAATTCGCCGGGCTTTGGTTCTTCCCCCTCGGCTTCGTCAACGCTCAGGGTGTCAGGGGCGCCTGAAGACTCTTCGGGCTGCTGATCTTCAGGGGTTGCGTCGTATACCGGGAGAGTGGTCTTCCCTCTCTCCATAATGCAGGCGCCGTTGAAGGCCGCCCCGCTCTCGATCATGATATAAGGAGCTTTTATGTCGCCGGTATGTGTTGAGGTCCCCCTTAAAACCACCTGTTTTTCTGCTATAACGTCGCCCCTGATTTCCCCGTGGGACACGAGGGTCTTTGTGCTGATAGTGGCTGTGACCTTCGCGGTAGGCCCGACGACGAGAAGCCCTTCCGAGAATATCTCCCCCTCGAAGATACCCTTCAGCATGACAGATGTCTTGAAGGCGATTGTCCCCTTGATTTCGAGATCATCGGCGATGACGGTGGCGATCTTCTCTTCGACCGGTTCGTTAATGATCGGTATTCCATTCCCCATTACTACCTCCTTTCTGCGGGCTTTGGGGTATAGCGGATCTTGTTGCCGCCTTTACCCTGTCGCCGCGTCTTTTGGCCTCATCGAGCAGGAGCCGTTAAAGACGGCGCCGTTCTCAATAATGATGTTTGGGGTGCTAATGTCCCCATTGTGGAGGGAGCTGTTTTTCAGGGTAACCTGATCTGTTGCCGTGACGTTGCCGGAGATTTCCCCGTGGGACACGAGGGTCTTTGTGCTGATAGTGGCTGTGACCTTCGCGGTAGGCCCGACGACGAGAAGCCCTTCCGAGAATATCTCCCCCTCGAAGATACCCTTCAGCATGACAGATGTCTTGAACTTGATGGTCCCCCTGATCTCAAGATCATCGGCGACGACGGTGGTGATATCTTTTTCATCATATTCCGAACTGCCGGCCTTTTTTTCAGGTATCATGTTTTTCTCCTTTTCTTTTTATTATGTATGATATAAACATACCTAAGCATATTGTATTCGGCTCACAGAAAGTTTCAAGTTTTTTTTATATTGCCGGACTGTAACCCGCACTAAAAACACATGCAACAACATTCCCTCTCCCCTCGCGGCAGTGGGTCATAGCAACAACATTCCCTCTCCCCTTGCGGGAGAGGGTCACAGCAACAATGTTCCCTCTCCCCTTGCGGGAGAGGGTCAGGGTGAGGGGGAACGATGCCGCTACGCCAACTGTCCTTTGGCCTTTTTCTGTGAGATGAGACAGTGTTGCCCGAAGAGGGGGTGTGTGAGCTTCGTTAACAGCATCCGCTGGAGCTGAATAGGCAAGTTTTCGGGGGATGTCCTTCAGAATATAGAGATTGATTTGAAGAGTTTTTTTACCTTATTTTCGACTGGTTCATCATGTTCAGGGTGTTCGGGGGCGGCATCGAGTGGCCTCTGCATTGAGGAGCGCCCAATGAAAAAGGCGCCTTCAGATATGATAAGCTTGAAAGTTTGTATATCGCCCTGAACCTCCCCTCCAGGTTTTATTTCAATGATCTCTTTCGCATCGATGTTCCCTACGACGTTGCCTCCGACCATTATCTCGCGGGCCGACACATCTCCTTTGATCTCACCTGATTTCCCTATGATGACCCCGCCGGCACTGATGCTGCCTTCAAAATTACCGTCAATCCTGACGACCCCCTCGGTCATGAGCTCGCCCTTGATTGTTACATCCTTGCTGATGAACGTTTCAAGCGTCGAGTTTCTTTTACGGAACATTATTTTGTCTCTTTCAGATAGGGGCTCGGATCGATCTGCCTGCTGTCTTTCCATACTTCGTAGTGGAGGTGGGCGCCTGTTGTCATTCCTGTCGAGCCTGAGCTTGCAATCAGTTCGCCTTTTTTTACCTTTTGACCGACCGCAACGTGGTTTTTCTTGTTGTGCGCATAAGCGGTGCTGAAACCATAACCGTGCTCCAGAACAATGATGTAGCCGCTGCCGTCTGTCCAGCCCGAGAAGCTGACTATCCCCGGGGCTGTCGCATACACCGGCGTGCCGGAGTGGGCGCGTATGTCGACCCCCGTGTGCATGCTCCTCTCGCCCGTCACCGGGTGCTCCCTTTGTCCGAAATAGGAGCTTACCTCTCCCTGGATCGGCCATCCGGATGGGGTTGCGATATAGAGATCCTTTTGTTCTGCAATAAATTTCCTGATCGCGAAGACCGACCGGATGGATTCGTTGACCTGCTTCTTCAGTGATTCGATGTCAAGCGCCCCCGTATCCTTGAAGTCCGCGGTCTCGAGGATAGTGTTCCTCGATTTCAGGGAAAGGAGCCTTGTGAACTCGATATCGGCCTTTTTTAATGACGAAATGGTAGATTTCAGGGCGTCGAACTCCTGCACGAGGTATGAGAGCTCCTTTTTCATTGCATAATATTCGATAGTGTCGACGCAGACAGATGCTACATAGCCGGCCCCCGTCAAACAAAGGAAGCCAAAGGCCAGCAGGGTTACGAAAGATACCTTAACCTGGAAGGGACGGGATTTTGAGTGGGGCACGACAAGGATGGTGATAGGGGTAAAGCATTTTTTCAGGAAAAGCTTTAATGGGCGCATCGAAGATCCTTTCGATAACGGTCAATATATAATGGACAAATGATATTTTCAAGCATATTTTTATGTGTCATTGCCGGGCGTGTCTTTATAAAAAGTTTGCCCGTGGTTGCGTTATCTGGTATTGTGTAAAAAAGGCACGAGGAGAGAAGATCAGTGAATACAAATGCAGAGGAGCGTCCCTGGGGATATTACATCGTTCTGGCCGATGAGAAAGACCACAAGGTAAAAAGGATCGTTGTCTATCCCGGCGGGCGTTTAAGCCTCCAGAGGCACAGATTGAGGACTGAGCACTGGTTTGTTCTATCAGGTGAAGGCATTGTAACGCTGGGCGATGAAGACATACCGGTGCAGGCGGGCAGGTCGATTGATATTCCCGTGCATTTCTTGCATAGAATTGTGAACAAGGGCAAAGGCGACCTTACGATAATAGAGATACAGTCAGGACAAGGTTTCAGTGAGGATGACATTGAGCGGGTCGAGGATGATTACGGCCGCATCAAGGCAAAAAGGTAGATCCTGAAAAATTTCAAAAATGTTTGCGAAAAATGTAAATAAATATTGAATATTTTGTGGAATAGGGAGTATAAACTATCTACAAGTAAGGTTGTTATGAGTATTGCCTTAAACTAATTATCTAAAAGGAGGGGTGTTTATGACCAAAGTAGAGCTAATAGGCAAGATGGCGGCCGATTCGAAGATATCGAAGGCTGCCGCGGGAAAGGCGCTTGAGTCCTTCCTCGAAGGCGTCAAGAAGGCGCTCAAGAAGGACGAGAAGGTAACGCTTGTCGGTTTCGGGACATTCTCCGTATCGAAAAGAAAGGCAAGAAAAGGAAGGAACCCCAGGACAGGGAGTGAGATCAAGATCCCCGCGCGAAAAGTACCTAAATTTATTGCCGGAAAGGCTTTGAAGGACGCAATGTAGTCGGGTTTTTATAACGTTTACCATTAATGCCCCCTCCCGAAGGGGGCATTTTTTTATTTCATGCGGAAATATGTAACAATATAGGATTGCTAAACACGAAGCACAATACAAGCACGAAATTCTAAGCACGAAATTCTAAACAATTATCAAAATCCAAATATCAAATGTCCGAAACAAACGGAGCTCATAGCCCTTTCTTTATTCCCCCTCCAAAGCATGGTAAGGACACAGGAGGTACCAGGCAACAACATTCCCTCCCCTCGCGGAAAAGGGTCATAGCAATAATATTCCCTCTCCCCTCGCGGAAAAGGGTCATAGCAATAATGTTCCCTCTCCCCTCGCGGGAGAGGGTCAGGGTGAGGGGGGTCAGGCAAGAAATGGTTTTATTTTGTTGTGCGCTTCCCGTACGGCGTCGGCGGCCTGCTCTCTCCGATAAGTCTCTTTTTCATGCACGAAGGTCCTCCCGTTCTCCCCGCCCATCGAAAGATATAGCGTAAGGGACCGCTCTTTGATATTCGCGTGAATGCCGAGGGGTATCTGGCATCCGCCGCCTATCTTGCCGAGAAGCTCCCTCTCTATAGAGATCTCTTCGGCGCTTACGGGATCATTGACAGGACTGAGGAGCTGTATCACCTCGTTGTTGTCGTAGCGGACCTCGATCCCGATGGCTCCCTGACCCGCTGAGGGCACCATGATATCGACGGGTATGATCTCCCTGATGTGTTCGGTGAATCCCATTCGTTTTACCCCGGCGCAGGCGAGGATTATGCCGTCCAAGGACTGGGTCTTAAGCTTTCTGATCCTGGTATCCACGTTGCCGCGCAATGGGATTACCTCTATCTCTTTTTTGAGGCGCAGGATCTGGGCCTTTCTTCTCAAGCTGCTTGTCCCGATCTTTGATAGCGGAGGAACGGCTTCGAGCCTATTGTATCCAAGGGAGATAAAGGCATCCCTTGGATCTTCCCTCTTCAGGACAGCGCCGAGGATAAGCCCATCTTCAAGTTCGGACGGCAGGTCTTTTACGCTGTGGACCGCCATATCGATGGATCCTCTGAGAAGTTCGTCCTCGATCTCTTTTACGAAGAGGCCCTTGCCGCCGATAAGATGTAAAGGCCTGTCCCAGATGGTGTCGCCCTTCGTCTTAATCGTTTTTACCGGAAATTCCATGCCGGGATAGAGCGACGAGAGCGCTCTGACCACGATCTCTGTCTGTTTCAGGGCGAGTTTACTGCCTCTCGTTCCTATCGTCCAGATCTTTTTCATCTTCTTCTTCGAACGTGAACAATCTTTTGATTGTCTCCGATGCCTCGCTGTCTTGTTTAATGAGCGCAACGTGCGGGTGGATCAGCTTGTTGACGATCGCCTTAGTGAGCGTCTCTATGTTCCGGATGGTCTCCTCGTCTGCATTCTTTAATTTTTGCGAGGCCTTCTTGAACTCTTTCGAGCGGATCGCTTCTGCCTTATCGATAACGTAGGCTATAAGGGGGTTCTTTTCTGATTGCCGCAGCCATGAAGAAAATTTTTTCACCTCTTCATCGACGATTCGGAGGGCCCGCTCGGACTCCTTCAGCCTGTCGGAAAGGTGTTTTTGGGAGAGATCCTTGAGGTCGTCGATGTCATAGAGGTAGACGTTCTCTATATCATTTACAGATGGTTCGACGTCGCGGGGTACCGCAATATCGACAATAAAGAGGGGCCTATTCTTCCGCCTTTTCATGATCTGGAGAACAAGGCCTGGTCCGATGAGGGGCCTCTCTGCACCTGTTGAAGCGAGCACCATGTCGACCTGTCCGAGGAGGTCGGGCATGGCTTCAAAAGGGTAGGGGATCCCCGCAATGTCTTCGGCAAGCTTTTTTGCGTTCCCGAAGGTCCTGTTGATGATAAAGATGTCGCTGAGGCCCTCTTTTTTCAGATGTTTCAGGGCTGTCTCGCTCATTTCGCCTGCGCCGATAACGAGCACCTTCCTGTTGCGCAAGTCCCCGAAGATCCTTTTAGACAGCTCGATTGCCATGGAGCTGATGGAGACAGGGTTATACCCTATCCTGGTCTCGGACCTTACGCGTTTTGCCACGTTGAAGGTTTTGTGGAATAATTTGTTCAGGAGATATCCTGTCGTTTTGCTGTGAACGGCTATCCTGTAAGCGTCTTTTACCTGTCCAAAGATCTGAGGTTCTCCCACGACCATCGAATCAAGGCCAGAAGCGACAAGAAAGAGATGCCTGTATGATGACTCGTCTTTAAAGGTATAGGTGTATCCTTCGAGAACCTTACTGTCTATATCAAAATACTTAACAAGGAGGTCTTTGATCATTGCCAGTGATTCATCGGCCTGACCGGTGCAGAAATAGATCTCCGTTCTGTTGCATGTTGAAAGAACCGCGGATTCCCCGATACTCTTGTCCTGCAGCGCGTTGAGCATTTGCGGTATCTGGGATTCGGCCAGGAAAAGCCTTTCCCTGATCTCGACAGGGGCCGTGTTGTGGTTCAATCCGAATACAACGATTTGCATCTATTTAAAACCTCTAACAGTATATCGTATATCGTAGTTCGTATATCGAAGGATTCTTTTGTTGTTCACTATATACTACATACGATATACTATTTACCGCTCCTTTCTCACATGTACGAATGCAGCCCGCCGAGCAGGAAGTTTACCCCTAAGAACGTAAACAGCATGGAAATAAACCCTGCTATCATCAGATACGCCGTCTTTTTACCCCGCCAGCCTATCGCGAGCCTGTTATGGATCAGTATGGCATATACGATCCATGTTATAAGCGACCATGTCTCTTTCGGATCCCAGCTCCAATAGGATCCCCAAGCAAAACCTGCCCAGATCGAACCGGTTATGATGCCTACCGTCAGAAAGGGGAACCCGTAGGACATGCAACGGTAGTTGATCAAGTCAAGGGTCTCGAGGGAAGGGAACCGCGCTGAAAAAAGAAAAGACTTTTTTCTTTTTATTTCACGCTCGGCGATGATGTAAATGATGGAAACGAGAAAGCTTATAAAAAATATGGCGTTGCCGAGGAACGAAAATGTCGTATGTATCGGCAGCCAGTAGCTTTTGAGGATCGGCGGCAGAGGCCTTACGTCCGTAGGATAGGTGAGCGCCCATATGAGCAGGAGAGATACGGCAGGAAGCACGATACAGCCGATGGAGCTTATTGCGTATGTCCTTTTCAGAAATAGAAAAAAACCCGCGATACATAGCGCAAAAAAGGAAAGTGACTCAAACATGTTTGTTATTGGCGTGTGCCCTGCCTGAAAGTATCTGAAAACAACGGAGGCAAGATGGATAAAAAAGGCGGCAAGGAGTGCATAATGGCCGGCTTTTTCGACGGTCTTTTTATTATAGACGAGATAGACGAGGTATGCGAGCGAAGATAAAAGATAGCAGAAGAGGGCGCTGTAAAAGATCAGGACATTCATGTGCGCGTCCGGAGGAGCATGCGCTTTATCTCTTTCAGCCCCATGCGGTTCAGCTCTTCCACAGACATGCCGCCGATCTTTTTCATCATCTCCCTGCGCGTCTTTTTATCCTCTATATGCTTAATGATAAACCTTCTGAATCTGCCGACGGTATCCGCGTATTTGACATAATCCCTTGTAACGATGGCTTCCAGCTCCTGCCTGAGCCTTTTCGAAAGAAGCGGCAGCACCCCGGAAGTGGAGATGGCTATGACAACAGGCCCCTTTTTTATGATGGACGGAACGATAAAATCGCAGAGATCGGGATTATCGACGACATTGACGGGGATGTTCGCCCTGCGGGCATCTTCCCTGATCCTGTTGTTTGCCCCTTCGTCACCCGTTGCGGCAAATACGAGAGAGGCGCTCCGAAGGTCTGTCGCCCTGTAGCGGCGTATAGCGATGTGTATCTTTCCCTTTTGTGCGAGAGCCTGGAGGGCGTTTGTGACTTCGGGGCTGATCACTCTTACCTTTGCGCCGAATTTGAGAAGCATCCTCGTCTTCCTCTCGGCAACCTTCCCACCGCCGAGGACAACGCACGATTTTTGAGCGATATCGAGAAAGAGAGGATAGTGGCTGCTCTTAGCGGATGATCTCGAAGGATTCAAATTCTCCCCTGTATTCTTCCCAGGCAGTACCTATTTTCACAACATGAGCGCCAGGGGGCCCTTGCCTGCACCACTCGATCATTCTTTCAATGTCCGCTTCAAGGCCTTCGCAGATCATCTCCACCCTGCCGTCGACAAGATTTTTTACCCATCCTTTTATGCTGTATTCAGAGGCCGTCTTCATGGTGTAGTGCCTGAAAAAGACACCCTGCACCCTTCCTTCAACATATATATGAACGCGTTTCATCCGGCCGGATCAACCATGTGATAATTTGTAATGAACTGCCCTACATTTTTGTTGATTAGAACACATTTTTATTATAATTATCATATGCGCCATGTAAAATCAAAGCCTTTGTAGACCGTGGAGGAAGGCATGTTCAGGATAGGGATCGATATCGGTTCTGTGAGCATCAATCTGGTCGTTATGGACGAAAAGGGGAAGATCATCAATGACCGGTATGTGCGACACAAAGGCAAGCCCTTCCATGTGGCGAGCGGGCTTCTCCAGGAATGCGCAGAAGCCTATGAGATAGATTTTATCGCAACGACCGGAACCGGAGCGAGCCTGTTCTCTTCGCTCATCGGCGCCGCTTTCGTAAACGAGATCATAGCGATAGAGAAGAGCTTCAGCTACCTCTATCCAAAAACTGGCAGCGTTATTGATATCGGCGGAGAGGACTCCAAGCTGATTATCTTCGAGCCCGGCAGAAAAAGACAAGGATCATTGCGGGTAAAAGATTTCTCGATGAACGCCCTTTGCGCTGCCGGCACGGGATCTTTCCTGGATCAGCAGGCGTCGAGGCTCTGTTTTACCATTGAGAAATTCAGCGAAATCGCGTTGAGATCGAAAAACCCTCCGAGGATAGCTGGCAGGTGCACGGTTTTTGCAAAATCCGACATGATCCACCTGCAGCAGATTGCGACTCCCGACTACGAGATCGTGGCTGGTCTCTGCTATGCGCTGGCGAGGAACTTCAAAGGGAACATCGCTAAGGGAAAAGAGATGAAAAGCCCCGTAGCCTTTACGGGGGGCGTAGCCGCGAATGCGGGCATGAGAAAGGCCATACGGGAGGTCTTTTTGCTCAAGGATGAGGATTTTTTCGTCCCTGATTACTTTGCCTCCATGGGGGCCATTGGAGCTGTCTATGCGGTGCTCGACGACCTTTCGTTAAAACGGAAGTTCGCAGGGCTTCAAGGCTTAAATGATTATTTAAAGAGGGAAGAACCTGCGACATCTCAGGAGCCCCTTTCTATCTCCCCGGAGAATCTTAACGTCCAGTATGCGATGAAGAAGCCCACGGGCAGGACAAAGGTATATCTCGGAGTAGACGTAGGCTCCATAAGCACAAACCTTGTCGTCATCGACGAGGACAGGAACGTGCTTGCCAAGCGCTACCTGATGACAGAGGGAAGGCCCCTCGAAGCGGTGAAGAGAGGTCTTCTGGAGATAGGTGAAGAGGTCGGGGACATTGTTGAGATCGTCGGAGCCGGGACAACGGGGTCGGGGAGATATCTGACGGCCGATTTTATCGGTGCCGACATTGTAAGGAATGAGATTACCGCCCAGGCGGAAGCAGCCATAGCGATCGATCCTGAGGTGGATACAATATTCGAGATCGGCGGACAGGATTCTAAATACATCAGCATCGACAATGGGGTGATCGTAGACTTTGAGATGAACAAGGCATGCGCTGCCGGTACCGGCTCCTTCCTCGAAGAGCAGGCAGAGCGCCTCGGAATTTCGATAAAGGAGGAGTTTGGCGACCTCGCCCTTTCTTCAAAAAAACCGGTCAAGATGGGAGAACGTTGCACGGTGTTCATAGAATCCGACCTCGTCCACCATCAGCAGCGCGGGTCGAAGACCGAAGATATCGTGGCCGGGCTCTCTTACTCCATCGTGCAGAATTACCTGAATAAGGTCGTGGGCGACAAACGGATAGCGAACAGGATCTTTTTTCAGGGGGGAACGGCCTTCAACAAAGGGGTCATCGCCGCCTTTGAAAAGGTGCTTAAGAAACCCGTAACGGTGCCGTCGCATCACGACGTAACCGGGGCGATAGGCGTTGCGATCCTTGCCATGAAGGAGAAGACCTGGGAAAAGAGCGGATTTAAGGGTTTTGACCTGAGCAAGAGGCGATACGAGATCGAGACATTCGAGTGTAAAGGATGCGAGAACCTTTGTGAGATCAGAAAGGTTATCGTGGAAAATGAAACGCCGTTGTATTACGGGAGCAGGTGCGAAAAATACGACGTGGTGAGAAAGGTCAAGAGAAGAGAATCCGTCGATCTTTTCAAGGTACGCGAAGGTTTGCTGAACTCGATCTATGATAAGAAGGTCGATGGCGAACAGATAGGGGTACCGAAGATCCTATACAGCCACGAACTTCTCCCGTTCTGGAAAAGCTTCCTCGCAGAGCTTGGTTTTTCCGTTGTCGTCTCTGACATGACGAATAAAAAGACAATCCGTGACGGCGTAGAAAATATTATCGTGGAGACCTGCTTCCCGATCAAGCTTGCGCACGGCCACATCCTGAACATCCTCCAGAAGGGCGTGAAGAGGGTCTTCATCCCCAGCGTCATAAACCTCAAGAAGCCCTCCGAGGACATCGCAAATACCTTTGCATGCCCTTATGCCCAGTCTATTCCCTATACGGTGAAGGCATCCATCGATTTTGACGCCATGGGCGTAAAGGTTGACACGCCCATCATTCATTTCGGAGAGGGGAAAGAAGGGGCGCTGAACAATCTCGTACGATACGGCAAGACGATAGGCAGGTCGAAGGGGGATATTAAAAGGGCGTTCGATGTGGCCATCACGGTTCAGGATGAATTCTACAAAAGGTGTCATGAGGAGGGCGAGGGTTTTCTCTCCAGGCTTGAAGGAAACGAAAAGGCGATGATCATCGTCGGCAGGCCTTACAACAGCGCCGATCCCGGTGCGAACCTGAATATACATAACAAATTGATCGACCTGGGCGTCCATCCGGTCCCGATGGATATGCTCCCCCTTGACCCGTCAGGAGAGATCGACGACGACCTGCGGAACATGTACTGGGGCTACGGACAGAAGATCCTGAGGGCGGCAAGGACCATACGGGAAAGGGACAATCTGTACGCGATCTATATCACGAGCTTCGGGTGCGGGCCCGATTCGTTCATAACCCATTTCTTCAAGAGGATCATGAACGGGAAGCCCTACCTGCAGCTTGAGATCGATGAGCACAGCGCCGATGCAGGCGTTGTTACAAGGCTTGAGGCCTTTCTCGACAGCATAAAGAACGCCAGAATCCGCAAGCAGGCACCGGCGAAGAAGATAGCCAGCTTCTCAATGGACGGAAAGCGGAGGAAGATCTTTATCCCTTATATGTCGGATCACGCGGTGGCCCTTGCAGGAGCCTTCAGGGCATGCGGTCTCGAAGCGGAAGTGATGGAGGAGTCGGATGAGAGGACAGTCAATATAGGAAGAAAATTTACAACAGGAAAGGAATGCTACCCCTGCATACTGACAACGGGAGACATGGTGAAGACGACAATGAGCGGCTCCTTTGACCCGGAAAAGAGCGCTTTTTTCATGCCTTCAGGAAGCGGTCCCTGCCGCTTCGGCCAGTATCACAGGTTCCACAGGATGGTGCTCGACGAGCTTGGATACGGCAACATCCCGATCTACGCGCCGAACCAGGATGACGGTTTTTACAAGGCGCTGAATATCGTCGGTGGAAAGTTCTCGCGGCTTGGATGGAGGGCCTTCGTTGCCGCGGACCTTCTCATAAAGATGCTGCACGAAACGAGGCCGTACGAGATGAAAGAAGGGGAGACCGAGAAGATCTACCGTCAGGCGATACAGAACGTCACGGAATCGATCGCAAGAGGCGGCGAGGATATCGGCAGGGTGCTGGACGAGGAGCTTCAAAGATTTTTGAAGGTCAAAAAGCAGGACGGCAGGAAGCCCCTTATCGGGATCGTGGGGGAGATCTATATCAGGTCGAACAGGTTCGGGAATGACAACCTCGTGAAAAGGGTTGAGAAGATGGGCGGCGAGGTGTGGCTTGCCCCGGGCTGCGAATGGATCGCATATGTGAACCAGATGAGCAAGAAAAAATCCATTAAGAACAACAGGGTGTCGAATCTTGTAAACCTGCTTCTCACCGAATATATACAAAACAAAGACGAGCATATGATGGAAAAGATCTTCGAAAGCCATCTTAAATACGGGAAGGAACCGAAAGTAAGGAAGATACTTGATAAGGCCGGCCCTTACATCCATGAAAGCTTCGAGGGTGAGGCGATCCTGAGCGTCGGCAAAAGCATCGATTTTATAGAAAAGGGCACATCAGGCATCATCAATACCATGCCATTCACCTGTATGCCCGGAACGATCTCCAGCGCGATCATGCGGCTCCTACAGAACCGGTACAATATCCCCGTGATAAATATCGCCTATGATGGCCAGGGGCTGACGAACATCATGACAAGACTCGAGGCCTTCATGCACCAGGTCAAAGAGCACCACAAGGACAGGCAATAACCCATCGAAAATACTGGGGTCAGGTCTTTTATCTTAACATTTTCTTGCATCCTCACCTGTTCTTTGCTATCCTATCTCCATGGCCCGCCCGCTCCGTATCGAATATCCCGGCGCCCTCTACCACGTCACCTCCCGTGGGAATGCCCGGCAGAAGATATTCAGAGACGATACGGACAGAACATATTTTTTTGACCTTCTGGGAAAGGCCGTCGCGCGCTATCACTGGATATGCCATGCCTACTGCCTGATGGACAATCATTACCATCTGGTAGTTGAGACCCCCGAAGGCAACCTTTCTAGGGGCATGAAGCATCTCAACGGCGTATATACCCAGAAATACAATTGGCGGTACAAGAAAACCGGGCACATCTTCCAGGGCAGATTCAAGGCGATCATCGTGGATAAGGATAGCTACCTCCTCCAACTTTGCAGGTATGTGCTCCTCAATCCCGTACGGGCAAAGATGGTCGATACCCCCGATTCCTGGAGATGGAGCAGCTATAATGCAATGACAGGAAAGGAAAACCCGCCTGAATTTCTCACGACCGACTGGGTGCTTGGACAGTTCAGCGACAAGAAAAAACGAGCCCGCATGCTATTTGAAGATTTCGTGATTAAGGGGATTCACGACACTACGCTCTGGGAGAATGTAAAAGGGCAGATATTTCTCGGGGAGAAGGAGTTTATTGAACAATGCAAAAAGATCCTGGGAAAGCATGATACAGTGCAGGAGGTGCCAAGATTCCAGCGATTTGCCGACAGACCTCCCTTGGAACACCTCTTCGTAGATATCATGAAACAGCAGAAGAAGGAACGAAACGAAGCTATCTATGATGCCTGCATAAAGTATGGCTATACACAGAAAGAGGTTGCCGGTTTTCTCGGTCTTCACTATGCAACGGTAAGTAATCTCATAAAAAAATGTGAACAAAAGTAAAATACAAGATAAAAGACCTGACCCCAGCTTCTCTTAGAAGGTGGTGAGGGTTTTCGGCGCCGAGAGGATCAGGTCTGCCTTGTTTTTTTGTTTTTCGAGCCCGGTCTTTCCCATGATGGCCTTGGTATATATCTTCCCAAGCTCCACGCCCGGCTGGTCGAAAGGGTCTATTCCGTAAAGATGGCCAAGATAGGCGATCGCCATTTCATAGAGGAAGAAGAGTGCGCCGAGGCTATAGGCGTTTATATCGTTCAGGAGAACGGTAAAATTCGGCGTATTTGCTTCGTTAAGGGAAAGGCTCGTTCCGAGGAACTCCGCATGGAACAGCTCGTTCAAGTCTTTTTTCGCGAGGTAGTCCAGTTCGGCTATGTAAGGGAAGGTCTTCGTGATCGGTCTTCTCTCACGCGCGCTGTACATGAGCATGATGCATTTGTCTTTAGGGCCGTCAACGTAAAGCTGGAGTTGAGAATGCTGGTCGGTCACGCCCATTGATTTCGTCGGCGTCGGGCCGAAGGAGTTCTTCCCGAGACTTTCCGCCTCGAGCTGCCTGAACCAATCGGCAAATCCTGACAGTCTCTCACAATAGGGCATGATGACGTGGATGTTCCTGCCGCTTTTGTCCATGAGGTAAAGGATGCTTGCGAGCGCAATTGCCATATTGTTCGTATATTTCGCCTTTCTTATATGGTTCGACATATCGAGTGCACCCCGGGCGATATCGTCGATGGCGATGCCCATCACCGCTGAGGGGAAGAGCCCGACGGGAGTAAGAACAGAAAACCTCCCCCCGACGCCTTCGGGAACGTTCAGGACGTGATAGCCCTCTTTATCTGATATCTGCTTTAGGATACCCTTCTTCTGATCAGTGATGAGTATGATCTTCTCCTTGAAATTTTTGCCTTTTTCCATGAGTCTTTTGAATATCATGAACTGCGAGATCGTCTCAGGAGTCTCACCGGATTTGCTGATGGCCACAAGAAGGGTATGGTCGATCTCTTTTCTGACTACGTCGACGATCCTGTTGATTGTGTGAGGGTCTATGTTATCAAGGATAAAATACCGAGGCAGGCCCTTCCTCATGTCTTCGCCATAATTGTGGAAAGGATGGAGCAGGGCATCAAAGATAGTTTCCGTGCCGAGCGATGACCCTCCTATACCGAGGATAACGAGATTCTTGATCTTGCCCTTTTTGTACCGTCCGGCTAATTCCTTGATCTCCTTGAACTGGAACCTTTTCCCCGGGAGCTCCATGAAGCCATAAGGGTTTTTCCAGAGCGCCTTGTTGTACTGTCCAAGTTCAGAAGCGGCTGAGTTGACGGCCTTCTTTTCGAGGCCCCCTTTATTGCCGCTGCTTTTAAGGCTGTTTGTAATATCGAGCGTTATCGTGCTCATCTTTTCTCCTCGAATATGCCCATCTTGCGAAATTTATCGTAGCGCATGGATTTGATGTCGCCGGGTTCATACTTCATAAGAGCCTCAAGATTGTTTGTCAGCGCGGCCCTTGTATTTTGAAAAGATTCCTTCCAATCCCTGTGAGCCCCGCCGAAGGGCTCTTTTATGATCTCGTCTATTACGCCAAGCTTGAGGAGGTCGTAGGATGTCGGCTTCAATGCATCTGCGGCCATCGGTCCTTTTGAACCGTCCCGCCATAGTATGGCGGCGCATCCTTCAGGAGAGATGACGGAGTAGGTGGCGTTCTCCATCATGAGTATTCTGTTCCCGACCCCTATGCCGAGGGCGCCGCCGCTCCCGCCTTCTCCTATCACTATTGTGATGACGGGGACGCTGAGGGAGAACATGAAATAGATGGAGGACGCTATTGCTTCTGCCTGTCCTCTCTCTTCCGCCCCTACGCCGGGAAAGGCGCCCGGAGTGTCGATGAAAGTGATAACAGGTTTTTGCCACCTGTCGGCCATGTCCATGATCCTCATCGCCTTCCTGTAACCGTCAGGATGTGCCATTCCGAAATTCCTGTGAGCCATCTCGCGAACATCTTTCCCTTTTTGATGGCCGATAACAGCTACTTTTATTCCTTCATAATTCGCGAACCCTGTAACGACCGCAGGATCGTCTTTGTATTTGCGGTCTCCGTGAAGTTCTATGAAGTCGCTGAAGATGTTATTGATATAATCGAGCGTGTGAGGGCGGTTAAGGTGCCGGGAGAGCTGGGAACGCTGCCAGTTTGTAAGGTCGCCGTAGATCTCTTTCTCGACCTTTGAGATCTTTTTTTGAAGGTAGTGGACCTCTTTTGAATAATGAGGGTCGTTGATATCGTAGAAACGCTCAATCTCGTTTACCCTTCTTTCCAGGGGCTCGAGTTTTTTCTCAAAATCAAGATAGTATCTCATCGAACACCTCTATTTCTATACCGGAAGCGAAATGTTTCAGGAGTATGTCCTTTTTTTCAGGGTCAATTGTTATGTTCGGGACATCCATTGCCCTACTCTCCCCGTTCAGTACAAATTCAAGAAAGACCCTGGAAGGCCCCTTTACGCTGAGAAGAACGTCCCTGAGCTTCCTCAGTTCTGTTTTTTGAAAGGTTTCGCAGTAGACCTTTATTCTTACCGCCTTTTTGAATTTTTTTATGGAATCTTCGAGCAGCGTGATCTGTTTCGCTTTCACCTTGATGTTTTTATCGTCAGACCTGTCGGGCGTGCCTGTTACAACGAGCGGCTTACCGCTTTGGATCAGCAAAAGATTTTTTGAGAAAAGATCGGGAAATACGATCACCTCCACCACCCCTTTTGTGTCTTCCAGGGTGATATAGGCCATTTTGTCGCCCTTTTTTGTTATGATCTCCTTGCTGGCGCTCACCACGCCGACGATCTTTGTATCCTCCGTTGTCTCAAGCTCTTTAAGGTTTTGGCTGTCCACAGGAGTGAGCCTTTTGATGATCTCTTCATATTGTCTTAAAGGGTGCTGGCTGAAATAGAAGCCCAAAGATTCTTTCTCGCCGCTTAAGATCTCATCGTGGGAGAATTCATCGATCTCAGGTATCTTGAAATAGGTATCCGGGTCTGTTGCAGCGCCGAAGATGTCCATCTGGACGTAGGAATTATTTGTCCCTTTTTTGGAGAGGGAGCCGGCCTTCTCGTTCACAAGGTAGAGCACCTGGGACCTTTTCAGGCCTAAGCTGTCGAAGCATCCTGCCTTTGCGAAGCTCTCCATGACCTTCTTATTCACCTTGCGTGAGTCGACAGTGTTGCAGAAATGCGCGAAAGAATTAAATTCGCCGACCTGGTCCCTGACCTGCAGAATATTGTCGATCGCTGCATCGCCGACGTTCTTGACGCCGGAGAGGCCAAAGCGTATCTTGTTGTCCACGATCTGGAAGGCCTTGCTGCTTTTGTTGATATCGGGAGGAAGAACCTCGATCCCTGATTCGCGGCACTCGTTGATATATTTGATCAATTTGTCGGTATCGTTGATCTCGTTCGTGAGCATCGCAGTGAAATAGTGGATAGGATAATGCGCCTTTAAGTACGCCGTCTGGTACGCGATAAGACCGTAAGCCGTGCTGTGCGACTTATTGAATCCGTATTCGCCGAAACGGAGGATGACGTCGTAGATCCTCTCGGCCACTCTTGAGGGTACGCTGTTCGATATGGCCCCCTGGATGAACTGCTCCTTGTACCTTTCAAGCTGTTCAGGGATCTTTTTGCTGATCGCCTTTCTCAAGGCGTCTGCGTCCTTGAGGGAGAAGCCCGCGAGCTTTGAGGCGATCTTCATGATCTGTTCCTGGTATATGATGACGCCGTGGGTGTCCCTGAGGATCTCTTCCAGCTCGGGGGTTTCGTATTTTATGTAAGCCGGGTTATTCTTCCTTTTGATGAACTCATCGACCATGCCGCTGTTCAGCGGGCCCGGCCTGTACAGCGCTATAAGAGGCATGATGTCGTCGAATTTTGTCGGCTTGAGCTTCACGAGCAAGTCCCGCATCCCCCTGCTCTCAAGCTGGAACACACCGGCCGTATTCCCTGAGGACAACAGATCGTAGGTCTTTTTATCATCGAGGGGGATCGTGTTGATATCAATGTTGACCCCTTCATCACGCAAAAGCTTGATGACGCCATCGATGAGCGTCAGGGTCTCGAGGCCGAGGAAGTCGATCTTTATGAGGCCTATCTTCTCTATGATCCCCATGTCGTATTGGGTGACCGTTTCATCATTCTTGCCTTTATAGAGGGGGAGGTGTTCGATCAGCGGCCTGTTCGATATGACAATGCCGGCCGCATGCGTCGACGCGTGGCGGGCGAGCCCCTCCAGGACCATGGCATTATCGAGGAGTTCTTTTACGCGGTCGTCTTTGGCATAGAGCTCCTTTATCTGCGGTTCTTCCTCGATTGCCTTCTCGACGCCCCTTTCGGTGGAGACAATGAGCTTTGCGATCTTGTCGACCTCAGCGTAGGGCATGCCGAGCGCCCTTCCCACATCGCGTACAGCCTGTTTTGATTTCATTGTTCCGAAGGTGGTGATCTGGGCAACGTTGTCCTTTCCGTACTTCTCCGTAACGTACTGTATGACGGTGTCCCTCCCTTTTTTGCAGAAGTCCACGTCGATGTCGGGCATGCTTATCCGCTCGGGGTTCAGGAATCGCTCGAAGATGAGGTCGTATCGTATTGGGTCGATATCGGTAATGCCGAGGCAGTATGCTATGAGGCTGCCCGCAGCGGAGCCTCTGCCGGGGCCAACGGGGATGCCTTGCTCCTTGGCGTAAGTGATGAAGTCGGCGACGATCAGGAAATAGCCGGCAAATCCCGTCTTCTTTATCACATCGAGCTCATAGAGGAACCGCTCCTTATACCTGTCCGGGGGTGTTTGCCCCATCTTTCTATAAAAGCCCTCTGTACAAAGCTTTTCAAAGTATTCATTCAACCCCAGTGAGCCGGGAGGGGTGAATTCGGGGAAATGGTACGTGCCCGTTTCTATCGACAGGTTGCACATTTCGGCGATCCTGACGGTGTTCGAGAGGGCCTGGGGATACTGAGAGAATGCAAGCTCAAACTCTTCCGCGGATTTGAAGTAGAACTGGTCGGTCCTGAAGCTCATTCTCGTTGCGTCATTAATCGTCTTTCCCGTCTGTATGCACAAGAGGAGCTCGTGGGCCCTTGCCTCTTCCCTTTTGAGGTAATGGCAGTCGTTGGTCGCTACGACGGGAATATGGTAATGATCCGAAAGGCCGATGAGACGCTCGTTCACCTTCTTCTGTTCCGCAAGGCCGTTGTCCTGAAGCTCGAAGAAGAGCCTCTCGCCGAACAGCCCGCGGTACTCTTCGATGGTTTCCTTTAAGGATCTTTCATCATCTTTCAGTATGAGATTGGGTATCTCCCCTTTTATGCACGCCGTAAGGCAGATGAGCCCTTCGCTGTGGGAACGCAGGAGCTCTTTGTCGATCCTCGGGACGTAATAGAAGCCTTCGAGGTGGCCCAGGCTTGTAAGCTTGAGCAGGTTCTTGTAGCCCTCCTGGTTCATTGCCAGAAGCACTATGTGATAGGCGTTGTCTTCACCCTTTATCCTTTTCTGATCAAAGCGGGACTTTGGGGCGATGTAGGCCTCGCAGCCGATGATCGGCTTTATGCCTGCCTTCTGTGCGGTGAAATAAAAATCGACGGCGCCGAACATATTGCCGTGGTCAGTGATGGCGCAGGCGTTCATCCTGTACTTCTTCGCCTGGTCGAATAGCCTGTCAAAGCGGATCGCCCCGTCCAGGAGGCTGTACTGTGTGTGCAGGTGGAGGTGTACGAAGTCTTTCATCTACTCCCACTCAATGGTGCTGGGCGGTTTTGAGGAGATGTCATAGACAACCCTGTTGACGCCGGGAACCTCGTTGATGATCCGTCTTGCCGTGATATCGAGCGTTTCGGGAGGGATCCTCGCCCAGTCTGCGGTCATGGCATCCTCGCTCTCCACTATTCTCAGGGCGATGACGTTGGCGTATGTCCTCTCGTCGCCCATGACCCCCACTGTCTTCACGGGGATAAGTATGGCGAAGGATTGCCAGATGTGTTTGAACCTGCCGTTCCTCTCCACTTCGTCCCTTATGATGCTGTCGGCATCCTTCAAGAGATTTAGCCTCTCTTTTGTCACGTCGCCGATGATCCTTATCGCCAGCCCGGGACCGGGGAACGGCTGCCTGTAGACGATATTGTCCGGTAGCCCCAGCTCTTTGCCGACGATCCTCACCTCGTCCTTGAAAAGCTCCCTGAGAGGCTCCAGGAGCTTGAGCCTCATCCTCTTCGGAAGCCCGCCTACGTTGTGATGGCTTTTTATTGTGGCAGAAGGGCCTTTGGAGGAGATGCTTTCAATGACGTCAGGATAGAGCGTGCCCTGTGCGAGATACCTTGCGTTGCCTATGCCTTTTGCCTCTTTTTCGAAGATCCTGATGAAAAGGGTGCCGATGATCTTCCTTTTCCTTTCCGGGTCTTTGACGCCCTTCAGCGACCTGAGGAAGAGATCCTCGGCATCCACGTATTTCAGGTTCATATGGAGCCTGCCCTTGAAGGCTTTGAGCACCTCGCGCTCCTCGTTCTTTCTCAGCACGCCGTTGTTCACAAATACGCTGTGGAGCCTGTTTCCTATTGCCTTATGGATAAGCATGGCGACCACGGAAGAGTCGACGCCGCCGCTTAATGCGCAGACCACATGCTGATCGCCTACCTCGTCCCTGATCTTTTCCGTCGCAAGCTCAACGAAGGAACGCGGCGAGAAGAGCCCCTTCACCATGCAGATCTTATAGAGAAAGTTCTTCAGTATTCGTTTGCCCTTCCGTGTGTGGTGGACCTCGGGGTGGAACTGGACGCCGTAGATCTTTCCTTCCCTGTCTCTGATGACGGCATGTTGAGAGTTTTCCGTGTGTGCGAGGGTAACAAACCCTTTGGGCATCTTCAGTATCTTGTCCTGGTGGCTCATCCAGACGATGTCTCCGCTACGGATGCCGTCGAGAAGCCTGTCGTTGGTATCGACGGCAATGTGCGCCTTCCCGTATTCGCGCTTAAGAGACCTGTCCACCCGTCCGGAATAGATGCTCGCGATGAGCTGCAGGCCATAACAGATCCCCAGGACCGGCACGCCAAGCCCGAAAACGGCACGGTCGCAGACCGGGGCGCCTTTCTCCGTGACGCTTCTCGGACCGCCGGAGAGGATGATGCCTTTAGGGCTAAAGGATCGTATCTGCCCTATTTCAATGTTATGCGGATATATCTCGCAGTACACGCCCAGCTCCCTTACCTTTCTCGCTATGAGCTGGGTATATTGAGACCCGAAATCGAGTATTATTATCAGTTCCTTGTGGTAGTCCACCGTCGTCTCACTCTATCCTGTAGTTAGGGGCTTCCTTTGTGATGATAACGTCATGAACGTGGCTCTCCCGCAAGCCTGCCGCGCTGATGCGGATAAAGCGGCCTTTTGTCTTCAATTCTTCCAGGTCGCGGCTGCCCACATAGCCCATTCCGGCCTTGAGCCCGCCGATGAGCTGATGGATGCATATGGAGAGCGAACCCCTGTAAGGGACCCTGCCTTCGATCCCCTCAGGCACTATCTTTGCCTCTATCTCGTCCTCGGGGATGCTGTACCTGTCCCTTGATTTCCCTTCCTTCATGGCCTCGAGGGAGCCCATTCCCCTGTAAACCTTGTATGTGCGCCCCTGGTACAGGACCATTTCGCCGGGCGTCTCGTCCGTCCCTGCGAAGAGGTTGCCGATCATCACTGTGTGAGCGCCGGCGGCGATGGCCTTTGTTACATCCCCCGAGAATTTGATCCCGCCGTCGGCGATGATCGGTATGCCGTATCTGGCAGCGGCCTTTGCCGCCTCCATGATGGCAGAGATCTGCGGTACGCCGATCCCCGCTATGATCCTTGTTGTACAGATAGAGCCAGGCCCGACCCCAATCTTGACGGCGTCGCAGCCTGCCTTGAGAAGCGCCAGGCACCCTTCTTTTGTCGCCACGTTCCCGGCTATGATCTGTATTTCTTTGAAGGTGCTCTTCAGCGCCCTGATCGTTTCAATGACGTTTTTTGAATGGCCGTGGGCGGTGTCGACGACGATGACGTCGCAGCCCGCCTTTATGAGCGCGTCGACGCGCTGTTCCCGGTCGCTGCTGACTCCGACAGCCGCTCCCACGCGGAGCCTCCCGAGGTGGTCTTTGCATGAATTGGGGTATTTCCTCATCTTCTCGATGTCCTTGATGGTGATCAGCCCTCTCAGGTTGAATTCTTTGTCGACGACGAGAAGCTTCTCTATCTTGTGCTTGTGGAGGATCTTCTTTGATTCCTCGAGGTTTATTCCTTCCTTTACCGTCACAAGGTTGTCCTTTGTCATCACGTTCTGGACCTTCTCTTCAAGGTTTGTCTCGAACCGGAGGTCCCTGTTGGTGATAATTCCCACAAGCCTTTTGCCTTTTGTGACGGGGATGCCTGATATCCTGTATTTCGCCATAAGGTCCAGGGTGTCTTTTATCTTCTGTTCAGGCGAGATGGTGATGGGGTCAACGATCATACCGCTTTCTGATTTTTTTACCTTTTCCACCTCCTGGGCCTGTTCCATGATTCCCATGTTCCGGTGAATGATGCCTATCCCGCCTTCTTGGGCCAGGCAGATAGCCGTTTTCGATTCTGTAACGGTATCCATCGCAGCGCTTAATATGGGTATATTAAGCCTGATCGACGGTGTAAGGTGAGTTGAAACATCGACGTCCGAGGGCAGGATATTGCTCTCCGACGGCACAAGCATGACATCGTCGAATGTGAGCCCCTCAGGGAGCATTTTATCACTTTTTTTCGGCATCGTGCACCTCGCTTCTGAATTAAAACTTTTTATTATAAACTACCTTTAACGAGCTCTGTTCCGTAATAGGTATTCGATCTGCAATCAGCCTATCTACAGCACGCCCGTGCCTGTAGATCCGCATACAAAAGGCTTGCCATTTTGTTTTGGATTAGTATAATGCATAAGGTCCAAATAAGCAAAAAGATTTTATATTGCCATGCAATTGTTAGACGTCACAGAACTGAACACATCTTTCTTTACTGACGGGAATGTCTTACGCGCCGTCAACAGCGTCAGCTTCTCGATTCCAAAGGGGGAGATCTTTGGCCTTGTGGGAGAAAGCGGCTGCGGAAAGACCATGACCGCCTTGTCGATTATGAGGCTTGTTCAGCCTCCCGGGAGGATAGTGAATGGACAGGTTATTTTTGAGGGAAAAGACCTCCTCCTCTTGTCGGAAAGGGAAATGGAAGAGGTCAGGGGCAACAGGATCGGCATGATATTCCAGGAGCCGATGAGCGCCCTTAACCCGGTTTTCCGCGTAGGCGACCAGATCAGCGAGGCCATCATCATTCATAAAAAGGCAGGAAAAAAAGAGGCGAAAGAATCAGCGATTGAGCTTCTGAGACAGGTCGGATTTGATGATCCAGGAAAGAGATATGCCCAATACCCTCACCAGTTGAGCGGCGGACAGAGGCAGAGGATCCTCATAGGGATTGCCATATCCTGCGGGCCTTCCCTTGTCATAGCCGATGAGCCGACAACCGCGCTCGATGTGGCAACGGAGTCGCAGATCATAAACCTCCTTCAGGGTCTCGTCGATAGCTCAGGCATGTCGATGATATTTATTACCCACAACCTCAATATCATGAGGAAGTTCGGCCGGAGGATAGGGATAATGTATGCGGGCAGGATGCTTGAGCAGAATTTTGTAGATGCCTTTTTTAAAGAGCCGTTGCACCCTTACAGCAAGGGGCTGCTCTCCTCTATCTACGGTCTTATGGGCGATCAAAAGCGCTTAACGGCGATACCCGGTTCTGTTCCCAGGCTTGCAGAGCTCCCGGGAGGCTGCACCTTTCATCCGCGATGCCCTTACGTGATGCCTGCCTGCAGGGAAGAGGAGCCGGTAATGAAAGAGATAGGAAAAGGACAATGGGTCAGGTGCTATCTGTATTAGACCTGCGAAAGGTCTACGAGGTGAAGAGGTCCGTCTTTTCAGTAAAAAAGGATATTATCAATGCCGTGAGCGGGGTGTCTCTCGATCTCGACCAGGGGAAGACTACCGGCATTGTCGGCGAGAGCGGCTCCGGAAAGAGCACTCTCGCGAGGTGCATCCTGCTACTTGAGCGGCCCGATGGCGGGTCGATCTATTTTACGGGAAAGGATCTGCTGGGCTTGCCGAAAGATGAGCTCAAGGCCCTGCGGAAAAAGATGCAGATCATCTTTCAGGACCCTTACTCCTCGCTGAATCCCAGAAAAAAGGTCTTTGATGCCATTGCCGAGCCGCTTTTGTTCCACGGGATAGTCGGAAAACAAGAGGCCGGCAATAGGGTGATCGAGATTCTTAAGGACGTCGGCCTGGACGAATCATTCGCGAACAAATATCCTCACGAGATGAGCGGAGGGCAGCGCCAGCGGGTCGCCATAGGGAGGGCGCTTACGACAGGCCCCGCATTGGTCATTGCCGACGAGCCCGTCTCTTCCCTCGACGTGTCGATCCAGTCTCAGATCGTGAACCTATTTCTCGACATAAAAGAGAGAACGGATATCGCCATGTTGTTTGTTTCGCACGACCTCAATGTCGTGAGGTTTGTCTCCGACGAGATAGTAGTCATGTACAAAGGCAGGGTGGTTGAGGCAGGGACAAAGGATGAGGTCTTTCTCAACCCTCTTCATCCCTACACTAAGATGCTCATCAACGCGGCGAAGGGAGAGTTTTTCAGAAAAGACGACGAGGCCGCTTTTGACGGGGACAGGGGATGCGCGTATTATCCGAGATGCGAGCAGAGAAAGCCCGCCTGCCGCGATGCCGTGCCGCAGCTTACCGGCAGCAAAGAACATAAGGTGGCCTGCTTTCCGGAAGGCTGAACCTGGAACGAATATATTTTCGGCCGGGTTTGATATTTGGACATTTCATTCCCCCTCACCCTGACCCTCTCCCGCAATGGGGAGAGGGGACTATTGCCTGTACCCTGGCCTTCTTACTCAAAGGGGAGAGGGAACTATTGCTACGTCCCGCAGGCGGAAATATTGTTGCCTCGAAGCGCGGCATGAGTGATTGTGTCGGATTTCTATATTAGTATCTGGTGCTTAAAGATGTTATCCCGGATAAGTCATTAGCATAGCGTCGGGCTTTTCCTTTAGCAAACCGTCGTGAGGCAAGGAAGCTCGGTCTTTTGCGCAGCAAAAGTTCCGAAGCCGAACGCGAGCGAATGGAGCCGCAGGAGCGAAATGAGCGTGTTTGCGGGGAAGAGCCCGACACTATGCTAATCCTAATGGAAAATCTGGGATTATTTCGTTCGGTGCAGCTTCAGCATCTCCAGTATATCCGGGTGCACGGTGTGGCCCAGCGCGACGGCTTTGTCGATATGGTACGCGGCAAGGTCGTACTCTTTTGCGTAGAGATAGATGGTGCCGAGATTATTGTGGGCAGCGCCGATATTCGGGTTCAGATCAAGGGCCCTTTTGTAGGAAACGATGGCCTCTTTTTGCCTGTCCGTTGCAAGATAGATATTTCCTAGATTGTTGTAAGCATCTGCAAAGTCCGGGTCGATTTCGATAGCCTTCAGGCAGGCCTTCTCTGCGTTTTGATAATCCTGCATTGACAGATAGGTTGTACAGAGATTATAGTAGGCGCGCTCGTTTCTTGGTCTTGCTTCAATAGATTTTTTGTAAAGCGATAGGGACTTTTCTTTATCCTGAGCATGGAACATATTGCCTAGCAGAATGTAGACGTCGTCCATCCGTGGGTTTATCTGAACGGCCTTCAGGCAGAAGGGGAGGGCCTTTTTCTCGTCCCCTGTTGCTATATAGGAGCGGCAGAGGTTCGCGTTCGCCTGGTCGTAGTTCGGGCTGACCTTTACCGCGCTGGTAAAATCTCTTATCGCATCGTCAAGTTGCCTGTTGACAAAATATGCCGCACCTCTATTGTTGTACGCAATGGAGCTGAAAGGGTATTTCCTGACGGCGTCGCCCCAGAGGGAAACCCCGTCCTTCCAGACATGTATCCTGTCCCATGTAATGAGGCCGCTCGCGAACAGAGCAGCAACAAGGACTGCGGCCAGTAAAACGCTCAGGCGCTTCATTGAACGCTGCTTTCTCTTGGAGAGATGCAAAAGGCCGGCAGCGACGATGTAAAAGATGCCGATGAGAGGAACGTAGGTGTATCTGTCGGCGGCGAATGCATGGCCCACCGGTATAAGCTGCAACACGGGCAGTAAAGTGAAAAGGTAGAAGAGGCTGCCGAATACAACCTTTCGGGTATGCCTTGCTGAATAGACGACACATGCGCACAGGGCGGCCACGATAAAGGGCGAAAGATAGAAGTTCGTCTCCATGATCGCGAAGTGCTTTCTTGAGTACATGTAAAGGCAAGACAGGTCGACGGGAAGGAACATCTTCTGGAGGTAGAAAACGAGGCCGTGAGATGCAACGATGAAATTTTTCAGCACCGAATCGCCGGAATAATCATGCCTTATCGCATCCTGCTGGGACAGGATGGCAAAGATGCCGAACAGCAACGATAACGCAAAAAAGGGAACCTTGTCTTTGAGCATGCCCCAGGATATCTTCTTTCCGGAAAGGTAATCGATCAGTAAAAGGACTAGCGGTAGCGACACGGCCATTGACTTGGAGAAGAGCGAAAAGAGAAAGAGCAGCAGGCTGAGATAATAACATGCCCTTTTTTGTTCCTTGAGAAAATTTGCATAGGAGATAAGGGAAGCAAAAAAGAAAAGCGTATACAAAACATCCTTTCTCCCCGAGATCCACGCCACCGATTCGACATGGAGAGGGTGGATGCCGAAGAGCAGGGCGACGATGCATGACACGACAACGCTGTTGCTCAACATGTATATCAAAAGGAAGACAAGCGCGCAGTTTATCAAATGGATTATTATGTTCGTTGCGTGGTAAGCCGATGGGTTCAGTCCGAAAAAATGATATTCCAGGGCATAAGAAAATAGCGTAATCGGATGATAGTTGCCGAAGAAGAATGTGGTGAAAATCTTTTTGATGTTCGAGGGGGAGATCGCCTGCACCGTCTTGTTGGTCACAATATAGTTTTCGTCATCCCAGACAAAGCCGTTCTGCAGGGCGGGCATGTAGACGACGGAGGTCGCGAGTACGATGAGGGCGATGGCGAGGAGAATCCTATGGGTTCTTTTCATATCCGTTGGTCCTGAAAGCCTCCCTCACCGTTTCCGGGCCTCTATCATCACCACCGATGCACAGCAAAGCGGTACGATCCGGGCTTCGAGCCGCGCAAGCAGGGCAAAGGCCCGGTTTAACAATGCGAATAATACCATAAGAACAGGGGGAGGGGAGCTCACTTTTTGATTGTTGCCTCTAACGCGATGAAAGGACCGGAGAGCACCGGCCAGAAACGTCGCTGGCACCATGATGACCTTTTCAAGAAGCCCCAGTACCTTGCCGACCTTGATGACGGTGAGGCCAGAACCTTCCAGCAGGGCTTTCATCTCGTTCAATTCGTATCGGCGCAGGTGCCCGACGAATACATCGTCGCAGGCGAAATAGGCCCTGCGGTGGGGAAAGGTGAAAACGGCGCTTCCCGACGATGAGAGCGTTCTGGCGATCTCGGATGCGGCCTGCATGTCATCCTCTATATGTTCGAGCACCTCGGAACAAAGGACATGTGCGAAAGAGCCCTCTTTAAAGGGCAGCGCCGTACAGTCGGCAGCCACGTAAAAACCCCTGTTCAGGGTTCTTTTCAGTATTCGAAGGGCGGTGAACGATAGGTCGCAATAGACCACGCGGTTTCTTGAGGTAATGATGGGCGACATTCCGCTGCCGACCTCAAGCGCGGGGCTGCCGCCGGCCTGTATTGAGGCCAGTATTGCCTTTTTTCTCACGGCATAATTGTAGAGATGGTTCTTCAACGCAACGTATCTTTGATCCTGGAAGAAGTCTTCAAAGCGGTTCGAACGGGGACTCACGCGCCGGACCTTGGAAAAAGGGCGGAATCGAGGAGCTTCAATTTCGCCAAACGGAAAGCGAGCGCCGTTCTCAGGCAGCCGAGGCCATACTCAAGGCTTCGCCGGAAATTGATGGAAGACGCCTCTGCGAAATATTTTGTCGGACAGCTTATCTCTGCGATCGTATAGCCGAGCCACAGGATCTGGGCAAGTACCTGGTTGTCGAAAACAAAATCATCGGAGTTTCTCTTAACAGGCAGCCTCTCGAGGAGCTCCCTTGAAAAGGCCCTGTACCCGGTGTGGTATTCCGATAGCTTTGCACCCATGAGGATATTCTCTGCAAGCGTGAGGAGCCTGTTCGAAACATATTTCCACAGGGGCATCCCCCCCTTAAGGGCATACCCGCCGAGTATCCTGGAGCCGAGAACGCAATGGTAGAGGCCGCTGCCGATCATGGAGGCCATGGCTGGTATGAGCTTAGGTGTATACTGGTAATCCGGATGCACCATGATGATTATGTCGCCGCCTTCTTCGAGGGCCATTTGGTAGCACCTTTTCTGGTTTGCCCCGTACCCCATGTTCTTCTCATGGACGTAGACCTTTGTACGCGGCAGGGAGCGCGCTATCTGCGCCGTATCGTCACGGCTTGCGTCGTCGACAAGGATGACGAGATCGACGATCCCCTGCTCCATGACCTCTTCGTAGGTCTTTTTCAGGGTCTGGGCGGCATTGTACGCCGGCATGACGACGATCACTTTTTTATCTTTGAACATATTTTGCCAAATAGTATATTACTTTATGTATCAAAAAATTGCCTTTTTGGCAAAAGATTATGTAGAAAATAGTCGAGACCTGAAGCGAGCACGGTGTCGGGATATCCCTGAGTGAACCGTTGTGAGGGGAGCCCGGTTTTATAATTCCCCCCTCACCCTGACCCTCTCCCGCAGGGGGAGAGGGAACTGTGTTGCTATGACCCTCTCCCGCAGGGGGAGAGGGAACTGTGTTGCTATGACCCTCTCCCGCAAGGGGAGAGGGGAATGCTAGGACCTTTTTACGCAAAGGGGAGAGGGGAATGCTAGGACCTTTTTACGCAAAGGGGAGAGGGGAATGTGTTGCTATGAACCTCTCCCGCAAGGGGAGCGGGAAATCAGACAGTTTTCCTGATAAGATGGAATTCCATGACCCACTCCCGTAAGGGGATCTGGGATAATGTTGCTACGTACGACCTGTGCCATGACACTCACCCGCAAGGGGAGCGGGGATAATGTTACCCCGAAGCGTCGCTTCGGGAGGTTTATCGATGGAGCGTGTTTGCGAGGGATGTCCCGACGCCGAGGTTCCCGATATTCGCACCTGAGGATCAACTTTGTATTTCGACATACGACATACGATGTTTTTAATATCGTGCAGAGCTTGCCCTTGAATATTTCCTCCGTAAATTGTTAGTCTATATCTGCTCCGCTGTGAACGGTGATGATGAATAAGCCATATAATACCTATGCCGCATATGCCGGGTTGTTCTTTCTTTTTATCCTTTACCACCTCTTCCAGTGGCCTATCACCGGGGCCGATACAGACCTGTGGTACCATCTGAACAGCGGGCGGTATATCTTTGAGAACGGGTCGATCCCGAAGGACAGCTATTTCTCCTTTATCCAACCCCCGAGGGAATGGGTTGATTATTTCTGGCTCTTCCAGGTCGTCGTCTACAAGATATTCCACCTCTTCGATTATTACGGGCTTGTCTATCTGAGGATGGTGATATTCTCCGTCCTTGCCTTTTTTATCTTCCTGTTCTTTTTCGGCAGGCAAGAGGGGGAACGCCCGCATTTTTTGATAGCCCTCGTCTTCTGCCTCTATGTGCTTTTTTTTATTCCGCGGTACCATCTCATCAGGCCACACATGTTTACCTACCTTTTTGTTCTGATCTTTCTTTATATTCTCGAGTTCCACCGGGAAAAGAGCTTTCTCATTCCCGTGGTCGCTGTCTTATGGATGAACCTCCACGGGATTGTCTATCCGCTGATGCTCCTTATGATCTTTGCATATCTTATCGAAGCGTTTTACCGGATCAGAAGGGAAAAGAGAAGGATGCTAAGAAGCGACCTCAGCGTTATTATTCCGTTGGTAATCTCAATGGGCGCCGTCTATGCCACGCCCCACGGCCACAGGCTGACATGGATCCCATTCGTGCCTACCGGTTTCGCCTCCCTCTATATCAAGGAGCTGCAGCCCTTTTCCTTCTCCGGGCTCTTCTCGTTTACCATTACGAACTTCTGTCCCACCTATCCAGCGATGTTCAATATTCTGCTGATCATGGCTGCGGTCTTTTTCATCATTGCTGCAAGCACAAGAACGCTGAGGATAAGCCATCTGATCCTTTTTGCCGGCGGAACGGTTTTGCTTCTCAAGGGAATGCGATTCAAATACGAGTTTATGCTCCTCGCCATGCCCGTCATAAGGGCTTCCTTGCCGGCGCTGTCTCCCGAACACCTGAAGAAGGTCATGCCGAGGCCTGTGAATATCATATTGATCGGATTCATCTTATTGATACCACTTATATGCGTCAGGGAGATCTTCGACAATAGCCCGAGATTCCCTTTTTCTCACAGGAACCTGCCCCACGGGGTAGGAGTGTTCCTGAACAAGATCAATAGGGGAGGTACCGTCCTGAACCACCCGGACCGGGGAGGGTACCACCAGTGGATGCTCTACCCGCGGTACAAGATCACGATGGACATGGAGGTTCCTTTCCTTTTCACCAACGAGGATTTCTATGTAGTAAACAATGCGTTTAAGAACAGGCTGTTCCTTCAAAGGTTCATCGAACAATACGACCCGTCATTCATCACTGTCTCTATCCAAAATACATTCTTCAGAGACGCGATGACCTCTTTCAGACAATACAGGATCGTGTTCTTTGATGACTGCGAGGTACTGTATGTAAATAGCGGCAAGCACCCTGACATATCTGAATCGTATGGAATATCATCCTTTGACCCCTTCAGCCTGTCACAGACGAGCATTGCAGCAATAAAAGCGCTCAAAGACCACGCGCCCATAATGAAAGAGCTGCTGAGGATCGCCGAGGTGTACCCTGATAATGCGGTCGCGAACAATTGCCTTTCAATCTTTTACGCACGGGAAGGCAAATACGAGGCAGCGCTAAGCTATATTGATAATATTATTATGAATTATCCTGAATCGGCGACAGGGTACATATTGAAGGGCGACATATTGCAGGAGGCGGGAAGACTGGACGATGCACTCAGGAACTATAAGAAGGCCCTGAGGCGATGGGATGTTGCCGAGATATACCGGAAGGTCGGGATGGTCTATTATAAGCAGAAAAGGTTCGGCGACGCATATAAGACACTCGTCAGGGCAATGGATGTCTACTCCATCGAAACGACGTATAAGGACCTGTATTATCTGATAGATTCGGCTCTCAGGACGGGAAAGAAGAGGGAAGCGGAGATACTCTTCCGGTATGCCCATCAGAGCATTCCGTCATCGGATGGGGAATGGCTGAGACGGTACAGGGAGCTTGGGGTCGGAGAAGGGAAGAAAATACTGCAATAAATAAAGCCTAACGTTCTGTTTTCCCATCAAAAAATGTGATAAAAATCATTTACAAAGAGAAAAAATGTGATACAATAGCGTAAATAGTATTACTATTTATAAATCCTATAGGAGGTGTTTATGTTGAAGATTCAAAGGAACAGCAAAGGCTTTACGTTGATTGAGCTGCTCATCGTCATCGCGATCATCGGCATCCTGGCCGCTATCGCGATCCCGGCCTACACTGGCTACACGAAAAAGTCCAAGGTCGGCGGCGTAGTGCACGCTCTTGGCGGCGTGAAGACCGCGGCGGCAGCGTACTACACAGAGAAGGGCAGGGTTGACTCTCTCGCTCTCGGAACGGCCGCCATTGCCGGTAACCTCGGCGTGACGGTGCCGACCCAGTACATTAGCGCCATTACGGTCAACGGCAATGCTGCCAACGAGGTCATCATCCAGGTGACGATGACGAACATCGGCAGTGGCGTCGACGGGACAACGCTCAATCTGACCTCTGCAAGCAACCTGCAGACCTGGTCATGGAATGGCAACACGGATTCGACCTACATACCGAAGAACTAAATCGGTATAAAAGTATGGGGGGGCAACCCCCCATACTTTTATAGAGCCTATGGGAAACAGGGCATTCACAGTCTTGGAGCTTCTGATAATGGTCGCGGTCTTGTCCGCCATTGTGCTCATCGCTCTCCCCATGCATGCCATGCGAGCAAAGGGGCCTGACCAGGCACGGGCGAAGAACCAGCTTAATACTATCAGAGACGCCGAGGAAAGACATAAACTGGAATATGGTACTTATACTTGCGATATCACAAGGATTACCAACTGGAGACCTGCTCTCGGGAGATATCAGTTCAGGATTGCATCGGCAAATGATATACAATTTACGGCTCATGCAGAAGGTGATCTCAATAATGATAAAGTATACGATGATGTTATCTGGACGATCGATCAGACCGGTGCCATTAAGAAAGTTAAATGATGTCTACGAAACATGGGCATACTAATAAATATATTTGTTTTCATATTTGGCGCAGTAATAGGTAGTTTTCTTAATGTATGTATTTACAGGTTACCGAAGGAAGAGGTTGACGAAGAGACTGAGGTCGCTGTCGCCCAACTGCCTTCCATCTTCCTGAAGCAGCTCAGATCGATCACGACACCGCCGTCGAATTGTCCTCAGTGCAAACATCCCATAAGATTTTACGATAACATACCGATCGTGAGCTACATCCTCCTGGGAGGGAAGTGCAGGGACTGCGGGGCAAAGATATCCAGGCGGTACCCCTTTGTCGAGCTCCTCACCGCCGTTGTCTGCCTTGTCCTCTTCAGGCAGTTCGGGCTGACCTTTGAATTCCTCGTTTCCCTGTTCTTTGCCGCACTGCTGATCGTTATATCCTTCATTGACCTCGATCACCAGATCATCCCCGACATATTAAGCATAGGCGGACTGGCCGCGGGCCTTTTTTTCGCCATCTTCAGGCCTGCATTCAAGGCGCTTTACCCTAAATTCAACATACTCGATTCCCTGTTCGGGGTGCTCCTCGGGGGAGGGGTTCTTTTCCTCATCGCCATAGGGTACAAGTTCATCGCAAAACGGGAAGGCATGGGCGGGGGGGACATAAAGCTCCTTGCCATGATAGGTTCCTTTGCGGGCATAAAGGGCGTCATCTTTTCGCTCATGGCAGGCTCCATCTTCGGGACAATCGTGGGCATCCCTGTGATGCTTGCACAGGGTTCAGACACGAAATACGCGATCCCCTTCGGCCCCTTTCTCTCTCTCGGAGCGCTTCTCTATGTTTTTAAAGGCGATATGCTGATTCAATTATTTTTAAATATGTTAAGGACCTGAAATGAACATACAGAGAGAAGGCAATAACCTTGGAGGTGTTTTATCGATGAAAGGATCGAAGAGAAAAGGGGCGGGCATCTTCCTTTCCATTTTTATCATTGTAATTGTCTTTTCGTATGTTCAGGAAGGCATGGCGCAAGAGAACGCATATCTGACGGGGCTCATCCGATCTGTTGACAAGAACAGCGGAATCATGCGGATTGATGTAAAATCCAAGACGTGCAGGGGGGTGAGAGATTTCAGGGTGCCTGATTATGCAAAGGACGACCTGGACCCTTCACTTATAGGTCAGAGAATACAATTTTTCATAAAAACAGGAACCTGTGAACCGGGGAAGGTGTACGACATATTATTTGAGAGGCAGTCATGAAGATATCTTTTAAAATCGTCTTAATATCTTTGCTTCTTCTGAGCAGCCCCCTGGCCTCAGAGGGCCAGGTCATGACCGATTATTGTCAGATGCCATCCATGATCAACACCCCTATTGAACCCAATGCGTTATTTGTCGTAGACCTCAGCCTCAGCATGGACATCTGTGCCTATACCGCAACCTGGCATACGACCCCAACCTGTGAGGTAACGTCCGGACTTGCTCCATGCACGGCCGGCTCCCAGCAATATTGCAGCACCACTACATATGAAGGCTACTTTGACCCTACAAAATATTACAAAGCAGTGGACCCAAGCGATGGGGTTACTGTTTGCAATCCTGCAACCTCATCGTGCCTCTGGGTCGAGACGACCCCAACGGGAGCTCCCTGCGTATCAACCTGTACGAACTGGCAATGCAGGAACTCAAACCTCGGCGGCTGTGACCCGAAAGGAACTCACGGCTGCAGCTCATCAAAATATGCCTGCTGTACATCGTGGAGCCAGTCAGGAGATTGCAATGTCAATACCGGGAATTATCTAAATTACAAGTATATGAGGAGGCTTGATGTCCTGAAATGGGCAATGACAGGAGGCAAGCCCCAAAGCTGCACTGTTGATAGCCCTGATACATGCGACCCCACGAGCGGTTCCAACCAGATAAGCTGCGACACTGATGGCTGCATACTGGAGCTGATCGACGGGACAACATTGGTAAAGGCCCGCTGGGACAGGATTACTGGTAACAGTGGCGGTCTCTTGTACCAGCTTAAGAACCTCCCAACGAGGCCGCTCGTCGGCATTATGTTCTATGGAAAGACCGGGCCCACAGATGCTGATGTGGGCGTTGTAAAAACAGTCTATGTCGGTGATTTTACCGCCTCCGCATCTGTTGACGGCGTCAGCCCCTATAAGAACGTACTATCAGCCATGAACTATGAAGGTATAGGAGGTTATACCCCTACCGGGCCTGCCCTGTGGGATGCCCTCAATTACTTTGCGCAGAACACCGCGCAATATGGAGGGCCCCAGCCGATGACAGGCGAGGCGGGCGCATGGAAGAACCCCATGTACCGGTGCTATGATTACAACAATGACGGCAACTGCCAGGGAAATGAGCTTGTTCTCGTACCCTGCGCCAAGAACTTTGTGGTCCTCATGTCAGACGGGCAGTGGAACATGGGGGGGTTGCCTATCGGCACCACGACAAAATGCCGCATAGATGCAGACGTTGAATCAGAATCGCCAGACCCTGTTGTTCCCGCCTACTGGATGCACAAGAATGGCTACACTAATACGCCAACGGGTATTGCAAGCTATATAGAGTCGGTGTATACGGTCGGCTTATGGCTCAGCGGAACTGGGGAACTGGCCTTGAAGAATGTGGCCATGTACGGTTCTTTTGACAGGACCAAAGGCTGGCCGGGCACCACAACCGGTTATCCCCAGGCAACATGCGGCCCTATAGATACGTGCTGTTATACCGCAGGGTGCGGCAAGGGAAGTTCCTGTACCGCCCTTCCTGCCTCTTCGACTGACTGGGACAAAAATGGTGACGGGATCCCGGATACATATTTCAAGGCAGATAGCGCATTGGAGATCAAGACAAGGCTGGTGGATGTGATCCTGGATATGCTTCGCCGCGTCTCTTCAGGAAGCGCCGTCTCCATTCTCGCCTCAAGCGAAGGAAGCGGCGCAAGCCTCCTGCAGGCGGTCTACTTTCCAAGAAAGGCCTTCGGCACCACTGAGATTGACTGGGTAGGAAAGATGCACAACCTGTGGTACTATGTAGACCCTTACCTCGCGAGCAGCAATATCAGGGAGGACACGGTCGCCGATAAGAAGTTGAACATGATAAACGATTACGTGGTGCAGTTCTATTATGATACCACGACAAACGATACCATGGTGAACAGATATCTTGACGCTGACGGGGACGGGACGCCTGATTCCTTCGTAAGCAAGGCTAACCTCGAAGAGGTGGCCAATCTCTGGGAAGCGGGAAAGGTGTTGTGGGCAAGGGACCTCGCATCGTCGCCGAGGACGATCTACACCCAGCTTAACGGGAGCATCTTTACCGATTTTAACGTATCGAACGCATCGACCCTCCAGTCTTATCTGAATGCCGCGAGCCTGACCGAGTCGCAGGATATCATCAAATATGTCCATGGGGAGGACAAGGCAGGGTACAGGAGCAGAACGGTGACCATAGAGGGGACAACCGGGGTATGGAAGCTCGGCGATATCGTCAATTCAACCCCGAGGATACAATCCTTTGCCCCACTCAATAGCTATCACCTGGTGCGGCCGAACGGATACTTTGACACAACCTACCAGCAGTTCATAAACCAGGACAGCTACAAGAACAGGGGCATGGCGTATGTGGGCGCAAACGACGGGATGCTCCACGCCTTCTTCCTTGGCAACCTGAAACAGAGCTGGACGGGCAAGACCGCTAATGAAAGGGGATGGCTGGACGGGACCAACCTTGCGAGTGAGGTCTGGGCATTCATACCGAGGAACGCCCTGCCTTACCTCAGGTATCTTCCCGAGGATGATTATTGCCATATCTATTCCGTTGACGCCTCCAACTTCCTCGTTGAGGCAAGCATCAACGGGAATGCCACGGACGGCAAGACGATGAACAGCTGGCGAACCGTCCTCATCGGGGGCATGGGCCTTGGAGGCTCATGCAGGAAGACGGGGGATTCGTGCACGAACTGCATCAAGACGCCCATAACCGACCCTGCGGACTCATCGAAGGGGTTGGGATATTCGTCCTACTTTGCCATCGACGTGACGGATCCTGCCAACCCGGTCTTTTTATGGGAGTTCTCGCATCCCGAGCTGGGCATGAGCACCTCGGGGCCAGCCATCATCAGGCAAGGGGACCCAGACAAGAACGGAAGCTGGTTCGCGGTCTTCGCATCGGGACCGACAGGACCGATCGACACGCCCAACCGCCAGTTCCTCGGAAAATCGGACCAGCAATTGAGGCTCTTCGTTCTTGACCTGAAGACGGGAACGCTGGTGAGAAAGATCGATACAGGCATAGCAAATGCCTTTGGGAGCTCTCTCTACAACGCGACGATTGACACGGACAGGAGTGATCAATATTCAGCGGGATTTTACAAGGACGACACCCTGTACGTGGGATATACGGAATGCGCCGATTCGACCCCTGTTGCAGGCTCAACGTGGACGAAGGGCGGGGTATTGAGACTCATGACCAAGGAGAACGCAAACCCTGATCAGTGGGTAGCGAGCAAGGTAATCGACAATATAGGGCCGGTGACCGCCGCTATAACCAAGCTCCAGGACAGGTCGAACGGCAAGATGTGGCTCTATTTCGGATCAGGAAGATATTTCTACAAGATGGGAACCAGCCTTGACGATCCCGGCGATGGGAGCGAGGCAACGAAACGGAGGCTTTACGGGATACAGGAGCCCTGCTATTCCTCCACTACGAACGATATCGACGAGACGTGCAGCACCGCCGTCTCAGCGGCGAACCTCCAGGATTCATCGCCGAACGACATCACCACCCTTGCCGCAGGAAAGGCAGGCTGGTACATAGACCTTGACGTCCCGGGTTCGGGTTATATGCAGGAACGGCTTATCACGGACCCGCTCGCCGTGTTCAGCGGCGTCGTCTTCTTTACGACCTTCAAGCCTTCTTCGGACATCTGTGCCGTGGGAGGAAGCACGTTTATCTGGGCAATAGATTATAAGACCGGCGGCGCATCGGCGGCATTGCTGGGCAAGGCGCTTCTCCAGGTGTCAACAGGGGAGATCAAGGAGCTGACCCTTGAGTCCGCATTTACCGAGAAGGGCGGACGGAGAAGCGCGGCGATTACCGGCGTTCCGCCTAAGGGACAGGGACTCTCGGTGCTCCTCGCGCCGAAGCCTTTAAGAAAGATATTGCATATGCAGGAGAAATGAAAAAGAAGGGCTTTACGCTTATTGAGATCTGTATTGTTATTGCCATCACGGGGATCCTTGCGGGCCTGGCCTTCGTCAACTTCAGGGGGCTCCAGAGCAAGTATAACCTTGAAAACCAGGTGCGCGAGACCTATTCTGACCTGATGAGCACCCGCCTCATGGCAATGAACAAGAACAGGACCCATTTTATGCTGCTCGCCTCAGGCAGCTATACCATCTATGACGACACGAGCCCGGCGCCGGGAGGCGACGGCACCCTCACCGTAGGGTCCGACACGCAGGTCCAGGCCCAGAAGATACTGCAGAACCAGATGACCTGGTCAGGGGGCAGCCAGGTAGAATTCGATTCGAGGGGGCTTTGCCGCAGCCAGAAGACGATATGCGTCTACTCAACATTGAACCCGGCATACGATTGCATAAAGGTATCATGGACAAGGATCATCATGGGAAAGCTCGTCACACAGGGGGTATGCGGTGATGACAACTGCGCTGCGAAATAGAAAAGGTTTTACGCTTATCGAGGTGCTTGTAGCTATCGCCATCCTGACAATAAGCATGCTGGCGATCCTTGAGGCCGTTGTGATCACCATGGAGCACAACCTCAATAATGTCTCCCGGGACGAATCGGTAAGGATCGCCGAGGCGAAGATGAACGAGCTCAGGAACACGACCTTCGCCTCTCTTGTGAGCGGCGCGGGCACGGTGACGAGGAATTTCAGGAACCTCACGAGGACATTCACCGTTCAATGGACGGTCAACAACCTCTCTGCGAACAGCATTGCCATTGTCGTGATGGTGACGTGGACGCACAAGGGGGTGCAGCATACGCACAGCGTGACCTCGATGGTGAGCACAGATGTGTAAAAAGAGGCAGAAAAGATTTCTCAATGACCGGAGAGGGTTCAGCCTTATTGAGATGCTCATTGTGGTGACCCTCCTCGCCATTGTGGTCATCATGACGAGCGACACATTTACGATCGTGATAAAACAGTCGGGTCAGCAGACAAAGATCGTGGAATCCCAGATCGAAGGGATCATCGGGCTCGAGATGATGAGGACGGACATAGAACAGACGGGCTACGGGCTCCCCTGGGCCTTCATGAATAACGTCAACTATAGCGAGGCGACGACTACGCCCGGGAGCAACTACAATGATGCATCGTCAAATGTTCCGAGGGCCATCCTGACAGGCGACAATATCGGCCTGAACGGGTCTGACTACCTTGTGCTCAAGTCCACGTCCGTAGGCATTAATGATACGGCGCAGAAATGGACTTATATGATCTTCAACCAGGCCCCGAAGACATGGTCGTCGAACGCCTTAACGGCCGGCGAAAGGGTTGTCGTGATAAAGCCAAAGCTCGATGTAACAGGACAGCCGAGGCTGGTGGTGCTCACCGACGGCACCTTTTTCTGCCAGATGGAAAATGAGACCGATGGCGGCGGCAATACTTACGCAACCGTGCCGGCCGGCTTCAGGCCGACCCAGCCCGGCGAGAAGTATATTATTTACGGCGTCGATGCCACCACTGCCCTGAGGATGCCCTTTAACCGCGCTGACTTTTATGTGCGGAGGCCGGGGACCGGCATGCCCTCCCATTGTGCCGCAGGAACAGGGATCCTGTACAAAGGCGTTGTGAACCAGGGCAACGGTGAGCTCACAGAACTGCCCCTCATCGATTGTGCCGTCGACATGCAGGTGATCATCGGGCTTGATACGAATGCCGACGGGGTGGTGGACTCGCGCATCACAACTGTAGGCGCGATGACGGCGCAGCAGATAAGGGAGCAGGTAAAAGAGGTGAGGGTCTATATCCTCGCCCAGGAAGGCGAGCGCGATAGTTCCTACAGGCATGAGACGCAGGTGATGACGCTGGGTGAGTTCGGGCTTGTGAAAAACCTTGATCTCGGTTCTGCCATCGGAGCGGACTGGAACAGGTACCGGTGGAAGCGGTATACGCTGACAGTAAAGCCCAAGAGCCTCTACCAGTGACGGATGGACGGATGAAGCTATGAAAATAAGACCTCTCAACAAAGGCGTAGCGCTCGTGATCGTTATGGCGATAATAACGATATCGTCGGCACTGATAGCCGTTATCGTGTATTTTGTTATGAAAGGGACGGAGTACACTGCCCTCAACAAGCGATACCAGACATCGAAGGAGGCATCCCTGGGAGGGATTGACTTCTTCACAAAAGAGCTTATCCCCCTGTCGATCGGCGGGACAAACCTCTCAACCGTTGTCACCAGGTTCAATGTTATTTCCACCGCAGGGGTAAGCGCCGTCGCATCCGATGCGTGCTTCCTTGCCAAGCTCCGCAGCGCGACCACGAGCTGGCCCGTGGGGTGCGACAGCACGCTCGATGCGAAGACCTCCGCGGATGTGATGGTCACCCTATCGAGCACGGGAGGGGCACAGCCCTTTGATGTTTACACGAAGATCGTCGACACGGTTGTAGGAAATACGAATATCAGCGGGGTGGTCCTCGAGGGCATGGGAACGGCCGAGAGCGCGAGCGGCGTCATAACGTCCCAGCACTTCCCCTATATGTACACCATACTATTCCAGGGTGAAAGGAAGAACAACCCTGCAGAAAGGGCCAACTTCGAAGTTCTCTATGGCTACTAAGATCAGAAGAAAGGTCAAATACGTACCTCCGCCGAAAAAAAGGCTTTTCGATGCCAAATCGATAATCTTTATCGTCGTCTTTTTAGGCGCCTTTATCGCTTACATGGTCTACTCAGGTTCGGAAAAGAAGGAAGCTGTTCCAGCGAAGACCGCTCAGACCGCGGCAGGCAAGATCGTTGCGGAGGAGGCACAGACCTTCGAGGCGAAAACGGACGTGCCGTCGGTGATTAGTGCGAAGTTCGAGGTTGAATCAGTCGACAATGCCGACCATATGAAGGTCATTGCCGAAGGGAACAGGATAGGCAACGTGCCGGTGTCGTTCCGGTACGCGTGGACAAAGAACGGACAGCCTGTTGAGGGGGGAGGCAACAGCATCAGCGGGTTCAAGCGGGGGGACAAAATTGACGTCAAGATCACGCCTTACGTAGGCGAGCTGCTTGGCCAGCCGAGGACGCTCTCCACGGAGATAAAAAACTCGACGCCGAAGGTAACGGAAGACAAGCAGGTCGCATTCGACGGGAATATCATGAAATACCAGGTCAAAGCGACCGATCCCGATGGTGATAAGCTTACCTACGCGCTGGAGGAGGCACCCCCGGGTATGACGATCGACGTCAATACGGGTCTCGTCCAATGGCCAGTGAGAGATGATTTCTCCGGCAATGTGAGCTTCAAGGTGAAGATATCCGACGGGAACGGGGGAGAGATCACCTATGCTTTGAGCGCCAACGTGGAGAAACCTGCTGAGAAGCCTGCCGCAAAGACAACTCCGGCAAAGAAATAGGGTTGCCAAGCGGCACGTCGCGGAGTACAATTGGGATGAATGGCAGCGTTAGAGAGGCTTTTTTCAATAATCGTATTTTTCCTCATCCCCTTTCTCGGTAATAACCATCTTTCGCTGTTTTATATCAATATCGATAAGTTCTGGATAGAGACATCTTTCATCATTGTCCTTATCATCGCTGTATTCCTCCAGTATGCAAGGGAGCGGGATACGCGCACGTCCCTGTTTGTGTTCCTGATATTCTTCCTCCCTTTCCTGGCGATGAACGTTGCGGGCCTTGCCTATACGTGGAACCTCTTCTCCACGCTCCGGGAGATCAATATCCTGGTTTTGTCGGGATGCTGCGTCTCGGTGTACGCATTCTCGGCCGGCAGGGAAGGGTTGTTGAAGGCCCTTGCAGCAGGCGCATTCGCATCAGCGCTCTGCGCTGTCTTCCAGTTCATTGTACTCTTCCCGAATCTTTTTGAGATATTCCGGGACGGTATGTTCAGCGAGATCGTAAAGGGGCAGGCTATCCCCACCTCTTCTTTTGCCTACCACAATATGCTCGGAGGGTACCTGGCATGCGCCCTGCCTATTACCCTTCATTATGGCGTCGTGAAGAAAAAGATGCCTTACATCCTCATGTCAGCGGTAATCATCGCAGGGATCGTTCTCGCGACATCCAGGATAGCGATGGTGATCGCATCCATAGAGTTGCTTCTCTATATTGCAATGACGGTGACCGAAAAGGATCTGAAGGGCTTCTTTGCGGGGCTGGGAATATTGGCCCTTACCGGCGTATGCCTCTACGGACTTTTCTTTGCAGGCCAGAAAGGCATGGAGGCCGGCGTAAAGGCCGAGCTGGAAAAGAAGGCAAAGATCACGCAGGCGCAGGTCACCACGCTGAACACCCGGACAGAGATATGGAGGAACGGGATCAGCGCATTCAAAGAAAGGCCTCTTACCGGTTATGGACCCGGCACATTTGAATACGCGTACAGGAGATCCTTCGACGGAGGGATATACACGCAATATTCTCACAGCGTTGTGACAAAGACGATCGTTGAGATCGGCCTGCTCGGCCTGCTTTGCGCTCTATGGTATTTTGCCGGAGTCCTCTATGGAATATCGAGATTCGGAAGGGTGCCGCAGGGCGTCTTTGCACATGTCGCCCTGGGTGCGATGATCATTTTTGGTCTTGTCGATTTTGCCTTTGATGTGCCTGCCTTTGTCATGACCTTTTTTGTTCTTTCTTTCATCATGCTGCCGGGGTCGGTGGAGAGTTCGGCGAAGACAGGCTTCAAACATCTTTTTGCCTGCATTGCCCTTGTGATGTTGATCAGCTCCCTGCTCTTCACTGTAAGGACGAACCTGTCGGCAAAGTCGGTCGAGAACGGCACTGCGTACCTGCAGGGCGGTTTCGTGAAGGACGCCTATTATGCATACATGGATGCTATCCGCGAAATGCCTTTTGATAACGAGGGGCGGATAAAGGCGTTATACCTACTGAACAATGTCTACCTGAATGAAAAGGATTCCGAAAGAAAAGAATCTTTCAAGCGAATGCTGCTAGGACATCTTTCGAAGATCGGGATGTCAAACGATCAGGACTCCGAGCTTTTCCTGACGGCCGGCAAGGCATATGCCTCTGTCGGCGACAGGCAGGAGGCAAAGAAATACCTGCTCAGGGCCTATTCATATTATCCGTCGTCGCCATATTACGTTTTTGAGATTATGAACTTCTATGCCTCTGTCGGCGACAGGCAGGAGGCGTATCGCTGGACGCACAGGATCGATCCTTATTTGAACGAATATATTGCATCGAAGAACCCGAATGGGCTCTATGTGCATAAGATAAGAGATTTAGAAGCCGATATACTGTTCAAGTCGGGTAACAGGGAAGGGGCCCTTGCTGTAGCCAGGGAAAATATAAAAAATGCCTCTGAGGAAAAGTTTGTCATTACAAGCGCGAAGGCGAGGGAATTCATAAAGAAAGATGACATGGTAAAGTACCTGGAGGAAAAGCTGATCTCCTACCGATAGAGGGACGTTGGTAACTTCTGTAACTTAAAATATCTTTTGAAGCTTTCTGTAAATTGCCCTGAACATTATTCCCCAGGCATGATGGTTAAAAGGGTTATAGAGGATCGACAGCGATGCGAGCTTGAACGATTCCCTGTTGTTGCCGCACGAGAAGGCCTCTCTGCTCCTTAGGAAATAATACGCCGCTATGGGCATATTTTTCTTCTTTACCATCTCCACCTGTTTGCGCAGGTGATCGCTGTCCCTGTATCGTTCCGTGAGAGATGCCCCGTGGAGTCTGAAGAAATAGAGGTTGGCGTCGATCCTTTTCATGATGAATTGCTTTCTAGTCCTCAGCCAGTAGTCGTAGTCCTCGGCCAAGGTGCAGCTCCGGTCATAATCCCCTACGGCCTCGTATACCTTCCTCGTGTACAGGAAGCAGGGCCCGATGCAATTCTGAAGGTCCAGGTCCTCCGGCCTGCCCGTCCGTATAGCGTCGAGCGGTTTACCCATGTCGTCGATGAAGGTATAGTCGCAGTAGACTAGATCGATGCCGGGGTTGTTGTCAAGCTCTTCGCACATTGTCCCGAGCGCGTCCTTTGCGTAGCAGTTATCGTCCGAGGTCCACGTGAGGTAATCGCCGGTGGAGATCTTGAATCCTACGTTCAATGCTCCGGGAAGGCCGAGGTTGACGTCGTTCCTGACGATCGTCATCCTCGGATCGTTAAACTGACCCGTGACGCGCGAGACATTCTCGGTGGAACAGTCGTCAACGATTATCAGTTCGATATTATCGTAGGATTGCCCGAGGCAGCTCGCGATGGACTCGCCGAGGAATCTCGTGCCGTTGTAAGTGGGCAGCGCTATCGATATCTTCTTCATTTCTTTCATATCATATCCTGATCCCCAGCCAGACAAGGAAAAGGCCGTCCGGCTCCTGCCTCTCTTCGTAGGCGATGAATTCCGACGACACATCGTTACAATGCCTTCTCAGTAGCGCCTCCACCTCGCTTTGCTCGAACCACTGTTCCCATTCCTCGATCTTGAGGCTTCCTTTACGCTTCACGTTCTTATCGATGATGACGATGCGTCCTCCGGGTTTTGCCACACGACAAAGTTCAGAGACGGCTGCAGAGGGATCTATCGCGTGTTCAAGGGCTTCTACGCAGTAGACACGGTCAAAGCACCTGTCGCCGAATGGCAGGTTCAGGAGACTGCCCTGTTTTGTCTTGATGCCGGGCGGTACATGGAGGAGCATTGCGTCTGATATATCGACGCCCCACATTGCAGCAGATGGATACCGCCCTGTAAGCGCCTTTGCGAAGCGCCCCTTCCCGCATCCCGCGTCGAGAACGCATAGGCCAGAAATGTCGCCGAGGCCTTTTAACACCGCCTGAAACCGTCCGTCGCGTTCCTCGATGGTGTCGGGGAAAAGGTCCACCTCGGCGTCGAAGGCCGTACGTATCTGCCAGCAAGAGGCGTCGAGGGCGAATTTGACGGCCCAGCTGATCTCCTCATCGGGAAAATACTTTGCGCCGCGGCCATAGCTGCCGAAGAACCCTCCCGAGCGGTTCTGTATGCGGGTCAGGTAAGAAAGGGCCCTCTCGGCCGATTCGCGGCTGCCCAGCTTGTACCATACGGTCGCGTATTGCGCTACTCCTGTAGAGCATACCCAGCTTTTGTTTCGATATGCCGGTATGGAGCCGTCCTTTTTCTGTAGCCGCTCGATCTCGCGCATGCCTTTTGCCGCAACCTCCCGGAGGCCAAGGTCGACAAGCGCCTCAATGACGTAGGCATGAAAGTGCGATAAAGTGTTGAAGCGAACGAGACCGGGCTGCGACAGACAGCAGGCGACCGCCCGCTCGACGGCGTCAACGTAGCGTGGCTCATCGAAGAGCATGCCGGCGTCGCGCAACGGCTCAAGCGCGTAGAGGTGAATATTCCCGCTTACCTCCTCTCCGCCCTGCAAGACCCATGCGCTCCTGTCAGGCGTTGTGACCCTGCCGTCCTGTGCTATCTGCGCGAGGACCCACTCGCATCCGCGGCGGACCGCGCTTTCAACCTCGGGCAGCCTGGGAAGGACCGCGAGGAGGCCCTTCAGGACCTGGCCGCTGTCGAAGGTGTACGGCGTTCGCCCGGAGGCATCGGACCAGGAGCCGTCCACGTTCTGGACGGATGTGAGCCAGCGTGCGAACTGGAGGGCCAGGTCGCTGCGGCCGAAATTCAAGAGCGTGGGGATGCAATATCCCGTCACCTCCGGGTACGGCTCCCTCAGCCTGCTGGAGACGGGGATGCCGGCCCCAACGATCTTGTTGCCGTCTATCCATTGAAGGCAGCGGCGGCACATGGAAAGGACAGGGCGCGGCCTGCCTGCCAATGCCTCCCCGGCATCGCGGAAGGAAGAGGCCAGGGATCGAAGGCGTCTCATGTATCCGGGAACCTCAGCCATGGCGTCTATGCCTCGCAGAAAAGACAACGAACCGCCTCATAAGGGACAGGGCCGCCCAGCCGATAGGATGGAGCCCCGAATTGGCGACCCTGATGAAGAGGCGGTCGAGAAGCGTGAGCCCCTGATCGGTAAAGAGAACGATCGGCCTCTGGTAGTCCCGGGACAGGGCAAGGAGATACCGCCTTGCATACCCCGCAGTGCTTTGAATGTGGTCCAGCTCGCGCAGCAATCCTCCCCGTTGAGGATAGTACCTGTCCTGGACGGCAAATTCAGCGAGGAGGTATCGCGCGCCGAGCGCTCTCAGCTCTTCGAGAAAGGCATCTTTATCGGCAATGTGATGGTAGACGGAGAACATGGTGACGAGGTCTGCGTGCTTTAGTTCATTGCCGATGCTGTCCTTTCCGCAGACAAAGACCGCGAACCTTGTCCTCGGGATATCGTAAAGGAATGCCAGGATTTTCGCCATCTCGACGTATCTGTCAAAGGCTTCAAGCCCCAACGAGGAGACGACAAAGGGATGGCGTACCGCCTCAAAACAGAACACGCCCAGGTTGCTTCCCAGGTCGACATGGGAGACCGTACCTTTTTCAAGGCCGGACCTGCAGAGGAGATACTCAAAGAACAACTGTCTTAGGTCCCGCTTCTGCCTGTGGCCTTCAACGCGGAGATCAGGGAAATCAAGAGATTGATAGATCCGTCGGTCTGGTTCCTGAAGCTCGTCGAGGTTGTAGGGGCACGAATCATCGAAATTGGCCTCCTCGATGAGCTCGGGTAGTCGCTCGCGGATAAGGGGCTTGAAGACATCGCGCAGTCTTCGAAGGCAGGTGAGCCCCTTCACGGAGCCCCCGGCTGCCGGGAATTCGCCGACACTGCCGTACCTGTTCGCGCCGGCCACGTCGAGAGAATCCTCAAAGGCAACGTCCTGGCGCAGGGACCTGGCCTCTTCGAAATCGACAAGCACAGGTATGCCATCCCTGAAGCAGATATTCTGTTCGTGCACATCGGTATGGACGATGCCCATGTCAAAGAGCGTCCTGACCGCCTCAACGATCTGCTGCCAAGCGCCGAACAGCCGATCGGCGGTCATTGTCTTTACCGCGGCGCTGAACGGCTCAAGCCATTCGAGGGCGAGGAACTGGAAGGATCCCTCCTCATCGAAGAAGAGAGGCCGGGGGAAAGGCTCCCCGGACAGGAGAGAAAGAAGGTCGTGTTCGTTCTCCAGGGAAGGCCTGCGAAGGAAATCCGGTTCGCCCTCAAGGCGGCTCTCCACATAAACGCTCCGGTGCTTGACCTTCAGCAAGGCCGCTCCATCGCCGGATTCGATCCGGAACAGGGTGGCACCGCCGCCGGGCTCCCAGACGCGGGGCAGCAGGACATGCCTGAACGGTTTCCTGATATGACGGGAGACCACCCTTTCGAGCATGTCCGGTTCCTTGAGAATGGCGTCAAGAAAACGTGTTTTATTGTGTAAGGCCTCAGGATCGAATAGCATAGGTTCCTTATTCTATGTGGACAGCAATTTGCAGACCATATCCTTCATGCGGTTCTTTTTATTTGCGAGAACTTCAGCAGACACATTAAGATATCCCCGGCTGTCAGCGGTCGCTCCGGCAGCCGCGAACGCCAACGATCTTCTGGAGTCATGGTAGTATTTAACGGTTGTGCCGTATGCAAGGCTTGCGATCGTTGCGTGAACAAGGTCGGTATGTACCTCCTTGGCGTTCGCATAAAGAGAGAGATAATCGTACGGCGCGTCGGAAATGAATATATTTTTGACGTTCTCATTGTATTGTGCGCTGTAGAACATATGCTGAGGCCGTATGATGTCGTGCTTTAAAGATTGTACACTGTCGGGTTCGGGCATATTGCTGAAGGCCGATACAATATAGTCTTTGGCTGAAAAGCCGCGCGGGTTATAGGCGTCGCTGACGAAGAAGGCGCAATCGATCCCGGTGTGGCAGTTTGGAAGCAGGTCTTTATACAACTTGTATGTTTCGTTGTCGCGCGATATAAAGCCTGCGAGATTGATGTGCGCTTTTACATATTCGGAAAATGACTTTACTTCTTTATCGCTGTATTCTTGCCCGCCGATGCCCATGAAAAGGACCTTCATATCAGGGTGGGTTTTCAGGAAATCATCGACCCAGTATGTCGCGCTGCCCGTAAGAAGGAATTCTTCGGTTGCGAACATCCCGCTCATGACGAACAGGTCAGCTTTTATATAGAGACCCAGATGCGCTGCGTCACGAAAACATCTTTCTTTTGACGTGAACACTTTCCGTGATCGCAGGCGCATGGCGTTGTTGTAATAGTGCGACATGGGTGTAACGAAAATGATATCGCTTTCAGGCAGCGCTTGTTTCAAAAGCTCCATCGCGCCTATGTCGATAAAGGCTTCCCCAAGGTTGGTCATCCAGCAGTTACCGTAATATGCTATCTTAAGGGGCATCTATATCACCTGCCAGGCGTGCTCAACCAGAGCTATCCCCGCCCAGGCAGCATCGGGCAGTCTTCCGGTGCCGAAAAAATCCCCGCTCTCAACAGCGATCTCCGCCGCGTAAGGAACGTTGAAAACAGTGTCTCCATTTGCCTCTGCAACCTTTACATGCAGCCGGTACCTTCCCGGGAGAAAGGGTACCTTGGGCAGGCGGCAGAGCAGCTGCGTTGCCGGAGGCTGTAAATCGACGCCGGGGCTGCCTGATATCCTGGTATGGAGAATGCAAACCCTTGTGTCGTTAAGGGTATTGACGGCGATTGAAACAAGAAGGTTTTTCTGCAGGGAGGCTGACTCGAGGACAAGGCGGATGGAGCCTTGGGTTCCTGTTTGCAATACAGGGGACTCCTCCCCCCTGTTATTCAGGAGACCGACATTTTTCAGTGCTATGCCAAGCCTGTCATTGGATGCGATCGCTTCTCCTGCTGTCGGTCGGGATATCGATATCGTTTGCAGGTATGCGTCTACCACATCGTTGGTCTTGCCGGACGCGGTCATTTGCCCTCCGGCAAGAAGGATCCCGGAGCTGCAAAGCTGGCTGACCGCGCCCATGTTGTGGCTGACAAATAGGACCGTTCGGCCTGCCTGCGCGACATCTCCCATCTTTCCCAGGCATTTCTTCTGGAACTCGGCATCTCCCACAGCCAGCACCTCGTCGACGAGGAGTATCTCCGGCTCGAGGTGAGCGGCTACCGCAAAGGCCAGGCGCACGTACATGCCGCTCGAGTAACGTTTGACCGGGGTATCAAGAAACTTTTCGATCTCCGAGAAGGCTACGATTTCGTCGAACTTTTTGCCGATCTCTGCCCTCGTCATGCCGAGGATCGTGCCGTTGAGGTAGATGTTTTCCCTGCCTGTCAGCTCGGGGTGAAATCCCGTGCCGACCTCCAGGAGGCTTGCAACTCTCCCGCGGAGAATGATCCTTCCGGTTGTGGGCGGGGTAATCTTTGAAAGAACCTTGAGAAGGGTGCTCTTGCCCGCGCCGTTCCTGCCTATGATGCCTATGGTCTCCCCTTCGTTCACGTTGAAGCTTATATCTTTCAATGCCCAGAGTTCATCGTTCTCAGGGCCGACGATCCCATCGCCCCGCGAAAATGATCTCATAACACCCGCTGCCTTTGACGTCAGTTCTTCGCGAAGGCTCAGGTAGCCCCTCCGAATGCCGATCCTGTATCTTTTTCCTACATTACTGATCTCTATGATCGACTTCATCAGGTAGGCCCTTTCATGCGATATCCGCGAAATACGATTCCGTGCGCTTGAAATAGTATAGTCCGAAGAGGAAATAGATGATGCTGACAATGAGAGAGACTGCAAGCGTACCCCACCCGATCGCTGAGCTTCCAAGGAGCCCGGTCCGGGCGATGTTAATGACGCCAGCCATGGGGTTGAGAACGACAAGCAGGGTCTTTACGGCGGGATACCTGTCGAGCATGGAGACGGGATAGATAACGGGAGTGATGTAAAGACCTATATTGATGAAGAAGGGAAGCGCATACCTTACGTCCCGGTACTTGACGTTCAACGAGGCAAGAAAAAGTCCGGCGCCAAGGGCGGTCAATGTTACGACCAGGAGGAGAACAGGGATGACGGCCACCCCGGATAATTGCGGGATAAAGCCGTAGTACAGCATCATTGCAACGAGAACGACCGAGGAAACGGCGAGATCGACAAATGCTGTTGTGGCGCTCGTGGCCGGTATGATCAGCCGGGGGAAATAGACCTTCTGGATAAGGCTTGCGTTGGCCACCATGGATTGGGCGGAATTGTTGACCGTGGATGAGAAATACTGCCAGAGCAAAAGGCCCGTATAGAGAAAGATGGGGTAGGGCGTGCCGTCCCCGCTCTGAATCCCGGCCATGCGGTTGAAGATAAAGGTGAACACGAGCATCGTCAGCACCGGCTGCAGGATCACCCAGAGGATCCCCAGCAGGGTCTGCTTGTAACGTACCGAGAGATCGCGCCATGCCATGACAAGAAACAGGTCGCGGTAGGCCCAGAGCTCGCTCCACTCGATTGGGATGGATCTTTTAGGCGGTTCGATAATAGTCTCTTTTAGCTGCATACCGATAATCCCTGCCTCCATACGCCTGACGGGTTCTGGTATCTATCCTATCACAAAGCCCTAACTATCGTCTATAGTTGCCGACATATTACGCCCGGTCATCTTGCAAATGTTTGTAACTATCTATCGGTATTTGGCTTTTTATTTTCTCAGGGAATAAAAAGTGGCTTTACATGCTTAGGCCGGTTTTGTTAAAATCTATGGATGTCAAAGATCTCCGTCGTTATTCCCTGCTTCAATCACGGCGCATATGTTGATGAGGCTGTTGGAAGCGTATTAGGCCAGACATATCAGGACATTGAGATCGTCATCGTCAATGACGGGTCAACCGACGAACCGACGAACCGGCTCCTTGCCGGGTACGACAAACCAAAGACGAAGGTTGTCGTGATCCCCCATAGCGGCCTCGCTTGGGCGAGGAATGCGGGCATAAGGGAATCCCGCGGCGAATATATCCTGCCCCTTGATGCCGACGATAAGATAGGCAGCAGATATGCTGAGGAGGCGGTCAAGGTGCTGGACGGAGACGCGAACGCGGGCATCGTATACTGCGAGGCTGAGATGTTCGGGGAGAGGGCGGGGCGGTGGGATCTGCGCGCATACAGCCTCAGGGAAGAGCTTATTGAGAACCAGATATTCTGCAGCGCCTTTTTCAGAAAACAGGATTGGGAAGCGGCAGGCGGCTACAACGCAAATATGCTTTTTGGGTATGAGGACTGGGACCTCTGGCTTTCGATCATTGAGATGGGCAGGTCGGTGCATAAGCTGCCCGACGTCCATTTTTTCTATCGCATACGGAAGGATTCCATGATCCAGAACATGGAAGACGAGAAAAGGGAATTCCTGCTTCGCCAGATCTACCTGAACCACCTTGATCTGTACGGCAGGGCATTTCCCGATCCCGTAAGCCTTTACCGCGAGAACCTGCGTTTGAAGCAGGAATATGACGCGATCAGGTGGTCAAAGGACTATGCTCTGGGGAAGTCCATACTGGATCCCTTGAGGAAGATAAAGAGATCCATGGCCAAATGAGCAAGATCAGCCTTATAAAAATGAAGAACAAGATAAGGAAGGCTGCCAAGATCATCAGGCACGAAGGGTTCTCCGTGTTCGCGGGAAAGTTGACAAGAAAGGTCGTCTACGGGATATGCGATGCGGCCGCGGCATCCTGCCACAAGGGCAAAAGGAACAGGCTCACAAGATATGCCCATGAGGAGAGATTTACGGTGAAAAAGGTTGCAGGGGATACGATGCAGGCGGATGAGCGGGCCCGGACAGAGAAGCTCCTGGCGGACGTAAAGACAGAGATCCTGAAGGAGACAGGAAGGTAGGTGTTGTGAGCTCGATGCCACAGACATTCTCAGTGATCATCGTGAACCGCGACGGCAAAGAATTCCTGAAGGCCTGCCTGGAGTCCCTGCGCGAGATGGACATGCATGGATCCACAGTGGAGGTGATCGTTGTCGATAACCTTTCGCAGGATGGATCGGCAGAGCTTTTACGTGCACACTATCCGGAAGTAACGGTATTAGAAAATGATGTCAACAGCTATGTCAGGGCGGTCAACCTCGGAATAGAACGCTCCAAAGGCGACTACGTCATCCTGCTCAACAATGACACAGTAGTGGAAAAAGGCTGGCTCATTGGCCTCTGGAGGGTCATGGAGGGCGATGAGAGGATCGGCGTCGTCCAGAGCAAGATCGTCTTTTTCGACAGGGAGACGATAAACAGCGTCGGCGTCGAAGAGGTGGAGGATTTTTATTTTAGGGACAAAGGGTTTGAAGAAAAGGACAACGGGCAGTACGAAGGAGCGGCGGAAATAGAATATTTCACCGGCGGATCGGCGATGATCAGGCGGGAGTGCCTCCGTGAAGTGGGGGATTTTGACGAAGACTTCATTATGTTCCTGGAAGATATCGATTACAGCATCAGGTGCAGATCGAAGGGCTGGAAGATATTCTATTCGCCTTTCAGCGTTGTGCTCCATAAGTTCCACGGGTCTTCCTCTTCGGAGCTTTGCGATCATCTCTGCACGCGCAACAGGTTCCTGTGCCTTGCCAAGCATTTTCCGGAGAGGCTTATCGGGAGCATCAAGACGTCGCATTACTATGGGAGCGGAAAGTATCGGCTGCTCTATGAAGCCCTTTTGAGCGCGGTAAAAAAACTGATCCAATGCCACGGAATAGAGGGCGCCGGAGAGGTCGTCATGGCGCTGAAGTGGGAGATCGTTTCGATATACGGCCCGGTAAAGGCCTATCATTTCTTTTCGCAGGCCGAGCTTATGCTGGGGTTGAGGAGGATGAGCGTGGGGATCTACGATCACGCATTCCATTTTCCCGGCGGAGGCCAGAGGTACGTGGCGAAGATGGCGGAGATACTGCAGGACAGATACGACGTCACATATATCGCCAACAAGGATGTTAAGATCGATCAGCATAAAGACTGGTTCAATATCGACCTTTCGAAGTGCTCGTTGAAGGTCATAAAGATACCTTTCTATGAAAAGCTTGATGAATATTTCATCAACGAGAGCATGGCTATGTTCGAGCATGAGAACCCCTTTGATGTCATCAGCGAGGAAAGCATACGCTATGACGTCTTTATAAATGCAAACATGCTGAGCAAGGTGAATCCCCTTTCAATCCTTTCGATATTCGTATGTCATTTCCCGGATACGAGGCGGGGAAGGTTCTTTTATGCAGACCTGTACGACCACCTCGTAAGCAACGGAGAGTATACCACGTCATGGATAAAAAAGAGGTGGGGGCTGGAGCCGACGCATCTTCTCTATCCTCCCGTCGAAATGTACAACAGCAAGAGCAGACCCGAGGCTAAAAAGAACGTTATTTTGTCGGTGGCGCGGTTCGAAAAAGGGGGGAGCAAGAAACAGGTGGAGATGATAGAGGCGTTTATCGGTCTCGCAAAACGATACGAGCATATACGGGAGGATTGGAAGCTTATTGTCGCCGGCGGAAGCTTTCCGGGGAACCCCTATTTCGAAAAAGTAGAGGAGCTCGCGAGATCGCAGCCTTACCGTGTCGAGCTCCGGCCGGATATCGGCTACGAAGAATTGATGTCGCTCTACAGGGACGCGGCGGTCTTCTGGCATGCGTGCGGTCTCGGTGAGAGCGATCCTCACCTGGTGGAACATTTCGGGATGACGACCGTCGAGGCGATGCAGAACTACTGCGTGCCGATCGTGATCGACGGGGGAGGACAGAGGGAGATCGTAGAGCACGGGGTCGGCGGCTACAGGTTCCAGACAAAGGAGGAGCTGTGCTCCTATACGATGGAGGTCATCCTTGACCCAGACAAGAGAAAGGAGATGGCTGAAAAGGCATACGAACGGAGCCATCGCTTTAATTTCGACATCTTCAGGGAGAAGGTGGCAGAGATGTTCAGGGACATCGAGAACGAGCTGGCAGGGAGCGAATACGCACTGAAGGGCGCAGGCAGGTGCGGCGATCGATGAGGGTAAGCGTTATTGTTGTCACCTATAATGCTGAGGCAACGATCGGCGAGGCAATAGCAAGCCTTGAGCGGCAGACATACGGCGATCATGAAATCATCGTCGTAGATAACAACTCGCAGGACAACACGGTGCCTATTCTCAGAGAGCTGTTGGCTGAGGATGCGGGGAGCAGCAAGATCATATGCAGCGAGGTCAATACCGGCTTCGCCGGAGGCAATGTGACAGGCCTGGAGCATGCCTTCGGTGAATACATAGCCCTTTTGAACGCCGATGCAGTTGCCGAACCCCGGTGGCTTGAGAGCCTTGTGCTTGCAATGGATTCTCGTGAAGATACAGGCGTATGCGCCTCCAGGATCATCAACAGTCTGTCGAATCGGATTGACAGCGCCGGCGACGGATTTGCCCGCTCATTGCAAGGTTATAAAAGGGGCGAAGGAGAAACACCTGAAAGTTACAGTAAAAGGGAATATGTATTCGGAGCATGCGCATGCGCAGCCCTGTACAGACGGAAGATGCTCGAGGAGACCGGATTCTTTGACGAGGACCTTTTTCTCATTCATGAAGACACGGACCTCAATCTCAGGGCACAGCTTAGGGGATGGAAGGTCCTCTATATCCCGGAGGCTGTCGTTCATCATAAAGTGAGATCATCGATAGGCCATATGAGCGATATGGCGGTGTACTATACGATAAGGAACAGGGACCTTGTAAGGATAAAAAACGTCCCGGCCGGCGTCTTCCTGAGGTGCCTTCCTCAGCTTGTGATGAGCATCATCGCAGAATTTGTCTACTTTGTTTTAAAACACAGGAAGGTAAAATTGTACATGCATGCCAAGACGGATGTGCTGGCGATGCTGCCGGCGGCGATGAAAAAGAGATCTTTGGTTTTAAAGCAGCGGAAGACCTCAAATGACTATTTAACGGGCGTGATGACGCCGTTGTGTGGAAACGGATTCGCGCGCTCGAAATTCAGGAAGATGCTCCATGGTTAGCGTTATACTTCCTACCTTCAATGCCGGAGAGGGAATCAACAGTTTTCTGACAATGATAGGAAATCAGACAGTGGAGTGCGAACTGGTGGTTATCGACTCTTCTTCAACAGACGGAACGCAGGAGGCTGTTCGATCCTATGGTGCGAAAGTGATCTCTATCGAAAAGACGGACTTTAACCACGGGGGAGCGCGGAACGCGGCGATCAGGAGCTCTCAGGGAGATATTGTTGTTCTTTTTACACAGGACGCGCTGCCCTGCGATGAACGCTGCATCGAACGGCTTATCGAACCCCTCGCGCTGGAGGACGTCGCTGCTTCATACGGAAGGCAGATCCCCAAGGCAGGCGCGAAACCCACTGAAAGGTTTGCACGGCTCTTCAATTATCCTGATAGTCCGGAGGTAAAAGGACTGGAAGATGTCCCCAGGATGGGCATCAAGGCCTTCTTTTTCAGCAACGTCTTTTCGGCGATCAGGAGGAAAGAATTTGAAAGACTCGGCATGTTCCCTGATGATATCATAATGTTCGAAGATATGATATATGCGGCCAGGCTGATCACTAACGGCTACAGGATCGCCTATGTGCCCGGGGCGATGGTGGCGCATTCCCACGATTATTCGCTGGCAGAACAGTTCAAACGGTATCGCTGCGCGGGCGCCTCTTTCAGAAAACACCCGTGGTTCATGCAATACGCCCGGTCAGGAAAAGAAGGAAGGAGTTATTTCATGCGACAGATGAGATACCTGGTGCGGGAAAAGGAATACAGCTGGATGGCATATGCCCTGTGTGAAGCGGTCTGCAAATATTGCGGATATCATCTGGGGCTTCACTATGATACAGTATCGGCAGCGCCGCCGCCACAGGGAGGCAAATGAAAGGAAGAAGGTGTTGCCATTCCGGAGTATTCGCAGCATCAGACATTGTGTCTGTCTATGCCGCGATCGTTCTGGCCTTCTATACGAGGGTCTGGCTTGGCAGCGCCGTTGAATTGATACCGCTGAGCCACGGTGCAGGATCATACCTTGCAAGGTGGTGGATCCCTCTTGTGGTCGTTGCGATGGTCGCATATCACAGGGGCTATGGCATCCTGATAACCTATTGGGACGAGTCGTCTCATATACTGAAAAGTCTCTTCATGTCCTTTTTGATTGTGTGGGTCATCCTTTCATTGCAGAAGGAGACAGAAGCGGTCTCAAGGATTGTCATAACGTTGAGCTTCATATACATGGCGCTCATCATGACATCCGCCAGGGCGCTGGTGAGGTTTCTCTTGTACCGGATAGCAGGCCTTCACAGGGAAGCGGTCATTTTTAACGGCAAAGGCAGGACCGTTGAGAATGCGTTGAGGTCGCTTCTTGATGACGAATGGTATTCGGGATACAGGATAACCGGAAAGGGAGACCCCTCGTTCGCAGGCGGCCATGCGGCCGCATGCTTTATCTCTGTGGAGAGCGCCGATGAAAAGACGATACGGCAACTGAAGCCGAACTTTAAAGATCTCATAATCGTATCCGATGCGACGGGAATGTCATTCATGAACACGGAGATAAAGACGTACATCAACAAGAGCCTGGCTCTTATCACCACCACGAACGGGCTTTTGTCCCATCACAGGCTGTTTCTCAAGAGGGCCTTTGACATAATCATTTCCTGCGTCGGCGCGGCGTTGTTGATGCCGGTCTTTGCCTGCGTGGCGGCCATGATCAAGATAGACTCGAGAGGCCCGATTTTCTTCAGGCATAAACGCTGCGGAAAAAACCTGACCGAGTTTGAGATGATCAAGTTCAGGACGATGCACATCAACAGCGAAGAGACATTGAAAAGATATATAGAGAAAAATCCGGAGGCCATCAGGGATCTTGAAGAGAGAAACAAGATCGAAGGGGATCCGAGGGTGACAAGGATAGGCAAGCTTTTAAGGAGGACCTCGATCGACGAACTCCCGCAATTATTGAATGTTTTAGCCGGCACTATGTCTATAGTAGGGCCGAGGCCTGATTCAAGGGAGGCGGTCGAGAAATTCTACCAGGAATACAAAGAGATCTATGAGAACATAAGGCCGGGAATCACAGGCCTCTGGCAGGTAAGCGGGCGCAGCGATATCGATTACAAGCAAAGGGTGAAGCTGGATTACCTGTATATGCTGAACTGGTCTTTGTGGTTAGATAGTGTAATATTATTAAGTACTTTTAGAGCAATCTTAAGTGGAAAAGGCGCATATTGATGCTAAGTGCAAAAAAAATTGTTGACAAAAATTTACATTTCTGTTAGATATGTCAAGGTGATAGAGTTCAAAAAAATAATTCAGAAAAATGTTTATTTGAATCCTTTCAAACAGTTTGCATTAAGCGAGGGGACGGTAGAGATCAGGTGGGATCCTTTGACACAAATTACATCGCGGATAGTTCATTTCCCCGCAAGAAAATTCGAGAAATTTAATTTTGATGAAGCGATAAAAACCTCCCTTCATGTCCGATGCCCCTTCTGCCCTGAAAATATCAGCGAAATGACATCGAAATTTGATAAAGAGGTTTTTGGCTTCGAGCGATTTACTGCGGGCGACGTTACAGTTATCCCAAATATCCTGACCTTTGACAAATACTGCCTTGTCGCTATTATTTCGAAAGAACATTTCATTAATATGGACGGACTTATCGAAAATGACCACTTCAGCAATGGGTTAAGCGCTCTACTTCATGTATTGAAAATCATTAGGGAAAAAGATAAAGAAGTGAGGTTTTTTTCTGTAAATTGTAATTATATGCCTATGTCGGGAAGCAGCATCCTCCATCCCCATATACAGGCAATAGCAGGTGAATATCCGACCAACTACCACGGTATGATAGTGCAAAAGAGCGGAGGATATCATAACGAGACAAAGCAGGTATACTGGGAAGAGCTGATAAGGGAAGAGACGAACCTGAACGAGCGCTTCATAAAAGAGCTTGGCAAGGCACACTGGTATGTTCCTTTTGCGCCAAGAGGGAACGGAGACATTGGGTGCATCTTTGAAAAGAGTTCGTTCTTTGAGCTGACCGATTCGGACATTAATGATTTCTGCAATGGACTAAAAAAGGTATTGAGGTATTTTAAACAGGAAAACGTTCCGGGGTTCAATCTGTCGATCTTTTCAGGTATTGAAGGAGAGGATCATTTCAGGGCCAATGCAAGGATAGTGGCGAGGAGGTTTCTGCCTCCGGTAAATGCCGCTGACTCAAACTATTTCGATAAGCTGCATATGGAAAGCGCTTGCCTTTACTTGCCGGAAGATGTATCTAATAAATTAAGGACAGTGTGGGAAAATTCATGACGGCTGAAAACAATACAACGGAAAACAAAGAAAACGAAGCGGCACAGGCCCGGACAGAGCAGGCAGAAGGCGAGCCCGGCGGGAAAAAGAAAAAGGCCAAGGCCAAAAAAATGAAGTCTCCGCTAATCAAAAAACCTTCATTTTTCAGCGCTTTCAGTTTGAAGCAGATGGATGAGCTTGTCGGAGTCGACATCGGCACCACGTCGATAAAGGTATGTTCGTTAAAGACCATTAAAAACGTATTAACTGTTCAGAATATCATCAAGAAGACATACGAGCAGGACCTTTTAAGCGACGGACATATAGTAGATCTCGATTTTGTCGCTCAGGAACTGCGGCAGATATTCTCAGACAATAAGATAAAGAGCAAAAATGTCGCCTGCGCGATGTCGAGCTATTCTGTAATTACAAAGAAGGTATCGACACCATTTATCGAAGAAAGCGCGCTTGAGAAGATGGTCGACGCGGAAGTCGAAAATGTTATACCCTTTCCAATAAAGGATATTTATTACAGCCACTACGTTATGGGCGTTGACCCTGAAAAAGAGAATATGATGAATGTGCAGATAGTGGCCGCAAAAAAAGAGATCGTGGACGGATATATAGAGGCTTTTAATATGGCCGGCCTTCGTTTGCAAATACTGGATGTAGACATTTTCACTGTAACGAACACCATCGAAAAGCTCTATGGACCAAGGGATTTTTCCGTCGTTGCGGTAGATATCGGGGCATCGGTGACGAATATAGCTATATTGAAAGGCGAGAACATCGAATTCACGAGAGAGATATTGATGGGGGGCAAATATCTTACCGGACAGATAGAAAAAACAACCAAGCTGCCCTATGAAGAAGCGGAAAAGAAGAAGATTGCAGGCGACAGCGACATTCTTTATCTTTTTGAGGATTTTATCTTTAACATATCCTCGGAGATCAACAAGACAGTGAAGTTTTATTTGGCGACAAAACCGAAGGAAACCATCGAAATAGTGTATTTAACGGGCGGATCTTCGCTGGTACAGGGCTTAAAGGAAAAGATAACGGAAGATACCGGCGTAGCGGTTGATGTAATCAACCCCTTCCACATAGTCAGCGAAGATGAAGACAAAATCGGCATTTATAACGAGTTCAGGGAGTTTATGGCGGTGCCTTTATATCTATCAACGAGGGTGACTGATCTGACATGATAAAGATAAACCTGTTACCGGCAAGCAAGAAGATAAAGTCAAGCGCATTGCGTTATGACATATATCTTTTAATCTTCGTATTTATTATCGCCATGGGAATCGCAGGTGGAATTTACTATAAGAACACCCAGGACATAGAGCGTTATAAGGGCCTTATTGAAAAGACCAAAAAAGATATAGCGAGCTTACAGAGTATTTACAATGAATATCTGGCCATGGAAAGGGAGAAAAAAGAGATACAGAGAAGGATAACGGCTATCGATAAGGTAAAGGAGGGAAGGGTGCTGGCGGCAAGGACCTTGTATGACCTTACGTCCTCCATCCAGGAAAGCGTTTGGCTGAAGAGCTTCAAGAAGACCGATGACAAGTTCGAATTAGAAGGACGGTCTTTGGGCAACGAGTCTGTTTCTGATTTTGTCGACAGCATCTCAAAGATCCCTTATATCAAGAATGTTGAGTTGAAAAACGTTCAGGACGTCAATGAAGAAGGGCTGATATTGAAGAAATTTATAATACTGGGAAATATTTCGCTATGAAGATAGGAATCGATTCCAAGACTATCGGCAAAAAGATAATAAAGATCCCCAGGATCTATAAGCTTATCATCATACTGGTGCTGAATATAATAATATTCGGGCTGATATTTCATTTTGTTCTTACCCCTCAGTTCGAGACAAAGAACAAATTGATCGCCGAGTATCAGAAGCTGCAAAAAGACCATGAGCGGTTGCTGGCCATCAAAAACAATATGGAAAAATACCGTAAAGAATATGCAGCGCTCCAGGAAAAGCTGCGGGGCATGCTCAGGCAGCTGCCTGAAACAAAAGACATACCAAACCTCCTGCGCAATGTAACGAACGTTGGGGACGAGACAAGGCTGAAGCTGAAATTTTTCGAGCCGAAGCAGTTGCAAAATAAGGATTTTTATGCCGAGCTCCCCTTTGAGATAAAATTTTCCGGCCCATATCATAATGTCGCCTATTTCTTTGACGGCATAAGGAAGCTCGAGAGGGTCATTAACATCACAAGCTTCAGCCTGGTGGGAACAGGCCCGATGACAAAGACGTCAATAGAAGGCGTCTGTACGGCAAGAGCCTATGTATATTTAAAGGAGGCGCCTCAAAAGGCCCCTCCTCCAAAAAAGGATGACAAAAGTGCGCAACCTGCTAAAAAGTAGTATCTTTGCATTTATTCTGGTCTTTGTGCTGGAATGCGCCGGCATCGGCGCTGCCGAGCCGAAGACGGCACCAGAGAAGAAACCGGCGCCGGCGCCCGCTTCCGCGCTTAATAATTTCAGCTATTCTGCGGAGAGCAGGAGAGACCCCTTTGAACCCGTTAACCTGATAAAGGCAAAACGAAGCAGGGAGAGCACACTTATAAAGGATAAGAAAGGCGTTGCGGAAGATGCAGGGTATGAGCTGGAAGAACTGAAGCTTGTGGGTATCCTGAGAACAGAGAAGAGAAGACTCGCCATGATGGAAGACATGCAGGGCAAGGGAATAATCTTTAAGAAGGACGACTACCTGAACAAGAACCTGTGGGTCGTTGATGTGCAGGATACCAGGGTCGTCTTTGGCTACAAATTAAAGGGGGAGGTCAGGAACATCAACGTCGACATCCCTAAAAAATGAAAAAGGGTGAACATTATGAGTAAAAAAATAATTATACCGATCTTAATTATTCTTTGTATAGTGCCCCTGCTGTGTTTTGCTCAGGCGTCGAAAAAGCCCGCTCCGAGGGTATCCTTTGACTTTATAGGCGCTGACGTAAGAAATGTTTTGAGGGCCCTCACGGAGGTATCGGGAAAGAATATTGTCATTTCCGACGATGTGAAAGATATTAAGGTAACCATGAAGCTTGACAATATCCCCTGGGACGATGCCTTCGATATAGTCATAAAGAACTACAAGCTCGCCAAGATGGAGGAAGAAAGCCTTATAAGAGTAACAACATATAAAACGTTCCTTGATGTTAAAAAACAGGAAAGTGAAGAAAAGGCAGCAGCTCAAAGGGCAAGGCTTGAAAAGTTGAAACAGGGTGAAGAGATGTCAACCGAAACGATATTCCTTAGCTATGCGAATCCGGCAGACATGGTTAAAGTGCTGCAGGGAGACAGCACAGGAGGAGCGGCGGCAGCCGGGGCCAGAAAGGGATTCCTCTCTGAGTACGGAACCATAACTCAGGTACCATGGAACAACGCGCTCATCGTGAAGGATACAAAAGAAAACGTTGCCGCTATCATGAAAGTTATAAAACAGCACGACACAAAACCTGAACAGATACAGATCGATTGCAGAATAGTGCAGGCAACTTCAGATTTTTCAAAAGAAATTGGCATACAGTGGGGCCAGAGGTATACGGGAAGCAGTATATTTGGAAGCAAATCGGTGGAGATCACAGGCGCGAAGGATGCGGGTGCATCGTCCGCTGCCGCATCATACACAGCGACAACCGGCCTTGTTGCGCTTCGAGGAACTGCTCAGTATCCATACAACGTCAACCTGCCCGCAGCGGTCGGGAGAGGAAGCGGCGGCACCCTCGGCATCTTCATCGGGAGCGTGGCGGATAGCTTTATGCTTGATGTACAGCTCTCAGCACTTGAATCTGACGGAAAAGGAAAGATACTGTCGAGCCCCAAAGTAATAACTTCAGACAATAAAAAAGCGACCATCACTCAAGGCAAATCAATTCCATATCAGACAGTTTCACAATCAGGGACACAGACGCAGTTCGCGGAAGCAACATTGGGGCTTGAGGTAACGCCGACAGTTACAAAAGATGGCTATATAAAATTGGATGTAATCGCAAAGAAGGATTCAGCGGACTTCATCAACACCTCAGCAGGGGTCCCGACAATTGATAAAAAACAGGCTCAGACCATGCTCTACGTTAAGGACGGAGAGACCGCCGTTATTGGTGGTATATATGAAAGAGAAGAGAATGAAGGTGAATCAGGTGTGCCGCTCCTGAAGAACATACCTCTTTTTGGATGGTTGTTTAAGAAAGAGACTACTAAAGACAAGAAGACGGAATTGCTCATATTCATTACCCCACTGCTGTCCAAGATAATCAATTTCCCGAACCTCTCTCTTTTTAAAACAACGGTTTAGGACAGGTAAATCCTCCATTCTAAAACCAGGTTGCCCTATCATGCAGTCACTGTATGGTGTTATGCTGT
>Ga0209606_1000119_pt1 | contig 132825 bp, 106 predicted proteins | sample AD_UKC057_MetaG_FD_184412 | JGI IMG/M metagenome (GOLD analysis project Ga0209606, IMG submission 184412) | Active sludge microbial communities of municipal wastewater-treating anaerobic digesters from USA - AD_UKC057_MetaG (SPAdes) (version 2) | ecosystem: Engineered > Bioreactor > Anaerobic...
ATCAAGCCTATATTTTTATTAATATGAAAAAAACGAAAATAATGTCTCTTTTGCCTATAGGCGCGCATACACACAGCCGCTACGCGGTTTTTTGTCCGCTCAGCTTTTCATGGTTGAACAGCATTGATCCAGTTTGTGTTATTAAATCTGCTTTGCTCTCCGCTTTATTTCCAGAAGACGTTTGATACTCGGCAGCAGGTCATCACTATCGAAATCTATTGCGAGCCATTTTCCATCATGATATGTTTTGGATTTATCGTACAGATCACATATCTGCGGGTGTAGTTCAGACAAAATTGATTCGGTCTTTTCGCGCTCCTTACGGCCTAAAACTATGACAACCAGCAGCCGGTCTTTTTCAGGAATAAGAGTACAGAAGGATTGATTCTTTTTAAATCGCAGGCTCCAGCCGTGTTTCTTCCCGCCGAATAGCCAGTCCTGCGAAAAAACGCCCGGGTAATTAGATTCAATGAATTGAACGATGTCTGTCCAACGGTATTGATTTTCTGCGCCAATCCATTCTTTTAACGTATTGTCGTTCGGAATTGTGTTTTTATCTAACATTCTGCAGTTCTCAGCGTCCATTGGCGATGGGCATCCCCTTGCCGGTGATATTTTAGTGAAATGTCAATTCTTGGATCAATCCCACATTGACGATCATCTGAACAGAGTCATGGCAATATTGACAATTGTTATACCGCCACGCCGATGCCTTCGAGAACGACTTTGCTGAGGGTATCTTTTTCACCAAGGCGTCCGGCGGCGTCGAGGACTTCGATTCCGGCGATTCTCCCGTCTGAATCAAAGTCCACGGCTATGCCGTCGCCGAGTTCTTTCGTTGTGACAGTGGTTTCCCTGAAGATTATTCTGAGAGCGTCCGCTTCTTTATCGTAAGTTATCCGCATATCGGCCTCCGGTCAGTAATAGTAAGTATAAACTGTGACGACAACGATTTCATCCGCCTCTTCAACGAATATGGGTTTAACCATTTTGGTGTTGTAGGATTTCCCGTGCCATTCCGATTTGTAAGGAAACTCCTTTCGACACTCAAGCCTGTTTCTTTCGGCGGGTTGCCAGTTTCCTTCCCTGATCGCCTCTTCCACTTCCCGGACACTGAAGCCTCTGTCTTCACAATAGCTTTCTGCATGGGCTGTGAGACGTATCGGTTTCATGGTTTATTGTAAAACCAGCTCTTGATACAGTCAATTTCGAAGAGAAACCTTCAAAAAGTCCAAATATCATTCCAACTCACGCTTTGTTACAGCAACAAACAGTTCTTTTGTGGTTCGGCTGAATTGACAATCTGTAAAAAAACGGCGTGGAGAAGGCGGATGCTCGACGGTTTTCTCAGAAGGAGGCGCGGGGTGTCAGCGGGGGGCGGGGGAGAGGGAGGCGACGCAAGCGGCAAGGCAGAGGATGGAGGCGGCGTAAAGGGCGCCGAACGCGCCGAGAGTGGGGATAAGGATGGAGCCTGATAGGAGGGCGGCGGCGCATGCGCCAGCTAGGTCTGCGAAATAGAGCGAGCCTGCGGCGGAGGTTTCGAGCGCGGCTCCGGCATGCCGCCGCGCGGGCCTGACTCTTTCGACGGCGAGCGGAAATATTGTTCCTGAGCAAAAGCCGCTGACTAGGGCGAAGCCGAAGAGGGCCATCGCGGCGAAAGCGGGGGATGCGGAGGATGCCGCAGTGTAAATAGCGGGGAGGGCGGCGGTGGCGGCGCACAAGCCGAGCGCCGCCGCGCCGAGCGCCGCAGGGCCTCTTCGCAGGTCTTCGCGCCGCGCGCGCGACATCGTTCCGGCTCCCGCCGCGCACCCCGCCAGATACGCCGCGTTCACAAGACCGAGATACTGATAGACGACGCCGAAAGATATCTGAAAGAGAAAGACGACGACGAGTACGACAATGAGGGCTGCCGCTCCGGCGGCTGCGGTTGTGAAGTGGGCGGCTGCGGCGCGGACGGCGGGGGATTTAGCCGAGGCCGCCGCGAGTAGGGCCGCCAAAGCCAGAATGACGAGCGCCGCTGTCCGTCGCGCGCGGGGCGTGTTCGCGTTGCCGACCGCGTCCAGAACCGCCGCGGCGGGCATGGACTTATACATTCCGGCCGACAGCCTGTTCTTGAGGAAAACGGCGTTGGGAGACAGGTCGGAGTTAGGGGCCGCGCCGGGTCTGGACGCCAGCCATCGAGCCGCCGCCGCCGTTTTGTCCGCCGCCATTAGATGTTCCATCGGGTCGTCGCTGAACTGCATGAGAGCGGCTTCCGCGCGGCGGGGGTCGAACAGGAACGCGGCGGTGTCCGCCGTGAAGCGCGCGGAAGCCAAGCCGCGGGAGCGGAACCGGGCGGCGGCTTCTTCTGGCGTCGGGGCGGGCGCTCCGTCGAGGCTCATTATCAACAGCGGCTTCTGTCCGATTATGAAGAAGAAGGGGGCGCGGGCGGGTTCGACCGGCGGAGCCGCGTTGCCTTGCCGCAACTCAGGAGCCGCCGCCATGAGCGTGCCCGCAAGTAGCGCCGCCTCGTGTTCGGACATGTAATTCTCTGTGAACGGGACGGTTATGGCGAGGACTCCGTTTTCAGTCAGGCGGGACTTCATCAGGTCAAACGCCTCGCGGGTGAACATCCTGTTAAGGACGATGGTTTCGGGAGGCGCGGAGGAGATGACGATGACGTCGAATTTTTCGTTTGAGCGGGAGAGCAGGCGGCGCGGGTCTACGGCGGCCGGGAAGACGCGCGGGTCGTCGAAGACGGGCGCAAGCTCAGGAGGGGCGTGTTTGCGGCGCAGGGCGAACATCGCCGGGTCAAGTTCCGCCCAGACGACGCGGTTGAGGCCGTGATTGAGGGCTTCGCGGATCGCCGTCGCGTCCACTCCGGCGAACAAGGCGGAGCGAGGGGCGGGGTGTGAGAGCAGGGGGATGTGGGCCATGTATTCGCCGACTGCGACGTCCGGGGTGACGCCCGCGACGCGCCCGCCCGCGTAGAAAGCTTTCTGTCCGCCGTCGTCGAGGACGGTAATGTTTCCGTAGCCGGATTCTAGGCTGTCCGCCGCCGGGCGGCCCCACGAGAGCGAGCGAAGGAAGTTTTCCGATGGAGCGGCCCACAGGGGCGAAAGCAGCGCGGCAGCAGCGAGCGCGGACCATGTCGCAAGGCGCGCGCGCCTCTGCAACCACGACGCGCCGATGACGGCGGACATCCCGCCTGCCATAGCCGCGCACGTCACAGGGGTCGTCGCCTGCGCGAGGATGAAACAGAACGTCATCCCGCCTGCGACCGCTCCGCCGGTGTCCCACGCAAACATTCTGCCCGCCGCGCCGGACATCAGCGGACGGTCTTCCAGCGCGCTGAGCGCGGGAAACAGGAACCCGTGAACGAAACAGAGAGGCCCCAGAGTGACGAGCGCCATGAGGGCGACGATTTCTACCGGGACGGCCTCGCCGCGAAGATATCCGAACAGAGGGCCTTGGGCGCGAGCGAGGGCGATGGACGCCGGGGCGAGAGCGCCTTGAAGGATGAGAAGGAATCCGGCGCAAGAAGGGGAGGGACGGCGGGAGCGGAAGAAGAGGCCGCCCGCCGCGCTGCCCACCGCCGCCCACGCCATCCAAGCGAACAGCGTCAGCCCGACGCTCAGCTCGTCTCCGAGGCTGACGACGATAAGCTCGCGGGTCAGGGCCAGTTGCGCGACCATCGCGCAGAAACCGCTTATAGCCGCCGACAGCCGGGTTTTCACGCGCCAGCGCCTCCGGGCTTTTTTCCGGCAGCGTCCGCGGCGAGATCAATGTATATCCCTATCAGCGCCGCCGTCTTGAGCGACGTCATGAATGCGGTCGAAACCTTGAACCCGTGCGTGAGCGCGTCGAAGTTCCACGGGAACAGCCATTGAGAAGCGAACCCGGCGGCGGCGAACAAAGCGAGCCGGGAAATTCCCCTGCGTTGAGTCGCGAGGGCCGCCAGAGCGGGGGCTGTCCACGACAGGAATTGCGGGGATGAGACTTTGAAGCCGACTGTCGCCGCCGTCAGGATGAGCGCCGAGGCGACGAGGAGGCGGCGGACGCTCTGCGTGTCAGTCTCCGGCGCTTCGGGGGCGAGCGCGGGTCTGCGCTGCAAGGCCGTAGCGTACGCCCCGTACGCGCGCGCAACGAGCAGAGCCAGCGCGAACGCGGACAGCTTCATCGCTAGGTCGGTGGCCGCGCTCTCGCCGGGAGGCCATGAGAGGTTTCCCATCGCCGGAGGAATGTTCGCTCCGGCCAGTCCGAGCGTCAGCAGAACGGCCCCGTATGCGGAATGTTTTTCGACGCCCCGCGCGGCGTGGAACGCGAACGACCCCGCCACTCCGTCCGGCGACAACAACGCCGGGATGCCGAATATAAGCGCCGAAACGGCGATGAACGCCGCCGCGCCTTCGAGCGCGCCCCGTTTGCCGGATTTCATCGCGGCTTCCGCCAGAAAAAGCGGAAGCAGAACGACCGGGAATCCCTTCGCGGCGGTTGCGGCGGCGAGCAGCGCGAATGCCGGGACGCGTTTTCCCCGCGCAAGCTCGACCATAGCCCATGCCGCAAGGGCCATCGGAATGTAGTCGAGGGATACCATTCCCACCGGGCCTGCCGCGAGGATTATGAATGTGTAAGCCGCGGCGGCGGCGATTTTCGCGCCTGTTTTAGCGCAGTCTCCGGCCAATATCTCCGACAGCTTGAGCGCGGCCAGAAGTCCCGCGACCGACACCGCGAACATGCCGACCGCAAACACGGCGTAATAGACGTATAGGTCTTTTGAGAACGGGGCCATAGCCCATAGCCATGCGGCTCCGAGCGGGGGATACTCCACAGCCACGTCCCGGTATGGCAACAATCCCGCCGCCGCCGCTTCCCCGAACTTCCGGTAGTAGTTGAGGTTGACAGAGACATGTCCCGCGAACAGCCTGCCGCCTGCGGGCGTGAAGAAAAGGAGCCCGACTACGGCGCAGTATCCTGCGGCGAGCGCGGTTGTTAAAAAATCGATATTGCCGAAACGGGCCAGATTAGTTTTCATTTTTGAGACGCCGGCGCGGTTGCTCGCGCGGGACAAGTTCCTCTCGAAAAAGGATATACCGAAACGCGGCAATCTTCAACGCGCGGGAGCGGGGAGCGGAGCGGCGTTCAGCCCGCCGGGGCGGTTTTGCTCAACTCGGCCAGAATGTCGCGGCAGAAGGCGGGCAAGGTGTCGTCGCGCGCCCCCATTACGACCACGATGTCGCCGGGGCGGGCTGCGGCGGCGATGGGAGCGGCGATTTCCGCGCGCGTGGCGAAGAACTTGGCGGCCCCCCCTCGCTCTTCGACCTCGCCGATGATGTCGGCTGACGATATGGACTTGTCGGCGGAGCCTCCCGCGTAGAAGATTTCAGGCATGTAAAGAATGTCTGCGCCGGGGCGCAGCATCGCCGCGAACGTGTCGACAAGCTCGTCGCGCATAAACTTGGTCGGGCCGAATCCGTGCGGCTGAAACACGATGTGGCGCGCGCCGGGCAGGGCGTCGAGAGCTTCGAGCGTCGCCCTTATTTTGTCGGGATTGTGGCCGAAGTCGTCAATGACTTTGACCCCGCGCGCTTCCCCGATAAGGTCGAACCTGCGCGCTATGCCGGAGAACCACTCGACTCCGTCACGAATTGCCTGCGCGTCTAATCCAAAATGCCTGCCGACGGCAATCGCGGCCAGCGCGTTCGACACGTTGTGCGCGCCGGGGACTTGCAGATTGTGTTCCAAGCCGTCCACTGTGAACGAAGCGGAGAAAGGCCGCAATGACACCCGTTCGGCGACAATGTCCGCTCCGGGTTTCAAGCCGTAAGTTACGACATTCGAGGCAAGGCCGCGCAACGCGGACGCTTTCGGGCAGTCAGCGTTCAGAATGGCAAGCTCGCGCGCGGCGGCGACGAATTTTCCAAATATCTCAATCAATTCATCTATTGGTTTGTGGTCTTTGGTGATGTTCGACACGATAGAGACGGCGGGGGCGTAGTTGACGATTGAGCCGTCGCTTTCGTCGCTTTCGATGACGATAATATCGGACGCGCCCGCGCGCGCGGAGCCGGACATTCCGTCCGCGGCGAAATTTTTCATGACGCCGCCGTTGATGATGGAAGGGTCGAGTCCGGCGCGGGTCAGCAACGCTCCGGTCATGCCGCAGATGGTGGTTTTGCCGGATGTGCCGCCAGCGGCCACGCCGCGCTTCTCGTTAAAAATGCCGGCTAGCGCCTGCGACCTGTGCAACGTTCGAATGCTGAGCTCTCGGGCGCGCGCCATGTCAGGCACGGTGTCCTCTATCGCGGACGACGCCACTACGAAATCGCATCCCGCCACTCCGCTTCCGTCCTGAGGAAACAGTTTTATCCCGGCGGCTTTCAGCCTGTCGAACGAAGCTTGGTTCAAGCCCCTGTCGTTGTTCCTGTCGGAGCCGCAAACGCCGTGTCCCTGAGCCGCTAGAGTCTGCGCTATCGGGCTCATTCCGCTGCCGCCGATTCCTATGAAAAAGTAGTTTGCCATATCGTCTCCGGGCGTTCGCCGGGGCGGTTCTCCGCCGCCGTTTCGCCGATGGATTATAACACACGGAGGGCGCGCCGGAAATCGCGCGTGGACAAAGCCTTCCGCGCCGCGTTATAATTGAAAAAAGAAATCCGAAAGAGGCGCGCGGCGTGAAAATCGACAGGACATCGAAAGACGGAACCGTTCTCGTCAAGGTGGACGGCGACATAGATTACGATTCGTCGCGCGATTTCGCGGACGAGCTGATGTGTTGCGTTGCGGCAAAACAGCCGCGCGTTGAGATAGACATGTCCGGCTGCCGGTTCATCAACAGCGCCGGGCTGGGGGCGGTCGCGGCGGCGGTCGCTGTGGCTCGCGCCCGCGGCGGCGACGTCGTCCTCTCAGGCGTTTCTCCCTCCATAAGAAAACTTTTCGCAATCACCGCGCTGGACAATATCATCGAATTCAAATGAAGCGCGCCGCGTTTCCTGCGCGGCCCGGCTATGGAATCCGGACGTCGGGTTCGGTACAATATTCGGCGTATGCTCGAGCCTGTGTATGTCGAAACATATCGAAGCGGCCTGTTGAGAGAGCGGGCCGAGTCGGCGCGCGAGATTCTCAAAGATTGCGCGCTGTGCCCGCGCGAGTGCGGAGCGGACCGGCTTGCGGGCGAGACGGGGGTGTGTCGCGCGGGGGCGCAGGCGCGCGTCGCAAGTTTTAATCTCCATCATGGAGAAGAGCCGCCCATCTCCGGTTCGCGCGGCAGCGGAACGGTCTTCCTCTCACACTGCAACCTGAGATGCGTTTTCTGTCAGAATTATCCGATCAGCCACATGGCCAACGGGGTTCCAGCCCCGCCGCGCGAACTTGCGGACATGATGCTGAAGCTTCAGAAACGCGGCGCTCACAACATTAACTTCGTCACGCCGACCCACTACATGCCGCAGATAATCGAGGCGTTGGAGATAGCCGTTGGAGACGGTCTGCGCCTGCCGATTGTTTACAATTGCGGCGGATACGAGTCGGTGGAAGCTGTGCGGATGCTGGACGGGATAGTAGACGTGTATCTGCCGGATATAAAATACAGAAGCGCGGAGCCAGCCGAAGCGCTGTCGGGCGCGCCGGACTATTTCGAGCGCGCTTGCGCGGCGGTCAAAGAGATGTTCTCTCAAGTCGGCCTGCTGGCGACGGACGAAGAGGGCGTCGCCGTTCGCGGGTTGATAATCCGGCATCTTGTGTTGCCCGGCGGGCAGGCGGGCAGCAGGGAAGTATTTGAGTTCGTCGCCCGCGAGATTTCGCCGGATGTCAGCATGAGCGTCATGAGCCAGTATTTTCCGGCGCACGAGGCTCCGCTGAACCCGGCGGTGTCCCGGCGCGTGACGGTCGCCGAATATCAGGAAGCTCTGGACGCGCTGGAAGAGTTCGGCATGGCCGAGGGTTGGACGCAGAGCGATCCTGAGCTGGAATAGCAAACCCGATTCGCCGGCGCTATAGGCGAATTCGGGATAATGCGCGCGGGCCGCGCGAAAGGTTGAGAATGGAAGATATTTCGCCTCTTGCGGTGGACATCAGAGAGATGCGGCTGGACGACCTTGACCACGTCTACTGCATCGAGACGTCCGCGTATTCCAACCCGTGGCCGTTCCAGTCCTTCATTGACGAACTGACCCGCAATCACTGGTCGCGCTATATCGTCGCCGAGGCGGAAGGGCAGATACGCGGATACGCGGGGATGTGGCTCATCGCGGGAGAGGCGCACATCACGAACATCGCTGTGGATTATTCGTTCAGGCGGCGCATGGTGGGCGAGCAGTTGCTGTTGCGGCTGATTGAAATCGCTCTCGCGGAGGAGTGTTTTTCGATGTTCCTCGAAGTGAGACGCTACAACCTTCCCGCGCAACGGCTATATTCTCGTTATAGGTTCAAGCCCATCCGGGTGCGGGAAAAATACTATCAGGACAATCTGGAAGACGCCATCGAGCTTAGAGTGGAGGACACAACGTCTGCAGACTTCGCCGATGCCTGCCGCGCAAGGCGCGCCGCGCTGGCCGCCGCTCTTGGCAAGGAAGATTTTTACGACGATGATTCTTCTTGTTGAGTTTGGAATATAATAGGATTATTAAGCCGCGCGCCGTAAATTTTGTTTTTGTTGGAACTTATCGCGGCTGCGGGAAGTTAAACATTTCGACGGGCTGACAAAATAACGCGCGAAAGCGTTTCGGGAGGAATTAAAATGGCGGCGGAACTTCAATCTTCAAACTTCGACCAAGAGGTTATCAAGTCCTCGACCCCGGTGGTAGTGGATTTCAGCGCGGTGTGGTGCGGGCCTTGCAAGATGCTTGCTCCGACGATAGACAAGCTGGCTCAGGCGTACGAAGGCAAGGCGAAGGTTTTCAAGATGGACGTGGACAATTCGCGCGATATCGCGACGAAATTCGGAATCCGGGGCGTGCCGACAGTCATATTCTTCAAGGGCGGAGCGGAGAAAGACAGAGTTGTCGGGCTGGTGCCGTACGAGATGCTGGACAGCAAGCTAAACGGATTGCTCTAAAACAAAATAACGGAAGCTCAATGATAAAAACCGGCGCGCGTCTAGTGCCGGTTTTTATCATTTGCGCTCATTCTTGAAGATATGTATTAGCAAGCTTGCCGGGCAACCTTTTTTTAACCCGAATCCGTCATTAGGATTCGGGAGCGATTGTTCAGAGCGGATGAAATGCGAGGCGCAAGACGCGTTTTTGCAGTGAATAGAACATAGGGTTCATGAACAAAAAAATGCGGCGGCAACGAAGCAGTTCGCCGCTATGAAAATCGCCCCGGTTCGTCGGCTCTATCGACGAATCCGGGTTTAACAATAGCAGCTATTTCCGCGCTCCATCTCAAGCAATGGCGCGTATAATTTTCAAGAATCGGCAAACAGAGATCTCGAACGGGACGAAGTGGCTGTTTATATATCTTTCAGAGGTTTTGCGCTGTTGCATATAGCGACAATTTCAACACATCCATCTTTCAGTCGATAGACTATTCTGTAATTCTTAAAGATTTTTTCTCTTATACTTTCATCTTCATATTCAGCCAGAGCGCGGCCGGCTAAAGGGAAATCGAGAATAGATTCAACGACGGCAATAATTCGTTTTGCGAAAAGAGCGGCATAATGTTCGGAGTCTCTGGAAATGAATTCGCAGATGTCTTCAAGATCGGCAATGGCTCCCGGCGCCCATCTTATTCTTTTGATATCCATTTTGACATCCGTTCCTTGACATCATCATGAGCAATTCCTTTCCCATTGTCCAAGTCTTTCAAACCGGAATCAACCTTTATCCTGAAGTACAACTCAGCCATAACATCGTCCAATGTCGCGTCATCCGGCAGACGCTCAATGATGCTAATCATCTGTTGTTTTATTCCGGCCATTTCTATCACCTCTTTGAAAATTATATATTATATACGCCGTATCTCAAAGCGAAGACTTGGCAAGCAAACATCATATCTTGGAGCGAGAATTGTTAATAGTTTTCAGTCTGATGTTCGAGGACTTCCCGCCATGAGTTCCGCTCAAGAAAACTGCCTTCCACGTTTTCTTCCATCTCGATAAACATCTTCAGGGGAATGGAGAACGTCAGCAGGTCGTGTCCGAGCATCCTCATGATGTTTTTGCGGGCGGAGATGTCGGTGAGACCGATTATGGCGCGTGGAGATTCTGATTCTTCTTCTTTCAGCGGGATTATGCCTGTCTGGTGGCAGCCCGCGCCGAAGGGGGCTATCACGTTCACCTGTCCGGCCCTCGCGTGGTTTGCCAAAACTATCAGGGCGGACAACTGATCGGGCCGCGCGAAAAATGTCACGACCTTGATTGTCTCGTCCGGCGTTACTTGCCCGACGGGCTTGAAAACCACGTATTTCGTCGGGACTTCCATCATCGGAAGGCCGTCAAAAAACTGTTTGGCGATGCAGGGGTTCTTGACGTATCTTTCGCCCTCGACAAGGTCGGGCATCTGCGCGGCGATTTGGCGTCCGGCTTCGGACTGACAGAATTCCGGATTTCCGGAAGAGATATAATTTTCTATTCCGCCGGGGAATTTATCGTATTGATTTCCGAAACCAAGCCCGACGCCCCCTCCTATGCAACCGAAAGTCTCGATATCCGCGACAGCAGGTTTTCCTTTTGCGGCGACGGCCAGAAGAAACATGACGCAACCCCAGCGGCCCGGCTTGAACTGGGTGGCTCCTTCCGGTTTTACGTCCGACCAGAGCATTGCCACAGGCGAATGTTCCAGTTTTACGGCTTTTGCGATTTTGCTTTCCATGATTCTCTCCGGCCTTCGTGGTTTTCGAGCCTCTGCGGAGCGTCCCGCGCGGGGCATCGTCAGATAAACATGCTCATGTTAGCCTTGTCGGCGGTGTTCAGGTAGTCGGCCACGCCTCCCACTTCCACGCCGTCTATCAATTCTTCTATTTTAATCCCCATTATATCCATTGTCATAGCGCAGGCGACAAACCTGACGCCTTGTTCCATCGCGGAGCTTATCAGTTCGCCCAACGTATTGACGTTTTTCTGTTTCATAATCATCTTCATCATCTTTGTGCCCATGCCGCCCATGTTCATCTTGCTGAGCGAGAGGGCGTCCGGGCCTTTGGGCATCATCGCGCCGAACATGGCGGATATGGCGTCTTTGCGAACGGACGACTCGCTTTTGCGCAACACGTTCAGGCCCCAGAAAGTGAAGAATAGAGTTACTTTGTTGCCCATGGCGGCGGCCCCGTTGGCGATGATGAACGCCGCAAGCGCGCGGTCCAGATCGTCGCTGAAAACGATGAGAGCCTTTTCCTTGTTCGGAGAGACCGAACAGGAAGGAGCGCCGTCATCAGATGACTGAGCCCCTTTGCGCACCACCGCGGTGTGGACGCCTTTTTCGGTTGTCATGGAAACCAGCTCGTTGCAGGTGTTTTCACACCACGCGGGGATGTCTTTAAGGAACCCCGGCTCGTTGGACGTTATCTGCACGGTCTGTCCGTCGCTCATCTCGTCTATCTTGCTCTTCAGCTTCATGATAGGGCCGGGGCACTGGACGCCGCAGGCGTTGACTTTGAAATCGATGTTCAAGTTTTGCTTGCTTTCATTCAGAGGCTGCCGGGGCGGCTCTTTTTTTTTACCGTCGTCAGGCGGCGGAGATTGAGGCGCGCGCGCCTCTCCGGCGGCGGCGGCATAAGTTTTGAATCCACCGCTGAGGTTTTTCGATTTATATCCGCGCTGAAAGAGTATCCTGTGCGCCACATACCCGCGCAGTCCGATGGCGCAGTACACGATATAGGTCTTTGATTTGTCCAACGCGTCGAGCCGCGCGCGCAACTCGTGCAGAGGAATCATCACCGAGCCTTTTATTGTTCCGGTTGCGGCTTCGGGTTCGTTTCTTACGTCCAGAAGGACATGCTCGTTCATGTCGAGTTTTTCAATCTCGTGCCAGTGGACGATCTGGGAGTCTCCTTTGAGGATGTTGGCGGCGGCGAAACCGGCCATATTCACGGCGTCTTTCGCCGAGCCGAACGGGGGAGCGTACGCCAACTCAAGCTCTTCAAGGTCGAAAACCGTCATGCCCGCCCTGACGGCGGTCGCGATAACGTCTATTCGTTTGTCTACACCGTCTCCGCCGACGATCTGAGCGCCGAGAACCTTGCCGCCGTCCGGCGAAAAGAGGAGTTTCACGGACATCATTTCGGCTCCGGGGTAGTAAGATGCGTGGGATGCGGAGTGAGTGAAAGAGACGAGATGAGGGATGCCGGCGCGCTTGAGCGCCTTCTCGCTGTTGCCGGTGGAGGCGACGGTCAGGTCGAAGACCCTGACGATGGCGGTTCCCTGAGCGCCTTTGAAAGCCGAGTCGCGTCCGAGAGCGTTGTCTGCGGCGATGCGAGCCTGCTTGTTCGCCGGCCCGGCCAGCGGGATCATGGCGGGAGCGCCTGTCACTATGTCTATCACTTCGACGGCGTCTCCCACCGCGTAGATGTCAGGGTCGGAGGTTCTCATGCGGTCATCCGTCTTGACGCCGCCGCGTTCGTTGAGGGCAAGCCCTGCGTCTTTGGCTATGCCGCTGTCAGGCTTGACGCCGATGGAAAGCACGACGAGGTCGCACACGATGTCGGGGCCGTTGGAAGTGGCGACGACAGTGCGGCCGCCCTCTTTGCGGAAAGACTTCACGCCGTCCTTGAGCCTGAGAGCCACCCCTTTGTCGCGCAGATGCCTGTGGACGATTGCGGCCATGTCGAAATCGATGGGCGGCATAACTTGGTCGAGCATCTCGACGACGGTGACAGTGACGCCCCTGCGCTCTAGTTGCTCCGCCATTTCCAGACCTATGAACCCGCCGCCGACGACCACCGCCGATTCGGGTTTGTTGCTGTCGACGTATTCTTTGATTTTTTCGGTGTCCGGGACGTTGCGCAGCGTGAACACAGTGTCAAGGTCAATGCCTTCGAGCGGCGGCCTGACCGGGGATGCGCCCGGAGCGATTATCAGCTTGTCGTAGCTCTCCGAATAGCTCTCGCCCGTTTTCAGGTTTTTGACCTCGACCGCCTTGCCCGCCCGGTCTATTTTTACCACTTCTGAAAATGTCCTTACCTCAATGTTGAACCTTGCCATGAGGAATTGAGCGGTCGCCACTAGCAGATCGCTCTTTTCGGTTATTTCATTGCCGACATAGTAGGGCAGGCCGCAGTTGGCGAAAGAAACGAACTCGCCTTTTTCGAAAACGATTATCTCGGCGTGTTCGTCCACCCTGCGCGCGCGCGCCGCCGCTGTCGCTCCTCCGGCAACCCCGCCCACTATCAAAAGCTTCGTCTGTTTCATACAGTTCCTCCGCGCCGGACGCGCGTCGCGTCCATGCATGTCTCGAAAATTGAATTTTTGGGTTGTTTGAATAACTCCGCCGTCCGGCGGATTTGTTCCGATTGAATGATTGTTGCTTTTTTTAGTTCCGATATCATCTCCGCCGCCTTGCCCTGCCATTCACCGTTTGAAGACAACGTGATTATAACACTGCAGCGGACGGGGAAGTTCCTGTTTTGACGAATCAATTGAAATGAATAGCGCCGGGGTGTAAAAAAACTGCCATTTTTGCGCTTATGTTTTATAATAATGGACGCCAAACGGCTATCGGAGGATCAAGACATGGGCAAACTGAAAACAATCGCGGCGGCGGCTCTGGCATTATTTGCGGCGTTCGGCGCGGCTAGCGGAGCGGAGGCGCAGCTTAAGGCGGGCGCGGCGGCGGCGGATATCACTCCCGACCTTGGCTGCTATCTCGGCGGATACTATCACATTTTCGAGACCGCAAAGGGCGTGCACGATCCGCTCCACTCTAGAATCCTCGCGCTCAGCCAAGGCGACGAAACGGTTCTTCTTATCGCGAACGAACTGATAATGACGGGCGGAGTGTTCGCGATTGAAATAAAGGAGCGGATAGAGAAAGAATACGGGGTTCCGCCGCGAAACGTGATGATAACGGCGGGGCACACGCACGCCGGGCCGGAAGGATATTACGAGGAGTTTGGAAAATATCCTAAAGAGTACAACCCGGAGATGAAAAAGAAGTTGCAGGATAAGATAACGGCGGCTGCGGGGCAGGCGCTGGCGGCGATGGAGCCTGCGCGCGCCGGAACGGCGTTCATATCGCTGGAGGGATACAGCCGCAATCGCCGCATATCGGGCGGCACGGTTGACCCGCTGGGGCTGTTGCTAGTGGTCAAGGCGCTGGATGGACGGCCCATAGGCGGGTTCCTGAATTTTTCGGCCCACCCGACGATAGTTAACGCCGGAGAGCTTCTGATTAGCTCGGACTGGCTCGGAACTTTCAGCGAGGAGATGAGCAAGGCGATGGGCGGCGGGGTGTTCCTGTTCATTCAGGGGGCCAATGGAGACATCAGCCCGGCGGGCGGAGAAGGGGCTGACGGATGGGAGCGGGCGCGCAGCTACGGCGCGAAACTCGCCGCCGCGACCTCGTCGAATATCGAGTCGGTGTCGCTCTCCGAGGATTTCCCGGTGGGCGGCGCGATGAGAGAGATGATATTCCCTGTGCGCACGATGAAATCCATGGGCGAATTCCGCGCGGCAATACCCGAAAAAACAGAAATTATCCGCAATTCCGACATGTCGGAAAGCGAGAAGGACGACAGGATAAAGATGCTTCAGGCGAGACTCGGAGTCGAATCGTTCATCATGCCGCTCGTGAAGACGATGAGCAGGGTGAAGGGCGGCAGGACCCGCACTTGGGTTCAGGCGTTGAGACTCGGCGACGCGTATGCTGTCACTCTGCCCGGAGAGCCTGTGGCGGATGTTGGGCTGCAGGTTCGCGAATCCCTCGCGCCTATGAAAACGGCGCTCTTCGGCTATGCCAACGACCACCTTGCTTATATATCCACCAGAAAGATATACGAAGAAGGCGGCTATGAGGCGGGCATGGGGCTTGTTTTCCCGGAAGCGACCGAAGAGATGATGGCTGCCGGGGCGGAGATGGCAGTAGAGTTGTCGAAAAAATGATTTCTTCCGCCGGGCGTCGGGAATCCGGCTGTCTGGTATAATACAAACAAGTCACAAAAAAACATAGAGCCGCGCGCGGCGCTTGCGTGGGAGTAACGCGCCATGTTTGAGGACATTCATCATTTCGGAATCACCATCCGCGACAGGCGGGCGGGCGCGGGCTTCTATGCGGGCGCTCTAAGGCTTCCCGCGCTCGCAGAGACCGTCAGCAGCGGGCCGCGCGCCGAACGCGTGTGCGGCCTAGACCACGCTCTCAATAGAATCATCTGGCATCAGATCGGCGACGGCGGCGTGGAGACTTTCTATCTGCCGCGCCACAGGTCCGCTCCGGGAGACCCCGGTGACATCCGCCGTCCCGGTTTCAGATACATCGCTTTCAACGTGGACGGATTTGAGGACTATGTCGGCAGGCTGGAAGCATCCGGGCTGAAGCTTCCGCGCGCGGAGACCGCCAGCGGAAAATGCGCGCTTGCAAAGGACCCGGACGGCTTGAATGTGGCGCTGTTCGACACGGGGAAAGACGCGTTTCCGGGGCGGGTTTCGTCGCTGAAAGAGATAGGGCTTGTGGCGGGCGACCCGGAAGGTTACGAGGAATTTTTCGACCTGCTGGGGCTGTGGAAGGTGGAGAGCGGCTGCGATTTTCTGGGGCCGGTGTTCGGCGTGGACGCGCCGGCGCCTCTGTACGGACATGTGAGGCTGATATGCCTTGCGGGAGCCGCGCTACCGGTCCCGCCGAGACATTTCCCCGCAGAGTCTGCGTCAGCCCCGGCAGTTCCGCGCGAAAGTTTCAGCGACGCCGGCGTCAAACATGTCGCGTACTCCGTGTCCAATATTGAAGCGTTCCACAAGCGCTGCCTCTCGGCGGGAGTACAGTTCCTCTTTGAGCCGACTCCGGTGAGCGGAGGCAGCGTAATCGCTTATTTCCTAGACCCGGAAGGCAACACGTTCGAGGCGATGCAACTTAATCCCGCAATGCGCTCTATAGCCGTCGCTGCGGGCGCGGCGCGGCGCGCAATGATGGATTTTTCCGTCCGCGCGCCCCGGGTTTTTTAAGAAAAAATGTTAAATAGAATAAAGGGCGATCTACGTCGTTGAATCATCGACTCGAACTGCCGTCACATACGAAACAGAATGCTCCCTCATTCTCGCTCGATTCGCCTCGTATCTCATCCCTTTCTTCGATTTCAGCCAGATTGGTGAAAAATGCGGGCTAGCCATGCGAGAGGAAGACAGAGACAAAGATGGGATCTGAGATAGCGGCGATATTTGGAGGGGCGTTTGTGATAGCGCTTTCGGGCGCGCTGATGCCCGGCCCGCTTCTGACGTTGACTGTGGCGCACGCGGCGCGGCGCGGATTCATCTCCGGCCCACTGCTGATGCTGGGACATGCGGCGCTTGAGCTTGCTCTTATAGCGGCGTTGATATACGGTCTGGGGCCGATAATCCAGAAGGACGCGGTAAAAGGGGCGATTTCGATTCTCGGCGGCGGGGCGCTGTTATGGATGGGCGTAGGCATGGCGCGCTCGGCGGGAGGCATGTCGCTGAATATCGGCGGCGGCGAAGAAAAGCCCGCCGGAGCGGCTGCGAACCCAGTGTTGGCGGGAGCTCTGGCGAGCGTTTCCAATCCTTATTGGATTTTCTGGTGGGCCACCATCGGGCTGGGCTATCTTGTCTCTTCCATGAAACTCGGCGCCGCGGGCGTCGCCGCTTTCTTTCTCGGCCACATATCCGCTGATTTCCTGTGGTATAGCGCGATATCCCTCGGAGTGAGCGGCGGAAGGAAGTTGCTCACGGATGAAGTTTACAGGGCGATAGTCTCCGTATGCGGAGCCGCGCTCGTAGGTTTCGGCGGCTGGTTCCTCTACGCCGCCGCCGGATATCTTCTCAAATGAAATCCTTGCCCGGATTTTTTAGGAGAAAAATCCGGAAAATCGAATAAAGCGCGATCTTGTCGTTGAACCCAAATACATCAATGGGATTCGGGAGCGATTATTCGACTAGGTAGACGCGTTTCCTGTAGGCGACTCTCGTTATAAGCGAAATATCTGTCAGGTCGATATCGGCGGGGTTTATCTGCGTCATAACGAAGGTCATGAACAAGAATTCCAGAGTTCGGCTCGGATTGTCTTTGAACGCTTTTCGGTCCACGGATATGACGAGGCGGTTTTCATCCGGAGCGCAGACGGCGGACTTGTTATCGGCAACGATTTCGCTTCCGTGGAAGTAGTAGAGGGCGCATTTATTGGAAATATTCAGAGGGGCGTAAATGACGACCGCGCCTTGTCGGAGAATCGATTCGATGCCCGTGTCTCCACTGGAGATGTCCGGGTTCAGCCATCCGGCTACGTAGATGTTGGCGGCGGTGGGAGAGAGCCTGCCGGGAGACACTTTGCCTTGCGTGTTTACCGTCATCAGGACGCGGTCCTGCGAGAAGCCTACCCTTGAAGAGCGTATGAAAAGCGGTTCAGGCGTCCCGCTGTACTCAAACGCGGCCCCGTCGAGCCTGTTGTGAGGGATGGACATAGGGAAGAGGCAGCCGGAGGGGCGAAGCGCGGGGCAGTCGAGTGTGTCTGCGCGGCAATCTGCTTCTTTGGGCATCGCGCCGACTACTACTTCGACGGCGCAGAAGTTCTCGACATAAGCTTCGTCGAACGCGTTTATGACGTGTATGCCGAACATGATTTCCGTTCCGGACGGCTGACCGGGGATGACGCCTTTCCAGACATCTCCGCCGGGCGAAGCCCTCTCCATTCTGATTCTCGAGAAAGAGGCTCCGCCGTCGGCGGTGTAGTTAATGAAAGCCTCCCATACTTCGGCGGTCTCTCTTTTGCGGGCTTTTTCGATGACGGCGGATACTGTCACCGGCTCGTTTTCGCGCGGGGAAGCGGGCGATATCTCGACTTTGTCGACGGTCGGAAACGCGCGGTTGTCGATAGCGTCCTTGACTTTGTCGGCGTCCTCGCGGGAAATGCCGAGCTGGTGGAGATAGTTGCTCATGGAAGCCCAGTCAGAGGATTCCTGAGCGGAGGCGGGGCAGCGCGCGGCCGCGAGCGCCAGCGCGGCCAATATTGCGGGTAGGACTTTTCTCATATCGTTCGCTCCTTGCTAATCCGCCGTCAGTCTCCCTGTTTCCAGAAAGTTTCGGCGATGATGTCGTTCTCATATTTTAAGTAATCTTTAAGTTCTTCCACCTTATAGTTCATAAGTTTTTTTATTCCTACGAGAGTTTTGCCGGGTATGCGGGCGAAATGCTCGGCCTTTTTGAAGGCGGCTGTTTCCAGTTCGGAGGACGGAACTATCTCGTCCACCAGTCCCAGAGAGAGGGCTTCGGCGGCGGTTATGTCATTTTCCGACAGGAGCAGTTCGTAGGCTTTGGACTTTCCGAGGATGGATGATAGGAAGAATGTGGCTCCGCCTTTAGGGACCATCCCTGTCTTGAAGTATCCTTTCTGAATGACGGTGTCGTCGGCGACTATGCGGTAGTCGCAGGCGAGGCTCATGTTCAGGAACTGGGCGACGATGTTGCCGCTGTCCACCGAGATGACGAACTTGTCCTGCGAGTACAGCTCGACGATGAACTGGCTGTAGAAATTCAGCATTCTGTGGATTTTGAGCCTGTCTTTTTCTTTCGAAGCGAAATCGATGAACTCCTCGTACTCGCGCATGTCCTTCTGTTCGGAAGTTCTGGCGACGATGATTACTCTGAGGTTTTTGCTGTCGCCGCACTCCTTGAAAGTCTTGCTCAACTGGTCCATGTCGCAAAGCCCGGCGGCGTTGAAAAGAGCTTTGCCCTTGAATCTGAAGATGGCGATGTTGCCGAACGATTCAAATGTAAACGAGTCGTAGATTCTTGCGCATTCCTTGCCGGTCATGGCGTGTCCCTCCGTGAGTTTTTTATAAAGAGGAGAACCCTGATTCAGGTTCGCTCAAGCCTTGTTTTAACCGGGAACCGGGTCTGAGTCCCCGGAGCGCGCATTATATGATTCGATATATCTTATTTTATCAAGCAACTCGATGGTTTGAACAGGTTTAGAAAGAAATGAGTTCGCGCCCGCCATAAAGCAGCCAAGCTTGGCAGAGAGGCTGGAGTCGGAGGAAACAGCGATGATTTTCGGGGCGTTTGCGCCGAGGCCGAAGATGGCGCGGCAGGTGTCGAGACCGTCAATGCCGGAGGCGTCCATATCGACAATGACGGCTTCATGGCGTTCTCGCGAGAGGGCTTCGAGAGCGAGGGCGGCTCCAGATGCGAGCGAGACGGAGAACCCGGCGGACTCAAGGGTCGAGCGAGGACAGGCACAGTCCTCAATGCTGTCGGACACGATGAGTATTGCTGCATTGAACGGCATGATATCGCCTCTGTTTCCCGAAACGGAGCGCGGGCGGCAAAGCCCCGTTTGCAGGGCAGTCAGTCGGGGCGCTTGTCGAAACCGACGAGTCCGCAAGCCGACGCAAGTCCGGCTTTGGCCGTTTCGTAATCTCGCTTCGCGGACGCGAAATTCAGACCCGCAGAGGTCAGGTTGTGCTCCGCGTCTATGACGTCCAGTTGAGTGGCGAAGCCCTCCTTGTAAGAAAGGGATGCGATGCGATAGCCTTCCTCGGCTGCGGAGAGGATGATTCTTGACGTTTCGAGCCTGTCTTTCGCCTCAATGATCTGGAGGTATGCGGCTTCCGTCTGAATCTTCACGCCGTTTGAAAGGTCGTCCATTTTCAGGTCGAGATTGCCGGCGCGGAGCCGAGCCTGAGCCGATTTTGCGGAGGCCAGCCCTTGGTCGAAAAACGGATACTCGACCGCGAGGACGGCGCGCCATGAGTCCTGCGGGGTGAACATTGAGCCTCTGGAATGAAAGGACCATTGTCCGGCAAAGGCGACGGTCGGCTTGTTCTTTTCAAGTTCCGCCGCTAGGTTCGCTGCGTCTCGCCCTTTCCGTATCTGTTCGAATTCGGGCCTGTTCCGAGCGGCCAGCGCCAAATAATGATCAAGGGGCGCAAGCTCGATATTCTCGAACGCGTCCCGGTCGGTTATTTTTAGTTCTTTCTCATAGGGCATGCCGATGATGTTTGCGAGGGCCCGCATTGCTAGGGTTCGGTTCTTTCTTGCCGTCGCCAGTTTTTCTCTGGCAGATTGCAGCTCGACCTCGGAGCGGATGACGTCGAGTTTGATTCCCAAGCCCGAGTTGAAGAGTTCGACGACATCCTTCATGTGGGACTCGGAGCGCGAGACCGACGATTCGAGCAGTTTGACGGCTTCGCCGGCTAGGATGGCTCCGTGGAAGAGAGCCTTGACCTCGGCGGCGAGGTTTATTCTCGCCAGCTTGGAATCAAGCGCGGCGATGTCTTTGCCTTTGCGCGCGGCGGAGACGGCTTTTTCCTTTTTGCCGAAGGTGAACACCGGTTTGACCACATTCAGGTCGCCAGTGTGCTGCCATTCTGGGTTTAGGCTGTATTCAATGAGTTGAATCTTGGGGACGGGGTTGGATATGGCGAACAGGTCGGAGCCGGATATGTTGACCGGGGCGACTTCATAATAGGAGAGGGGGAAAGCCAGCTTGCTTGAGCTTTCAACGCGTTGATAGTTGCCGCTGAGTTTCAGGCTTAGGCCGAATCGGGATTTGGTCTCCGCGAGCTTTTGCGCCGCAGATTCGGCGGCAAGGTCGGCGGAGCGGACGGAGCGGTTGGCCGCAAGGGCGGTTTCCACCGCTCTGTCCAGAGCGAGCGGAGAGTCCGCGAGAACAAGTTCCTGCGACGGGATGTCCGCCGCCGTTGCCGCGACCGGATGAATCGCGGAAAGAGCCAGAGCGGCCGCGCAGGCCGTTATAAATGTTGTTATTCCGATTTTCATTCAGTAGTCGCCTCCCCGTCGGGTGTTTTCTCCGCTCCGCTCGGCGCGTCGTCGGATTGTGTTTTTGAGAAAAAGTTATAAAGGATCGGGACGACGAACACGGAGAGAACGCCGGAGACCAGAATGCCGCTGACCAATGCGACGCCGATGTCGTTTCTCATCTCCGAGCCGACGCCTTTCCCGAACGCCATAGGAATCATTCCGAAGATGGCGGCGAGAGTGATCATGACGACCGGGCGGAAGCGCTCTTTTGAGGCGTCGATCATCGCCAGCGAACGCGGCCTGCCTTTTTTTACGTTTATGTTGAACTGGTCCATGATGAGTATCGCATTGTTGACCACTATGCCGCTCATCATGACGATGCCCATAACGACTGTGATGGAAAGGTTGTAGCCGAACATGTAGAGGCCGATCATCACGCCGATGAGCGAGAGCGGTATCGTGGTTAGAACGATGAATGGCTGTTTGAAGGATTCGAGTATGGCGGCGAGGGTGAGGAAGATGAGCGCGATGGCTATGATGCCGGCTTCGGCGAGACCGCGCTGTCCTTCATTCATCATCTCGTAAGTGGTTCCGAAAGCGTATTCGTATCCTTGAGGAAGCATGTTCTCTGAGTCCATCGCTTTTGAAATTCCGTCTGCGGCGCTGCCGAGCGGCGTTCCTTCTTCCAGATACGAGACGAGCTTGGAGATGCGGCGTTTGTCTTTTCTGATTATCTGTAAAGGCGTTTTTGTCTCCTCGATGTCTGCGACGGTGGAAAGCAGGAGCGGGCGGCCGGGCGCGCCGGGCAGCAGGAATTCTCCAACCTGCTCTTTGCCTTTGCGCTCGTCGAACTTGACGACGATGTCATAGTTCCTGTCGCCCTGCTTGAAGGTTCCCGCGACAATTCCTTCGAGGTTGCCTCGGAGCGCCATGCCGACGGCGATAGGAGGAGTTCCGAGGTCGGCCATCACCGCGCGGTTCGGCCTGATCTTTATCTCCGATTTTCCGGGTCTGACGGTGGTGTCGATGTCTCTCAATCCTCCGAGATTCCGGGCGATAGCCTGCGCGCGCAGCGCCAGATTATCGAGCGTTTCAAGGTCGTCGCCGTAAATCTCGAACTCAATGTCGGGATTCTGTCCCCCGACGGCGGAGGGGATGGACACCGCGACGATGCAGTCCGGCGTTCCTTTCAACCTCTCCTGAACGATGTCCACGAGGTCGTATATCGATTCTTTTCTTGCTGTTTTTTCAGGGAACACCAGAAGCATCTGCGCCAGATAGACGCCTTCCGTGTTCTGGCCCGCCACGCCCTCGACTTTGCCTATGGTGGTGAGCACTCTCTTGAGGCCGGGCACGTCTTTAAGGCGGGATTCGACCAGCTCGACGCGGGATTCCGTGGTCTCGATATTGTAGCCGGTCGGGAATTCGAGTCTCACGCCTATCTGCGCTCTGTCCATAATGGGAACGAAGCCCATGCCGAGTTTCCCGGCGAGTGAAAGAGAGTAGAAGAGGACGAAGACGACCGCCACAAGGAAGATAGCCGCCGGGACGCGGCGGCGGCGGTTGAATTCGAGGAACGCGCCATAGGCGGAGACCGCCGCGTCGAACATTGAATTCCACGCGCGTTCCATAGACGCGACGGGAGACTTCCCTCGCGACGCGGAGGCGGGCTTGAGCATAACCGAGCACAGCACAGGGGTCAGTGTGAAGGAGATGAACAGAGAGACGGCGGTCATTATGACCATTGTCAGCGCGAACGGTTTCAGGAAGAGGCCTATCATATTGTGCATCATGGCTATGGGAAGCAGAACCACGAGGTTGGTTCCCGCGCTGGCGATTACGGCTACGGCGGCTTCTGCAGTTCCCATTCGGGAGGATTCCTTAACCCTTCCCGTCCTCTCCAGCCATTTGATTATCGCCTCGATGACTACGATGGAGTTCATGACAAGGATTCCGATTGACATTCCGATGGCGAGCAGCGTGGAGCTGTTGAGGGAGTAGCCCATGAAACCCATGAAGAGGAAGCCTATGACGATGGTGATAGGCATTGTGATGGCGACAATAAGGGTGGTCCTGAAGTTGTACAGGAAGAGAAAGAGAATGGCGGCTGTCAGCAGTATGCCTTGCCAAGTGTTGGACCAAGCGCTGTCGACAATCGCCTGAGTGAACACCTCGTCGTCCGACACCCATTCGAGGGTCATGCCGCCGGGGATGTTATTGTTGATGTCGGCGATGGCTTTTCTTACGCTGCGGATGACTTCGACGGCGTTAGCGTCCGCTTTTTTCACCACTTTGACGACGACGCAGGGTTTTCCGTCGAGGGTCGCTTTCTGGCGCAACTCTTCGGTTCCCATCTTGACGACCGCGAAGTCCCCGATGTAGTTGCGACGGCCGTCCTCGTTTGCCGCCTCGATTAAGGCGATGTCGGAGACGCGTTTGAAGTCGGCGTCGAACTTGACGGAGTGTTCCTGAGAGCCGCCGCTGACGCGGCCTGAGGGGATGACGCCGACGCCGGAGGAAATGGCCTGAACCACGCTCATGCTGGAAAGGCCTCTTGCCGCGAGGGCCTCGCGGTCAAGCAACACATGAACTTCCCGCTCCGCGCCGCCGATTACCTGCGTCTGCGCGACGCCTTTGATGGTGGTTATCTTGTCGCTGAGGTCGTTGGCCGCGAAATCGTACATCTCGTCGATAGTCGCGTCGCCCGTCAGCGCCATGGTCAGCACGGGAGCTTCGTTTACGTTGAATTTTAGTATCTCGGGGTCTCTGACGTCTTTGGGAAAGTCGTTCCTTATCAGGTCGATTTTTTCTCTGACATCCATCGCGACGATGTCGACGTCCACTCCGGTGTTGAACTGAAGCAGCGTTATTACGACGTTTTCCGAGCACATGGATGTGACATGCTTGAGGCCCTCGATGGCGACTACTTGATCTTCAATCCTTTTAGCGACATCGACCTCAAGCTCGTCGGGACCCGCTCCGGGATAGACGGTGACGACGGTGATGATGGGCATCTCCATCCTAGGAGCCATCTCAAGGCCCATCTTCTTGTAGGCGTTATAGCCGAGGAATGAGAGCGCGATGATCAGGCAGAGCATCGCGACGGGGCGGCGCACTGACGCGTCGGAAAGAAACATTATTCCGCCTCCCGCCTGACGCTCACAGGCGTCCCGTCGTCGAGGAACCGCTGCCCGCTGACAGCCACCAAGTCGCCTTCTGACAAGGCTCCTTCGAGTATCTCGACGAAGCCGTCCGATTCAAGTCCGGTTTTGACCTCAACCATCTCGGCCTTGCCATCCCTAACGATGAAAACGACGTTCCCGCCGCGCAATTCGCGGACGCTGTCGGAGGGAACCGCTATAGATTCCCGCGTTCCGAGAACGACAGCCAATCCGGTCATGGCCCCCGGAGCGACGCCTTCAGGCGGGTTCGTCACAACGGCTTTTACCTCGAACGTTCTCAGCTTCGGGTTTATGGTAGGGCTTTTGTATGTGATTGTTTTCGGCTCAAACTCGACGCCGGGAACCTCCAGCCTGACTTTAGTTTCGTTTTCCTTTACGCGGGCGAACCACTGCGCGGGCAGAAATGCCGAGGCTTCGAGAACGGATGTGTCTTCGATTCTGACAATGGGATAGCCGGGGGCGGCCATCTCTCCGGCTTCGGCAAAACGCATGGCGACCCGTCCGCTGATGGGCGCGTATATCAGCGTGTCGCTGAGGTCTTTCTGGGATATGTTCAAGGCGATCTCAGCTTGTTTCTGCCTTTCGCGGGCCAGAGAAACCGCGCTTTCCGCCTGTTTTTTCGCGGCGGCCAATTGGTCGTGTCCAGACTGCGCTTTTTCCAAGCTGTCTTTGGAAACGACATCTTTATCATACAGTCCGGCTATCCTTTTAAGGTCTTTTTCCATCTTGAGCAACTGGGCGTTGACCTGTTCGAGGCCGGCTTCGGCGGCCCTGACGCCTTGTTCGGCCACCGCGCGATCCTGTCTGCCTATCTCTACCGCGTTCCTGAGTTTTATCGAATCGACTTCGAACAGTTTCGTTCTTCCCGCCGTCACCGCGTCGCCTTCGCTCGCGTATACGGCGACAAGCGTCCCCGGAATGCGCGCGGACACGTTGGCGGAGTTTTTCGCCGACAGCGATCCCTGAGACCTTACGACTTCCTCGAAAGCCCTGACGACGACGGGAGCCGTTTCCACCGACACGGCTTCGCGCGCCGCCGCTCCCGGCCCGGCGTTGTCCGCCTTTCTGTCCGAACACCCCGACGCGATCGTAAGGCATATCGCCGCAACCGCCATGATTCCGGCTTTTCTTTTTTTTCTTCCGTCCATATTCAGTCTTGCCCCCCGTATGCTCTTTTTTATTCCGCCGCCTCTATCGAAACTCGGCGTTGCTTTGCTATTCAGCGACAATCCCTTGAACAAAATTGTCGATTATAAAATCAGTGATGTCGTTGAGCGGGATTTTTTGGTGCGGCAGATACCCGTAATCGGAGTAGAAAGAGCACGCGTGCATGAGCAACTCCGCGGCTATCCGCGAATCCAGTTTCTTGAGGCGTCCCTTTTCAATCCCGTCGTCGATAAACGCCCGAAACATTTCGATGTGATCGTCCACGATCTTCGACAGAAACTTCCTGCCGTTCTCGCTAAGATCGAAGATTTCCAATCGCAGCACGCGGGCGGCGTGCCTGTATTTCTTGGCAAAATTCAGTTGCACCCTGAGCGCGGCCTGCAACCTATCCATCGGGTCTTCCAACCCGGCAATCGCTTTGTCGGTTTCTGCCTTAACGAGAGACAGCCCTTCCTTGATGGTGAGCATGAGAATTTCTTCTTTGCTCTGAACGTATTCGTAAAGCGTGCCTTTCGCCAGACCGGCGGCGTCCGCGATTTCCTGCGTGGTGGCGGAACTGTATCCCTTCTGCGCGAACACCTTCGTCGCTCCGTTGAATATCTGCCTTCTCCTTCGCTGCCGCCTGGCTTCCATGTATTCCTCCCGCTTAGCCATTCTCGGCCTCCTTCCGTCTTCCTGACACGCCGCGTAGAACGAACTCTTCAAGCAGCGTTTCGTATGCTTCTATTCCTCCTGCGTTCTTCTTTGCCAAGACTGAATGGGACCACAACAGGCACATGACGGCGATTAGTTCCGCTATCACAAGAGATTCCCCCTTGCTGAAGCGTTCGCGGCCCGCCGCTTCGGACACAAGCGAGGCCAGAGCGTTAAGATATCTTTCTTCAAAAACGCGAGTAATAAGTTCGCTGTCCTCGTGCTTTATCCGTTCGATCTCGCCTCCCATCACTTCGGCGAGCCGGGAATGCTCATCGAACAGCGCCAGTTGGGACTTTATGGCGATCCTTAGTTTTTCCTCAGGCGGCGCGTCCAGACTCGCGGCTTCAGAAATCTTCGCCGACATCAGGGATATGCCCACTTCCGCGATGAGAGGGATGAGGTCTTCCTTTTTATCGATATATTGATAAATGGTTCCTTTGCCGAGACCTGCGGCGGCGGCTATCTCTCTGATAGTCGCTTTGTGAAAGCCTTTTTCGGAAATGACCGCAATAGCGGCCTCGAATATCTGCCTGCGGCGTTTTTGGGCTGTGTCGCTCGCTCGTCTCATTATTAACCCGACCAGTCGGTCTAGTTATAGATTATTGTTATCGAAGCGGGTTGTCAAATGATTTCGAAAATATGTCGCGCGCCCATCGGCGACTCCGGGTTCCGATAAAATGCTGAGGCAAAAAAGAGCTTTCGAGAGCAAAAAATTCATAAAACAATACCACATTAGTTGTTTCCATGTGTTATTGTTATCGTGTCATATCGTTCCATCATGAAGACGGATGTTTTAACATGAAATAAATAAAGGAGAGACGGCATGTTTGTGAAGGCGATTGCAGCGGTTGTGGTTTTGATGATGTGTTTGGCGCGGACGGCGTGCGCGTCGGATTTGTGGGCGGATGCGGGGCAGTTGAGAGAGGTCAGGCGCTGCGGGGACGGCGTCCTGTATGAGACCGACGCGTCGCATGGGACGCTGCTTGTGGCGCGGGTGAGGGGGACTCACAAGGAGATGGGCAGGCAGTACGGCTGTCTGTTGGGAGACAAGATAATATCTGTGATGCAGGTGTACACGAAAGCATCCGACCCGAAAGATATAAAAAAGACGTTGATCTTCCGCGCCTGCCGGAATGTGTGGAAGCGAAACGAGCCGCATGTGCCGAATGAGTATAAGGACGAAATAGTCGGGATAGCGCAGGGGGCGAACAAGGCGGGATTCGATGTTTCTCCGCAGTTGGTGGAGACGGGGATAGCGTTGCCGAATTTTTCTGACATGCACGACAAGAAGCTGATGATGAGCGGGCTGAACCCGGACGACGCGAAGAGGCTTGGAATGGGGGCCGGATTCGATTTCCGCACCACGTGCAGTTCATTCGCGGCGTGGGGCGGCCGCACTGAGGGGGGCCGCTTGTTCGCGACGCGGGATTTGGATTGGGAATCAAAAACGGGTGTCGGGCAATACGGACTAGTCACTGTTTACGAGCCTGCCGGGGACGACGGCAGCCCACGGAACAGGTATGTCACTTTCGGGTATCCGGGGGTCATCGGCGCGATTGCGGGCATGAGCGAAAAGGGAATAACCATAGGCGAGATTGGCGCGGTAAACACGGTGGAGACGCAGGAGGGGACGCCGTGGACTATAACGATGCGCCGCGCGCTCGAGGAGGCGGACAACCTCGAAGAGGCGATCGCCATTATCGAAAAAAGCAAAAACACGGTCGGTTACAACTTCGTCGTCGGCTTCGGGGACCCACTCAGATACGGGACGCCCGGTTTTTCGCCGGCAGCGGTGGCAATAGAGCAGAACGGTGAATTCACTTCGGTTTTCAGGGACGACGACCCGAAGGAAAGAGAGTCGGCGTGGATAGACGCGGACGGAAACCCGGTTTTGAAGGACGGGGAGCAGATAAAGGTCGGACTGCCTTTGAAAGAGGCGGTTTACAGGGCGGACACGTCGTTTGATTTGAGGATACGCGGGACGCAGACGGCGAGCAACGGGCCGGCGCGCGAGAATTCCAATGGAGATCCGAGGGAAAGCGGCGCTTATTCTAAAAGGTACGCTCCAAATTTTTATATGCTCGACGCTCTGGCAAAAGGAGAGGCGTATTCGAGCGATGGACGGGAGATTTTCGCTGCCGGCGCTCCGAGGCTGATCTCGGCGGAAGAGACGCTCAGAATTATGGACGCGGTGTCTATGAAGGATTCCAATATTCTGGCGGTCGCCTACGACGCGACGTCTCTTGAGTTCTGGGTGGCTTACGAATCAATGTCGGATGGGAACTGGAAACCCGCTAGCGACAACAAATACTCTCGTTTCCGACTGAAGGATTTGTTCAGCGAATAGGCGGGATTTTAAACGCGTTCTGTTAAGAGAAAACCGTGAAAAACTTATTAGCGCGCGATTTATCCCGGATTCGTCGATAAAACCGACGAACCGGGGCGATTTTCATAGCGGCGAACTGCTTCGTTGCCGCCGCATTTTTTGTTCATGAACCGCATGTTCTATTCACTGCAAAAACGCGTCTTGCGCCTCGCATTTCATCCGCTCTGAACAATCGCTCCCGAATTCTAACGACGGATTCGGACTTGATTTTCGTTGTTTTAGCAAAATAAAGACAGTCGCGTATTTGCGGTGTGGTGGGGAGCGAAAAGAGGGTACAGGCATCGCAGAGAAGCGCGCTGCCAGTCCCCCCCGTTTTCGCGCTCACGTAATGGCAATACGTAAAGGCTATGTGAACTAGGAAAACAGAAACTATAACTAGAAACAGTCGTCTGTTTATCATAGTTGCCAAGGAGACCTTGGCAACTATGAGTGTGATACCTTGGCAACGATGAGTGTGAGTGTCTCATTCTTCTCTATTTGATAGAACAGCGTTGATGGGTATAATCTGAATACGATGAACGGATTGAGCGCGGACGAAGGTTTTTTCTCCAAGGCTTTCAAGATATGCAGCCAAGTGTTCTCCGATTTTCTTCTCGGAGGCATAGGGTACTTCAACAACACGGGGCTGCCCCCGCTCGCTCTGATGGGGCTTGTGCTCGGCATCATCCGCCTTAACCCCCGAAGAAGGAAATCGAAGATAGTCTTCGTGCTGTACTGGATAGGTCTGATACTGTCCATTGATTTCATATACGCGGTCGGATTCGGGCTGAACGCGTCTTTCGGTTCGAGCGTGGCCGCAACTCTGGCTTTCATTTACATTGCGTTGCTCATATTCCGCAAGATGTGGAAATGGCCGGTGTTTTTGACCGCCACGCAGCTTCTGGTTGTTCCGGTGTGTCTGCTCGGATTGGCCGTCAAGAGCGGGGAGATACGTAACCCGGCTGACAGGTGCGAAAGCATCTCCGAAGTCAGGGGCGCGAAGGTTCTTAATCACGAGAGATACAATTTTACCGACGTGCCGCACACCGCGATACCGAGGTTTTTCGTGCCGCGCCCGCAGAGGGGCGATGTCCTTGTCTGCGCCCACGTATACGTCCACGAGGAAAGCGTTCTGGTGAAAAACGCCATTAACAGGCTGGATCTTAAGACGGGAAAAATGACCGAGTGGCACAAGAGGGGCAACGTTCTCGCGATAAGGGAAGAGCCGGACACGGGCATAATATACGCGGTGATACAGAGGAACTTCAGGGAGCGCGGCGCGCCGAACGTCGAGTTCATCGTTTTTAACCCGGAAGGCGGCATAATAAACAGGATAGACCTGAAACTGAAACGGAACACATTTTACGGCTCGGGCGTCACGATAATGCCGGAGAAGATTTTCATCACCGTAGAGTCCAACTATTACGAATACGACAAGAAGAGCCGCGCCCTAGAAAAACTGAACATCGCGGGAAACTCCGGGACGCCGGTGTACCGCACGGCGTGGACGGAGCCGCACCTGTTCGGCACGTTCTCGGTGTCGCCGTTGTTCGGAAAGCTGTTCGGCTCCCGGCATCTGCTGAGGGTGAACACGGGGACGCGCTCGACGGAGATGTGGACTCAGGACTACCCGGTCGGCATGTTCGATGTGGAGATAAGACCGAAAAAAAGACAGATTGCGGCCAGCAGGAACTACCCGGCTGGAGCATGGCTGCTCGACTTCGATCTCAATAAACTCGTCAAGCTCGTCATGCCCGCCGGCGTCCGCGAAATCGAGTTTTCAAAGGACGGCAAGTATCTTCTCGGAACCAGTTTTTTCAAAGGCAAGTTCCACGTGATAGACGTCGAGTCGAACAAACTCGTCGCCGAGACTTTCATAGGCTATGGCTCGCGGGGGATGACGGTTGATTCAGACGGCAACGCCGTAATCGGGGCGTCCTGCGGCGTCGTCGGAATCAATCTGGATGAATTTCTGAAAGGGAAGAGCGGGGCAGGGGCGGAATAAGCCCGGCAGCCGGGCGACCAGTTTATTTGCGTGGATCGAACAGTTCGTACACTCCGCACGCGGTCACTGCGAAGTTCCTTCCGCTTTCCTCGTCCACGGACACGCTTCTGACTAGCTTGCCAACGCGCGTTCTTTTCAATCTCTTCCATTCGCGGACGTCTATCATGTCAACCGAGCCTCCGCTGTAGTTGGCCACCAACAGCAAGCCGTCCCGCCGGTTGAACGCGAGTTTGCGGGGGAAGTTGCCCACAGGCATCATTTTCACCACCCGGAAACTGTCCGCGTCGGCGGCGAACACCATCTTGAGGAACGGACAGGTGAAGTAGAAGAGGTTTCTCGCAGGATCGGCCGCGATGCCGAAGGACGGCAGCGGGACGCCCGCGACGCGCCCGCCGGGCAGTTGCGCTGGCAGCCGCAACGGCCTGCGGATTATTTTTCTTCCGGATTCGTCTTTCAGGCTCCGCACCTCGTACGCGTCGAACAGCCTCATCGGGTCAAGGGACGGAACGACCAGCCTGTCGTTTTCCGCGTCGAGCGCGAAATAGTCAGCATATCCGAGCGAGCCGAACCTTATCGGGGTCTGCTTTCTCTTTGTTATTCCGTCTATGCCTATTATCCTGCTGTCCGGCGGGCCTAGAAATATCGCGTATATCCGCCCGTCGGCGGGATCGACCTCGCAGTTTGTCACTTCCAGATTGCCAAACCTTATCCTGTCGGAGAGCGACAGCCCGCCTCCGGCGTAATCCATTTCGAGCAATTGAAAGTTCCCGGCTGTTTTCACTGTGGCGTAGAGTTTCTTCGTTTCCCGGTTCGCGCATAACCTCTCCGGGTAAAACGTCTGTCCGTATGATTTTTCGTTCTCGGCGATGACGTACTTTGTCATGTCGCCTGTCTCGGAATCCAGCCTGAGAACGGAGCCGTGCCCGAAGATGTTCTTAAAGGACACGAACAGCGCTCGCTCTTCAGCGTCCATTATCGTTTCATAAGGCAGAGAGCCTGAGAGGAATGCCAGCCTGCGGTATTCATCCATTGAAAGAAGGCAGCGCCTGCCGGAGTCGTCCTTCAAGCTTGCGCATGACGCCGCGGAAGGCGCTATCTGGTTGTAGCTTTGAACGTAGATTATCGATGTCCACAACAGGAGTATGTAGAGCGGGAAAAGCCCCGGACGCGCGTATGGCGTGTCGTATTTTCTGCCTTTGCGCCAGATTGCGTATCCGGCGGACAGCGCCACTGCCGCTATGAAAAAAAACGCCGTGTTCAGCGTGTGAAACATCAGGATGAAATACAGCCCCGGCAACAGGAAATAAAGCTGAAGCATGGGCGCGACGAAGAAGTTGGTCCAGATTCTTGCTTTCGCGGGCGGTTCTAGCCTGCCCAGCGCGGTTTCCATCTTGGCCGCTATCACGCGCCAGTACAGATAGACCGTCGCGGTGGCCGCAAGCATCGCCGTTATCATCAGCAGAAAAACGTCCATCCGTTCCGGGTTCAGGTACTGCGGGGCTTTGACCAGCAACGCCGCGTACGCCGCGATTATCCCCGCCGCCGGGATATATCTCAGCGCGCGCGACTTCGGCCTGTTCTTCCATCCCGGCATCAGCGCGTACGCCAGCGCGAAAAACAGGAACAACAGCGGAACTCCCCACCTGCTCGCCTCGAATAGATGAAGCGCCACTACGGAAAACCAGACAAGGTACAGCGCCTTCCCCGAATTCCACAGGCCCCGGCTCTCCTTCTCCTGTCTTTCGTCAGACATGGTCCGCGAGTACGCCGCTTCGATGTCGAACGGAACGGTTATCCTCAGGAAATATATCGCCGCGATGAAAAGAATGTACGACGCGAGAATGATTTGAACGGCGTTAAGGACGTGGCCGTACCCGTAGATGTCCGGTATCCTTGTCATTATGGATATCGGGAGAACGCAGACGGCGATTTTTGCGAAAAGAATAGAGCTTTGAGAGGGGAAGCCGGCTTTGAACGCGTAGGGGGCGCGGAGCGCGCAATCCACAACCCACAAAGCAAGTTTCATGGTCGTGAAAACCGCGCCGACCAGAGCTCTTTTCATGATAAAGGAAACCGGGACTCCTTCAGCGTTGGGAGTTTCTTTGAACGGTTCTTGTGCCGGAGATTCGGCGGGCGGAGTCCACTCCTCGAATTCAGGAGGCGGGGGAGAGGTCTGAGCTGTTAGTTCCGCTTCGACGGCTTGCTCCGCCGCGCCGGGAACCGTTTCCGGTTCGGCGGCCTTTGCGTCCGCCACAGGTTTTGTCTTTGCCCGAAAGTTTTTTAATCTTTGCAGTCGGACAGGTTTGAACGGTTTGGGTTTGCCCTGCGCCGCCGCCGCCCGCGCCCTGACGAAATACTCTATCTTTTCATAAGCCGAGAGGGCGGTCTCTCGCGCGCCGTCAAAAACTTTGCCGGCGTCCTCGCCGACCCAGTTCATGACTGTGAAAATATGCTTGAAGGCTGAATAAACGAAACGCAGCACGTAGAAGGCTATGAGCAGAAATATTATTAGACCTATTACTTGCATAAGCCTCCGCCGCTAATTGATGCTTTTGATCATATCGTCTCTGTTATAGAATGGATACCCGCTTTCGCGGGCATGACGGCGCTGGGAGGGATTATTTATCCGTTTCCCTTTAGAGCCGCCGCTGTCTCTGATTCTGCTTTAAACCCGGACGCTCCCTTTTAGCCATGCTTATGTTTTTCCGCGCTCCGTAGTTTGCGCCTTCACTTCTTCTTGATCTAATCATTCCCATATCTCCCGCGCCGTCATTCCCGCGAAAGCGGGAATCCATTTGAAATCATTGATAATTCCATTGAAACACATCAATAAATACCAATCTGATTCCAACGGGTATGAGTTTACAATGTTTGAGGGGAATTGAAAAGGAGGCAAGACTCGCCGCCAATTTATTGCCCGCCGCGATTGCGTTTGCTATACTGCATTCCATGGCGCGGACATCTTCAGGGTTAAGAACGCTTTTTGTTGTTCCGCCGAGGATGTCCCTGCTGAACAGGGATTCGGCGGCCACTCAGGTAGTGCCTCTGGTCGGATTGGCCTCTATTATCGGAAACATAAAGTCCGAATTCCCGGAAACCGCCTTTATCGACGCCTTCGCGGAAAAACTCTCCTTCAAGCAGACTCTTAAAAAAATTGAAGAGTTCAATCCCGATGTTCTGGCGTTCTCATGCCTGACGATACAGATAAACGACGCGGCGGAAGTGGCGGCGGCGGCAAAGGCGGGCGGAAAGCCCCCCGTAACAGTCGTCGGCGGCCCTCACGCAAGCCGTGTCCCTATGGACACGCTGGCAGAGTTTCCGGCGTTCGACTACGCCGTCGCAGGCGAGGGCGAGTTGACTATGGCGGAGCTTCTGCGCCTCGTCGCGGACGGCTCTCCGGCTTCCGGCGTCAAAGGCGTCTATTCCATCTCTCCCGACGGCGTCCGCGCTGGCGAGCCGCGCTCTTTCATCGATGACCTTGATTCTCTCTCTCTCCCTGACTGGAGCGCTTTCAACCTCGACGCATATTGCGCCAGCTTCCGGCTTAAATCGCAACGCATCCGCGAACTCTGCGTTTCCATCAACAGGGGCTGTCCTTTCAACTGTATTTTCTGCTCAAAAATCATGGGCAACAAAGTCCGCAAACGCTCTATCCCCGGCGTCATCGACGAGATTCAGAGAGACATCCGGGATTTCGGCGCGGGGCAGATTCTCTTCACGGACGAAACATTCACAGTGGACAGGGAAGGGGTGGTCTCGCTGTGCGAGGCCATGATTTCATCGGGGATCAGCGACAAGATTTCGTGGACGGCCGACACGCGCCCGGACATGGTGGACGACGAGCTTGTCGCCCTCATGAAAAGGTCGGGTTGCTTTTTCCTTTGTTTCGGCGCGGACAGCACGGACGACGACGCTCTGAAGATAATGAAGAAGAACGCGCGCGCCGCCAACATCTACACCGCCATCCGCATGTGCAAGGCTCACGGCCTTCAGACTCAGGCGGCGTACATCCTCGGCCTGCCGACGGACACCGCGCAGTCCGTCAGAAAAAACGTGAGCGGCGCGCTAAAGGTGAACAGCGACTTTGCCACGTTTTCCATCCTCGTCCCGTATCCCGGAACGAAAGTCATGGAGATGGCCGAAAGCGGAAACGAAGGGCTGACGCTGCTCACAAAGGACTGGCGGCTGTACGGCAAACAGCTCGGCTACGCCATGGAGACGAAGAACCTCGACCGCCGCAAACTTGAGAAACTCCAGCGCAACGCTTATTTCAGGTACTATCTGCGCCCCGCAAAAATCAGAAACGTGTTCAGGATAGCCGACGTGAAGATGGTGTTTTTCTATTTCGTGTCCCACATGCTGAAGCGGCTGGGCGTGAAGCCCGGCGCGAGGCTCGGCGGCGGCCCGGCGGCTCAATGAGAATCCTTTTCATCCAACGCCTCCCGTTCGCGCACATCGGCGCGATGCTGCTTTCCGCCGAACTGAAGCGGGCGGGACACGAAGTCGAAGTCCTCATCGCCGGGGACGGGCTGAGAGCGCGAGGCGCGGACGCCGTCCGCCGGGCGGACCTGCTGGGGTTCCACTGGATCTCCGGGTCGGACGGCTGGCTGAGGGATTTCCTGTCCCGGCTGCCTGCGCGCCCTCCCGTCGTCGTCGGCGGGCCGCACCCGACTTTCGTCCCCGATGACATCCGCGCGGTGTCCGCCGATTTCGCCATCCGGGGCGAGGCGGACGAGGCTTTGCCCGAACTGGCAGCCTCGCTCGACGCTCCGCTCGACTCCCTGAAAAACATTAAGAATCTCTGCTTCGACGACGGCGGCTCTCTTCACATATCGCCCCAGCGCCCTCTCGTGGAAGACCTAGATTCGCTCCCGTTTCAGGACGTCTCTCTTTACGCGCGCATCCCCCGGCTTGCGACAATCATCTCAGAACTGTACCCGGCGATGTGCTCGCGCGGCTGTCCGAACAGTTGCTCATATTGCTTCAATAAAAAATTTAGGGACATGCACAAGGGTCTCGGCGCATACACGCGGAGGCGAAGCCCCGCGAACGTCGTCGAGGAACTGCTCAGGGCGAAAAGGGATTTCGCGGTCAAGAGGGTGGTCTTCGAGGACGATTCGTTCATAACATCGAAACGGTGGCTGGAGGAGTTCGCGGAGCTTTACGCGCGGGAGGTCTCTCTTCCGTTCGTGTGCCAGACGCCCGCGTCCACGCTCGACGCGGACTCCGCCGGGATGCTGTCTCGCATGGGCTGCGTGTCCGCCCGCGTCGGCCTCGAAACCGCCGACGAAAACAACAGGCGGAAAATCCTCAGAAAGAATGTCTCCGACGAACAGATAACGGAAGCCGTCGCCCGACTCAAGGAGCGCGGCATCATGGCGCAGACATACAACATGGTCGGCATCCCCGGAGAAGGATTCGAAGACGCTCTCAAGACGATGCTCTTCAACAGGCGCATGAAGACGGATTTCACTTGGGTGTCATTCTACAGGCATTATCCGGGCACGGAGTTGCGGGAAGAGTTCGAGGCATCGGCTCCGCAGGCTTCGGCGGCGTCAGCCCCGGACGGTTTTTTCACTCCGTCCGCAGCGACCGCCGCAGATCTCAGGATGTCAAACCTCGGAATGCTGATGCAGTTCTTCAACGTGGCCCGCGCGCCTGTTCCGGCGGTCAGGCTGTTGTGCGCGCTCCCGCTTTCGCCCTTGTACGCGTTGCTTCACAAGGCCGTCTACGCTTTGTCCGTGAAGAAAATCAACCGCTTGGGATGGCTCCCGTTCATCAGGATATCCCTCGGTTTCAGCAAGTTTTTTTAGCTCTGCTATGCCGCGCGCGCCGCGTCGCTCGGTCAGAGTTCCAACTGGTCGCGGGCGATTATCTGGCGCAGGATGTCGTTCGTGCCGCCGGCGATTTCCATCAGCCGCGCGTCCCGATATATCCTCTGCGCCGGGCTGTCCGCAGACAACCCCGCCGACGCCAGAACCTTCATGCACCTGTCCGAATTCTTTATCGCGGTGTCGGATGCCGACACTTTGGCGAGCGCGACGAACGGCGCGCATTTCTCGCCGTTCTGCTTTTTCCACGCCGCGTTGTACATCAGCATCCGCGACACGTCCGCGTCCACATACATGTCCGTGACCCTGAACGCCACTATCTGGTGCGCCGCCAGCGGCTTGCCGAACGACTCTCTTGTCTCCGCGTGGCTCTTCGCCACATTGTACGCGGCTACGGCTATGCCGTTCGCCACCGCGCAGACGTTCAGCCTGACGTAGTCGAATATGTCCGCTATGACCGCCAGACCATTGCCGTATCCGCCGAGTATGTTGTTGTCTCCGAGGTTGACGTCGTTGAAGGAGATATTCGCGGCGACCGCGCCCCTCATGCCGAGAGTGCGCGCGGGCGCTCCGACGCAGATTCCGGCGGCGAACTTGGGAGCCGCGAACACCGTGAACGAATCCCCGGTCTTCGTCAGCGTCACTATCCCGTCCGCTACCGTCGCGTTGGTGACGTACGCCTTCTCGCCTGTCAAAATATAATCTTCGCCGCATTTTTCGGCTGTCGTTTTTATGGCAGAAACGTCGGAACCCGCACCCGGTTCGGAAACTGCCAGCGCCCCGATCTCGCATCCCTTCGCCAGCTTCGGTAGAATCCTTCCCTTCAACTGCTCCGAGCCGTAAATCTCAATGGCCTTGCCCGCGCACAACATGCTCGTGGCGACGGCCTCCGCAGTTGACGCGCAATGCTCCGCTATCACGCTGATCGCCGTCAGCGCGGTGGCAAGGTCCTTGCCCGCCCCGCCGTACTGCTCCGGCACGGTCAGCGCCATCACGCCCTGCTCGGCCAGCTTCTTCCAGTTCTCCGCCGGGAACTCCGCTTTTTCGTCAACCTCCGCCGCGCGGGGCCCTATCTCCGCGGCGCAAAACTCCGACAACGATTTCCTCAACTTCTCCTGTTCCGCCGTTAGTTTGAAGTCCATGTTATTTGGCCCCTTTCTTTTTCGTCTTCAGCAGCATCTTTCCGATGACCTGCCGCTGAACCTCGGAGGTTCCCGCCCCGATCGTTCCCAGCTTGACGTCTCTGTAGTTGCGCTCCACCGGATACTCCCTCATATAGCCGTACCCGCCGTGTATCTGCACCCCGTCGTCCGCCACCTTCAGCCCGACCTCGGACATGAACAGTTTCGCAAGGCACGCCTCCAGCATCGCCGGGATGTTGTTGTCCTTCATCCACGCCACGCGGTACAGCGCCATCCGCGCCCCTTCCACCGCTATCTTCATGTTCGCTATCTTTTCCTGTATCGCCTGAAACTGCGCGATCGGGCGGTTGAACTGCACCCGCTCCTTGGCGTACTTTATGGACTCGTCGAGCGTGTTCTCCATCCCGCCAAGCCCCGCCGCCAGCAGGCACGAGCGCTCGTATTCAAGAATCGTCTTGCCCACAACCACGAACCCCATCCCCTCCGGCCCCAGCAGGTTCGCCGCCGGAACTTCGCAGTCCTCGAATATCAGTTCAGACGTCGTGGACGTCCTGTTTCCCATCTTGTCCAGTTCCTTGCCGATGGAGAACCCCGGCGCGTCCGCGTCCACAATGAACGCGCTGATGCCGAAATGGCCCGCCTTTTTGTCCGTCACCGCTATCACCACGAACTGAGACGCTATCGGGCCGTTGGTGATAAACATCTTCGTGCCGTTGAGAATGTACTTGTCGCCCTTTTTGACGGCGGTTGTCTGAACGCTCGCCGCGTCGGACCCCGCGTTCGGCTCGGTCAGCCCGAAGCCGCCCAGTTTCTCGCCCGAAGCTATCCCCGGCAGATACTTCTTTTTCTGCTCCTCGTTGCCGATCAGCCAGATGGGAACGCCGCAGAGAATAGTGTGAGCGCCCCAAGAGAGCGTCAGCCCGCCGGACGCCCCGCCGCGCGTGAGCGCCTCCATCCCCAGACACGTCGTCAGCACACCCGCGTTCGCCCCCCCGTACTCCTCCGGGAACGGCAGCGCCATCATGCCGAACTCGCCCATCTTCTTCCACGCTTCCCAGCAGAACTCCCCCTTCTTCTCGAACTCCTCCATCAGAGGATAAATTTCGTTCTTCGAGAAGTTGAACACGCTCTTCATGAACGCCTGTTGCTCTTCATTGATAGAAAATTCCATCTCGGCCTCCTTTGTGCGCGGCCTGCGGACGGAGCGCGCTCCGCGCCGCCTCGCCGCCTGTGCCGGGCCGCCGCCACATCGCGGCGGAGCCGGGTTTGACAACGCCCGCATTCGCGGGATGACAGGGCATGATTATACCCCAACAGCCAACAAATCGAAAAATATTTTTCCCGCCATCCCGCCAAATCACCCCAAACGCCACCGCCTTGGTGTAGGACGGGAACGCCGATTCCCGCCGCCCTTTCCTTTGCCTGATGATAAAATAATTAATCGTAGGGGCGACCCGGCGGGTCGCCCTTTGATAAGAAACAAATTGAACTGTATGGTCTATTCACGAATTGCCCGTATTTTCCCTATGCCGGGTCGCCCGAACACGGTTGAAAAGAAAGTCTCCGGGCGATTCGTGAATCGCCCCTACATGTTGGGATACGGCATCTCGTTGGCAATAGCAGAAGTGTCGCTTGGAGATAATGGCGGAATAGAAGAAAATACCGCGCGAAGAAAGGAATCGGTATGTAGGGGCAATTCAAGAATTGCCCGCCGTTCCCCCCCCCGCCGTTTTTTTCGCCACCCGCCGCCACAAAAAAGGGGACTGGCAGCGCGCATCCCCAGCTATGCCCGCACCCTCTTTTCGCCCTTTTCCCCGCCATCCAAAAATACAAATTACAGACCTGCCCCCGCATTTCCCCAATATCCTTTTTAGCTTGCATTGTTTATAATTAAAAAAAATAGGAGTTTTCAATGGAAAAAGAAATATCATCAATAACATCTGCGCTATGCGATGATCTTGAATGTACGCCTGACAACTCTTTTAGGGATGAAAATAATTTTTTAAATGAGCTTCTCTCAAACAGTCACTATTTAGCAGTCAAGGATTATATTGAATCAAATAACGAGCAAAACCAAGCATTGCGAGCAAGGGAGTTTCTTGACAGATTCTGCATTAAATATGCAAAGTTGTCAAAGAACAATCCTCAAAACACGACAATAGAAGCAGCAAAAAACAGATTTATCGACCGTGTTAAAAACAAGTTTGCCGACGCACAAGGTGAAATATGGATATGCGGATACTATCTTGAAGACAATGTCGAAGAATACAGACTGACTGATTGTATAAAAATCCGGAAACCGAAACCAGATGATTTTACATCCGTATGTTTTGTGCCTAATAACATCGACCGCATTAAACCATCTGCTGTTGTAGAATTTCAAATTGAAACACATCTATTGTCCGAGTGCGATTATGGTATGAATATGCGTAGAGCCGAAGATATGATTATTGCGACACTGTCTTTGTTGAATACATGTTCAGTAAGATGCCTTGGATTAAAAATGGAAGATATCCCCGGAATAATCAGTTCAACGAATAACAATTTTCCATTGTTTACGCGCCCATTTCTACAGTTAGATTCAAACCGCTTTAAGGAGATATATGAATTAGTAAAATATCTAGATGAAGGGCCAGCAAAGATAGGATATGACCGATATCGGATATTCTTAGAAAGTAGTGTTGGAGAAGCTTCCGAAAGAAAAATCACAACGTTGGTAAATGCTTTGGAAGCAATTGTATTGAGTGAAAATGGCGAGCTGAAGTTTAAATTCTGCCAGAGAATCAGCTTATTGCTGACATTCTTAGGGTTTGATGGATTAAAAACGAGAGATATGCTAAAGGAATCTTATGATATTAGAAGCAAGTACATTCATGGTTCAGCGATAGACGAAAAGCAGAAGAAGAAGATATACGATCGTTTTAACATGACTATTCATGAACTGATGAAAAGAATAGCTGAGATAACTAGAATCGTTTTAACTTCATTTCTTATTTTGAATGTTGAAAAGGAAGAATTTGTGAGATGCATTGATGATTCTGTTTATTGCGAAAGTAAAAGAAAAGATTTGATTGATAAAATTAAATCAATTAAAGAAGACATCCGTCCCTCATTTGATATTAAATAAGAAAGATTCATTGACAGACCTGACCCCTCATCCTCCAGACTTAACCCAGCATCCATGAGTCCCGGTTCAGACTTTTTGCTTCATGTGAGGGTTTGCCATGTCGATTTGTGGTAGAATGGCAAACAGACAATATTCGGGTGAATCAATGCAGGGCGGTGTAGCAATGGGCATCGAGAAGTGTGAACAATGTGGAAGACCCTATTACAAATTGTTACCGAAGGATAAATTATGCGCAGCTTGTGAGAAAACGATACAGAGTGGCAATAAGAATGAATCAAGGGCGACAATGCAGGCTGCTAAAATCGAGCTATGTGACAAATGTGGCAGACCATTGCGTCCTGATGATAGATTCTGCGCGGCCTGTGGTAAAACGATACAAATAGGCATTAAGGCTGAATCGAGCGAGTTAATCATGGATAGTCAAATAACAGAGAGAAAAAACGGGCGAACGAAAGGAAATGAAAAGATGATGGAACAGTTTCAGAGTCTTCCTAAAGAAATCAGGATATGTGTAATATCGGCAATAATCATCTTGCCTTTATTGTTCGGTTGGTTTGTGTGGCCGACGCCGTGGAAAACCTATCAAGTTAGCGACCGGAACCTTCATGGGCTAATGAAACACAACAGAATTACCGGAAGTGTATGTACGATTTATCCATATGGAGCAAATAATGAAATAATATACGGCGATTGTTGGTGAGTATGGACAGGAGGGTATTATGATAGCCGATGAACGAATAGAGCGGTTAGAGGCGGAGTTGAAGCAAGAGCGGAAGCGAAGGCGAGGAATACTAGGGACAGTCACCAATTATGTAAGCGAGTGCGGGGTCAGGTCTGTAATTTGTATTATTGGAATGGTTTGGGGGAAAGGTTTGGGGTCAGGTCGAGATTGTTGGCAGATTATTCTGTAAGAATTAGCGGGTAATCATGATGTTTGACTTGCGACAACTGAATATAGGATGAGCCGGTTTTGGGGATATGCTGAAAAGCAATATTGAAGGGTTTTGGGTGAAAGCGGAGCATTTGAGTTTTAAAGCGAGATATGTTAATCGTGTAAACCAACGATAAAAGCTGATATGTCCTAGGGGAGTCAGGGGGCAGGTCTGTAATCTGTATTATTGAGCGGCGGATGGAATGGGGGTTCATGGCCTGCAAGGAAGACGGGAATGAATTCCCGAAAAGGCAAAGCGGCGATGAATCGCCGCAGTCCAAATTAATGCATTTTTAGGCTGATCTATATGCCAAGTTTTTATTGGATATACCCCATCGCACGCCCACAACCCCGTTGTGGGTGTTTCTTAACCATTAGCGCCCACAAGCAAAAAACGCTTGAGGGTGGCGCCCGGAAGAATGCGAACTGATTTGTATCCACAATCAAGTTTGGGGTGGCGCCCTTTTTTGTTCAGCAGGAACGCGGTTTCCGAGACCAATAACTGAGACAATTCGGGGCGGGGCAACCCCGCCCCTACTGCAAAAATGCGCCTTGCGATCCGCATTTCATCCGCTCTTAACAATCGCTCCCGAATCCTAACAACGGATTCGGGTTCATTCTTAGATTTCAACGCATTGGCGAAAAACGCGGGCTAATGACGAGTATGGTTAAAGCGCGGCGGTCTTTGCCTTTACCGGCTGTCGCAAGGAGCGTATAATGGAAATGGTTGCGGACGGTTCGCGGTTGAAGATTAATAGTATATCAAAAGACAGATTGAGCGCCTGAGCGGCGCGAGGGAATATCGAGGGTTGCCGGTTGACGCGCAAGGGGTCGAATCTTATTGCCATCGGGCGGGGGCGCGAGGGCGCGCCTGAGGTCTTGTTCGTCGTGTTCGACGACGAGACGGGGGCGGGGCTGCATCCGCGCGACAGGACGCCGCCGTTCGGAGCGGCGCTCAGCGGGGCGGCCCTCGAAGCGGCCGGCATCGGTTCCCGCCTGCTCGAACTGTCCGCGTCCGACGTGAAACGGGGGGATGTTTCGGAATTGCGGGGCGTCAACGCGGGAGTGGTGGCGGTGGAGGCGGGGGCGCGGCATGATGGTTTTCTTGAGAGGTTGCGCCCGGCGGTCAGGGAGCGCGGCGGCAGCGTTGTGGCGTTCGGGATGTACAGCGGTGTTTCTGCTGATTCGATATTGAAAAGGGGGCTGGCGGACTACTGTGTGATAGGGGAGGCCGAGGGGGCGTTGCCGGGGCTGGCGGAGCGGCTGATTTCGGGCGGCGGGGGCGGCATTCCTCCGGGCGTCAAATGGCTGGAGCCGGACGGCGGCATCGGGTTCTCCGGCCCGTCCGCGCCGGTGAACACGGACGATATGCCGTTTCTGCCGCTCCCGGTTCTGACGGACGGCAGGTACAGAAAGAACTCTTTCCCGGTTGCGATAGGACGACCTCTGAAATGGGGGTTCGCGCTGGGCAACAGGGGCTGCAGGTTTTCGTGCCGGTTCTGCACGGCGATGACGCGGCAGTCGTTGCGGAAAGAATACAGGCTGTGTTCGCCGGAGCGGCTGTTTGAGGAGATGAAATATCAGGTTGAGCGGGGAGGGCGGACGATTATTTCGGTGGAAGACGACCTGTTCACGGGAGACAGGGAGTGGACGCTGAGGTTCTGCGAGCTGCTTGAGAAGTACGGATGGGCGACGCCGTGGATAATGCAGACGCGGTTTGATTGTTTGGACGACGAGGTTCTTGCGGCGCTGAAGCGGGCCGGGTGCGCGGGCATGACGTGCGGGATGGAATCGGGAAGCGACCGCGTTCTGGAGGCGTTGGGCAAAAGGGAATCGGTGGAAACAATCCGGCGGACTGGAAAGCTGATAAACAAATATGGATTCGCGACGAGATACACGACGATGATAGGCTCGCCGGGGGAGACGGAGGCGGACGCGCGGATGACCGCCGCTCTCGTGCGGGAGCTTAACCCGACGGTGGTTCAGATGTCGTTCTGCACGCCGTACGCGGACACGGAGCTTGCGAAGGAAGCGGGGTTGCGGAGCGGCGGCAGGCGGTTCGAGGACCCGGCGGCTGGGATATGCGCGCTGAGCGCGGACAGGTTGAAAAGAATAAGGCTGAAGTTTTACGCGAAGCATTATTTTTCGCTGTTGTATCTGCGCGGCCACGCGGCGGGGGCGGCAAAGTATTTGATTGAGAACCCGCGAGCCGCGGCGGGACAGAACGCGGCGTTCGCCTCCTTCGTGGCGCGCCAAGCCATGAAGACGGCGGGGCTTCGGTTCGTTTCCCGGCGCGCGGAGTGACGGAGTGATAAAGACAATTCCGAGAAGAAGGATATATTTTGCGCCCGGAGCGATGGGGCTGGTTGCGCGCGGGGCCGGGGCGGGCGGCAGGCGGAAGCTCGAAGGGCTTATCGCCGGACGCGGCTTTAAGAACCCGCTCGCCACTGTCAGCGGCAGGGCGGGGCTGCGGCTGCTGCTCGAAACTTCGGGAATGCCGCCCGGCCGCGAGGTCCTTGTTCCCGCTTACACGTTCGGCATGGTGTATCCGGCGATAGCGGCGTCAGGGTTCGTCCCGGTTGCGGTGGATATCGCTCCGGAGACGTTCCAGATAAGCCCGGAGGCCGCGCGAAGGGCGTTGACAGTGAAGACGGGCGCGGTTCTGGCGACTCACATCTTCGGCGAGCCGTGCGACATCCTCGAACTGGAGAAGATGGCGCGAGCGAGCGGGCTGGCGCTGATCGAGGACTGCGCGCAGGCGTTCGGCGCGACGCTGAACGGGAGGCCGGCCGGGACTTTCGGCGACGCGGGGTTCATCAGCTTGGACAAATCGAAGCCTTTGCAGGGCATTCAGGGAGGCGTCATATTCGGGAACGACGCCGAATGGCTGGGCAGGGCGAGGGAGAGGGCGGAGTCGGCGGGGCCGCCGGAGCGCGCGCCGAGGCTGAAGTTCGCCGCCGCCGCCGTGGAGGACTTCGCGGTGGGAAGCCCGGCGTGGAGGGCGGCGATGTTGCTGTTCGGATATGAAGGGACGCGCCGCGCCATCGTGTCTACGTACCGCCGCAAAGAGGGCGCGAAGACGGCTCCCGAAGGGGCGCGCGCGGCAGGCTCGCCGCTTATGCCCGACCTGTTCGCGGAACTGGCGGCGATGAATATAGAAGGTCTGGACGCGCGGCTGGCCCGCAGGAGAAGAATAAGGGATATCTACAGGGAAGTCCTTGGCGGGACGCTGAAGTTTCAGAGGACGGCCCCGGGCGCGGAAGGCTCGTGCCACATGGCGGTCGCTCTGGCGTATGGGGACATCGGGAAGCTGAGGCTGCGGCTGGCGCTGCGAGGGGTGGACGTCGCGGCGGGAGACGAGATAGCCGACGACTGCCTGAAGGCCCCCGGCTCGAACGTCGCCGCTGTCTTCAGCCGAGCTATGACGCTGCCGATGTCCGACAGGATATCGGAAACGGACGCCCTGCGCGCCGCCCGCGCGGTGAAGGAGACCGCTTCCCGCGCGGATTGAAGGCTGACGCCAACCGCCCGGTTGAAAACGATATGACGATTGTCAATATGGCAGACGCGGCGCGAACGTATTTCAGCGTGCGCGCCGCGAGGCGAGCCGGGACGCCGCCCGCGCAGATTCCTCTGGTCTATTTCGACATCACGAGGCGCTGCGACTCCGCGTGCGTCATGTGCGCGTTCAGGGACAGCGCGGCCAGAGCCGAGGACGAGCTTTCGACGGAAGAGATAAAGGCGCTCGCGCCGGCGCTCGCCAGCAAGCGCGCCCGCATTGTTTCATTCGGCGGCGGCGAGCCGATCCTGAGGCCCGACCTCGAAGAAATCATTCGGGCATTCCGTCGCGAGGGGATATCCGCGCACGTCAATTCCAACGGGCTTTCGATAACCCCGGAGCGCGCCGCGTCTCTCGCGGACGCCGGACTGTCCATGATTTACATTTCCTGCGACCACTGCGCTCCGGAAAAATACCGCCGCATAAGAAACATCGACGGCTTCGACAGGGTTGTTTCTGCGGTCGAGTGTTTCAAGTCGCTGAAACGTCCCGTGCCGGTCGGGATAAACGTCGCTGTTTCGAGTCTGAACGAATCGGCGCTGGAAGACATCGCGGACTTCTTCGCCGGGATGAAAGCGGACAAGATACAATTCACTCCCGTGAACAGGCTGCCGCAGCACAAATCAATGACGGAAGAGACTCTGGAGCCGCTTGTGCCGAAAGACATCGAGGGCGTCAAATCGACTCTCAGGAAGATTGCCGGAAAGCTCGACTCGCTGCATATCCGCTCGAACACGAGGCATTTCATAGACAACATCCATCTGGCTTACGAAGGGCGCGGGAGGGTTCCGTGCTATGCGGGTTTCCTGTGGGTAGTCATCGACCCGGCGGGGAATGTCATGCCGTGCTATGAATATGACACTGGCTTGAATTTAAGAGAAAAAACGATAGAAGAAATAATGGATTCGGGAGAATTTCGGTCGCGGCTGAGGGAAGTGAAGGCGTGCGGGGCGAAGTGCTTCGACTGCGGGAGCGCGGAGACCGGCGCGAGGATGCGGCTGGCGCACGCTGTCGGCAGGCCTTTTGAGGTGTATGGCGAAATCAGGATGCACGGCGGAGCGTGAGAGAGCGGACGGACGCGAGAAATCGCGTCACCGGGCCGCCGAGACGGCTTTTTCCAATGACAACTCGAACACCCCCGCGCGGGACACCGCGTATATCCTGTCGCCGTCTCTGGACAGCGTTACTCCCCGGAGCCGCGACCCAATGTTCTTAGAATAAACCACTGAGCCGTCGCTTCCGTTTATAAGGAGCAGTTCGCCTGTGATGTAGTTGCCGGCGGCGAGCAGGCCCCGGCTCGAAGCGAACGTCATGTGCCTTAGTCCCCGGCTGTATGCGCCGAGTTTTGTGACGCGGAGGTCGGACAGCCGGACGCGGAATATCTGCCCTGTGTTGAAGTCAGAGACGTAGATGTCGCCGCGCAGCCTGTCCGCAGCAAGATGCTGGTAGAGAGGGCCGAACCTGAGGCCCACTCCGGGGAGGGGCTTTTTGGCTACTGTAAGCAGGGCGCCCTGTTCGGCGTCGAAGCGGGAGCGTATGACCATGCCGTCTGAAACGGCGATGAAGGAATCGTCTTCGAGCGGCAGGATTTCCTCGATGTTGCCCATATTGATTTTATGAAGAATGTTTCCAGAGCCGTTGATGATAAACCAAGGAAAAGTCGCCAAGTCGGAGTTGACGTAAAAAAGGTTTGAGCCGGGCAGGTGGGCCATCCGGCAGGGTTTGAAAACCTTGGCTGGGAGCGCGCGACGCTCTCCTTCGAGAGAGCCGCCCGCGACGCTCATCATCCGGCCCGTGTTGTATTCTCCAACGAAGGCGGAGTTCGTTTCGCAGTCCAGCGTCAGTTGTTCCGCCGCTCCGTCGAGCCAGTCCAGTTCGTAGGTTTCGCCGCCGGCTCTGTTCCATGCCAGAGCGCCCGGAGCGCGGAACACGTTGGAAAGGAAGAGAATTGAGCCGTCGCAGCTTTCCACAACCTCGTAGAACTCTCTAGGGAAAGGCGCGGAGGCGGCCATTCGTTCAAGCGGCTTGATGTGTTTCGCGACAGCGTCGTCGGGAACGCCGTCCGAAAAAAAAGTCATAGGAGACAGATACCAGAATCCGCCATAGAGAACCAGAGCGTATGCGGCGAATGCGGCGGCTCGCGCGGCGGCGGGCAGGCGGAGCCTGACTTTTATCGCCGCCACCGCCGCGACCGAGATCAGGGCAGTGGCAATCTCCGGAAGAAGGGCGGGCATGTTGATATAAAACGACAGCAGCCAGACCGCCGGGATGAGGCACAGGACGGGCGCTGCGGCGGCGCCCCGCGATGTCGCCCATGTTCCGGCGGCGGCCGCCGCGACCGCGAACGCCACAGGCTTGACGCCGAACATGTAAAAGAGGGTGTAGGAATAAGCGAGAAACATCATTGCCGGGAAGAAAAGCAGCGCAACGCCGGAAGTTTTGAGAATCCGGAATCCCGGCTTGGAGCCGGCGCGCCCGGCAAGCGCCCAATGAAGAATCAGGAGAAGAAGCCCTGCGGCGACGCTGGCTCCGAGGGCAGCCCACAGCGCGTCTCGCTCGAACCTTACCACAAGGAATTGCGCCGATAGAACGGCAATCGCGATGACTATTTGGACAACTGTCAGAACTATCTTCATTAAGACATCCCGCGAATCCGCCGAAGCGCGCCGACTTTACGGCCAAAATTCCGGCTTGGCAACTATCCGCATTGGTTAAAAATGCGGGTTAGGAGCGTAAAAAAAAGAACGCAGATTTTCAACCCCATTTTCAAAGCTTCTCATATTAATATGCGAATGTCTACCCTGAATATTCCTTTGTCGGACGCGGGGCGCGAGAGAATTCGGGATGGACACACTGGCCGTAGCGGGGATATTATCATGGAGTGAGAATACTTTTAACCATTCCGACGGTCGACAACCGCTCCTACATGGGAAGCAGTTACAGCATGAGGTTTGCGGACAATTTCATCCCGTCGTTGGGGCTGGGCTATCTGGCGGCGTCTCTGGCAAAGAGAGGGCACGAGGTAAAGATACACAACCCGGTTGTTCCGGAAAGCGTGGAAAGGATTGTCGAGGAGGCGGAGCGGTGGCGTCCCGATGCCATAGGACTTTCGCTTTTCACGCCCCACATGAGGAGCGTCAGGGAGTTGTTCAACGCCCTAGGCGAGGCGGGGCGAAGGCCGGCGATGATAGCCGGAGGGCCGCACATGTCCGCGCTGCCGGAGGACACCATGCTGAGGCATCCGTTCGATGTCGGCGTGGTGGGAGAGGGCGAGGAGACTGTCTGCGAGATTGCCGAAAGGATAGACCGGAAAGAGGGATTCGAGGGGGTAGCCGGGACGGCGATTCGCGCGGACGGCGGGGTGGTATTCGGTCCCGCGAGGCCGTTGATCGACCCGCTAGACCGCATCGCGCCCCCCGCCAGAGACCTCATGCCTCCTTTGAGGACGCACAGGCCGACGCCCGCGTCCATAAGGCGGTTCCCGTTGGCGGTGATGATAACGTCGAGAGGGTGTCCGTACGGGTGCGCTTTCTGCGACCGCGCCGTGTTCGGGGCGACATACAGGGCGCACAGCCCCGAATATGTGATGACGGAGATGGAGGAGACCGTCAGTAAACATGGGGCGAAAGAGATAAGGTTTTTCGACGACGACATAGCGATAGACAGGGATCGGGCGGAGACGCTTGCGGAGATGATGATAGCGCGCGGGGCGCGGACGCCGTGGACGTGCAACATAAGCGCGAAGGCCGCCGACCCGGCGCTTATGAAGTTGTTCAAGCGCGCAGGCTGTTGGCAGGTCCTGTTCGGGCTGGAGTCGGGCAGCGACCGCGTCCTGAAAAAACTGCGCAAACACACGACGACGGAGATGTCAGAGAGCGCAGTCCGCGCCGCACTCGCCGCCGGACTTAGAGTCAGAGCAGATTTCATTGTCGGCACGCCCGGCGAGACGATGGACGAGATGTGGCGAACCGTCATGTTCGCAAAGAAACTGAACGTCGATTTCGCCCATTTCAACAAATTCGTGCCGTTTCCCGGAACAAAGATACACGCCGAGCTTGCGCGCTCGGGGCGCTCTTTCGACTACGAAGAGAACTGGAGCGACACGGACGCCTCAAATATCGTCTATCTGCCGGACGGAGCAAGCCCCCGCGAATACTCCGAATTCCTGAGCGGAAGCTATAAATCCTTCTATCTGCGCGTTTCGTACATCGTCAGACGCCTGTCGAGAATCAGGACGTTTACCGAATTCGCGTCTCATGTTAAAGGAATGGCTGCGCTATTGTTCCTGAAATAAGCGGCTGCGGCGCGCTTCATGCCGGCGTTTTTTAACGCCGAATCTCAATTGATAATTTTTTTATAATCCTATTACACAAAAACAATTTTCTTTGGCTGACAGCATAGAAGCGCGGCTTCGGAGTTTTGCGCTGAAAATCTGCCGAGGACATTTTTTTGAGAGGAAAAAAGAGATTGGGGGGCAATAAAAGTAATTCTTGACACCGGAGAGGGGAGGAATATACAATGACGCGGACATGTGATATATTTCACAATGATTTCGGCGGGTTTCAAGCGCCGTATTTGAGAGGAAAACAATCCCTTTACAGAATGAAGAAGGTCAATTATGATGATAGTCCGCCGATGGGGGGGAAACAGGGGCAGGCGGTGACGGCGGCGAGCGAATTAAGGATTTAATCAATTAAATATAGAAACAAATATTCTTAGGGAGGACGCGTATGAGCAAACAGATCAAAAAGGTAGCGGTCCTCGGTTCGGGAGTGATGGGATGCGCTATAGCGTGTCACCTCGCGAACTGCGGGATACCCAGCTTGATGTTGGACATCGTGCTGCCGCTATCGGACGAGGAAAAGGCGAAAGGCGTTAAGAAGACCGATCCGGCGTTCCGCAACAAGCTGTCGGCCGGAGCGATGGCCGTGGCTCTGAAGGCGAAGCAGCCGATGGCTCCTCTGTACGTCAAGAGCAGCGCCGCTCTGATTCAGATCGGCAACTTCGAGGACGACATGGAAAAGATCGCCGATTGCGACTGGGTGATCGAGGTCGTCAAGGAAGACATGAAGATTAAGCAGGGTGTCTTCAAACAGGTCGCCAAATACTGGAAGCCCGGCATGATAGTTACGTCCAACACCTCCGGGCTGCCTATCACCGAGATGTCGAAGGATATGCCCGCCGAGATGAAGAAGCACTTCTTCGTCACGCACTTCTTCAATCCCGTTCGCCACATGAAGCTTCTGGAAATCATCCCCGGCGAACTGACGGACAAGAAGATTATGGACCGCATGGCCGAGTTCGGCGAACGCGTCCTCGGCAAAGGCATCGTGTACGGCAAAGACACGCCGAACTTCGTGGCAAACAGAATCGGCATGTACGCCATCATGAAGACCATCGCCCACATGGAAGCGATGGAGCTGAGAATAGACGAGATCGACGCTATCGCCGGCCCGCCGATGGGCCGCCCGAAAAGCGCCGCTTTCCGCACCGCCGACCTCGTCGGGCTGGACACTTTCTGCCACGTGTCCATGAGCGTTTACAACCTCTGCCCGAATGACGAAGAACGCGACGTGTTCAACGTGCCGGCTTGGATCAACGAGATGGTGAAAAAAGGCTGGCTCGGCAACAAGTCCAAACAGGGCTTCTACAAAAAAGGCAAAGGCCCGGACGGCAAGAAGATGTTCGAAGTCGTCGATTACAAAACCGGCGAGTACATTCCGAGCATCAAGCCCGACTTTGCTTCCGTGAAGGGCACGAAGAAGAAAGACACTCCGGCTGAAAAGGTGAAAGCTCTCCTCGCCGGCGACGACAAGGCCTCCGCGTTCGCGTGGAAAGTTCTCCGCGACGTGACCATCTACTCCTGCAACAGGATTCCCGAAATCGCGGACGATGTCGTCAACATCGACAACGCCATGAAGTGGGGATTCGCGTGGGACGCCGGTCCGTTCGAGACCGCCGACGCCATCGGGCTGAAAGACATCGTCAAACGCATGAAGGACGACGGAGTGGCCGTTCCCGAACTGCTGGATAAAGCGGCGAAGGCGGGCGGTTTCTACAAAAAAGTCGGCCTTAAGAAGATGTACTTCTGCGCCAAGGACCTCAAATACAAAGAGGCTCCGCTCACGGCTCTCACCCTCAACGAGGACAATCTGGTGGCCCGACTTCAGGGCGCAATCGCCACTGTCGCAGACCCGGCTTCCCTCAAAATCAAGATCGCGGACCTCAAAGACCGCGGCAACGAGCTTGAAAAGAACGCTGGAGCCAGCATTTATGACATGGGCGACGGCGTGGCTCTGCTTGAGTTCCACTCCTACAAGGGCATGAATCCGATCGACGCCGACATCATCGCCATGATGATGAAGACCATCGATGTCGTGCAGGAAAAAGGTTTCAGCGGCGTGGTCGTCGGCAACGAAGGCACGAATTTCTCCGTCGGCGCGAACCTGCTTATGCTTCTCATGGAATCCCGCAACAAGAACTGGACGAACGTCGAGCTGGCCAGCAAGACGTTCCAAGACGCCAACATGCTTCTGAAGTATGCCCCGTTCCCGGTCGTGACCGCTCCCTTCCAGATGGTTCTGGGCGGCGGCTGCGAAGCCACGCTGCACGGCGACGCTGTCTGCGCGGCGGCGGAAACGTACATCGGGCTGGTCGAAGTCGGCGTGGGCGTCATTCCCGCCGGCGGCGGTTGCAAAGAGTACCTCGTGCGCAACCTCGAGGCCGCTCTCTCCAACCCGCACGTTCCCAGCCTGTTCCCGTTCGTCCGCAGGGCGTTCGAGAACATCGCGATGGCCAAAGTCTGCATGAACGCTTACGAAGCCGTCGAGAACAACATCTTCCGACCGACGGACCACATCACCGTCAACAGGGATTATCTGTTGAGCGACGCCAAGCAGATGGTGCTCGGAATGGTGAAGGCGGGCTACACTCCCAAGTCTCCTCGCAAGGACATCCGCATGATCGGCTCCCAGTACTACGCCGCGTTCAAGAATGCCGTGTGGACGATGAGACAGGGCAACTACATCAGCGAGCACGACGCGCTCATCACCGACTGGGTGGCGAAGATTCTCACCGGCGGCGACATCCCCGGCAGTTCGGTCGTAGACGAACAGTACGTTCTCGACCTCGAACGCGAAGCCTTCGTGAGCTTGTGCGGCACTGAGAAGACGCAGGACAGGATGCAGTACATGCTTCAGAACAACAAACCGCTCCGCAACTAGTCCGGGGCGCGATAACGAGACTACATATGGAGGATACAATATGAGTAGAGAAGCTGTCATCGTATCAGCGGCCCGAACTGCCATAGGCAGAGCGAAAAAGGGAACGCTGAAAGACATGCGCGCCGACGACATGGCCGCCGTTGCGGTAAACGCGGCCATCGAGCGCGCGGGAATAAAGAAAGAAGTTGTAGAAGACCTAATTCTCGGTTGCGCCATGCCGGAAGCGTCGATGGGCATGAATATTGCCAGAGTGGTGTCTTTCGCCGCCGGCCTGCCTATCGAATGCGCCGCCGCCACCGTAAACAGGTTCTGCTCTTCAGGCCTTGAATCAATCGCCATCGCCGCCGAACGCATCATGGCGGGCTGGAACGATGTCATAATCGCCGGCGGAGCTGAATCAATGACCATGGTTCCTATGGGCGGTTACATCCCCGAACTGAACCTAAAGCTTGCGACCGATTTCCCGGAGGCGTACTGTCCGATGGGCATCACCGCCGAGAACGTGGCCTCTCGCTATGGCATCACACGCGAGATGCAGGACGAATTCGCTTACAACAGCCACATGAAAGCAGTCAAGGCCATAAACGCTGGCGTCTATAAGGAACAGATTGTTCCTCTTAACGTGCCTGTAGCGGCTGGCCCGAAGTGGAAATTTGTCGAATTCAAAGTCGACGAAGCTCCCCGCGCCGACACCACAATCGAAGGCCTCGCCAAACTGAAACCTGTTTTCAGGACTGGCGGAAGCGTCACCGCTGGCAACTCCTCTCCGATGAACGACGGAGCCGCCGCGGTTGTAGTCATGAGCAAAGAGAAAGCCAAGGAACTTGGTTGCAAGCCGCTTGCAACTTTCAGGTTCTATTCCACAATCGGCACGCACCCGGACGAAATGGGCGTCGGGCCGCTGTATGCAATCCGCAAGCTCATGCAGAAGACTGGCATGAAAGTGGACGACATTGATAACTACGAGATTAATGAAGCTTTTGCTTCGCAGGCCGCATACTGCTGCCGAGAGTTGAAGCTTAACATGGACACCGTCAACATCAACGGCGGAGCCATCGCCCTCGGACACCCGCTGGGCTGCACGGGCGCGAAACTTTCCACACAGCTTTTATACACGCTGAACGACCGCAAGATGAAGTACGGAGTCGTCTCCATGTGCATCGGCGGCGGAATGGGCGCCGCAGGCCTCTTCGAGCGCGAAGAGTATTGATGATTCCCCGCGCTGCCGCCGCGATCGCTCCTTGAGAGACGCGGACGACGAACAAGCGCGGAGCGCAATGATTTAAAAAACGCCGTCCCGCAAGGGGCGGCGTTTTCTTTCGGCTTAATTTTCGAATATTACAATATTTGGAGACAATCAGCGGCTATTCCGCCTCTTGAGACTGTCCGGAGCTTGTGTTGAATTTGTTCATGGCGGAACGGACGCCTTCGGCGACGCACATTTCCAGAGCGTCCACGGCGCGGCGGAGCGCGATGTCAAGCTCTATCCTCTCGTCCTTGTCGAAAGGAGTCAGAACATGGTCGCGCAGGCTCTCGCTGGACGCCCGGCTGATGCCTACGCGCAGCCTCGGTATCTGTTCGGTCCCGAATGTGGAGATAATGTTGCGAAGCCCGTTGTGTCCGCCGGAGCTTCCAGAGAGTCTTAAGCGGAGTCTGCCGATGGGAAGCGCGGCGTCATCGTAAACGATGATGGTTGATGCCAACGCGGAGTCCCAGTTTATGTTGCACGCCGCCATCGCCTCTCCGCTCAGATTCATGAAGCGCAGGGGTTTCAGCGTGGTTACGGTCAGGCCGTCGAAGTCATAATCCGCGCGATCAAAGTCAGGCGTCTTTTTTTTGAATGCGGGCGCGCCGCGCCTCGCCGCGAACTCGTCGATAGCCATGAACCCTACGTTGTGCCGGGTGTGCGCGTATTTCCTTCCCGGATTTCCGAGTCCGACGATAATTTTCACTCTAGCGTCGTCCATGCCTGTTTCCTTTGAGCGCGAGCGGTTCTTTGCTCCCGAATCCTGACAAATGATTCGGGTTATGCGTCGATTATAAATTCTCGAAGGTGAAAACGCTAAGGGGCGGAAAATAAAAAAGCGGCGGCGCAGCGTCAAGCCCGCCGCCGCCGATGTTTTCTTTAACGTTACTCTTCGTCCTTCTTGTCTTCTTCGCCTTCGGCTCCTTCTTCGCCTTCCGCCGGAGCCGCCGCGACCTCATCCTTCGGAGCGACTATGCTCACGAGGACTTCTTCTTCTTCGTCCGTCAGAGAAAAATCTTCGGAGATTTTCAGGTCGCCGACATTGTAGTTGTACCCCAACTCCGCGTCCGCGAGGTCCAGCTCAATGGATTCGGGAATCTTGTCCGGGAAGCATTCGACGGTGACTTCGGTGACGAGCTGCTGGATGATGCCGCCTTTTTTCTTTACGCCTTCATCGTTGATGATGACGAGGGGCACGCTGATGTGGACTTTTTTGTCCATGGAAATCCTGATGAGGTCCACGTGGTTGATGACGTGGGCTATCGGCTTGTACTGGATTTCCTTAATCATGGCGAGGTTCTTTTCGGAAGAGCCCTCGATGTCCAGATCGATGATGACGTTGGAGCCTTCATAAGCTAGGAGCTTGTCGATCTCGCGGCGGTTGAGTTTGAGTTTCAAAGGGTCTTTGTTTTCGCCGTAGATGACAGCGGGCACCAAGCCGGCCCTGCGGGCTTCCCGCGCCGCGCCTTTGCCCTTCGCGTCTCGCGCTTGCGCTGTGAGTTTTGCGTTTGCCATTGTTCCATCTCCTTTATGATACGCCGTTCCGGGGAGAGCGAACCGCTCGCTCCGGCGGGTCTTCTAATCAATTTTCTTCGGCACGAACAACGCGCTTATCGACTCGCGGGCGTGCGCCCTGAGCATCGCTTCGCCGAAAACATCCGCTACCGAAACCACAGTGATTTTCGGGTCCTGTTTCTCCTGTGGAAGAGGAATGGTGTCCGTGATAATCAACTGCTTGAGCTTCGAGTTTCTGAGCCTTTCCATCGCAGGGCCGGATAAAGCTCCGTGCGTGCAGTACGCGCTCACGTCGGAGGCTCCCTTTTGTGCTAGAAGGAACTCCGCCCCGTTTACGAGAGTGCCGGCGGTATCCACGATGTCGTCGAACAGCATACAGCTTTTGCTGGCGACGTCCCCGATCAGCTCCGTCACTTCCGATTTGTTAGGCTCCGGCCTCCATTTGTTCAGGATGGCGAGCGGAGAGTCGATCCGGTTTTTCATCCGCGTCGCTCTCTCGACACCGCCGACGTCCGGCGAAACCACCACCGCGCCGCTCCCGCCAATGCCGTTCTCCTTGAAGTGTCGGATGACGGTTGGAAGAGACGAAAGGTGGTCGACCGGGATGTTGAAGAATCCCTGAATCGACGACGAGTGGAGGTCCATCGTCATTACCCGCGTGGCTCCGGCCGTTTCCAGCAGGTCCGCCACCAGCTTCGCCGTTATAGGCTCTCTCGGCCCGACCTTCTTGTCCTGTCTGGCGTACCCGTAATACGGGATCACCGCCGTTATGCCTTCCGCCGACGCGCGTTTGAGCGCGTCGATTATTATGAGAAGGTCCATCAGGTTCTCGTTCGCGGGGTTGCACAGGGACTGGATGACGAACACGTCCTTGCCGCGCATGTTCTCCCGGATTTCTATGCGGCTTTCGCCGTCCGAGAATCTTCTTACGACCACGTCTCCGAGTTTTACGCCGAGATAGTCCGCGATTTTTTGCGCTAGACCGGCGTTGGAATTTCCCGAAACGACAACCATGCCCGCGCAACCCTCGCGCTCTTTTCGGCTATCGTCGCATTCTTTTTGCTTCAATTCGACCCCTTTAACTTCTCAGTGTCAAAATTATTACTATAGATACGGAATGTTTTTTGTCAATTGCCGCCGGATAAAAGGCGGGGCGGCGCGGAGCGCCGAAAACGGTCGTTGGACCGCAGAAATCCTGATATTTCGACTGTTTGGCTTCTTAAATATCTATGGCGAAAGAAAACAAAAGACTGGCAGCGCGGGTTCCGGCGTGTGGGAATGGCGCTGAGCTTAAGCATAGTTAACAACCTCTCCAAACTCACAAAAGCGACAAACGCGACAAAGTTTGCGGATTGATTGTGATAACATTCATCTCTTATGGTCATTGACACTGTATTTTTCCGGAACTTATAATAATGAACAATATTGATGGCGGATGCCGCCGGTTGTTTGTTGTGCGCGGCTTTTTGTTGCGTTGGTAGGATAATTGGACAGGTTGCTTGAATATGATCCGGTAGTGGGCGTGGACATCGCGCCCGACTATATTCGCGCCACTCAGCTTGAGCGTGTGGGCGGAGAGTATTATTTGCGCAACATCGGCATGGTGGAGACGCCTCATGAATCATTCGAGGGCGGAATGATAGTGAGGCCGACGGCGGTAGCCGAGGCGCTGCGGGAATTGTTCCGCGAGCGGAGATTCGAGACCAAGAAAGTTGTCACCGCGGTAAGGGGCAAGGGAGTGGTGAGCAGAATAATCACTCTGCCATCCATGCCGCAGGAGCGGTTGAGAAGGCTGATTGAGAACGAAGTAAACAGATACATAGTTTTCAGCGAAGACGACAAGGTGGTGTACTACCATCCGATCGAGGAGTTCGACGAGCACGACCGGCGGAAGGTGAACATAATGCTGGTGGTGGCGCGCAAGAGCCTCTGCATGTCGTACTGCGAGACATTCAAGCGCGCGAACCTTGAGTTGACGGGCATAGATTTCGGCATGTTCGGAATAATGAGGGAACTCAGGAACAGCATGCCGTATTCGCTGACAGGCAACACGATGTCCGTGATATCCGACAGCCAGAGCGTGTCGATGAACATATTCAGCGGCGACACGCTGAAGTTCACGCGGACGACGAACGTGGGCAAGGAAGATCTTGCCGGCGGCAATGGGCAGGTGGACAGGGTGGTCGGGGAGATGCTGCTGGCCCTGAACTACTACCAGACGGAGCACCCGCAAGGGGACATGATACAAAAGCTGGTGGTTAGCGCGGGAGCGACCGGAGACAAGCTGGTTGCGGCGGTGCGGGAGTCGGTGGACGAGATACCGGTGGAGACGCACAGCCCGTTCGCCAACATCAGGCTCAATGTCGAAGATTTTCCGGCGAGCGTGATGGAGAGAGTGGACTCTGATTTCGCGGCTTCCGTCGGGCTGGCGTTGCACGGGCAGGAACTGGACATACTGCCGTTCCAAGTGGACCTGTTGCCGTCGGAAGTGCATCACGGCAAGCTGATAGCGTCGCAATTAAAGACATTCGTCAGATGGGCGTTAGTGGCGCTCATCGTTATTTTCGGGCCTTACGTCTATTTGAAGGAATCCCAACAGAAGTCGCTTAACAACAGGATAGCGAGCCTGACTGCGGAGCAGGACGAGTTGACCGGGCTGATGTCGCGACAAGCGGCGAGCAGAGAGCAGCAGAGAAAGCTCAACCCGCTGTCCGCCGAGACGCCGGCCGCGGCCAATCTCTCGCCGTTGTTTGAGGAAGTCAAGAGAGTGATACCCAAGACCGCGCAGTTGACGGCGATGAGGGTGGTCGCGCCGAACGTGGTCGAGTTCGAGGGGATAGCCGAGGATAATCCGTCGATATTTTATTTCAAGTCGTCATTGGCGTCGTCCGAGATGTTCGAAGAGGTCGAATTGGGTCCGAGGAGCATGATTAGGGCGCACGGCAGGGGAATGGTCGGGTTCGTGATTAGATGCCGCCACAGGGGGCTGATGTGAGCGATTTGAAGCGCATGTATTTCGAGACGAGCGAACGCAACCGTACGATGATTTCATTCGTCGCGGCGGTCGTCCTCGGAGCCGCGCTTTTCGTTGCCATTCTTCAGCCGGAACTGGTCAAGACCAAGACGCTCCGGGAGAACGCTTCGAGGCTCAGCGAGCAGGTTAAGCTGGTTAAGGCGCAGCAAGAGAAATTCGAGGAGCTTGGAAGGTCCAACCTCAAGCTCGGCTCCGAGCAACTGGAATATCTGGCCGCACGAGGCAACGAAGTCCTGTTCGAGGGAGAGGTAGAGCGGTTTATCGGCGACATGAAGGAGATAAACGAAAAGGTGGGCGGGAGCCAGTTCGCCGTTTCCGAGGGAGCCATACGACCGGGCTACATTGCGGTCGGGCCTCGCAAGGATATTTACACTATCAGCTATGTGCCGCTCACTCTGGATTTCAAAGGCGATTACGCCGCCGCGTCGAACTTCATATTCCAGTTGAGGGCGATGAAGCGGCTGATGACGATAGACAACGTGGACATAGTGTCGAAGGACTATTCGGCGGTATTGAACGCAAGGATCCAGATGGGACTGTATTTCGTCGAGGAGATTTGATTTTTGATTAGCAACACTGGAAAAATAATCATGGCGATCCTCGTTCTGGGGATAGGGTTCGCGGCTCTGACGGCTCCGAAGAAGCCTAGTTCGCCGTTGAAAAACGTGCCGACTATGATGGAAATACAGAATGCTTCGAAACCGAGAGTCGCGGGCGGCGAAGTGGAGCCGGAGTTGCTAGAGGCCATGCAAGAAGACGGAGCCGCGCCAGTGGCAGGGCAGATGCGGCAGCCCGCGCCCGTCAAACCGCCCGCCGCCAAACCGGCGCCGCAAGCCGCCGCGATGATTCCTGAAGATATTGATCTGCTACAGGAAAGATATGGAAGGCCGGACCCGTTTGCGCCTCTGTTCGACTTGCCTGTTGAGCCTGAGATTGCGGATTTCGATCTGCCCGACCTATTCCCGCTTCCCGCGCCGATGCCGCGCTCCGTTCCTAACTTTAAGCTTTCGGCGGTGGCTCTGGGAGGAGGCGCGCCGATGGCGGTCATCAACGGTCAGATTCTCGGCGTAGGCGACGGAATTGAAGATTTCGCGGTTTCCTCCATTCAGATGGACGGAGTCAAGCTTGTCGGCGCGGACGGCTATGAAATCGTTTTGAAGATAAAGCAGGATATGAAAGGCTTGTTCGACGTGGCTCCCGGCTCCATATCCAACGTGGAAAACTAACCCTGCCGGGCGCGCCGTCCGGCTCTGGACCGCCCTCATTTATGACGTCCCTTACAGAAGAAACGGCAACGACCTGCGGAGCGCCGCAGGAGCCTCGCGCGTTGAGGGCTTTCGCGCTCTGGGGCTTGCCCGCGATGCTTTTCCTAGTGTCGTTGATATACCTCGGAAGCTCGCTGGACCCGTTTACCCCGGTAAAAACCGGCGTGTTCAGGCTGTTCGCGCTCGGCGGGTTTCTGGCGTGGGTTTATGATTGTGTGTCGTCCGGAAGGTTGTTCTGGCGCAGAACTCCGGCGGACATGCCTCTGGCGGCCATGTTGGTCTGGCTGGGAGCGTCCGCGCTTTGGTCTGTCAACAAGCCGCTTGCGGCGTCTCAGTGGATGGACGTGTTTTCAGGCGCGGTCGTGTTTTACGCCGCCGCTATGTCGTGCCGGGGGGCGGAAGACGCGAAGGCGATTCTCGCCCGTTCGGGCGTTCCTCTCTTTTTCATGGCCGCGCTCGGAGCCTGCGACTTGGCGCGGATAAGCGTTTTTCCGTGGGATACTTTGCTGATAGACAACAGATTGTTTTCCGCTTTTTCTGCGATGGGGGTGGGCGGCGCGCCTCCCGCGCAATGGACTCACAGCTTCGACGGAAGGGTGTCGGCCAGCTTCGGCAACCCTGTGTACATGGCGGGCATGCCGTTGCTTCTGCTGGCTCCGCTGTGGGCGTTGCTCTCTGGAGAGCGGTCTCCGCGGCGCGCTTTGTTTTTTGCCGCCATGTTTGCGACAGCTGAATTTCTGCTTTTAGCCACATTCAGCCGGGCGGCTTGGGCGGCGGCAATCGCGGGCGGAGCCGCGTATTGGCTGTTCAGCCGGCGCGGCGGCGTCGGGCGCGAGGCGGGCGCGAGAGCGGGCGCAATTTTGGCTCTTGTCGTGCTCGCCGCTTCGATAGCCGGTTTCACCGTCAGGAACGTCCGGCGGCCCGCTGAGTTCTCTATTCAGCAACGCGTCGCCACCGTCGCCGACGCCGAGGACGCCAGCCTGTGGCAGCGCGCCTTGATTTGGAAGACCGCTTGGGAAGCCTTCAAGGACAACCCTGTCAAGGGCGTGGGGCTGAACAACTACGTCGTGTGGCATCCGAGATATCAAGCGCCGTTTTATGAGTCGGAACAGTGGGCTGCCCGCGCGAGTTTTCCGGACAGGGTTCACAATGAGTATCTGGACGCGGCGGCGGAGACCGGGGCGGTCGGTCTGGCGTTGCTCGCCGCGGCGATGGCGGCGATGTTCGGCATGGGGCTTAAGGCGGCGCGCGGCGGCGGCGCGCGGGGCAGGCTGGCCGCGGCGATAACCGCAGGCGGCGTCTCCACGGCCCTCTACGCGTTGATGCAGTTCCCGTTTCATGTGCCGGCAGTGGCGGCTTATATGTGGACGGCGGCGGGGCTGCTTCCGGGGCTTGCCTCCGGACGCGATGTTTCATCGGTCAGAATCTGGCGGAAAGCCGCAGGCAGGGAGCGGGTTCTGCTGGGGTTGGTCCTAGCGGCGGCGCTCGCTCTGGCAGTTCCGTTTTTCGCCCGCCAGACCATTGCCAACATCAGGTTCTCATGGGCGGTGAGGCATGTGGACAAGGCGACGCCTGAGAAAGTGATGGAAATGATGAGGGCGGCGGTGGCGGACGAACCCGGCAATATGGAGATGACCGTCAGGTTCGGGATGACTGCCAATACGCTCGCAGCGAGAGAAACGGACGCAGGGCGCGCCAAAGTCCTTCACGCCGCGGTCAGGGACGAATCCCTGAGGGGTTTGCGGTATTTTCCTTACGAGCCGAGGCTGATGGAGAATCTTGGCGTGGCTTTGATAAGGCTGGGTTCGCCCGACGCGGCGGTCGGGCCTCTTAAAAACTCGGTTGCGATAAACCCTGAAAACGCCCTTTCGTTTTACAATCTGGGGATTGCCTATTATTTATTAAATAACTATAATGCAGCAGTATATATTTATACTAGGGCGCTCGAGCTGGATCCCGACTTGCCCGGAGTGAAGCGGAATCTCGGGCTTGCGCATTTAAAAGCCGGGGACGCGGCAGGAGCCGAACGGGCGTTCATCAGCGCTCTTCGGGGCGAAGCGTCTGACAAAACCATCCTGAACAGTCTTGGGATGGCGCTGTCGAATCAGGGAAAGAGCGCCGAGGCGATATCAAGCTACCGTCGCGCTCTGCAAATCGATCCCGGTTACGCGGACGCGCGGGGCAATCTGGCGATTGAGCTGATTGAAACCGGAAATTTCGCCGCCGCTGAAACGGAGCTTATGAAAGTTCTTGAAGCCAATCCCGGATCGGAAGCGGCGAGGCATCATCTAGAACGAGCCAGAGAAATGTCGGGCGGAAGCGGAAAAGGTTTAAACAAGAAATAGAGAATCCGGCAAGCAAAAAATAAACGGCGGGCTTAGTCTTCAACCCGCGCAGTCTCCGGAGGAAACCGAAGTTGAAAAACAAAACGATAGTCGCGGCTCTGACGATGGCGGTTCTCATCGCGATCGCCGCTTTACCCGCAAAGTCTCAGGCGCAGCTTAATCTTCCTTCAAATGTCACATTCAGCCTGAACCTCAAGAACGCCGACGTCACGGATGTGTTCAGGCTAATCGCGGAAAAGTATGACCTGAATATAATTGTCTCGCCGACCGTCAAGGGAGTCATCAGCCTGCGCCTTTCAAACGTCACTCTCAACGAGGCCATGACCGTCATACTAGACGCTGCGGACGCAACAGCCGAACAGACTCTGAATATCATACATATCAACGCGAAAAGCGATATAAACAAGACAGACAAGAGGCGTGAAGACCTGATTACAGAGATTTTCTCGCTCAATTTCATTGACGCCAACCAGTTGGCGATAGTGATTAGGGATTTCCTGTCGCCCGAAGGAAAGGTCAAACTTTTTTCCCGCACCGGGGATACCGGCAGGTCGGGCATCGCCAAGCCGCCAATGCTTATCGTCACGGACTATCCGCAGTACGTCGAATCCGCCAGACAGATAATCGAGAAGCTCGACACCGAGACTCCGCAGGTGCTCATCGAGGCAAAGATCGTGGAGACGAGCAAGGGGCTGGACGAAATCATCGGGACGGACTGGAACATGACCGCGGCGCTGACCGGCTCTCCTGTGAAGATAGACACCGTATACAGCAAAACCGGGCAGGTGAGCTACGGCGTGCTGAGCATGAACGGATTCCAAGCTGTTTGGCAGAGGCTTCATCAGGATAAGGGTAGCAATATTCTTCAGGACGCTAGGGTGTCGGCAATGGACAATATGCCGGCCAATATTCACGTCGGAGAATCGATACCGGTCGGGATAACTAGCGTGACCGCAGGAACCGGCGGCAACGCGACCATTGGAACAACCGGAATCGAACAGTGGGATATCGGCGTCACCCTGAGAGTCACGCCTCACGTGCTCGACGAGGGCGTCATCATGATGCGGATTCAGCCGCAGGTGAGCAATGTCAAGGGGTTCACCGCCCTCGGCACGAGCGGCTCCAACGCCCCCATCACCATTGAAAGAAGCGTTGACACGAACATAATGATTAAGTCCGGCGAGACAATCGTTATCGGCGGCCTCGTTCAGGATCAGGAGGAAACCCGCAACACCAAAGTTCCTGTTCTGGGCGACCTGCCGGTCGTCGGCTCCGCTTTCAGGCGCAAGGAAACCATCACCTCGAAAACCAACATGGTGATTTTCATAACAGCGACGCTCATGGAGAATAAAAGCTCCTTCGGCGCGCCTCAGACGGTGGCGAAACCTAAACCCGCTTCCGAAAAATCCGAACCCTTAGGGGAATTCTTGGAATACAAATGATGAACATTCTTCGTCAGATAAAATCGTTCGCCGTCGCGGCGGCAATAACGGCTCTTATCGCGTCGTTTGCTCATGCAGACGCGCCGGAATATTCAATCGGCTCAAGCTGGGACAAATACTTCGGTCTTTTCTATAAGGGAGCTTCCCACGGAATCAAGGCCGAACAGAACTTCGAGGTGTGGCGGGACGGCAAAAAAATCGGCATTTTCACCGTGCGGCAGCTCAGCGACACCGTTTCGAAGGGGATTTTTACTCCGGACGCCCCGGATGAAATTCTCAAGGACGGCGACAAGCTGAGACCTGCCGCCGCGACTGTTCAAGGTCCGTCTCCAGCCGCAGGCACAACCAAAGACGATAAAGCGCCTCCCAAAACGGAATCCGCTTCTTCGAGCGAAAAGAAAACGGAAACTCCCGCTCAAACAGTCGAGCAGCCGAAGTCAGCCGCAGAAGCGAAGCAGGAACCCAAGCCCGCCGCCGCTACGGTTAGAACCGAGGAAAAGGCTGTCCCCGCAAAGAAAACAGAAACGCAGCCTGCGGCGGTTGTAGAAAAGAAAACTGAGACTAAACCTGCCGCCGCGCCCTCAAAACAGGAGAAGCCCTCGACTGAGCCGGTTGTTGCTGTTGCTCCAAAAGAAACCGCCCCGAAAAAAGCTGAAGAAGTGAAAAAAGAAACTCCGAAAGAACCTGAAAAAGCCGCTCCGGCTCAAACTGCTGTCGAACAGCCGAAAGTTGCGGTTGCGGAAAAACCGGCGGCGGCAGCCGCGCCGGCGACGGATTCCTCGGTCGCGGCTGACACCGGTGAAAAACACGAAACCACATCCGCCAGACGCGAGCGCGTCGTAGCCCTTAAAACAGTCGAAGAAATAGACAGCGCGGCCCCTGCTCAACAAAAGACGGAACCGGCCCCGGCGGCTTCGAGCGACGCCTCCAAATCAACTCCCGAAAAGACGGCGGAAGCCGACAAATCAAAAGTCGCGGCTAAACCCGCCGCTGTTGTTGAGCCAACCGCGAAAACAGAGCAGAAAACTCAGGAAACAGAATCCAAAACAAAAATCGAAGAGATCCCCGCTCCGGCAAAAGAAGTCAAACCTGCGGAACCGGCCCCGGTGGCGGACAGAAAATCGAAAAAAGCGGAGAAGGCAGAAGAGAAACCCGCGCCCGCACCGGATGAAAAGAAGCCGGAGCTTGCGCTGGCGGAAAAAAAGGCGGAGCCAAAACCGCCCGCCCCGGCTCAGCCCCCGCAAGACGAGCCGAAAAAGGCTGAAAAGCAACTTAAGGACATCCCCCCGAAAACCGACGCGCCGCCCGAAAGCGGCGAGTGGACCGCCGAACGGCACGTATACAAGGCGAACAGTTTTTTTATCGACAGAAGTTATCACCGCGCGCTTGAGCACTACGCCGCCGCCCTTGCCATCGATCCGGCCAACGAATACGCCCGCAAAGGCGTTGTGGAAGCCTCAAAGAAACTCGGCATAGTGTCTCCTCTGACGGAAACCGCTAAACCCGACACAACGAGGCCGGTATCTCAAAAAACCGAAGAAGAACCGAAAAAGCAGACGACATATTTCACAAAAGAGGACGAGCCCCTGCTCGACAATTCGGGCACTTACAATAATTTCGGCGTTTATCTCATCAAGCAGAATGAATACGCTCAGGCTGTGGAATGGCTCGACAAGGCGATTGCCCGCAATGCGAATGTCCCTCTTTATTACAGGAACCGCGCCGTCGCAAACTACCGTCTCGGCAATATCCTCGACGCGGTCCACGACGCAAAGAAAGCGATGGACCTCGGCGACGAGCGGGCAAAGGAAATGCTCAAGACGCTTCGTGGGCTGATTCAGGCCGGACAGAACGCGGACAACTAGACCATGCGCTCCTCAAAAGTTTCAAAGACCCGAAACATCTTGTTTTTCGTTTCCCTTCTGATTCTCTCTTTCGCAATGGGAATGGCCGCTTGCAGCCGAATCAAAGGCGGTTCGAGAGCGGCGGAACGCCTCTCTCTGTCCACCGCGTTCGCTGGCGCGTCAGATATCTCGCCGGAAGCCGCGCTGGCTCTGCGCCGCACCCCGGTCGTCGCAGCCATCGAAAGGGTCGGCCCGGCGGTGGTCAACATCAGCACCGAGAAAATCGTCGAGCGCCGCGCAAACCCCTTCGGCGGCTCTTTCCGCGACGAGTTCTTCAACGACTTCTTCGACAGATTTTTCGACGGCATGCCAACCCAGAGATACCAGACTCAGACGCTCGGTTCCGGCGTCGTCATAGACCCCAAGGGATACATCCTCACGAACGACCACGTCGTAATGCGCGCGTCCCGCATCCAGATAACGATGCCCGACGGCTCCGAGGCCGAAGCAAAGATAATCGGAGCCGACCCGAAGTTCGACTTGGCCATCCTCAAAGTCGACCTCAAGAAAGACCTTCCCGCAGCGCGCACCGGCGATTCCGACGCCCTCATGATTGGCGAGACCGTCATCGCCATAGGCAACCCGTACGGCCTTAACCAGACCGTCACCACCGGAGTGGTCAGCGCGGTTGGCCGCTCGATGAAAACGGACGAGGGCAGGGTGTTCAACGACTTCATCCAGACTGACGCCTCGATCAACCCCGGCAACAGCGGCGGGCCTCTCGTCAACCTCGCAGGCGAGGTCATCGGCATCAACACCGCCATCTATGCCAACGCCGAGGGCATCGGATTTGCCATTCCCATCAACAGGGCGATGCGCGCTGTGGCCGACCTCATCCGCTTCGGCAGAATCGAAAAAACTTGGACGGGCCTGAGGATGCAGGAGCTATCGGCTCAGCTTGCCCGCCGCATGGGCATGGACTCTCCCGCCGGCGCGCTAGTGGCGGACGTCATTCCCGACAGCCCGGCCTCCCGCGCGGGCTTCAAATCCGGCGACATCGTCACAAAAATTGACAATCGAAAAGTTGACTCCATGAGCAACTTCGTCGAGATAATCGGCTCCTACCTCGTCGGCGACTCCGCGTCGATAGAATACGTGCGCGACGGCTCTCGCAAAAAAACAGACATGAAAATGGCGGGCATGCCTCTGGACAGGGCGGACTCCCTTTCGCGCGAACTTCTCGGCATGTCTCTTGACGACATCGATCAGGCCGCGCGGCTGAAGTATCGCCTCGGCAGGGCCTCCGGCGTTGTCGTCACCCGCGTCGACCCCAAAGGCCCCGCGGACAGAATCGGCATCGAACCCGGCGATATCATCCGTCAGGTCGGCAACCGTTCGATTGAAAACATGGACGACTTCAGGGAAGCCACTCTCATCGCTTCCGTTCTCGAATCCGTTTTCATCATCGTTCAACGCGGGAACTACCTGTACCACGTAAGGCTTTGAGAGGAAAGCTGATCCCGGTCGCGCGTCAGCGAAGCCGCGGCGTTTAGCACGGGACCGCTTAGGATTAAGCATGGATTTCGAAAAACAGGACAACCCCGCGATTCCCAAGTTGCCGGAAAGAGAAACCGGAGACGCCCGGACAATGAGTCGCGACGGCGTTGAAACTTCATCCGCACTTTCTGCCTCAGACGTTGTGACCGGACTAGAAACGCCGGATTGCATCCCGTGTGACTGTTCGGCTGCGGAAGCTCCGGCGGAACTCAAAAAAAGCGGCGCCCGCCGCGCTGCAGAAGAAATTTGGGACTGGGCGAAATCCATCGCCGTCGCTCTTGTCCTCGCGCTGTTGATAAAAACTTTTCTCGTTCAGGCGTACGTCATCCCCACAGGCTCGATGGAACCGACCATAGAGCCGGGCGACCGCGTCTTCGGCAGCAGAATCACATACAGGCTGTCCGACCCGGCGCGCGGCGACATAATCGCTTTCATCCCTCCTCCCGAAGTGCGCCGGACAACGCAGCCTCTCGCCCCCGGAACCCTCTCAACCCGCTTCAACAAGGACAAAGACTTCGATTATTCCTACCTTAAGCGCGCCGTAGCCGTCGAAGGCGACGCGGTGGGCGTGTTCGGAGGAAAAATCTTCTTAAACGGCAAACCGCTCGACGAGCCATATCTGAAGAACGGACTGCGCGTCTGCCCAAACTATGACGATTTTCCGATAAGGACAGTCCCCGAAGGCATGCTTCTGGCGCTTGGCGACAATAGGTGCAACAGCCACGACGGACACAAATGGGGGTTCCTCCCGAAAAAGAACGTGCAGGCCAAAGCGTTTTTCCGCTTCTGGCCTCCCGGCCGCATAGGCATTCTCCGCTGAACCGGCCGTCGCAAGGAGAAAAACACAATGAGCCAAACAGAACAGCCGACCGTCAAACTTTGCTCGAACTGCGCGTACCGCGCCACATGCAACAAACGCTTCTCCGTCTCATCCGGCGGCGGCGAAGTCAAATGTCTCGACCACGCGTTCGACGTGGCGATGCTGAAAAAAGAAACGGGGCAGGGCGACGACGGCAATACGAATAACTGACGGGGATAGCGACGCTTAATTAAAATTCGCGGCCTTCATCGTTCATCGCGAATAAACGCTAATCCATCGTTAGAATTCATATAAATATCAAGACGATTTGCAAAGAACGACGTTATGGACAACGCCAAATGGCTAAAAAGAAGAAAATAAAACCCGCGTGGAAAACCATCCGGAAATTCTGGACGCGCAACCCCGTCTCAAGAGTCAAACCCGACATAAAAAAAGAAGACTCGAAGAAGGCTTGCCGCAAGAATCCCCAAAACTGACACATCTTCAGGCTGTATTAGATTGTGAATCGCGTATATTTCGTTTGTGATTAGTTTTTTAACCCACAAGCTTCGCGATGCGGCGATGATTCTTTTACGAGAAGAATTTACGCGTTACAATAGAGGGACGTATTGCTAAGCCGGAATTCAACTTGAAATATGCGGCATTATTGATGGTGGACATTTAGTAAGCCCGACAAAATAGTTGATGCAAAGAATGCGATGAGCGCGTTCCTATTTCGAACTCAAGGTTGCCATTTAAATAATATTGAAATTAGTAAGGTTATAACCCCTTTCAAATAAATGCTATCGCTTGTATAATTGACAACAACACAACCAACTGTCAGAAATCAGTGTGTCATATGGCAAAGACACATTGAAAACTTGTGAATCAATAAGGGGTTGCTTCTATGGCGGAAATGCCTGAAGAGATCAAGAAAGAAATGCTAATGATCAAAACGCAGATTGATGAGTTGAGGATACGATTTGATCATTTGGAGCAGGCAGTGCGGGAGAGAGTTGCGCATGAAACTGATACGGATATTAATAGAATCAAAGATGTCGTTGCGGCGGATATGCAAGAGGCAAAAAAGCCCGCTAATGAGCTATATGAACCGCCCGACTCTCCCTTGTCTTCGCCGGATGTGCCTCCTGCGCCAAAGACGTCCCGCGAGGCTGAAATCGGCATGAAGTGGTTCGGGCTCGCGGGAATTATTCTGGTCGTCGTTGCGTTCTCTTTTTTTGTGAAATACGCAATTGACAATCAATGGATCGGGCCGACAACGCGCATCGTTGGAGGCATCGCGCTCGCTTTGATATTTATATTAACCGGGAATATTCTTAAAACGAAAAAACAGTACAAGGGTTATGACAGAACATTGATAGGAGGCGGTTTCGCTCTTCTATATTTCACTCTTTATGCGGCGCATCATTTCTACGCGGAGTTCACGCATATTTCGCTTGTCATGGACATAATATTGCTGACTATAGTCGTTGCTAGCGCGATTATATATTCTATAAAGCTTGATTCCGCGCTGCTTGCCGGCGAAGCGTTTCTATTGGGATATGCAACGGCATATCTCTGCGGCGCGATAAACGTATTTACTCTTTTATACAATGTCGTGCTTGCCGTTGGTTTGATTTACCTTGCGCGCAGGAAGGGATGGTTTCGAATTGGAGTCGCGGGACTAGCGGCAACCTATATAATTCATATCAACTGGCTCAATAATAATCCGAGCGAGCTTTTAATGAATTTGTTGTTTTTGTTTTGCTATTTCGGGCTTTTTATGGGTTTGGTTTTTGCGCAAAAGCAGTTTGGCGCTCGCGTCATCGCTATGAATGTTGAAAAGAAGCTTTTACCGTTAGAAAGTCGATGTGTTATCTATGCCATCGCTATATTGAATCTATTTATTCCGTTTTTCACCATGGAAAGCGGCAGCCTGTCGTTGATTTATTACTTGGCTATTGACCTGACTCTCGTTTTCCTAATCCTGCGTTATTCCATAGCTGGGCTTGGCATCGGAGCGGTCGTGGCAAATTATATTGCGTTTCTTCTTTGGAATAATAGTGTCGAAGGACAAACAGCCATGGCTCTGTTATTCTTAGCATGCCTGTTGACGATATTCACTGTGTGTGCGTTTCTGATGCAATTATCGAAAACCGGTTTGATTTTAGAGGAAGTCGTCATTGTTGTTATGAATAAGTTGTGTTTTTTCGGATTTCTGTTCCACAAAATCTTCTCTGAATATCATGAATACGCGGGGTTGTTTACCCTCAGCATGGCCGTGCTGTGTGTTTGTCTCTGTCGTGTCGCCATGTCAAAAAAACTTACACCTCTGTCACAAACCTATTTGGCTCTTGCTACTGTTTTCGTCACGCTCGCGATTCCGGTTCAATTAACAAAGAATTGGTTGCCGCTTTCTTGGGCTGTGGAATCCGCAATGCTATTCTATCTCTCAGTAATTTTGGATAATAAACTCCTGCGCTGGCTCAGTCGTTTTGTGGCGGTTGCCGCTCTATGCAGCGTTTTCATATTTATCGGCGAACAAGGTTTGCGAGCAGTCATGTTGGTCGTGTCGGCGGCAAGCTTCTTCATTTTAGCAGTTTTAAGCGACAGGCTTATGAAGATTCAGAGATATGACATGAAATTTCTAGAAACATATGTTTATGCGATTGCGGGCGCGGGTCTTGCGACAATGCAATTGAATCTTGTCTTCGCAAAACTTGAAAACAGTGTGTTTGCCGTTTGTCTGCTGGGAATCGCTCTGTTGGCAGTGGCGCGCAACAGACGTCTTTACTGGTTATATGCCGCCGCATTCACGATTCATCTGATTTTATCAATGCGAACCTTGTATTCTGTCGCAGAGAACAGCAATATCGCGATGCAAACGCTTTTGCCACAATTATTGATTTATTACATTGTGGCATATCGGCTGTACAAAGGAGAATACTCTTCGCCTTTTGAACAAATAAAACAAGCTGGCGTCGTCTACGCCTCATGCTCAACCATATTCCTGACATATATGCTGGCATGTGTGTTCTCCGGACATTGGATTACCATCGCATGGGCAGTGGAAGCTGTATGTGTTTTAATCATTGGTTTTGTTTCAAAATCGCGATATATCCGTTATGTCGGCATAAGTCTTTTAGTGCTCTCGTTGGCAAAGGCGCTTATCCGCGATATGGCAAGCCTAGACTTGGCGTATCGCGTTGTATCTTTGTTCGGAGTTGGAGTGATCCTTCTTGTCGCATCGTTTTTATATTACAGATACAGAAAACAAATCGAGGAGTTGTTATGACGACTGATATAGAGAAGGCAGTGACAAGGTTAAGTATGTATATCTTTGCGCTTGTGTCGATCATTGCCATTACCGCAAAGGCGGGCGAGGCTGAAACGTTTTCCGCGTATCCATATATGCGAGACGTGTCGACGGGAAGCGCGCAAGGCGAGGCGTTGTTGCGCCTCGACGAAGAAGCGCTTCAGAAAATGCTGCCGGACCAGCGGGATTTGCGAATCGCCGAATCAGGAAAGGAAATACCGTATATGCTGGTAAAGAATGACAGAATGGATGTCGCCTCAAGAGCATCAGGAATAAAAGCGACTTCAGAGCGGTCCCCATTCCGCGGCGCCTCGTACGGGTCGCGCAATTTAACAGACGGAGATGTTTCCGGCAAAGAGGGCAGTTACTACCAGAGCGATCCTGAAAAAGACCCTAGGCATACGACCCTGACTTTTGATTTCGGCCAGCCTACGCTCACAGGGTTTGCTGAGATACATTTGCATGACGATGCATTCACATTTAAGAAACTGATTATCAGCGGGAGCAATGACGGCGTCCAATGGACGTATTTGCAGAATGTGAAATACGATGCGGACGAGCCTTTGAATCTTGAAATCCCATATCCGCCTGTTATAAAGCGATTTATCCGTTTCGCATTTGAACATGGCGGCGGTATCGCAATAAGAGAAATGCGAATATTCGGGCCGTCCGAAATTGGCGCTGTGTTCGATATAAAAGAGGGAAAAAAGTATCAGATATATTACGGGAACATTAAAAGCTCAAATACGAAATCTAATACGCGCGGTTTACGCGTCTGGAAGAACATGCCGCAGGTGAAGCTCGGAAGAGAGAAGCCGAATCCAGAATATAATGAAGACCCGGATCGAGATAAGATAACAAAATATGATAATTGTCCTCTTAATAGCAATCCAGATCAGAAGGATTCTGATCGCGACGGCGTAGGAGACGCATGTGATAACTGTCCGGATGTTCCTAATGCGAGCCAAGAGGACGTTGACCGGGATGGGGTTGGCGATGCTTGTGACAACTGTCTGGATATGGCAAATCCTGACCAAATGGACTCAGATTCAAATGGAATTGGCGATGTTTGCGACGATCATGATTTTGACGGCATCATAAACAGCAAGGATAATTGTCCATCTGTTAGGAATCCGAGACAGCAGGACAAAGACCGCAACGGCGTCGGCGACGCTTGCGAAGACATGGACAATGATGGCATTCCGACAGCGGTTGACAACTGCCGAAACAAGCCGAATGCAGATCAGCGGGACACCGACCGGGACGGCATTGGCGACGCATGCGACAACTGTATTCATGGTTATAATCCTCAACAAGAAGACAAAAACAACGATGGCGTGGGAGACGCTTGCGATGACGACGACAATGATGATGCGCAGAACTTCAAGGATAATTGCGTGAAGAAAAAGAATCCTGATCAGCGCGATTCCGACAATGACGGTGTCGGAGATGCTTGCGACAACTGTCCTAGCATGAAAAATCCTGATCAGCGCGATGTTAATCTTAACGACATCGGCGATATTTGCGAGGATAGCGACAATGATGGCGTGTTGGATGTCAATGATAATTGCCCGGACATTCCTAACAATGATCAGAAGGACAGGAACAATGACGGCGTTGGAGACGCATGCGAAGACTGGGATAATGACGGCGTTCTAAATGCGCTTGACAATTGTCCATTAGTCAGCAATCCCAAGCGACAGCAATATGGCAAATCCGTGCAACCTGATAAAGACAAAGATGGAATAGGAGACGCATGCGATGAAAAGGACGACCGACCTTTGGGAAAAGAAATTATTATTTGGATTGCGCTAATAGGAGGCGTCATTGTTGTCATTATGATGTCTTTGCGGCTGGCGAAAAAGGAATCAAAAAAACTTTGAAAAACGAGCTGTTTTCGAAATAGAGAAATAATTGAAGAGAGATAGGTTCGGTTGTGCGGGGTTGGCCGGAGCAATAAACATTGGCTCCAATAAAAGCGTGTGAATATTGCAAGTATGGATATGCGCGGATATTGCGAAGAACGAAACTTTACTGAATAGTCGATAATAGAAGCTTCTAAATAAAAGCGGGGAAGCCTTTTCATAAAAATGCTTCCCCGCAAAATAACAATAGAATCAACGCATAGTCAACATTAGTTTGCCTACTCAGTCGCTCATGGTGTAAGCGCCTTTGAGGGCGAAGACGTGCTCGTTCCATATCTTGTTGAATCTTTCCGGGTTCGGGACAGGTTTGCGGATCATCTTCAGGCACAGGCCCATCTGCTTCTCCGTGCTGCCCGTCTTCGAGTAAAGTTGCAGCGCGAATTTGGAGAAGTCGCGGACGAAGAAGTCGAATATCTGGTCGAGCAGCGCGTCCTCGACATTCATTATCGCGGAGTTCTCGATGATAAGCTGCCCGTATGCCACAAGCGTGAATAGTTCGCCGAGCACGAGCAGGAAATCGATGTCCTTGGCCTGCTCCTCTGTGGGGGTGGCGGTCATGAGGAATTCCTTGAGGACGTTTATTTGCTCTTTGAAGAGGTTGACGTTCGGCAAGTCAACGCTGTTGTACGCGATGTTGTAGTCGTGGAACTGGATTTTGCCCAGTCCGCGCGTCGGTCCCTGATTGAACAGGAAGTCGTCGTTCGCCGGGTCTGTTTTCACGCCTAGTTCGGGGAATTTGCCGGGCATGAAGAAATAGTTGCGCATGAATTTGATGATGAGGGCCATGTTCACATGAACAGTTCCTTCGAGTTTGGGGAGCGCGCGGATGTCTCGCGCCGCCATCTCGAAATACGTTTCCTTCTCGAACCCGCGCGCCGCTATCACGTCCCACAACAGGTTGATGACTTCCTCGCCCTGCGTGGTCACTTTCATCTTCACCATCGGGTTGTACAGCAGATAGCGCCTGTCGTCCGGCCCCGCCGCCCTCATGTAGTCAGACGCGCGCAGCGCGAACAGTTTCATCGCGACCAATCGGCAGTACGCGTCAGTCATTAGCTGCCTGATGTGCGGGAAGTCCGTCACGTGTTTGCCGTACAGCACCCTGTTCGACGCGTGGTCTATCGCCTCGTAAATCGAGTGCGTGCATATGCCGATCGACGCCCATCCGAGATTGTATTTCCCAACGTTTATGGTGTTCAGCGCGGAGTCCCACGCCTCCTGTCCCTTCGTGAGGATGTCGTATTCATATATCGGGTAGTCGTTCAGAGCGTACTCGGCGACGTAAGACTGAGTGTTCACCAGATTGCGCACGCATTCGTACTTGCCGTGAGTCGATCCGACGACGAAGAACACGAAGTCGCCGCTGTCCTTCATCTTGCCGAGAGTGGACACCAGCGCCGCCTTGTTTCCGTTGCCGATGTAATACTTTCTCCCATTGGCAATGTATGTGCCGTCGGCCTGCGGGGCGAGCGACATATCCGTGGAATAGATATCCGCGCCGTGCTCTTTTTCGGACAGTCCGAACGCGAAGATGCCGCCCTCGCGCAACAGCTCCGCCGTCTTCTTTTTCACCTCTTCGTTTTTGCCCATCCATATCGGGCCGAGGCCGAGAATGCTCACCTGCCACGTGTACCAGTAGTGCAGGGCGTAGAAGGCGGTTATCTCGTTGAAGTCGCAGTTCCGGTTGTTGTCCCACCGGGTGTCAGGGTCGCCGTCGGAATAACCGGACGGCGTAAGCAGTTTCGAAAACACTTTTTCCTGCTTCACGAAATCCAGAAAGTCCGCGTACCACACTCTCTCGTGGTCGTCCTGTTTCAGTTTTCTTTTGCCCTTTGCCTCGAAGAACGCGATGGTTTTCTTCATCAGTTCGGCGGATGCCGGGTCGAGCCTTTTCGGATCATATTTTTTCGGATTAAGCAGAATCATTCAAATATTCGCCCTTTCAATGATTTACGGAGCTACCGGCGCGGCGTTCATTCGGTCAAACGCCATTCCGGAACCGTATTCCGAGTTTACAGGAAAACGATGACAACATCAACACAAATTTGTCGCGACTGCGCCGCTCGTTGCGCGCGACGCGTTATCTTGCGTCGAATAGGGGGGCGCTCAGCATTGTGGCGGCAGACACACGAACCTGTCTTCCGGAGTTATACTTGATCGCGGCTAAACCTTGTATGGATATTTGTACGTCCATGTTAGAAGTCTGCCGCAGGGTGATATGGAGAGTCGCATGAAGACGAGCCGAATCTATGAACCTATGCTTGAGCGATTGAAAATTCGCGATATGCGCGACGGGCGACAGGCCGGATTGTCTGTGTCTCCTTCGGCAGAGGACGCTCCGGGAAAGCGGGGGGGGCTGATTAGACGTTCAGCGTTTTTGTTCATGAACCTTATGTTCTATTCAAAGCAAAAAAGCGCTTTGCGCCTCGCATTTCATCTGTTGGGAACAATCGCGACAGAATCCTAGCGAAGGATTCGGGTTATTTGTATTTATGATAGTAGCTAGGGCCGGATTTGAACCGGCGACGCCACGGGTATGAGCCGTGTGCTCTGACCAGCTGAGCTACCTAGCCGTATTGTGCGGGGCCGGGGAATCGGCCCTTATTTCAATCGGCGCCGAGAGACAACTGCGCTCCGCGCGCCGCGCAAAAAAAATCGGGGCGGGACTCGTCCGGCCCCTTTCGGCCAAATTATATTGCCGTTCGAGTTGTTAGTCAACCGCGCCGGGAGTCCTTTCGGCGGAATATATCTTTCCGTCTCTGATTACGACTTTATTTTGGGCGGCGTTGCCGACTTCGGGGTCGTGGGTAACGATGACGAGTGTCTGCGCCGACTGTCTGTTGAGTTCGGCCAGAAGGGACATAACGGAGGCTGCGGAGGCGGAGTCCAAGTTGCCTGTCGGCTCGTCGGCGAGGATGACTGAAGGCCGGTTGGCCATCGCTCTGGCGATGCCGACGCGCTGCTGTTCGCCCGCGCTCAATTGGGAAGGTTTGTGTCCCGCGCGGTTGGACAGCCCGACCGAGTCGAGGAGCTCGAGCGCGCGCCGGGTCCGTTCCGCGCCGCCCATGCCAGCCATCTCCATCGGAAGCTCGACATTTTCGAGCGCGGTCAGAATCGGGATGAGGTTCACCCTCTGGAACACGAAGCCGATCCGCAACAGGCGCGTCCTGTCCAGTTCCGCGTCCGACATCCGGGACACCGGGCTGCCGTCGATGAAGATGTCTCCGCCTGACGGCCTGTCCACGCAGCCGAGCAGGTTGAGCAGGGTGGTTTTTCCGGAGCCGGACGGCCCCATAAGGGACACGAAGCCGCCGCGCGGCACGGCCAAGCTCGCGCCGTCCACCGCGCGCACTTCCACTTCGCCCATCTTATATGTCTTTGTTACGGACCTTGCTTCGAGCGCGTATTCCATGCGAAACCGCCGCCTCCGGAGTTATTATACTCCATGCGGTCGGCGGTTTCACAACGTTGGCTCAACTTCCGCTGTAGCGGCGCGTTCCTTCCGTCAGCCGAATGACCGGCTAAGTCCGGGAGCCTCGTTTACGGCGTCCTCGGTTTTTTTGAAAACCTTCAACCTTTCGAGAAGGAACAGCCTGCGGAAGATTTCTTTTATCTGCGGCTGCAACTCGGAGATAAAGAGGCCTTCGCGGCTGAGGCGTTCGTTGAGTTGGACGATGAACCCGGCCCCTTTGCTGTCCACGAACTCCACTTCCGACATGTCGAGCACCACCGGCAGCCTGTTCAACTCAGGCAGACCGTCCAGATAGTTTTTCAATGCCCCGACTGTGTCGAACGCGAGTTCTCCCTTGAGGCTCACCACGTGGGTCGTCTGCGTGCTTTTGATTTTTAGGCTTAGTGCCATTTCGTCCACCTCCTGCGACATCTCCGGCTGTTTTTCTGCGCCGCAATCGCCTTCACCCTTATATATACCCGCGTTCGGCGGCTTTAACGGACTTTAGCGAAAGGATTTTAATCACAAGGACGCGATGGGACTCGTTGCGCGACGTTGCGCGAAAGCAAGCGCCCCGCGTCTCGCGTTTGCCGCTCGGTTATCCGCAATATCGGATTCATCAAAAAAATAAGGAAAAGACTGTTCGGATGCGCTGTGCGCGGTCTTCAGTTCGGGGCAAGAACGGTGAAGCCTTGCCAGAATTCCGGCAACTCGTCGTGGGAAGTTTTCATCAGGCGGCCGGATTTCATCACATAGCGTACGCGGCGCAGAGCCGAGAGGTCTTCCATCGGGTTGCCCTCGAACACCGCGAGGTGAGCGGTTTTTCCGGGGGCGACTTCTCCGAGGTCTGGGCGGCCGATGAATTCGGCGGCTTCATTCGTCGCCGCGCGGAGAGCCTGCGCGTTCGTCATCCCGATGGATGTCAGACGCAGTATCTCATCAGCAAGTTCGCCGGGGTACGCCACGACCGCTCCGCAGTCGGTTCCCGCGTACAGCTTCACTCCGGCTTCGAACAGTTTGCGGGTGTTGCGGTATTCGATTTCATAGCAGTATCTGTTGGCGCGAGTGTAACCGAAGGAGCCGTCATAGCTTTCGCCTTGGAACTTGGTCCACGTCGAACACACCCAAAGCAGGTGTTCGAGCGCTTGCGGCTCGAAATATTCTTGTGCGCGCTCGCTGCGCAGAAATCCCAGCTTTTCTTCAAAACGGCCTTGGCTGTCGTTGATGGTCAGTGTCGGGATTACCGACGCGCCGTGATTTTTAAGGGCCATTATCTCGTCGTCCAGCAGGTTGCGGTCGTAAACTCCGTGTTCAAGGGCGTCGATTTTGAAATCGACCAGATGCAGCATGTCTTCCGACCAGTTGTGATGCACGCGGACTTTGAGGCCGAGCGCATGGGCGGCGTCGCAAACGCCCGTCAGAACTTCATCCGAGATGGCGGGCAGGGAGCGCCCGTCGACGAGTTGTCTGGAAAGTCTCGTGTATCCGACCTTTATCACGGTCGCTCCGAGGCCGTGGAGATAGTTCACAAGTTTGGCGGCTTCGTCCGGCGACTGCGGCTGATATTTCGGTTGGCCCACAAGCGCGCCGACGGCTTTCGGCACGGGGTTTATCGCCTCCGGGTATCCGCCTTGGCAACTGAATATTCCGCCGGACATCATCACATCCGGGCCGTTCACCTTGCCCGCCGAGATTTTCTTTCGCTGCCGCCTCAGCACTTTTATCGGGGACAACATGTCCACCACGCAGACAATTCCCGCAGCGAGCGTGTTCTCGCAGTTGCGGTCCATCTGTTTGAAAGTCCACATCCCCGGCACGCCTTTCTGTTCTGTCAGATATGGGCTGAGTATATGGACGTGAGTGTCGATGAGGCCCGGAGAAAGAGTTAGGCCGCCGAGGTCGAACACGTCAGCGTCCGAAGGGGGCGCGGACGCCGCGTCGATATCGACCACCTTCCCGCCGTCAATCAGCACGTTGGACGCGTCAAGCAGTTTCCCGCCGGCGACATCCAAAGTCCTCGCGTTCCTCAGAAGCATCTTTCCGCTTGTGAAATCCACATTGGTCAGCATGGCGGTTCCCCCGCGAGAATTATAATGAGCCGGCGGCGGAGATTCAATGTGAAAAAATTCACCAGCCTCAGGCGAGCTTAAATCTTAATTCAAAATCGACGAATCTTAATTATTGGTAATAGCGCGGGGTCGAAGCGACGCTTCAGGCAGCAGACCTGCGGCGTTGTAAAGGATGTCGTCCGGAAAACCGAGCGCGCGCTTCAGTTCTACATCCTTGTCGAAGATGTTCCGCCGCATGGAGAGTCCGAGCGCGCGGCGGACGCCGACGGAGCGGACGAATAGCGCGGGGATCGGCGGCGCCGGATAGTCAGTTGCCTGCAAACAACGACCTGTGAACCCCTCGCGGGCAAGCATGGCGGGGATGTATTTGAACCTTGTGATTCCGGTTACCGCTCCGAGGTCTCCCCACAAGTTGGGATACTCGTCGAGCATAGCCAGATAGTCGTCGAAATATTCGATGGGATGTCCTATTCCGGATGTGCCGGCGTGGGCGGCGATGACCGTCACGCCTTCGTCCAGCGCGACGCGCAGCAGTTTGGGGTCGCCGTACGCGTGGTTCAACGTTTTTACGCAGTGTTCGTATCCCGTGTGAGAGAGCAGGGGGAGCTTCAGTTCCGCCATCTTGCGGTAGAAAGGGATGAAAGAAGGCTCTGCGGGATTGATGTCCTGAGAGTTCGCCACCCATTTAATGAGGGCGGCGCCGTTTGCGGCCACACGGTCCAGTTCGTCCAGAGCGTCCGCCCGCGCCGGATTCACGGAAGCGCCGAAGATGAATTCGGGATGCCTCTCGCAGAGCTTCAGGCAGTATTCGTTGGGGATGTATGCCGAAGTGCGCGCCGAGTCGAGCGCGCCGGAAGAGTCGTAAACTCCGTCGAACGCCAAGACAACTGCCCGGTCGGTTGTTTTTGATTCGCGAATTTCCCGCGCCAGCCGTTCTGCGTACGCCCTGTCGAAAGCTTCATCGTCTCCCCGCCAGCCGTATTTCGCGCCGAGGCAGAGCGACATCAGGCTGCGCCGCATTTTCGGGCACACCCGCGCCCCGTTGGCCGCCGCCACCGCAAGAATATGAACATGAACGTCTATCGATTCCCTGTCGCCGTTTTTCATGCGGATATTATACCGTGCCCGCATCGATTGGAAACAATAATTCCGAATCCTTTCGAACTCTGGAAAGCCTAGTCGAGAATGAACAACCAGTCAGGCATAAAGCGGCGTCGTCGGAAATTGGATTTCAGCCGCGCTTGTTTTTCATACGCGGCGCGCAGAGCGCCGCGAACCATGTCTCCATCCCCGCTTCGCTGTTTGACTAGTCGGGATATATCTAATATCATCGGAACGGAAATCTAGTTGAGGGCGTTTGCGGCTGAAAAGGAAGGTTTTCGCAGGCGGCGCGTTGGCTGATGGACAGCGGTCGATCTAGCGGTTCGAACGCGAAGCCGCGGTTAACCTTTCGGGATCGCCGGCGCCGGATGGCTTTCCGCGCGTGAGTTGTCAGGACGCAACTATATGGCTCGCAATGGGATGAAAGTGTCGGTTGTCATGCCGGCTTATAACGAGGAAGACGGCGTCGGAGCGACGGCGAAGGATTTTCGCGCTCTCGGTTTCGTGGACGAAATAATAGTCGTGGACAATAATTCAACGGACGCCACGGCGGCGGTTGCGGAGGGCGCGGGCGCAAAGGTCGTCAAGGAGGAGAAGCAGGGATACGGAAACGCCTGCATACGGGCATTGAAAGAGGCGAAATCGGATATCGTGGTTCTTGTGGAATCCGATGGGACATTCTCGGCTGCGGACTTGATTGGAATGCTTGACGCGCTGGAAGAAGCGGATTTCGTTTCCGGAAGCAGAACCTTCCCTGCTATGAACGAGTCCGGCGCTGATATGTCATGGTATAAAGTCGCGGGAAACAGGATTCTCGGCAAGCTGGTGTCGTGGCTGTACGGCTGCGAGCCGCTTACGGATATCGGCTCGACGTTTGTCGCCGTCAGGAGGAAGTCCCTCGAACGTTTTGTAGACAAGCTTCATATCGGCGACTCGTCTTTTTCGTCGGAAATGTATGTGGCCGCGGCGAGCAGCGGCGCGATAACGGCTCAGATGCCTGTCCGCTATAGGCATAGAATCGGAAAAAGCAAGCTTTCATCGGGCCACTTATCGAGCCTCAAAATCGGATTCAAACACTTGAAGCATGTTTTCGCGCTGAGAAAGATTTACCCCAAAGCGGGAAGGCCGAGCTTTTATTACAGGCATCCTTTTGTTTTTCGCGCGATTTCAAAGTTGATGTATGCGGGCTCATATTTAGAAAAATTCCGGAAGGCGTCGGATGTTTTGGAAGAGGGAGCGAGCGCGCTCGATGTGTGTTGCGCAGACGCGACTCTGTTCGATATCGCAAAGGGAAAGAGGATTAAGTATGCCGGCGTGGATGTGAACGCCCGATTTGTTCGGCTAGCCAAGAAAAAGGGGATTGACGCGCGACGCATGAATGTAGAGACGGCGGATGCTCTGCCTGAGGCCGATTATGTGGTTATGCTGAGCAGTTTGTATCAATTTATTCCGAGGCACGAGGAAATTATCGACAAGATGGTTGCCGCCGCGAGAAAAAAAGTGGTTGTGTCTGAGCCGGTTAAGAACTTGGCGTCGTCGCGCAACAGAATAATCGCGAGCGCGGCCGGAAGGCTGTCCGACCCGGGGACGGGAATAAAGACTCACAGGTTTGATGAAAACGCGTTAAAAGAAATGATAAAAGACCGCTCAGTTACAGACAGCGGGATAATATGCGGCGGAAAAGAATTCTTTTTCGTGATAGACGCCGCCGCCGAAAAGGCGCGCGCTTCGCGAAAAGCGCTGTCGGATAATGCGGACAGCCGCTTCGACGCTTGATCCGCATTGGCGAAAAATGCGAGTTGACGAGGCCGGACACGCCAGAAATTGTCGAAAGAGAAATCTGAAAAATGGTTGTTTACGACTGGAACGAGGAATTCTGCAGGCAGTACGCTGACGGACTGCGGCCGTTCTCGCGGTTCGATCACGGGATGACGGCGAGCATGATTGCGGGCGAACTGGAGCCGCTTCCCGAAGCTCCGGCGATTCTTGACATTGCTACCGGACCGGCGTTTCTTCTTATTCAACTTGCAAAGCGCATCCCGAACGCTGCGCTTGTCGGGCAGGATTCCGCCGCGCCCATGCTCGCGATCGCGCGCGAGGAAGCCGCTCGCGCCGGGTTTTCCATCGACACCATGTTTTGTTCGGCGGACAATCTCTCGGCGGCGGACGCGTCGTTCGATATCGTAGTGTGCAAGCAGTTGCTTCACGAAGCCGACAACCCTGCCGGAGTGATATCAGAAGCTCTGCGTGCGCTGAAGCCTGAAGGAAAATTTTTCCTCGTTGATTTTGACGCGGATAGTCCGAAAGCGATTGCCGTCGCGATGCGGGTCTTTTTGCGCGTTGCCGCGGGCAGGATGATATCGGGCAATTTCTGGAAGTCTTATTCGTCCGGACTTCCGGGCGTCGAAGTCCGAAAAATGGTCTCCGAAGCCGGATTCGAAAACGTAAAACTGAAGCGCGCGGGAATGAATTATTTTATCTCGGCGCGGAAGCGATCCAAGGGATAATTCCCAAAAAACGCTCAGGGCTACTGTGATTTCTTGCCGAAGTCGCAGTGTTTTATCATGCCGCATTCGCCGCACTTGGGTTTTCTCGCGTCGCAGATTCTCCTGCCGTGCCACACAAGCTGGTTGGAGAAATCCGTCCACATCTTCTGAGGGATAAGTTCCATGATGTCGAATTCAATCTTAACGGGGTCGGAGTTTTTCGAAAGCCCGGAACGCTGGGCGATGCGGGACACATGGGTGTCCACTATCACGCCGGGAGTTCCGAACGCGTTGCCGAGCACCACGTTGGCGGTTTTGCGCCCGACGCCGGGCAGTTCCACCAGCTCTTCCATCGTCCCCGGAACCTTGCCGCCGTGTTTCTCGATTATCGCCGCGCAACAGCCTTTGATGTTCTTCGCTTTGTTCTTGAAGAATCCGGTCGAATGAATGTCTTTCTCAAGCTCGCCGAGGTCGGCGTCCGCGAACGCTTTCACCGTCCTGTATTTCTTGAACAGGTCTTTGGTGACGATGTTCACGCGTTCGTCCGTGCATTGAGCCGAAAGAATGGTCGCCACGAGCAGTTCGTGCGGTTTGGAGTAGTCGAGCGAGGTGGTCGCGTCGTCGTAGTTGGCCTGTAGATACTCCGCTATCGCCATTGCTTTTTTCTTTAACGCCGCAGACATCGTTCGTCTCCTCCGCTTAGCATCTTTAAAGTAAGTCAATTATATACATATATCTCTGTATAACAAAATCTGTGGCAGTTGTTTTCCATCAAAATGAAAAGGCGAACCTGTAAACCGAAAAATCCACTTGATTTAAGGTTTGTTCCTCAAAAACGTGGAAAACCACAGCAAAACTGGGGGATTAGAAATGCAGGTGAATAAAATTTTTATTCACCGTGCGATGGAAGGGAGAAAACTGAAAAAACACCTAGTAAATAAAAGAAAAAATTTGTATGCGGCAGATGAAGAAGCTATGGATTCTGAAAAACGCATGGAGGGTGAATAGAAAACACATTCACCAAATCTCATAGTAGATTGTGATTTATTTCTCAAGAAGGGCCGGAGGGTGAATATGTTTTATATGCGCCTGATGTAAAAATCCGATGCGCAAATTCAGGCGAAAAAATAATTCAAAATAAAAATGCCTTTGTAAGAAGGACAATTTGTTGTATTGCTGAGCTGGCATCGGGCTTGGCGCTGGGCTTGATATATTAATAGGCGCAGGCTGAAGGAAGCCGAAAGGGGTGAAAAAGATGGAAAAGATAAATAAAAACAACAGTGAAAATAGAGAGGAGGCAAAGACAATGAAAGCGATCGGATACGCGAGCGGAATGTACGTAGACAACGAAGGCAACGTGGTGGACAGAGGGGAACAGAAGAAAAGGATCGAAGCATACGCGGAAGCCAACGGAATCGAGATAGTGGCGATGTACGAGGACGTTGACGAATGCGAAAAGGTGATGGACCGCCCGGGGATCAAAAAGATGCTCGAAGAGGCAAGCGACGCGGAAGTGGCGCTGGTGGAATGCGTGTGGAGCCTCGGCAGGACGCGGGCAGTGGTGTCCCCGTTCATGAAAGCGCTGGACAGCAAGGGGCTGAAGCTTGAAGCGGCGACAACCTGCTTCGACGTGACCAGCCAGTTCACGAGGTTCTGGTACGGCAAGTCGGGTTCGCAGACGTACGCGGCGACCCGAAAGGCGATAGATGTGGAGAAGCCGGTCGGCGTGAAAAAGTAAGGGGACGGACAACACAGAACATGGGCCGCCCGCAAGGGCGGCCTGTCCATAAAAAAACTCATCCGGGGAGGGACATCAAAAATGGATATGGCGCATAGAGAATATTACTGGCACGTGCATCACCACTGGGTGATGTACATTTTCATGATTACTTCGTTCGCTGTTTTCGGTTACGGGGTATACAAGAAAATCATGCAGTGGAAGGCTCTGAAACCGGCGAACGAGCGCTTCGGCGACGTTGTGGGCCGCGTGGTAAAAATGGCGGTCGAAACGGTCATGCAAAGACGCGTTCGCAGAAAACTCATGCCGGGCGTCTTTCACTCGATGATCTTCTGGTCGTTCATCATGCTGGCTATCACAACGGCTATACTGACCGTCGAAATTGACGTTACGAAACCGCTTTTCGGGCTGACTTTCTTCAAAGGCAACCTCTATCTGGCGGTCTCTTTTCTGGCTGACATAGCGGGGTTCTTCCTCGTGGTCGGCCTTGCGATTGCGATTATCCGCAGATATGTTCTGAAACCGAAGACGCTGCAAACCGACTGGCAGAACGCGTACATGCTCGGACTGTTGCTGTTCATCGCTCTCGGCGGGTTCGTTCTCGAAGGACTGAGAATTCAGTTCGCGGGCGATCCGTGGTCGGCATACAGCCCGTTCGGGTTCGCCGTCTCCAAAGCGATGGGCGTCTTCTCCGAAGCTTCCGTGCCGGTGGTTTACCCGCTCGTGTGGTGGACTCACGCGCTGGCCACCTTCGCCCTCATCGCTTCTCTGCCTTACACCAAGTTCTTCCATATCATGCTCATCCCGGCCAACTACATGTTCTCCAACGACAAGCCGAAAGGCTCCCTGCAGAGGGAAGACCTCGAAGAGCTTTTCTCCCGCGACGATGTCGAGGAGTTCAATTTCGGACATACCACGGCGAAAGATCTCACATGGAAAAACGCGCTGGACTTGGACGCCTGCCTCGAATGCGGACGCTGCGAAGAGGCCTGCCCGGTCAGCCAGTGCGGATACCCGTTAGTGCCCCGCAAAGTAGTACAGTCCCTGAAGAAATCGCTCTATAAGATGTATGAAGCGCAGGAAAAAGCCAAAGCCGGCGGCGACGGAGCCAAGGCCGAAGGCGAAGAGGGAGCCGCCGAACAGCAGCCTCTCGAACTCGAACCCTTCATCGGAGACGTGCTCGACGAACACGGGCTGTGGCTGTGCCGCACCTGCCGCGCCTGCATGGAAGTGTGCCCGGCGATGATCGAGCACATCGACCAGCTCGTCGAAGTGCGCCGCTCGGAAGTTATGATGAACGGCAGGCTGCCTGCGGACGCGAAGAACGCCCTCAAGGCGCTCGAACAGCGCGGCAACCCGTTCGGCCCGCAACAGGGCCGCCTCAACTGGATCAAAGGCGAGATGCCTGACATCATCGACGCGGGCGGAGAAACAGACGTGCTCTTCTGGCTCGGCTGCGTCGCAAACTATGACCAAGCCAAACAGCACATCGCCGAAAACATGATGGCCATCATGCGCGCCGCCGGCGTGAAGTTCGCGATGCTCGGCGACAACGAGACATGCTGTGGCGACCCCGCCCGCTGCCTCGGCGACGAAAATGTCTTCCAGAGCCTCGCCAAGAATCAGGTCGAGATACTCAATTCAATAAAGTTCAACCGCATAGTGGTCATCTGCCCCCACTGCCTCAACTCCCTGAAAAACGAGTTCAGCCAGTTCGGCGGCAAGTACGAAGTCGTCCATCACGGACAGTTCCTTAACGAACTGATAGAGCAGGGCAAGATAAAGCTCACCAAAGAAGTGGCTGGCAAAGTGGTTTATCACGACCCCTGCTACCTGAGCAGGTACGCCGGACAGACCAAACAGCCGCGCAGCGTCGTGAAGTCCATCAAAGGCGTGACCGCCATCGAGCCGAAGAACAAATGCGCGGACAGCTTCTGCTGCGGAGCGGGCGGCGGCAACTACTTCATGGACATGGACCTCGACGTGCCCGGCGACGAACGGCTCAACGTCCGACGCGCCAAAGAGCTTGCCAACACCGGAGCGGACACCATCGCGGTCGCTTGCCCGTACTGCATGCAGATGATCGAAGACGGCGTAAAGCTCATTGAAATGGAAGAGAAACTGAAACTCAAAGATATTTCCACACTCGTGGTTCAGGCGATGGGCATCGAAGTGAAACCCGCCGCTCCCGCGGTGGTGGACGCGCCTGCTCAGACCGAACAGGCGAAAGTGGAGAAGTAACCTCGAAGAGCCGTCGCGGGCGGAACAGTCCCGCACGGCAACCGGCAACGATGAATATGGACAGCGTCCGCGGGCTATCTAGCCCGCGGACTTTGCCCGTTTCAGCAACCTACCTCATTGAACCGTCCGCAACACGGTTCAAGCTCCAGCGGCTCCATTTCCGAGCCGCTTTTTTTATTCGCGATCCGCCGCTATGAAAATTGCCACGCTTCGTCCGCTCTATAGACGAATCCGCGTTGAATCGGCGGATTGGGAAAAGGCGCAGATAAGCTTCAAAGCGTTTTTTTAACTTAGCAATTCTGAGTTAACACAAACATAATATTTAATTAACATGTAATTCATTCGCGAGCTGTATAATTAATTTGAAAATGCAACTGCGGCAAAACACGGAGGCGAAAAATGAGAATGTCCGGGATTTTGAAAAAGACGCGCGCGCTGGTTGCCGCTCTCGCATTGTTATGGTTGTCTGCGACTGCGGCGACTGCTGCTCCCGCGAAAAACATCATCCTTTTCATAGGCGACGGTATGCACCTTCAACACGAGGTCGCCGCGAGCAATTATCTGTTCGGCGCGGACTTCTCGCTGGCGTGGCATTATTTTCCTTATAAGAATTACGTCACCACTTGGGACGAGTCGACGTACAACCTTTACGCGGTCATGCAGGGAAAACCGACTTTCGATCCCGATAATTTCAACCCCATCTACGGTTACAACCTGAAAAAGGCGGGAACCGAGCCGTCCCCGCTGTCTGAGGACACGGAGGAAAGATTGAGATACTTATTCCCCGATTATTCGAGGAAGACTCCGCCGCTTTTAAGAAAAGGCCCGGCCACTGACTCCGCTTCGGCGGGAACGGCGTTGTCCACAGGCGTTAAGACGGAGCGATCAAGAATCGCTTGGGATTTCGAAGGCTCGGAAAACGGGAAGTTGAAATCGATTTCGGAAATCATGAGAGAAACAAACGGAGCCTCGATAGGAGTAGTGTCAACCGTTCCTTTTTCCCATGCCACCCCGGCGTCTTTTTCGAGTCACAACAAGGGAAGGAACAACTTTTACACTGGTTTTAAAAATTATTCCGGTCTTGGCATAGCCGACGAGATTCTGACAGTAACCCGCCCGGATGTCGTCATAGGCGGAGGCCATCCTTCGCTCAACAATCCGAAATGGGAAACCACAAAGGGATACATCTCTAAGGGATTGTATGAAAGCGCGGGTTCTTCAAGCGAATACGTTTTCGTCGAGAGGCGGGCAGGGGAAGACGGCGCGGCGCTCCTATATGATGCGGCGGCGACGGCGGCGGCGGAAAGGAAAAAACTCTTCGGTCTGTTCGGAGGGGCTGACGGAAGTTTCGAGCATCCCATTCCCAGAGACGAGCCGGGCGCTCCCGCGATTGACCGCGCGACACACGAAAACCCGCTTCTGCGCGACGTCGTCTTGTCCGCTCTCGAAATCCTCTCGTCGAATGAAAACGGGTTCTTTCTCTTGGCGGAGCAGGGAGACATCGACTGGGCGAACCACGCGAACAATTTCAGTTGGATGATCGGCGCGATGTGGGACCTGAACGAGGCAGTCCGCGCGGCGGTAGATTTTATCGACAGGCCGGACAACGCTCTCGACTGGGAAAACACCCTGCTCATCGTCACCGCCGACCACGCCAACAGCTTAATGAGGCTCAATCCGGAAAAGAAACTCGCTCCCGGCGACCTGCCAGAACAGAAATGCGTCGCCGCGCTCTGCGAGTATCCCGGAGGAGAAGTTTTTTATTCAACGAGCGGGCACACTAACGAACTTGTCAGCGTCTACGCGAAAGGGGCCGGAGTCGAGATATTCACGAAACACGAAGGCTCTTGGTATCCGGGGACAAGGCTGATTGACAACACGCATATATTTGAAGTTATGAATGAAGCGGCGACGGGAAAAGCTGAAAGCTCGCCAGCTCCGGCGGCGAAATAATCAGGTTGTCAGACTGACGACAATCGAAGCGGCTAAGACTAGCGCTGGGATGACGATTATCAGAATAACAGCGGCGCGGCGCGGCAGGAACGAGAAATGCATGATAGACAGTTTGAGGTCAAGCGCCGGGCCTAAGAGCATGAACGAGAGTTTCGACGCGGCGCTGAAACCAATCATCGCGGCGGGGATGAAAGCGTCGGCGTCGGAACAAGTAGATAGAATAAACGAGAAGAGCATCATAGCCGGGACGCTGACAATCGAGTTGCCGCCGACGGCGCTGACAATGTCCGCCGGGACGAGCGACTTGATTGCCGCAGCGATGGCGGAAGCGGCTACGATGTAGACCATCATCCGGGTGAAATCCCCGGCGGCGTCGTCCAACCCCGCTTTGACTTTTTCCTCGAAAGAAAGTCCTCCGGGCTTCTCAACCGCGCAGTCGCACATCCTTTCGGGTTCGTCCGGGAATGGTTGAGCCGATAGTTTTCCGTCACGGTCAAGGAAAAGGAAAATCAGTCCTGTGGCCACAGCAAGTATGAACCCTGCCGCGAAACGGATATGTATGATGTGAGGAGCTGACGAGAACGCGACGCTTGTGCTCGCCACCACAATCGGGCTGAGGGACGGGACTGCGACCATGAGAGTAACCGCGACCGGAAGCGGAAGTCCGCGTCTGGCAAGCCGCGCGGCAATCGGAACTATCGAGCATTCGCACAGCGGAATCACGAACCCCGCCGCCGCCGCGATGAATATCGACACGATTTTGTTTCCGCTGAACAGCCTGCGGAACGCGTCCTGCGGCACGAAGGCGAAGATGAACGCCATGAGGGAGGCGACCGCGATGAAGGGGGTCGTCTCCACAATCAGCCCGACGAAGAACAACCTGAATTCGCTCAACTGTTCCAAATCATCCGCAGGCTCCGCCCGCCCGCGCTCCTCTCCAGCCCACATCAGTGAAAATGCGGACTAGAACATGAACGGCTTTCTTAGATAGCTCCTGTTAATATAAGGGTCCGTCGGAGTTTCCGCGGTTTCGATTTTTTCAGCCTCGATATAATAGATGTTCTCCGGGCCGTCGCCGCGAGGCTCCGCAAACTTGCGCGTCACGCCATAAACACGCGCCCACTGATCATTGGCGGGCGGGGCGGCAGAGCCGACGCTCACTTTCATAGACACCGCCACCGCGTGAACTATGCAACATGGGATTACGTATCGCACAAGCGAAAAGAAGCCTTCTTCCGATTCGGCGCTTTCATAGACGAAACCCTGAACGGCAACCCTGTCTCCGACGAACGCGTCGCCGCCCCCGCTCAACAGCATGTGCAATTCCATAAGATTTATCGGAGAATATGAAACTGCCTCCGGTTTAGTCCCGTCTGCAGTCGAGATTTCAATTTTCATATCCGACGAATGAGGTTTCCTCAGCGCGTCTGCGTCGACCATAGACGATGTGGCTGAGAAAACGCCTTTGTTCTTCATCATTCCGCTCGCCGAGCCGAGCACCGTCGCGGGAGAAGCGAATCCCAAAATGACCGGGATAAGAATAAAAACGAAAGAAAGCGCGGCGGCGGCGCGCGCCGCGAGAGAGTCCCCCCCGCGCGGCTTGGAATGAGAGTGGCCGTGGTTATCATCGCAACCGCCGCTCCTCCGCTCCACAGAGGAATATGCTATCGACGCTGTTATAAGCAGCGCTGCCGCCCCAACTGTCAACGGTTGGTATCTCTCGTGAAGATAGTGTTTTATCATGTCGTCGCGGAAAAGATAAAGCAGAAAATAACCATACGCGAATAGCGCGATTTTTCTCGCAAGCCGGACGGCGGAAAAGCGCTTGCCCTCAGAAAGCTCCATTCAAGCAAGCTCCTTCTTTCTGATGACCAGCGCCGACAGCGTGACGGCGACAACCACGTACATCGCCGCTGAAAAAACCATCGCGAACAACAGGTTGGCGGGAACCGAAACCGAGCCTGAAAGGACCGGGCCGGGAGAGTAAGCGCCGAGATTCGGCAGCGCGTAATATAAAAGCCGGGACATCCCCTGCGCTAGCGGCGACGCGCTGTCCCAATATATTTTCAGGTCGTCCGCCATCCCTCCCGCCAGCAGGATCAGTATCCCGGAAAACACCGAAAGATACTGCGTCGTCACGCAGGAGAACAGCACGATGTAGTTGCACAGAATCACCATCTCAAGATAGATGAAAAAACAAGCGAGGAAAATTTCCGGCTTCCACACATTGGTCTGGAACTTCAGGTAGAAAAGCAGAACGGTCGCCAGCGAAAAAATCAGGATGGCCACAGCGACGAGGAGGCCGAGGGTTTTTCCCACAACCCATACCGGGCGCGGGAGCGGTTTGGAGAGCGTGCACAATATCTCTTTGTCGCGGATTTCCCTGCCGAGCAGGTTCGAGCCTGCCATCAGAGTGATGAAAACGCCGGCTACGAACACCGCGCCGACCCCGGTGTCGACAAACATCTTCATGCGCTCGACCACTGCCATCTCCGCCACGACGTAGCCGCCGAAAATCATCGCCACGCCGACGAAAAAGACGCCCGCTATCGTTCGGTCTTTCAGCAATTCGGCGATTGTGGCCGCCGACACCCAGAATGCTCTCCTTATCATTTTTCGCTCCCCATCATGGACATGAATATGTCTTCCAGCGTTTCTCCGGGCCTGCTTTCGGATATGCCCTTCATCGTGTTCTCATATATTATGCCGCCGTCGCGGATCACGCATATCCTGTCGCATATCATCTCGATGTCGGACAGTATGTGAGAGCTGAAGAAGACGGTTTTGCCTTTCTCGCGCCGTTTCATGATAACGTCCCTGAACATCTTGCGGCCCATGGGGTCCAAACCGTTCATCGGCTCGTCCATAATCAGCAGTTCCGGGTCGTTAATCAGCGCCTGAGCGAACCCTATCCTCTGTCTCATTCCTCTGGAATGCTTGGCGACCGGAAGGCGAAGTTCCCTGTCCATGCCGAGTTCGTCCGCCAGCGCCCCGATTCTTTTGTTTATCTCCGAGTGAGACAGCAGGAACATCCGGCCTACGACATACAGCGCGTTGTATCCCGACAGATACGGATAGAGTACCGGGTTGTCAGGAAGGAACCCGATCCGCTCGCGGCTTTTCGACGAGCCGGGGCTGTCTCCCAGAACAAGAATCTTGCCCGATGTCGGGGTTATGAACCCCATCACGCTCATAAGAGTCGTGGTTTTTCCGGAGCCGTTCGGGCCGAGGAAACCGTATATTTCGCCTTTCCGCACATTAAAAGAAAGGTCGTTGACGGCGGCGACTGTTTCTTTGCGCAAAAATCCGGTTTTATAGGTTTTTTTCAGATTTGAGATTTCGAGCGCGTTCATATTCTTTTCCTGCCGCCTTTCGGAGTCTCGGCCTGATACTCTCTCATTCTCTTGTAGTGCTTGTTCCGCACTTCGGGCTTGTTGGTCGCGCCCTCCTCGGTTATCACGTAAACGCCGCCGAAAGGCTCCTGAGGAACCTCTGAAAGCAGCCGCGCCGCCACAAGCTCCTCGACGTCCCTCGGCCTTCTTCCCTTTATGCTCTCAAAAAAAACGGCGGCCTTATCTATCTCATCTATGTGCATCTCCACCATTATCATGCCGGCTTGGTTCTGAAGCTGGACGCGAGTCGCATCGTCTTTCGCCTTCTCGATGGAGTCCGCCAGAAAACCTATGGCCATCTCATAGTTGCGCCCGGCGGCGTACAGGTCGGCCACCTCGTCGACGGACGATGAATACTTGCCGGAGTTCCGATGGGATATTTCCGCGTACATGCCTCCCATCTCCCAGTCGCCACGGAAATAGTAGCTCATGAACGACAGGTTGGAAGCTATCATGGCCGACTTGGGGTTGTTGCGCAGTCCGGCTTCCGAAAGCAGGAAAGCCAGCTCCAGTTCCTCGTCCCAAGCCAGCAGGGTGGAGCCGTAGTAATAGGCATACTCGAATGTGGGGTCCAGAATCGTCACCATCCGGATAAGCTCATACATCTCGATCGAATCGGCGGTGGTCCGCGACAGTCCCGCCTGCGCCATCAGCCCCGATAACTTTGCCCCGGACGCCTGCTCCTTTCGCATCTCGAACGCTTGATCCGCTTTTAGAGACATTGCTCGTATCCAGAACACATTCGCCGTCGCTTTCTTAATTGGCTGCGGCAGCATGTTGAGCACGCTAATATGCGAATACTTAGACGGGCGCTCAAGCAGCGTTTCGTCCGACCACATAGCCGTTTTCCATTGTTTGTGGAGAACATTCGTCTGCTCGCGAAGCAGAGTCAGCGCGAGGAAACACGCCGCCAGCAGGAACAGGGCGTCTGCGTTCGTCGCGAGGAACCTTGCCGCGCGCGCGGTTGTCGAACCCTTCACATTCATGATGTCAATCGCCGGTAAGAGCGGCTTCTCATAGCCGCCCCGGCACGTCGCTCCTGAAGCTAATTATAGCGAGCCTTAGTCGCCGACGCGCATAATTAATGTAATGACCTTAAAGAGCGCTTGTCAAGAAAACCGCCGCCCCGGCTCAAAACGGAGCGCGAAAGCTTTATTTAAACCGTTTCGGCGCTTATAATATGCTCCAATTTTGGAGCGGCACGGGATGTTCACCTGCGGAGGAATTCAATGATTTACAAAGACGTCGAAAAAATTGTGGACGACGCGATATCCACCATCGGAAAAAACATTATCCTCGGATTGCCGATAGCGGTCGGCAAACCCACGGTGATCGCGAACGAATTCTACAGAAGGGCGAAAGCCGATCCGAGCATCAAACTTACTATGATGAGCGGACTTACTCTGCAGACGCCCGCATGGAACAGCGACATTGAGCGCAGGCTGATACAGCCGCTCTCCGAAAGGCTCTTCGGCGGCTATCCCGACCCGGTGTACATGAGGGACGCCCACGCGGGGAAACTTCCCGCCAACGTAGACCTTCAGGAGATTTATCTTTCTCCGGGAACCGGGCTTGGCAAACCAGCCATGCAGCAGGGCTACATGTCCAGCAACTACACGCATGTCGCAAGAGACATCGAGGCCGCCGGTTGCAACGCGATGGCTATCATGGTCTCCGAAAAATCAGCAACAGGCAAGCACAGCACAGGGAGCAACGCGGACGCCACTGTCATGCAGCTATGGGACATGAACCGGGCGCGAGCCGCCGGACGCAACGTCGCCATCCTCGCTCAGGTCAACCGCAACATGCCTTACATGTACGGAGCCGGTGAGTGTTCGCCTGAAGAATTCACGGGCATACTCGACTGCGACGCCGGCCACCACCCGATTTTCGCCCCTCCGAAAGAGCCGATAACAGTCACCGACTATTCCATCGGTTTCCATGTCAGCGCCCTCATCAAAGACGGCGGCACTTTTCAGGTCGGCTTCGGCTCGCTGGCAGACGCCATCGTGTACGCCTTACAACTGCGGCACGAGAAAAACGATGTTTACAGAAGAATCGTAAGAGACACGAAAGTCGACGAGAAGTTCATGCCTATCATTCAGAAAGTGGGCGGGGAGGAACCTTTTGAGAAAGGGCTGTACGGCTGCTCCGAGTTCATCTTCGACGGCTTTATCCGTCTCATGGACAGCGGCATCATCAAGCGCCGCGTTTACGATCATCCCATCCTTCAAAGCCTGCTCAACGAAGGCGTCATCGGCGAGGAAGTCACCGCCGACAACATAAACGTGCTGCTCGACCGGGGAATAATCGGCCCGTGGATAACCGAGGAAGTTTTTCGCGCGCTGCGCAAGTTCGGGATTTTTAAGGACAACGTGGCGTGGGACGACGGCTGTCTAGTGTTGCCGAACGGCGATAGAATTCCCGCCGACATGCGGGACATCGTCGCCCGCAACCGCGTGGTGAACGAGTGCCTTGGCGACAAGCTAACCAACGGGCTTCTCATCCACGCAGGCTTCTTCATCGGCTCTCGATGGTTCTACGACCAGTTGATGAACATGGACGACGCCCGCCGCCGCGAAATCAAGATGCGCGAGATAAGCTTCGTCAACCAGATTCCCGGACAAGACGAACTGAAGCTCCTGCAACGGCTGCACGGCCGCTTCGTCAACACAGCAATGATGGCTACAGTCCTCGGCGGCGTCGCCTCCGACACGCTGGACAATAATCAGGTCATCAGCGGCGTCGGCGGCCAGTTTAACTTCGTGTCTATGGGGCACGAGATTCCCGGAGCGCGCTCAATCATCGTCGTGCGAAGCGTCCGCGCCGGCTCCTCCGGCCCGGAGTCCAACATCGTCTTCAGCGTCGGCAACCTCACCATCCCCCGCCACCTGCGCGACATCTTCGTCACCGAATACGGCATCGCAGACGTCCGAGGAAAAACCGACCGCGACACAATCATAGAAATTCTCAAGATAACAGATTCAAGATTCCAGCAGGCGCTGTTGAAAAAGGCAAAGGAGAACAGCAAAGTTCCCGCCGACTACCAGATACCGCTGGCTTTCAGGGGCAATCTGCCGGAGGCAGTGGCGAACCTCGCCAAGCCTTTCATCAAAGAGGGCCTGTTCCCCACATTCCCGTACGGAACGGAACTGACCAAGGAAGAGCTTGGGCTTGCAAAAGCGCTTCGCGGGCTGAAGGCGAGGCTGACCCCAAAAGGGTTCCGGCCGACCGGAGCCGCGATAGGCAAAACATTCAGGCCGCCCGCCGCCGCGCGTCCTTACCTAGAGCGCATGAAACTGGATTCTCCCGCCGACCGCAAAGAGAAAATCATCCAGAAACTCGTCCTCTACGCTCTCGCCGAAGACGGCGTCATCTAGTCCGAATCAGGGTTTAGTCCGGCTTTCCCTTGCGAAAAATAAGGTTTAGCTGAGCATGAATATTCTGTTGTCAATCGTCATTGGCGTTGCCCGTGGGTTCTATTTTCTTTGCTCTCCAAGCATCGAGCCGCCGGGAGATAGCCGCTTCGTTTCCCTGCTCGGTTGGGCGGTAATAAACCGTTCCTGACATCTCTTCGGGGAAATAATCGGCGTCGATGTGATGTCCGGGAAAGTCGTGCGGGTATTTGTATTCGTCTCCTGATTCTTTTTCGGCGGAGAAGTCATAGTTGCGCAGATGGAGAGGGACTGGGCCGAGAGGTTTGTCGCGGACGTCGGCCTCGGCCAGTTTGAGGGCGGAATAAGCGGCGTTGCTTTTTGGGCATGTGGCGAGGTAGACGCAGCAGAAGGCCAGAGGGATGCGGGCTTCTGGCATGCCCACGAATTCGACGGCGCGGACGGCGGATGCGGCCACGTTGATGGCGTTCGGGGCGGCGCAACCGATGTCCTCCGCGGCAAAGATGACCATTCTGCGGGAGATAAATTCAGGGGCCTCGCCTCCGGCCAGAAGACGGGTCATCCAGTGCAGCGCCGCGTCGGGGTTCGAGCCGCGCATGCTCTTGATGAATGCCGACACCATGTCGAACCTGTCCGTGCCTAGCCGCTGGTAGTCTAGCTGTCTCATCCCGGCGGTCTCGCGCACGAGGTCGGCGGACAGTTCGCCGTCCGCTCCGGCGACCCGCGCCGCCAACTCCAGCAGGTTCAGCATAACGCGTGCGTCGCCGTTGGAGTAAAGCAGAAGCTCGTCGAGCGCGGCCTGCGGGATGGCGGGGGGCATGGGGAGGGCGGCGGCGCGCGCCGTCTCTGCCGCTCGCAACGCAAGCCGCGTCATCGCGGCGGCGTCCAGTCTGTTGAAGCGAAAAATGGAAAGACGCGATCGCAGCGCCGGATTGAGCACGAAGTACGGATTTTCAGTGGTGGCCCCGATGAGTGTGAGCAGGCCGCTTTCCAGATGGGGCAGGAATGCGTCCTGCTGGGCTTTGTTGAATCTGTGGAACTCGTCAACGAAGATGACCGTGCGCTTGTCGTGAGCGGCGAGACGGTCTTCGGACTCGGCGACGACTCTTACGATATCTTCCTTTTTCGAAGTGACGGCGCTGTATTCCTCAAAGTGAGCGCCCGCGCGGCGGGCGATTATACGGGCGAGCGTGGTTTTTCCAATTCCGGGAGGCCCCCAGAACACCATCGAGGCCAGTATGCCCGAATCGTGGATTTTGCGCAGGGGGCGGCCTTCGCCCAGAAGGTGGTCCTGCCCGGCGAAGTCTTCCAGCTTGGAGGGCCTCATGCGGGTGGCGAGCGCCTGCGCCCGCTCGAGATTCTCTTCGAGCCGCGCTTTGAACAGGTCTCCCCCTACAGCGTTTTTTTTCACTATTTGCGTTCCTTCGGCTGCTCTTTTTCCAACCGGAATCCAGTAAATGGATTCTACGAAATCATTCTACTTCAACCGGCGCGCCAATTCCAGAGGGGCTTCAATGCTCTATGTCGCAACTATACCGGATTCCTCGATAGAGCCGACGAACCGGGGCGGTTTTCATAGCGGCGAACCGCTTCTCGCCCCCAAGAGCAACTTGAGGGAGCCACCCTTTTTTTGTTTATGAACCCTATGTTCTATCCACTGTAAAAACGCGGCTTGCGTCCCGCGATTTATCCGTACCGAAAAATCGCCCCCGAATCCTAATGACGGATTCGTGCTCATTATACACCGCCGGCGCGTTCCTACATCCGCCCGCGCCGACATAACTGTTTTTCTTGCCACAGGCCGCGTTGTAAGCGTTTTTCTTGTCGCAGGCTGTTATGTAAGCGTTTTTCTTGCCTTGTAAGCGTTTTTCTTGTCAGACTAAGAAGCTTACAGCATTTGCCGCCGTAACTGTTTTTCTTGCCACATGCTAAAATATAACTATAATTCTCGTGTTGTAAGCGTTTTTCTGGAGGAAGTCATGTCTGAAAAAGACAAAGACGAATCGACCCGCAGACCCGCAGGATATGCGGCGCTTGTCGAGCGGTACGACCTTGATGTCATCCCAAATTGGCATATTTCCTTTGTCATTAACTCCGGAATACATCAAGTTGATTCTTCCGGCGGCGTGATTGAGGAAGTTTTTCCGCTTAAGTATTGGCCCGGGGATATGCTGGGAGATCATCTTGAATTCGCGCTTAAGTATGACGGCACGAACCTTGCGATACTAGCCAGTTTATTTCAAGAAATAGAAGAAAAAGATTTTCTCGAATATGCGCAGTCCAAACCTAGTGGCAAGTACGTAAGGCGACTATGGTTCCTATACGAGTTTCTCACAGGCAAAAAACTCCCGTTAGCCGACTTGAAGAGGGGCAACTATGTCGATCTGCTAGAATCATCAGAATACTATACGGTTTCTCCAGCCCGCATAGTCCGTCGCCAACGAATCAATGATAATTTATTGGGAAATCACCAGTTCTGTCCTTCGGTTCGTCGCACAGATATCCTTCGCGACTTCGAAAAAACAAACCTTCCCGATAGATGCCGCCAAGTTGTATCAGCCTATCCTCCGGAAATGCTAAAGCGCGCTCTTGGTTATCTCTACGCCAAAGAAACTAAATCTTCCTTCGAGATAGAACACATCAATCCCACTTCAAATAAGACGGAAAGATTTGTTTCTCTGCTTCAACTGGCGGAGCAAAAAGATTTTTATGATAAAAAGAGTTTGATAGAGCTTCAGAATCGCATTGTCGATGCGCGGTTCCGTGATTCCGACTACCGGCGCACACAGAATTATGTGGGGGAGTCGGTCGCTTGGCAAAATGAAAAGATACACTTCGCATGTCCAAAACCTGAAAATCTGCCTGACCTTATGGAAGGCTTAGAGATTTCCTTCAAGTTCATGGACGAGGGCAATGTTCCCGCCGTGATTCACGCCGCCGTCGTTTCATATGGATTTGTTTTTCTGCATCCGTTCGAGGATGGCAATGGTAGAATTCACCGGTTTCTGATCCATAACATTCTTGCTCGCCGCGGTTTTACACCCGAAGGCATCATGTTCCCGGTGTCGGCATCCATGTTGAAGAATCCCGCCGACTATGATGCTTCTTTGGAATCGTTTTCAAAGCGTCTAATGCCATTAGTGGAATACTCTCTTGATGAAGATGGCCGTATGACCGTCCATAATGATACGGTTAAATGGTACCGCTATATTGATATGACTCCGCAAGCAGAAGCGCTGTTTCTGTTCATTGAGAAGACTATTGATACTGAACTGGCGGGTGAATTGTTATTCCTAGCAAATTACGATGAAACCAAGAAAGCTATACAGGAGATTGTGGATATGCCCGACAGGCAAATCGACATTTTCATCCGCTTTTGTCTGCAAAACAATGGCAGACTCTCAGGGCGGAAACGAGCAAGCCATTTCGAGGCTCTTTCGGATAATGAAATTTCCCGAATGGAAAAAGTAGTGCAACTATTTTACGACAAGAAATCGCCTGCCCGGCGATAATACAGACAACAATCTCGGATTCACTCTAATTGTTTCTTTCCAAGAACTTCTTAAAGTCTGGTAGTTGGAGGAAACCTAAGCTTGCGTAAAGCTTTTGATTCAATCTTTCTTATATTGCTTGGATTTTCATTCATTGATTCTGCTATCGTTTCGCAATCACGCGGTATTCCGTCAATCAATCCAAACCTTAATTCGAGAACACGTCTTTCCTTATTTGTCAACACAACTAGCATTTCTTGAATATGTCTTTTAAGTTGAACCCCAGAATCTTCTATCGGTATGTCATCGCCTTCGAACACGGGGACAACAATCAGTGTTGATTTATAGTGTTCTGTATGACTATTAAAAAGATCGTCATAAGTCAAAAACTCAAAATGGTTGTATTTATCTATCAAATCAATCAATTCATCTTCCCCGATATCGTTATCTTTTCTGCCAGCAATTAGCAATATCTTGGGTCTGTAAATTCTAATTCCCGTTTTATTCTCTGTTAATTCCATATTTGTTTTATCATGCATCAAATTTCTGTAATCATATGATTGATCTATCCCTTTCTGCACCGCATCAGAAAAATGCCAATGTTTTCCTTTCTTTACCAATGCCTGAATCCCGGGTCTTTTAAGTTCAACTATGTCCCAGTACAATGTGCCGTACCGCTTCCTACAAAAATCCACACGATACATCTGTTCATTTTGAGGTGTAGATAATACTATTTCTCTTGCAAATTCTTTATAGCCGCCTATTGAAAGAAACTTTGGAAACTTGGCAAAGAATTTGGATGCATTGTGCTCACTTATGTTTTTGTTATCTAAAATCATTTTCTCATATTCAAGCAAATCAGCCTTTTCAACAACATCAGACGACAATGTTATTATCTTGGTTTTCATAGCCCTCCGATAATACTAACAATTACGAGTTATCATCAACGTTACTCACTTGCGAGATGTTATACGATGCTCCTTATATTCTGTTACTTCAAGTCTCAAAATCCATAAAAGGCCTTATGAACATTGTTTTTTTAGATATTGCCGATTTTTGTAATGCTTTGCTTCGATGTTATCATAATGCTCCCTATTTGGCAAATTGAATGTTTTGTTTTAAGTAACCCGTCTTTTTTGCCAACACGGGAGTAGGGAATTCACTATGGAAAGAAGCCGGTTTTTGCGTTGAACGGAGTTCAGCGAAAAGCGGCGTCCGGGAGTTTTTTTGGAAGGGGCGCGGGGAAACCTATTTTTGCAAAAAATGGTTTCCCCGCACACATACGAAGAATCCTTAAACCCGAAAAAGCTGATATAAGAGGTTTTCGCCTTCGGCGATTGGGGAAAAACCCTTTGAAAAGGGTTCTTTCCCCAAACCCCATTTCCCAAACTTCTCACATTTTTTGTGCGGCGGGGTTATTTCTTTTTGTTTTTGTCTTTCTGGTTTTTCTGATTGTTCTGGGGGTCAGGGGCAGGCGGGGCGGGAGGGCCGGTTTTTTTAAATTTTAGAATCCAATTCGTGTTTCCGGATTCGGCGGGGGAAAACTTCACCGTTATCACTCTGCCTTCAGGCGAAAGCTCCGCGGCCGCCGGGGAGCCGGCGACTTCGGCGCTGTCAAACTGGTAAGGCTCAGGCGTGTGGAATGTCAGGGCGTAATCGAATCCGGCGACGGAGTCCTGAGAGCCGCGCAGTTCGAGCGCGGCTTCGTCCCAAGAGACGGAGCGGATGTCTGTTGCGCCCATCGTTACGTGGCGGTTGGAGGCGATGAACTGAGGCCTGTCTAGAGTCTCGACGACCGCCGCCACCTGAACGGAGTGGGGGGCCAGCCGGACGGCGTGGCCGAATTTCGGATTTCCGAGATATTTGCCGTTCCAGAAATCAAAAACATGGCACTGGGCGTTGGGAGAGAGGCCGAGAGCGGAGAACGGCAGGTGAACGAGGCGGGTTTCGGCTGATATTGTCGCGCCGTTGTCATCGTTTTCGCCCCAGTTGAAAATGCCGACGATGTGGCGCGGGGAGTCCGGGGCGTCGAGCCGGAGGGAGAGGATTTCGGGGTAGTCTTTAGTAAAAAGGTCGAGAGGACGCGCTCCTTTGGAATAGACGGGTAGAACGGCGCGGGCGATTGCCAGAGCGTCGGGAGTCATGTCGGCGGGCGGGTCGGCGATTTCAAGCATCTGGCCGGAGAGCGCGACGGCGCTCGCCCACGCTATCAGGGCGTCCTTCGGCAGCGGGGCTTCTCCCCACCTTTTCGCTGTTTCGTCCGACCCGGTGTAGATGACGTCCGGGTCATTGTGCCAGAGGACGTTGTTGAGGAACTGCCGCCGGATCATAGAGGAGAAAGCGGGTTTGAACCCCTGCGCGGCGTAACCTTTTTCCTCTCCGATGCGCGGGGCGGTGTCCAGCCCGGTTCTCATGCCGTCCACCAGACCTGCGTGGATGCCGACGGGCACGCCGACGGCGAGTATGTAAACGTCAGGCCCGGCGGCGTCGCGGATGGCGCGAAACGCTTCCCTGAATATCTCCGCGCGCGTCCTGCCCTTCGCCGCGTAGCTCCTTCCCAGAAGGGAATAGTAGGTGAAGTCGACTTTAATTATCCCGAAGCCCCATTCATGGACCAAGCGGGAAATCGTCCCGCTCATCCAAGCGAGGGCGTCCGGGTTGGAGATGTCGAGCGCGCGCTCGTTGGACGGTATGATGGCTGAGCCGATGACGTCCGGGTCGAGGAACCAGCCGGGGTTGTCGCGGCAGACGGGGGAATCGGCGGCAGCCGAAAAAGGAGCGATCCATATCGAGGGAGTCAGCCCGCGCGCGCGGATCGCGTCCGCCAGCGCCTTCATCCCTCCGGGGAATTTTTCATTCGGCTCCCAGTCGCCTCTTTTTCTTTCCCATCCGCCGTCGATGTGGAACGCGTTGAGACCGAACGGGGCTAGCTTTTCGGAGGCGGCGGCGAGGTTATCCAGAATGACCTTTTCATTTATGTCTGTTGAATATTTTGAGTACCAAGTGTCCCAGAAAGTCGGCACGGGGCGGAGGAGTGAAGCGGGGACGCCGTTTTCCACGGCTGAAGCGCGCGCGAAAACGTCCAGCGCGCCGAGAGGGGCGTCCCAAGCGCCCATGATAAAAAAGGCGTCGGACTCGAGCGCGGAGTACGGGCCGACTCTGCGGGCGGGGGAGAACGAGGAGCGGGCGTGGAACAGGCCCAGTCCGCGCCTGCCGGTGCGCGCGTCCAAAGCAGGCTCGACCGCGCCGCCGCCGGTGGACACCGAGCCGAAAGCCGCGCGCTGCGACAGGAACCCGCCGACCAGAGCGCGTCCTGATTTCTCGTCGTACAGCGCGACGCTCCAGTTGCTGTCAGACCCGTCGGCGGCCCGCGTCCTTCTCACCCAGAAATCAAACTCCAGCCTGTGTCCGTTCTCAAGGGCCACCACGTCCGCCGGGTCAAGTCCGAGGAACACTCCCGATTCGCCGCTTCCGTCCACCACAATCGGCGACAGCCTTCTGACCCCGATGGGTTTGTCCGACACGTTCTGCGCCGCGACGCTCATCAATATGAACGGCTGGTTGTCGTAAACGCGGAAAGTGTGAACGACGTCAGGGTCGGACCCGGAGCCGGTGGCTGTGACGCTGACGGAGGCTCCTTTGCCGTGCGCGTCTTCGATGTCCTCGAAGAACCAGCCGAGTTTGGCGGCCCCGCGAGTGGAGAGAGTGGATTCCTTGCCGCCCGCCGTGACGACGACCTCCGCGCGAGCGCCCCGCGCGACGGCCTCGCCGTTCGTCCGCGCGATGTCAAACGTCCCGGTCTCCATGTTGTAAATCACGGCAAGCTGCGCGCCCATAGCGAACAGCCGGTTGTCTTTCCTTACCACCGGGGCCGCGCCGGCGCCCGAACTGACAAACAGCGACAATATAATCGCGGCGGCAACGCCAGCCGCCCTGTTCTTCATTGTTTCCATCGTCTTCCACGCTCCCGCGCAACATTATACCGCCTATTCAATGTTTTTTTCTATGAGTTTGCGGGGCAACCGTTTTTTGCAAAAACCGGTTTCCCCGCGCCCCTTCCCAAAAAAACTCTTGGAGCGCCGATTTTTTTGAACTGCGTTCAACACAAAATCGGCTTCTGAACATTCGCGTCCGCGCCGCGTCCCGGTTTGTGAATTTTTTCCTTTACAACCGCGCCGCCGTTCTGATAACATTCATATCGCAACATCAAATTAAAATAACGCTTGTTTAAGGGGGAAAAGAATGGCCATACTTGATGATTTCAAATTAGATGGAAAAGTAGCGGTGGTCACCGGGGCCGGGCGCGGTATAGGGCAGACGGTGGCGGTAGCCCTCGCCGAAGGCGGCGCGAAGGTCATAGTCAACGACCTTGACATCGAGCCGGCGAACGAAACGCTCGAACTGGTCAAGAAGGCGGGCAGCGACGGCGTCGCCATCGCGGGCAACGTCGCCTCTAAAGACGACGTGCAGAAGACGGTCAAGACCGCCCTCGACAAGTTCGGCGGGCTGGACGTTATGGCGAACATCGCGGGCATCACCCGCGACGGCATGCTCCACAAGATGTCCGAAGATATGTGGGACTTCATAGTGGACGTGAACATGAAGGGCACGTTCTTCTGTTGTCAGGCGGCGATGGCGGCAATGCGCGATCTGGCGAAAGCCGACGGCAAAGAGAAAAAATCCCGCAAAATCATCAACACCTCCTCGGTCGCGGGGCTGTTCGGCAACAAGGGGCAGGCCAACTACTCGGCGGCAAAATCCGGCATCGTCGGTCTCACCAAGACGGTCGCCATCGAAGGCCTTATGTTTAACGTGCAGTGCAACTGCGTGGCTCCCGGCTGGATTGACACACGCCTCACCCAGAAAAAACCCGAAGGCTCCGACATCGGAATCCCCGATCAGGACCGCCAGCAGTCCCTGATGTACATGAACTTCATGGGAATCCGCATGGGCGCGCCCATCGACATCGCCCGCGTGGTCTATTTCCTGTCAACCTCCGGCTCCGACTACCTGACCGGAGTGACGCTGAACGTGAGCGGCGGCCTCAAGACCTGAGCCTGCTGTCGCGCGAGCAACCGCGGAGCGCGTTCAGAACCCGGAAGACTCGCTGATTTCGGATTTAAGAAAACCAAAACCGCCCCGACTCACATCGGGGCGGTTTTTTTCATGCGCGCATATGAAGTATTAAAAGATTTATCCATTGTGCCGGGATGCGGAGGTTATTCCGGCTGAGCGCTTTCGCGGAGCCGCTGTTCGAGTTTTTTCTGACAGATGATGTTGGTGAGGTCGCCGCGCGTGCGTTCGATTATTGGGCGGAACTGGTCTTGTTTGCGGCGCATGGGCAGCACGGCGTCCGTGTGGTCGAACTTCATCAGGATGCCCTGCAGGTCGTCCATCAGGTCCATGAAGGCGATTGATTCGTCGATGCGGTCGTTGCGGAGCAGGTCGAGAATGTGGCGGCGAAGCTCTCCGATGACATCCGCCATGCCGAGGAGGTAGCCGCGTTCGGTGGCCCCGATGTCCTCGCGCGAGGGCGGTTCCTGTCCTGAGATGAAAGCCAGAGTGAGGGCGGCTTCGGCGTATTCCTGTTGTGCCTCTTCAGCGAAACCGAACCTGCTTTCGAGGGCGGCGAGTTCTACCGCGGCGTCGCGGCCTTTGGCTATCAGCTCGCGGGCTTCGTCGAACCTGCCGCGGTGGATGTGGCGCACCGCCTGCACGGAGTCGCGGCGCAACTCCCTTGCCGTCACATACGCCCATTCCCGTTTGCCGTCTATGCCGTCGAAATGGTTTTTCAGGGTTTCTATCTCAGCGTAAAACTTTTCCGTCAGGCTCATTATTGTCTCCTCAATCGCGCGGGCCTCGCGTGTCGCGCTGTCTTGCGGCGCCGCGCCGTGTTCCGTCGATTATACAGTTTTTGCGGAGCTTTGAACAGGAGATTGACGAGGGCGGCGCGGCGGACATATCATTTCGGCGTGAGGCGGCAAGGCTCCCGGAGGGCGCGATGGCGACGATAGGTTTCGCCGGATACGGATTCATGGCAAGGGTCAGGCGCGACGCATACGCGGCTGCGGGAGGCTCGCGTCCGTCGTTCGCGGCGGACACCGACCCTGCGAGGCGCGCGGAGGCGGAAGCGGCGGGCATGAAGGCGTTCGCTTCCATCGAAGAGATGCTTGAGCGCGCTAGGCCGGACGTGGTGGACGTGTGCCTGCCGACGCACCTGCACGCGCCTGCGGTCAGGGCGTCTCTGGAGGCCGGGGCGCACGTGTTTTGCGAGAAACCGCTGTGCGCCGACCCCGCGGAAGCGCGGGCGCTGGCCGCGCTGGCGGCCTCAAGGGGACGGTTGCTGCTCGTCGGCCACATCCTACGGTTTTTTCCGGACTACCGGACATTGCTGAACAGTTACAGGAACGGGGATGTCGGATCGCCGGGAGTGGCGCGCGCGCGCCGGCTGACCAATCGGCCCCCAGACTCGCGCCCGTGGTACTGCGACGACGCGCTCTGCGGCGGCGTGATACTCGACCTGATGATTCACGACATAGATTTTGCGCTGCTGGCGCTGGGAGCGCCCGAAAGGGCGTTCGCGCGGCGGGCATGCGACCCGGCATCGGGGCTCGATTTCGCTCTGGCGACGCTCAGATTTAAATCCGGGGCTATGGCCCACTTCGAGGCGTGCTGGGCCGCTAACATCGGTTTCAGATACGAGTTCGAGCTTGCGGGAGACCGGGGCTTGCTCCACATCGACAGCGCGTCCAAACCCGCTCTAAAGACTTCTCTTTACGACGGCTGCTCGCGACTCGAAAACCCGACAACGAAATCTCCGATGGCTCTTCAACTCGAACATTTCTTGGACTGCGTGGAAAACGGGGCGGAACCGTTGATAAACGCGGACGAAGCGGCGCTCGCGGTGGCCGCCGCAGACGCGATAGCGCGCTCCGCGAGGGAAGGAAAGGTTGTCGTCATTGAAACTTAAAGCGGTCATGGCAAGTTTCGCTCACCCGCACGCCAATAGTTACGCGAACTGTCTGGCGAGGCGGGAAGACGTCTCCGTCTGCGGCGTGTACGATGACGATGCGCAACGAGGGAGCGCGGCGGCGGAAAAGCTGGGCGCGGCTTACGACGACAATCTGCCGGAGCTGCTCGACCGGCTGAAACCTGACTTCGCGGTGATATGCTCTGAAAACGCGGCGCACCGCCGGGACGCCGAGGCGTGCGCCGCCGCCGGAGTCCACGCGCTCTGCGAAAAACCTATCGCGCACACGCTCGCCGACGCGCGCGCGATGATGTCGGCTTTCGAGCGCGCCGGGCGGATTCTCTCCATCGCGTTTCCTGTTAGGTATTCCCCGCCAGTGGCGAGGTTGAGGGAAAAAATCATGGCCGGGGAGATAGGCCGCCCGATAGCCGCCTCCTGCACGAACCATGGACGCATGCCCCCCGGCTGGTTCCTCGACGCCGCGCAGTCCGGCGGCGGAGCGGTTATCGACCACACCGTCCACGTGGCGGACGTCCTCCGCTGGATTCTTGCCGCCGACGCCGTCGAGGTGTTCGCGGAAGTCGGAAACTCTCTCCTGCATTCGGGTTTGGGGCTGGACGACGCGGGCTTGCTGTCCGTGAAGTTCGAAGGGGGCTTTTTCGCGACCATTGACACGAGTTGGTCGCGCCCGAAATCGTTTCCGACATGGGGCGACGTGACGATAAACATCTTTGGAGACGCTGGCGCGATCGAGCTTGACGCGTTCGCGCAGAACGCTCTCTGTTGCGACGACAGGGCGGGGATGGCGGTCTGGAAGGGATGGGGCGACAACATGGACGCGTTGCTTATCGACGACTTCGTCCGCGCGGTCCTCGCCGGCGGCCCGGCTCCCGTGCCCGCTATCGACGGCCTCAAAGCTCTCGAAATCGCTCTCGCCGCCTACGAATCCGCCCGCCGCGTCGCGCCTGTCTCGCTGCCGCTCTAAAGGCGGGGAGTTAAGGGAAAACTTTTGAAAAAGTTTTCCCTTAAAATCCCTTTTGAAACGTTTCAATGAGCGCGGCGAAGCGGGCGCGTTCGCGCCTTCGCTCCGCCGCGCTCATGTGAAAAGATGTTGGATAAGGGTTTTTCAGTGGAATCTTATTCATAAATGATTTTGTATGGGTCGTCGGGAGGGGAAGCGCGGAGGCGATTCGCTCTCAAATCCTAAAGGCGGATTCGGGTTTTATACATCGATACCAAGGTCGCCTTGGTATCGCACAAACCGAAAGCTCCGCTTTCATTGCCATCGTCTCCCCCGTTGCCAAGGAGACCTTGGCAACGATGAGCGCGTTGCGATGAAGCGCGCCGCGATGAGCGCGCTAAGCGAGTTTCTCTTTGGAAGCCGGAGGCGCTGTTGAAATTCAGTGTTCCGGCTTGGGGTTATCGGTTTTCAGGTTCGTCGCGGGTGAGGATGTCGATGATGCGCATGATGTTCGCCCCTTGTTCGGAGAGCGGGACGAGGTCGGTGGAGTTTTCGTCGGGGGCGGTGAAGGCGTCGGAGTCGATGCGTTCGCGGGCGAACTTGACAAAGCCTTCGAACTCGGTCTGCATGCGCTCCATTTTCATGCGCATGTGGAGGATGACTTCGATGCCGGCGAGGTTGATGCCGAGGTCTTGGTGGAGCCTGATGATTCGTTGGAGTTTTTCGACGTCGGACTGGGAGTAGAGGCGGGTGTTCTGGGAAGTGCGTCTGGGGCGGATGAGGCTGGCTTTCTCGTATATGCGCAGGGTCTGTTGCGGCACGCCGAGCATGTCGGCCACCACGCTGATGACGTAAACGGGTTTGTCTCTGTCTATGTCCATGGCCGTCTCCCGGCGCCGCGCGTCACAGCCCGGCGTAAAGCGCCGCCCTCGGATCTTCGGGGTGCGATTCGGCAAATTTCCTCAGCAGTTCCCTGTCCGCTTTCGACAGGTTGCGGGGGGTCGCCGTTTTTATTTTAACGTAAAGGTCGCCGCGCCCTTTGTTTTGCAGCGACGGGAATCCTTTGCCTCTGAGCCTGAAAGTTTTGCCGGAGTCCGTGCCTTCGGGAATCTTGATGGACGATTTCCCTTCGGGGGTGGGCACTTCGAGCAGCGCTCCGAGCGCGGCTTCGACTATGGTGACGGGCAGTTCGACGTAAAGGTTGTTGCCTTTGCGCTCGAAGAGGCTGTGGGGGGAGACCTGAGTGATGATGTAGAGGTCGCCGGCGGGTTGGCCGGCGGCGCCGGGCCTGCCTTTGCCGGGGATTCGGATTTTCGAGCCGTTATCGACGCCCGCCGGGATTTTCACGGACATGCGTTTGATGGCCGGGACGCTGCCGGAGCCGCCGCATTTGCCGCAGGACGGGCCGGAGGTCATGCCTGAGCCGCCGCACGCGCGGCAGGGCTGGGAGATGTTGAACATGCCGCGACCGATTTTCGCTTGTCCTGAGCCGCCGCAGGCGGGGCAGGGGCCGGGGGCCGAGCCGGGCGCGGAGCCTGAGCCGCCGCAGTTGCCGCACGCGTCGAACCCCTGAAACGAGATATCCTTTTCGACGCCCTTGAAAGCTTCGTCGAATGAGATTGCCAGAGAGAGATGGATGTCCTCGCCGCGAGCGGGCCGCCTGAAGTGGGACGCCGCGCCGCCGCCGCGCCCTCCTCCGAACAGCGTCTCGAATATGTCGCCGAATCCGCCGCCCCCGCCTCCGAAATCGAATCCGCCCTGTTGGTATTCGTATCCGCCGCCGCCGGGGGGGAACCCTTGCCCGCCCTGAAATCCGCCGGGGCCGTACGCGTCGTACTCCTGCCGCTTCTTCGGGTCGCTAAGCGTCTGGTATGCCTCGCTGATGTCCTTGAATTTCTTTTCCGCCTGTGGGTCGTTCGGGTTGACGTCCGGGTGGTGTTTGCGCGCGAGCCTCCGGTAGGCCTTTTTGATGTCGGCCTCCGTCGCGTTCTTTTCGACTTCGAGTATTTTATAGAAGTCCTGAGCCATTGCTCGCCGCCTCGCCGCCGTGTGTTCCGGCGGACACTTCTCATCAAATTATATCCTGACTGAACAGCGCCTGAACATCAGTCCGAAAGTTGCGGCGGCTGTTGTTTTCTGCACACGACCACTTTGGCGGGCCGAAGCAGCTTTTCGTCTATCCTGAACCCCTTCTCAATTTCCTCGGTTATCCGGCTGTCCTCGACGTCGGGCGAATCGACAGTGTAGAGGGCCTCGTGGATGTTCGGGTCGAAGAACTCGCCGACAGAGTCGAAGGGAACAACGTTGAACTCCGCGAGGACGTCGATCATCTGCCGCTCTACGAGGGACATGCCTTCAAGAATTTTCGCGTCCGCTTCGCCGCCTGCCGCAAACTTCAAGCCGCGCTGAAGGTTGTCCAGCACGGGAAGCAGCCTTTCCGCCATTCGGGAGTGACCGTACTTGAGCGCGTCCGCCTTTTCCTTCGTCGTTCTGCGCTTGTAATTCTCGAACTCGGCCTTCATGCGCTGGAGCATGTCAAGGTATTCGGCGCGGGTTTTTTCCAGTTCGGCGATTTTCTCGCGAGCCTGCGCCAGAGCGTCCGGAGAATCCGCGCGCGGAGCGTCGGCCGGTTCCGGGGCCGGTTCGGGAGCAGGAGCGCCTTGGGAGCTTTGTTGCCCGGCAACATCGCCGTCGCGCTCCCGTTCCGGGCGCTTCGAACTATTGCCGTCTTGTATTGGAATTTTCATGCCTTAAGCCGCCTCTCTCCATTCGATGCCGCAAGATGTCCGGACGCGGAGGCGGTAATAGAGGGCGGGAATCAACTTCCCGCCCTCACCGCCGTATATTCGCGTCATTACAGATTAGATGTCCTTGTACTCGGCGTCCACGACATCGTCGTCTCCGCCGCCGGAGCCGCCCTGAGCCGACGGGCCGGACTGTCCGGCGCCGGGCCCCGCGCCCGCGCCCGCGTCCGCTCCGCCTTGCGATGCGGCGGCCTGCTCGTACATCACCTGCGCCATCTTGTGGCTCGCCTGCATCAGCGCTTCGGACGTCTTCTTTATCTCGTCTATATCGGTCTTCTCAAGCGCGTCTTTCGCCTTCTTGAGAGCCGCCTCGATTTCGTTCTTCACTTCCGGCGTCAGCTTGTCGCCGTATTCCTTGAACGACTTCTCGGTCGTATACACCATCTGGTCTGCGTGGTTTCTGGCGTCGACTTCCTCGCGCTTCTTTTTGTCCTCTTCGGCGAACTTCTCTGAATCCTTCACCATCTGCTGGATTTCCTGTTCGGTGAGGTTGGTTGTGGCGGTGATAGTAATCTGCTGGGACTTGCTGGTGGCGAGGTCCTTTGCGGAGACGTTGACGATGCCGTTGGCGTCGATGTCGAAAGTGACCTCGACTTTGGGTATGCCGCGCGGGGCGGGCGGGATGCCGACAAGCTGGAACTTGCCCAGCGTCTTGTTGTAAGCGGCCATCTCGCGTTCTCCCTGAAGCACGTGGATTTCGACGCTCGTCTGGTTGTCCGCCGCGGTGGAGAAAGTCTCGCTCTTGCGGGTCGGTATGGTGGTGTTGCGCTCGATCAGCTTGGTGAACACGCCGCCGAGGGTCTCGATTCCGAGCGAAAGGGGAGTGACGTCCAGCAGCAGCACGTCCTTGACCTCGCCGCCGAGCACGCCCGCCTGAATCGCCGCGCCTACCGCGACCACTTCGTCCGGGTTGATGCTCTTATTAGGCTCTTTGTTCAGAACGCTTTTGACAAGGTCCTGAACCGCCGGTATGCGGGTGGAGCCGCCGACGAGCAGAATCTGGTCAATCTCGCCGGGCTTCAGGCCGGAATCGTTAAGAGCCTGTTTGAGCGGCCCGAGGGTCTTCTCAACTAGGTCCGCGGTCAGCTTGTTGAACTCGCCCCGCGACAGCTTGAGGTCGAGGTGCTTGGGACCGCTCGCGTCCGCCGTGACGAACGGCAGGTTGATGGTCGTCTCGGTGCGGCCGGAAAGCTCGATCTTCGCCTTTTCGGCGGCTTCCCGCAACCTCTGCATCGCCATCCTGTCCGCCGCCAAATCGATGCCGGAGTCCTTCTTGAACTCCTTGACCATCCATTCGACGATGCGCTGGTCGAAGTCGTCGCCGCCCAGCAGGTTGTTGCCCGCCGTCGCCTTGACCTCGATTACGCCGTCGCCGATTTCGAGCACGGACACGTCGAACGTGCCCCCGCCGAGGTCGTATACCACGACCTTCATGTCTTTGTCCTTGTCGATGCCGTAGGCGAGAGCGGCGGCGGTCGGCTCGTTGATGATTCGGAGCACTTCCAGCCCGGCGATCCTGCCCGCGTCCTTCGTCGCCTGCCTCTGACTGTCCTCGAAATACGCCGGAACAGTGATTACCGCCTGAGACACTTTTTCGCCGAGATACGCTTCCGCGTCCTCTTTGAGCTTCTGCAGAACCATAGCGGAAACCTCCTGCGGGCTGTGGCTCTTGTCGCCCAGCTTCGCGGTGAAGTTTCTGCCCATCTGCCTCTTTATGGACATTACAGTATTGTCCGGGTTGGTGACGGCCTGCCGTTTGGCGGCGGTGCCGACGATGCGCTCGCCCTCGCGGGTGAGAGCCACCACCGAAGGAGTCGTCCTGCCCCCCTCGGAATTGGTGATTACAACTGGGTCGCCGCCTTCGATAACAGCGACACAAGAGTTAGTGGTTCCAAGATCGATGCCTATAATTTTGCCCATGATGGCGCCTCCTCGCGTCAGACGATACAGTCCGACTTCATGCAAAGATTATAAAGCGTTAGCGCAATGCTGTCAAGAAGCTTAAACTATTTTTTCAGCCGCGTGAAAAATCTTTTATAAGCTCGGAGATTTATCGGTGAATATTGCCCGTCTTTTACGAAAAGCGGACGCTGGCGTCCAAAAAAAATATTTGCGCTGATAACACGCGCGCCGCATTTCGAGCGCTTTCAACTACGGCGATTCACCTCACAGTCAAAATTGCCGCATTATTTTGCTGGTATTAGGTATAGAGAGGAACTTGTTTGGGAGGCTGTTCCACAAAAAAACGTCACGCGCAAACAAGTTTCCCCGTGACGCCTATTTATGATTATTATTATGGAGGTAGGTTTATGTTAATTGGTAGAAAACGCGAGAAGAATGCGGATTGTGGGGGCGACCCGGCGGGGCGTACGGACGGGGTGGCAAAGCAGGAATGCAAGGGCGGATTCACGAATCGCCCTCTGATTCGCCCAACGGGAGAGAATCGCGACTGCGATTGTCTCCCATCGATATTTAAATATTCAAAGAGGATCAAAGAGAAACTTGAAAAAAGTTACTCTTTGGCTAATTCCTATTCCATCTATTGAGACGCGATTTCAGAGGCGAAATGGCTGGTGGCGGCGTAGAAGAGTATTGACCGCCTGCCGTTGATTTCGCCTGTGAAATAGGCGACCTGAGAGGGCGAAGCCGCGCCGGGCCATTTCTGTTCGAGCACGAACACGCCGCAGTTCGCCACGCCGGTTTCGGCGGCGGCGGGCCGAATCTCGGGCGTGTTTTTCAGCAGGTTTTCTTTGACGAGAACGGAGCCGAGCGCGCCGAGGACTTGTCCGCATTCCATCTCTTTGGCGAGGGCGACGTTGCAGCTTTCGCAGGGCTTCATTCCCTGTTTCTCGATGTCCGCGCGGACCGCGTCTGCGGCGGCGGAAACGTAGTCCCTCATGTCGATTTTCTTGGCCGCGAGAGCGGCGGGATCGGCGGATATTCTAGCGATGAACTCGAAGCTGGTAAGGTCGTCCACAGCTTTCACGTCTGACATTGAGTTGCGGCATATGCGGGCGGCGAACTTGTCCACGCCGGGCTCCTGAATGTCGCCAGTTCTGGGAACGCGGGCGGCAGGGGCGGAAGCAGGGCGCTGAGCGGCGGGGCGGACGGCGCTGTTGGGCATGGGCATGGGCGGTTCGGAGGGTTTATTGCCGAATGTCATAAATGCCGCCGCGCCGGCCGCGACGACCAGCAACACGATCAACAGTACGACTGGTTTCTTCTTCGCGTTCGGGTCTTTCGGAGCCTTAGGCGCGCGCGGAGCTTTGGGCGTTTTAGGCTCTTTAGGAAGTTTCTGTTTTTTTTCTTTCTTTTCTTTTTTCTTTTTGCCGGGGAGGATTTCCTCGTCTTCGGCGGCTGCGGGCTGTTTAGGATATTGCGGAGGCGGCGCTGCGGCGGCAGGTTGTTTAGGATGCTGCGGAGGCGGAGGCGCGGCGGGTTTGGCGGCCGCCTGCGCGGGAGCCGCTTTTGTTCCGCATTCAGGGCAAAACGCGTCGCCCGGTTCGAGGTTGGTTCCGCATGTGGAGCATTTCATGGTTCGCCTCCGCGATGTCCGCCGCGTCCCGGTTGCCAAAAGACCCCGGCGCCGACGGTTGTGCTTTCGTGGAATCATAACATGAAACCGCCTCCGTTTACAGCGCCATTTTTCACATAATCTTAACGGGCGAGTAATTAGGCAAAGCTTACTATTAGATTTGTCGGCGCTATAATAAGAATCGTGTTCGCGTGGCAATGAGGGTTATAGAAAGAAAGAATTATATGGTTCTGACGAAATGCAGAAAACTGATTATGTGTAAATGTTTGAATAAAAAGGGTTCAGACATGGAAATTCTTGACGAACATGTGGGTTGGTTACGTTTTAATAAAGCAATGAATGACAAGCACGAAGAGAACATCATACAGATTAAGGGTGTTTTGGAACTTTTAGAAGAATGCGAAAAGATTCTATTTGGGATAATAAAAACAGAAATCGAGTATCCGAATAAAAGCATTATTCATGACGAAGTTCTTGTTCCTGTGCTAGCAAGGTCTTTCAGACATTGTGTTGCTGCGTTAAAAATATCTTTGTCAGGATATCCTGATTCCGCATACATAATAATTCGAACATTATGGGAGTGTTGGATACGAATTCTAATATTAAAAGATGAGCCAATAGAAGCGGCATTTGGTTTTCGACTAAATGAGATAAATGAACACAAAAAAATCTACGAATATTACTCTAAAGATTATGCTGACTACCTGAACGAACTAGGAGAAATGAAGTCTGGACTTGAAAGAGAAATTGAATCTGCAGATTTAACTTCCAGCAGCAAAGAAAGAGTAAAAGCGCTCGGGAATCAATTAAATTATCAACAAGAATGCGATAGAATCGATGCCAAGCACAATTCTGGCCACTTCAGAAATGAATATAAAAAATCGTATCGTGATTTCTGCATGATCACACATGGCAAAAGAGGGCCGGATGATTTGTTTATCTATGAAAGCGGAGATGTTCGACTGGTGAATATAGACCCCATTCCAAGAATGCATATCCGTGCGATAAAGAACACGCTCGATTTGATGACATTAATACTTTTATCAGGAGCAGCCATAGTTGAAGTTGATGGAAAACAAGCGGATGGTTTGTGTCAGCAATGCATAAGTATTAGGGAAAGAATGCATCAATATTTTCATGACTACCAATGAAACACAGGCAGTCGCGCAGTTGAAAATATTGCATATGTGAAGAAGGGTTTATGTTTGTTTTGCTTTGGAGTGCGACAATTCATTGTCGCTTTCATATAAGCGACTTCAGTCGCTTATCAAAATAAAGGCGATGAATCGCCGCACTCCAAATTGTGCAGTTTCAATCACTTAGTTTGCGCGATACTCAGGGATGTTTTTGGCAGCGGAGAAAAACATGAAGCGCATTTTTTCAATGCTGATAAAAAAACGGGCGTTTTATAAGGGAGCGATACGAGGATGTTTACGGAACGGGGAGCGGACAACGAGGCGAGGATATCGATAAGGGAATTTTTCCGAAGGTATCCGGTGGTGTTGCTGCTTGCGGCGGTGACGCTGTCGGCGGACCTTTGCTATAAGATGATGATCCCGTTGGTTCCGCTGTTGTTTGCGGGCAGGGGATGGTCGAAGGTGCTGGCCGGGGCGGCGCAGTCTGGGTTCGTGTTGTCTGAGACGGCGCTGAAGCCGATCACGGGCGGGCTGGGCGACCGGGTGAAGCGGACGAATCTTGTGATGCTGAGCTTAGCGGTGGGGATGGTGACGCCGTTTTTTTACGCCAAGGCGCAGGGGCCGGGAGCGTTTCTGGCGCTGAGGCTGATAGACGGGGCGGGGGCCGCCGCGCTGTGGCCGGCGATTATCGCCCTGTTCGCGGACGCGACGGACGAGAAACACCGCGCAACCGCGATGAGCGTTTTTACCATCTGCATGTTGTGCAGCCTCGGCATAGGGTTCACTCTGGCCCCGCTGATTAAAGCGACGTTCGGCGACTATGAGCACGTGTTCGCGACTATGAGCCTGCTGATGGTGTGCGCGATGGTTCTGACGGTGTGGTCGTCGAAGAGGATATGCAGGGCGGTGAAAGCGGGCGTTGACGCGCGGGCGCGCGCCGCCGACCCGGCTACGATGGCGCAGAACCTGAAGAAACTGCTGACGGACTGGCCGGTTCTGGGACAGCTCGCCACTCTGATTTTCATCGCGTTCATGCAGATGATGGGCACGAGCATGGTGACGCACACGACGTTCTTCTTCCTATTCGACGAGCTTGGATGGGAGGAGAAGGATTTGTGGTACGTGATCCCGCTGGCGGGGGCGGGGATAGCGCTGTTGGCGCTGCCTGCGGGCCGCTTGGCGGACGTCGCGGGCAGGGAGGCGGCGGTAAAAGTGTCGATGTCCATCTCCGCGGTATGTCTCGGGCTGATGGCGATTGTGAGGGAGCCGTGGACGCTGGGGGTGGCGGCTGCGGGGTACGGGCTGGCGTTTGTTGTGGGCGCGCCGGCGTGGATGGCGCTGGTGACGCGCGGCGAGTGGGCGGGGCTTCGCGGGGCTGTTCTGGGCGTGGTAACGGCGTTTCAGGGAGCCGGGGCGGCGATCGGCCTTTTCCTTGGTCCGGTGCTATATGGCGACGGGCTGAAAATCGAGATAACAATCGCGGAGAACACGTACAATCTCGCGGGCCGCTACGCGCCGTTCGGCGCTTGCGCGGCGATACTGGGAGTCTGCGCGCTGGCCGCTTTCATCGGCCTGCGGCCGCTGAAGCAGAAACAGGATGCGGCGAACGACTCTCCGGCGCCGGGCTGATTACCGCCAATAAATTGAAAAGTCAATATACACTTACACAAAAAAATTACTCTACTGATATTTTGACAGTGTATATGCCGTATGATATATTATGCGCATTCAGTCAAAGGGAAGTCCTGATTGATGCGAAACAGGTTCTGGTCGGGTGAATAACTTGTCGCGATTGATGACATTGAAAGATATAGCCAAGCAGTTGGACGTGCCTGAAAGCTCGCTGAGGAAATACAGGGAGTTGTTCAGCGATTTCATACCCGGAGTCGGGACGGGCCGCTCGCGCAGGTACAGAGCGGAAGCGGTGGATATCCTGAAGGACATCCGGGATATGCGCGAGGAGCAGCACCTGCCGTGGGACGCGATAACGGAGAAGCTGGCCGAGAAGTATCCGATAGACGCGACGCCGAAAGGCGGGGTTCCGGCGCAGACGACGATGCCGCTTGAGACCGGCGCGCTGGAAGTTGAGCGGAGCAGGGCGGCCGCGCCAGACGCGAAGGCTGCGGCGGCGGGCAATGGCGGGAATCTCATGGCGAAGTTCCTCGCCATGAACGAGAAGCAGACGATGGTGGTGAATGCGATCGCGCTTCAGATGCTGAAGGCGGTCGAGACGGTGAGGGAAGAGGCTCGCGCCGAAAACAGGCAGTTGCGCGAGAACATCAGCAGGGCGTTAGGCTCTCTTGCGGCCGCCATGAACGCTTCGGCGGGCAAGGACAGGGAGTCCCTTGAACAGATAAAAAAACAACTAGCCTCGATAGAGGAAAGAATAGATAAGATCGCGGAAAGCGGAGACTCGGCGGCGGATGTGGCGCGCGTGAAGGAAGAATTGCGGGTTGTCCGCGCCAAGCTTTCTCAGAAAGAGAACGCGGTCGAGGAAATCAGGAAGTCCGTCGAAGTGTTGAAGAAGGAAAACGCGTCTTTGCGCGAATTCAAGTCGAGGCATCTGGAATTCTGCGAGGAGAACACGCGGGAGGCGAAGGCGATGAAGAAGGCCTCTCCGATAAAGCGTTTGCTGGGAATCAAGCCGTAAGGGGCCGTCGGCCCGTTTTTTCCGTCACAATATCGCAGATATGAGAGACGACCTGCTCGATGGACAGGTTGTCCGTATCCACCAGCGCCGCGTCGTCGGCTTGTTTGAGGGGAGAGTCGGCGCGGGTGGCGTCGCGCTGGTCGCGCTCGGATATCTCTTTGAGGACAGTGTCGTAATCCGCGGATTTTCCTGCGGCGAGCAGTTCAAGATGCCTGCGGCGGGCGCGGGCTTCGGGGGACGCAGTGAGGAAAATCTTGACCTCGGCGTCCGGCAGGACGACGCTTCCGATGTCGCGGCCTTCCATGGCGACGCCGCCAGCGGCCCCCATTTGTTTCTGTTTGGCAACCAGAGCGGCCCGCACTCCGCTGAGCGCGGACACCGTCGAGGCCGTCGAAGAGATTTCAGGCTCGCGGATGGCGTCCGTGACTTCCTCGCCGTTGATGAAGACGCGGTTGACGAGGGAGCCGCCGCGCTCGACGGCCTCGAATGAGAATACGGCTTCCGATGCGATGCGGGAAAGAGCCGCCTCGTCGTCCGCGGCGACGCCCGCGCGCCGCGCCACAAGAGCCACGCCACGGTACATCGCCCCGGTGTCCGCGTATTCCAGACCGAAGGCTCGCGCCACCAGCTTGGCGATCGTGCTCTTCCCGGCTCCAGCCGGACCGTCTATCGCGACCGATATGTTTTTCTTGCCGCTCATCAAAGGACTTCCTTCAGAGCCGCGATGAACCGCGCGTTGGCCTTTTCATCGGACACCGAAACTCGCAATCCGGTCGGGAATCCGAGGAACCTGCCGGGTCGCACGATAACTCCTTTTTTCAGGAGCGCGTTGAATATCTCTTCCGAGTCGCGCTTGATGTCGACCAGAACGAAGTTGGCGTCGGACGGCGCGTATTCGAGGCCCATGGCGTCGAAAGCGGCGTAGAACTGTTTTCTTCCCGCCGCGTTTGCTTCAACCACGCGTTTGACATGCTCGTCGTCGTCGAGCGCGGCCAGAGCCGCGACCTGAGCAAGCTCGTTGACGTTGAACGGATTCCTCACGCGGTGGAACACGCCCGCCAGTTCCTCGCTCATGATTCCGTATCCGGCGCGCAGCCCGGCAAGGCCGTACACCTTCGAGAACGTCCTGAAGATTACGACATCGCGCCCCGATTTGAAATACTCCATCGTCTGTGGATAATCAGGGTCGGAAGCGTATTCGTAGTAAGCTTCGTCGAACACCACAAGGACATGTTCCGGAATCTTGCTCATGAGAAGCTCGACGTCCGCCTTCTTCACTATCGTCCCGGTCGGATTGTTCGGGTTGCACAGAAAGAAAAGCTTGGTTCTGTCCGTCACGCGGTCGAGCATGGCGGGGATGTCGTGGTAGTATCTGTCTTTGCATGGCACGGATATCAGAGTGGCGTCCGCCACCATTGCGGAGATTTTATACATCACGAACGAGGGGTCGGCGAAAATTACTTCGTCTTTCGGGCCGAGGCAGGACACGCAAAGTATGCGCAGCAACTCGTCTATGCCGCTTCCGACCACTACGCTGTCGGATCCGACGCCCAGTTTCGCGCTCAGTTTTTCTTTCAGGTAGTAGCATCCGCCGTCGGGGTAGAAGTTCACGCCCGCCGCCGCTGCGCGGATAGCCTCGACCGCTTTCGGCGAAGGGCCTATGGTGTTCTCGTTCGACGCCAGCTTCAGAACGTCGTCTATGCCAAGTTCGCGCTGAACCTCCTGTATGGGCTTTCCGGGTACGTATGGTTTGATTTCGAAAAGATGCGGGAGAACGAGTTTTTTAATGTCCATGATGCCCTCCTCCGGGCTGATTGCGCGCGCTTCGGCGCGCCTCTGATATGATAGTTTTGTTCTCTCCGCCGGTCAATTAACCCGAAAAAACCGTTTAAAACGGGTTGTTTCGCCAAAGCTCCTTTTGCCAAAACTTTTTCGCGCGTATTTGTTCCGCAACGATAAGAAGAACCGCGAAAAACCCGGAACTCTCTTCGAAGTTGAACAATCTATCGGCGAACCCGGGATAAACTGCGAGTTCGGGTTCCATTATTTTTGCCATATCGATATTTTTGAGAAAAAGCTCCGGAATGAGCGCGAGCATTGTCTAAATAAGGCGAGCGGGGACGAGGGCGGGCATAAGAGACAAAAAGGACAAAACCGCAGACGGCAATCATTTATGGCTTGTTTGTTGTTTATCCCCCGTTTAATAGAAATAACTGTCGGCAACTATAGGTGAATATTTTACTGAGAAGGGTTGATTTTTCGAAGAGCGCATAATAGAATCTAGGACAAAGCGGAATTATTCCGCACTTTAAGCGACAAAACAGCGCTTTCAACGATGAAAAAATACAAAGTAAAAAACGGAGGACGGCAATGAGCGCGATAGTGGACATAATGACAAAGGGCGGGCCGGTGATGTGGCCGCTGCTGCTGTGCTCGATTGTGGCTCTTGCGATAACAATCGAGCGGTTTTACAGTCTGAGCCGCGCCGGGGCGGACCCGGAAAAACTGATCGGCAAAGTAAAGGACGCGCTCAAGAAGAAAGATTTCCGGGTGGCGGTCGGATACTGCGAAGCGACGCCGGGCCCGGTGGCGGCGGCGCTTGCGACGGCGATCGACCTGCACGATCTCGAACTGGAGGAGTTGAAAGAGGGCGTGAACGAGGCGTTCCTTGAGGAAGCTCCCCGGATGGAGAGAGGGCTGCCGATACTGTCCACCCTAGTGACGGTCGCGCCGCTGCTGGGGCTTCTGGGAACTATTACGGGGCTGATGAAGCTGTTCAGCGTAATCGCGGGCGGGCACATCGGCAACAGCGAGCAGTTGTCGGGCGGAATCGCGGAGGCCCTCATCACCACCGCGACCGGGCTGACGATAGCGATTATCTTCATGATATTCCACAACCTGCTCGCCGCGAGGGTGGACAGGATAATCAATCAGATGGAGAAGTCGGTCACGGAGTTGGTCAACTTCATGCGGATGGAGGGCCGGGCCGATGTTTCAAATTAGGTACAAGCGGTCGAGCAGGATTAAGCCGAGCATAGATTTCACTCCGCTCATCGACTGCGCTTTCACGCTGATAATATTCTTTGCCGTCTCGACCACTCTGATATCGGCGCGGACGGGGATGAACCTTAATCTTCCCGAAAAGTCGGAAGTGGAGCCGTTGCAGAAGCATGTGCAGGTGTCCGTCAAACACGGCGGCGGGCAGGATGTGGCGATATTTTTCGAGGACTTGCAGGTTACGCCGGACACTCTGGGGGCGATGGTGTCGGCAAAACTGTCGTCGGAGCCGGATTCGGCGTTCGTGGTTGCCGCCGAGCCGGAGGTGCTTTACGACGACGTGGTCAGGGTGATCGACATCGTGAACAGTTCGGGCGGCAAAAAGCTCGCGCTGCAGTTGAAGCAGAAGGATGGAGACTAAAGGCGGTCGATGCCGATGAAGAAGAAAACGACGGACGAGCGCAAGACGAAAGCGGCGTCGTACGCGGCGTCGCTGTTGCTGCATCTTGCGCTTTTGCTGATAATCGGGTTGCTGTTCAGCAGGCCGGGCGGGGCGATACAGGGCGGGGCGTTGAGCGAGGGGCTTCTTCCGATAGGGGTGGTGAAGGTGACGTCTCCTGTGGACGGGGCGAAGACGCCGGTTGCGGCGTCTGACGACATCTCGCCTGACCGGGACGCGGCTCCGGTGGTCAGGGAGGCCCCGGACAGGGCCCCGGTAAGAGACAGGACGCAGTCGCCGGTGGTGTTGCCGGACAAGCCGAGGGATGAGAGGCTGCGGGACAGAGAGCCGCAGGTTTCCAAAACGCAACCTCGCGCTACGGGTAGCGAGACGGGGCGCGATTCGAGCGCCCGGACGGGAGCGGTCGCGGACCGCGCCGAAGACGGCGCGACAAGCGCGGGCGCGGGCGGCGACAGGCCTATCGACACTGTGGGCGACGGCAGGAACGACCGCATGGGCGTCGGCCCCGGCGTAGGCCCTTTCCCTCAAGGCTCTTTCGGTCTTGCCAGAGTTCCTGACTGCAAGAAGGACGACGCGGACAACGACAGGCTTTATTTTACCTACGAAGTGACTTACGCGGATGGCGAGCTTAAAGTCGTGTTTGACGACCAACCCAAAACCCGGTTTGACATAAACACGATAGAGATGACGCGCAGAATAATCGAGATGGACTTCAACCGGAACGCGGTGGCGTCCGACCCGGGCAAGACGTTTAAGACCAAGATCGGGTGCAGATGCGGGGCGTTCCCGAAATGCGAGATGATTACGAAATGATGAAAAAACTCACAATAGCGGCGGCATGGCTGGCGGCGGCGGCTGTCGCTCTATCGCTTTTCGCTCTGCCCGTGCGCGGAGCCGAAGAGAGTCCCAAGCCGCGCATAGCGGACGTGAACGGAGTCCTGAACACCGAGCCTGCTCCGGCGGCGACGCCCGCTCCATCTCCGGCTCCGGCAGAGGGTCATTCCCCGGCTGCAGACCCGGCCCCGCAGTACGACGGCCCCAAGGAGTTGGTAATCAGCAACGACTTCATATCGGCGCACGTGAATGTGATGCCGGTGGACACGGGCCGGTTCCTTGCCCGCACAGTCAAAGGCGACCCGGCGCGGGACACTGACGACAGCAAGATACTCATCTACGGCGGCGCGCTGCCGTGGACGTCTTTCACCACGATTCGGATAGACGGGAAGAACTACGTGTTCGGCGGCTCAACGCACAGGCGGGCGGGTCGCGACGCGCTATACGGTCAGCCGGTGGACCTTCCCCGGACGAGCGGCGCCAACGCCATCGTCTCCAGATACCGCATGGAAGACGTCGAGGTGACTCAAACGCTGAGCATCGTCAGCGGCCCGGTCTCGAAACTTAACGACACGATAAAGATTAGCTACGACATACGCAATCTGGGAGCTTCGCCGCGCAAGGTGGGCGTCAGGGCGGTTATAGACACTTTCCTCGGCAGCAACGACGGCTCTCCGTTCAAGGTGGGCGAATCGAGCGTGACTTCCGAGACCGAGTTGACCGGCGCGGACGTGCCTGAATACTGGATCGCTTTCGACTCGCTGGAAGACCCCGGAGTGGTGGCGCGCGGCACGCTCCGCGGGCCGGGACTGACGACTCCCGACAGGGTTCTTTTTGCCAACTGGGGAAAGGTGGCGGATAACCTGTGGACCGTCCACCACACGCCGGGAGGCTCGTTCCAGAGGGAGAACGAGGACGACATGGACAGCGCCACCGCGCTCTACTGGGACGAGACGGTTGTCCCGGCTCAGGGCGAGCTTCAGGTGGCCACCCTGTTCGGCATCGACTATCTCGACGTGGTCGGCGATGTGCTGAGCATCGGGGCCAACCGCCATCTCGGCGAATGGTCGACCGCGAAAAACCAGATAAGGCCATACACGCTGTACGCATACGTGGCGAACAGTTCGAACATAACTCTGAACGATGTGCTGATAACAATCGACCTGCCTGCGGGGATCGAGTTTGCGGGCAGGGACTCCGGCGTCAGACGCTTTGCGAAGCTGGAGCCGGGCGAAGAGGCGACCATCGGCTGGGTGATACGCCCGAAACCGGGCGCGGGCGGCGAAAAGGAATTAACAATCTCCGGAAGCGCCCGCGAGGTGGACTCCGTGCATCTGAAAATCGGCGTCACCCTTCTTTCTCCGCCGGACGTGGCGACCGAGGTTGTCGCTCCGCAGAGGGTGTCGCGCGCGGCCACGAGAGAGTATGGCCCGTACGGCCCGCCGTTCCATGTGCAGCTCAAGTGCAAGAACACCGGCAGGTCGCCTCTGGACGGCCTGAAAGTGGAGCTGGTTCTGCCGGAGGGGCTTGAGTTCCCGCGCATTCAGAAAGCGGAACAGAGTTACCGCAGGCTGGACGGGCTGCAGGAAGTTGTGTTCTCGTGGCGCGTGTCGGCGAACGGCGAAAAATCCGGCGCGCTTCCGCTCAAGTTCAACATAACCTCCGAGAGCGCCGAGGACAAGACGGTGACGCGCGAGGTGACGGTTGACCCGCTGCCCGTAGCGATGGGATGGACTGGGGCTCCCGCCGAGACCTACCCCGGCATGTTTTTCACCGCCGAGCTTTTCGTCACCGACATAGAGCAGATCGGCGAGGCGGACATGACGGTGCGTTTCAACGCGGACGTGCTTCAGGCAGTCATGGCGTCGCAGGGCACGCTGTTCGTGGAGAAGGGCCAGCCGCTTCCGTGGCGCGATCCTGCCATAGACAACAAGCTCGGCGCGATAACGGGGATAAAGGGCCGGCGCTCGTCGCCTCTCGACATCGCGGAAGGTTCGATTGTGAAGGTGTATTTCAGGGCGGTGGCTCCCGGCGAAAGCGGCATTGACGTCGAGGGCTTGGTTCTAAAGGACCTTTCAGGCGGCGACATCGAGTATTCAATTGAGAAAACGGTGGTAAAATCGCTCTCGGAATAAGAGCGCGACGGAGTCGAATCAAAGGCCGCGCTTCGCGGCCCGGCAATATATTGTGATATAGCAAAAATTACAAGGAGTGTGGTTTATGAGAGCGAAGGCGATTGTTGTGGCGGTTCTGCTGGCGGCGTTCTCGGCGTCGGTCGCGAGCGCGGACACGGAAATCAAAGACATGAAGCAGTCGGACTGGGCGTACTCCAGCGTCAAGAAGCTGGTGGACAAAGGCTATCTGGCTCTGTACGACACGGGAGAGTTCAGAGGCGGACAGGCGCTCAGCCGCGTGGTGTTCGCGGCGGCTCTGGCGAAGCTCATCGACCAGATCGAGCGCGGAGAAATCGGCGTCGGCGGCGGAGACCTCGCGGAGATAAAGAAACTCAGCGACATCTTCAAAAATGAAATATCGGACTATGACAACAGGATGAAGGCTATCGACCAGAGGGTGGCGGACAATGAGAAGGCCAGAGTCGTCCTCCAGAACGACCTCTCAAAGGCGGTCGTGGAGTTCCGCGAGAGGACTGACGCGCTTGCGGCTGAAAACAAGAAGATGAGAGAAGACATCGGGCGGCTCAATCAGGATGTCGCCGCTCTCAACAGAGACCTAGACAAGGAAAGAAGCGACCGCAAGAAAGGTCAGACCACGCTGTGGATAGGCGTTGCGGCGGCAGCCATTCTCGGCGCGGCGAGCAACTGACGCGGCAATGACAGCCGCTCCGCGACGCGGGGCGGACGCAATGTGACGGAGGCCGGATGGACAGGCGCGATTTGATCGACGCTGAAGACGGGGCGGAGCGCCCGTTGCGGGACGAGCTTGGCTTGAGACATCTTCAGTCGCGGCACGTGATGATGTATGTCGCGTGCGTTGCGGCGGCGGTGCTGGTGGTCGGCGCAGTCTCGGCGCTCAAGGCCCGCTCCGCTCTCATCGACAGAACCAAGACCGATCAACTGGCCCTCGCCCGTTCAGGCGCGGAGGCCGTAGCCGGAGCCGCGGGAAACGTCGCCGCGTTCGCTCAGTCAGTCGCGGCGTCCAGTCTCTCTCGCGGCAAAGACTACCATGTCATTTCCTCCCTTCTCAAATCGCAGATAGAGCACATGCCGGCGGTCGATTCGGTGTATCTTTTCAGCGAATCCCGGCTGTTGGCCTCGTCCGAGCAAGACGGCGGGGCGGCCCGCGCGCTCGTAAAGGACAAATGCCTGATGCAGGCCCGCGAGGGTGTCGCCGCGTGCTATTCCTCGATGTACAAGCTAGACAGCGGAAAGCGCACCGCGTACGTCTTCGTTCCCTCCTACGGCGAAGGCGGCGGGGTCTCCCGCGTGGTGGCCGCCGGCTTCAATCTGGATGACAGGAGCTTCAGCGCGCCGGTGACCGGACTCGCATCTGGCAAAAGCGGATTCTCATTCCTAGTGGACGCCGAAGGCAGGCTCGTCGCCAGCGGCGACCCGGACAAAGAAGAAGGCTCCGTCAAGGAATTCGCCGAACTTCTCCCGGTCAAGGCTGTCCTCTCCGGCCAGATAGGCTCAATGGTCTACCGCTACGGCAAAGTGAAGATGGCGGCGTCGTTCACCCCAGTCGAATCGATGGGGTGGGGGCTGATAACTCAACGCCCGTATGCGGAAGCCGCCGCCGGAGCCGATTTCATACTGAAAACGCTTTTGCTTTTCCTCATTTTGTTTTGCGGAGCCGCCGGGGCGCTGTCCGTGATGGAGACTCAGTCCATCACGCGGTTCCTGTTCATGCTCGGCGGCAGGATGGACGCCATCGCGCGGGGCCATCTCAATCAGGAAATAGGCTCCGCCGAGACGGGCGGGTTCGCTCCGCTCGCCTCCGCCTTCAACCGCATGGTCGCATCCATCTCCACAGACAGGCGCGAGAGCGGCAAAACTCTGGAAAGCGTCCGCGAAACAGCCCGCTTCAATCAAGCGATACTCTCCAGCATTCAAGACCTTTTCATGGTGATAGACAGGTGGAACGCGGTGATCATGGCGAACGAAAGGGCGGAGGCGTACATGCCGAAAGAGGCGTTGCCCTGCATGGGCAAAGGCCTCGGTTCGCTGGGCGGCGCGTGGGCGCAGAAACGGCTCGCGTCAGCCGTCCGCAAAGCCATTGAAACCGCTCAGGAAATCACCGTCAGCGACGTCCGGTTCCAACCGTCGCACGGCGGCGCGCCTTCCATATACGACTTCCGCGTCTATCCGCTCACTGCGGGCGGCGGGGGAGCTGTCATATACGGACGCGAGGTCAGCGAGACCGTCAACAGGCACGAGAAGATAGCGGGCGCGGAGAAGTTCTTCAGAGAGATATCCACCGACGCGCCGGAGCCTCTTATCGCGGTGGACGGCGGCGGAAAGATAGAGTGGATGAACCCGGCCGCCGCTCGCGCCCTCAACGCGGCCGGCGATATCGTAGGCGCGGACTTCTTCTCGCTGATCGCAGAAAAGAGCCGCAATCTGGCAGTCGCGGCGGCAAGAAACGCCGCCGAAAACATGTCCGAAGCCGAACGGGTTGAAGTCGAGATCGGCGCGGGCGGCGAAAAGTCCGCTTTCGAGATGTCTGTCTGCTCCGTCTCCAAACCGGCGGAAACCGGCGGCAGGCTTATCTTCTCGCTCAAGCAGCTTGATCCGAAGCGGGACGTCGAGCGCGCAGCCCTCTTCGAAAAACCGCTCCTAGAAAAAAAGATAAGATTCCTTTCCTCTATTATAGACTGCATGCCTGAAGAGATGGCGGTGGTGGGAGACGGCGGAAAGATACTGATGGCGAACGCGGCCTTCGCGAGAAGGTTCGAGGCGCGCAAAGAGATATTCCTCGGCAAGAGCATAGACGCGCTGAACGCGTCCGGAGACGGGCCGATATTCGACACCGCGCGGCTGGACATCGGAGGCGCGGCCTCCCGCGAATTGACGCTCCGCACCATGCGCGGGCAGAAGTTCTTCGCCTGTGTTTCCGGGGCCGCCGTGAAGGACTCTGAAGGCAACAAGGCCTGCGTGGTGTGCGTGCGGGAGATAGGCAGCGAGATGGAATCGCGCGCGCGCGACTCCCGGCTGCTCGAAGCCAGAACCAAGACCCGCCTCGCCCGCGCCGTCGCTGACAGGTTTGAGTCTGTCCTCGACAACCTCAACGCGGACATCAAAGAACTCGGCGGCGTCATTTTCGCTCCCGAAACCCGCGCCATCTGGGAAGACGTCGTCGAACACGCAAAAGAACTTTCTCTCGCCGCGAACTCTCTGATGATGTACTCGGTGGATACTCCGGCGCAGTTGCGCTCATGCGACGTGAACAGCGCGGTCGCCGAAACCCTGCGCGCTCTCGAAGCTAGGGACATGCTTCCGCCGAACGTCAACCTCGAAACCCGCTTCGACAGGAACTGCCCGGAGATGAAGGCGGACGAAAACCTGCTAAAAATGGCTATATGGCATCTTGCCGCCAACGCGGCGAACGCCGCGGCGAAAAACGGACGCGGCGGTCAGGTCGTCGCCCGCACCCTCCGCTCAGAGGTGGACGGCTCGGCGGGCATCCTTGTCGAAATCCTCGACAACGGTCCCGAATATCCGCAGGCCGACATCTCCCGCTTCTTCGAGCCGTTCTATGGAACCAACCCCGGAGGAATGGGATTAGGACTGACTCTGGCCCGCCGCGCCATCCTGAAACACGGCGGACGCATCGGTATCGACCGCTCAGGCGGCTTCACACGCGCCGGATTCTTCATCCCGCTCGACGCCGCGGCCGCGCCCTCAATCTCCGCCGCCCGTCGCGCCTAAACTCTCGATAATCGCGCAACCGCTGAAATGTTTTTATTCGCATCTTCGCGGGCGACATGTTTAAAATCATTTCGCCGCAAACTTATGAAAGATTTCATTTATAATTATGAGGGCAATACGTTGACGGGCGGCGCGGGAGCTTTCAGAAGACGCCGCATGGAGCGCAAATGAGCCGGGACAGCCAGCCGGAAGAAATCACATTCACCGCGAACGAAGCGCGGATAATGCTGATGTGGTCTGAGCGCACCCTGCGAGGCGGCCACTGGGGAGACGGCGACGTCCTGTTCCCCGATGAAGCCCGCGCGCTCGAAAAGGTAAACGACATCGCCCACGGCGGCCGGCCCCGCGTATCTCTCCGCGACATTGAAATAATCCTCAACTGGATGAGCGCCCACTGCGGCGGAGAAACCCTCACAGGACATCTCAGCCTCAACCACGAAGAATCCCAACTCCGCGAAAAACTCACCCGCCTAAAAAATAGTTGCTGATTCACATGTTATAAGATGATTCCACACGCAATTATACGGCTTATTATTTGAAATTACCCATGAATTGTCGCCGTTATCGCTAATGCGCAAATGAAAGAATATTACGCATGGCATACTTGGCAGTGGGAAGAATCAGTTATACATATTATTAGATTATTCCACCCGCTTAAATATATGCCATGCGCAAAGCTTTTTCCTTTGCGCATGACGCTGTTTTATCAAGTGGCTAATGGGAAGTTTCATTTAATTCTTCGCACAAGAACCGCTATGGCTCCGAAAACAAGGGAAGAAAGAGCTTGACAGGATACGGAAGGGGAGCCATAATTAAAACAAACGGTTGTATGAATAGGTGGCGATTATGGCTCACATCGAGACAAGGCAACGCATACTGGACGCGGCGACGGAGATGTTCGCCAGTTGCGGCTACGACGGGGTTTCGGTAAGAGACATCGCGGCGAAGGCCGGTGTGAACATAGGCGCGATTTCGTATCACTTCGGCGGAAAAGAAAATTTGCTGAAAGCCGCGGTGGCCGAGGGGCTTGGCGCTGCGCGGCAGACGGTTGCGGACATCAACTCGGAGTCCTTGCCTTTGGATAGAAAGCTTGAAATTGTGTTCGGGCGGTTTCTGGAGTTTCTTTCCGGAGAGTATTCTATCAGCAAAATAATAATAGCGGAGCTTCTTCTTGGCGGCGGACGATTGCCTGAGATTGCGGGGGCGCATTTTACCAAGCTGGCCGGCGACATGCGCTCGATGATCAAGCAGGCGGTCGATGCCGGCGAGATAAGGAAAACGGACGAGACGCTTCTATTCATAAGTTTCGCGAGTTTTCCGGCGTATCTCGTTTTCGCAAAGCCCATCGTGGAGATTGTCAGAGGCGAAAAAGGGTACTCCAAGGCTTTTATAAGAAAAGCGGCGAGACATCATGTCCGCGTGTTGTTCGACGGGATACGGAAGAGGAGCGACGAGGATTAGCGCGGACAGGCGCGCTGAAAGAGGTTCCCGATGAAGAAGAAAATAGCGGCGGCGGTTGCGGTGGTTATTGTGGCGGCGGGGATATATATTTGGGGCGGTCGCGACCCGGCGATGAAAACATCCTCTATGGAGGTTTCGGGTTGGATAGAGAGCGAGGAGGTTTCAGTAGGGTCGATGGAGGGGGGCAGGGTGATAGAGGCGCTGGTGGAAGAGGGCGACAGGCTGGAGGCCGGAGAAGCCATTGCGCGACTTGAGAACGCTCAGTTGGAATCGGCGTTGGGCGAGGCCGAAGCGGCGGTGACGGTCGCGGAGAAGGCGCTGGCGACTCTATTGAGCGGATATCCTAAGGAGGATATTCAGGCGGCGAAGGCGGCGGTGGATGCGAGGGGCAGTCAGTTGGCTCTTCTTGAGAATGGAACGAGAGAGGAGCAAATAGCTGCGGCGAGGGCGGAGGTCGAGGCGGCGCAAGCGCAGAGTGAAAACGCCGAGTTGACGCGGCAGAGGCACGAGAGGCTGCTGGAGACGGGAGTGGTGTCGAAGCAGTCTGCGGACAACGCGAAGGCGGCTGCCCGGACGGCGTTGGAGCGTTTGAACGCCGCCAAGGCCATGCTTGACATCGCGATGAACGGACCGAGAGAGGAAGAAAAAGCGGCGGCCGCCCGCGCGGTGGAAGAGTCGGCGGCAAGGCTGAGCAAGTTGGAAAGAGGCGCGCGCGCGGAAGAAATCGCTCAGGCTAGAGCTTTGGTGGATCAAGCCCGGTCTCGGGTGAAGACCATTGAATCAAGAGTGGCGGATCTCGTTGTGCGCGCTCCCGCTTCTTGCGTGGCGTCAACTATGGACCTGCATCCCGGCGATCTCTTGGCTCCGGGCGCGGTGGCCGCGAAGCTGGCGCTTGACGGGGATCCGTGGATCGATGTTTTTATTCCGGCGGACAGACTGTCCGAGGCGAAGCCCGGCTCGAAGGTTCTCATAGTTGTGGACACATACAAGGGGCGAGAGTTCGAGGGCAAGGTCAGCCGCGTCTCAAGGAGCGCGGAGTTCACCCCGAGAAACGCTCAGACTCCCGAAGGCCGCGCCTCTCAAGTGTTCAGGACGCGGATTGATGTTTCCGACCCCAAGCGCGAGCTTCGCGCGGGCATGACCGCCTCGGCTGTTTTCGGCTCCGCTCCAAGCTCAGGGGATGGCCTCAAATGAGCGCAATAATACAGCTTGAAAAACTGACTCGCAAGTTCGGCTCTATGACCGCTGTCAAAGACGTGTCTTTCGGCGTTGAGAAAGGTTCGATCTTCGGATTTTTAGGGCCGAACGGGTCGGGCAAATCGACGGTGATAAGGATGCTCTGCGGGCTGCTTGAGCCGACCTCCGGGGACGCGTGGCTGGATGGCGCAAGCGTGCGCGAGGACTCCGAGCGGATAAAAAGAAACATCGGCTACATGTCTCAGAGCTTCAGCCTTTACAGAGACCTGACTGTGGAAGAAAACTTGGCGTTTTATGGAAGAATATACGGTCTTGGCAGAGAGCGGTTGCGCAAACGCGTCGCGGAAAGCATGGAGATGAGCGGCATAGCTTCCAAACGGAAACAGTTGTCAGGGACGCTGTCCGGCGGGTGGAAGCAACGGCTGGCGTTGGCGTGCTCTATGCTTCATGAGCCGGGGATTATTTTCCTTGACGAGCCGACCGCGGGAATAGACCCTGTGGCGCGCAGAGACCTTTGGGAACTTCTTTTCCGCTTGTCCAAGGACGGCGTCACGCTGTTTGTGACCACTCACTACATGGACGAAGCGGAGAGGTGCACGCACATCGGCTACATATTTCTCTCCGAGCTGATGGTTTGCGGCAAACCCGCCGAGTTGAAGCGCCTGCCGGAGGTGACGCCCGCCGGGACCGTCTGGCTGGAGGCGACCAGCGACCGGATAACGCAGGCGCTGGGGCTGATGAAAAAAGCCGAAGGGGTGCTGGACGCCACCATTTTCGGCGAGAGCCTTCATATTAGAGCCGCGGCGGAGTTCGGTGAACGCGAGGCCTCTCTCGCTCTCGCAGCGGGCGGGGTTTCGCTTGAATCCTTCCGAGTCGTCAAACCTTCCCTCGAGGATGTTTTCGTGTCGCTGACCAGAGAACGGCTCAACGCGAGGGGGGCGGCATGAATTTCTTGACAACTTTCTACGCCATATTTTTCAAAGAGGCTCTACACATAAAACGCGACCCGGTCACTCTAGTGGTAACCATCGCGATTCCCATATTCCAGTTGATTGTTTTCGGGTACGCGATTGACATGGAAGTGAAGAACATTCCCACGGCGGTGTGCGACGCCGACAAGGGGAGCGGCAGCAGAGAACTGATCTCCGCGCTTGTCAACACGGGATATTTCGACATCAAGGAGAGCGTTGCGAGCGAGGCCGACCTAAGGGACGCTATAGTGGCGGGACGCGCGCGCGTCGGAATACACATTCCTCCGGGCTTCACAGCCGGCGGGGTGAATGGGCGGGGAGCCAGCTTTCAGGCCCTTGTGGACGGCTCCGACTCCTCTGTGGCTATGCAGGCGGTGAACGTTGTCAACTCCGTCGGCCTCATGCAATCGGTCGGAAAGTTTGGCAAGGCGGATATTGAGAAACTTCCTGTGGACGCCCGGCCGCGGGTCCTGTTCAACCCGGACCTGAAAAGCGCGAACTTTTTCGTCCCCGGCCTCGTCGGGCTGATTATGCAGATCGTGACAGTTTTCCTGACCGCCTTCGCCGTGGTGAGGGAAAAAGAAAACGGAACCATCGAGACCCTGTTGGCTACGCCGTTGTCGCGAGGCGGGCTTATGCTGGGAAAGCTTCTTCCTTACGCCTTTGTGGGATTCTTCGAGATATGCGTCGTTCTGACCCTCATGAGGTTCGTGTTCGGAGTTCGCGTCAATGGAGATGTGGGCCTTCTGTTGTTGATGTGCTTCGTCTTCCTTTTCACCGCTTTAGGGCTTGGGCTTCTCATCTCCACAGTGGCTAAAAATCAAGCTCAGGCCATGCAGATGGCATTGCTTGTCATGCTTCCTTCCGTGCTTCTGTCCGGCTTTGTTTTTCCCAGAGAATCAATGCCGGCGATAATTTACTATTTCAGTTTTCTCATACCGCTGACGTACTTCATCGAAATTCTGAGAGGAATAATACTGCGCGGAGCGGATTTGATGTCTTTGTGGAGTCAATCCCTAGCTCTGGCGGTTTACGGCGCGGCGATACTTTCGGTCAGCGCTCTGCGATTCAGCAAGAAGCTGTCATAGTCGGCCGCCGCCCGGCTCGGGTTATTTCGGCATCATGGTGAAGACGTTGTAGAAGGGCAGGTAGACGGCTATGGCTATGAACGCCACTATCATAGCTATGAACACGGTGATTGCCGGTTCGAGCACGATTAGCAGCCGTTTTATCATGAACTGAATTTCTTTTTCGAGGGCTTCGGCGCAGCTTGTCATCAGCGACGGGAGTTTTCCGCTCTGTTCTCCGGCGGCTATCATATAAACCACTAGAGGCGGGAAGTTTGGCGAGAGGCGCAACGTGCTGGACATCGTTCCGCCCGCCTCCACGTTTTCCACCACCCGGTCCAAGTCCTTCGCTATGCCGGCGTTGCCCGCGACCGTCTTGACGGACTCCAGCGAAGTGATGAGGGGCACTCCGCAGTTGAGCATCGAGCCGAGGGTGTGAACGGCGCGGGCGATAATCATTCGTTTGTATAAAGGGCCGGCTATGGGCAGCTTCATGACGAACGCCTCGAAATACGGGCGGCCCGCGGCAGTATTCTTCATCAGGAAATACGCCGCCGCCAACAGCAAAGCGAAAACCCCTATCGGGATGACGTTATTTGTCATGAAATGGCTGACATCGATCAATATCTTCGTGAACACCGGAAGTTGGAACCTCGGCGTCTGTTTATAAAGCCCCTCGATTGTCGGGACGAATTTTAAGAGTATCACCGCGATGCCCACAACGGCTATGGTGACAACGATTTTCGGGTACACGAACGCGTTGCTTATGGCGCGCCTGAGTTCGAGGTCGCGTTCGAGGTAGCCTGATGTCTTTTCAAGCGATTCTACAAGCGTTCCGCTGATTTCGCCCGAATGAATCATGGCGGTGAACAGGTGAGGAAAAATCTTCGGATGTTTTTCGAAGGCGGCGGACATAGTGGAGCCGTGCTCGACGTCCTCGCGCACTTCCTTGATGATTCTTCTGAACGACAGGTTGGCGGTCTGCTCTTCTATGGCGGCGAGGGCGTCCACCGCGGGGATGCCGCTGGCGACGACCGTGCCTAGGAGGCGGGTGAATATGACCACGTCCGCCTGCGATATCGCCTGCTGGAACAGGGGAGGCTTGTCCGACGCCGTTTTCTCGTCGACCGACACCACCACATAGCCGAGTTTCTGGAGTCTGAAAAACACCGCCTGTTCAGAAGGCCCGAACAGGGAGCCTTTGAAGTTTCTCCCCGCGTGGTCTCTGGCGATGAAGTTATAGACGGGCATAGGCAGGTTCCGCGCTGGGCGCTCAGTCCATGCTGACGAACACCGAGCGTCTGACTTCCTCGACGGTGGTGACTCCCTCGATGACTTTTCTAAACGCCGAGTGCCGCATGGTGTTCATGCCTTCCTGAATTGCGACCCGGCGCAGGTCGGGCGCTTGTCCGCCCCTGAGGATTAGGTCTTTTATCTTTTCTGATATCGTCATGACTTCGAATATCCCGATCCTGCCCCGGTATCCCGTGCCGGAGCAGAACTTGCATCCTTTTCCTTTGTACAGCACGGCTGTTCCCGTCTTGGCGGCGTTCACTCCGAACTGCCCGAACAGTTCTTTGACGTTCACCCGGCAAGGCTCTTTGCAATACGGACACACCACGCGGACCAGCCGCTGCGCCACCACTCCGATGACGGAGGCGGAGATGAGGTAGTCCTTGACGCCCATGTTTGCCAGCCTAGTGACCGCTCCGGGGGCGTCGCTCGTGTGAAGAGTGCTGAACACTAGATGCCCGGTGAGCGACGCCTGAATTGCTATCTCGGCGGTCTCGGCGTCTCTTATTTCCCCCACCATTATGATGTTGGGGTCCTGCCTGAGGATGGACCGCAGGCCGCCCGCGAAGGTTATCCCCGCCGACGGGTTTATCTGAGACTGGTTCACCCCGCGCAGCTTGAATTCCACGGGGTCCTCGATGGTGACTATGTTCTGCGAGGCGCTGTCCAGCCGATTGAGAACGGAGTAGAGCGTGGTTGTTTTTCCGCAACCTGTTGGGCCGGTCACCAGCAGCATCCCGTGCGGTTTCTCGATAATCTGGGACACCCGCTCATAATCTTCCCTGATGAACCCCAGCTTTTCGAGGTTCATGAGCATGGTTTCCCTGCTGAGTATGCGCATGACCACTTTTTCGCCGTTGATGGTGAGCAGGGTGGCGACTCTCATGTCGTATTCGCGGCCGCTCTTGCGGATGGAGATGTGTCCGTCCTGAGAGAGCCG